>Ga0302280_1000005_pt1 | contig 412327 bp, 332 predicted proteins | sample III_Fen_E1_1_FD_198771 | JGI IMG/M metagenome (GOLD analysis project Ga0302280, IMG submission 198771) | Peat permafrost microbial communities from Stordalen Mire near Abisko, Sweden - III_Fen_E1_1 | ecosystem: Environmental > Terrestrial > Soil > Wetlands > Permafrost | place: Sweden: Abisko... | reverse complement strand
ATTAAAACTTTAAAAGTTAAAATCCTGTTTCTACTAAATCCTTTACAGCCACTCGTGTGGCGGTTTTTAAATTGCTCATCGTCAATTAGATTTAATATTTTATCAATTAATATACCCCTATAATCCTATAGCGTTTTTCCTTACACAAATCTATCTCTTTTATACTAAATTTAAAATCGATTCCTTAACTAAACGACATTGGATTTGGAATTTCAGGCCTAGTCATTAAAATGCTTTTAAGATTTCTAGTCCCAGACAGCTTCCTCCATTCTCCGTATATAAGGCGTATATACTTCGTATATATTCCGTATTTACTTCGGGTATATTCCGGGTTTTATCTGCATTTGTCACGAGGTATCGCTTATACTAAGATAAAGGAATGCTTTGTGATATTAAAGTAATTTTAATGTCTGGCTTTACATTCTGCAATACGCACGCAGTATTTTGTAAAATCCAGTGGTAGAAATTCTAATAATGCCTGCGGAGTTATTTTTAATTTCTTCTTTTTTTAGTAAAATAGTCGGTATAAAACAGCGCCTCTACTTTATGAAACGGGTTCTTATTATAACAATCGTGCTTTTCTTTTCAGCACAGGTATTTACTGCTTCTGCACAAACAGTAACGCTATTAATTGGCAATCTTGATTTTCTGAAGGATCAAACAAGCATCCACACGATATATGATTATGATGGAATGCGCGTACGCTCTATGATGGAAGATGCTTATATAAAAAAGCAATTGGCGGCCTATAGTACTACTCCCGCACTAGGGGAAGAATGGCTTAAAGAATGGAATACCAATCGGGTACAATTGTTTGAGCCTGCTTTTGAAAAAAGCCTGAACAAAGAAACATCTCCTACATCGTTTAATCATGCGGATTCTAATACCGCATATACACTTATCATCCGTACTACTTTTATAGAGCCGGGTTATAGTGTTCTCGGTTCCATAAGACAAAAAGCGCAGATAAATGTGACCTATACGTTTATAAATACTAAAACACACCGCATCGCTGCACAATTATTCTGCGATCGTATATTGGCTCCTTTTGATTTTCATACCAAGACCAAAAGACTCATCATTGTTTATGAGAAGGCGGGGAGGCTTTTGGGAGAGTTTCTTCAAGCTAAAGGCGGAAAGCATAAAGCTTAAGGCGGGGCCGTGAGAAATTCCAAAGAATAAAAAACAAATTCCAAACGGAGAGGTGGTCCCGCCAAGGTTCGGCGCGTTTGTGTTATTTGTCCTTTTACAGGAACTACACTATATACAACACAAACCGCCAACCATTCCTTTTCATACCAATTATGCCGTTACTTTTTATTCAAAACGTGGCAAGTATCAAACGAAATCTTTTACCGCGACACTTTCTGAAACGGTTCAATCAAAAAAATCATATAAATCATAGTTCAGACAATAGAAATGAGTAGTCGAAGAAACAAAATAAAAGACACCTGACTCGCTGTTCTAAAGTCCGGCGCCAGAAGTGGAGGGAAATTCCAAATCACAAAAAACAAATTCCAAACGGAGAGGCGGTCCCGCCAAGGTTCGGCGCGTTTGTGTTATTTGTCCTTTTACAGGAACTACACTATATACAACACAAACCGCCAACCATTCCTTTTCATACCAATTATGCCGTTACTTTTTATTCAAAACGTGGCAAGTATCAAACGAAATCTTTTACCGCGACACTTTGTCTGAAACGGTTCAATCAAAAAAATCATATAAATCATAGTTCAGACAATAGAAATGAGTAGTCGAAGAAACAAAATAAAAGACACAGGAGACGCTTCGCTAAAGTCAGGCCAGTAGAGAACTTAATACTTTTAACATTTACAAGTGGTTGGTGTCGCCCGTTTTGTATTTGTTCATTAACAATTTATCAGGCGGGCTAAACACACAACCACGGAGGAAAATTCTCTACTGATCCCTTGGAGGGTTCGTCCGATATTTCTGTTCTATTTAATATACTTCTGATATGGTTTATAAAAACCCTCCAAGGGGTTTAGTGAAGCTTTCCGCATTAAGCATTTGCCCTTAAGCCTAATAAGAATCTTGTAAGTTTTTTAAATAATTATACAACAGCGCTTGGCATTCAGTACACTACTTTTACAGCGTTGTGAAAAGGTATTCACATCCGTATTTAAAAATCTTAATTCTAAAATAAAATTCTATCACTATGAAAAATGTAACATCAATTATTGCAACAATGTTAGTATTCGTTTGCTTTGCAACGGGTGCAATGGCTCAGGCAAAAAAAGTACAAAAGGTTTCTGATATGGGCGTTCTTACAAACGAAGCCGGTGTTAAAATCGGAACGATTGAAATGAACGGTACCTTTAAAAATGCAAACGGTGTTGTAATCGGTAAAATGGTTAAAAACCCTAAAGACGCTAATCTGTTTGGTTATTATGATAAAGATGGCAAAGCTATCGCTTCTGTTTCTAAAGACGGTAAAGTAAAAGATATGGATGAAAAAATCATCTATACTCTTTCTGCTCCGGATGCAAACGGTTATTGCACTGTGTATGATGCCAATGGTGTTGAATTCGGTAAAGTTCATGAAAAACACAAACAATCTGGCGCTTGTATGATGCATGCATCTAAAAAGAAATAAGGAAAGCCTTTACAATCTTTCAACTGCTAATATGCTGACGGCCCCGGGAAATCGGGGCTGTTGGTGTTTTTAAGAGGCGGAAGGCGGAAAGCCTAAGGCTAGTTTTCTATTGACCCCTTGGAGGGTTCGTCCGATAAACCTGCTCTATTTATATACTTCTGATATAGTTTATAAAAACCCTCCAAGGGGTATTGCCTAGCCTTTTGCGTTAGGCCTTCCGCTTTTAGCCTTAAGCCTAACAATCTTGTAAGTCTTTCCAATAATTATGCAACAGCACTTTGCTTTGCACTTACTACTTTTACAATGTTGTCAAAACGAATGACATTTATTTCAAACAACCAAACCTTTTTATCACTATGAAAAATATTAAATCAATCATTGCTGTTCTTATGCTATTTGTATGCATAGGTGCAAGTGCACAAGCGCAGAATTACAAAGCACAAACAGTATCTCCTACTGGCATTCTAACCAATGAAAGTAACGTGAAAATCGGCACTATTGAACCGAACGGTGATTTGAGAGATTCCAAAGGAATGCTTATCGGAAGATTTATTAAAAATACCAGCGATCCTTCTTCCTTCGATTTCTCTGATAAAACAGGGAGAAAAATTGCAACGGTATTGAATGATGGTACCGTAAAAGATCCTAGCGGTAAAACATTATATACCGTTTCTGCCCCGGACGAAAACAGATACTGCAAAGTATATGACGCTGAAGGTAAAGAAGTCGGTTTTGTATATGAAGATCAAAAACAAAAAGGCCCTATGCTAATACATTTCCTGAAAAAGAAATAGGTCTGCCAAGTCTTTTATCCAAATAGTTTCTTTTCAGGCGGCCCCGAACTTTCGGGGCTGTTCTTGTTTTATTATTTATCTTTGATCATAATTTATTTACTATGAAGATCTTCTTTCAATTTATTTTCGTTTCTCTACTCTTTATCGCTGGAAATCAGTTGCAGGCTCAGCGCATAAAAGCGGTTCCGCATAGTTGGAGTTTTCTTACAAATGAAACGCACTTCCAATTACTCTTTGATTATGATAGTATGGGCGTTGGTGTATATTCTACCGAAAAGGAATATACCAATAGAAAAGTGGAAACATATAACGAAGTTACGCCAGGTAGCGGCGATGACTGGTTGCATCATTGGATTGCAGACCGGGCTTTGTATTATCAACCGGCATTTGAAAAAAGTCTGAACGCTGAGATTATGCCGCTGAACGCCGACATGAATGACAGCACTGCTGCATATACGCTTATTGTAAAAACGATCTATACAGAACCGGGCTATTATGCCAGCGCTCTGATCCGACAACGGGCATCTGTAACACTGGTTTTTCTGTTTGTGGATTCAAAAGATCATACACACATACTTGCCAAACTTTATGCGCACAACATAAAATCAGGCTATCTGCCTTTTTCGAAACGCTTCGATTTTGAACACCGTATTGCCAGTGCCTATGCAGAAGCCGGAAAAGAACTGGGGGAATATCTGGCAGGAAGGAAGTAAAGTACAGAGTATTTAGTACTAAGTATAGGTTGCAGAAATTCCAAATGGAGATGGCTTAAGGCGGAAAGCTTAAGGCCTAAAGCAGGATTATCATCCGTTTCCAAACCACCCATATCACCATTGTTGTGTCAACGATCAACAATAGTATGATCTTAACTTTTATGCCATGGTTGTGCGTTTAGTCTGGCAGAAGTATTTATTTAATGAATGCAAAACGATTCAGCGGTCGGACGGCTGGAAAAAGCCGTCTGACCGCTTGTGCATAACACAACCTTTCATTCTTTCTGTTATTGTTTACAATTTATAAGGCTCGGATTGATAATCGTTTTGCTCAGCGATCCGACCGCTTACTTATTATTGATCTTGCACCAAAAATTTTACTTCTGGAAAATATTCTACTGTCGTTTATTATAAACTTTTTTTAGTACTTTGAAATACATTATTGAATGAAAACAACATGTCAGTTAAAAATTTCATATTCGTTCTTTTTACTTATTTACTTATAGCAAGCTGTAATAATTCTGTTGACCGCGATAAGACTAAATCCAATGCGGATAGCGTAACTATTGATGTACAATCAACAAAAGCTATTAAAGAAACTGATCCTTATGATAGTTTAGCAAATGCAAACGTTGATACCAGTACATTGGCCGGTAAACGGGAATTTATCATGAATCATTTTTTAATTGATAATCAACCATCGTCTCCAGATTATGATTCATTGTTTGATCTTAATTACGATGGTCATGATGATTATGTCATTGGTTATTACGGACAATCCGGCTCAGGATTTAAGAACCGCATTCAAGTATATTTTTTTGATCCTAAACAAAATTGCTACCACTATAATGAACAGTTATCCGACCTTCCAAATCCTTCCTTTTATCTGGATCAGAAAAAGATAACAGGGTTTTATATCGGTAATGGCGGCGGTGCTGGCGGCAGATTGGAATGGATAAACGGCAAATGGACGGCAACAAAAGAGTTTCAGGTTAAAAGTGGAGAAAACGATGAAGACAGTATTTTCTGGGAAATCGATTATCCTTTGCTCCATAAAAGAGAAAAAATAAAGGGACTGTTTGAAATGATCCCTCCGGAAGAGATTCTGGAAAACAAACTGGAAATTCTGTAATGAATAAAATTGCGAACTTTCTCTTAAAAAATTATAACTTAATGGATAGCTTAAGCTCTCCGCCAAAACCGAGTTCTACTATTTTCTGCAAGGTTGATATACGAACTTCTTTTAAATTATTTTCAATGCGGGATATATATGATTTAGTTGTTCCGCATTTTTCTGCAGGTTGTTCCTGAGTCATACCTTTTTCAATACGAGCATCGTGTATCATCGCTCCTATTCTAAACATCTCATAACCATTTTCCAATTTATCACGTTTGGTTGTATCACGTTTTCCGTAATGTTTCTCTTTGAATTGTTCGAGTGTTTTAATATTACTTTTTTTCATAACTGAAAAGTTTCCTCAAAGAACAACTTGTAAATGTTAAAAAGCAAAAAGATTTAGACAAATTAAACGGAAAAGATTACCAATCTGTGAGCGGTCGGACGGCTGGAAAAAGCCGTCTGACCGCTTGTGCATATCACAAGCTTTCGTTCATTCCGTTTTTGTTTCCAATTTATAAGGTTCAGATTGATAATCGTTTTCTGTATCGAGCTAGCTCAGCGGTCTGACCGCTTACTTATTAGCAAGATTTTGTCAATGAATCCTGTGAGCGGCCGGTGTTACCCATTTAACATTAAATCAATTTTTTTATTCAGGTGGGCTAAACACACAACCACGGCATATGAAATTTAAACCTCGCACCTTCTTAAAACTTAGAACTTATGACTTAAAACTTTTCCGTATCTTCCCTGATATGAAAATTGAGCAACTGACCTTTACGCGTTTTTTAGCTGCTGTGCTGATCATAATTTATCATTTCGGAAGGAATGCTTTTCCTTTTAATCTTGAACCTATCTCATTTGTGTTTGCACATGCTTATATCGGCGTGAGTTATTTTTTTATTCTCTCCGGCTTTATCATGATTATTGCTTACGGAAAACATTCAAGCATTAATACTCCTGCCTTTTTCAGAAATCGTTTTGTGCGAATATACCCTGTTTATTTTATTGCTCTGGTATTGATGTTTATATACACCATTTATCTTAACGGATCTATTTCATACAAAGAAATCCTGTTAAATCTCTTTACGCTGCAAGCCTGGGTTCCAGGCGAAGCAAGAACCATAAACGGCCCTGCCTGGACAATCTGTGCGGAGTTTTTCTTTTATGCCATTTTTCCTCTTTTATTCAACCGCATATATTCCCGTTATACGTTCAAACAATTGATCATTCCTGTACTGCTCATCTGGCTTGCCTCCCAGCTTATATTCCATTGGATTTATTATTCCGATATTTATTCCGGTTACCCATCCCGAATTCATGACTTCAGTTATTATTTTCCATTGATGCATTTGAGTACTTTTTTAATCGGCAATCTGGCCGGATTATTTTTTCTGCGGAATTATGAAAAATATCAAGGGAATTATGACTGGCTGATTCTAGTTTTATTTTCTCTTATTCTGTTCACACTAAAAAATCCTATAGATTTAAATTTTCATAATGGATTACTTGCAGTTCTCTTTGTTCCTTTAATTCTATTGATAGCATTGAACAAAGGCTTCCTTACACGAATTTCAAAAAGAGAGATATTTGTTTTTCTGGGAGACATCAGCTTTGGTATTTACATACTACAATTCCCAATGTTTATTGTCGCAGGTCGAATATTAAAGGAATTAAAAATTGAGGATTCTGTTATTGTGTTTTATTTTTCGTTTGCGTTTTTATTGATGGTTTCTATAGCAAGTTATTTGTTTGTGGAAAAACCGCTGAGGGAGAAGTATAGAGTACGGAGTACTTAGTACAAAGTATATGCTCGTCGAAATTTCAAATCTATATTATCTGCGTTCCGGATTCGATAAAACTTCTGTTTGAAACAATCCAATAAAAAAGAGTCTTGATAAAAAAAACCAAGACTCTTTTCTATGTTGTTCCTATGTCAAACCCTGCGGGAACTTTTCTCCGTTTGAAATTTGTTTTTTGTGATTTGGAATTTCCCTCCACCCAGCCTTAAGCTTTAAGCATTGGGCCTTAAGCTTCTTCCATATTATGGAACACTGCCTGCACATCATCATCTTCTTCGAACTTTTCAACCAGCGCATAAATTTCTTCCTGCTGTTCCGGTGTTAATGCGGTTGTTGAGTTTGGTATACGTTCAGATTCTGCATTGATTACGTTTATGCCTTTTTGCTCCAATGCTTTTTGCATAGTACCGAAATCATTGAAGGCCGTATAGATAAAAATATCATCGCCGTCTTTTACAATTTCTTCTGCTCCAAAATCAATCAGTTCCAGTTCCAATTCCTCCGGATCCAATCCTTTACCATCTATTTTGAAAACACCTTTGCGACTGAAAATAAAATCCAGTGAGCCCGTCTTTCCCAGCGTTCCGCCGGAGCGAGTAAAGAAGGAACGAACATTAGCAACGGTACGTGTTGAATTATCGGTCGCACATTCCACCAATATAGCAATACCATACGGGCCGTAACCTTCGTATACAACTTCTTCGTAATCCGACTCGTCTTTTCCGGAAGCCCTTTTGATAGCTGCATCAATTCTGTCCTTCGGCATATTTAAGCCTTTGGCATTATTTACGGCTGTACGTAAACGGGCATTGGTATCCACACTGGCACCACCCTGCTTAACCGCCATCACTATTTCTTTACCTAAACGGGTAAAGGCTTTCGCCATTTTATCAAAACGTTTTGCTCTTCTGCCCTTACGGAGTTCGTATGCTCTTCCCATAATATTATAAAATCGTTTTCAAAAGTACGGAGGTTTTAATAAATATCCGCATGTTCTGTTTTTCAATATGCTGATCTTACACACAGCTTGCTGTACAAAAACCGGAATCTTTAAATTTTATCTCCGCGCAAGGTGCGGAATCTTTTTCGGGCTTCCACCACATAAATACTACTCGGGAATTTCACCAGAAAACTCTGATAGATTTCCATAGCCTTTGCTGGATCTTTCAAATCGTAATCATAAATCTGAGCGGTCGTAAACAAGGCATCGTCGCCCAGAATATCATCGGCGTAGCCGGCGTTAATTTTTGAAAGTTCGGCCAAGGCTTCGGTTGGTCTACCGGTATTGCGGAGAATTGTCGCCCGCAACCAATATAAATCGTCGGTTAAGGAATGGCCTTTGTATTGCTGCAGCATACGGTCTGTTTCTTTTAAGGCCTGATCGTAATTCCGCTGAAAAACCAATAAATCGATTCCGGCATATTCTTTCAGTGCTTCCGTAGTACTATCCAATCCGGTATTGTCTACTATAAACACACTTAATTGTATGGCATCGTTGGAAATTTCGCGGGTGGTGGCCAATTTCAATACATCCAGCTGTTCCTGGGCCAGACCAAATTCCCCTTTATAATAATACAATTTTGCATTTCTGAGTTTTGCTTCGTGCCCCAACTGATCTTCCTTAAAGTCTTTTTCCACCTGACTATACAATAATGTGGATTCCCAGGGCTCGCCGTTCAGCAGGTAAATATCGCCCATGTCTATTTTAGCCTTCCCGCGCAAGCGGGCGTCGGTATATGGATTATCCACTAAGGACTTCAGAATGACAATCGCCGTATCCTTGTTGTCCAGATAAAAGGCATACAGCAGCGCCATATTGCGAAGTCCGTCCATAGTAGCTGCTGTTCTTCCGTTTTCCACCAGTAAAGACTTATAATCGTTGATAAGTCCCTTTATTTTCTGAATATCCACCGGAAAGGTATTTTTTATCTGTTCTTCGCGGGTTTGTATAAGTAGCCGTTTAGCAACTCCGTAATTATAACCTTCTTTGTATGTTTGAATCACATATTCGAAACAGGTAAGAGCAGCATCGTAATCTTTGTTTTCCAGCGCAATGTTCCCAACATCAATTACGTTGGTGCCTTGCTGGCGATTTCGTTTATCTATCGCTTTTGCTTGGGTAAAGGCTTTTGAAAAATTTTTGCGCTGAAGATTGAGCCAAAGTAATAATTGATTATAAATAATTTCGTCGGGCTGTTTATTTATACGTTCGTAAATAATGTCTTCAAACTGCGTAAATTCCTCTTCGGTCTGTAATTCATTCTGAAAGGTATTTTCTACCTGATCCAACGATTTAGGATTTGTTACGAGGTAATTCAATAATTCCTCAAACATATTCTGATTCTGCCCTAGCCTTTTATAAACTGTTGATAATTGGATACAATACGCGTAGCGGTCGAAATTTTTTCTGGATTGTAAAAACAACGTTTTTGCCCAATTATACTGTTCGAGTTTAATCAGATAATTTCCGCTGATTTCCACAGCCATTTCATTTTTCTGTATATCATTCACAAAAGAACTGAATTCCTTTTCTGCTTTATCATTCAGTTTTTGTTCTACATAAAGCAAACAATGATCTATCCGATAAGTATAGTTTTCCGGGGCATTCATCTTGATCATCTTTTTAATAATCTTATCCGCTTCCGTATAATTTTTTAGTTTATACAGAGTCGATAGATAGATCTCATATACTTTGGGTAAATTATCCTCTTTCTTGATAACTTCAGAATAGGTCGCCGCGGCTTTTTCATATTCACCATTATTATAATATTCTTTACCCAACTTGAAATAATCTGTTTGGGAAAATCCTTGAAAGGAAAGACAAAAAGTAAGAAACAGGACTGAAATTCTATTCTTCATTTCCTCTATAATTATTATTATTTAATTAAATATATATAAAATAGTTATTATTATTAAGGCTGTGGATTGGTTTATAAGTTTACTAATTCACACTTGATAATATTGAGTTCACATTACTTTTTCTAAAATTACATTTTAATAACACGTTATCCATATCGTAGTTTTAACATTATCAGTTTTTTATAGAATAAGACACACATATAAAAAGTATTGTATTTTATATGAACATCAATGTTAACATAGTATTACTTGTGTATTATGTTAAGGCATATTCACACTCATCAACATCGCTTAAGTGTTTGGTTTTTTGTTAACGTTTTGAATTTTCTGATCACAGCACTATACAACGTTTTGTTATTAATTAATACTCTATTAACACATCCATTCTGGAAAAATAAAATCTTAAAAATTAGTAAATGTGCTTATCTACAGAATGTTAATAATATATGTTTAAAATATCATTTGTATATCTTCTACGTCCCAGTTTGCTTTTATTGTTATTGTTTCCGAAAAATAAAATCTGGGTTCTGCATCTAAATCCTTAATTGGATCATATGCATTCCATACGCTATTCTTATCTGTATCAACTACTGCAAATAATTTGTAATCGCCAGGTTCAAGATTTTTTACATGATTGTGAATTTTATCATGTGATGTATAAACAATGTTTTTTTTGCTGTCTTCTAAATAGATTGTGTAATTTTTATGTTCTGTCTTTACACTAAAAATGAGGTTTCCATATTCCTTTTCTTCAGCTGTCACGTATTTCTTTTTGTATTCATTATTATATTCTCCATATACTGAATGTATAGTTCCTTTTGGTATTAGAATGAATATACTATCCTTTTCTCTTTGCCCTTTTAATTGTATCGTAAAATTATTATAATTATTTATTATTCTGTATGTTACATAATTTGGTGCTGTAATTTGTACTGGTATTGAATCGCTGGTGTGTTTACTTAAATTGAATTGTAATGAATCTATATGCGGTTTAATTTTGTTTGTTTTGTTAATATCTTCAATGTTGATTAATGTGTCTCTATCTTTTTGATTTACAATTGTTTTAAATTTTATCTTTTTTGTTATTACACTACTTATCCCCGAAGAATCAACAATTTGAATTTGTAATAAAGTGGTATCTGTATGCTTGAACTGATTATGAATTAGGTACTCTCTTGGTAGTTTTTTTACTACGTGGTATTCACCACTTGAATCTTTTATTGATATTTTCTGTAATCCTTTAGTAAAGAATAATTTAACATTTTTTTCAGTATTATTTGTGGATGCTAATTTTGCAGTATCAATGGTTGTATGTTGTAATTGAAATTCTTTTGTTATTGTTCCAACTATTTCGATATTTCTTTCAATGTCAATCGGTTCTGATTTATTCCATTCATTATTTTTATTGTCATCCGCTACCGCTATTAGTGTATATTTTCCTTCTTTTATATATGGTATTTCTACATTTCCATCTTTATCAACTGCTGCTACATATTCAGGCTTTTGCCTTAAATGTGAAAGAATAGAGTCATTTACGGGAAAGATTAAAAGTTTTGTATGTGTACTTAATTTTTCGCCTGGTAAAGGTTTAATTTTTCCTTTAACCATGTTTGAATCGATTGTTGGGCCTGTAGAAAATGTTACGGCATGGCTTTCTATAACATTCGATTCTGTAATATCTTTTATTCCTTCAGCAATATTAAATGTATAAGTTGTATTTGGTTTTAGCGTATCCTGCCAAGTTAATTTTAAAACATTCTTGTTAATCTTAACCTTATATTTACCTTCAATTATTGGACTAACAATTACTTTTGTACTTAATTGATTATCCTGAATGTATTCATCAAAAGTTACCAAAATAAAGTTTTGCTTGTAATTGATAGTGCCGTTTTTAGGATATGTATTTGTTGGTACTGGTGCTTTTAGATCTCTTGGTCCACCCGTTGGGGGAACAATATTGGCACATCGTACATATAGAAAAAATGCTAAAACAGCCAGGAAATATATTCTCATTTCTTTTTTTGAATTATGTAAATCAAACTTGAACTGTTGTCTTTTCCTGATTTCACATTTGAGAGAAAACCATTCCATGCTGCAGTTAGCAATGATCCTTTTTTGTATTTTTCACTAAGCATGCTTATATAATAACTATCCAGTTTCATTTGCTTGATAGTTGTTAACTCTAAATCGAATTTATTTGCAGCTTGCTTAATAACTGACTTTTTGAAGTGGTATAAATGCCTGGGAACATCGTAAGCTGCCCAGTAATTTTTATAATGTTTTGCATCTGGTGATTCTGGATTGGGAACTGCAATAATTAAAACGCCATCTTTTTCCAGAAGAGAGCTAAGTTTGCTGAATGTAGCATTGATATCGTGAACGTGTTCCAGGACATGCCACATGGTTATAATTTTGTAAGTTCCCTCTACTTCCTCTAAACTTTTAAAGGGTATTTTATTTAGCTTTTCAGAAGCTTTTTTGGATGCTTCGGTATCGGGTTCCATAGCTGAAACATCATACCGATTTTCTTTCATGTATGCTGCAAAATAACCAGTGCCACAACCTATGTCTAGAAGCGTACCACTTTTATGATACTGTTGAATAAGGTTTAACTTTTTCTTTAATGTCCAGTTTCGCGCAATATGATAGACAGAATTGATAAAACCTTTCTTTGTGTCTGTGTGCGATACATATTCTTCCGACTGGTAATATCTGCCTATTTCTGCAGGCTGTGGTTGTGGATTTGTTTGAATTAGACCACAACAAAAGCATTCCAGTAATTCGAATTGTTCTTTACTTACGCTATGGTCTTTAACTGCTAATAGTGTCTTTAAATCATCACATCCACAGAATGTGCAACGGTTAATTTGTAAGCTCATAAAAATTATCTTCCCATGTATATCATTAATATTGAAATATCAGATGGATTTACACCACTGATTCTTGATGCTTGGCCTAGTGTTGCAGGTCTTAGCTTAGAAAGCTTTTCTCTTGCTTCAATGGACAAAGCCTGTATTTTTCTGTAATCAAAGTCGGGATTAAGAACTAGATTTTCAAGTTGCGTCATTTTTTGAGCCATCTGTTCCTCCTTGTCAATATAATCCCTGTACTTGATTTCTATCATTGCCTGTTCTACTTCTTCAGAGGTATATGGAGCAATCATATTTTGTACATCATCAATCTTTGCAGAGAAGGTTTCCATTTCAATGTTCGGACGTTTCAGTAAATTAAACAGTGTCACCTTTTCTCTAACCGGAGCAGAATCGTTATCCTCCAGGATAGGATTAGCTATCTCAGGCTTTATCTTAACTTCCTTAATCTGTTCAACGAGTTTTTCTGTATGCTCTTTTTTCAAAAGCATATTCTGATAACGTTGTTCTCTGGCTAATCCGATCTGATATCCGATAGGCGTCAATCGCAAATCTGCATTATCCTGTCTAAGCAGAATACGATACTCTGCACGAGAGGTGAACATACGATATGGCTCTTCGGTACCTTTGTTTACCAAATCGTCTATAAGAACTCCTATATATGCCTCCGAACGTTTTAAGATTAATTGTTCTTCCTCATGTGAAGCTTTGTGTGCATTGATACCGGCCATTAAGCCTTGACAGGCGGCCTCTTCATAGCCAGTTGTTCCATTGATCTGTCCGGCAAAGAAAAGGTTCTTCACGAGCCTTGTTTCAAGGCTTAATTGCAATTGTGTAGGCGGGAAATAATCGTACTCGATTGCATAACCCGGTCTGAACATTTTGGCCTTCTCAAAGCCCGGGATTTTAGTTAAAGCTTTGTATTGAACATCCTCGGGTAATGATGTAGAGAAACCATTTACATATACTTCTACCGTATCCCAACCTTCCGGTTCAACAAAGATCTGATGTCTTTCCTTATCGGCAAAACGGTTTATCTTATCCTCAACAGATGGACAGTATCTTGGACCGAGGCCTTTGATCCTTCCCGTAAACATGGGTGATCTGTCAAAGCCTTCTTTCAATGCTTCATGAACATCTTTGTTCGTATAGGTAATATGACAAGGTCTTTGTTTCGTCAGTGGTTTTGTTTCATCTGAATAGGAGAACTTGGAAGGGTTTTCATCGCCTGGCTGTTCTTCCATTACTGAATAATTCAAACTACGGCCATCTACCCTTGGAGGAGTTCCCGTCTTCATCCTTCCGGATTCAAAACCCAGTTCTACCAATTGTTCTGTAATTCCTGTGGCTGCCTTCTCCCCTGTTCTTCCTCCGCCTAACCTTTTTTCACCGATATGAATAATACCATTCAGGAATGTTCCGTTTGTCAACACAACCGATTTGCAGGGGATTTCAATTCCCAATCCAGTTCGTACACCACATACTTTTCCATCCTTTACCAATAGACCTGAAATCATTTCTTGCCAGAAGTCTACATTGGGAATCCTTTCCAATTGCATTCTCCATTCCCAGGCAAACATAAAACGATCATTCTGTGAACGCGGGCTCCACATGGCAGGTCCTTTAGAACGGTTCAGCATTCTAAATTGGATCATGGTTTTATCTGTAACAATACCTGATAAACCACCCAATGCATCTATCTCACGAACTATTTGTCCTTTTGCAACACCACCCATTGCAGGGTTACAACTCATCTGTGCAATTGTCTGCATATTCATGGTAGCCAATAATACTTTGGATCCCATATTTGCAGCAGCAGCAGCAGCTTCACAACCGGCATGTCCGGCACCAACTACTATAACATCGTATTCAGGAAACATATCCTTTTTTATATTTATTTATTGTTCCACGTGGAACATGCATTAATCTTTTTTAATTCAAATGAAGCAATGTTCCACGTGAAACATTGCTTGTGTTTTGGCAAAGAACAGCCTTAATGTCCCTATTCTTTGTCTATGAAATAGCCAATTCTTTCCAAGGCTTTAATGTAATGTTCCACGTGAAACAACACTTTGGCTTTTATCTATTTCGTTTAGGTACTAATTCAATAAATCCCTCTAATTGTTAGAGCAATTGTTTATAGTCTTTACTTTTATTTTGTCCCTTGAAGCCTTCCGTTTTAACAAAGCTAGATCTATTCGAGTTCTTAATTTAGATTAAACAGATATCGTTTACTTAAATCTTTCAGGGTAATTGTTCCACGTGAAACATTGTGTTGTGGCCCCTCGCTTCTCCCTTTATATATCTGCTACCTACAATCAATTGTTATAGTATGTATTCGGAATGGATAATGTTTGTATTGTTCCACGTGAAACATATTGTAATATTAAAGACGATCAAGCTAATTTGTTTCCTCTGTTTAAGGGTAGATTATAATGTTTGGTTATAGGCCTTCTATTTCAATTTGCTAATCAAAGAAATGGGATTTCTTTAGAAAACAGCTTTACTTCTGTATACATCTAATCGGTTTATTCGTCTTTTCAAGAATTCAGAAAACATTCAAGAAAGAAATAAAACGGTTCGTTTATTATTAGGGATTCAGGTTAAAGCAAGATGTTTCACGTGGAACATGATAGGTTAGAGAACGATTAACAATCACCTTCACATTTATTTGAACAGCTACTGTTTTGTTGAAAGCAATTCGGACAATCTATTTAACTCTTAAAGGAAATCTGCAAAGAACATTTATTTTAAAGAACTATTTACTGTTTGACCCATGTATTCAATTCCTGAAACTAAAGAGTTGGAAACAGAAAAGGGATTTATTTTGTGTCCTTTAGAATGTTCGCAAAGATAGAGAGGCATCTTCTTTTTTCCGCATGATTTCTTTTTCCGCAGAGGTTTTATCTTTATATCCGGTAAGATGAAGCAAGCCATGAGCCATTACACGGTGTAATTCGTCTTTCAGACTTGTCTTCTGTATAGAAGAATTTTCACGGACACGGTCAATACTAATAAAAATATCACCTTCAATAGAGCTTTTCTTTTCGCTGTTATCAAAGGTGATAATGTCTGTATAATAATCGTGATTTAAATAATCTTTGTTAACCTGAAGAAGATATTCATCAGAACAGAAAATGTAATTTAACTCAGCAATGGTATATTTTTCTTTTCTGGCAATTAACTGCAACCACAAACGGATTTCAGCTCGTTGTTTTAATTGATAAGAAGTGTCTTCTTTAAAAAAGAATATGCTCTCCTCTTTCAATCTTAATTGATAAAGAATGTTAATTCTACTTTTCTGCCTTCATTCGAAAACTTTACCTCATCGGATAAGTGTTTCATTAGAAAAATTCCTCTACCTCCGATTTTCTCTAAGTTTTCAGGCGCAGTAGGATCTTCTAATGAATCCGGATCAAAGCCTGTGCCTTCATCTTCTACTGTAAACAATAAGACATTTTCTTCGCATGTAGCGGTAAGCGTTACATTCTTTTTCTTGTCTTCTTTGTTTCCATGACGAATAGCGTTATTGACAGATTCTGTAATAGCGACCATTATGTTTCCATAGATGTCATCGTCTATTTCAAATTTGTCTTTAACATTATCAATAAAACTTTCAACAATGCGAATGTTTTCTACTAATGAAGGGATCTGTATGCGCAGGGATTCCATGTATTTTCTAAAATGTTGTGCAAGTTATTTTATTGAAAATTAATAACAAAATATGTATCACTTCCATACCCGTAAGAACGCAAATAATTCTATTTCGTTTCAATTATTCATTTATTAATCCAAAACTTTGAAGTACTCATCAATCTCCTGTTTGTAGTAAGGCGTATAAGATGGTGGAATCGTTTTAATCAATTCCATCTGTCTTTCTTTCGCCTTGAGATACTTTTCAAGAGAAGGAGGATACTCGTTTGGTTTTTGTATGGCTGTTTTTGACTCTCTGGTATTGTCCCAGTCTCTTTCCCGAACAGACTTTTCAGCTTCCAGTAAGCGAGTCATGATTTCTCGTTGACGCATCAGCGTTTCATTGGTAATGTTTTTGTTTACCAAATCTTTCTCTGTTTGCTCCATCATATCATTCAAATTCTTCAATTCATTACCCGGCTTTTGACCTTGCTGCTTCATCAGGTTTTCCATTTCCTGAAGAGACTTTCTGATCATTTCCTGCTGAGCTGCAAGCTTGGCCAGCTCCTCTGATAAAGCTCTTCCGCTTTGGCCACTCTTCTTTAATTGCTCTATCTTCTGGCCTAATTGTTTCTGCATATCGCTCATATTGCCTGGCTTCGGTTTGCCTTTACCAGGTTTTGGCTGTTTACATTGTGAACCGCTCATTTTAGGTTCACTATCTGCCATGTCCTGTTGCATTTGCTTCAATACTTCATTCAGCATAAGCGCCAGGTTATTCATTGAAGTCATAGAATATTGCTCATCAGATGTAGCCAAGTCCGGTCTGCGCTCACGTATATGCTGTGCAGCGGCATCCATGTGTTGATTCATCTGAACAACTTCTTTGGTAACAAAAGCCTCGATTTGAGAGACACGTTTTGCAAGCGCATATAAACTGTCTTTTATTACTTTGCTATCATCTTTTAGTTTCAATTGTTGCTGACCCAATGCAATATAACGAGGATCAGATTGCTGTACTTTGCGGAACTCCTTCATAAGAGCTTCCTGCTCAAAAGAAAGATGCAGCAGATTATCCAGAATCTGGCGCAAATCTTTTAGGTTTTCACTTGCCTGTTGGGATTCCATGCTCATCTTCATGGATTTCATTTTGTCTGAAAGCTTCTTCATCTGATCAGATGCTTTTTTCTGTGAAGCACCTGCTTTCTTACCCTGATTATTTTGTAACTGTTCCGAACTGTTTTTCATTTCTTCGCTGATTTCCTGTTCTTCCTGATCCAGTTCATCCATCGGTTTTTTATTTTCCAGTTCTTTGTTCAGCTCATTCAGGTTTTTCATTTCTTCCTTGTGCTGCTCAAACTCTTTATTTAATTGCTCCTGCTGTTTAGTAAGTTCTTCTTTGGATTCTTTTTGTTCCAGTGTTTTTTGCGATAGTTCTTCCTGCTTTTTACTCAATTCCTCTAATTTCTGAATACTGTTTTCCAACTGACGGTCAAACTGCATTTGTTTGAAAAGCTCCAGGTTACGTTCCAATTCCTTTTCAAGAAGTTTATCTTTATTGTTCAGGTTTTTTAAGGCCTTTTCCAAGTCTTCCTTATTGACATTTTGCTGGAGCATTTTTTCCAGCTCTTCCATCATCTTCTTTGTTTCGTCATCCAGCAATTCATTCATCAGCTTTTCCAACTGCTTCATTTTTTCGCTTATTTCCTGGGAAGAAGGGTCAAATTTATTCTGCTTGTTCTGTAGCTGTTCCAGGTTGTTTTTCAAATCCTGTAATTCTTTTTCCAGCTCCTTATGTTTTTTAACCATGTCTTCCATGGCTTTTTTATCCTGCCAGGTAAGCTGTTTCTTCGCCTTAATTTTTTCTTCCAGCTGCTGCATTTCACGGCTTAACTTAGTAGCTTCCATAACCGTTTGTTGAAATTGATCCGATGCAGAAGTGGAGGCCGTTTTTAATTCCTCACTTAACTCTTCCCGTGTCGGGATTTTCCACGTGAAAAACTTAGACTTCGTACTTTTTGCTCCGTTTACTCCATCATTATCAAACACTTCAAAGTAATATTCAATTTCCTGTCCGGGCTCAATGTTGAGGGAATCAAACGACCAAGTGAAGTAAAATGTCTGATTTGCTTTATTTGATTCGATCGGAACAGGTTTAAAACCTTGTTTCGTTAATTTCTTGTCAGCATTCTTGATGGAATAGTGCACCAAAAGACGACTGATACCATAATCATCCGATAAGGATCCTCCAAACTGAACCTGCTCCATCAGAACAGAGTCCCGAAATTCTTCTACAGAAATTGCCGGAAACTGATCCTTAATAACGTGAATAGTATACTGAACCGGCTCCAATTCTCCAGAGTCAGAGCTCTTTACTATGACACTATATTTATCATCGTTACGTAAGGTACGTTTGAAACGGAATAAACCGTTATCATCAACACCTTTATACAACTTGTTCTTTTCGCTTTCGAAGGCAATTAAGAGCTGTGCTGCATTAATGGTTTCAAAATTCCAGGTTGTGATAGTTCCTTCTGGCAAAGTCAAATTACCTGAATTGCGAATAGACTCCTGAGGTTTTTTCAGATAGGCGGGATATTGCAATAATACATCCAGGGAGCGGATGTCTGGTTTTACCCGAACCTGCAGACTTTGTTTTTCCGATTCAAACCCTGCGGCTTCAAAATAAAAAGATTCGTTACGCTGAACATTTTTGAAAGCATATGAAAAAAGACCATCTGATGAACGCTTTAATTTGAATCGTTGGTTGCGAACAACAATATAACATTGATCGGGAATTTCTTCGCCCTTCAATTCCAGGTTCAGATCGAAATCTTGGTTTTTGAAAACGGTCAGACTTTTATTCAAAAGATTGAACTTGAACGGTGCCGGAACGGGAAAACTTTTGTTATATTTAATTATACGGGCTGTGCTCTCCGTTAAGAAGCTTGGAATGATAATTAATAAACTGGTTATTAATATAATAGGTGGTAAAACATAACGCAAATATTTACGGTTTTCAGATAAATTAATTGCACCTGAAAATGAGAAGGAATTCAGCTCTTTTGTTTTTTGTTGAATGCTTGCCAATATCAGAGAATTATCGGCTGTATTAATCGCATGTAATTGAAGTGTGTTTGTAAGCTTGTCTTTTATTTCCGGGAAATAAGAACCGATTTGCTTTGATGCTTCTTCATTCGATAAAGCTTTGTCGTTATTAATAAGCTTTATAATTGGAATAATAATCCAGCTTATACAGGTGTACAGAAAGCTTGAACTTAATAATAATAAAAAGATTAGTCGGCCGGTACTATTGAAGCGACCATAATGTTCGGTAACTGCAAGAGCTAAAAATACGGTTGATACAAGACCAATAGTAATCAACGTTCCACGTAATAATCGGCTCAGATAATACTTTTGTTTGTATTGCCTGAGGTTTATTAAAAGGTCCTCATATGATGCTCCACTCTTCATATTATGTACTTGTAACGGACAAGTCTTAATGAGCAAAAACCCGTAACTATTTCAATAGAAAAGTTACGGGTTAGAAAGATATTTTTTAAGCTCCTTCCATTAAAAAAAGGAGTTTTAATTTTTTATTTTGCCTCAGCAGCAGGCGCTGCAGCTTGTTGAGGTACCATGTATACAGTAGTAAAGTCTCTGTATTGCATAGCATTGTTCGGGAAGTTTTTAACGTAAGGCTGCATTAATCTATAAGCCTCATCGTACCATAACACAACAACAGGGGCATCAGCCATGGCAACTTTCTCAGCTTCTACAAAATGTTTGTACGCTTCAGCAGTTGTTTGTGCTTTTAATCCTTTTTCATACAGCTCATCAAACTTTGCATTTTTATAACGAGCCATATTCGGATAAGAAGGAGCTGTTGCGTCTGCAGGTACGTTCTTTCCATATAAGTACCATAGGAAGTTTTCAGGACTTGGATAATCAGCAATCCATCCTACACGGAAGAAATCAGCTTTACCACCAATCATGTTATCAATCAATGTAGCAGTTGTTACTACATTCATTTCAACTTCGATATTAAGATTGTCTTTCAATTGTTTTTTTACTTCGCTGGCAACATTTACGTTACGTTCACCATCCGAATTTAATTCTAAAACAATTTTAGGAACATCAGCACCGTTTTTGAAACCTGCTTTTTTCAGATAATGGTTCGCAGAATCAAGGTTTAATGTATATCCAGTTATAGATTTAGCATCATATGAAGGAAAAACATTTACCGGAGTAATACCCCAGAAACCAGGAGAATCACCTTCACCATCCAACACTTTTTCCAGAATCATTTTTCTGTCAATACCGAAAGAAATTGCTTTACGAAGATTTACGTTATTAAACATTTTACCTTGTGTAGCGAAAGACAAGAAGTGAACAGCCATTTCAGGATTTCTCTGAAGATCATACATGCCGTATTCGCCGGTTTTTTTCACAGATTGTTCTTCAATATCAATGATGAAATCTGTTGGAAGACGATACATCATCTGGAAGTTGCCCTTCTTGAATTCAATCAACTCAATTTTACGATCTTTCAGGAATTTAACAGAAATACCGTTCAAGTAAGGAAGCGCATTTCCGTCAGCATCTTTCAAATAATATTTATCATTTCTTTTTAAGATTACAGATGTTCCTTCATCAATACTTGAAACAATAAATGGACCTGTACCTACTGCTTTAACACGCATTTCCTGTTTGTATTTTTCATATGCTTCTTTCGCAAATATGAATGTAAACGGACGGGCAAGGTTATATAAGAAAATAGAATTTGGTTCTTTCAGTGAAAACTGGATCGTAAGAGGATCCACAACTTTAATACCTTCTACTTCAAATGCAGGTGTTTTACCACCTACACTGGCTGCATAATATTCATCTGCTCCTTTTAGAATTCCCTGAAACATGCTGAACCCCTGATTTTGTTGGGGATTAGATGTACAAAGCAACGTAAAGCAGTATTTTACATCTTCTGCAGTTAGCTCACGACCTTTACCTTCAGGAAAACATTCGTTATCGTGAAAGAAAACGCCTTTGCGTAATTTGAATGTATATACTGTTTTTGTAGCGTCAACACTATAGCTTTCGGCTAAACCATTCGTTAATGTAAGAGAGTCTTGAGTAAATTTCAGCAGACCTTCATAAACCTGAGATGCAATCCGATAGGATGTTGCATCCGTAATATTATGAGGAAACAGGTTTTTAATAAACTCTGCCTCATTGTACTTAAAAATTCCACCGGAATATTTTCCGCCCTTGGCTTCAACTAATGCTTCAGCATTGTCAGATTTCCCATCTTTGTCACCGGAACAAGCACCCATAAACAAGGCTGCGAGTAAAAGTGGTAATAACGATTTTTTCATTTTTTCGTGAAAAATTTATAGTACTCAGTTGTGTGTTTATCTTTTAACGAATGGATTCGATGAAAGGTTACTTTTAGGATAGCAATATACCAAATTTTGAATAGAAACAAATTTTTCAACTGTTAATTTCAAGTAATACAGGACAGTGATCTGAATGAATTGCATCGGATAAAATCACAGATCTTTTTAATCTGGATTCCATTTCATTCGTTACCGCTTGGTAATCAATTCGCCAACCTAAATTCTTATTTCTGGAATTTGCACGGTAGCTCCACCATGTATAGTGGTGGGGTTCCTGATTAAAATATCTGAATGCATCAATAAATCCAGAGTCAAATAGTTTACCCATCCATTCACGTTCTTCCGGAAGGAAGCCGGATGAATTGGCATTTGATTTCGGATTATGAATATCAATGGGTTTATGACAAATATTGTAGTCACCACAAACAATTAGATTCGGGTGATTTTTCTTTAATTCATTTATATAAACAAAGAAATCGTCCATCCATTCAAACTTAAACTGCTGACGCTCTTCTCCGCTTGATCCTGAGGGCATGTATACATTCATCACAGAAAAGTCTTTGAAGTCAGCACGTATTACCCGGCCTTCGAAATCATATTTTTCTATTCCGCATCCATATTCAATATGTTTGGGAACGACCTTTGTAAATATTGCTACTCCGCTATATCCTTTTTTTTGCGCAGTGAACCAATAGGATGTATATCCTAATTCTTTAAACGGTGTTTCGTCGATCTGATCGGCAGTAGCCTTCACCTCCTGAAAACAGAGAATATCTGCTTTTGTTCCTTTTACCCAGTCCAGTAAACCTTTGTTTATAGCCGATCGGATACCGTTAACATTGTATGTAATAATTTTCATAAAAAAGAATATATAATAGAGCAGTATTTTTACTCATTCCTCTGTTGAATCTTTTTTTGGTTGAGGCTTCATTACAGGCTTTTGATTTGGAGATTTATTCGCATGGGCTTCTCTTCTTCGCTCGTCATCAATTTGTTCCTCAAAGTACTCAATCATGTGCAATTTCAATAAATCTTCCTGTTCTTCCAGACTTAATTTGGGAACAGGTTTTGTTGCTTTATAATGCGGCCATCCATCCTGATCAATGCCTTCAAACTCATAATACCCGGATAGACTAAGTAATTTGCAGGTGGCAATATGCATGAGGTCCTGTTTTTCTTCCTTCGAAAATACTTTTTTCCCTTTTCCCAATTCATTTACACCAATCAAAAACAGCAACGTATTTGTTGTCGGTTTTTTGCCGGTTGTGCGAATAAAGAAGTACATCAATCGCTTCCAGTCTTTGTTCAGATCAAGGTCTTCAAATTCCATATATTATTTTTCAAAAGGAAATACTAATTTAACAAACCAATTAGCTTAGGAATCATTTCAATGAAGAAACTTTTAAAAGATATCCGATATGCAGCAACCTGCGTATCCGATATACTCTACCCTGCGCATTGTATTGTATGCGAATCAGGATTAATTCAAGGGGAAACACATATTTGTATCAAGTGTTTGAGTAACCTTCCAACAGTCAACGAAGATTATTCTCCGGACTCTCTGTATCAACGTTTATCCATTGAGTTACGTCCGTCTTTTGTCTGGGCCTATTTGCTGTTTGATAACAAAAACAAAACGCAAAAGATTTTACATGCCATTAAATACGGCGACAATCCTGATCTTGGCATACGAATGGCAGCAATTCTGGCGGACAGAATTCAGATGCAAATCCGTTTTGCGGAAATAGATTATATGCTGCCGGTTCCACTTCACGCTTCAAAAAAAAGAAAGAGGGGTTATAACCAGGCAACGAAAATTGCAGAAGGAATACAAAAAATTGTTGAGATTCCGATTGAGGAAAGTGTCTTGTACCGAAGAAGAAATTTATTTGTTCAAGCCAGAAGTAAGAGAGCTAAACGTTTTGAAAATGTGAAACAGGTTTACGCCATTCGAAATACAGAAAAGATAAAAGGAAAACACGTATTACTTGTGGATGATGTTCTTACAACGGGCGCGACACTTGAAGCATGTGGTCTGTTATTAAAAAATGCAGGAGCAGCAAAAGTCAGTGTTGTGCTTCTTGCCATGGTAGCTGATTAGCAAGATTCTCAACAGTATAAAAATAAAAAACCCCAGTAGATGTCTACTGGGGTTTTTTATGAATTAAGATCTATCTATTAATAATTTGTTCCAGCTTGAATCATTGCGCAACGGAAACCAATTGTTGCAGTACAAGAATCTTCAGCTAAATATCTTCTTGTTCCTGGAGACATCCAATAAGCAACGTCTTTCCAAGAACCACCTTTGAATACACGAACGTGATCATCAATTAAAGACTGGAAGCCAGCTTTATCATAACCTTTTTCTTCATCTAAGAAACCGTTACGACGTAGTGGGTTTAAGTCATCAAATGTTTGGAAAGAAAGTGGACGGTATACATCATAAACCCATTCGTTTACGTTACCTGCCATACAATATAGACCGAAATCATTTGGTGGGAATTCGTAGATATAAGTAGTAATCATGGCACCATCATTTAATTTACCAGCGATACCGGCATAGTCACCACGACCTCTTTTAAAGTTTGCAAGGAACATACCCATTTGTTTTCCATAAGGGTTACGTAATGCGTGACCATCCCAAGGATATAAACGTTTGTGTGTTTGGTTTTCATCTAACCATTGGTTACCGATAAGAGCTTGTGCAGCATATTCCCATTCAGCTTCAGATGGTAAACGGTAGTTTGGTAATACAACACCTGATTCTAATGCAATACGTCCGCCACCTTCTGGAACATCAATACCAGCATTTTGTGCCAATTGATTGTTCACAACAGTTGTTCTCCAAAGACAATAATCGTTTGCCTGAATCCAGTTAACCCCAACAACCGGGAAATAACGGAAACCAGGATAACGGAAATAGTGATCTACGTATGGATCGTTATAAGCAAGTTCAGATGCCCATACAGTTGTATCCGGCAATGCAGATTCATAAAATTCCTGAGATGAATCGCGTTGAACATAAAATAAATATTCTAACCAGTGAATATTGGCAATTTCGGTTTCATCCATATAGAAAGAAGCTACTGTAACAGTTCTTTCTACATTATCACCATTTTTCATCAAATCTTCTTCGAATGAACCTAATACCGTACGTCCACCTTCAATGTATACAAGGTTTGGACCCTCTGGCTGTCCCGCGAAATCAGCTACCTGAAAACCGTTTTCTTCGTTGAAAGCCATACCAGTAGTGGTACTTGATTTACCGGGTTTTTGGCTAGTTGGGTTCCCCTTTACGCACGAAAATAGTAGTGACGCACCCGCAACTAAGCAAACCGCATGTTTGATAACACGATTCATTTTCTTCATAATCTGTTGTATTATTATAGATAGTCTTTCCAATTCAGTCTGCTAATTTATCCACATTATATCTAAAATCCAACAAATCAAAGGAAATTTGATAATTGAATTTAAACACACTTAATTAACAGTGATATACACGCCTTTTTTTAAATAAAAAATGTAAACCTGTCAGTTACCTTTCTGATTCAAAAACGATGATTTATATACCAAATCGACTCTAAATTACTGTATTATTGATATAATTCCAAACATTTTATAGTTTCTACGGAAAGTAAACATTTTTAGATTCAGACAAAATATTTCTGATCAGCGTTTAAACACACAAAATCTCGTTTTTTGAATTTTCACGGCCAACAAAATCTGGATTTGTAAAGCTTCTGTATCTTTTTAGAACAACTGCATTATTCATACAAAGCCTCCCGGGAGTTTGCTTAGAAACACATAAACTAAGAAAAACTTATGGCAACAGGAAAAGAAACACCCAGACAACGCATGATTGGTATGATGTACCTCGTGCTGACCGCTTTACTTGCCTTACAGGTTAGTTCAGCCATTATTGAAAAATTTTATGCTTTGAATAAAAGTATGGAAACCAGTGTCAACAATGCTGCCATGTATAATGCAGATCAACTTGACAATCTGAAAGATGCAGTAAAAGAGAGAGGCAACCGAAGCGATGAAGTGAGGCTAGCCGAACAGGCATCTATACTCAGAGAACGTTCAAAAGAGATTCTTGCTTTTATGGAAACCATTAAAACAGAAATTATTTCCAAAACAGGTGGTTATGATGAAGACGGAAATTTGAAAGGTGCAAAAGAAGAATCAGAAGTAGAAGTGTATATGCTTGGTTCTTCTGAAGGGAAAGGAAAAGCCTATGAACTTCAAAAGAAACTGAATGATTATGTGGCTTTTGTAAATACTACGACACATTCTTCCTTTCCGAAACTTGCTCTGGATGCAAAAGAAGATCCTTTATATAAAAACAATGTAGATCAGAAAAATAAGGATTTTGCCCAAGTGAATTTTGCTCAGACGCCATTAGTGGCAGCAATGGCTGTGGTTAGTGATCTGGAATCAAAGGTTGCTGGCATGGAAAGCAATCTTATGAATCAGTATCTGGCAAAAGTTGGGGCGAATGATTTTAAAGTAAATAGTTTGACACCGATGGTTCGTGCAAATAGTAAATTTGTGCCTGCAGGAACAAAATATGAGGCAGAAGTTTTTATGACAGCAACATCGACATCGTTACTCCCAACCATGAATGTAGGTTCTCAAAAACTGAATGTTGATGCAAAAGGTATTGGTGATTATAACTTTACAGCTAGTGGAGGTTCTTATACAGATGGATTACTAAAGAAAAGCTGGACAGCACAGATTAAAATGAAAACACCGGATGGAAAGGATACGATCTATACTGTAACCGAAGAGTATTTTGTGGTAAAGCCGGTTATTCAAATGCAATCTGCTGCAATGAAGTCTTTATATTTTAATTGTGGTAATAAAGTTGATATTCAGGTTCCTGCGTTGGGTGCAGAATATAATCCTGAATTTAAATCAACAGGCATAACGATTAAAACAACAGAGACAAAAGGTCGGGTCTACTTAATCCCAACATCACCTACAGCTAAAGTTTCTGTATACAACAAAGGACAATTTATTGGTGAAGAAGTATTTAAAGTTAAAACAATTCCAAAGCCAACGATTGAAATACGAGTAAATAACCAACCTATAAATCCTAGGACAGGAGTTAAACCGAACGAACTCAGAACCATTTCAATAAAAGCGGTTCCTGACCCAGAATTTGCAAGTAATCAACCGGATGATGCGACATATAAAGTTGTTGAATGGGAGATAGAGTTTGCAAGAGGTAAAAAATTTATATCAGGGATGGAAAAACTTAAACCTGTTGAACAATCACAGAATATGTCAGGTAGAGGGGCAACACTTAAGGATAAAGATATGATCTTTGTAACTCCTAAAAAGGTGATGCGCAAAACATACCTGGGAACCTGGGAAGAAGTGAAGGTTTCTCAAATGCCAGTATTGATTCCAGTAAATGAATAAGCACGAATAAATCATTTTTATAAACCCCTGATCTCTTCAGGGGTTTTTTATTTATATAAATAAATGGTAAACTGTATACCGATTCCTTATTTATTTGATGAAACAAATTCCTTTTTTCACTTTACTGCATCAGAATCTTCAGATTGAGGAAGAGGTACAGCAATTCTATAAGCAATTGTATACAGAAGCCTGGTACATATTGGGTGCAAATCTGGAACAATTTGAAAAAGAATATTCTGAATACTCTTCTATTAAACATACCATAGGTGTGGGTAACGGACTAGATGCCTTAACCATATCTTTGAAAGCCTTGAACATTGGCAAAGGCGATGAAGTAATTGTTCCGGCAAATACATTTATTGCAACGATTCTTGCGGTGACACATGCAGGTGCGACTCCGGTTCTTGTTGATCCGGATACTTTCACTTATAACATTACAGCAAAAAACATAGAGGATAAAATTTCTGCTAAAACAAAAGCAATTATTCCCGTTCATTTATATGGCGCCGCTTGTGCGATGGACGAGATGATGAATCTGGCAAAAAAACATTCCATTCATATCATTGAGGATAATGCACAGGCTCACGGGGCAGAATATAATGGAAAGAAAACCGGCTCCTTCGGAATTATTAATGCAACAAGTTTTTATCCGGTTAAACCGCTTGGTGCATACGGCGATGGCGGTGCAATCACTACCAATGATGATGTTTTGGCGCATAAAGTAAAGTTGTTACGCAACTACGGATCACAAGAAAAATATTATTACGAAACAACAGGTTTTAATTCCCGATTGGATGAACTGCAGGCTGGGATTTTATCGATCAAATTAAAACATCTGGAAAGATGGAACGAAGAGCGAATTCAACTTGCTTATCAGTATTCTTTATTGCTGAAAGATGTGGCAGATATTATTCTTCCCCAGGAAATAGAAAATAGTAAGCATGTATATCATTTGTATGTGATACAAACAGCAAAGCGAAATCAACTCAAGGAATTTTTAAAGAAACACGGAATTGAAACAGGTATTCATTATCCGGTGCCAGCACATCTACAAAAGGCTTACGATTTTCTTCAACTCAAAAAAGGAAGCTTGCCAGTCACCGAGAGTTTATCGGATAAAGTATTGAGCCTGCCTTTATACAATGGAATGAAAAAGGAAGAGGTAGAGCATGTCTGTGAGTTGATAAAGAAATTTTATCTCTGATCAGAGAGCATTTCTCGTAACAACCATTTCCTTCAAACATTCCACCCAGGTTTCATTGGTATTAAGACTCTCAATCAATTGCCAATCTTCACCACCATGCTCTTCGAAAAGCAATTTATACTCTTCGCCTCCTTCAACCGTTGTCTCCAAACAATCGGCAATAAAAGAAGGTGAAAAGAATAGAATACTTTTCTTTCCTGCCTTTCCTAAGTCTGCAATATTGTGATCGGTATATGGTTTGATCCACGGTGTTTTACCTAATCTGGATTGAAAAGAAACCGAGTACGACCCTTCTGTTAGACCTAATTCTTTTACTAACAAACGTGTTGTTTCATAACATTGTGCCCGGTAACAATATTCGTTTCTGGATCCATAAACGGAACAACAGGTTCCCAATTTGCATTGGTCCCCAACAGATGATCGTTTTATCTGTCGTTCCGGAATGCCGTGATAGGAAAAAATAATATGATCCCAATTCCGTTGCTGCAGGTATTTTCTGCCCAGATCAGCGAATGCTTTTATAAATAAAGGATGATCAAAGAATTTTGCGACAACTTGTATCTCTGGAGTTACTTCCCATTTGCCAATAACACGCATGGCTTCTTCAACAGCAGAACCGGTTGATGCGGAAGCATATTGAGGAAACAAGGGAATCACGATAACTTTACCGTATCCGTTTCCTTCAAGTTCTTTTGCCGCTGATTCAATGGATGGATTCTGATAGCGCATACCCAGCACGACTTTATACTCATCACCCAATGTTTTTTGCAATAATTCTTTGATGGCAATACCATGAAAGAATAATGGCGATCCTTGATCGGTCCAGAGTTTTTTGTATTCATGTGCTGACTTTGGAGCTCTGAATGGAGCTATAATAAAATTAATCAACATCCAGCGATTCAGCCAGGGAATATCAATTACACGCCTGTCCATCAGGAACTCACGTAAATATTTACGTACATCCGGTGTGTTTGGACTATCCGGTGTACCCAGATTAATCAGAAAGACAGCTGTTTTAGATTTTTTATTAGGCAAAGCCATGGAAACATATTTAATTTGCAAACTTAACAAATAAGTTGTTTTAAAGTTCTGATATTAATCACCAGATCGTAAAACAAAAATTGTTTGAAACCGGAACCAAAAGTACTAAACAAAAGAATAAAGTTCTGCATATACGCATATGGAAAATAAAGTAGTGGCACCAGCCGAAAATGGATTGATGAAAAAAATCGTGTCTCATGCAAAAGAATACGGTTTTGTTTTTCCTTCATCAGAGATATACGATGGTTTACAGGCAGTATATGATTACGGACAAATGGGTGTTGAATTAAAAAACAATATCAAAACAGTTTGGTATAAAGCCATGACCCAATTGAACGATAATATCGTTGGTATTGATGCTTCTATTTTTATGCATCCTTTGGTATGGAAAGCATCCGGACATATTGATGGATTCAGCGATCCGATGATTGACAATAAAGATTCCAAGAAAAGATACCGCGCAGATGTTCTTGTTGAAGAACGCGCAGCCTTGATGGAAGCGAACGGCAAAAAAGCAGAAGCGGATGCTTTGGTTAAAAAAATGGCGCGTTTACTGGAAGCGGATGATTTGAAAGGCGTTCAGGAATTAATCATAAATGAAAAAATTGTTTGTCCGGTAAGTGGTACGTCTAACTGGACAGAAGTGCGTCAATTTAATCTGATGTTCTCTACGCAGGTTGGTTCTGTTGCGGAAGAGTCAAGTACAATTTATCTGAGACCGGAAACAGCGCAAGGAATTTTTGTAAACTTCCTCAATGTTCAGAAGTCGGGCCGTATGAAAATTCCTTTTGGTATTGCACAGATTGGTAAAGCATTCCGGAATGAAATTGTTGCCCGTCAGTTTACCTTCCGTATGCGTGAGTTTGAACAAATGGAAATGCAGTTCTTCATTCGTCCGGGAACAGAAATGGAATGGTATGAAAAATGGAAACTGGCGCGTATGAACTGGCACAAGGCAATCGGTTTGCCGGCAGAAAAATTAAAGTTTCACGATCACGAAAAGCTAGCGCATTATGCAAATGCAGCGGTAGATATTGAATTTGAATTTCCGTTCGGCTTTAAAGAGATGGAAGGTATTCATTCTCGTACCGATTTTGATTTGGGTAATCACCAGGAATTATCTAAAAAGAAACAACAGTATTTTGATAATGATATAGATGAAAAAACCGGAAAGCCGTTTGGTAACTATGTTCCTTATGTAGTGGAAACTTCAGTGGGTGCAGACAGATGTTTTCTTGCCGTGTTGTGCAATGCATATACAGAGGAAACAACGGGCGAAGGCGAAACATTGAAGGAACGTGTGTATCTGAAACTACATCCGGCATTGGCTCCAATTAAGGCAGCCATACTTCCGATAACGAAGAAAGATGGTTTGTCAGAAAAAGCGATGGAAATTTATAATGAATTGAAATACGATATTAAAGTAACGTATGAAGATAAAGACTCTATTGGCAAGCGTTATACGCGTAATGATTTAATCGGAACGCCATTCTGTATTGCTGTGGATCACCAAACATTGGAAGATAATACCGTTACGATCCGTCACCGTGATACCATGATTCAGGAGCGCGTTGCTATCAGTGAGTTGCGTTTGAAGATTCGGAAAGAGACTAGTTGGAGAAGTATATTGGAGAAGGTGTAGGTTTAGCTTTCGTTTGAATAAAAATAAGAAAGGCTCATCTTGATGGGTCTTTTTTATTTAGGGATTTATAGATATATTTGTTAGTGTATTTTTATTAGCCACAATTTTTAAGAGTTTAAGAAATATTTAATTTTCTAAATATAAAGTTCTAGTTATTAACATTCTTTATTAATAAAGTTTAAAAATAGAATTTAATAATACTAAATTAAGGTATGAATCAAGATTTATTAATAAGATTATTTCGTTCAATTGAAGGCGACAAAAATGATGATGTCGTAAAAGTTGCTAATCTTATTATTGAAGATGAGAAAAGAAAAGGTCATGAAAGGCTTGCTGATAAATTAAAAATTATATTAGAAAAGAATCTCTCATCCAACCAACTTTTTAAAGGAGAACTAAAAAGAATTCTTCCTCAAAATATTATTATACCAACAGACAAGAGACGCAATTTTCCTTTAGCTAATTTTATTGAGAATGATGAGCTGAGACATGAAATGGTTCTTGCAACTGAAACGGAAGATAAAATTAGAAGAATTGAAAAAGAATTTGCAGCTAAAGAGAGACTTGCATTACATGGTTTAAAATATAGACAGAAAATTTTATTTTATGGTGCACCAGGGTGTGGTAAAAGCATGAGTGCAGAAAGAATAGCTTGGAACTTGGGTTTGCCATTTTTAAAAGTCAGATTTGACACAATTATATCATCATTTTTAGGCGAAACAGCATCAAATCTTTCAACTTTATTTGAAGGAATTAAGGATTATCCATGTGTCTTACTTCTTGATGAGTTTGATATTGTGGGTAAAACCAGAACAAATTCACAAGATATTGGCGAAATGCATAGAATTGTAAATATTCTTTTGACATTACTTGAGGAATATAACTCGAAAGGGATTTTAATTGCAACAACAAATTTAGAGAATGTCTTAGATCAAGCGCTGTTCAGAAGATTTGACGATATAATTGAAATTCCAAAACCTTCTAAAGAAGAAATTTTACGATTGGCAAAATTGACATTGTCATCAATAGAAAAATCAAATAATATTGATTGGGATTTTTTGGCTAACAAAATGAATGGCTTTAGTGCTGCAATTGTTGTAAAGATTGTTAATGATGCTGCAAAGGTTGCTATAATAAACGGTGCAAAATTAATTGAGCAACATCATATCGAGAAATCGTTAGATGAAAATTCATTATACTTAAAATAAATTTTTATGCCTGATTTCCCTCATTTAAAATTGCCCTTTAAAATAGAAGGCACTGCAAAACCTTTTACAGGTGGTGGAAAGAAAGACGCCAATTCTGTTGCTATTACAAATAAGAATAAAGAAAATAGACAACAACACGGTCAGATTCTTAAAAATGCAGCAGACATATTAATTGAAAAATGGGAAGAAATTAAAAAAGGAAAAGAAAATATCGGGATTAAAATTCCAAATGAAAACGATATACCAATTTTTCTTAAAATTGACACATCATCATTCAATATAGATTCATTAAAGCATTGGGGTATAGATTTAATTGCTGAGGAGCAAGGTGGTTATATTATTGGTGCTTCTGTAGATGGTTTAAAAACATTTAAAGACAATATAAATCAATTTTTAGAACAAGAAGGAAGATATAAAGATACGGCTGCAAAAATCTGGGAATTTATTACTGATGATAGTTGGAGAGTCTCTCAACTTCTTAAAGGAGAAATAAGTAAAACCTGGAATAATATTATTGACAGCACAATATACACGATAGAATTAGGGGTATCATGTAGTGTAATTAATACTAAAGGATTTCCAGATAGAAATAAATATGATTCAGAATTAATTTATCAACAGGCTGTCGAAGCATATAAAATTAATGAACAACAGATACAATTAGCAAGAGATCAAAAGCAAATGGACCGTGAGCGTGAAATTGATGAGTATGTTAATATATATAATGGAACGTTGCAAGGCATTTGGGATTTAGGGACAGATGCTATATTTTTCAAAATATCAATTAATGGTTTGGGATTAAAAGATATTGTTCATAATTATCAATATTTATTTGAAGTAAAACTTGATGCATCCTATTATTTGGCTAGCTCAAGTGAAGATGTTCAAACTAATATTGAGTTAGAAATTATCGAACCTGAAAATAATGCATCAAAAGTTTGTGTTATTGATAGCGGAATTCAAGAATCTCATAGGTTAATTGCTCCTGCAATTGATTCGATAAGTTCTCGATCTTATGTTGATGGAGATGATTCAGTTGCAGATTATGTTGCACAAAGTGGGCATGGAACAAAAGTAGCAGGTGCAATACTTTATCCATATTCAATACCTAAAACAGGTCAATATCAATTAGAAAGTAAAATCCAAAATGCAAGAATATTAGATAGGGATAATCGAATCAGTTTAAGTAAATTTGCTCCCGCATTGTTGGAAGAAATAAAACGTGATTATCCGGACACAAGAATTTTTAATTTATCAGTAACAGATGATGTGGCATATATTGGTACACATATGCCAGCGTTAGCGGCCTCTATTGATAAACTTACTCATGAAAACAATATACTCTTTATTTTAACAGCAGGGAATTTGTATGAAAGTTCTGAAGCTCAAAACAATCCTGGTATTAAAGACTATTTGCAAGCTGGACAAAATTATCCTCATTACTTATTAAATGATTATACTAAAATTGCTAATCCAGGTGTTAGCTTTTTTGCAATAACGGTTGGATCTATTAGCGCACGAGATTTTGAAGATGAGGATTATAAGGCAATTGCTGGAAAAAATTTTATTTCACCATTTTCCAGAACTGGTCTTGGAATGTGGGGTAGCATGAAACCAGATGTAGTTGAATTTGGAGGAGACTTAGCACGGAATAAATTGTCTTTTGAACTTATTAAAAAAGAAGAGTTATCTCCGGAATTAGTTAACTCCACGTTATATGGTGCTAATGCAATTGGTAATTATTCAAATGGAACTTCTTTTAGTACACCTAAAGTAAGTTATATAGCATCTAAACTTCAATCAAATCACCCAAATGAAACAGCCCAAATGTATCGTGCATTAATTATTCAAAGTGCAAGATTACCTGATCATTGTTTTGATAACCCAACATTGAATGATTTTAGATATTATGGGTATGGAATCCCCGATATAAATAGAGCATTAAATAATGCTGAAAAGCGAATTACATTTATTCAGAACGGAAATGTTGGTCCTAAAAAAGCTGATATTTATCATTTGAAAATTCCAGATGAGCTTAGAGGTGAAAGAAGAAATTTTAGAGTTTTAGTTGAAATTACATTATCATTTACAGCTAAAACAAGAATTACAAGAAAAGGTTCTCATTCATATTTATCAAACTGGATAGAATGGCAATCCTCTAAATATAATGAAACATTCAATAGTTTTAGAAATAGGACAATTGATTATTTAGATTTGGATGAAGACACTATAGAATCTGGTGAAATGGAAGAAGGTTTAAATGCTATAAAATGGTGTATACGAGAAAATCCTGCATGGAGTAATAATGGCATAAACAGAAATAATTCTACTGTTCAAAAGAGTTGGGCTATTATTGACCCCCATCAATTTGCGCATGAGTTTAGTATTGCGGTAATAGGTCATGTTGGATGGGATAAAAATTTAGAAAATCAAATACCATATGCTCTGTGTGTTTCATTTGAAGCAATTGGTTCTGAAATTAATATCTATAACATACTTGCAGAAGCTCAAGTTGAAATTGAAAATAATTTAGAAATCGAATTATAATTTTGTTTATTTTAAAGAGCAAATAGTCAAGGTCCATCAAATGATGAGTTTCGACTATTAACTATATCAAAGAAATCACTTACGCCCCAAACACAGTATAATCCGTATATCCTTTTTCATCAGCCGTGTTAAGTAAGTTCATTTTTAAATCGGTAGACAGCACTTCGTTTTTTGAATAGCGTTCAATCCTTTATAGATTTAGCTGATAGGGGCAATTCTGTTTTTCCCATATTTTAAAATCTCCTAATTTTGACAAATTAGGAGATTTTAGCAAATCAATAATAATATAAAAAAGTTTAAATTATTGATTATAAACAAATTGAAATAAAAATGGCTTGTCAACCGACAAGCCATTTTATGTATATAATATGTACTTAGGAATACCTACCCCCCAAATACCGGATAATCTGTATAGCCTTTTTCATCAGCTCCGTAAAACAAATCCATTTTTAAATCGGCAGAAAGCGCTTCGTTTTTTGTAAAACGTTCCACCAGATCCGGGTTATTGATAAACGGACGACCAAAACCAACTAAGTCTGTAATTCCACTTTCAAGAATGGCTTCTCCATGTTCTTTATCAAAACCACCACAAAGGATAATCTTATTTTTGAAATTATTACGGATCGCTTTTTTAATTTCTAATGGCACGGCCGGTGCACCCATCGCAGAATGATCTACCAGGTGAATATAAGCAATGCCAATATCGTTTAGTTTTTGAGAAAGATAATTATACTCAGCATCAATTTCCGGATAATGAGGCATATCACTCGCAACACCATAAGGCGAAAGACGAATGCCTGTTTTATCTTTTCCGATTGCTTCGGCTACAGCTGCTACAACATCCAGAACAAAATGGCAACGCTTTTCAATAGTGCCACCATACTCATCTGTACGCACATTGCTGATCGGAGAAAGAAATTGTTCCAGCAAATAACCATTGGCGCCATGTAATTCCACACCATCAAAACCCGCTTCGATCGCGTTTTTAGCTGCCGTTACATATTCTGCTTTTGTCTGTGCAATTTCTTCGGTACTCATTGCTTTCGGAGTTGGGAAATCCTGCATGTGTAAGGCATCCGTCCACATTTGTCCGGCAGCTTTCACGGCAGAAGGCGCAAGGATTTGAGAACCAGCTGGCATATTTGCTGAATGACTGATTCTGCCCGTATGCATCAGCTGAATTACAATTTTACCACCCTTGTTGTGTACGGCTGACGTAACTTTTTTCCAACCTTCAACCTGCTCTTTGCTGTAAATCCCGGGTATGCGGGCATATCCCAAACCATTTGGTGAAGGCGATGTTCCTTCAGTGATGATAAGTCCGGCACCGGCACGTTGTGCGTAATACGTTGCCATTAAATCGTTTGGAACATTATCAATGGCTCTGCATCGCGTCATTGGTGCCATTACTATACTGTTCGCTAATTTGATTGAGCCCACTTGTTGAGGGGCAAATAATTTATATTCTTTCATAAGAAGGGTTGAATGTAATTTGTAACTCCGCTATAACTTCGAAAGAACCGCTATTAGTTCCTTTTATTCTGTTATTAAACAGTTAACAGGAAGGAGATATTCGCCGTTAAGTAGTTATAAAAATAAAAATCATTATACAGAATCGTTAAGCCTATTTCTAATAATTGATTTAATTCTTTTCAATTAGCGTTTTAAATAATTGAGGTAATTTTATTGAATCTTGGCTAATTGTATCAATTGGTTGTTTTGAAAGATTGATGAGATAATAATAGTTATACAACTCTGTTGTAGTGTCTTGTTCACTTTCAACGCTATTATCATGACCTACCTGTTGCCATACAAATGAATGTAGCTCTTTATTGCTATCCATAAAAAGCCAAGAATCAAGGGTTAACCAGTCTCCTGCATCACCCCATGAATCCGCTAATTCTGTATAATCGGTGATTTTATCAAGACCTTTTTGATAAATAAAAAGTTTAATGGAAGATGAAACATATTCACCTGGTGTTCTTGAAATAAGAGCAATCCTATCAGAATCAATATTGAATTTATAACAAGCGAATAAACCGGATTTATTAGAAAATCCTTCCGGAATTTCTATAGGAAATAATTTGGCTTTAGAGCTATCAAGTTCAGTACCATTGAACTTCCATGAGGAATCAGACTCTTCATTACTGGAATTTACTTTCAGTGTATCAAATGAAATATTTTTAAATTTACTTAACAGATTCGTAAATTCTGAAGGCGACTTCTTTGTGCTTTCAGTCTTGTTTTCTGTGCTCTGATTACAGGAAAACAATAATATTGCAACAACAAAAAAGAGATATCTCATAGCTATAAAATTTTTATTTTTCATTCCGCCTTCGAAACCTCTTCCTCAATCTTCTTCATCTTCTCTGCCGTATAGGGTCCGGAGCAAGTAAGAACAATAAGACCGTTTTGATCCAACACAAAGAAATACGGTTCATCATTCTCTGTAATCTTCAATGTCTTTTTATACGAATTGAATTCACCTGTATAAGTCAAAATGTAAGGAAGCAATTCTTTTTGCGTTTGTGTCTTTATGGCTTTAATCGCATCATCTGAAACGGTTTTGTTTACACCCGTGATAACAGCAATGAAGTAGGTATTGATATTATAAACGTCTTCTGCAAAAATGGTTTTCTTCTTTTGAATGAATGCCTGATAAGCTGGCTGATACCAGGTTGCCAGACTTTTCTCTGCTTTTTTAGAATAGGCAATTCCAATGAGTGTATATTTTCCTTTGGTGCTATCAGGTATCGTGAATTTTTGATCATTCATCTTCTTACAGACAAGAGTCGGAAAATAAATATCGGGTTGTGCTATTACAGCCGATGACAAAACAAGAAAAAGCGACAAGAATAAAATACGGTTTTTCATATAAGGTTTAGTTAATACTCTTTACTAACGTATTCATGCAATAGTCTATTTCATCTTCGGTATTATTTCTTCCGAAGGAAAAGCGAACATAGCCCCAGTCATTTTTTGCCCCGATCGCTTCCAGTACGTGTGAACCAATATTGGTGCCGCTGGTGCAGGCACTTCCTGCGGAAGCAGAAATATTGGCAATGTCTAAATTCATAACCAGCATTTCATTTTTATCCGAAGGCGGAAGACTTACATTCAGTACATGCATTAAACTGCTACTCATATCGGAAGACGTTCCATTGAAAAGAATGCCTGGAATTTTTTCGTTCAATCCATCGATCATTCTTTTTTTCAATCCTTCTATGTGTTTACGATCCGCATCCATGCGATCGTATGCCAGTTCAAGAGCTTTCGCCATACCAACAATGGCCGCAGTGTTTTCTGTACCGCCGCGCATGTTACGTTCCTGTGCCCCGCCATGCATATAAGGATAAATGGTAGTACCGGATTTTATATATAAAAGTCCGATGCCTTTTGGTCCGTGGAACTTATGTGCCGAACCGGCAAGGAAATGAACCGGAAGCTTGTATACATGCAAGGGATAGTGCCCCATCGTTTGCACGGTATCGCTGTGAAATAGTGAGCGGTATTTGGTACACAATTCCCCGACAGCATTCAGATCCAGCATGTTCCCGATTTCGTTATTGCCGTGCATTAAGCTGAGCAAGGAATTGGGATGTATTTTCAGAAGCTTCTCCAAATGATGTAGATCAATGACGCCTTTATCATCGGTATGTACATAACTTACCTGTACTTTGTTAATTTTTTCCAGGAAAGCAATCGTGTGCAACACTGCATGATGTTCAAGCTTGCTGGTAATAATATGGCGGATATTATTTTTTTCAACCGCACCTATAATAGCTGTATTGTCGGCTTCGGTTCCACCGGAAGTAAAGAAAATTTCTGCGGCCGTTGTATGTAAAAGATCCGCAATTTTTTTGCGTGCAATCTCAATCGCAGAGCGTGTTTCGCGCCCGTGTTTATGTATAGAAGAAGCATTGCCGAAGTGCTCCGTAAGATAAGGCATCATGGCATCCAGAACCTGAGGATCCAGCGCCGTTGTTGCTGCATTATCTAAGTAAACACGCATGTGAATCGAGAACTTCTTTTATATCACTGATGATTTTATGCGCCAGATTATCGGCTGTTGCATGTGTATCGGATTCTGCATAGATCCGGATAATGGGTTCTGTATTGGATTTGCGGAGATGTACCCAACCTGCTTCAAAATCAAATCGAACACCATCGACCGTAATCATCGGTGTTTTGGCGTAATGCTCTTTGATTTTTTCTATCACGCAATCAACGTCAATCTCCGGCGTTAACTCAATTTTATTTTTTGAGATAACATAATTCGGATAACTCGCGCGCATCATGGAAATAGACTTACCGTATTTCGCTAAGTGTGATAAAAATAAAGCTATACCCACTAACGCATCTCTGCCATAATGTAATTCCGGATAAATAACACCGCCGTTTCCTTCACCGCCAATGACAGCCTTATTCTTCTTCATGGCCGTAACAACATTTACTTCGCCTACAGCAGAAGCCACATATTGTTTGCCATGTTTTTCGGTTACGTCTTTTAATGCCTTCGTTGAAGAAAGATTTGAAACCGTATTACCGGGCGTATTTTTTAAAACATAATCAGCAATGGCAACCAAGGTATATTCTTCCCCGAACATGCTTCCATCTTCATTGATAAAACACAAACGGTCAACATCCGGATCAACAACGATACCTAAATCATAATGACCTTTTTCTATTTCATTCGAAATGAAAGAAAGGTTTTCAGCTAAAGGTTCCGGGTTATGGGGAAAGTGACCATCCGGCTCACAATAGAAAGGTGAAACATGCTGTACTCCCAAAGCTTTAAGTAGCAAGGGCAAGGCAATTCCACCGGTAGAGTTTACACAGTCAATAGCAATATTGAAATTTTTATTCCGAATGGCTTCAAGATCTACTAATGGTAGTTGGAGAATCGCATCAATGTGCTTTTGTATATAGGTATCATCCTTGCGATATGAACCAAAATGCTTTACATCAACAAAGTCAATACTTTCTTTTTTAGCAAGTACCAGAATTTTTTTGCCATCGCGTTCGGAAACAAATTCCCCATCAGCATTTAATAATTTTAAAGCATTCCATTGTCCTGGATTATGACTTGCAGTGATAATAATTCCGCCAGCCGCTTTCTCCCAAACAACCGCCATTTCAACTGTTGGAGTAGTAGACAAACCTAAGTCGACTATATTAAAACCAAGACAACGCAAGGTTTCAGAAACAATGGACGAAACCCATGGTCCGGATAAACGGGCATCCCTGCCTATGACAATGGTATTACTTTCAGAATTTGTTTTTGCCCAGGTTCCATAAGCTGCTGCAAATTTTGCAACATCGATTGGAGTCAGCGAATCTCCTGGCTTTCCGCCAATTGTTCCGCGAATTCCGGAAATAGATTTAATTAAAGTCACGTCTAAAAGGATTGTTAGTGATAAGTCAAATTTACAAAAAGAAAACAAACCAATCTTTTCTTGTTCAAAATTAAAGCTGATAAATGATTTTTATCAACAAGATGCTACAAAGATCATAAAAAAAGTGACAATAAAGCTTTTGAATCCAAAGGATTATAGATATTTGTGTATCATTTATATAAGGATATGAATTCAAGAGAAGATCAATTAAAAGCATTCGACCGCTTGCTGACTATTATGGATGAATTGCGTGCGCAATGTCCATGGGATAAAAAGCAGACAATTGAAAGTCTTCGTTATTTGACCATTGAAGAAACCTTTGAGCTTTCGGATGCCATTGTTGAGAAAAACATGGATGAGATCAAGAAAGAATTGGGAGATATCATGTTACATCTGGTTTTTTATTCAAAGATCGCTTCTGAGACTAATGATTTTGATATCGGTGATGTTCTGAATTCTTTATCCGAAAAAATGATCCGCCGACATCCGCATATATACAGTGATACAAAAGCGGAAGATGAGGAAGCTGTAAAAAAGAATTGGGAGCAAATAAAAATGGGTGAAAAACCGAAAGAAGAATCCATTCTGAGCGGTGTCCCAAAATCTCTTCCGGCAATGATAAAAGCAACGCGTATTCAAGAAAAGGCAAGAGGAGCAGGTTTTGATTGGGAAGAAAAAAGTCAGGTATGGGAAAAAGTAGAAGAAGAGCTGGCAGAGTTTAAGCAGGAGTTTAATATTGCAGAAGATAAAAAAATAGATGCATATAAAGCAGAAGGTGAATTGGGCGATCTGTTTTTCTCTTTAATCAATTACGCACGTTTTTTAAATATCAATCCGGAGGATGCTTTAGAGCGCACCAATAGAAAATTCATACATCGTTTTCAATACCTGGAAACAGAATCAAAAAAAGATGGCAAGCAATTGAATCAAATGAGTCTGGCAGAGATGGATGAGTATTGGGAGAAAGCGAAAAAAGCTTAAGGCAGAAGGCTCAACGCTTAAGGCGTCGAGATTCATTTAATAATTAAAATTTGTAAATTGTGTTATACATTCATTTTTAATGGAACCGATTGAAGAGCAAAAAGAGAAGCCAGAAAAAAAAGAACATAACGTCTATGAACAGCGTTTTATGTTACTTATGAAATTAATGAAAATTGATCGCATGTTACAAAGTGCCATAATTGTCCATTCTGAATTCAAACCGAAGGAGTAATGGATATTTTTGATGAGGAAATTCTAAATCTTTGGCGAGCGTTCAATGAAGCCGATTTTCAATACATTCTGGTTGGAGGATTTGCAACAAACTTAAATGGTTTTTCCAGAACAACGGCAGACATGGATATTTGGCTTAAAGACACTATTCAAAACAGACAGAATTTACGAAAAGCCTTTGTCAAAGTTGGTCTGGGAGATATGGAAGAACTGGAGCGAATGGATTTTATTCCAGGTTGGTCCACAATCCGACTAGGCTCGGGTATAGATCTAGATCTGATGTCATATATAAAAGGATTTGATCAGCAGTCTTTTGATGAATGTTATAATGCAGCGTCGACAGCTTTTATCTATAATACTCCCGTAAAGTTTTTACATATAAACCATCTCATAGCAAGTAAAGAAGCTTGCGGACGTCCCAAAGACAAAATAGATATATTGGAATTAGAGCGAATTAAAACAGGAAGAAAAATATAATAAAAAAAATGTTTTCAGCCTTAAGCCTAAACGATCATATTCAATATCATCCCAAGCAACACCAATCCAAGACCAGCAGAAGATTGCCAGGTAATGAATTCTCCAAAGAAAGAAATTCCATAAATAAAAGATAAGACAATACCTGCATAATAGACATAAGAAATATTTTTAACTTCTTCGTGTTTATAGGCCTTTGTTAAGAAGAGTTGTCCGATATGTGTAGTAATTCCGATTAATACTAAGAATACCCATTCACGTGTATCTGGTGTTTTCCAGTATATCCATGCAAGCGGGAGCATAAATGGAATTGTTACCAAAGGAAAATAAAACATGATTACTTGTGTATGATCCGAATCACGGAGCTTGCGGACAACAAAGTGGGCGGATGCAGTAAATAAAGCAGCCAATAAACCAAGTATCAAACCAAGAGTACTTAGTTCTTTGTCGAGACCTTTCAGTAACACAACACCGCAAAAAGAAATACCGAAGAACAGCCATTTTGATGAAGCAATTTTTTCTTTCAGAAATAGCCATGCTAAAAATAACGTGAAGAACGGAATCAGATTGCCTATGGTTACTGCTGTTCCAAGCGGAAGCAATTGTATGGAATAAAAAAAACAGATCAGCGATAGCATGCCAACAATTCCTCTTAAAACCAGAAACGTTTTGTCATTTCCCCAGATAGAAATTTGTTTTTGTTTAAGAACTATGAGACATACAACGATTGAAAAAAAGGAACGAACTAAAATCGTTTCAAATACTGGTATATCAGGAATTGCCTTCACGCATAAATGCATGATGGAAAATGCAAGAATGGAAATGAACATGTAACGGATACCGAGAGACATGGGAAGTACGGAGTATTAAGTACAGAGTACGGAGTACAAAACAAGACCCTTATTTCTGAAGGTAATAATGAAAACACGTAAAGTATAAGAAATCATGTTTAATGAACAGAAAACGAATGTTTGATTTTGTACTCTGTACTCTGTACTTAGTACTCTCTACTCTTCTTCCTCAGACCCGACATAACGCTCCCATTTATCCAGCACCGCCTGCATATCTGCTGGCAGCTCGCTGTCGAACTGCATGAATTCTTTGGTCGTTGGATGGATGATACCAAGTGTTTTGGCATGAAGGGCTTGTCTTGGCAAAAGTGTAAAGCAATTCTCTACAAACTGTTTGTACTTACCTGTTACCGTACCTTTCACAACAGAATTACCACCATAGGTTGAATCATTAAATAAGGAATGACCGATGGATTTCATATGAACCCGGATCTGATGTGTGCGACCCGTTTCCAGATTACATTGTACCAATGATACATAATGATATTGCTTCAGCACTTTATAATGTGTGATGGCAAGTTTTCCATCTTCCTCATTTTTATAGGTGGTCATAAGCTTGCGGTCTTTCACACTTCTGGCTAAATAATTCCGAATGGTTCCTTCCCTTGGCTCCGGCACTCCCCAGGCAATGGCATAATAGGTTCGCTCAATGGTATGGTCAGCAAATTGCTTGGCCATAAAGGTCATAGCAAAATCAGTCTTTGCAATAACCAATAAACCCGACGTGTCTTTATCAATTCTATGAACAAGCCCCGGACGGATTTCTCCGTTGCGGTGTGTTGGCAGATTCTGAAAATGAAAGGCAAGTGCATTTACCAAAGTTCCGCTCCAGTTTCCAAAGGCAGGATGCACAACCATACCGGGTTCTTTATTTACAATTAGAATCTGATCGTCTTCATAAATAATGTTTAAGGGAATATCTTCCGGTATTAAAACATCTTCACGCGGTGGATGAGGCAAGGATATGGTAATGACATCCAGCGGCTTGATTTTATAACTGGCCTTGGTTGGTTTATCATTTACTTTGATGCTTTCTGCTTCAATAGCATTCTGAAGGCGTGTTCGTGTAGCGTTTGGAATCCGATCCAGCAAAAATTTATCAATCCGCATTTGTGATTGACCCTTATCACAAACAATGCGATGATGTTCAAATAATTCGTCTTCGGAGATTGCGTCTATTAGTTCTTCCGGTAATTCGTCTTCTGCCATGTATGGCAAAGATAAGAAAGCACAATTGGTAAAGCCAAAAAATACGAAAGGAGGTGAGAAATGTCTGTAATTAAATCTATTCTATAAATACGGAGCTTTTGTTATTCCGGACTCTCTTCTATTCTTTTAACTTTTTCTTCCAGCAAAGAATTGATTCGTTCCAGCATGATAACTTTCTCCTTGCAATTCCCGAGTTCAGTGCGGTATTTTTCCTCTTTTTCATTCGACACCGTTAACGGGAAACCGATTTTGTTCATTGTTTCGGAATAATCAGCCGGCTTGGTTTTTATATAATGGATAAAAAAATCATACTCCAATATATCTCCAATGCGGCTCAGCAAATCTGTATCAATACTTTCTCTTTTGAAAATCTTATGGACATTCGTTGCGCTCATATTTAAGCGTCGAGCCATTTCTGATTTTGTGATGCCGCGTCGGTCAGAAATAGTCTTGATTATGTCTCCAATAATGATTTTCATGAAACAAATGTATTCATGATTCAAACCATTAGTTTACAGTTAATAGTGATTATTAGTTAAATTATAGAGAAAAATAGACCAGTTATTTCTATTTATAGGTTAAAAAACACTATATTGTCTTAATTTGATAACAAAGTAGACCATTATTTAACTTTATTGTACAAAATTGCTAAGATAACAATATAACAAATAATTCAAATACCAATAAATACGGATAACGATTACAGCTATGGAAAAAAGAACCGAAATTATGCTACAGGAATGCAGAAGTTTTGCCAGAGAATTACTGAAAACGAAGGGCTCATTGGTTAAAATAAGCGATGCACAACTAAAGATTTTACAGAAAATGGTAGCACAAGTCGATAATAAACCAGGAAAGGAGGAATGAAATGAACATTATTTTTTAGTGAATGCTGTGATATCAGGTCCGAAAGCCTGATGTCACACAATTATGGCTTCTTATTTTTACCTTTGCTCGATGAGTCCCTTGCAGAAGATCGAATTACCGATCACAAAAAATGCTGATGTTCACCTATATCTGAAAAGAGATGATCTTATCCATCCGGTTTATGGAGGAAATAAAATCCGTAAACTAAAGTATAATGTACTGGAATGTATCAGGCAAGGAAAAACGGGTTTGCTGACTTGCGGCGGAGCATATTCAAATCATATACTTGCCGTTGCTGCTTATGGTAAAGAATCCAGATTAAAGACAAAAGCCATCATACGTGGAGAAGAATTGCTAATAGAAAACCCAACGCTGAAAGATGCTGCTGCATTGGATATGGAAATAGTTTTTGTAAGTCGCGAAGATTACAGAACACTTAGAGAGAATCCATCATTGGCTTATGAATTAAGCCATACAAAAGAAGATGATTATTTTTTTATTCCCGAAGGAGGAACAAATGAATTTGCTGTAAAAGGAGTAGCAGAATTGATTGATGAAATTGATATTCCGGTTGATTTTATAGCAACGCCTTGTGGTACCGGTGGTACCTTTGCCGGATTGATGAGTGGTTTGAAAAAAAGTAATGCGCAACTATTAGTTTTTTCCGCATTAAAAAATGGATCGTATATCATTGATGAAGTAAAACAATTACTGAAAGAAGAATACAAAGAAGATAAACTAGCCTTGTTCACTTCTGAGTATTGTTTTGGTGGTTATGGGAAAATGAAACCTGAACTGAAGACTTTTGTTCAATCGTTTAATGAAAAAACGGGCGTTCTGCTTGACCCGATTTATAATGGGAAAATGATGTTTGGTTTATTGTCGATGATTGAAAACGGTTATTTTAAGAAAGGTGCGGTTATAATTGCGGTGCATACCGGAGGTGTTCAGGCATGGAGGGGGTTTGAAGGGTAAATAAAAGAAGGCGATTCTCTGTAAATCATAGAATCTTAACCACATATCTCCAAAACGTTTTAGGAAATTCATTCAAAGCTTTATATTTACGCTTCATTCATTAAAAAATCATGTCTCAACTTACTGCTGCATCCGTTTCCTCTTATATTGAAAACAATAAAGATCGCTTGGTTGGCGAATTATGTGATTGGTTGAAAATACCATCGGTGAGTGCCAATAAAACATTTAAAGCAGACATATTGCGTGCTGCGGAATTTGCTAAAGAACAATTGCTGAAGGCTGGTGCGGATAAAGCAGAGTTGTGTGAAACAGCCGGCAATCCGGTTGTGTATGCAGAGAAAATAGTAGATCCTGCCAAGCCAACGATTCTGGTGTATGGTCATTATGATGTGCAGCCTGCAGAACCTTTTGAATTGTGGGATTCACCTCCTTTTGAACCTGTCATTAAAGACGGAAAAATATATGCCCGTGGCGCCTGCGACGATAAGGGGCAAGTATACATGCATGTGAAAGCGTTGGAAATTCTAAGTGCGATAAATGATTTTCCATGTAACATTAAAATAATGATTGAAGGGGAAGAAGAAGTTGGTTCAGACAATCTTGGTCCTTTCCTGGAAAAGAATAAAGAGAAACTAAAAGCAGATGTTATTCTGGTTTCAGATACATCACTGTTCTCAAACGATGTTCCTTCCATAACGATTGGCTTACGCGGATTGAGTTACCTGGAAGTAACGGTAACTGGTCCGAATAGAGATTTACATTCCGGTGTGTATGGTGGCGCGGTTGCCAATCCGATTAATATTCTTTGTGAAATGATTGCAAAGATGAAAGACGAAAACAATCATATTACCATTCCTGGTTTTTACGGAGATGTTGTCGTTCTGAACGAAGAAGAGCGTAAGGCATTGAACAGTGCTCCATTCAATTTGGAAGAATACAAAAAGGCTCTGGATATTAAGGAAGTTGAAGGAGAAAAGGGTTTCACCACTCGTGAAAGGACTTCCATTCGTCCGACCTTGGATGTAAATGGAATCTGGGGCGGTTATATCGGTGAAGGAGCTAAAACGGTTTTACCATCAAAGGCACATGCAAAGATTTCTATGCGTCTGGTTCCGAATCAATCACCGGAAAAAATCACCTCCTTATTTACAGATTATTTTAATAAAATAGCCCCACCTTCCGTTAAGGTAGAAGTGGTACCTCATCATGGAGGCGAACCAGCGATTACACCAACAGACAGTAAGGGTTATAAAGCTGCTGAAGAAGCATTTGAAGAAGCCTGGAACAAAAAGCCAATTCCTACCCGTGAAGGCGGAAGTATACCCATTGTATCTTTATTTGAAAAAATATTGGGCTTAAAAACCGTTTTAATGGGGTTTGGGCTTGATTCGGATGCGATCCATTCACCTAATGAGCACTATCGGGTATTTAATTACCTGAAAGGGATCGAAACGATAGTGCTGTTTCATAAATATTTCGGCAAAAAATAAATTATTGACTTTACCGAAGAATAACATTCTACACAGAATCATTCGAAACTTTTTATACCGTATAAATGTATTCATATTAATCATGAACCGAATCATTCTCTTTTTTAGTTTACTTCTTGTATTCAGGACACAGGCACAATTGGCGGATCCTGTGAAGTGGGAGTTTGCCCTGTCTTCTTCGGATTTACATGTGGGCGATACCGTTGAAATTATTGCAAAAGCAACCATTGAAACTAATTGGTATTTGTATTCCAACGATTTTGACCCTACGCTTGGTCCGGTATTAACGGAGTTTACATTCACTTCCAAAGAAGGTTATAAATTGCTTGGCAAAACAAAAGCAATTCATCCAAAGAAGAAATATGACGCTACCTTCTCTGGCAACATTACCTATTTTGTTGAACATGCGGAATTCAAACAAAAGATTATACTATTGACACAAAAGCCCGTTATCACTTTTACTGTTGAATATCAAGCCTGTAATGATGCCTTGGGTCGTTGTGTACCTGGAGAAACCGATTATTCTTTTTCGGATTTGATTGTTAAACCATCAATTAAAAAGGCTATACCAGCAGCAAAAACCTCTGTTACAAAAAAGTCAACAACATCCTCCACTCCGAATTCCTCTACTGCAATTCCATCAATAAGCCAGCTGGAATCTGAGAAACAGAAGCTGATACAGAAGGATGCAAAAGGAAATGATGTAGCGGTTGATTATTTAAAAAGCTTTGTTAAAAAATACGGTAAATAATGAAACAGTTAATTTTAACAATCGCTACGTTTTTCATTTTATCAGGCTTTGTAAAAGCAGAAAAAACGATAACTATTCCTGAGTCAGAACTTAAAAAGACTGCAGAATACATAGCGAAATTAATTCAGCGCGATAGCATCAATGAATTAATCATTGCGGAGCTAAAAGATAGTATTCAAAAATTACAAGGAGCAGAAATTGCTGATCAGGTAGATACGGTTCAGTCGCAAACAGCAACAACCGTTATACAAAAAAAAGACCGAGGCGATCTTACACAGAAAACATCCATGTGGTTGTTTATATTGGTGGCTTTTGGCGCAGGTTTACTATCTATCGTTACACCTTGCGTATTTCCGATGGTACCGATGACAGTTTCCTTTTTCACGAACTCATCTCATTCCAGAAAGGAGGCAATTCGTAAAGCATTGATCTACGGACTTTCTATTATATTGATATATACATTCGTTGGTGTTGTAATCGCAAAAGTTTTTGGTCCGGAATTCGCCAATTTCTTAAGTACACACTGGTTTCCCAACTTATTATTCACCGTAATATTTATAGCTTTTGCACTTTCATTCTTTGGTCTGTTTGAAATAACCTTGCCGAATTCATTTATCAATAAAGTAGACCAACAGTCTGACAAAGGCGGTTATGCAGGTTTGTTTTTTATGGCTTTTACAATTGTTCTGGTTTCCTTTTCCTGTACAGGACCTATTGTAAGCACTATTTTATTATCAGCAGCTGGCGGAGAGATTATTATGCCGATTGCCGGGATGTTAGCTTATTCTTCAGCCTTTGCATTACCATTTGTTTTATTTGCCTTATTCCCGAATTGGTTGAAATCTATGCCTAAATCCGGTGGCTGGTTAAATACTGTGAAAGTCAGTTTGGGTTTTGTGGAATTGGCACTTGCTCTTAAGTTCTTTAGCATTGCAGACTTAGTAGAACACTGGCACATTCTGAACAGAGATCGTTTTCTGATCGTATGGGTCTTAATATTCTTCATTCTGGCTTTATATCTTTTCGGAATTATAAAATTCAGTCAGCATGATAAAGGCCCAGTAGGTGGTTTAAGAAAAATCATTGCAGCTATTATTCTTCTATTTGTGGTATATCTGGGATCAGGATTTTTTGGCGGTTCACTGAAAGAAATTTCCGGATACATCCCGCCTATGGATGATGCATCTAGCGCAACAGATAAATTATGCAATACACCAAAATACAATGACCTGCTGCACTTGCCTTTAGATCTGCAAGGCTATTTTGATTATAAAGAAGCGCTTGCCTGTGCAAAAGAAAAAGGAAAACCCTTATTTATTGATTTCACCGGTCACGGTTGTGCCAATTGTCGTGAAATGGAAAACAACGTATGGGCAGATCCCAAGGTGTTAAAGAAACTGAATGAGGATTTCGTGATTGTTGCTCTTTATGTAGATGAAAGAACACTCTTGCCTGAAAACGAGCAATATGTTTCATCAAAAGACAATAAGCGCAAAACAACAATCGGCAAACGAAATCACGATTTTCAGAATACCCGATATAATTTCGTAGCCCAACCGTTTTACGTTATTCTGGATCCTAAAACCGAGAAAGAGTTGACACAACCTATTGCCTATGAAAGGGATATAAATACATTTATTGATTTTTTGGAAGAAGGGAAAACGAATTTTAAGAAACTGAATAGTAAGCTTTAAGTGCTAAGTTTTACGTTTTAAGAGGACGAATTTTGACATTTCGTTCGTAATATTTCTTCGGTTTATGGAAACAACTTTGTTTTTCTGTACTTGAATACAAACTTCAGAAGGGTTTTAATCCAAGTAGAATCCGTTTTACTACACCTTACGATGCTTCTGCAGGAGTTCCTTCATGGGTTTGGATTGTAGTATTGCTATTTTTTGGATATGTAGGCATCCGAGTTTACATTGAAATTGAGCGAGATAAAAATACACGAGAGAATAATTTTCATCCAAGAACTCAGTTGAAAAAACGGTCCATTCGTTCTATAAAAACGTTTCATTGGAAAAAAGGGTCAAACCGTTAGAAACAAAAGGCTTGATTTTTAGCATCCATTCTTTTCCTTCCGTTATTGCAAGGTATGTGATTAGCGAATGAATATTTCATGCATTTTTATTTCGCAGGTATTGCGCAGTTACTCCGTGAATATTTCGTCTATACTCCGCATATATTCCGTGTTACATATACGGAACAGAAAGGAAATCTGAAATCCAGAGAAAAATGAATAATTATTCACAATAAAATCATTTTACGATTTCCAACAAACTATTATATTGCATCTGATATTGATTATCAATTGTTTTGACTAATAATAACTAATATGTCCAGAGTTAAGTCGAAAAGCTTATTTGACCTGATCCATTCCTTGAGTCCGAATGAAAAGCGGCATTTTAAGATTGTTCATTCCGGAACGGGCAACCCTGATGATAAAAAAATGCTCCTTTTGTTCGATTATCTGAACAAACAGCAGGTTTTTAATGAAGACAGGGTTTCGGAAGTTATTCCAAGTATTAAGGCAACTCAGCTTTCAAACCTGAAGGCGTATTTATATGAAAAGGTCCTGCTTTCATTACGGCAATATAATCTGCCCAAAATCCTGGATCTTCAGATCCGGGAGCAGATTGATTTTGCTCAATTACTTTTTGAACGACGCCTCTACCAGCAGGGAAAATCCTGTTTGAAAAAAGCCCGGAAATTATCCCAGGTTCATGAAAATCTTGAATTGACATTGGAAATCATTAAGCTTGAAAAAAGTATTCTGATGTTGACGATCGATGAAGATATTGAACAAACAGTTGATTCCATTATCGAAGATGTGCGGAGAATCAATTCCCAGATTCATAACATTAACATGTTTTCGAACCTGAGTATTAAATTGAATTCTTATTATACACGCATTGGTTTTATTCGTGACGAAGATGATTTCATTCGGGTAAAAGAATATTTTATTAATAATCTCCCTGATTATAAGGAAGAAGAACTTTCTCTTGGTGAAAAAATCACATTGTACCTTTTGTACATCGGTTATTACTTCTTTTTACAGGATTTTTCGGATGGATACTTGTATGCCAATAAGTTAATTCATTTGTACGAAGAAAACCCTGACCGTATCAAATTTTCTCCGGAGAATTATGTTAAGGCATTGAATAACTTAATGATAGCTCAATTTAAGTTAAATTATTTTTCGGAGTTCGTTATAAATAAACATAAGCTCATTAACTTTACAAATGATAGTACTATTTATTTTAATGAAAGGTTGAAAACCAGCTTATTAAAATATTATTTTATTCATGAATTGAACCTTTTCTTTCTTACAGGAGAGTTTAAAAAGGGTGTTAAAAAACTTTTGGTTGATCGAAATGATGATATCGATGATTTGGTCCGAAAACTGGACCCGCACTCGGCTTTAATATTAATGTATAAAATCTCCTGTTTGTATTTTGGTGCCGGACTTTATAATCATTGCCTGCGCTGGCTGAACCGGATTATTAATATTCCGAACGTAGATATCCGGGAAGATATTCATTGTTTCGCCAGGATCATTAACCTGATTTGTCATTACGAATTGGGGAATTATGATGTCATTAAATACTACATAATTTCAACCTATCGATTCTTGTGGAAGCGGGATGATTTAAGAATGTTCCAAAAATTTATTCTTAAGTTCTTAAAAGATTTGAACGACGAAGTGGATGCGAATGAATTGATTGATCGCTTTGTAAAATTGAAAAATCAATTGGTGCCAATAGAAAACAGCGATTTTGAAAAAAGGGCCTTTATTTACTTTGACATTATTTCCTGGCTGGAAAGTAAAATAGAAACTACTTCTGTACAGGATGTCATTATGAGGAAAGCAAAAGCCCGAGGATTTTACCTTGCCGATGAGGATTTATAATTGGTCAAAAAAGGATTCTTGCTCTTCGTTTAATGATAATGGTATTTTTGAAGCAATAGTATTAGTAATAGTGTCAGGCTCTTTATATTCAACAATATTTCGTCCGAAGGCTTCCAATTGTTCCAATGCGGGAATAATGCCCTGTGCTTTTTTTGTTAGGGAGTAATCAACTTTGGCAGGTGTACCTTCAGAAATAATTCTTTCAATAAATCCTTCTTCTTCAAGCTCTTTCAATTGGAGGCTCAACATTCGGTCTGTTATAGCCGGAATGTTTTTACGCAGATCTGAAAAGCGCAAAGGCTTTTGAATTAAACTCCAGATAATTATAAACTTCCACTTTCCGTATAATACTTCGTTTAAAAGTTCCAATCCGGACTTAAACCATTTGTTATTATATTTAATATCACTCATGAAACAAGCTATTTAACGTAATACTTATAAATATAAAAAGAATAGTTAAAAAGATGTTTACCAGAAAAAAAAATTAAATAAAAAAACCTGTGATTATCACAGGTTTAATTTATAAAGATCTATAAAGCGATAATTAATAACTATGAGGACTTACAGTCAGATATTGACCGATTAAGATCAGAATAGCAGATACTGCAATAATAGCAGCATACATTACTTCTTTGGATTTAATGATTACCCCATTAGAATCTTTCATTGCTTTTGCGTTTGAAAGCATATATCCGCTGAAATTTCCAACAATAAAACCTACGATAATTAATATTGCACCAATTGCCATTGCACTATGTGTTTATTGATAAATGCGATTTACTTTAAAAAAGAATCAATACCTACAAGCTTAATCTTTGATATTATATTAGATCCTTTGAAACAAAAATAACAGATACAATTCAAATACGCCACAAAAAGCTAAAATATATCTATGTTAAGAATAGAAATTCTTTGTGAAAGTTCAAAATATTGCAATTATCTTTCCTCTCAATGTTTTAAGAAATTTTGTTTCTGATTTTATTAAGTAAATTTGGCGTTGGAAATAAACGAAACCCTTGTGAAAAAGATAGTATCTACCCTTACTTTATTTGTTTTTGGAATAATTATTTGCTTTGGTCAGATAAGCATGAGTAAAAGACAAAGAGAATATTCCGGATTTTTTGATACCTATTATTTCAGAGGGCCTATTACATATACCGTTGGCGGAGGAATGAGCGTATACAGAGGCGATCTGGCAAGTACCTTTAGTAAAAACGGACTTAGCTATGGACTTTCCCTTGGGGCAAATTACAAATTGTGGCCGCATACGGTTTTCGGACTTCAGTTTTCCTATGTAAATCTTCAATCAAAAGATGATAATACGGCCAGAAATATTTCATTTACTGGTAAAGTATACGAATTACAGGCATACGGTCGCTTGTATATCATTGATGAAATTGTACGTGTTGCGCAGGACAGACGCAAAGAATCTCAGTATACATTCTGTAAACCTTATATTACAGCAGGATTGGCAGGGATTCTATATAGTGCAACGGCACAGATTAATAGTCCTTCCTATTTATTGGCTCAATATAATCCAGCATTAACGCATAATAGATCAGTTGAGAATATTCCATATCCACGTCTCGGAGTTGCTTTTCCGGTTGGTTTTGGGATGCAGTTTAATTTAGACCAGAGAAGTTCAATCTGTGCACAGTATGTTTATCGATATACTCTTACGGATTATCTGGATGGTGTAAGTGCGCTTGGAAATTCATCAACCAAAGACGGATTTGGACTTTTAACAGTAATGTTCCAATACGCACCAACGGCTCCAAAAGGAAAGAAAAAAATGGCGCTACCTCCACCAGAAAAATATGATGGTCCGAAAGGAACAGAAACCTGGAAAACCAAGAAACAACAGCAGCAACAACAACGTCCTCAGCCTCAGGATGAATATCCAATCCCAGAGAGCAATACCAATACCGACGATTCCAACAAACAGGAAGAAACAGCTCCTACACAGGAGGAACAGCCTGCTCAAGAAGAAACAGTCCCAACAAAATAATCATACTCTTTAATTCGTATTATAGTTAGTTATTACAGCCGTTAAAAAATAAGGTTATATGGAAGAGGCATTTGAATTTTTGTTAGACATTCATTGGTGGGTTTATATTTTTCTTTTCATTCTGTTGGTAGCAATAAAAGATATTTTCTTTACCAAAAAACATACGATCAAACATAATTATCCGGTTGTTGGTCATTTGCGCTATTTGCTTGAAAAAGTTGGTCCGGAATTAAGACAATATATTGTTGCTAACAACAGGGAAGAGCTGCCTTTTAATAGAAGACAGCGAAGCTGGATTTATGCAACATCTAAAAAACAAAACAGCTATCAAGGGTTTGGTACTGATCAGGATCAAAGCAGTCCGGGTTTTGTATTTATTAAACCGGCGATGTTTTCGTATGCGGTGAAAGAGGGTCATCCGAATAAGAAAAGTCCGGACTTTGTGCCTTGCGCAAAAGTAATGGGCGAGTATAATAAAAGACGAAGACCATTCAGACCATATTCCATAATAAATATTTCAGGAATGAGCTACGGTTCTTTGTCTGCAAAAGCTGTGGAATCTCTGAATAAGGGTGCATTAAAAGCAGGCAGCTATCAGAACACGGGTGAAGGAGCTTTGTCTCCATATCATAAATTCGGAGCAGATGTTATGTTCCATTTCGGAACGGGATATTTTGGTGTACGTGATGAGAACGGCAATTTTTCAATGCCTAAATTAAAGGCACTTGTTGAAGCCAATCCATTCATCAGGGCGATTGATGTAAAACTTTCACAAGGTGCAAAACCAGGTAAGGGTGGCGTATTGCCGGCATCAAAAATTACCCAGGAAATTGCTGATATCCGAGGCTTACCGATGGGGCAGGATGCATTATCTCCAGCCTTCCACAGTGCGTTTTCCAACGTGCCGGAGTTAATGGATTTTATTGAGAGAATTGCAGAAGAAACAGGATTGCCAGTTGGTTTTAAATCAGCCGTTGGGAAATTGGAAATGTGGGAAGAGCTTGCAGACAGAATGCTTGCAACAGGCCATGGTCCGGATTTTATTACCATTGATGGAGGGGAAGGTGGAACCGGTGCGGCACCTCCTGCTTTTGCGGATCATGTAGCTTTACCATTTGTTTATGCATTCAGCAGTGTTTACAAAATTTTTGCAGACAGGGGTTTAACAGATCGTATCGTTTTTGCGGCTTCAGGCAAACTAGGGTTTCCAGAAGCGACTTTAATGGCTTTTGCTATGGGTGCTGATGTCGTTCATGTTGCCAGAGAAGCAATGATGTCTATTGGTTGCATCCAGGCACAGGTTTGCCATACAAATGCGTGTCCTGCAGGAGTTGCAACTCAGAACAAATGGCTTCAATCTGGAATAGATGTGCCATTGAAATCAGACCGGGTTTACAATTATTTAAAAAATCTTCGAAAAGAAGTATTGGAAATTACCCATGCTTGCGGTTATGAGCATCCTTCACAAATGTCTATGGATGATATAGATATAAGTATGGGGGATAATAATTTAACCATTCCGTTAAGTCAGGCGTATAAGTACAATAAGGTTCCGGTACGTTTTGAATCCGTGCAGTCTTTAATGAATTGCAAGTATTTAGGAAAATCCAATCCAACAGTCAAGTTCGAGTAAGGTACTGAAAAAAATCAAAAAGCATTTTTTGAGAACCTAAATAATAAGAGGCGTTTACACATCACGTTATTTGTTCATGAGAAAGAGTGCTTTTTCATTATTATTTCTATTGATTGTTCATTTTGTACAGGCCCAGGAAACACTTGTATTAGAGGATACTTCAGAGCAGTTTGTTTGGAAAGACAAATATCACCTTATCTATTTAGAGGAAAATAAAACGTCTGATTTAAAACAAATTCTTGAAATTCATAAAAAAGGTCTTTTTTCAATACCCAAGCAAGAGGCTCCAAGACTAAAAAATCCGAACCATAATTTATGGGCTTATATACATATAGCCAACAATAGCTTAAAGTCAGAAAACTGGTTGCTTGAGTTATATGATTTTCATATTGATGAATATGATATTTATGTACTTCATAGAGATTCTTTGCAATATCATTTTACAGGAGGAGATATTCATCCATTTGCTTACAGAAAAATAAAACATAAAAATTATATTCATCCGGTTGTATTTGCAAAGGGGCAGGAATATGATATTTATATTAGAATAAAAAGTAAACAAGCCGTAGCCATAATTGGTGTTGCCAGAACCTTTGATAATTTATTAGCATATTCAAATAAAGAATATTTTCTACTGGCTATTTTCTATGGAATATTAAGTGTTATGGGCGTTTTCTCATTCCTAATATTCTTAAATCTTCGAGAGCGAATTTATCTGTATTTTTCCTTTTACATTGTCAGTGCAGCACTTTACAGTTTGTCCAATGATGGTTTTGGATATCAATATATTTGGAGCAATTATTCTTATTTTAATGATCACAGTCAGACTCTGGCTGTATATTTATTTATTGTTTCTTCATTGCTATACTCCGCTGAGTTTTTGCATGTAAAAACGCTGATGCCTCAGTTTTGTAAAGTTGTTCAGGGACTCGTTATATTCAGAAGCATCTGGTTTATTGCAGGTTTGTTTTTGTGGCCGCGTCTTCTGTATTATTATCAATTAGATATTTTCATATTAGGTTTTTTATTTTTTATGGGTATTTACTCATACAGGCATGGATTCAAAGCTGCACGCTTTTTTATTCTCGCCTACTCAGCATTGTTTATTGGCTTTACAACAAACCTCCTGATGATTCTGGGTTTAGCCAAAAACAATTATATAACGGTTTATGGATTAAATTACGGAGCAATACTTCAATTAATGTTTCTATCCCTGGCTGTAGCTGAGCGTATCCGTATTATCTATGATGAACGACAAGAAGCTCAACAGGAAATCATTATTCAATTAAAAGAAAAAGAAGCGTTAAAAGATAAAGTTACGCGAGAACTAGAAGATAAAGTTAAAGAACGAACTAAAGAGCTTGAATATAAGAATCAACAACTGGATGCTTTTGTTTACAAAGCTTCGCACGATATCAAAGGTCCTTTGAGATCAATTCTTGGATTAGCAAAATTGGGCATTTTTGATATCAAGGATAACTTAGCACAGCAGTATTTTCAACATATAGAGAAAAGCTCTTTGCGCTTAGATAGTCTTGTAAATGATTTATTACAGATTGCAAAACTTAAAGATAAACAGCTTAATTCTACATTAATTGATTTCAAAAAAGTACTGGAAGAAGTAAAAGAGAGCTTCATCAACATACCATCGTTTAAAGATTTTAGAATTGAAATATCAATCAAGCAGGATCGGAATTTTTATTCGGATGAAAAAATGATTTATTCTATTTTTCAGAATTTGATTGAAAATGCGTTTAAATACAGGGATGTCAATAAAGGAACTCAGGCATTATTTGTTCGGATAGAAGTTGACAAACAAAAGTCTGTTATTGAGTTTACAGATAATGGACTGGGAATAAATAAAGATTTAAAGGATAAGATTTTTGATATGTTTTTCAGAGCCAGTGAACTATCCGGGGGAACAGGGCTAGGTTTATATCTGGTTAAAATGGCGGTTGAAAAAATCGGAGGAAGAATACAGGTTGAAACAGAATTAAATAAAGGATCAACTTTTACTATTGTAATCTGATTAATTTTTTTCTTTATTAAATTATCACGAATATTGGTAATAAAAAATAATTACCACAGTGAACCAACGTACGTCTCTTATTTTCAATGTTATTTTAGGTATTGCAGTAGCAGTTCTTTATTTTCTTCACTTTAAATCATCTAAAATACCAGTTTCTGCAGGTGCTCAAACAGAAGTCGATTCAACTGTTGTGGAAGAAATTGTAGTCGACAGTCTTCCAAATCTTGGTTCCAGTACTGGTGCCGTTGCGTATATAAATTGGGAAGAGTTTATTGATAAGTATCAGTATTATAAAGATGGGGTTAACAGTCTTGAAAATGATTATAAAAGAAAGGGGGCTGAACTAATGAAAAAGCAACAAGTCTTAGAAGATAATGTTGCCCGGTATCAGAAACTGGCAGGATCATTAACCCCTGAAATAAGACAGCAAAGAGAAGGAGAACTTATGGAAGAGGAAAAAAAACTGATAGAACTTAAGGACAGATTGGAGAAGGACTTGGCAGATAAGCAGGATAATTTCTCTAAAGAGTTTTTGATGAAAATTGATAACTATTTAAAATCCTTAGGAAAGGAGAAAAACTACTCTTACGTTTTCACCTATACGAAAGGCGGGCCGTCCTCTATTGTTTATGCAAAAGACAGCTTGGATATTACTAAGCAAGTTGTTAAGTCGCTGAATGAACTTTACAAAAAGAAGAAATAATATCAAATCAACATATTAAAAATAAGAAGCCCCTGTCAATATTGACAGGGGCTTCTTATTTTATTTTTCCGAATACTATTATTTATTCGGCTGAGGTGTAGTGCGCAAATAAGGTTTTACTCTGGTATAACCTTTAGGAAACTTAGCTGCAATATCTTCATCCTTAACTGCAGGAGTAATTACAACATCTTCGCCGTCTTTCCAGTTAGCAGGTGTTGCAACACTATAGTTTGCTGTTAATTGTAATGAATCAATAACACGAAGAATCTCATTAAAATTACGACCCGTTGAGGCAGGATACGTAATTGTCAATTTAATTTTTTTATCGTTACCAATGATAAAAACGGAACGTACCGTAAATTTTTCACTGGAATTTGGGTGAATCATATCATACAAGGTTGCTACCTTCTTATCTTCATCAGCAATGATGGGGAAGTTAACAGTTGTATGCTGTGTTTCATTAATATCTTTTATCCAGCCAAGGTGAGATTCTAATCCGTCAACGCTTAAAGCGGCAACTTTAACATTACGTTTTTCGAACTCTTCTTTTAATTTAGCAGTAGCACCAAGTTCTGTTGTACATACAGGAGTATAATCAGCAGGATGAGAAAATAATACTCCCCACTTATCTCCTAACCAGGAATGGAAAGAAATTGGACCTTCAGTTGTTTCAGCGGTAAAATCCGGAGCAATGTCGCCTAATCGTAAGCTCATGACAATAGTTATTTAAGGTTAATTTATTATAACAAATTTAGAATATAATTCTGAAATTAAACATTTTTTTACAGCAAATCAGAATTATATTCTGATTTGATAACGATTTTAGTAAATTTATAGTTCAAAGGAGGAATAAATATTCTAAAATTATTCTCTTTTTTTTGATTTATAATACTTATATCCATACACTCCAACGGTTACTATACAAATGAATATAATTACGTTTATAAGAAAATTAAAACTGCGCTGAAAACCAGCATAAGCAGAATTATTCATCAATTGTACTTTAATAAAGAATAAAGTAGATACAAAAAGAGTAATCAGTCCAATATTATTAAAAAAATCTTTTTTCATACCACTTAATCCTATTTACAGCGCTTTTCTGAAAGTGCTTAACTTCTAAAAACTTTCAGAAAAGAATTATCTTAAATATACAATATCACTTACACATCCATTTTCATCACAGGATTTGCACATAAGCATCCCTTTAAAGAACTCGGGCTTAAGCACAGACTTTCCAAGCAGCATACGTATACACTCCTGAATACCTTCAATGATAGAAGGATGCGGATGAACCATGTCAGCAAGCTCTTCAACACCTTTATCCATCGAAATAAGCAGAGCCACAGCTTGAATAGCACTCGATGCATGGACACCGACAGCTCTCATACCCAGAATTTTCATCTCTTCATCATTGGTAACAAGGATTTTGAAGAAACCATCATTGTTACGCATGGCAATAGCACGTGGAATCATATCATACCGGATCTTTACAACTTTGTATGAAATGTGTTTACTTAATGCTTGTTTTTCATTCATCCCTACACCAGCTACTTCTGGTTGAACAAACATAATGGTCGAAACGTTATTGTATCCAAGCGGAATCGTTTTTAAGCCATACATTTTTTCAACGGCATGTCTTCCTTCAAGTTCAGCAACATTTACAAGTGCCACATCCGTTGATAAATCACCGGCTACGTATATATTCGGAATAATGGTTTGTCCATCAATATTCTCAATCTGTCCATTCGGCTTAACCTCAATACCGATGTCTTCAAGTCCAAGATTTTGTGTATTCGGCACACGACCAACAGAAACAAGAACTTTCTCAACACGATGTATTTCTTTTCTTCCATCCGTATATTCAAGGATATATTCTACCTCACCATCCACAATATCCATCTTTACGAGACGGGACTTCTTGTGAATCGTGATGCCTTGTTTCTGCATGTTTGCTTCAACAACATCCGTAACATCATCATCTTCAAATGGAAGAATCCGTTCCGCTTTATCAATAATGTTTACAGTAGTATAACCGAAGTTTGAAAAGATTGTTGCCCATTCGCAACCAATCACACCAGCACCAAGTATTACAATACTTTTAGGAAAGTTTTCAAAATTTTCAACACCATCACTGGTAACAATTATTTTTTCATCAATCGGTATGTTCGGTATTTTTCTTGGAGTGCTGCCTGTGGCGATAACAATATTTTCGGCCTCAATTAATTCTATCGCACTTCCGGATGTTACCTGAATGGTTGTTGGGTTTATTAATCTGCCTGAGCCCTGAATGTGTCTGAACCTTCCACTTCTTTGTTCGCTTAATGCTTGAATCTGTCCTTCCAGGTGAAACCGTCTGTTCGCAATGCCTTCTCTTACTTGTCTTAGAATTTGTTTGTATGTAACAGAAAAATGTTGATCCGGACTATATTGCTGAAGTCGTTTTCGGGCCGTACTTATATCTTTGGCAAGTTCCCAAAAAGTTTTGGACGACATGGCTCCATTATATAATCCAGCACCACCAATCTTATCTTTTTCTATCAGAACAACTTTTTTGTCCAGATCCAAAGCTCTCATTGCAGCAGCATATCCGGCTGGTCCTGCACCAATTACACATACATCGTATTTCATGTTTTACTATTAAGCTTTCGTACCCCAAATTGCAAAAAATATAATCAGTTGCCAACCTTTATTATTATCAGTATAACAATTGTACTATTTTAATAATATAAAACTTTATTTAATAATTATATTTTATAGGTATGATTAACAATTTTATATAAAAATATAATAAAACCCCTTTCTTTTTTATTCATAAATGATAATGATCATCGAAAAATAACTGCAAATCACGATTTTTAAATATAAAATGAATAATACTACCTAAAAAACATTATTTTTTATTATTTATATTAGATTAATACTATTTGTTGATAAGCGTGGCTTATGTTAGATATTTCCTTCAATTAAATAAAACGTCATAAATCTAATAATATTAATTATTTATTCATTTTTATTGTGAAATAATAATAAAGAAACTATATTCACTAATATAAGTTAAATCATATAATTCATATGAACATTGGCATGGATTTAGAATCAGGAATATTTAACTCTTACAAGATAGATCCTGCTCATTTCGACGAAGTGTGGAATCAAAATGGAGATATGCGTCCACACTACAGACGTTTGATGGAAACATATAAACGGTTGGATTTAGAAGAATATCATAAATTGAATGAACTCGCAAAGGTTAATTTTTTTAATCAAGGAGTAACATTTAATGTATATTCGGAAAAGGCCGAAGGTGTTGAACGAATTTTTCCATTTGATCTTTTCCCAAGAATCATACCGGCAGAAGAATGGAGTATTATTGAAAAGGGTATCAAACAAAGGAACCAGGCTATTAATTTATTCTTGTGGGATATTTATCACGATAAGAAAATATTGAAAGATAAAGTTGTTCCAGCTGAACTGCTTTTTACTTCCAATTTCTACAATACAGAAATGATAGGCCTGAATCCTCCAGGGGGCATTTACATTCATATTACAGGAACGGATATCATCAAACATAATGACGGTAAATATTATGTATTGGAAGACAACCTTCGCTGCCCTTCCGGCGTGAGTTATGTCTTATCAAACCGTGATACAATGAAAAAGATTTTCTTTAATCTTTTCAGCAGATATCATGTTAAGCCCGTTATGCAATACACAGAAAAATTGCTTGCAACCATACGTTCAGTAGCACCTGAAAGTATTGACAATCCTAATTGTGTCGTGCTTACGCCAGGTATTTATAATTCAGCTTATTTTGAACATTCGTTCCTAGCACAGAAAATGGGAATTCAGCTGGTTGAAGGAAGAGATTTATACGTAGATAAAAACTTTGTTTACATGAAAACCATTCACGGTCCTAAACGCGTGGATGTGATTTATAGAAGAGTAGATGATGATTTTATTGATCCTTTGGTATTCAATCCGAAATCAGTATTAGGTGTACCGGGCTTAATGTCTGCATACAGAGCTGGAAACGTAAACATTATAAATGCTCCTGGAACAGGCGCAGCGGATGATAAAGCAGTATATACATACATTCCGGATATCATTAAATATTATCTGGATGAAGAGCCGATATTAAATAACGTACCGACATTTCGATGCGAACGTCCGGATGAATTGAAGTATGTATTGGAAAACATGAATAACCTGGTTGTAAAACCAGTAGATGAATCCGGTGGCTATGGCGTTTTTATTGGTAACAGAAAAACAAAAGAAGAAACAGAAGAATATAGGGCATTGATTCTTTCGAATCCAAGAAAATATATAGCACAGCCGATAATGTCCTTATCAATGCATTCAACATTTATTGATGAAACGGAAACATCTGAGCAGCGGCATATAGATTTAAGAGCTTTTGCATTGATGGGCAAAGATGAAACCTATGTACTTGAAGGTGGATTGACAAGGGTTGCCTTATCCAGAGGAAACCTTATTGTGAATTCTTCACAGGGCGGAGGGTCAAAAGATACATGGGTAATAGAGAATCAATAAACAATACGCAATATGTTATCAAGAATCGCGAGTAATTTATTTTGGATGGGTCGGTATCTGGAGCGAACTGAACATATTAGCCGTTTCGCACAGGCACATTACTTTTTCAGTATTGATGCACCAAGAACAATTAAGAGAGAGCATTTAATGGAGTCTGTATTGAACATGGCAGGTGCTTATGTTGAATACGTCAATACTTTTGATAAAATGGACACGATGGAAGTGGCCTATTTTATCGGACTTGATGAATATAATCCCGTTTCTGTAAAGTACTCGATTTCACAGGCAAGAGAAAATGCGCGTGGAGCAAAGGATTCCATTTCAACAGAATTATGGGAATCTATTAATACATTTTACCACTATATAAATTCATTGAACCGGAATCATTTTGAAGAATACGGTATTTATGAATTTTCAAAAAAAGTGTTGGAGCATAGCTCTGTCATAAATGGAAATATTGATAATTCGCTGCTTCATAATGAAACCTGGTCCATCATTCATCTGGGTCAGCATATAGAACGCACGGCACAGGTGATCCGGATGATAGTGACAAAGATTAATGATATCAATCGTACTCCAAAGAATGAGTATTATGATATGATTGAACTTTTTGAAAACGTAAACTTGCTTAAGAGTACCGAAGCATATGATATGAGTAAAATCTATTATAAAGAAGTGCCGAATGTAAGCCATAGTCTTGAGTTTCTTACGCTGAATAGAAACTTTCCCAAGTCGGTTGTATACAATTTAAGACATATTCAGGACTGTTTATTCAGAATTTCGAACCTGGCGATTCATGCCCCAAATTCGTTGGAGTTCTATGCAAGTAAATTGCTGACAACACTTCAGTATACAACGATTCAGGAAATCGAGAAAGAGCCGCTGGCTTTTTATCATGATGTTCTGAACAAGGTATCAAAGCTTGCCGACATGTTAGAAAAGAAATACTTAACCTATTAATCGCTTACTGTTATGAATGAATATTCCATTTCCTACGAGGCTATCAATAATTATAAAGAACCAGTTACTGAAGCTATTTTTGAATTCATGGTGTTACCATGTAATGATGATTCACAGATTACGGTTGACTTTTCCTTTGATAATTCGTTAGGAGAATCAATATTTCAATACCGTAACATGTTTGGTTTTCAGGTTACGCGTATTCGAACGGATAAGAGTTTTGACAAATTAGCATTTCATTTAAATGCAAAAGTTCGTAAGAGAAATGGTTTTTCAAATCAAACGACCATCTCATCATTAAAGGACGAAGAGGCCATACTTCATTCATCGGATTTTTATCTGGACAACTTTCTGTATTTACGTAAGACTCCATTTACAACCATTTCCGAAAAGCATAAATCAGACATATTACTAAAAAAATCCGGTCAGTCTTTGTCTGACTATCTGGATGAATTAAATAAGTATGTTGGAAAACTGATCACCTATCAAAAACAGACCACTTCTGTTGAATCAACAGCAGATCATATTCTGGAATTAAAGAAAGGCGTGAGCCAGGATTTTGTTCATGTTTTTATTGCTATGTGCCGCTATAATGGAATTCCAGCGCGTTATGTATCGGGATACCTGAATCAGGGTTTGGTTTATTCTTCCTCAGCTACTATGCACGCTTGGGTTGAAGTACTTATTCCAGGAAATGGTTGGATCGCTTATGACCCTTCAAATTCAAAAAAAGTAGACGAAAATTATATTAAAGTCGCCCACGGGGTAGATTATAGAGACTGTTCTCCAATTAAGGGAGTGATAAAAACGAATTCAACGGTACACGATACATTTCACCGCGTAGAAGTCGTATCGCAACAATAAAATATGTATATTTCGCCTCCTTAAAAAGAGGCATTAATATGACATATTGTTTAGGCGTAAAGTTGAAAGACGGTTTATTAGCAATCGCTGATACCAGAATTACATCCGGAACGGATACAACTTCAGCAAAAAAGTTATTCGTACATCAAGGCGAACACGGGAGTCTTTTTTTAATGACCAGTGGTTTACGCTCTGTTCGTGATAAAGCCTTGACATATTTCAAAGAAGTTCTAAAAGAAGAGGGAGCTGTTTATCATAAATTGTATCAAGCAGTAAATGCATTCGGAAATCAGTTAAGAAGGGTTTCTGAAGAAGATAAACAGGCCCTAAATGCTTCAGGATTAAGCTTTAATTTACATACCATTGTAGGTGGACAGTTAATTGGTGACGAAGAGCCTAAAATGTTTTTATTATACCCTGAGGGAAATTGGATTGAACTTACCAATACATCACCTTTTATGATTATTGGAAATAGTGGTTATGGAAAACCGATTTTAAACAGAACAGTTAAATATGAATCTTCTATGCGCGAGGTTCTGAAAGCTGGCTTTTTGTCTTTTGATTCTACTCGTGTTTCCGCGAACGATGTTGATTTTCCCTTAGATGTGGCTGTTTACTACAATAATTCTTTTAATGTTATTGAACACCGCTTTGAGAAAAAAGACATGGAAAAGATTTCAAGCACCTGGGATTCAGAATTAAAAAAGGCTTTGGATCATATCCCCGAGGATTGGATGAATATTGTATTCGATAATCAAAAAGTGGCAAATTAGAGATATTTAATTAGTATTATTTAATTAGAATTTATTAATTACGATTGAATTTCAAATTATAACATTAAAAAAAACCATTTTACCACCACTATCACTTTTAAATTTTATTGAATTATGACACAAGAAGAAAACAAAAAAAGTAACAACCTGATATTTATTTTAATTATTCTGGCGTTGCTAGGTGTTATTGGGTATTTACTATTCAGTAACAATCAAAAATCAACCACTATCGCTTCTCAAGAGGTAGAAATAAAACTTACTAATGATTCTCTGCAGTCAAAAGTTGCTGAATTAGAAGGATTGCAGTTGCAATACCACAGCTTACAGGCTCAAGCAGCACAGCTAGGTCAATCTAATGATTCATTAAATGCTAAAATAGCTGAATTGGATAATGCGATTGCAAGTCTTAAGAAGGGCAATGCTGTTAATTTGAAAAAACTGAATGCACAGATCGAATCATACAAAAAAGATCTTGTTGCGAAAGAAGAAGAGATTATCAAACTTCGTAAAGAGAACCAGGATTTATCTGCTTCTAATGATACCTTAAAACAAGATAAAAAAGCAATGAATGATTCTATTCAGAATCTTCAGAGTGTACGTTCCGATCTTCAGCAGAAATACGAACTGGCATCAATCCTGAAGGCAGAAAATCTGAAAGTAACAGTAATCAATGCAAAGGGCAAAGAGCTTTCTGAAAGTGAGTATAAAATTAAAGCTGTTCATAAAGTTAAAACGGCATTTACTCTTGCTGATAACAAAGTAGCTCCAAAAAATCAAAAAGTGATTTATTTCCAACTTGTTGAGCCAAGCGGTGCGCCTTTATTTGACACATCATTGGATGGTGGTTTCTTCAAAAATTCTGATGGAAAAGAAGTTCCATATACTCAAAAACAAACGATCAATTTTGATAACACAAATCAGGCAGTATCATTCGTATATGATAAAGGTTCTGAATACAAAGTTGGTACATATACTATCAAAATATACCAAGACGGTAATCTTATCGGAACAACGTCACTTACGGTTAAGTAATCATAAAAGGCATAAATAAAAGAAGCCCGATGGTAAAAACCATCGGGCTTCTTTTATTTATATTAAACCGAGCGAGAATTAGTATACAGCTTCTTTTTGAAGCTTAACTTTTTCATCGGCCAAATATTCTTCGTACGTCATGGTTTTGTCTACAAATCCATTTGGTCCTATTTCAATAATGCGATTGGCAATTGTATTGATAAATTGATAATCGTGTGAGTAAAACAACATTGTTCCTTTAAACTCCATCAAGGCATTGTTTAAAGCAGTAATGGATTCCAGATCAAGGTGGTTTGTTGGGTCATCGAATATCAGCACATTAGCAGCTTCCATCATCATCTTAGACAGCATACAGCGAACTTTCTCTCCTCCTGATAATACGGTACATTTTTTAAGCGATTCTTCTCCCGTAAATAACATACGGCCTAAGAAACCCCTTATGAAGCTTTCATCTTTATCTTTAGAATACTGACGAAGCCAATCAACAAGGTTAAGGCTTCCGTCACTAAAGAATTGAGAATTATCTCTTGGGAAATAGGCTTGTGAAGTCGTTACTCCCCATTTAAATGTGCCACTATCGGCTTCCTCAACTCCGCATAATACGTCAAAAAGAGCAGAAATAGATAAAGGTTCTTTGCTAAGGATTGATACTTTATCATTTTTATTGATAGTGAAGGTTAAGTCCTTAAACAGGAAAGTACCATCGGCCCCTTTTTTGCTCAGCCCTTCAACCGTTAAAAGCTGATCACCAGCTTCTCTATCTGAGCGAAACTGGATGCCGGGATATTTCCTGCTGGATGCTTTTATTTCATCAATGACAAGCTTTTCAAGTAGTTTTTTACGTGACGTTGCCTGTTTCGATTTGGACGCATTGGCTGAGAATCGCTCCACAAAGTCCTGTAACTCTTTGCGTTTATCTTCTATCTTCTTGTTCTGATCTGATTTTTGTTTCAACGCTAGTTGAGAAGACTCATACCAGAAGGAATAGTTACCAGTATACAATTGAATCTTTGCAAAATCAATATCCGCAACGTGCGTACAAACAGTGTCAAGGAAATGACGATCGTGGGATATAACAATCACTGTATTTTTAAATTCAGCAAGAAAATCCTCAAGCCATAAAACGGAATCTACATCAAGATCATTTGTTGGTTCATCCAGTAAAAGAACATCCGGATTCCCAAAGATAGCCTGAGCTAACAACACACGAACTTTAACTTTACCATCCACCTCACTCATGAGTGAATAATGGTTTTCTTCTTTAACTCCCAAGCCGCTTAACAATTCTGCTGCTTCAGCTTCCGCATTCCAGCCATTTATATCCGCAAATTCGGATTCAAGTTCTGAAGCTTTTATACCATCAGCCTCTGAAAAATCAGGATTTGCATAAATAGCTTCTCGTTCTTTCATAATCTGATAGAGACGTTTATGTCCCATTATAACCGTTTCTAGAATTGGAAATTCATCAAACTCATAATGGTTCTGCTTTAAAATAGCCATCCGTTCACCGGGTGATATTTCTACTTTTCCAGTAGTTGGGTCAATTTCACCAGAAAGAATTTTCAGAAAGGTTGATTTTCCGGCACCATTCGCACCAATAAGTCCATAGCAATTACCAGGAGCAAAACGAATAGTTACTTCTTCGAAGAGGGTTCTCTTACCGTATTTGAGAGAAATATTTGAACAACTAAGCATGTATAATCTTTATCTTTAATAACAAATGTACGAAAAAGCCTACAATCAAATAGGTAGAATCAATGTTAAAAACCGTTTTTTTTGAATGGCGCATGGTTATTGATTGAAATAGCTGTGAATATGACATCAGGTTGTGTTTGCATTTCTTTGATTGTAACTTGTAGGATAATTAAAAGGATATTTCAGGAATGAAATTGTTGAGAGTTTGGGCAAAGCGATTGGGTATTTTATTAGGAATTCTTTTCTTGATATTTATTTCAGTATTTACATCTGTTGACAGGACGCCATATAAAAAGATGCCCTATTATGAATCGATGATGCAGGAGATACATGCGTATCAGATTGATTCGTCTTCAACACAAGGGGATACATTAAAAGCATCATGGTATAAGGTTGCTTTAACGCCTTCTGTTTTACCTTATCCATTGGCGGGATATGGAATACGGAAAGACGCAGAATCTGTGCATGATACAACATTTGTTCGCACATTTTTATTCGATAATGGGAAAACAAGAATTGCTTATGTATGCCTTGATCTGCTGATTTTTCCTCCTGAATTAAAGAAGCGTGTAAGAGAAGAAATTGAGACAAAATATAAACTAAAATTATACCTTACTGCTACCCATACGCATAGTGCCCCGGGTGGCTGGGAACCTAAAATTGCAGGTCGTTTTTTAGCAGGAAAATATAATGAAGAGTATGTAACATTACTTTTTAATGCTATTGAAAAGTCTGTTTCAGAATGTAATAGAAAAACCGAGCAAGTTGAATACTCCTACATAAAAGCAGATGCACCGGAAGCTGTGTATAATAGGTTAAAAGGTGCCGGTGCACCTGTTGATAGTTATATACGTGGAATAAAGTTTAGAAATAGAAAAGGAGAGGAAGCATTGCTGTTTACGTATGCTGCACATGCTAACTGTATGGATCCAAGAATAACAGCTATTTCGGCAGATTATCCCGGAGAACTTTCTTCAAGACTTGAAAAGGCCCATTGGGCAAATTTTGTAAGTTATTCGGCCGGTGCGGTTGGTAGCCACTCTACTACATTTTCAGACATGGAAGATGGTATCAAACATACAGATACTATTTCTACTATGTTATTTAAAAGAATCTATTCAATACAACCAACATATGCATATACAAAAACACTTTATTACCACAGGTTTCCACTGTTTCTGAGAGAACCACATCTTCGTATTGATAAAGATATTCGAATTCGCCCATGGGTATTTCATTTTTTATTGGGAGAAGATAAACCGGATATTCAGGTTATGCAATTAGGCGATGTTATTCTATTTGGTATGCCATGCGATTATTCCGGTGAATTGATGCCCCCATTAGAAAAGTTGTGTGAAAAAAATGGAAAGCACTTTATGTTGAGTGGCTTTAACGGTGGCTATGTTGGATATATCACAGACGATGCCTGTTATGATTGGAATAAAGGAGAAACAATGGATATGAATTGGCATGGTCCATATAATGCGGCATATTTAACGGAGGTAAATGAAGATATTCTGAAAAGACTGATGCAAATTCCATAATTAATCTGTGTCTTTTTCTTCTTTTTTCATTATGAAGAAAAAACACGATGAAACAATTATTGCTACTCCAGATTATTCTTTTATGTTCTTCTTGTGCTCAATCTCAAACAGAAGCAATAAAGCAGCAAAAGGATACTACAGCACAGTATGATATTGGCACAGTATATTTTTCGTCAATACTCCAAAGATGCATAGTAGATTCAAACAGTTCACACTTTTTAGTTGATTATAATCAATTGCGTGATAGTATTCAACGAAAGCGAATGGAGTATGTACAATCCTATGCAAGAACGGATTCTTTGTATAAAAAAGACAGGGTGCTGGATTCAACATCGTATTTTCTGCAAAATGCCTTAGTAAAAAACATATTTCCATATTGGTATGGAACGCAATGGGATTTTAACGGCATTACTGAAACACCTCAAAAGGGCTTTATAGCATGTGGTTATTTTGTTTCAACCACATTGAAACATGCAGGATTTAATCTTAACCGATATAGACTTGCTCAGCAATATTCTCACTCCATTGTAAAAACGCTTTGTTCAGATTTACAAAGATTTACGGTGCTGACTTCGATGCTAATCTTTATCAAAGATCGGCCCGATCAATTATATATTGTTGGCTTAGATAATCATGTTGGTTTTATTTATAAAGAAAACAGTTCGATATATTTTATTCATTCTTCTTTTGTAAGTCCTGGTTATGTTGTTTCCGAAAAGGCAGAAGATTCATCTGTGCTGACATATTCAAATGTCTATATACTCGGAAGCTTAACGTATAATAAAAGCATATTAAAAAAATGGTTGAAAAACGAAGCGATACAAATCATTCCATAAGCGTAAATAGCACTATTTATCTGATATGAAATGAACAAAAAGAAATATACTGATTAATCACTACGTATTTTTCCTGATGCCTTAGTCACGATTTTATCGGAGACAAAATCAGAATTCTTAAGCCTAATTTTATGTCAATAAAGAGAAATAAAATTCTCAACATTTAAACCGTAATTGACATGAAAAGTAAAAATGTAATATTTGTAATCGCAGCCTTATTAATCAACATAATGGTTATGGCTGGAGGAAATGACCCTCAAGTGAGTGTTAATAATTATAAACACCCACAAATGGCTGAGAAAGCCAGACAAGAAAAAGAGCTTGAGGAAAAGCAGGATCAACTGGTTGTTCTACGAAGAGTTGTTGGACCTCAAAATTACAAAAACAATTTTCAGAAGTATGAATATACTTATGAAATTGTTCCCGGAGGTTCAAATCAAGGTTCTCTTCCAACCAATCCTAAGCCAAGTACAAAAGGGTATAAACATCAGTTTAATTTTTAATTTGTTGTTTTAAGTAATAATAGATTGTGTTGTTTTGTTTAACGGGCTACGAGAAATCGTAGTCCGTTTTTTATACTACCAATGTTTTTGTAATCAGAGTTTCTTTCTCGTTCAAATTGGGTATTTTAATTGTAAAAGTAGACCCAATTCCTTTCTCTGACCAAACTTCAATAGATCCTTCCAGCTTAACCAAGGTCTCTTTTGTAATATAAAGACCAAGACCACTTCCTTTGGATTTTTCATCCGTTTTAAAGAACATATCAAAAATTTTATCTAAGTATTCTTCTCCAATACCAACTCCATTATCTGATATTGTTAACACTAAATGGTTATCATCATTAGTGGTTCTGATCTCAATATTTTTTTCAATCGAACCATGTTTGGAGTATCTATATGCATTTGAAATAAGATTATTCAGAATAATTCGCAATCGATTTTTGTCTGTATAAAATTCGCCAGTATAATTATCAAGAACTCTTACTTTGACGTGATCATTGTAAATGGAGTTCATTTCAATGGCCGCCGCTATTTCATTTTTGATATTGATACTACTAATTTCAAGGTCCAAACGATTGTTTTTCAAATAATTTAATATGTCTATTATAAAATGATCCAACCGCCGCAAGCAAGATTCTTTGAGAGTTTCATAATACCTCAGTTTTTCAATATCATTCTCGAGTTTACTTATTTCAATTAAGCCTAGTGCTGATGATATTGGGGCACGAAGGTCATGACTAATGCTGTATACGAGATGATCCATCTCTTTATTTGTTTTAATAAGATCCTGATTTCGTCCATGAATTTTTGATTTGGAAAGCAACAATAGTCGTTGGGATATATCATGATCTCTGATAATGAACCATGCAAAGAAACCACATTGTGCTAATGCACAGACGATGTTTACGGGTCCATTAATTTCAACAAATCCACGATCTATTTCTGAGAAAGTTTCCATAAAGGAAAAGTTTCCAAAGACAAGAAACGAGCATAAAACAATCGGATGAATCATGTGAAGCGTTAGCAACCATTTCTTTTGATGGTCAATGATGAACGGGATCCCGATCATTAAGGGCATATAATAACAGAAAACCATCGAATACAGACCCGTTGTCAGGCATTGTACAAACAGCAAAATACTTACAGAAAAGACGACGACATTAGCCGCAACATCGGTATGTCCGTTATTATTTAAAAAATAACAAATTAAAAAAACGATAAAAATTATACCTACTATTATTAAACTATCTGTTGACCAAAATAAAAACTTTGGAATAGAACTTAACAAAATGATGAGGATAGCTGCTTTGATCAGGTAGTCTAATACACGACTTCTTTTTTTAAGACTTTCAAGATAGGGATTAATAAAATCTGTTTCCACAGCCTAAATATTGTAAACGCATGTCATAATTTAACAAAATTACGTATTTCTGGCATGTTTAGGCAGTAATAGGTATTTGATTTTGTATATCTTTTAAGATCGTAAAAGCCTTTTCGACAGAGTTAATGTTGTCAATGATTAATAATAGTTTTTTACCTATTTCTTTCATCTTACTATTTTTAGAATGAAGTTGAACATAGGTTAATATCGATCCAAATATGTCCGACTTATAATAACTTTCTCTTTCAGCCGGAACAAATTGACAACGTAAAAGACCATTTTTAATACTTAATTTTTCAAAGCCGAGTTGTTCGGCCAGCCATCTTAGCCTTATGGTTTCTGTTAAATCAGCTACTTCTTGTGGTAAGGAACCAAATCGATCAATAAGGTTCTTAATAAAAAGATCCAGTTCTTCTTCGTTATTAATGTTATCAATAGTTGAGTAAAGTGACAATCGTTCTGAAATATTGCTGACATAACTTTCAGGAATAAGTATTGATAGATCAGTCTCAATGACGCAATCTTGAACCAATGTTTTAAGCTTTTGCTGATCCAGTTCGGCTTTAAATAAATCAGCAAATTCAGTTTCTTTTAATTCCTGAATAGCCTCATCCAGAATCTTGTGATACATTTCAAAACCAAGATCAGTAATAAAGCCACTCTGTTCGGCACCTAACATATTTCCGGCACCTCTTATGTCTAAATCACGCATGGCAACTTTGAAACCATCGCCAAGATCAGAGAACTCTTCTAAGACGCTTAAACGTTTTCTGGAATCACTTGTTAAAGCAGATGGAGGAGGTGTCAATAAATAACAGAATGCTTTTTTATTGCTTCGTCCCACACGACCGCGCATCTGGTGAAGGTCCGATAAACCAAACATGTGTGCAGAGTTGATAATAATCGTATTTGCGTTTGGTATGTCTAATCCTGATTCAATAATATTTGTTGAAACAAGAACATCATAATCCCCTTCAACAAATTTCAACATGACCTCCTCTAATTTATCCCCTTCCATTTGTCCATGAGCAAACGTTACGCGAGCCGAAGGCACCAATCGCTTAATCAGGTCTGCCATTCCTTCAATATCTTTTACCCGATTATGAACAAAGAAAACTTGTCCGCCTCGTTTTAATTCAAAGGCAACAGCATCACGAATAGCAGCTTCATTAAAAGCGTGTATCTCAGTAGTGACAGGTTGTCTGTTGGGTGGCGGTGTTGCAATAATGGATAAATCGCGGGCACCCATCAGTGAAAAGTGTAATGTTCTTGGTATGGGTGTCGCGGTAAGTGTTAATGTATCAATGTTGATTTTAAATTCACGAAGCTTTTCTTTAACCTTCACACCAAATTTTTGTTCTTCATCGATAATCAATAAACCAACGTTTTCAAATTCTACATCCTTACTGATTACTCTATGTGTACCAATCAGAATGTTTGTTTTACCTTCTTTTACACGCTTCAATGTTTCTTTAATTTGTGAAGCTGTTTTGAATCTGTTGATATATTCTACGACACACGGGAAGCGCGATAGTCTATCCCGAAAAGTTTTATAATGCTGCATCGCAAGAATTGTTGTTGGTACAAGTACGGCAACTTGTTTTCCGTCGCATACCGCTTTAAATGCGGCCCGCACGGCAATTTCAGTCTTCCCGAAACCAACATCTCCACATACAAGCCTGTCCATAGGATGTGGGGACTCCATATCCTTTTTGACATCTGCTGTTGCTTTACCTTGATCGGGAGTATCTTCATAGATAAAAGAAGATTCCAGTTCAACCTGTAAAAAGGAATCTTTACTATATGCGAAGCCCGGAGCAGCTTTGCGTTTCGCATATAGCTGAATTAATTCTTTGGCAATGTCTTTAACCTGCCGTTTTACTTTACTTTTTTTCGCTTCCCAATCGCCGGAACCAAGCTTGCTCATTACCGGAGCTTGTCCGTCTTTACCGCTGTATCTTGAAATCTTATGAAGAGCGTGAATTGAAATAACCATCAAATCATCATCCCGAAAAACCAAACGAATGGCTTCCTGCGCATGTCCATTTGTTTCGATTCTTTCAAGACCGGCAAACCGAGCAATACCATAATCTGCATGGGCAATGAAATCGCCTGGTTGGAGGGTTCTCAGCTCTTTCAGCGTTATTGATTTTGATTTCGAGAACCGTTCCTTAGTCTTATATTTATGATACCGGTCAAATATCTGATGGTCCGTATAACATAATATTTTCGTTTGTAAATCAATAAAACCCTCACGAAGCGGTAAAATTAATTCTTCAAACCGAATATAAGGATCCAATTCCTCTAATATAGAATGAATGCGCTGTATTTGCTGATGCGATTCAGATGCTATAATAAGTTTGTATCCTTGATTGCTTCTTAATCTGAGATCTTCAAGTAACAATGAATATTCTTTATTAAATGAAGGCTGGGGTTTCGTTTCAAATGAAAAGGTTTCGGAAGCAGGAAAGTAATGATGTGATCCAAATTCTATAATCGAAAACGTTTGAAGAAATTTGATGAATGAATTCTTTTCTTCAAATAACATTTCCGGAGATGTTATTAACGCACTATTTCCGGTATTTTTTAAAATGGTTGCAAACTGTGTTGATACTTTCTTAAATGACTCAGCAATAACATCGGTTGTTGTATCAAAGTCTTTTATCCAGACAATACTATTTTGGGGCAGAAATGAAAATAACGCTTCACGCTCTTCTTTCAATAACCTTGTTTGGATATTTGGTGTTATTGATAATACAGGCACAGTATCAACGGATAATTGTGTATCGGGGTTGAAGGTTCTTATACTTTCAATTTCATCACCAAAGAGTTCTATCCGATAGGGAAAATCATTCGAGTAAGAATAAATATCAATAATGCCACCCCTGATGGCATATTGTCCTGCTTCATAAACAAAATCACTTTTTTCAAACTCATAACTTTGCAGAAATTCCTCCATGAACTCCCTGTTGAGTTTTTCTCCAATTTTGGCAACGAATGTATTTTCAACGAGGGACCTTTTGTTTATTACCTTTTCAGAGAGCGCTAATGGGTATGTTACAATTATTGAAGGGTTGTCATGGTTGCTGACAATTTTATTTAACGTTTCTGCACGTTGAAGGATATTTGCATTTTCTGTTTCTTCGTAATGATAAGGTTTTTTATAAGAGGCTGGGAATAATAAAACTTCTTTGCCGATCAGATGTTGAAGGTCATTCTGAAAGAAATGTGCTTCATCCTTATCATTTAGAATAAATAAATGTGTTCGATTTGATTTTTGTGTTAATTGTGCTGCTATGACTGCATCAATCCCACCTGATAATCCTTTTAAAAAAAGACAATATCTATCCGCGTTTTGAAGCTTTTGCTCCAAAACTTTTATATGGGAATCGCTCCCATACAATTCCAACAACTCTTTTGCCTTCAATGCACCTGAATTTTATCTTACAAAAATACAATAAATTAAGCGCTAATGGTATTATCAAATTCCGACAATTCTTATAAATGCAGGCTAAATGTCTAGTTATTTACTTTTATATCGTCATACGTATTAATGTACTAGCACTACGTCAACAATCCGCAATTTTGAATTATTCCGAAGATTTGTTGAATTATCCATAGGAAAAAATATCAAAATTGTTGATATTTATAGTCTAGAAAAAGCTGCCCAGCTTTTAAAAAGCAAACAAACTCTCTACTCCTCAACGCAAATTTAATTTGCGAAATTCTTTAATTAATTCTGTTTACAGAAAAGAGAGGTGTATGAGTACATATTTACGAATGCAATTGAGGTTTTTATCGGTGCTAATGCATGCATTTAACATAGGGTCAAGTAAAATGCAGCATCGAGTTATTTCAAAAGGATTACTATTAATTAAAGCTTTTGTATTTTTAATGGCATCCTTTTTAATCAATCATGAAGAAGTGCGGGCTCAAGCTTGGCCGGCAGATACTATACATGTTTTTATTAATTCGGGTAATCCAAATTTCCCGTTTCCACAGTTTAATGAATACAACCAGGGAAAATCATTGGCACTCTATAATCCGATCGGAGTTGTTCATGCAGAAATGGAGCAGACAACCCGGGATGCCTTCAGGATTATGATGAATAGAGCCATTTACTCCGGAGACGTATTGGGTTCGGGAGCAAATGCTGTACAGTATATCATGTTCAACAATGGCGTTGTTCCACAGAATTATGGGACCTTCGTTACCGAAGGAGATGGTTATGCTTTGCTTGCGGCAGCCTACATGGCAGATAAAATAACCTTCGATGGTTTATGGTGCTGGATTCACGATAACAGATTAAGTAAAATTAAAAGATATCTCGACTGTGATAGTTTGAGACCAACATATGCATATGGAAAAAATACTGCAGGCTGGAATGCAACAGAGACAACTGGTACAGGGAGTAGTAACGATGATTCGGCAGCAGATGGCGATTACGATATTGCACTTGCCTTACTGGTAGCATACAGACAATGGGGTGACATGATGGGTGTAAATGATGCCTGCGGAAATCCGATTTCCTATAAACAAGCAGCATTAGATTTCATTAATGGATTGGTTCAGCCAATTGCCGTGAGTAACGGAAATCCTGCAGCACCCTTGCAATATGTTACGGGAGACATCGGTGTAGATGGATATCCCAAAGGTGGAAATACCTGGGGTGAAATGACTAACTGGGCTGTTACAAATGGTGTTACACCAAACCCTGCTTGCGGTTTTGTTTATTCAAACTGTAATCAACAGTCTTTTCATGATTATTTTGCACCGGCTTACTATAGAGCATTCGGGGATTTTTTAACACAACAAGCACAACCGGCATGGAACATTCAACAATTTAGACGTGCTGAAGCTGCCAGTGACTGGATAATGGGCCAGATGTATGCTCAAGGATATGTTCCTTTTGGAGGCGGGGTTTCAATGAATGAAACAACACTTACACCAACGTTTAGTAATACTTCACCAACAGGTTCTTTTGATGGTGAAGCTTTTCGATTACCATGGCGAACAATTTCAAACTATATGTGGCATGGTCCGCCTGCAAATAACTGGGACCCTGCAACACATCAAACAGTTCCCGGTACCAATACATACGAATTGCAAAATGCAAATCTTCTGGCCAGCTTTCTAAAGGCACCTCAGAATTTTCCAGGAAATGTATGTACGCATTTAGGTAATGACCCAACAGATATAAACTTTCAGGGAAATACAATTGTATACGGCGGTCATCTAAACACCGGGGCTCCTGGCGATGCTTATATATATATGAACTGGATACATGGAACGGCTTCATCAGCGGCGGTTCTTTCCGGTGATACAGTAACATTAGCTAAAACATACAGACAACTTCAACTTGAATGGGATGTGGTTAACTCAACACCTACAAACGACTACGAACGTTATTTAGGAAGTACCCCCAAGTATTTTCATGGATGGTTTCGTTTGCTTGGGTTAATGGTTACAACAGGTAACTGGCATTCTCCAAATGACATGATCACACCAGTGGCCAATATGAAAGTGTATAAATCTGTAAGTAAAACCTATGGATATCCGGGCGATACACTGATGTATACGATCAGTTATAGAAATTATGCCTCAGTAGCTGCAACGGGTGTTAAAATAACCGATGTGTTACCGGCAGAACTAAACTTTGTTTCGGCTTCAAACGGTGGTACATATAGCGGAGGTATTGTTACCTGGAACATCGGTACCGTTCCTGGTTTTCAAACAGCTACTGGTGTGGCTCCGACACAAGGTTATGTAACCGTAATATGTCAGATAAAAAGCACTGTTCCTGTTGGAGATCGCTTTTGTAATATTTCTAACATTACCTGTACGAATGGTACTGGTTGGACAAGTAACGAATATCCAAATAACATAACAGCAGTAATGCAAAGAAACTGCGTAGACATTGTGTCAAGAGGTTTAGGAATTACTAAAACAGCGAGTCAAACAATGCTGAATCCAGGGGATACAACGTTGTTTACATTGAATTTTCAAAACTCATCCAGTGCAGGTTGGTTGAATGGTGGAAGGCCAGGTGTTAATTTAACTCATGCATATGGCTATTCGGGACCGAATACTTTCGAGATGTATTTCAGAATATTTCATGGGGCGGAAGAAGCATATATTGATTATGGAAACTATCGTATTTCATATTATTTGAATGCCACCGGAATTAGTGGGTTGTATCCAGCAAGTCCAAATGGCTGGAGTTTTAAAGTAGATTTTCTGGAAGGTGGTGATTCAAGTCAGGTAAACTTTGGCTTTGAACAAGTACCATTCGGTACAGATCCCGTTAACGGAAGACAATGGAATCAACGATTGATTTGTCAGTTCCCTCATGCGTTAGCCGCCATTTCTCAGCACTTGTATAAATATTTTGGTGTTACAGGTCGCGTTCATCAAGGTGTTACACAACCATTCAGAACGATGTTGCAATTGCAGACATTTCCATCAACGCCTATGTCACCTATATTGGCAAACGCCTGGTCTTTTAATGGAGATACGTCTGTTATGAATATAGGGTCAAATGATAAAAATACATATTTTCCAATATCACCGGATTGGACAGACCCTATTACTTATCCAACAGGACTTAACGTGACCAAAATCCATGTGGATGAATGTCGCACAAAAACTCCCAATTTTAATAGAATACTTGTAGAAGAGTTTGACGGATATACCTGGAGACGTGTTTTTGGTAATGGTCCTTTACCTGGCAGGGAAACATACAATGTTGTTGTTACCGATACAATACCAGTGGCATTATCGTGGGTAGGTTTTGTTATGGACAGCACGTTGGGCGTTAAAGCTACATATAATGCAGCAAGCCGGATTGTTTCATGGACGATACCAGTAATGCTTGTTGGCTCAACCGGAACATTATCTTATAAAGCCAAGGCCAATGGAACTTGTCCAATGTCTGATAATTCATACATAAACGCGGCATGGATTTCTTCTCAAACAGATTCCAGAATAGGATCTTCCGTTGGACTAACTACTACCTGTACGGTTTTGCCACCGCCGCCGCCAGCACCTACAACAATGACAAAAACGGCAGATAAGGCAACTTATGCAGTTGGTGATAATATTACTTATACCATTAATTATACCCAATCGCAAGGAACCATTGCTACCGATAATTTTGCTACAACAAGCAAATGGGTTGCACCAGCAGGTTCACCGGGATTGCCGACAGCATTTTCCAATTTAAATGCACCATATACATCTTCCGGTAAGTATTTCTATGAAAATCAATCTCATGGAACAAATGGTATTTTGACAACAACTATACAATGGACAAATGCCTGGGACAATCTTTCATTATTGTTCCGATATGTATCCGGTACACCCGGAACGGCATCTTTTAATGGTGTGGCTCTTGATTTATGGCCAGGGAAAACAGGTTTTGGTGGCGGAGTAGAGATGTCTGTTATGAATGGTCCAACACTTTTGACAAATACAGGCACGAACCCGATTTTGTATCCAAGTCCACAAGCTACATTAACAATATCTGTAAAACTTACGGGTGGTACAATGCAGGTTTGGATTAATTCAAATCCATTAACAACACCTCCGATGGCAACATTTACGGGAGTGCTTGTACAGGCTGGCTGGGTTGGAATATATAATGGTGCAGCCGACCTTACTATGAGCGGAGGTCAAAGTAATGGCGCACCGATTCTTCAGAGTTGGAACTCTAATTTTGATTCAGCATTTAATTTGCAATTGTCGGATCCTATACCATCGGGACTTACCTTTACATCAGCATCAAATAGCGGAACAAATACAGCAGGAGTAATTAACTGGCCAATGCAGGCAGGGCCTGTTCTTGCAGGAACGAGCTATACATATACCTGGACGGGAAAAGTAACTTCCTGTCCATTGCCTTTGTTAACGAATACGGCATATGCAAATATGGTAGGGCAAGTGGTTAATTCCATTGGAGCACAGGTGACGGTCAATTGTGGTAATGTAACAACTCCTGTTGACTTTATATCGTTTACCGGAACGACAACATCTGGTGGAGCTGTATTGAACTGGACTGTCGCAAATGAATATAATAATAAAGGTTTCTATGTTGAAAGCTCCAGTGACGGTATTAATTTTACTTCAATCGGATTTGTAGCAGGAACAAATCAAAAAGGAACAAATTCCTATCAATTCACGGACCTTCAATTCACGGGATCTGAATATTATAGAATTCAACAGGTAGATCAGAATGGTGCAACTAAACTCACTCAGGTTATATACCTTTCATCTGCATCATCAGATATACTTTATGTTTATCCAAATCCTTCTAACCAATCATTTACATTAAGATATACAAGTAACGACGATGCTATGTATAAAATATTCTCAGCCTCTGGTCAATTGGTTGAAACAGGAACTTTACATACGGCTATTTCCACATTAGGGGCGGATTGGGCGCGTGGTGTATATACCCTTCAGTTGGTTGCAAATGATCAAGTAGTAGTAAAAAAACTTGTGAAGGATTAATACAACTGAAATTATAAAATGAAAAGGAGTAAACACATTGTGCTTACTCCTTTTTTATTGATTTAATAATGAAAACAAAAAGCTGCTATTACGTATTAAAGGTTGGCAAAGAAATCATTTCCCTTATCATCGCAAATAATAAAGGCAGGGAAGTCTACTACTTCAATTTTACGTACGGCTTCCATACCTAATTCAGGAAAATCAACTACTTCCACAGATTTTATATTTTCTTTTGCTAGTATAGCTGCAGGTCCACCGATAGATCCCAAATAAAAACAACCGTATTGTTTACAGGCATCCGTAACTGCTTTAGAGCGGTTTCCTTTTGCGAGCATGATCATAGATCCTCCCTGACTTTGGAATAAGTTCACATAAGAGTCCATTCTTCCGGCAGTTGTTGGTCCAAAACTGCCGGATGGCATACCTTCCGGTGTCTTCGCTGGTCCGGCATAATAGATCGGATGATTTTTGAAATACTCTGGCATTGGTTTTCCTTGATCCAATAAATCTTTTATTTGTGCGTGTGCAATATCACGAGCAACAATTAATGTCCCTTTTAATTTCAGACGTGTTTTTATTGGATATTGGGATAAAACTTTCAATATATCTGCCATTGGTTGATTCAAATCTATTTCAACGGGCTTCTCCAAATGCGGAGCCTGAGCCGGAAGATATTTGGATGGGTTGGTTTCCAGCGCTTCAATAAATATTCCCTCTTCGGTTATTTTACCTTTAATGTTTCTGTCGGCTGAACAGCTTACACCAATTCCTACCGGACAAGAAGCCGCATGGCGAGGCAAACGTATTACTTTTACATCATGTGTAAAATACTTGCCACCAAACTGAGCACCGATCAAACTTTCCTGACAAATCAACTGCACCTTAGCTTCCCATTCAATATCTCTGAATGCTTGTCCGCCCATATTTCCTTCTGTTGGAAGTTCATCATAGTAACCTGCAGACGCAAGTTTAACGGCTTTAAGATTGGCTTCTGCGGAAGTTCCACCGATCACAATGGCTAAGTGATAGGGAGGACAGGCAGACGTTCCTAAATCCTTAATTTTATTCTTGATGAATGCCGCTAAACTATCTTCATTCAGCAAAGCTTTTGTCTGCTGATATAAATACGTTTTGTTTGCTGAACCGCCACCTTTCGCCAGGAATAGAAATTTATATTCGTTTCCGGTTTCTGCATAAATATCTATCTGCGCAGGAAGGTTTGTTCCGGAGTTTTTTTCTTCAAACATTGAGATTGGAACAACTTGTGAGTAGCGTAAGTTTCTTTCCTGATAGGTGTTGAATATTCCTTTTGATAGATATTCTTCATCGTTCACGCCTGTCCATACATTTTCGCCTTTCTTACCCATAACAATGGCAGTACCGGTGTCCTGGCAGGAAGGCAATTTTCCTTCGGCAGCAGTACTTGCATTTTGCAACAGTGTATACGCTACAAAACGGTCGTTATCTGTGGCCTCCGGGTCGCTTAATATCTTCACTAATTTTTCCAGGTGTGAAGAACGCAAATAAAAAGAAACGTCAGCTAATGCTTTTTCTGCAATGAGCTCAAGTGCTTTAGGATCTATCTTTAAGACTTTCCTTCCGTCAAATTCTATTGTTGAGACAAAGTCTTTGCTTATTAATTTATAAGTCGTCGGATCTTTTTTTAATGGGAATGGTTTTTGAAAACTAAATTCAGGCATGGGTGTAATCGTTTTTTTGAAAACTGAAATTCTAATTTACTCAGCTGTTTGATATTTTCCAGATATTAACGAAAGGATTTATTGAGAAATTCTTATCAAGACAGATCTAATGTTTCCAGATAGTGAAAATCAATATGATAGGCATTCTTTAGGGAATGAATTTTTTCTTTAACCGCTTCTGTATCGTTTTTGTTTACAGACTTTGATCCAACAAGCATTACATTCTTTCTGGTGTGTTCGTTAGAGATGAATTCAAATATTTTAGTATTGTAATGATGCTGTTCCATGATGAGGGCACGAATGGTATCTGTTACCATTTCAAATTGCCGTTCTTTAAATATGCCATATTTTAACAAAGGGCTTTCCTGTTCAATTCCCTTTAACTGTTGTCGGATCTGTTTGTGGCAGCAAGGCGCACAGATAATTAGTGTCGCATCGGATACTATTCCTTTTTGAATAGCATCGTCTGTAGCCGTATCACAGGCATGCAGAGCGATGAGTATATCTATTTTCCTCTCCGTATAATCTTCAATTGGTTTGCATATAAATTGAAGATCCTCAAATCCACAATCTTTTGCGATATTATTGCAATAATCAACCAATTCCTGTCTCAGTTCAATACCCGTAACATGAACATCAAGGGTTTTTTCGTTTTTTAAAAAATCATATAATGCAAATGTGAGATAACCCTTGCCGGAACCCATATCTACAATATTGATTGTTTCAGGTAATGAAACAGACGTAATCAGGCCATCAATAATTTCCAGATATTTATTTATCTGCCTGTATTTATCTGCCATCTTTGGTATTATAACTCCATCTGAATCGGTTATACCCAGCAGCGTCAAATAATGTTGATTACTGGAAACACGCTTCACTTTGGGTCTGTCGTGGGATGCGGCTGGCAATTCCGTAAAGGTTGCTTTTTTCTTTTGAATCGTTTGGAGTCCTTTTTTGGATGTTATTAAAGAAAAATCACTTTCGGTGGTAAAAAGATTAATATTCTTGAAAGAATTACCGATAAGGTCTTTTATTTCATTCAAGCCTTCTTCAATAGAGAGATTCTTTACCTGATCGTTTGTTTTATAATGATAGGTAAAAGAAAATGCAGGTGTGGTTTTCAGAATAACAAACCGAACGTAGATGTTTAAGAGCGAAGAGTTTTTGTCAGTCGGAGTGCTTAATGTCAATTTTACAAACGATTCACGTTCGATACTTTGTTTAATATGATCCAACATTTCGTTTTGTTCCTTCATACTACAAAGGTACTAAAACAAAAAGCCCGGATATAAAACCCAGGCTTTTAATTTTGTAAGAAAAGGCTAATTACTTAGCAGCTTTCTTAGCTACTTTCTTAGCTGCTTTTTTAGCTACTGCTTTTTTAGCAACTTTTTTAGCAGCTGGTTTTTTAGCTACTGCTTTCTTAGCTACTTTTTTAGCAGCTGGCTTTTTAGCTACTGCTTTTTTAGCAACTTTAGTAACAGCTTTCTTTACTGCTTTTTTAGCCACTTTTTTAGCGGCTGGTTTTTTAGCGGAAGCTTTTGCTTTTGCCATGATGTAATCCTCCTTTTTTGTAATTAAATAAATCCTATATAAAAAATACTCGACTAAAAGTTAATTCAATACTATATAAATTATTTTAAACTTCCAAATACCAAACAACCAACCTACTACGTTTCAAAATTCTTTAACGGCACTAAATTCAAAAGGTTATATTTTATAAGTATTTTTTTCATTATCACATGATTATACTATTATGAAGTACATGCTTCTGTATCCCTTTATTTATGGGCGTTTCAGAAGATATAAAAAAAGTCGAACAAAAAAACTTTTGTTCGACTTGCAAAATTTTATTTAGAGAAAATCAAATTTGAATGTTGAAAAATATTTTTACTTTTCTAAAAATATTTTTTATAAATCGATTTCAATTTGATTTTTTAATAAATCTTCCATCGTTTCTCTTCTGCGAATTAATAATGATTTTCCATTATGAACTAAAACTTCAGCAGGTCTGAAACGAGAGTTATAATTTGAACTCATACTGAAACCATATGCTCCGGCATTTTTCATGGCTAATACATCTCCCTCTGTAGTCTCCTCTATCAATAGATCTGAACCAAAGGTGTCTGTTTCGCAAATATATCCGACAACAGTATATGCTTTTTTAGTACCACCAAGATTACTAATATTAATAATGTCGTGATGAGCACCATACATCATTGGACGAATTAAATGATTGAGACCTGAATTTACTCCAATGAATGTGCATGCAGGTGTTTCTTTTATTACAGTACAAGAAACCAGTAAGGCACCGGATTCACTGACAAGAAACTTTCCGGGTTCAAACCAGATATCTAATTCCTTTCCGTATGTGGAGCAAAATTTTTTAAATGAATCACTCATTTTTTTGCCGAGGTCTTCAATATCTGTAACATAATCACCCTCTTTGTAAGCAACTTTAAATCCGCTTCCAAAATCCAGGAATGTCAGATCTTTAAATTGCATGGCAACGGAATAAACAATTTCTGCAGCACGCACAAACGCATCAGCGTCTTTAAAGTCGGAACCACTATGCACATGCACACCGTTTACTGAAATTTTATACTGATCTGTAATTTCAAATATTTCATTAACCTGGTCAATCGAAATTCCGAATTTAGATCCTTTGTGACCTGTCATAATTTTCGTATTTCCACCGGCATTGATATGTGGATTGATCCGAATACAGCATGGAACAGTGCTTCCGTATTTTTCTCCAAATCGAATCAGGAAAGGAAGGTTATCAATATTTATTTGAACGCCTGAAAGTACAGCTTCTTCAATTTCAGAAAAATCTACACAATTAGGAGTGTACATAATATCCTTTTTATCAAAACCTGCTTTCAATGCCAAGTGAAGCTCCTGAATCGATACGACATCAACTCCTGCACCAGCACTTTTCAATAATTTTAATATTGCCTGATTGGTTAATGCTTTAGCGGCATATTTAATTCGAAGGTTTACGCCCTTAAATGCCGAATTCAGGCGATTGAATTGAGAAAGTATTTTTTCTCCGTTATATACGTATAAAGGAGTTCCGTATTCTTTTGCAAGATCAGTTAATGAAATACCCTGAAAGGTATATGTGCCGTTGTTTAATTGCATGATGTCTTAACTATTGAATTGCAAATATAGTAAGATAGTTAGAAAGGCCTAAAAGCAAATTAGAAGACACTTTGGTGGAGACGTTGATTTAACAAAAGCTTATTAAATAGGTCAGTATGAACAAAGAAACTAAATCAGGGCAAAATGCTTTATATAAACCTGTTCAAAATAATTTTCTGAGAATTAAAATTTGGAAATTGTATTTTCAAGCATATCTTTGTAACCATGAAAACAAATACAGGAATTAAACAATGGTGGTGGTACGTGAACTAATTGGTTCGTGAACACGCTGCTTTGTCCTGTTTGACAATATTCAAAAAAGAGGCTTGCTGTTCACGGCAAGCCTCTTTTTTTATTCATTACGCTGATTATTTTACATATGAAGAGTTATACATTAAAATTGAAATACAAAAAAATACTGGCAGACACCACAACCCCTGTTAGTATGTACCTGAAACTGCGCGACAAATTTCCTCAAACGATGTTGCTTGAAAGTTCAGATTACCATGGGAATCAGGATATTTATTCTTATATCTGCTGCAAACCCATTGCGGGTATTAAGATTGATAAAGGATATTTTCATGAATATTATCCGGATGGAACTGTCAATAATATAGAAATTGAAAAAGTAAATGTACCAAACCAGATAACGAAATTTGTAAACCGATTTAAGGTTGACGAAAAGAAATTCCCTTTTATCAGCAGTGGTATTTTTGGTTATACATCTTATGATGCTGTACGGTATTTTGAGGACATAAAAATAAAATCATTTGAAACAGATTACCGAAAGATACCGGATATGCAATATCACATTTATCGGTTCATTTTGGTTTTCAACCATTTCAATAACGAGTTAACCATCATTGAAAATTATCCGGAAGGCATTGAATATACAGACGAAAGTTCGATTGAAGAGGTAGAGTCGTATCTGAACAGCCGTAACTTTGCATCCTATCAATTCCGATTAGCAGATAGAGAAGAATCCAACTTTACAGATGAAGAGTTTCTGAAGGTTCTTCAAAAAGGAAAAGATCATTGCCGCAGAGGTGATGTTTTTCAAATTGTTCTATCCCGTCGTTTTTCCAGACAGTATATTGGAGATGATTTTAATGTATATAGAAGTTTACGCTCTATTAACCCTTCTCCTTATTTATTCTATTTTGATTACGGAAGTTTCCGTTTATTCGGTTCTTCGCCAGAGGCCCAGATCGTAATTAAAGAGGATAAGGCAAGCATTTTTCCTATTGCCGGAACCTTCCGGAGAACGGGCGATGATGTAAAGGATTATGATCTTGCCATGCAATTGCTCAATGACCCAAAAGAGAACTCGGAACATATTATGCTTGTTGATCTTGCAAGAAATGATTTGAGCCGTCATTGTCATGATGTAGAAGTAGAAACGCTTAAGGAAGTGCAGTATTATTCCCATGTTATTCATTTGGTTTCAAAAGTTACCGGCAAAATGGATAAGAAAGAGGCATTTATGAATATTGTCGGGGATACATTCCCCGCTGGTACCTTATCCGGAGCACCTAAACATAATGCCATGCAAATCATCGACCGGAACGAGCATGGAAATAGAGGTTTCTACGGAGGTGCAATCGGTTATATTGGCTTTAATGGCGAATTCAATCATGCCATTATGATTCGTACCATTATGAGTAAGGATAATATATTATTTTATCAGGCTGGTGCAGGTGTCGTGGATTTATCGGATATAAACAGCGAACTTCAGGAAGTTAATAATAAACTTGCGGCCTTAAAGAAGGCAATTCAAATGGCTGAAGAGATTTAAATTTAGGAGATAGTACTATGAAAAAAAATATATCCATACTGGTTTTAGATAATTATGATTCGTTTACATATAATCTCGTGCATATTATAAAGGCACTTGGTTATAAAAATGTAGAAGTTCACCGTAATGATAAAATAACAGTTGAAGAGATAGAACGCTTTGATAAAATACTTTTATCGCCTGGTCCTGGAATACCTTCTGAAGCAGGAATACTTCAGCAAGTGATTCGAACATATGCTGGTAAGAAAAGTATTTTTGGAGTGTGTCTGGGCCATCAGGCAATTGGAGAAGTATTTGGCGGAACACTTACAAATTTGTCCAAAGTGTATCATGGGATAGCAACCAAAACGAAGATATTAAGCAAAGGGATATTATTTGAAGGAATTCCGACAGAGGTTACTACAGGCCGGTACCATTCCTGGGTGGTTGATACCAGGAATTTTCCATCCATATTGGAAATTACTGCTGAAGATGAAGACGGAAAGATCATGGCTTTGAAACACAAGACATATGATATCGTTGGTGTGCAGTTTCATCCGGAATCAGTTTTGACAGAGTTTGGACAAAAAATGGTACAAAACTGGTTGGAAAGTTAATGTTTGATCATTACCCAAAATCTTGTTTATCAGAAAACAGAAACGGTTAAACCGTTCACGTTAATTTAAGTATGAAAGATTTATTAAATGAACTAACCCGTCATTATCGCTTAACAAAGGAAGAAGCAAAAGAAGCCATGTTGTCGATCGGCAAAGGAATGGTTAATCCGTCTCAGATTGCGGCGTTTATCTCCGTTTATATGATGCGTAGCATATCCGTAGAAGAGCTGCAGGGTTTTAGAGAAGCATTGCTGGAAATGTGTTTGGATGCTGATCTGTCCGAATATCAAGCAATCGACATCGTAGGTACGGGCGGTGATGGAAAAGATACATTTAATATATCTACGTTGTCCTGTTTTGTTGTTGCCGGAGCAGGGATTAAAGTAGCCAAGCACGGAAACTATGCCGCTTCTTCAAGTTGTGGTTCTTCAAATGTGCTGGAATATCTTGGCTATTCCTTTTCAAACAGCAAGGATGTGTTACGCAAACAGATTGAAGAAGCTAATTTTTGTATGTTACATGCTCCGCTGTTCCATCCAGCTCTTAAAAATGTGGCACCCGTTCGAAAAGAAATGGGCTTGAAGACAATATTTAATATGCTTGGTCCATTAGTTAATCCTGCTTTACCGATGTATCACATGCTAGGTACATTCAATATGGATTTGGCTCGTTTATATGGATATATCCATCAAAGCTTAAATACTAAATTTACGATTGTTCATGCACTGGATGGCTATGATGAGGTTTCATTAACAGGTCCTTTTAAAGTAATTTCTAATTTCATGGATCGTGTACTTGAGCCGGATGATTTGGGATTGAATCAATATAAAGCGGAAGAACTTTCCGGAGGAAAAACAATAGAAGCTTCTGCAAAAATATTCATGAATGTTTTGGAGAATACTGCCACTAAAGCACAAAAGCAGGTAGTTATTGCAAATGCAGGATTGGCTGTTGCCTTAGCAAAACCAGAAATATCTTTGTTTGATGCATTGGCTACGGCCAGAGAATCATTGGAAAGCGGTAAGGCATTGGAAAGTTTAAAAAGGGTAGTAATAAAAAAATAATTCGTGAATATTCTCGATAAAATAATTGAAAATAAGTGGAAAGAGGTTGCTGAGAGGAAACACAATGTTTCTGTTGAGCAGTTGCGGGAATCTCCATTATATGGAAGACCTACCCTTTCGTTAAAAAAGTATATTGCAGATCCGGCATTAAGTGGTATCATCGCGGAACATAAACGTCAATCACCTTCAAAAGGAATTATCAATGGTTCCGTTGATTTGAAACAAGTGGTTACAGGTTATCAGGAAGCGGGTGCAAGTGCTTGTTCTGTACTTACCGATACCGTATTCTTTGGGGGTACTACAGAAGATTTAATCCAAGCCAGAGCCTTGCTTCAGATTCCGATTCTACGGAAAGATTTCATGATTGATGAATATCAGATCGAAGAGGCAAAAGCAATGGGTGCCGATGTAATTTTATTGATTGCAGCTTGTCTTAGTAATCAGCGGATAAAGGAGCTTTCAGAATATGCAAAAAAGCTTAATCTGGAAGTATTGCTTGAAGTTCACAATAAGGAAGAGCTCGAAGGTAATCTTATTGATAGTATTGATGTGATTGGCGTGAACAACCGCAACCTTAAAACGTTTGAAGTAAGTATACAAACCTCTATTGAAGTAGGAAAGCACATTCCTGATTCTTATATAAAAATATCTGAGAGTGGCATTGATGATCCGAAAACAATTATTGAATTAAAAAATCATGGGTTTAAGGGATTTCTGATCGGAGAGTCCTTCATGAAAACTCCAGAGCCTGGTCCTTCAATGAAGAAGTTTGTGACTCAAATCAAGATTGTTAACGTTGACTAATATAAAATTATGGTTTTGAAAGTTTGCGGAATGAAGTATCCAGATAATGTGAAGGCAGTCGCAGAATTGTTGCCGGATTATATGGGCTTTATTTTCTACAAGCCATCAAAAAGATATTGTGGTGATACGCTTTCACCCGAATTCGTAAAATCACTTCCTTCATCAATTATTAAAACAGGAGTTTTTGTTGATGAAAAAGAAGAAGAAGTATTAAGTATTGCCAGAACGTACAATTTACAAGCTGTTCAATTGCATGGATACGAATCACCAGAGTATTGCTTGTCAATTAAAAAAGAAGGATTTCAGGTCATTAAGGCATTTCATATCGACGAGAAATTCGATTGGGCAACACTAGAATCTTATAATGGAGTTGCCGACTTTTTCTTATTCGATACGAAAACGGATTTATATGGTGGAAGCGGCCAATCTTTTGATTGGAGTTTATTAAAAGAATATGATGCTAAAGTTCCATTGTTCCTGAGTGGTGGAATTGATGAAAGAATATTGGAACAGCTTAATACAATGCCAGTGTTTGCATTGGACATAAATAGCAAGTTTGAAATAGAGCCAGGTTTAAAAGATGTTGAACGGATAAAAGAGTTTAAGGAATTACTTTCACAAATTTCAGTAAAACAGTAATGGCAAAAGAAATTTTTCAGGGTAGAGTTTTATACAATCTTCATAAAGAACGATGGCGTTTCTGTAATCAATTCAACTGAAATTTAATTAAAAACAATATAAAACAGGTTATTAAACCTTAAGCCAATAGACATGAACTACAATGTAAATAAAAAAGGATACTACGGAAATTTCGGAGGAGCTTATGTTCCTGAAATGCTGTATCCGAATGTTGAAGAATTACGATTAAAATACCTTGATATAATTAATGATGAATCCTTTCAGGAAGAATACCGTGATCTTCTGAGAGATTATGTTGGTCGTCCTACACCACTATATTTAGCAAAGCGCTTATCTGAAAAATATCAGGCTACAATATTCCTGAAGAGAGAGGATCTTTGTCATACAGGTGCTCATAAAATCAATAATACCATTGGTCAGATACTGATTGCAAAACGTATGGGTAAAACCCGGATTATTGCAGAGACGGGTGCCGGCCAGCACGGCGTTGCAACAGCAACAGCTTGTGCCTTGATGGGTATGCCTTGTGTGGTGCATATGGGTGAAGTAGATATGGAAAGACAGAAGCCGAATGTAGAACGCATGCGTATGCTGGGTGCAGAAGTTATTCCATCTATGACTGGGAGTAAAACCTTAAAGGATGCCACAAATGAAGCGTTGAGAGACTGGATCAATAACCCTGTTGATACATTTTATATTATTGGTTCTGTGGTTGGTCCGCATCCATATCCGGATATGGTTGCTCGGTTACAGTCAATAATAAGTGAAGAAATTCAGGATCAATTGGTCGATAAGATTGGGGTTCCGGATCCTGATTATGTTGTTGCATGTGTTGGTGGTGGAAGCAATGCGGCAGGCGCTTTTTATCATTTTCTCGCTAATGAAAAAGTTCAGCTAGTAGCTGTGGAAGCTGCCGGGAAGGGGGTTTATTCAGGATATTCCGCGGCAACAACGTTTCTTGGTAAGCCAGGTGTTCTGCATGGTAGCAAAACATTACTTATGCAAACCGAAGATGGGCAAGTAGTCGAACCACATTCCATTTCGGCAGGTTTGGATTATCCTGGTATTGGTCCAATGCATGCAAATTTATTTGAAACAGGAAGAGCTAAGTTTTATAGCGTTACCGATGAAGAAGCGTTCAATGCGGCATTTATGTTAGCCAGAACAGAAGGCATTATTCCAGCACTGGAATCGGCCCATGCAGTAGCAGCCTTGGATAACCTGAATCTTAAGAAAACAGATATTGTGGTTGTAAATTTATCCGGACGTGGTGATAAAGATCTCATGACCTACATTACCAGAAAAGAAGAATTTTTAAAACAGAAGTAATTATGCATACAGCAATAAAAATATCAAACAGATTAACAGCACTCTTTGAAACAAAGAAAGAAAGCCTGTTAAACATATACTTTACGGCGGGATACCCGGCTTTAAATGATACAGTGACAATATTAAAGGCTCTTCAAAAAGCAGGAGTAGATATGGTAGAGATTGGTATGCCCTATTCAGACCCGGTAGCTGATGGACCTATTATTCAAAAAAGCAGCCAGGAAGCGATTGAAAATGGTATGACCATTAAAAATCTGTTGCAGCAATTAAAGGATATAAGAAAGGAAGTAACAATTCCGATATTATTAATGGGCTATTTTAACCCTGTTATGCAATATGGGGTTGAGAAGTTTATTAAGGAAATAAGTGAAATTGGTATTGACAGCGTTATTGTACCTGATCTTCCCTTAAGTGAATACATCGAGCATTATCAGCACTTGTTTGAATCACATAATATATCTAACATATCACTTATAACTCCAAATACTAAAGACGAAAGAATTGTTTTGATAGACGAAATTTCTCAAGGCTTCATTTATATGGTTTCAACGAATAGTACAACCGGAAATGAACAAAAGAAATCTGAAGAAAATCATCTAACTTATTTTAATCATATTAGATCAATGGGCTTAAAAAGTCCGAGAATGATAGGTTTTAATATTAAAGATAAAAATACATTTAGTAATGCATGTAGCTACGCAAATGGCGCCATTATTGGCTCCGCGTTTATTCAAATGCTTTCTAACAGCCATTTACTGGAGCAGGATATCATACAGTTTGTAAAAAATATCAGAGGATAATTTTTGCTTTTGAATATTATAAAAGGAACATTTCATGTGAAGAGGTGTTCCTTTTATAAAAACAATTTTTATAAAAATAATTACTTTTTTGTATGTGATGCGTATACACACGTACTATTTCTCAACCATTACGCACATTATTTTGAAAGTCTTATGAGTTACAAAACAATGCTGGTTTTTTTATTTTCAGCGATTCAATACACATCTTTTGCATCGGATTCAACATCCATATACGGATGTTGGAAATTGCATTACTATCACATATATACACAAGGTAAAGGGATGGATACTACATTTTATACCACAGCATATATACATTTTAATAAAGACCATACATATTCGACCGAAAAAATGAAAATGTGTTTTATGGAAGCCAATGACTATGCTTGTCCATCAGAGACAGATGGAACATGGAACTTTACCGCGAATAAGGTTATTCGAATTACATACAATGAACGTAAGTTAATATGTAATGGTAATTGTCCGGATTTGATTGACAGGCATGGTGTGTATATAAAGAAATTGAATGCGGATTATATGGTTTTACGTACTGAATATTTCAATAAGAAACGAAAGCATCATTTAATTATTGATGCATATTTGGTAAGGAAAGTCGAATAAAACGAATTGATAAATTTTCAATTCTCAGAATATACTTTATTCCGGATAAAGTATATTCTTTTTTTAAACTGACATTTTCAGTAGATTGTAGCTAAGAAAGCAATTTTTATGATTCTAATTGATTTATTTATTACTGAAAAATGCATCCGTGATTCCGATAGTCCAGACTATGGACTTGACGATTCAAAGATTGAAGGTTGGGTTAAAACGATCATTTCAACCATCTGTGCATACGGAGTAAGGAAAGATTATCAGATATTGATACACTCTCCATCTTCCCTTAATAACCTTGAAGTAACAGCTATTCAACGTAAGCTAAAAGAGTTTTATCAAACAGATACCTTAGAGCTGAAGAACGAGTTGCGACAAATGCATATTGAAACGAGAGTGTCATTAAGCAAAGGAATTCCAATAATGGTTATCGCACTGAGTCTTGATTTTTTTATTGATTCCTGGAAAGACCCTAAAACATACTGGGAATTTATCCTTATTGAATCATTTGATATAATTGGCTGGGTAAGTATGTGGAAGCCCATGGAACTTATGTTGTACGAACGCTGGCCGCTTAACAGAAAACTAAAGGCCTTTGATAAAATGTTGACAGTTCCGATAAAAATAATACACACGCTATAAAATTCATTATTAAATCTCAATAAGTGTGTTCTTCTCTTAATACAGCGTAAATAAATCATTTTGCATTTAAAGAGTAATGAAAAATAAATTTAAATTTCTAGTATTAATAATAATCCTGTTCAGTTGCGAAGGAACCCGTACCGAAAAACCTGTAACTGTTCCGTCAGATTCGGCAAAAATTCATATTAACGATTCAACAGCGCTCGGCAGAAATAACAAAATTGAATTGATACCATTAACGGACTCTCCTGAATTTGCTGATGCGATAATGGAATTAAACTCACCCGATAATGAAGCAACAATAAAATCTAATGAGGTATCTTTTGAATATGATATTAAAAACTATCAACTGGGAAAACCAACGGCTGAAGGTTCTTGTGCAGTAAACTGTGCTAATTCCGATAAAGGCCAGCACATTCACCTCATATTGAATAATGAGCCATATCTGGCAAAATATGAAACATCATTTAAAGAAACATTAAAGGATGGTCATTATGTGGCACTTTCTTTTTTGTCACGCTCCTACCATGAAAGTATCAAGGAATTCGGGGCTTCTGACTTAAGACAATTTTCAGTAGGCAATGTAAAATCGAATCATGCTGACTTAACTAAGCCAATGTTGTTTTATAGCCGCCCCAAAGGCGAATATTCAGGGAAAGATACTGAAAATGTTTTATTGGATTTTTTTTTAGCTAACACACTGCTTAGTAAAAAGGGCAATAAAGTACGTGCAACAATAAATGAGCAGGTGTTTATGATAACCGATTGGAGGGGATATATACTTAAGGGTTTACCATTAGGTGAAACAATCATTAAACTTGAGCTTCTTGATTCAAACCAAGCGTTGATTCCGGGATTGTATAACTCTGTCGAGCGGAAAATTTTACTGAAAAAATAAAATATCAAACAATAAAAATTTTTAGAGAATTTTCGAACATAACTATAATAGTTAAATTCAGCTCTCTCCTTAACTATTTTTTCAGAATTAAAATTACAAGAAAAAAATGAGTTGTTTGGAATAGAAAAATTGGTAACAATAAACAAGGAGAGTCTATATCATAGTTATGGAATACGGTTCAGGGAGATCTTTTTAGTAAAAAATGTTCGATTACAAACCTTAGCTAGTGGAGTAATTTGTATTTAAATACATAATGACTAAAAACCATAGCTAGCTGCCACTCCCGACTTTATGATATCTATCTAAAAATCTCTTTTCCACAAGGAACCATGATAACAATGCAAATATGATACTGAGCAAGATTATAACTCCTGACATTACGAAAGGGTTATACCTATCAAACAAGTCAAGCTCTCTGAATGTCTGTATGATTGGATAATGATAAATGTATAATCCATAAGTAAAGTCACCATACTTCCCAAAATGGTTTAAGAAGGGAATATTATAAGCAGATAATATCACAAGTGTGCCGAAAGATGCAGGAAACAAGAAATCTATTTTTAATGGATATATATAGGAAATTATTAGCAACGATACTGCTACTAAAAACAAAAGGAGTTGATGCTTAATAAAAAACTCAAACCCCAGGTACAAGCCTGTTCCTGTTACAAAATAACAAATGTATCCAGGTAGCTGTTTAGCAATTAATGGATAAGCCAATACATCTTCCATAAGATACATAAATAGAATCGAAGATATGTAAAGAACTATTAAAACGATCCAGGTATTTTTTAATCGACTAATAATAAAAAAAATTACAGGAAGCACTAAGTAAAAACCCTCTTCTACCTTAAGTGTCCATAACGACCCATTAACGGCACATTCAAGGTGATGGTGTTCAAACAACCCTGGTAAGCATGGTTGCATAAAGTTTAAAAAAACTAAGTTCCAACCAATATATTTAAACCATTGTGAATTTAAATAATAGTCGGAAAGTGAATAAGTACTTAGCACAGAAAAACCAATTGCAGCCAATAATATTACTATAGCGTAAGCAGGAATTATTCGTTTTATTCTTTTAATAAAATATTTTTTCAGAGTATCTGTATTTAAATAACTCTTGGAAACCAGAAAACCGCTTATGACAAAAAATCCCTGAATTGACAAGTGAGCGGAAACCCATTTAAGGATAAACACTAATGAACTATTTTGAGATAAGACGGATAAATGGGCTAATAGTATATTAAATGCAAAAAACATTCTGAGGAAATCAAAACAGTTTTTATTTATTCTGTTTTGAAAAACAGAATTTTCAATTGATACAGAAGAAGAAGTATTCATATTTTATATTAAAAAAACATTCGGATTATGATATAATTATTTCACAAAATTTTTGATTAAAAACATTATTAATCAGCAAGTTAAACTAAATAGGCTTAATTGCTTAGTTTTCGGATGTAAATATAATAAGTAATTTTAGGAAACAGGCTATCGTGGTTTTTTAAGATAAAACTCATTGAAACTTTGTAAACTTACATTTCCTATCCACAAATGTTTTCGTCTTTTTATAAAAGAAAGTTGGATGAAGGTGAATGATAAAACGGAAGATTTAAAAATTATAAGAATTAATGAAAATCAATGAGTGTTTTACATGGAAGAAACAGGTATCTATTGATAAATTTTTAGTTGTGGGTCATAAAAAAGTTAAGAGAAGGATAAGCAGAAAACATAAAGAATTGTTTGTTGTTGAAGCGGCACGTTTGCTAACTATTAGTGCTGAAAGGATGCTTAGGCTTTACGAAATGGTGGATTGATAAAAATACAAGCTCATTACTTATTGGCCTTAGTTGTGCTGGAGATGTATAATTCTATATTTTTTCATTCTAATATTTCTCTGAGAATAGCTGTTGAATAAATTTCGCCAAAAGATTCAATTTGATTTTTATAGAATCCTGTGATGATATCCAATGCTTCTCTCCTATGTAGGTTTGTGGAAATAAAAGAATTGAAATAGGTATTTTTCATACAGTTTTCCAGGTAATCAATTACCTCTACAGAAGGTTTATAATGACTATTCTGCCAAACACTTTCTATATTTTGAGGAAAAAACCCCAGATAAAATGAATAACGTAATAAAAAAGATACATGAAAATTCAGTGTTTCATTTTCTAATTTATCCAATGCATGAAATGAATGATATAAGAAATCAAACAATTCCTGATTAGAGACTTCCTCTTTTAATGTTTTAATTAATATCTCGGATAAAAAAATGGAGATGCTTATTTTATGTATGTCAAAAGGAATAGCAAAATAAGGTTCAGCACATCGAATTTCTGATATTCTTTGCAGGCCTCGGCTTTCTTTATGATAAACGACCAAGTCTAATAACGTTAAAGGCTGAAATAAAGCAATTTTGTTTTTTGCTTTACTACTTCTAACACCATTTATAATATAAGATTGAAGTCCGAATGCTTCAGTATAAATTTTTGAAATAATAGAGGTGTCGCTATAACGAATATAATTTAGTACAATCCCCTTAGTTTTGTGAAGCATTAATTATTGAATAATGGCAATTTTACCAACAAACTTCTCCGATCCGGCAGCGTCCGAAACAAAAACCATATACATACCTGATTCTGCTTTTACTCCAGCGTAGTTCATCATATTCCAGGTTGCAGTACCTCCATTTGCTCTTGTTTCATAATATAGTTTACCTTGCATATCTGTAATTTTGACAACGGCTTTATCTGTGAGACCTTCAATGGCAATAACGCCGTTATAATCCGGGCGAACAGGGTTTGGGAAAATTTTTGTCGGATTTAAACTTGCACTCGGATCTGTTGCATCCGTTCTATAAGAAATTATCCCTTGGTCAGTTGCAATAAATAATTCTCCAGTTAATGCATGAATCTCTAAAGCAATAATATTATTCGAATAAAGTGGACTGTTGTTTATATTGAAAAATGCAAGTGATTGAGTGAAATCTGAATTAAAGAGCCATAAACCATCTGTTGTACCTACCCATTTTCTGTTAGCACCATCTGTTTTGATGCAATTAACAATGCTTTGAAATAATATAGGGTAACCATTATAAATAGGAGTAGTAAAAGCCCCGGAGAAAGCCTGGCTCGTATAATAAAAGCCAGCTAAACCTTTATCTGTTCCTACCCATAAAATCCCTGTTTTATCTAATTCCATACAAAAAACATTGGTACTTGGAAGGCCATCGGTTGATGAAGTAGAAAACGTTCGGCTTAGATTCAATTGTTCATTGTAAACGAATAATCCACCATTTGTGGTATTATTTCCAGTACGCATCCATTTATTTCCTTGTTGGTCTATTTTTAGTTGTAAAGGAAAAATATTGTTACCATTTCCACCATTTGAGTTTACAGGTGAATAGGTAGTCCACTTTCCATTTTTGTCTTTAGAGTATAGCGCGGGAACAGTATTTGCTATGGCAAAGCCTTGATATGTTGCTACCCACAAATTGCCAATGGAATCAATATCTAAGCCTGTAACATATAGACTCGTTAGTGGACTGTTAGTATTGTCATGGAGAACAAATTCGCCTGTGGATTTTTTCCAGGCAAGTAATCCACTTCCATAATGTCCCATATATAATGTATCATCATAGGGATTATATTTGGAAACGATATTATCGGCAGCGCTGATTGGATAACCGCTATCATATCCATAGTAGTTTACCCATTTATCTTGATTTTGGAATTCATAAAACCCATTATGATAATATAATTGACTGTAATTTACACTGTATCCACCTGAATTTGCCAGAATGGTATTGTTGTAATAATATAATGAAAAGGTTGCATTAGTTAATGGACCATTTAAACTGTAAAATTGATAAGCTGAGTGTACGTTGTATTCTATCAAACCATTATTTTTATCAGCAATCCATAAGTTTCCGGAATGATCATAGACCGCCTCTATGACATTAGCAAAATTGCCGTTGGAATTAATTTTAATAAAAGAGGTACTGCTATTAATAGCATATATTTGATTTGTTGCACATAGAATTAGTGAATTATTAGAGTAAGTTAATTTATGACAAGCTTGTGTTGTATCAAAAGAGGTTAAATTAATGTTTTGCCAATTCGATCCATTTAGAATATAAACACCCTTACCTGTTACAGCGGCATAAATCGTTCCATTAAGAGAAGCTACCGCAGTAACGTTTGTTGATGGAAGGGTATTATTATTGAAGCTCCAATTGCTGAAATCCATTAAGTTCAAGCCAGGGTTGTTTGGAGTATAATAGGGAGCACTTAATACACCATATTGCGTAGCAAGAAAAACAGAATCCTGTGCGTCATTGAGAGTACAGTTGTATATTTTATTCGGGAGGGCATTTACATTAAGGTCCAACCATGATTCTTTTACCTCGATCTTAACCAAGTCAATAAGAACAACACCAAAATCACACGAGATGAAAGCAATCTGGTCATAAATGACAATATCATTTATGTTTTTTGAACCCTGAACTCCTGATTGAAGGATAAGATTGAAATTAGTCAGTTTGCCATTTATGATAAGGTCAATATTTCCGCTAGCATAACCGATAATGCCTGTGTTTGTTTTTTCATTGAATCGTATAACAGATATGTCACTTTCTGCCAATCCATCTATTCTTGAGAGAGTGGCCAGATGATTATCTGTTAAATCAAAAGTGAAGCTGCTTATAGTCGATGCACAGTATAATTTACCCTGATTAAGGGCAATTGTTGTAACAGATGTAGTAGGTAAATGTGTGCGCCAGGTTCCAATGGGTATATTACTTGTAGTTTGGCTAAACAAAACCTTGCTATACAATAAAATCAATAAAACAACTAATAATCGCATTACAACAGATTTAGAAAACTCTGATTAATAACGAATTTACGATTAGTTTATGTTATTTGAATGTTTTTTAATTTCAAATTTTAAAACCAATCAAATTTTATTGGAGATATTTTTGCCAAGCTTTCAAAAGTGCTTCTTCTAACGTAACTTTGAACTATAAAATTTAAATTAACTTTCTATGAGTCAACTTCAATTAGATAAATTTACCATTCAATCTTATGGAGTTGCTTTGTCTGAGAAATTGACCAACGACTTTTTTTCTTCCCGGGAAGTAATAAAAGGAGAGGAGATTGTTCGATTTACGGATATTGAACAATTGAATTTTTTCATTCTCATGAATTTGTTTGATCGTTGGAAAGAAGAAATAAATCGTTTAAAAAGTCCTTATTTTAATTACGAAGAAGAGGAAGTAGCCATCGCTTTAAAGACATTTGTCAATAAAGTTTCCCGTCATATAGCCGTTCGAAAAGAATTTTTTAAGCCATTGGTTCAAAAAGGAATTATAGATACGTTAACTTATTTATTGAATCCAATAGAATACATCGAACAGGAGTTCAGTAAAACGGATAAATATAAAAAAAGTGACTTGTTGGAAAAGCAGAAATTCTTTAAACTATACAAAGACTCTTTTCAGCAATGGGTAGAACTGATTTCTATTAGACCTGATAATATAATTAATTCAAAAGAACTTATCGAAGAATATAAAAAAGTAGCACCCTATAATCATACCGTTTTATTTTCCGATCCTGTAGTAGATAAATTCAATCAATTATTAAAATTAAATATACAGGTTAGTGCTTCACAACAAGCTTCGGTAGAGAAATTAATAAGACCGCAAGCAACAGAAATTGCTGTAAAGAAGTCTGAAGAAAAAGAGCTTCCGGAAAGCAAACCAAATGCCGGGAATGAGAATAGGCTGAATGAAAAATTTCCCAAACAGCATCTTACTATTAATGACACATTAAAGTCGAACCTGAAAGCGGGTAATTCAATATCTGAACGTTTAAGTAAAAGTAAGATTGAAGATATTAAATCATCCATTCCATTGAACATGAAATTTTTATTTATTAATGTTCTGTTTGATGGAAAAGCTAATGAATATAATGATGCTTTGGCTCAGATAGAGCTGTGCCCGGACTTTATTTCAGCACAGAAAGTATTATCTGATAAATACAGCAAGAAGAATAACTGGAATACCAGAAAAGAAGAATTAGACGAATTTTTTCAGATTATTGAAAGAAAGTTCTATTAATAATACAGCATAATTTCGTGTATTATTATGTATTATTATGTATTATTAATAGAACGTTAATGCCCAGCCAGCACTTGTCCTCTATGAGAGTCAAGCTTCAGGAATACAAACAATAAAATTGTAAATGACCATAGTGATGATCCGCCATAACTAAAAAATGGCAGAGGAATACCAATTACGGGGAATATTCCGATTGTCATGCCTATGTTAACCATAAAATGGAACAAAATGATGCAGGCGACACTGTAGCCATATATTCTGGCGAACTTATCTTTTTGTCTTTCTGCGAGGAAAACCAAGCGCATCATAAACAGCACATAAAGAATTATAAGAATTGTGCTTCCAAACCAACCATGTTCTTCACCGATTGTACAGAATATAAAATCTGTACTTTGTTCAGGCACAAAATCAAATTTCGTTTGAGTTCCTTCTAGAAATCCTTTTCCGAAAAAATTACCTGATCCGATGGCAATTTTTGATTGATGCACATGATATCCTACACCTTTGGTGTCTAGTTCAGTATCAAACAGAACCATAATACGGTTTCTTTGATGTTCTTGTAAAACATCAAAGAAAATTTTATGAACACCCTTCACAAAGGCAAGGCTTAATAGTAATATGGCAAAGATGAAAAGTAAACGATTAGAGAGCTGCTTACGGGTCATTCGTAGTCTATTAATAATGAAGTAAAGTAAGATCAGTCCAAATAAAATTCCAATACCAATAAGTACCGGATTAACTCCAACACCCAAGGTTAGAACAAACAACATGGTTACATATACTCCAATTAATAATAATGTACCAGGAATCCCTTCTCGATATAAAACAAGGATAAAAGCAGAAAAGACAAGCATGCTTCCTGTTTCATTCTGTAAGAGTATAATTATACAAGGCGCCACAATTATAAGACAGGCTATAAAAAGTGTTTGCCATTTATCCATTCGTACATGAATATCTCCAAGATAACGCGCTAGTGCCATTGCAGTAGCAAATTTCGCGAATTCTGCCGGTTGAATGCGGATAAAGCCTAAGTCAAGCCATGATTTAGAGCCATTCACTACCGTACCCATAAAAATGGTGAGTAGAAGAACAAAGATTGCCGCTACATAAAAGACGTAGGAAAACGCCGAATAAAATTTATAATCAATAACAAGTATGACTACAATGATAATAAAAGAGCCACCAATCCACATCAGCTGTTTACCGGAGTTGATAGAGAAGTCAAATATATTACTTACGGCTTCCGGATCGTAAACGACGGCATATATATTCAACCAGCCCAGGAATACAAATAATATGTAAAAGCCTACGGCCACCCAATCCAGGTTACGTGTAATGCTGATATTTTCGTCGTTACGCATTATGGTTTCATTTTTACTTTATGTAAGAGATTCTTATCCATAATGTATTGTTCCATAGGCTTTCTTGTGATTGTATCTTTAAGATATTTTTCAATCATTAAGTTTGCTATCGGAGCCGCAGTCATGGCTCCAAAGCCTGCATTTTCGACAAACACAGCAATGGCAATTTTAGGGTTGTTTTTTGGAGCAAAAGCAATATAAACGGAATGGTCATCTCCATGTGGATTTTCAGCTGTACCTGTTTTACCACAAATGTCAATTCCGTTGATTTTTACCCACGATGCTGTTCCGCCTAAAACAACACGTTCCATTCCATCAATAATAGCCTGATAGTGTTTAGAGTCTATTGATGTGAAATGCTTTGTTTGATATTCGCTCTTAACTCTTTTATTTGAACCAATAGATTTGATTAAATGTGGCGTGTAAAACCAACCTTTATTTGAAATAAGGGCAGCAAGATTTGCCATCTGTATTGGAATAATGTTTATTTCACCCTGACCAATACTTAACGAGTATATAGTTGAGAATTTCCATCTGAGGTCTCCGTATATTTTATCGTAGTATTGATTGCTTGGAATATTTCCTCGCTTGCAATCCGGCAAATCCACTGCTAGTCGTTGACCAAAGCCCATTGTTAAAATATGCTGGCGCCAGATATCAAATGATATTTCTGTGTCCTTATATTTATTTGGACTTTTATCCTGATTGATAAGTTTTTTAAATACCATATAAAAATATGGATTACAAGACCATTGTATTGCTCCTCTTAAATCTTGCGGTGAAGGATGCTGGTGGCAGTTGACTAAGGATTTGTCGCAGGGGAACTGCGTTCTTTCAGAAATAACACCTTCCTGCAAACCTATTAATGCTTGTGCAAGTTTAAAAATTGATCCTGGTGGATACATAGCCATTAAAGGCCGATTGAATAATGGTTTGTATTGATCTCTTTCAAGGGTAAGATAATTATCAGAGAACTTCCTTCCCGTTAATACATTGGGATCATACGAAGGCGCAGATATAAAAGCTAGTATTTCACCTGTCGAAGGTTCAATAGCGACAATGCTGCCAATTTTATTCTGCATCAGCGATTCACCGTATTGTTGAAGTTTTATATCCAAGGTAGAGATAAGGTTTTCTCCAGGAGCAGATAAGGTATCAAATTCGCCTCCTCTGTAAGAACCTTTCTGAACGCCGTGAACATCTTTCATGATATATTTAACCCCACGTCTGCCGCGAAGTTCGTTCTCATAGTAAAGCTCTAATCCGCTTATACCAATATAATCACCTTGTTTATAATAAGTCGCATCCTGTTTTTCAAGGGCAGTTGAACTGATCTCACCAATATAGCCCAACGCATTTGCTGCTGCAGGATATGAATACGAGCGGACTGTTCTGGCTTGAGTATATAAACCAGGATAGTCATTCATATAATCCTGAATATGTGCAAAGTCTTCCAGCGATAATTGTTTGAAAAGAGCCTGTGGCTTGTTTCTGCTATAGCCCCTTCTCTTTTTAACTTCTGCAATTAAGGATTTCAACTGTTCTTTGGATATACCGAATCTGGAACAAAATAGAACAGTATCTTTTAATTTAAATTCTCTTGTTACAATAGTAATATCAAAAACCGGAGTATTAAAAACCAGTAAGTCTCCGTTGCGGTCATAAATCAAACCGCGATACGGATAATCAACAACTTTCTCAATAGCGTTTATCTCAGCCTCAATTTTATAGGAAGAATCTAAAACCTGTAGAAAGAAAAGGCGAATGATATAAATCAAACCAATCAAAATCATTACACCTTGTATAACGAGGTTTCGTTCTTGCATAATTATCGGGAACTACGTTTATACAGGAATAAAAACTGATACAATAGAATTGTGAATACGGTTAAAATAGTTGTTGATACTATTTTTAAAAGGTTTGTTCCGAGACTAAAGGATCCAATGGATTCAATTGAAAAAACAATGAATGTATGAATAAAGACAAGAATTAGTGCATATATGGCATGCCATTCTATGCCCATTGTAAATACACTTACATTTTCAAGACTTTCATAACCACCTTGAGGTGTTAATAGTCGGATTACATTAGGACGTATAAAGATAATAAACAATGCGGCACAGGTATGAATACCTGGTGTATCAAAGAATATGTCAACGGCAAGTGTATAGAAAAATGTTATAAAAAGATTCGTCATTGTTGGAAATGCAAATGGAAGCTGAATGATAAATCCCAGATATATAAAACACGATGCAACGCCGAACAGCGCTGTAGTTCGGAATATCAGCACCTGGATCAAAAAGATCAAAAATGCGTGTATTAGTTGTTTTATTATATCTACTACATTCATTACTTTTTCAATTCACTATTGAATGGTGCTTCAAGACTATCTTTCTCGGCCTTAAGTATGTTCTTAATTACAAATACGTAATCCATGGATGTATAGTCGGTAGCAAGTTTTACATCAATATTCCAGTAGGCAGTACCTTCGTCCGATATTTTTACTATTTTTCCTATCAGCATGCCTTCCGGGAAAAGAGCTTCTTTATAACCTGATGTTACGATAGTATCACCCACTTTGATTTTATGATGACGACCGACATTTGTAAACTTTACTATGGTTGGATCTTTCACATCCCATTGAATAATTCCGTCCGCTTTGGTATTTTTAATTCTGGCAGATACAGACCATTTTGTATTCAATATTGAAATTGCTGTAGCGAAGTGATCCGAGCAGGCTTTAATTTGCCCTGCAATACCGCGGGGAGACACAACGCCCATCCCTACTCCAATACCATCTTTGCTGCCTTTATCAATAGTAAAAAAATTATTAGCATGATATGTACTGTTATTTATAACACGTGCAACGGAAAAATTAAATTGTCTTACTTTTAAAATTGAAACAGATGTATCAGAAGCAATTTTGTTTTTTTGAATTTCCTGTAATAATTGATTTTTTAATAAGGCATTTTCCTGCGCCAGTTGACTATTTGTTTCCGTTAAAGTAAAATATTCTGTTATGGATTTATTCATAGCCAAAACAGATCCTACAACTTTTGTAGAAGTACTGAAATAAGCTGCCCCCTGATATGGATTATAAGATACAATACACCATATACAAAAGAGTTCCAGGCAAACAAATACCAGGAACACTCTGATGTTAAATATAAATAAGAAAAGACGATACATTAGATATGATTATGTCAAATCATCAATACAGCACGGTATTTTTTTACGTCTTTCACTGCTATTCCGGTTCCTTTAACTACGGCTCTCAAAGGATCTTCAGCAACGTGAATCGGCAATTTTGTTTTCATTGCTAAGCGTTTATCCAAACCTCTTAATAATGCACCTCCACCGGTTAAATGAATGCCATTATCATAGATATCTGCAGATAATTCTGGTGGTGCAATTTCAAGCGCTTTTAGCACGGCCTCTTCAATTTTTGAAACAGATTTATCCAACGCAAAAGCAATTTCTGAATAAGAAACTTTGATTACTTTAGGAATACCGGTCATTAAATCTCTACCGCGAATTTCAAAATCTTCCGGAGGATTATCCAATTCGGTTAAAGCAGAACCTACTTCAATTTTTAAACGTTCCGCTGAACGCTCACCAATCAGAAGGTTATGTTGACGACGCATATAGTCCAGAATATCTTTACTGAAAACATCTCCGGCAACACGTATAGATTGTTCGCAGACAATTCCTGAAAGAGCAATTACAGCAATTTCAGTAGTACCACCTCCAATATCAACGATCATTGAACCTACTGGTTGTTCTATGTCGATACCCAATCCGATAGCGGCAGCAATTGGTTCGTATATCATGTATACCTCTTTTGCACCGGCATGTTCAGCAGAGTCACGAACGGCTCTTTTCTCAACTTCAGTAATACCGGAAGGGATGCAGATTGCCATACGATAAGATGTTGGAGCTAAAAAGCTTTTTCCCTTATCGATCAATTTAATCAAGCCGCGAATCATTTCTTCAGCAGCGTGGAAATCGGCGATTACACCATCTTTCAGCGGGCGTATTGTTTTTATATTTTCGTGGGTCTTCTCATGCATTTGCATGGCTTCCCGTCCGATTGCTTTTACTTTGCCTGTAACCTTATCCAATGCAATGATGGATGGTTCATCTACTACGATTTTATCTTTATAAATGATGAGGGTGTTGGCAGTACCCAAATCAATCGCAATATCGCTCGTGAAAAAATCAAACATTCCCATTCGTATGTGTCCTCAATTTCAAATAATAATTTATCTTCTCAAATTACAAATTTTCTCTTTATCTCCGATATTTATTCTTTAATCTCTGAAAATATTAAGAGTATCAGCATTAATGTTTAAAGTGACGGAAGCCTGTACAAACCATTGTCATATTGTGTTTGTCACAATAATCGATCGATTCCTGATCTTTCACAGAACCACCCGGTTGTATTACGGCTTTAATACCGGCAAGGTTGGCAATTTCAACACAATCCGGAAAAGGGAAAAAGGCGTCTGAAGCCATTACCGATCCTTCTAAGCTAAAACCAAAAGACCGTGCTTTTTCAATGGCCTGCTTTAATGCGTCAACACGGGAGGTTTGCCCTACTCCGCTTGAAATCATCTGATTTTCAGTTGCAAAAATAATGGCATTGGATTTTGTATGTTTAACCAGTTTGTTTGCAAAAAGCATTGCCTTTTTCTCTGATTCCGTAGGCACACGCTTTGTCACCGTTTTAAAGTCAGCTTCGGTTTCAGTTTTCAAATCCCGGTCCTGTTCTATTACTCCATGTAATAAGGTCTTGAATTGTTTTTTGGCAAAGGCTACCGGTTTTCTAACCAGTAGTATACGGTTTTTCTTTTCCTTTAGAAGAGACAAGGCTTCCGGATCATATTCCGGGGCAATTAAAACTTCAAAGAAAAGCTTATGTAGTTCTTCTGCCGTCGACTTGTCTACCTTTACATTTGTAATAATAACTCCACCGAAAGCAGAAATCGGATCAGAAGAAAGGGCTTTAAGATACGCTTCTTTTCCTGTCGGAGCTGTCGCAATTCCGCAAGCATTATTGTGTTTGAGAATAGCGTAAGTAGTATCCGTGAATTCATCAATCAAACTAACGGCCGCGTCTACATCCAATAAATTATTATAGGATAGTTCTTTTCCATTTAGCTTATCAAACATGGCATCTAAATCGCCATAAAAGGTTCCTGCCTGATGTGGGTTTTCACCATAGCGAAGCGTTTGTGCAGTATTAATGCTGTGTTTGAATCCCTTAACGTCATCACCTGCAAACCAGCGGTAGATGGCAGTATCATAATGAGAGGTGATATTGAATGCTTCTGCAGCAAAAGCAAAACGATCATCCAAATCAGTTGCTCCCGACTTCGCATCTAAAATGGTTTCTAATTTCCCATATTGATCTTTAGACGCAAGGATAACAACATCCTTATGATTTTTAGCAGCAGCACGAATCAATGAAACACCTCCAATATCAATTTTCTCAGTGATTGCCTGTTTATCAGCTCCGGATGCTACTGTTTCTTCAAAAGGATATAAGTCTACAATGACTAAGTCAATTTCAGGAATCTTATACTGAGCAATCTCTGTTTGGTCCTGAGGGTTTTCTCTGCGGTTAAGAATGCCACCAAATACTCCGGGATGTAATGTCTTTACTCTTCCGCCTAAAATAGATGGATAGCCTGTTAAATCCTCAACGGCTGTTACGGGGATATTTAGTTCTTCAATAAACTTTTGTGTGCCACCAGTAGAATATAAGGTTACACCATTTTTATGGAGCTTTTTAACGAGAGATTCAAGATTGTCTTTGTAGTAAACAGAAATGAGAGCAGATTTAATCTTTTTTATTGCCATGACCGAGAGCTTATTACAATTTATTTATAATGATTTTTTTATTTGTTCTTCTATTATGCGCGGGAAATGCTGATATTCTAATTCATGAACTTTTTGTGCAATGGTTTCAGGAGTATCCGCTGGAAATATCTTAAATGAATCCTGAAAAACAATTTCTCCTTTGTCATATTCCTCATTAACTTTATGAATAGTGATACCGCTTTTTTCAGCACCGCTCGCTTTAACCGCAGTGTGTACGTTCATTCCATACATACCTTTGCCACCGAAATCTGGTAATAAGGCTGGGTGAATGTTTAGTATGTTGGAAGGATAAGCTTTGATTAAATTTTCGGGCACCATCCATAAAAAACCGGCAAGCACTATCCAATGAATATCTGCATGCTTTAATTCATTTACAATAGTGTCCGATTCCTTAAACTCTTTTTTTGTAAAGACTCTGGTGGGTATTTCAAATAATTCGGCACGTTTAAGCGCATAAGCCTCAGGATTATTTGAAAGCAATAAGGCAACATTAATATCACTTCTATCTTTGAAGTGTTCAAAGATTCTTTGGGCATTAGTGCCTGATCCTGATGCAAATAAGGCTATTTTTATGGGTGTTGAGGCCTGCATGAATGAGCATTAAGAAGCAAATATAGTGATTTTTAGTCTTCTGGAAGTCAAATGTTGAAAAGAGCAGCAGAACCAACAATTTGAAAAATAAAAAATATATGTTATTGATAATCTATAAAATAGCCATACTAATTACTCCAGCAAGCATAATGTATTTGCACAAATCGCTTAGCTGAAGAAATTTTTTGGTCGTATCTGCTTTTGCTAAACCAATTAAGAACCATACAAACAGGGGAGCCGGCACAATAAAGAAATACAGCAAAAGATTTTTGCCGGTTGAAAATAAAGAAACGAACATAAATAGCAGAAAAATACTACTGATGGCATACAAAAAGAGTTTGGTTCTCCGGATTCCCCAGATAATGGGTAATGTCCGGCAGCCAAATTCTTCATCACCTTTGACATCTTCCATATCTTTAATAATCTCTCTTAATAACGAAATGAAAAAAGCAAAAATCGCATAAAGAACTAATAACTTTTGCGACGATTGATAAAGAAGTGCCGGCATATAAATAGCCATGCCTGTTAGTAAAGAAATAAGAAGGTTTCCTAATAAAGGTGTTCGCTTGAGTTGATTCGCATAAAACCACATCAAAATAGTAGTGCTGACAACTATTGCAAAGATTTTCCAACCAAGAAAAATAGAGCACAAAGAAGCCAGACTATTCAATATAAAATGTGAAAACATGGCAATTCTACGATGCAGAATTTTACCAATGACAACACGTTTGGGTTTATTGATAAGATCAATTTTTATATCATAGTAATCATTAATTATATAGCCCGCTGCAGCAACCATAACCGTTGAGAGTACCAGAAGAAAAAACTTCCAGTCTGTTAGAATGGTTTGAAATGAATCTTGGCCTTTACCAATGATAAAGTAGCGGCACATGTATTGAGAAAAAGCTAAAATGATCAAATTAAGAGAACGTATTAGCTTTAAGAAAGCAAATACAGAAGTCTTAATATGTATTTTAGAAAAATTACTCATAATAAAACCTGGATTACCATTTTTCGGGATGCCATTTTTGCTGCGCTCTCATAACTTTTTCAATAACATCTCGCACGGCACCGCGTCCGCCATCAAAGGAAGAGATATATTTACAAATGGGCTTTATATCTACTGATGCATCCGCGGGGCAGGTAGGAAAACCAACCAGTTGAAGCATTTTATAATCTGGGATATCATCTCCCATATATAAAATACTTTCAGGATCTATTTTTTGTGTTTTCGTATATTCGTTAAAGAGGGTTAATTTATCTTTTACACCTAAAAAGATATCCTTTATTCCAAGAAACTCCAGCCGTTTGCGAACACTTTCCTGTTCTCCGCCACTGATGATAAGAATATGAAATCCGGCAGCTAATGCTTTTTCAATCGCATAACCATCTTTTATGTAAAAAGTCCTTACTTGTTCTCCTGTAGCAAAAGAAATAGTACTGCCATCCGTCAATACACCGTCCACATCAAATATAAAAGTGGTGATGTCTTTAAATTCACTCATAGATAATTACTTGTTACTGGAGTCTAAATTACCTGTTTTCTGAATGCTTTCGCTTATATCTGTATAAATTTTTTGTAAGATTACATCACTGTTCAATTGCTGTAAGTGTTTTTGAAGAATGGATTGATCATTTCTGATTGCCGGTCCGGTTTGAACGTTAAATGGATGATTTACAAATGCCTTTCGCATTGTTTCTTCAACAAGAGGCTGTAAGATATGATAATCAATATCGTCTCCATGAAGAAGCTGTTCTGCTTTACCAATTAAGTGATTAATGAAATTGCTGGTTATAACGGCTGCCAGATGAATCCTGGATCTTTGATACTCATTGGTTTCAAAAAAAGGAGCACCAAGTATGCCGGCTGTTTTCTCAAGAGTTACATATGCATCGGGGGAAAAGGCCTCAATGAGAACCGGTGTTTTCGACCAGTTTAAAGGAATTTTTTTGCTGAATGTTTGTAAAGGGTAAAATACTGCAACCGAAATATGATTGGGATTTATCTTTATTTTTTGTGAACCTGAAGTATGTGCAACAACAGTTTTCTCTTGATATGTATATTGAAGAAATACATCATTTAACACATCGTCTTTTACACAAATTAAAACTAAATCGGCCTCGGTTTCAATAAGATTATAAGAAGTGAGCACATGAATGCGGGGAAATTGAGTTTTGAGATCCGATATATCCTGTGTATTTCTTCCGTGAAGAAAAAGTGTTACGGATTCTGTGGTATAGAATCCTTTAATCAGATGGAAAGCAACGTTTCCTGTGCCAATGATTACTATATTCATGCAGGTAAAATTACTGAATGAATCGAAAACAAGGCTACCGGAACTAAAAGTTTATATAAATAAAAAAGAGCAGCCCATTAATGGGCTGCTCTTTTGTTCGTTTTAGGGATATTTTTAAACTTATTTAACCAAGTCAGCAATAACGAATTTCTCATCGTGTTGTGTGATATCCAAACCTTCTGTTTCTTCAGCGGCAGTTACACGTAGAGGAGAAATTTTATCAGTGATAAACAATAAGATATAAGAACCGATTAAAGAATATCCTACTACTATACCAAGAGCAAGTAAGTGTTTTTGGAATAGAGGAGAAGCGAAATCGATCAATAAACCTTGTTCTTCCGGAAGAACAACACCGTTTACAGCATGACTTGCAAATAAACCAGTCATAAGCATACCTGTCATACCACCAACACCGTGGCAAGGGAATACATCCAATGTATCATCAACTCTACCACTTTTCGCAAGTAAAACAATAGCGAAAGTAGAAATGATACTTGCAACAGTACCGATGAAAAGAGCTTGAGAAATTGTAACAAAACCAGCAGCAGGAGTGATTGCTACCAGACCAACTACAGCTCCGATAGAGAAGCCCATTGCAGATGGTTTTTTACCACGAGCAGCTTCAACAAAGATCCAGGCAATACCAGCAGCAGCAGCAGCAACGTTTGTAGTTGCGAATGCAGAAGCAGCAACAGAGTTAGCACCAACCGCAGAACCTGCGTTGAAACCGAACCAACCGAACCAAAGTAAACCAGTACCGATTAAGATATAAGGAACATTGTTACCTGTTGGGTGACCAGCTTCTTTTCTTTTACCTAAGTAGATAGCACCTGCTAACGCAGCACAACCAGCTGAAATGTGTACTACAGTACCACCGGCAAAATCAAGCACGCCCATTTTAAACAGGAAGCCATCAGGATGCCAAGCCCAGTGAGCTATTGGTGAATAAATGAATAAACTGAATAAAATCATGAAAATGATGTACGATGTAAAGCGTATTCTTTCAGAGAAAGAACCTGTGAAAAGCGCCGGAGTGATTACCGCAAATTTCAATTGGAAAAATGCAAATAACACTAGCGGGATTGTTCCTGCTAAACTCCATGGCGCATGTTCCAATACACCGTTAAACATAAAGAATGTTCTGGGATCACCGATGAAACCACCGATTGAATCACCAAAAGCTAAACTGAAACCTACTACTACCCAAAGAATACTAATGATACCCATAGCAACAAAGCTTTGCATCATTGTAGAAATTACGTTTTTAGGATTAACCATTCCTCCGTAGAAGAAAGCCAAACCGGGCGTCATAATTAATACAAATGCAGCTGCTGCTAACATCCAGGCGATATCACCTGAATTTAATCCTTCTGTAACAATAGTTGTGGGTATTCCCTGATTCAAAAGGGCAAGTACGCAAACTGCCAGAAGTACAATAATTGGTCCGAATTTTTTTAACATAATACAAAGGGTTAGATTAACATAATGTTATATTAATTGAATCTTATTTTTCAATTATACCTCAAAAATAGACTCATTTTATTAAAATCCAATACTTTTTTTAAATAATAAGCTTAAAATGTAATCAAATTTCGATAAAAAGTGCTTTTTATATCGAAATACACATTCAATTTAAACTTATAAAAATACAATTATCGACCACATGCAACAGAATATGTCTGATAATGTGAGAAATACTGCCAAAATCTTAAAATGGGCAATATTATATCGAAGAAATCGAATTAGATCAAAAAAATACCCTGATAATATCCTTATCAGGGCAAATTTTTAATTAGTGAGGTATTTTTGGGGCCTACGTTAAACAAATGGAAGAATATTCGGGAATCTTATTTAAAATACCTGCATCCAGCAATGCCTTTGCAGTAATGTTGTAAATTGGTTCAGAAAGATTTTTACCTGGTGACCATTCTATCCGTTTATACCAGTCTAAAGCATCTTCTTCCTTTAAATCATAGGCGTTGGCAATTGTTTTTGCCGGATCTGAAAGATTATTAATATAATCAACGGCTCTTTGTAAAGCCCTGATCAATCCGGATAAATTTTCTATTCTGGATAAGGCTTGTTCAGAGACCGTTAAAACTACAGAGGGCCAGGGTGTTGGGCATTCGCCTATTCTCCTTAGTTCCTTATTATATACATAAGGAGCGGTCATATTTTTTTCCCAAAGAAAATAGTCCGATTCGTTCTTACTGAGTGATTCTCTTGCACCATCCAGATTGTCAATAATTACCCATTCAGCGTCCATCGGGTTTTGATTTCGTTGAATACGGTCAATTAAAGCCATCAAGTGAGATCCTGATCCCATTCGGCTAACGGCATAGCGGATTTTTCCTCCATCATTTGGATCATGATGCATAGAATTATAGCTGGTATGAATTCCCCAAATAAGTGGAGATTTGACATAAACAGAGTGTATGATGGATGGATTTCCTTTGGCAATATCCGCGATGGCACCTTCTGTCAATAGGGTAGCAATATCAAGCTTGTTTTCTCTTAAATCCTTACACATAGCACCTGTCCCGCCTTTATAATCAGTCCAGGAAACATCAAGCCCTTCTTCTTTAAAGAATCCATTGTTTATAGCTACAAGCCAGGGATAATTAAAATGTTCGGGTACACCCCCGCAGCGAATGGTCATAGTTTATAAAGTGTATGTATTGGGGATAGAACTTTTTAGTCGGGATTGTTCGTAAAAACCAAATTTATAAATCATATCTGCTATAATACCTGTCCAGCCAGTCTGGTGACCGGCTCCCAATCCGGAACCATTATCTCCATGGAAGTATTCATAGAATAATATCTGATCGTTGAATGCCGGATTATTCTGCAGTTTGGGATAGTTATTATAAATAGGTCGTTTACCTTCTGAATTCTTTTTAAATAGATTGATCAGTCGTATACCTATTTCAGCGGCAACTTGTTCAATAGTTAAAAAAGTTCCGCTATTGGTTGGGTATTCAATCTTAAAATCATCCCCATAATAAATATGATACTTAAGCAAAGACTCGATGATCATGTAATTTACAGGAAACCAAACAGGCCCTCTCCAATTCGAATTTCCACCGAATAATGCAGACTCAGAATTGCCTGGTTCATAAGAAATCGCAAAAACATGTCCGTTCAGGGGATACGTAAAAGGATGTTCTTTATGAATCTTGGATAAAGATCTTACGCCATAATCAGATAAGAACTCCGTTTCATCCAGCATTCTATGTAGTACTTTTTTCATCCGGAAGCGCCTTAACATGCATAAAAGCCTACGGTTTTCAACACCTGGCTCATCAAGTTTAGATACAAATTGTGTAAGATCAGATCTGTTCTTCAAAAAATAATCTACTTGTTTTTTGAACTCAGGCAGTTTTTCATAAGCTTCAGATTTTAACGTCTCTACCGCAAAGAGTGGAATAAGACCAACCATAGAATTCGTTTTCAATCGCCTGGTTTCCCCATTAGGTAGATGAAGAACGTCATAAAAGAAACCATCCTTTTCATCCCATAGAGAATAGTCTTCATCCCCCAAACTATTTAAGGCCGCAGCGATGTAGTGAAAGTGTTCAAAAAACTTGCACGCCATACTTTGATAGTTGGGGTTAATCAAAGAAAGTTCTAAAGAGAGCTTAAGCATATTCAGTGAGTACATCGCCATCCAGGCTGTACCATCTGCCTGTTCAATATGACCGCCAGTAGGCAGTGGTTTACTTCTGTCGAAAATCCCTATGTTATCTAAACCAAGGAAACCTCCTTCAAAAATATTATTCTCTTCTGTATCTTTTTGATTTACCCACCAGGTAAAATTTAGAAGAAGTTTGTGATACGCCTGTTCTAGAAAGTTTATGTCGCCTTGATCTCCTCTAACCTTTTTGTCAATCTGAAATACACGCAATATTGCCCAGGCATGTACAGGAGGATTTACATCACTGAAGCACCATTCATAAGCAGGTATTTGTCCGTTTGGATGCAGATGTTTTTCATCAAGTAATAAAAGTAATTGTTCTTTAGCAAAAGCAGGATCAATACGTGCTATCGGAACACAATGAAAGGCCAAATCCCAGGCTGCAAACCAAGGGTATTCCCATTTATCAGGCATCGAGATGATTTCTGCACAGTGAAGATGTCTCCAGTGTGCATTGCGACCGTTTTCTCTCCCTGCCGGGGGTTTGGGTTGAGTAGGATCTCCATCCAGCCATCTTGCTACTTGATATTCATAATATTGTTTGCCCCACATCATTCCGGCAAAAGCTTGTCGCTGAATATTCTTCAGATCATCATCAATTAAATTGGCTTGAATATCATTATAGAATTCGTCAGCTTCAATCTTTCTTTGATAAAATAAAGCATCAAAATCAGTAAAGGGTTGCTCAATATTATTTTTACATAAACGTAATCGAATAATATAATTGTTGTTTGCAGCAACGGTTATTCTATAGGCTGCTGCTGCTTTTGTCCCATCTTCAGAACTGTTAATAGAATCCACTTTTCCATTTACAATGTATTCGTTTATTGAATCTTTGAAGAAGTCCTTCCCATTTTTCCAGCCAAATACTCTTTCTGTATTCGTTTCATTTTCACAGAAGATTAATTCCGGATTCATATCCGCATAAAAATGGTATGTTCCTAAAACATGATGCTGCAAGCGAATTTCATGATCTGTGACGGAGAATAATTTTGGTTTAATACTTTCGGCTTCCCAGTCCCAGGTATTTCTGAACCAAACAGTAGGCAGTACTACAAGATCTTTGGCTTCATGATATGGATTCTTAATTTCTATTCGAATCAGTATATCTTCATCTTCAGCTTTAGCATACTCAATAAATACATCCGAATAATTATTATTATCAAGTACACCTGTATCAATAAGTTCGTATTCGTCTGCTGCTTTTTCAGACTTCTGATTTTCTTCAATTAATTTACTGTATGGAAATGCTTCATGCGGATAACGGTAAAGCATTTTCATGTATGAATGTGTTGGCGTGCTGTCCAGGTAATAATAATATTCCTTTACATCCTCTCCATGATTGCCCTGATTTCCTGTTAACCCAAAATAGCGCTCTTTTAAAATAGGATCTTTATAGTTCCATAATGAAACAGCAAAACAAATCTGTTGTTGATCATCACAGATACCACCTATACCATCTTCCCCCCATCTATAAGCACGGCTGCGTGACATATCATGCGGAAAATACTCCCATGCAGAACCGTCGCTGCTATAGTCTTCACGTACGGTACCCCATTGTCTGTCACTTACATAAGGCCCCCATTTTTTCCAATTGGTATTTGGATCAGTATTATATAGACGTGTATTTTCGCTATTCATTAATTATACATAATAGGTTAGTATAAACAATATAAAAAAAAGAACACAACTAAAGATGTTCTATAAATAAAAAATCATCAACCTAACTATTATTTCACCTTTGTATAAATCAAATAACGTATTGTTAAGTTGATCATATGCATGTTATAGTGATTCAGACTTTTGCCTGTAGCGCCTTCAAAGCCTTGCTTGCCGGCTTGTGTAAATACACTGTTTAATAAAGCCTGATTCGTGAAGTTCGTATTTGTAGTATAATAGTAAGAAGATGTAAAAGGTATGTAGTAGCTTAATTCTATATCAAGATTGTGTCTGTATCCAGTAAGAACGGATGTTCCTATACCTAAAAGCATTCCCATTTGAATTGGATTATACTGATCAAGCTTAATACTCTTATTTTCAAATTTTTTGGTATTGCTCGGATCCACCATATTATTTACAAAGTAGGCAGTTGTTGAATCTTCATTCGAATATAGTTTCATAGGAGAACTATAGGAAAGACATAGTCCAGCTGTAGCAAAATATTGCTTATCCGGAAGAATATAATATTTTGCCAGAATCGGTAATTGAAATTGAGTTCCTTTTAGGGTTGCAATCGAAGTAATTTTATGTTCAACATAATTACTTCCGCTTAATGGTGAATTTTCGATTTCCAGGCCATTAATAGTAGAATGAACAAAGCGTATACCAGGCATAGCAACTAAACTAAGCTGATGTGTTAAACGGTATTGAACTACTGCATGAAAACCAATTTGAACTCCAGCCTGTGTTTTATAGCTGTATTGTTGGGCATGCTGCTGGCTTTCTAGCACTGATCCACCTTGTTTTAGCCCGGCAGATCTGAGATATCCCAAGCCTGGAGTTAAACCAATACCTACGCTAAATTGAGAATAACTTGTAAAAAAAATGCTTGCTATAAAAACAATTGTAAGTAATGATTTTTTTAAAAGACGTTCCATAGTTTTACTTTAAACGGATCTTTTTCTAAAAAGTTAGAGCCTGTAGTTTTCTACAGGCTCTTTGTATAAATTAATGATGATGACCACCTTCACCATGGACATGTCCATGACTTAGTTCTTCAGCAGTTGCTTCGCGAACATCAACAATAAACCCTTTAAAATGAAGGTCTTTGCCTGCCAATGGATGATTAAAATCCATCATAACAACATCGTCCTTTAGATCTAGAATTTTACCTTGAAGAAAATTGCCTTCATTATCTCTCATTGGAAGGATGCTTCCTATTTCAAGAATATCGTCTTGTAATTTACCATCAATAGTAAATGCTTCTTTTGGAATTTCTACAACCGCGTTAGGATCAAGAGGTCCATAAGCATTTTCAGTTAAAATGGCAAAATCAAAAGAATCACCTTCTTTTAATCCATGAAGATTTTCTTCAAATTCCGGCAATAGACCTCCGACACCAAAAAGAAATGTAAAAGGTTGATCGGCATCAACTTTTTCTATGATATCTTCTTTATTACCATTTTCGCTTAATTCATAAGTTAAACGAACTACTTTGTTTTCAGAGATTGTTAACATATAATGTTTAATTATAATGATTAATTAGGGAATTTAGTCTGTCTAAATACCCCTAAAGTGATGTTGTAAAGATAAGGCCTTTTTTGTTGAGAATAGAATGCATGAATGTAAATACTTTGCTGGTGAAATCGTCAGTTTAATACGGTTTATTTAAGCTGTATTTTCTAATTATATGATTGAAAGAGTGTTAGTTCGGATATTCATTTCGTAATAACGCCGATAAAATTACTATTTGATTGACAATCAGAGTTGTTGAATAAGGGTTTGTTAAATTTAAAATATGCTTCAAAACCAGGATAATTCTCATTAAATGTTCTGAATCTAAATTCAGAAAATACGAAGTGTTTATTATTACAATTAATAATTTCTACAACAAGAACTTCTCAATTAGTAAAATAATGTAATAGAAATTAAGAATAACTGTTTGATGGATAGTCTTAGTGTGAGAACAGCCTTAAACTAAAAGTTTTATTTACCTTAAATAATATCTAAAAAAGAGCGATCTTTAGAAACCTAAAAAAGAATTTTCTGTAGTAGATCATGTTGGCAAAACTGGAAGAATTAAAAAAGGAACTGGAAGGTGATTTGTACTTCGACCTTACCATGAGAACTCTTTATGCAACGGATGCTTCTGTATATCGGGAATTACCATTGGCAGTTGCAAGGCCAAAGCATAAGGAAGATGTTAAAAGAATTATTGCTTTTGCAAATAAATATAAAATCGGGATTATTCCCCGAACAGCTGGAACTTCGCTTGCCGGGCAGGTAGTTGGTAAAGGTATTGTTGTGGATGTTTCTAAATATTTCACGAATATTTACGAGATCAATACAGAAGAAAAATGGGTTCGTTTGCAGCCGGGAATTGTTCTTGACGAGTTAAATAAAAAGCTAGAAGAACATAATTTATTTTTTGGTCCTGAGACATCGACATCAAATCGTTGTATGATTGGCGGTATGGTTGGTAACAACTCATGCGGATCACATTCTGTAATTTATGGTACTACACGCGATCATTTGCTTGAAATCAATGGGTTTTTAAGTGATGGAAGTGAAGTAACGTTTAAAACATTATCTCTGGATGAGTATAAAGAGAAGTTAGCTCTTGAAACTCTTGAAGGACGTATATATCGTTACATTAACGATACATTATCCAATCCTGATAACCAGCAGGAAATACGTAATGAATACCCTAAGCCGACAATTAACAGACGGAATACAGGTTATGCTATTGATGTGTTGTTAGAGTCAAGTCCATTTACAGAAACAACGAATGATTTTAATATGTGTAAGCTGATCGCAGGATCTGAAGGCACATTAATTTTTATCAATGAAATCAAGCTGAATTTGATTGATCTTCCTCCTAAAACCAAAGGAGTTGTTGCGGTTCATTTAAACAGTATTGCAGAAGCTACTCGAGCAAATTTAATTGCATTGAAATACAAACCCGGTGCAGTAGAATTATTGGATGATATCGTATTACAATGTACAAAGAGTAGTATAGAACAATCCAAGAACAGAACCTTTGTTCAAGGAGATCCCGGTGCATTATTGATTGTTGAGTGGGCAAGAGAATCAAAAGAAGAAATTGAAGGCCTTGCCCGTAAAATGGAAGCTGATATGAGAGCCGCAGGTTATGGCTATCATTTCCCATTATTATGGGGTGCTGATATAAATAAAGTCTGGGCTGTACGTAAAGCAGGATTGGGTTTGCTGGGTAATATCCCCGGTGATATGAAAGGTGCAGCATGTATTGAAGATACTGCAGTTGATGTAAACGATCAGCCAGCCTTCATAGATGATTTCCAAAAGATATTAGACAAGCACAATACGAAGTGTGTATTCTATGCACATATCGGTGATGGAGAATTGCACCTTCGTCCGGTAATGAATCTGAAAGATGAAACAGATCGTCAATTAATGTTTACCATGACAGATGAAGTTGCCGACTTGGTTAAAAAATATCGGGGCTCATTAAGTGGTGAACACGGTGATGGTCGCGTACGTGCGCCATTTGTTAAGAAAATGATTGGAGAGAAGAATTACAAAATGATTTGCGAGCTGAAACAAGTTTGGGATCCGAATGATATTCTCAATCCGAATAAAATAGTCAACGCTCCTCCAATGCTGGAGTCATTACGTTATACATCCGGTCAGGAAACTCCGGAAATTAAGACGACACTTAATTTTGATAGTTCCCTAGGCATTATGCGCATGGCGGAACAATGTAACGGTACAGGTGATTGCAGAAAAACATCAATTATCGGAGGAACGATGTGTCCAAGTTTTCAGGCGACACGTAATGAAAAAGATACAACACGTGCCCGTGCAAATATATTACGTGAATTCCTGACGATATCAGATAAGAAAAACAAATTCGATCATAAAGAAATTTATGAAGTCATGGATTTGTGTTTGTCTTGTAAAGGATGCAAGAGCGAATGCCCGTCCAATGTTGATGTTACAAAATTGAAAGCAGAGTTTTTGCAACAGTATTATGATGCAAATGGAGTTCCATTGCGCGCACGTATGATTGCAAACTTCTCCAGATTAATGGCATTAAACAAGAATTGGCCATGGCTTGCAAATTTTGCAATGGGAAATATCGTAACGGGCAGTATATTGAAAGGTATGATGGGGATGACGCAAAAACGCCCATTACCTAAAATGTCTATGCAAACATTACGCACCTGGGCAAGAAAGCATGATGATGAATTAAAGCCAGCGAAAGGTCACAAAATAGGAAAGGTATATTTGTTCTGCGATGAATATACAAACTACAATGAATCTCATATTGGTAAAAAGGCGATTCATTTACTGACCCGATTAGGTTATGAAGTAATTGTACCAAAACACCTGGAAAGTGCACGTACGTATTTATCAAAAGGTTTGGTAAAAGAGGCACAGGTTATTGCTCGCAAAAACGTAGCGATGTTAAAAGATCTGATCACGGACGAAACGCCGTTGATAGGGATTGAGCCATCAGCAATTCTAAGCTTCAGAGATGAATACCCTAATTTAGTTCATAAAGATGAACTGGGCGATGCATTAAAGCTGGCTAAAAATTCATTCCTAATAGATGAGTTTATCTCGAATCAAGCCGATGCAGGTAAAATTCATAAAGACATGTTTACCCGTGCAACAAGAAAAGTAAAATTACATGGACATTGCCACCAGAAAGCACTTTCATCTGTAAACTTTTCTCAGAAGGTTTTAAGTTTACCTGAGAATTATAAAGTAGAAATTATTCCATCAGGCTGTTGCGGAATGGCGGGTTCTTTTGGATATGAAAAAGAACATTATGATTTATCTATGCAAGTTGGAGAATTAGTATTATTCCCGGCTGTTAGAAAAGCTGATGCCAATACAATCATTGCAGCTCCTGGTACCAGCTGTCGTCATCAGATTAAAGATGGCACAGGCAAAGAGTCTAAACATCCGGTTGAAATATTGTTTGAGGCTTTAGCATAAGGATAATTTAGTATTGAAAATCATCTTTTCTAGTGATATGCAATACTTTTTATTTTGAAATATTATATTTAATTTGAGTATATGGTTTTGATGAATCAACAAAGATCAATAACATATCTATAATCAATTAAAATATGAAAAAAGTAGCGATTTTATTATTAATGATGCTTCCATTGTTTTTTGCATGTGAAAAAGAAAAAGAACTGGAGAATAAAATGGAAGGAAATTCTGGAGCAGTTGATGATGATTATGGTTTGAGTGAGAAAGAGCTTGCTCAAGTTCAAACTATAAAAGAAGAAATATTGCTTGAAATCAGAAAAGGAGATTCCATTACGATTACAGGATTGAGACATGAACTTGATTCCTTAAAAGCAGAAATTCACAAGTTAAAAGGGAAAAAGTAATTGAGACATTTTCATTAAAACAAAAGGCTTTCCGGATATCTGGAAAGCCTTTTGTTTTAATGTATGTACAAGGTGAAATTTTCTTATTTGTTTTCTCGGGCTTTTTTCAATGAATCGATATTTTTTAATCCGAGCTTTTCGTTGTATTGAATTTTATACTTATTTACAAAAGTAGAATCTTTTTTGCGTTCCCATGGAGGTGTTGTACGTGACATAAAATCTAATGTAAATAGAATCATTACTCCAAAGAAGACAATAAAGACTATAAACAGGATGATTTTTTTAGAAGGCATGTTTAATATATTCGTTTTAATTGGAAGGCTTCCATTGGACTGATTACCATCGGAACTTTTTCAATTGTAACGGAACTTGTATCAAGCCCGAATGCACTGGCTTCTGAAATAGAGATATGCTTTAAAAGGAAATACCAGTCCATAGCAAACTGCTCCATTATACTAAGATCGTTATCGTTGCTCAAGTGCTTTTCTAGTACGACAAAACGGAAGTCGCCAATCAGGTTACGTTTATTAAGCGAATTGTATCTGGAAGTAAAATCAACTTCTTTATTGTTAACCATATCCTCAACTACCTTGCGGAAAAATAAATTGATGCGATGTTCAACTCTGAACCCCAGCTTGAAATCAATCCGGATAACATCGTCTTCAACCATTGTTCGAACTTTGTATTCAAGTGTGTACGGTTCATCAACTACATCTATATGCAGAAACCAATAGATGTCTGCACGTTTTGGTTGTTTTTGAAAGATTGAATACATGACTTTTGTTTCAATCTGTTTATAGTTATCAGCACCGGTTAGATAAACCAAGTGTGTGGAATATTTAGGAACGGAATTATCAGCACTTAATTCTTTAATGAGTGGAAAATAATCTTCCAGGTTTACATATTCAGTAAGTCTACGTTTGATTCGATGAGCCGTGTACCAGATAACCATTACAAATACAAGCAGACCACTTGCAATTAATGTAAAGTATCCTCCATGCATGAATTTTTCAAGATTCGCAATCAGGAAAGCAGACTCTATTATTAAATAAACGATGAATAGAAAAGCAACCCAGATAAAAGGAACTCTTTTAATAATTAACAAATAATATGAAAGCAGCAATGTCGTCATCATCATTGTTATACTAATAGCTAAGCCATAAGCAGCTTCCATTCTGCTGGATTCTTTAAACACCAGTACAACAAAAATACATCCGAATAAAAGCATGATATTGGTACTTGGAATAAATAATTGACCCTTCTTAATCGTAGGATATTTAATACGTACTTTTGGCCATAAGTTTAGGCGAAGGGCTTCGCTTATTAATGTATAGGAACCGCTTATCAGAGCTTGAGAGGCAATAATGGCAGCCATTGTAGCTATAATAATTCCATAATAAACAAACCATTCCGGCATAATTCCAAAGAAAGGATTTTCACCTAACACCGTTCCTTTTTGTTGAAGAATCCATGCGCCTTGTCCAAAATAGTTAAGCAGTAAAGCGAGTTTTACAAAAATCCAGCTGATACGTATATTGGGTTTTCCGCAATGTCCCAGATCAGAGTATAATGCTTCAGCACCTGTTGTACAAAGAAAAACAGCACCCAAAAGCCAAAAACCATGAGGATAGTTAATTAATAAATTTAATCCATGCATCGGATTAATGGCATTCAACACATAGGTGTTACCAACCAGTTGACCAATACCAAGCACTGCAAGCATGAAAAACCATACAAACATGATAGGTCCAAAGAATTTACCTACAATGTTGGTCCCGAATCGTTGTACCATAAATAATAGTACTATGATTGAAATTACAATCGGAATGGTATTTAAATCTTTATCGTATATTTTTAAACCTTCAACAGCTGAAGAAACAGAAATGGGAGGTGTAATTATGCCGTCGGCTAGCAATGCTGCACCACCGATCATAGCTGGCCATACCAGATTAGGGTTTCTTCTCCGTATAAGTGCAAATAATGAAAAAATACCACCCTCACCTTTATTATCAGCCCGAAGTGTAATAATTACATATTTTACGGTTGTTTGTAGTGTCAATGTCCAGAAAACGCAGGATAAGCCACCTAATATAAGTGCTTCCGAAATTTCCCTGTCACCTGCAATTGCCTTCATTACGTACAACGGAGATGTACCAATATCTCCATAAATGATTCCCAAAGAAATAAGAAGTCCGGCTGCAGTTAATTTATGATGCCCGTTAAATTTCGAATCAGATCCGTTTGACATATTATATTTATGAATTCGGCCTCAAATTACTAATTCATTTGTTACCTACAAACCTTTATAATTATGAAACTCTAAATAGGATGGAGATTTGTATCAAAAAATAAAGTTAAATCTAGTTACATTGCATCCGATAAGTAGAATTAGGGAAGAGTATATTTTAATTAAAAAGGAATGAAGCTGACATTTTGGGGAGCAACCAGAAAAGTTACAGGAAGCATGTATGTTTTGGAAACAAAGGGATATAACATCCTGATTGATTGCGGCTCAGATTTTTCGGAAAGACACAAAGTACTTTCAGGGGGTATATTTCCATTTGATCCTGAACAAATCAACCTTGTTATTTTAACGCATGCACACGTAGATCATTCAGGTAACATTCCTGCCTTAATTCGTGCGGGCTACAGAGGACAGATTATTTCTACTGCAGCAACCGCGGAATTAGCCGAGTTGTTATTTATTGATTCTGCTTATATACAGCGTGTAGAGAAAAAGTTGGCAAATTCTGCTCCAAGCGATTATTCGTACAAGCCCGTAGATCGTTTCATCCCAATTGCCTTTAATAAAGATTTTGAAGTAAACGAAAATATTTCGGTTCGTCTTATACCTGTTGGTCATATATTGGGTGCTGCCAGCGTTTTTATTAAAATTAAAGAGGAAGGAAAAGAAAAGACAATTTTGTTTTCAGGGGATATAGGAAGAGACTCATATCCTTTATTGCCTGATCCTGATCCTTCTCCACAAGCCGATTATTTATTATGTGAGACAACCTATGGTAATCGATATCATAAAGAAACAGAGCCAGCCGAAGATATTGTTAAAAAAATTGTTCAGGAGGCTTGTGTCGATAAGCCCGGAAGATTAATTATTCCTGCTTTCAGCTTGGGTCGTACACAATCTTTATTATATACCTTACATAAACTTGCAATAAAAAATGAATTGCCACCTATAAAAGTTTTTACAGATTCAGCACTTGCGGCAGAAGGAACAAAAGTTTATGAACGCTATCATTCCATTATGAATGATGAGGCAAAAGCACTGAAAGAAAAAGAAGAATCTTTATTTGATTTTGAAAATCTTGATCATATCAAAACATTTAAAGAGAGTAAAGAAATATCGAATTATCTAAAGCCATGTATTATATTGTCTTCTTCCGGAATGATTACAGGTGGAAGGATCCAGCATCATATAAGACAAAATCTGCAGAATCCTTATTGTACAATTTTATTAGTTGGCTATGCTGTTGAAGGAACTATTGGGCATGATTTATTGGCTGGCAAGCAAACAATAAAATTTAAAAAAAGAACAATTCCAGTAGAAGCAAAAGTTGTCTATACGGATATTTTTAGCGGACATACCGATAGAAATGGATTGATTAAATTTGTTAATCATCAGGACAAATCAAAGCTAAAGAAAATCTTTCTTGTTCATGGTGAATATCAGAGTATGCAGGACTTTGCTGTCGATCTTCAGAACGAGGGATTTAGTAATATTGAAATGCCTGAGTTTGGTCAGGAATATGAATTATAATAATTTGCATGCAAATGAAAACAATCTTATTGATTGATGATGAAGAGAAACTTCGTCATTTGCTTTCCAGAATTATTGCTGCTGAAGGCTATCAGGTAACTGAAGCAGCAGATTGTAAATCGGCATTAAAAAAATTGGACAAGGAACATGTAGATGTTGTTTTGTGTGATGTAAAATTGCCTGATGGCAATGGCGTTGATTTGGTTTATAAAATAAAATCACTTTATCCTCAAATTGAAATTATTCTGCTTACTGCTTATGGGAATATTCCAGACGGCATTCAGGCAATTAAAAATGGCGCATTTGATTACATTATTAAAGGTGATGACAATGAAAAAATAATTCCTTTATTACAGCGGGCTATTGAAAAAGCGGAATTACAAAGTCGTTTACTTACACTAGAGAAGCAAGTAGGAGAAAAGGTTTCATTCAAATCTATTATAGGGAAATCAAAAAACTTTCTTTCTGTGATTGAACTTGCGCAACGAGTGGCTCCTAATGAGACAGCTGTTTTGCTAACCGGAGAAACAGGTACGGGGAAAGAAGTGTTTGCTCAGGCAATTCATAATGCAAGCAATAGAAACGGCAAAAATTTTGTTGCTCTTAATTGCAGTTCTTTTAATAGAGAAACACTGGAGAGTGAATTATTCGGATATAAGCAAGGGGCCTTCACCGGGGCAATGAAAGACAAGAAAGGTTTGCTGGAAGAAGCTAATGGCGGCACCTTATTTTTGGATGAAATCGGCGAAATGCCAATAGAGCTTCAGGCAAAGCTACTACGCGTGCTTGAAACAAATGAGTTCATTAAACTAGGAGACACCAAAACATCCAAAGTAAATTTCAGATTAATAGCAGCTACGAATAAAGATTTGAAAAAAGAATGTATTGAAAATCGTTTTCGTTCAGATCTGTATTATCGATTAAATGTTTTTCAGATATTATTGCCGCCGCTAAGAGATAGAGCAGAAGATATAGAGCCGCTCACTAAATATTTTGTTGCTCTCTTTTCATCTAAGACGAACAAAAAGAATATTCGGATTAATAAGGATTATATCGAACAGTTGGAGGCTTATCCGTGGCCCGGTAATATCCGTGAACTAAAAAATATTATTGAACGAAGTGTTATTCTGACCGATAATTCGGAACTGACGCTTGAAAGTTTGCCTCTCGAGCTAAGACAGAATAATACTTCTAAAGAAGGTTCTTTATCTGCTTTTGATTTATCGAGTGTAGAAAAATTGCATATACAAAAGGTTTTGCAATATACGAATGGCAATAAAACGGAGGCTGCCCGATTATTAAATATTGGCTTAACAACCTTGTACAGAAAACTGGAAGAATATAAACTCAGTTAATTTTTCCAAAATGAAAATAGCCCCTACCATTTTGGTAGGGTTTTTTATTTTAATGATAACTGTCATAGTTGGTTATATCATTTATTCACCTTATTTTCAATAATTTATATTAATATTTAGATTCTCTCCAATATCTGGATTGAATATTGGCATTACCCTATCAATCAAAACAAAAAAACTATGATTACGGCATTACTACTATTACTTGCAATTGTCTTGTTTGGCATTTGCTATAAGTTTGTTCAATTCTTCGAAAACATCTAAACCTATGATTCTATTATTTATTGTATCAATCGCGGTTTTTGCATACTTGGTTTATGTATTGCTAAAACCTGAAAAATTTTAAACTATACTCAATATGATCGCAGAACTATCAGGTCTATTCGTCATGTTCGTCGCAACATTGTTGTTGGCGATACCTTTAGGCAAATACATAGCAAATGTATATGCTGGAAATAAAACAATTACTGATGGATTCTTTAATCCAATCGAAAAATTGTTTTTCCGCATAAGCGGAATTGATGCGACAAAAGAAATGAACTGGAAGGAGCATTTGTATGCTTTGTTGACAATAAATGCTGTCTGGTTCTTTCTATGTATGTTCATCCTTATGAATCAGGGTTGGCTACCATTTAATCCGGATGACAATCCTTCTATGACACCTGATCTGGCTTTTAATACAGCCATTTCTTTCCTGGTGAATTGTAATCTTCAACACTATTCTGGCGAAACAGGTGTTTCTTATTTCTCTCAGATCATAGGTTTAATGTTTTTACAATTTGTTTCTGCTGCAACGGGAATGGCAGCTTGTGCAGCGTTATTCAATGCTTTCAAGGAAAAACAATCTGAAACACTTGGGAACTTTTACAATTACTTTCTGAAAAGTTGTACCCGTATTTTGCTTCCGCTTTCAGTTATTGTAGCCATTATACTTGTATTTAATGGATCACCAATGACATTAGATGGAAAAGAAACGATAACTACTTTACAGGGAGATACGGTGCAGGTTTCAAAAGGCCCTGCTGCTGCATTTATCGCGATCAAACACATTGGTACAAATGGCGGTGGTTTTTTTGGAGTGAATTCAGCGCATCCATTAGAGAATCCAAATTACTTTACCAATGTAGTTGAAATGATTGCTCAAATGATCATTCCATTTGCAATGATTTTCGCATTAGGTTACTACTTGAATAAAAAGAAATTGGCTTGGTCGATTTTTGTAGTTATGACGGTTGGCTTTCTATTGATGACAATTCCAACGGTTATTGCCGAAATGAATGGTAGTCCAACTATTGCAGAGTTAGGTGTTAGCCAGCCAAATGGAAGCATGGAAGGCAAAGAGGTTCGTTTTGGTCCGGCCGCATCTGGTTATTGGAGTATAGCAACAACCGTTATTTCAACAGGATCGGTGAATAGTATGCACGATAGTAGTATGCCAATTTCCGGTGCTATGGAATTACTGGCAATGATGACGAACGCTTTTTATGGTGGTTGTGGTGTAGGGATACTGAACTATTATGTTTTCATTATTCTGGCGGTATTTATTTCGGGCTTAATGGTGGGTAGAACACCTGAATTGTTTGGTAAAAAAGTTGAAGCCAGAGAAGTTAAAATTGCAGCATTTATTGCTATCCTTCACCCATTATTGATTTTAAGTGGAACAGCAATCGCATCCTATTTTGCTGCGAATGACACATCCATGGGCTGGTGGTTTAATGGAAATGCAACAGGTTGGCTGAACAACCCTGGTTATCATGGATACTCTGAAATGTTGTACGAATACACTTCTTCTGCTGCCAATAATGGAAGTGGGTTTGAAGGTCTGGGAGATAATAATCCATTCTGGAATATCAGTACTGGTATTATTTTATTACTAAGTCGCTTCATTCCGATTATTGGTCCATTAGCAATAGCGGGTTTATTAGCAGGTAAAAAATACATTCCTGAAAGTGCCGGAACATTGAAAACGGATACTCCAATATTCGGAATAATGGTATTTGCTGTCATATTCATTATTTCAGCATTATCCTTCTTCCCTGCATTAACATTGGGACCTTTGGCAGAATACTTTACAATTTATAAAGGACAGTAATTGTATATAATTTTAAAGAATTGAAAATCATGAGAAACGATAAATCAAATCTGTCAATTGTCAATTATCAATTGTCGATGCAGGCATTGAAAGAAGCCTTTATTAAATTGAATCCAAAATTGATGTTTCGTAATCCCGTCATGTTTACGGTTGAAATCGGAACAACAGTAATGTTGATTGTATGCATATCTATTTTATTCGGAACAACAGGAGAAGGTAGTTTTATCTATAACTTCACTATTTTCTTAATCCTTTTTGCAACACTTCTTTTTGCAAATTTTGCGGAAGCACTAGCCGAAGCAAGAGGTAAGGCTCAGGCAGATAGTTTAAGGAAGACAAGAGAAGATACGCCTGCTAAGAAAATTTCTGCCGTGGGAGAAATGTATATGAACGAAGTAACAATCGTTTCTTCTTCCTCACTTAAAAAAGGAGACTTCTTTATGTGTGAAGCTGGCGATCTTATTCCTACCGATGGCGAAATTGTTGAGGGTATTGCAACGATAGATGAAAGCGCTATTACCGGTGAATCAGCCCCTGTGATTCGTGAAGCTGGAGGTGATAAGAGTAGTGTAACGGGTGGTACAAAAGTATTATCTGATAAAATTAAAGTGGTTGTTACAACACAACCTGGTGAAAGCTTTTTGGATAAAATGATTGCATTGGTTGAAGGTGCTAGCCGTCAGAAAACACCGAATGAAATTGCTCTGACAATATTATTAGCAGCATTTACACTTATATTTATTATAGTGTGTGTGACTTTAAAACCTTTTGCGGATTATGCCCATACTCCAATTACAATCGCTGCTTTCATTTCTTTATTTGTTTGTTTGATACCAACTACAATTGGTGGCTTATTATCTGCCATAGGAATTGCGGGTATGGACAGAGCATTGCGAGCAAATGTTATTACAAAATCTGGTAAAGCTGTAGAGACAGCTGGTGATATTGATGTATTGCTTTTAGATAAAACCGGAACCATTACAATCGGAAATAGAAAAGCAACAAAGTTCTATCCGGCAGTTGGTATACCTAGTGAGGAATTTATTAAATCAGCAATATTAAGTTCATTAGCGGATGATACTCCTGAAGGTAAGAGTATCGTTGAATTGGCTGGTAGTGATGCGGTCAAGAATTTAAGTATCGAAGGAGCAACGCTTATAAAATTTACTGCTGAAACAAGAACGAGCGGTGTAATCATTAAAGACGGAACAGATATACGCAAAGGAGCCACGGATGCAGTAAAACGTATTGTAGAAAGTGCTGGTAATATCTTTCCAATAGAGATTGGTGAAACTGCCAGATCAATTGCATCAAATGGTGGAACTCCGTTGGTTGTAATTAAAAACAAACAAGTACAAGGTGTTATTGAATTGCAGGATATTATTAAACCGGGTATTCAGGAACGTTTTGAACGTCTGAGAAAGATGGGCGTAAAAACAGTAATGGTTACCGGCGATAATCCGCTTACAGCAAAATTCATTGCAGAAAAAGCTGGCGTAGATGATTATATAGCTGAGGCTAAGCCAGAGGATAAAATGAACTATATCCGGAGAGAACAGCAAAGTGGTAAATTAGTAGCCATGATGGGTGATGGAACAAACGATGCTCCTGCATTAGCTCAGGCAGATGTTGGTGTGGCTATGAACAGCGGTACACAGGCAGCAAAGGAAGCAGGTAACATGGTTGATTTGGATAATGATCCGACAAAGCTTATTGAAATTGTTGAAATCGGAAAGCAGTTATTAATGACTCGTGGAACACTTACTACTTTCTCAATAGCAAACGATGTTGCAAAATATTTCGCCATTGTACCGGCATTATTTATTACATCAATACCAGCTTTGGAGGGATTAAACATCATGAAATTACACAGTCCTGAAAGTGCTATTCTTTCAGCAGTAATTTTCAACGCGATCATTATTCCGATTCTGATTCCATTAGCTTTAAATGGTGTTGCTTACAGACCAATCGGTGCAAGTGCTATTCTTCGAAGAAACTTAATGATATATGGGCTTGGAGGCTTGGTTATTCCATTTATTGGAATAAAACTTATTGATTTGTTTGTTTCCTTATTCGTATAAATTATTTCTAAAGAATACGTAAAATTATCATTCATTAAAAAGATTTATCGTTATGAAAAATATATTTCCAGCAATCAAACTGACAGTCCTATGTTTGATATTCTTTTCAATTCTGTATACGCTTGCTATATTAGGTATCGCTCAACTTTCCCCGAATAAAGGAAAGGGAGAGACAATTGAAGTAAATGGAAAGACGGTTGGTTTTAAAAAAATCGGACAATCTTTTACAGAGGATAAATATTTCTGGGGAAGGCCATCTGCCGTTAATTACAATGCAGCGAGTTCTTGCGGAAGCAATAAAGGTACTGCCAATCCAGCCTATTTAGAAGAAGTAAACGTAAGAATTGACAGTTTCCTTGTTCATCATCCATATTTGTCCAAAAAGGATATTCCATCTGAAATGGTAACAGCATCCGGAAGTGGTTTAGATCCTGATATTTCTCCCGATGCAGCATTAATCCAAGTAAAGCGCATTGCAAAAAACAGAAACATTAGCGAAGAAAAACTTGCTGCTCTTGTTAATTCTTTTGCAACAAAACCAGTCTTGGGAACCCCAACGGTTAATGTGTTGGAATTAAATGTTGCTCTTGATAAAATCAATGGATAAATTTAAATGAATAAAATCATTTTGCTGCTCCTTGTACTTATTTCAATTCAAGGAGCAGCTCAGGATTCAACTAAAACAAATCCTGTTAGTATATCAGGGTATATAGAAGTGTATTATAGTTATGATTTCTCAAATCCTGCCAATCATGAACGACCATCGTTTTTCTATAATTATAAAAGATCCAATGAAGTAAATTTAAATATTGGCTTTATTAAGATTGCATATAACACCAAAACGGTAAGATCAAATCTTGCGTTAATGGAAGGTACTTATGCGCAATACAATCTTGCGGGTGAACAAGGTTTATTAAAAAATGTATTTGAAGCAAATGTTGGTGTTAAGGTATCTAAAACGCAAAACGTATGGGTTGATGCGGGTGTTTTGCCTTCACACATTGGATTTGAGAGTGCAATAGGAAAAGACTGCTGGAATTTGACACGAAGTCTTTTAGCGGAAAATTCCCCTTATTATGAAACAGGAGTCAAACTGGGTTATACCAGCAAAAGTGAAAAACTCTATATGTCTGTTATGTATCTGAATGGATGGCAACGAATTCAACGGGTAGCAGGAAATCAAACACCTGCATTTGGTTCACAAATTACAATCAAACCTTCATCAAACGTAACGTTAAACTGGAGTACCTTTGTCGGAAATGAACAACCAGATTCTGTACAAAAATGGAGATATTTCAATAACTTCTATACACAGCTAAATCTCACCAATAAAATAGGTCTCATAGCAGGATTCGATATAGGGATTCAACAAAAAACAAAGGGGAGCAATAGCTATGATGTATGGTACTCTCCGGTTCTTATCGCCAGGTATTTGCTTTCAAATAGAATTCATATAGCAGGTAGAGGAGAGTTTTATTCAGACAAAAATGGTGTGATTATTGAAACCGGAACACCTAATGGATTTCAAACTCTTGGCTACTCCTTGAATCTGGATTATCATTTCTTAAATAATGTTGTATTTCGTGTAGAGGGAAGAGGTTTAAGCAGCAAGGATAAAATATTTACTTTAGCGAATAAACCAAGTTCACATAATTATTTTGTTACAACTTCACTAGCCATTTCATTCTGATGACAGAGAACGAACAAAACGCCAATCATTTTCTGAAACTTATTCAGAAATCCAGAAAGGGTAAATTCAAAATTTACATCGGAATGAGTGCGGGTGTAGGTAAGACATACCGTATGTTGCAGGAAGCACATGCACTCTTGCGAAATGGAATTGATGTAAAAATCGGTTTTATTGAAACACATAATCGTGCGGAGACGCACGCCTTATTGGAGGGATTACCTGTTATTCCAAGAAGAAAAATTTTCTACAAGGGTAAAGAACTTGAAGAAATGGACCTGCAGGCAATTCTGATATTGCGACCTGAAATTGTTGTTGTTGATGAGTTGGCGCATTCTAATATTGAAGGAAGTAAAAACGAAAAACGTTGGCAGGATGTATTGGAAATTCTGGATGCAGGTATCAATGTAATCAGTGCCGTAAATATTCAACACATAGAAAGCCTGAATGAAAGTATCAAGCATATTACAGGTATTGAGGTAAAGGAACGAGTTCCGGATCTTATTCTTAAACTGGCAGACGAAGTTGTAAATATAGATCTTACTTCAGACGAATTAATTTCGAGATTGAAGGAAGGGAAAATTTATACATCAGATAAAATTGCACTAGCGTTAAAAAACTTTTTTACATCAGATCACATCCTTCAGCTTCGTGAGCTTGCATTGAAAGAAGTTGCTTCACATGTAGAACGTAAAGTTGAAAATGAAGTACCAAGGAATGTTGCCATCAAACATGAAAAATTACTTGCTTGTATTGGAACGAATGAAGTTACCGCTAAAGTTGTTATTCGCAAAACGGCACGTTTGGCAAGTTATTATAACTGTTCCTGGTTTGTATTATATATTCAAACACCTTCAGAGAGTGCCGACAGAATAGCATTGGACAAGCAAAGACACTTAATTAATAATTTTAAACTCGCAACAGAACTTGGTGCAGAAGTTTTAAAAATATCACACGATAAGGTAACACTTGGCATAATCGAAGAAGCTGAAAAGAGAGGAATTACTACTATATGCATAGGTAAACCTCACTTAACACTTCTCAACGTGTTACTGGTTACTAGAACATTTAATAAATTATTGAAAAAATTAGCATCGAATGAAATCGATCTTTTAATTCTTTCCTGATGAAAATAAAAACTAAACTGACCCTTGGCGTAGGCTTACTTTTTTTACTGATTACTTTGTTAGTATTCGTGGGTGCCAAGTATATTAATGCTTTAAAGAATGATACAGAGAACATTCTTGTAGCAAATTACAATACTCTTGAATACTCAACGGATATGCTGTTGGCATTGGATCAAAATAAGGAGACAACAAAATCTTTCCAGCTTTTCGAACAAAGTCTATTGAAACAGCAAAATAACATTTCTGAAATTGGTGAAAAAGAAGCAACGCAACAACTGGAAGAACATTTCAAAACATATAAAAAAATTCCTCAGGATAGTGTGCAATTGCAATTGATACGGAAAGATATTTCTGAAATCATGAAATTAAACATGCAGGCAATTCAGCGTAAAAGTAACGTTGCTAAAGAAACAGCACGCACCGCAACGCTCTGGATAGCTGTTACAGGCTCGCTTTGTTTTCTGATTGCATTTGTGTTGCTGGTTAATTTGCCTAGTAATATTGCTAACCCGATTAAGGAATTAACAGCAAGTATTAAGCAAGTTGCAGCAAAGAACTATTCACAGCGCGTACATTTTGAAGAACATAATGAATTTGGAGAGCTGGCAAATTCATTTAATGTGATGGCTAAGAAATTGGAGGAATATGACAATAGCAATCTTTCAAAATTATTGTTCGAGAAAAAGCGTATTGAGACGCTTATCAATAATATGAATGAGCCGGTTATTGGGCTTGATGAAAAGATGAAAATTCTTTTTGTGAATGATGAAGCTGTAAAAATGATAGGTCTCAAGAGAGAAGAATTGGTTACGATCTCAGCGAAAGATCTTTCCGTTACAAATGATCTGATCCGATCTCTGATCAGAGAACTAGTTGCACCGGATAAAAATGATGAAGCAAAAAAACAAACCATTAAAATATTTGCTGATGGTAAAGATAGTTATTTTGAAAAGGAAATTGTTCCTATAACGATTGTTCCTACTGGTGAAAAAGAAAAACGACAAATTGGAAATGTAATTATTCTAAAAAATATTACACCATTCAAAGAATTGGATTTTGCAAAAACAAATTTTATTGCAACGGTTTCACATGAACTTAAAACACCAATATCATCTATTAAGATGAGTCTTCAATTGCTCGAAAATAAAATTACAGGAAGTATTAATCCCGAGCAGCAATTGTTGATTCAGAGCATAAAAGAGGACAGTAATAAATTACTGAAGATTACGGGTGAATTACTGAATCTATCGCAATTGGAGACGGGCAATATTCAATTATCTATTCAACAGAGTAATCCTTATAAAATTGTAGAATATGCAACAGAAGCAATCAAAGTTCAAGCCGATCAGAAAAACATTGAACTAATAATTCAAGCGGAACAACAGTTGCCGGATGTAAAAGCGGATGCAGAAAAAACAGCGTGGGTACTGATTAACCTTTTGACAAATGCTATTCGCTATTCTTCAGAACATAGTAAAATTGAATTGATGGTTTCAAAAGAATCAGGAAAAATTTTGTTTGCGGTTAAAGATGTAGGCAAGGGTATTGACACCCGCTATAAGGATAAAATATTTGATCGGTATTTTCAGGTACCTGGGAGCAATAAATCAGGAACCGGTTTGGGTCTTGCTATCAGCAAAGAATTTATTCAGGCGCAGGGAGGAATTATTGGAGTTGACAGTGAAATCGGTCTAGGAAGCAAGTTTTACTTTTATTTGCCTATTTAAAGTTCAAATTCGATTCAAAGCATCGTTCAGGGAGCTATTCATTTCCCGGAAACGGGATTTTACTTCCTGAACGAAAGTTTCATCCTCAATTATTTTTTTTACATCGTCATCACCTGTAACATCCATCTCACTGATTTTATATGTCTGCTCAAACATGCCTTTTTCAATCTTTAGCAGATATTTTCCGTTCCAGGAATAAACGGTAATCTTAAAATCAACATTTGGATATTCGGCAACGATGCGCATAAGCAATAATTTCAGCTTACAAATTACACAAATTAAGGATAACTTAGGTGTCCCGGATTATCATTGTTCTGATTATTCATGGAAAAACCTTATTTTAGTCTTCTGTTTATAAAACTAACCTATTTAAATATAACCGGATGAAGCATATTCGTCATCTGATTTTTTTAAAAGATGTATTGATATTGTCGCTAACCACTTTTGGTGGGCCTCAAGCACATTTGGCCTTGTTTTTCAAGATCCTGGTACAAAAGCGCGCCTATCTTACGGAGGCAGAGCTTATGGAATTGAATTCATTCTGTCAGATTTTACCGGGTCCAGCCTCAACTCAAACCTTGACGGCCGTAGGTTTTAAAATCGGCGGCCCACGTCTTGCGTTCCTGACGGTATTGGTATGGTTATTACCTGCAGCACTTGTAATGATTACAGCTGCCATTCTTGTTTCGTATTTAGAGACACAAAATGTAAATATAAATTTTGTTAAATACTTAGAACCAATCGCTATAGGTTTCATTTTATATGCGGTTGTTAAAACCATATCGATCATTGAAAAAACAAAAACGGCAATTATAATCCTGGTCTTGACAGCGATCATATGTTTCTGTTTAAGCCATTTTTATACGAGCCCACCCTGGACGTTTCCGATCGTATTGTTAGTTGCAGGTTTTCTAACTTCCTTTCGATTTGGTAAACACCCTAAAGAAGAAAAGACACCTTTTAATATCCGATGGGCTAACCTTATTTTGTACGGCGGAATTTTTATAGGTGCCGCGGTTATTGGAACAGTAACACGTGTATTACCGATTCGCTTATTTGAAAACTTTTTCCGTAACGGAAGCTTGATATTTGGGGGAGGTCAGGCCTTAATTGGATATTTCTATACAGAATTTGTTGAGTTTAAGCATTATTTAAGTCATAAAGAATTTTTGATGGGTTATGCTATTTTGCAATCGCTTCCGGGCCCAGTTTTTACCTTTGCCTCTTATATTGGTGCCCTATCAATGAGAAGTTATGGCTTTTGGGGAGAAATTGCTGGCGGCTTTATTGGTTCCTTTGGGGTTTTTCTTCCGGGAACTATTTTGATTTTCTTCATTGCTCCTATATGGAAAAATATTAAACAGTACAGAGTCGTAAAGGCATCGTTTGAGGGCATTAACGCCGGCAATGCTGGAATTATACTGGCAACGGCCTTAACGTTGGCCTGGCCCATGCAAACGGGTGCCATGGACCATGTTTTGCTGAACGATGGAATTGCATTAGCCACTATGTGCGTACTTTTGTTTACACGGATTCCACATCCGTTTTTGATTATTGCAGGACTATTGGCGGGATGGTTGATCTGATTTTAAAAATCGAATCGAATCGATTTTCAAGATAGAGTCATATTAGAAGGAATATCCTGAAATATATTAATTTCCCCAAAGCCAAAAAAAGAGGCGAGTGATTAAACTCGCCTCTTTTTTTATCAATAAACTCAAATTTTATAAAGTACGTTTTACTTCTTTTTGCTCGAAAGCTTCAATCTGATCTCCTACTTCAATATCATTATATCCTTTTAGACTGATACCGCATTCATAGCTTGTTTTAACTTCACTCACATCGTCTTTGAAACGCTTCAAGGCATCAATAAAGCCCGTAAACATAACAATACCATCACGTATTAATCGAACGTGGCTGTTTCGTTTAATATAACCCTCTGTTACATACGAACCAGCAACAGTTCCGACTTTAGTGATTTTAAATACATCACGTACTTCAAGTGTCCCAAGAATAACTTCTTCCATCTTAGGTTCAAGCATACCTTCCATGGCATCTTTAACCTCATTGATAGCATCGTAAATAATTGAGTACATACGGATCTCAATTTGTTCCTGTTCAGCAAGCTTCCGGGCACTGCTGGAAGGTCTTACCTGGAAGGCTACAATAACGGCATCCGAGGCAGATGCAAGCAATACATCTGATTCAGATATCTGACCAACACCTTTATGTATAATTCGGATCTGAATTTCTTCCGTAGATAGTTTCAATAATGAATCGGATAATGCTTCAACAGATCCATCCACATCACCTTTAACAATGATATTAAGTTCTTTGAAATTACCAATCGCAAGACGACGGCCAATCTCATCCAGTGTAATGTGTTTTTTGGTACGGATACTTTGCTCACGCAGCAATTGTTCACGTCTGGAAGCAATTTCACGGGCATCACGTTCAGATTCCATAATCTGGAATTTATCTCCGGCCTGAGGTGCACCATTTAATCCCAGAACCTGAAGTGGCATTGAAGGACCAGCTTCTTTCAGTTTTTTACCAGTATGATCAACCATTGCTTTCACGCGACCGAAGTGCGCTCCAGCAAGGATAATATCACCTATTTTAAGTGTTCCTGCTTCAACCAGTACGTTTGTAACGTAACCTCTACCTTTATCAAGAGAAGCCTCGATTACAGCACCAACAGCACGTTTATCCGGGTTTGCTTTCAATTCAAGCATTTCAGCTTCAAGCAAGACTTTGTCTAAAAGTTCACTGATACCAGTACCTGCTTTCGCAGATATTGCCTGACATTGGTATTTACCCCCCCAGTCTTCAACCAGAATATTTTCTTTTGAAAGTTCTTCTTTGATTTTGTCTGGGTTAGCAGCTGGCTTATCAATTTTATTGATGGCAATAATAATCGGAACACCTGCCACACGTGCGTGATTTATGGCTTCTTTTGTCTGAGGCATTACCGAGTCATCGGCAGCCACAACAATAATAACAATATCTGTGATTTTAGCACCACGGGCACGCATCGCTGTAAAGGCTTCGTGACCTGGTGTATCAAGGAATGTAATTGGTTTACCGGAATCGGTCATTACATTATAGGCACCAATGTGTTGGGTAATACCACCGGCTTCACCAGCAACAACTTTAGACTTGCGGATATAATCCAGTAAAGATGTTTTACCGTGATCGACGTGTCCCATGATCGTAACAATAGGTGCACGGTCAACTAACGATGCAGGATCATCCTGTTCTTCAACAGAATCTTCTTCTTCATCACCCGTTGTCTGGAAGTTAACCTCATAACCAAATTCATCTGCGATGATCGTAATAGCTTCGGCATCCAATCGTTGGTTAATGGATACGAACATACCCATTGCCATACATTTGGAAATTACATCGTTGATACTAACATCCATCAAAGAAGCAAGATCACTGGCAGAGATAAATTCAGCAACTTTTAATGCTTTAGCATCTTCCTGCTCCATCATTAAACGTTCTTCTTCCGCTTCTGCCATAGCAGAACGTTTATCTTTACGATATTTAGCGCGACTTACTGGTCCTGTTTTTCCACCACCAGACAACTTGGCCATGGTAGCTTTAATTTTCTCCTGAATCTGCTTTCCGGTAACTTCACCTTTTTCACTAACCTTAGTAAGTGTTGGCTTAGGTCCATTCGGACGATTCGGATTTAATACAGGTCTAGGTCCATTTGGATTACTAGGTCTAGGCCCGTTTGGATTATTTGTATTGGCAGGTCTAGGTCCGTTAGGATTATTTGGTCTAGGACCACCGTTTGGATTGGCAGGTCTGGCTCCGGCATTATTAGATCCCTGTGGATTGTTGGGTTTGTTGCCATTACCATCGTTCAGACGTTTGCGCTTCCGCTTATTTTTATTTTTATCTACAACTTCATCTGAAGATGCAACTCTGGTAGGTTCCTTTTTCTTCTCAGGTAATTGAATTTTACCCAAAACAGTTAGCCCTTGTAATTTATCAGCTTTTGCTTCTATAACAGACTCTGATGCAGCTTCAGGCTCATCTATTGAATGTTCAACGACATTATCAGAAATAACAGGAGTTTCTTTAACTGATACAGGCTTTTCTTCTTTTACTTCTGCTATAATTGGAGCCTCTGTTACAACAGGGGTTTCAACTTCAGCCGAAACCGGATTTTCAGCTTTTGTTGCGACAACTGCTTCCGCTTTTACTTCTTCACTAGGAGTAATGAGCTTTTCAGCTTTCAGTACTACTTCCGCAGTTTTAGCAGTTTCAGGTTTTGGTTTGGAAGGTTTTTCTTTTTCGTGCTTTTTGGGATCTTTATCAATATTCGATAAATCTATTTTGCCAAGCACTTTAATACCTTGCAGCACAACTTTGCCACTTAGTTCTTCTTTATCTGAAGAAATTTCTTCTTTAGGAATCTCAGCTGAAGGAGTTGTTTTTTCTTTAACAATAACTTCTTCTACAGGCGCAATATTTTTTATGAGAATTTCTTCTTCTTCGTCCTGTTCAGAAGCAGCATTGTTTGTTTGATTGGCGTCGATAACAACATCACCCATGTGTTTTTTGCCAATAGTCAGGCCTGAAGCCTCCTTTTTTACCTGGGCAGACGCTTCGTATTCTTTTGAAAGAACCGCGTACATGTCCACAGTAATTTTGGCATTGGGGTTGTTCTCAATCTCGTAGCCCTTGGCAGAAAGGTGATCTATGATTGTCGATGTTCCGACATTCAACTTTCTTGCCACTTGGCTTAGCCGCATCATTTTTTCTTCAGCCATTTATAAAATATTTATTCAGATTATTATTTTATTCAAATTCCTGTCTTAGAATTTGAAGTACGTCTTCAACGGTTTCTTCTTCTAATTCCGTACGACGTACAAGATCGTCTTTACTAAGCGCTAATACACTCTTAGCAGTATCAAGACCAATGCGTTTTAATTCCGCTAATACCCAGTCCTCAATTTCATCAACAAATTCACTTAGATCAACGTCTTCGTTGTCTTCGTTTCCAGATAATTCACGGAAAACATCAATTTCTAAACCCACCAATTTACTGGCAAGTTTGATATTCTGTCCGCCTTTACCGATTGCTAAAGAGACCTGATCAGGCTTTAGAAATACAGATGCTCTTCCTTTATCCGCTTCAACTTTTAGACTACTTATTTTTGCCGGGCTTAACGCACGAGCAATAAATAAATCAATGTTGTCCGTAAAATTAATAACATCAATATTTTCATTCTCTAATTCACGAACGATACTGTGAATACGGGAACCTTTCATGCCTACACAAGCACCAACAGGATCAATACGGTCATCGTATGATTCAACAGCAACTTTTGCCCTTTCACCCGGTTCACGAACAATGTTACGAATAGAAATTAAGCCGTCATATACTTCTGGAACTTCTAATTCAAACAATCTTTCCAGGAATTTGGGTGAAGTTCTGGAAAGAATAATTTTAGGATTTCCATTATGCATTTCAACACGGTGAACAATTGCACGAACATTATCCCCTTTACGGAAACGATCTTTCGGAATTTGTTCTATTTTTGGAAGAGCCAATTCATTTCCTTCGGCATCAATTAATAAAATCTCTTTACTTAATACCTGGTATATCTCTCCGTTAATAATTTCTCCAACCAGCTCTTTATACTTCTGGAATAGATTATCTTTCTCAAGATCTTTTACTTTCTGAATCAAGGTTTGACGCGCCGTCTGAACCATACGTCTACCAAAATCCTCAAGCTTAACTTCGGTTGCTACTTCTTCCCCTTCTTCAAAATCCTTCTCAATTAAATGAGCATCTGTTAAAGAAATGTGTTTATTAGGATCGTAATCAAAACTGTCCTCAGCAAAATCATCCGAAACAATTTCCCGCATCCACCATATTTCAAGATCTCCTTTATCGACGTTAATAATAACATCGAAATTTTCATCCGTTCCGTATTTTTTACGGATCATTGTACGAAATACATCCTCCACAATTCTCATCATGGTAGGTCGGTCTATGCTTTTGAATTTTGCAAACTCAGCAAACGATTCAATTAAAGTTGAAGTATCCATTTTATTTAAACGATACAATTAAGTTACATTTTTTGATTTCTTCGAAACGAATCCTTTTCTGTTCTTCAACGGAAGCAGGATTTTCGCTTTTCTTCTTTTTATTGCTACTATTTTCTGGTACTATTACAACATCCAAACCTTCATTGGAGACTTTTTGAAGAACTGCTTCAAAGTTGTCTCCGTTTGATAGAAGAAAATTAAGTTTATTTCCTATTCTTCTCTCGTATTGTCTTTTTACAAGAAGCGGTCTATCCATCCCTGGGGAAGAAACTTCTAATATATAAGCGTCACCAAATAAGCCGCTTTCTTCAATTTTATCGCCCAAAGCACGGCTTAATTCACCACACTCATCTATTAATATACCAGTATTTTTGTCTAAGATAACAACAACTTTTCTGCGGGTATTTGAACCGCTAAGTGTTATATCAACCAAAAAGAAATCATCTTTTCCGATCAATAACTCTTCAACAAATCGCCTAATTTCCTGTTCTTGATTTACCATTTGACACAGAAACAAAAGAGGGGACATCGTCCCCTCTTTTCAGTATACAATTCACTCTACAATGCAATATTAAACATTTTGAAGATCTATTCCAAAAATCCTTCTAAAAAAACTGCTGGAAAATAAATATTCCGTGAGCCTTGGACTAATTTTTTTGATTATTTAATATTTTTTTAGCACGTACTAAGTTAGAGCATTTCAATAACTATATTTGTCGGATTTATAACTATTTGCTGAAGATCTGAATGAATAATAAAAGAACGTATAAAGCTGCTATTTTATTGATAGTCGTATCTTTAGCTTTGTTCTTTATGCCGGAAATACCCCCGAGGGAGTTTTGGTATAGTGCTTTTCTGGTATTATTGATTCCCGTAATTATTATTATTCAATTTTTAATGGCTTTCATTTGGCTATTTAAAAGAAATATTCTCTTTATTTTACCGCTGATACTCTTAGGCTTAAATTGGAAATATATAAAACGAACGGTGACATTTGCTTCGCGAAATGATGATAAGACAGAACTTACGGTTCTATCGTATAATGTAAGAGTATTTAATGTTTATCCTCATCTGGCAGACAAGGGCTTACAAAGTTCCCCAAAAATGATTGATTTTGTGATCAAATGCGATGCAGATGTAATTTGTTTACAGGAATTTTATAATGACTCAAAGGACACCTTATTTAATACAATTAAAAGAATCAGGAGCAAATACAAATATTATTATTACAACGAAACGTATACAAATGGTTTAGGTGCTACATTCGGGATGGTGATTTTCAGTAAATACCCAATAATCTCTCATGATAAAGTATTATTTAGTGAAAAATCTAATAATCAAATTTTGTATGCCGACATTGCCTTTAAGGATGCTGTAATAAGGGTATATAATATGCATCTTCAATCAATGAATATAAATGACGAAGAAATTTCGGGCAGTCATTTTAATAAAGAATATAAAAATAAAATAATGCAGGCGCTCCTTAAATATAAAAACGGAACGATTCGAAGGAGTAAACAAGTAGACAGATTAATTAAAAACATTCATTCTTCTCCATATAAAGTTATTGTATGCGGAGATCTTAATGATCCTCCATACAGCTACACATATGAAAAGCTGTCAGACATTCTCAATAATGCCTTTGAACAAAAAGGAAATGGATTCGGATTTTCTTTTAATGGAAAGCTTCCTTTTCTTAGAATAGATCATCAATTTTGTGATCCTAATCTGGAAGTAACATTCTTTGAAACACAATCGAATATTACCTTTACAGATCATTTTCCAATTAAGGCTGGTTATAGATTTAATTAAAAAAACAGAATACGCATAGAATGGTATCGGATAAATTAATTGTATATAATACACTAAGCAGAAAGAAAGAAGTTTTTGAACCGATGCAGGCACCTTATGTAGGGATGTATGTTTGCGGACCTACCGTGTATGGCGAAGGACATCTTGGTCATGCTCGAAGTGCAATAACTTTTGATATAATATTCCGTTTTCTTAAACATCTAAAATACCAGGTTCGATTTGTAAGAAATATAACCGATGTAGGTCATCTGGAACATGATTCTGATGATGGCGAGGATAAGATCGAAAAAAAGGCAAAGCTTGAAAAGCTTGAACCAATGGAGGTTGTTCAAAGATATACAGAGCTATATCATGATGCCATGAAGCAATTAAATGTTTTGCCTCCCAGCATTGAACCACATGCATCCGGTCATATCCCCGAACAGATAAAAATGATCGAAGAAATACTGGCCAGTGGGTATGCTTATATAAATGAAGGATCTGTATATTTTGATGTCGAAAAATATACCAATGATAAAAACAACTATGGACACTTATCCGGTCGTATTCTGGAAGACCTGATAAGTGGGACGCGTAGTTTGGAAGGTGGTAGTGCTAAAAAAAGTCCATTGGATTTTGCGCTGTGGAAACAAGCATCTCCTGAACATATTATGCAATGGGATTCTCCATGGGGTAAAGGTTTTCCTGGATGGCACCTGGAATGTTCTGCCATGAGTAACAAATATCTGGGGGAAACATTTGATATTCACGGTGGGGGTATGGACTTAATGTTTCCGCACCATGAATGTGAGATAGCTCAGTCAGTAGCTGCAAATAAAAAAGAGCCTGTTCGTTATTGGTTGCATAATAATATGATAACCATTAACGGCCAGAAAATGGGAAAATCATTAGGCAATTTTATTACCTTGAACGAATTGTTTAAAGGAAATCATCCCTTGCTGGAACAAGCATATTCACCAATGACCATCCGATTCTTTATTCTGCAGGCGCATTATAGAAGTACACTTGATTTTTCAAACGATGCATTAAAGGCTGCAAATAAGGCCTATCGTAAGATCATGAATGCTTCAAAAATGATGAACGGACTGGTATACAGCGAGGATATTATAGAAAACGATTTAAAGCTGGAAGAGGAAATCAAAAAAGGAATAACGGATTTTTATAAAGGCTTATTAGATGATTTTAATACTGCAATAGCAATAGCATCTCTTTTTAACCTGATTAAAAAAGTAAATGTATTTTATCTGCAACAAAAGTCTACGGCAGCAATTTCAAAAAGTACATTTGAAGAACTGAAAAAGATATTTTCAGAACTGGTTTCTGATGTGCTTGGCTTAGTAGATGAAAAGGATATTAATACTGACGGCTTAATTCAGGGTTTACTTGATCTTTATAAAGAAGCAAAAGAAAACAAGCAGTATGATAAAGTTGATCAAATCAGACTTTATTTTAAGCAACAGGGATTAGCAATCAAAGATATGAAACATGGAATTGACTGGGCATATGAAGAATAAAGCATTTCAAAAAACGATCGTATTAGTACTTTTTGCATCTATTTTTATTGCTTGTGATAGCAACAAAAAACAGAAAGCGATTGTAGAAGAAAAAAACAATCCAGAGGTTCTCGAAAAGATTTTTGTGCCGGACTTTAATGCGGATTCCGCATATACTTTTGTTGCAAAACAAGTATCGTTTGGTCCCCGTGTACCAAATACAAAGGCCCATATAGCATGCGGAAATTTTTTAACAAAATTCTTTCTTAGTAATTCAACTTGGGTTACTCCTCAGGAATTTGTTTCAAAGTCATTTGACTCAAAAGAATTAAGATTGAAGAATATTATTGCTTCCTATAATCCTAAGGCAACAAAGCGCATCATACTTGCTTCGCATTGGGATACACGTCCTTTTGCCGATCAGGACTCAAAGGACACTAAAAGCCCTAGTGACGGGGCTAATGATGGGGCAAGCGGTGTAGGCATATTAATGGAAATTGCACGAGCAATAAATAAAGCAGAAAAGAAACCGGATGTTGGTATTGACTTTATTTTATTTGATGGAGAAGATTATGGTCAGCCAAGCTTTTATGAAGGTCCGTATCAAAATGACAGTTGGTGCTTAGGTTCTCAGCATTGGTCAAAGAATAAACATGTCGCCAATTATACAGCATATTATGGAGTATTATTAGACATGGTTGGAGCTAAAAATGCAACTTTTGCCAGGGAAGGTGTTTCACTTGAAAATGCTCCATCTGTTGTAGAGAATGTGTGGCAAACAGGTCAGCGTATTGGTTATGGCAATTACTTTATTAATATTCAAAGTCCTTCAATTACAGATGATCATGCATACGTAAATAAAATAGCAATGATTCCGATGATTGATATTATTGAGTTTGATACAAAGGGACCGAACTATTTCGGTGCATATTGGCATACACATAATGACAATATGAATGTGATTGATAAAAACACCTTGAAGGCAGTTGGACAGACATTGTTGGAAGTAGTATACAGGGAAAAATTATAAATAAGAGAGATAAACCATTGACTTTTCTACGGTTAGTTTACATCGCTGGCCCAGTATTAACGGCATATTTGGTTTGTCGTGCCCAGCTGGAAAATTATAACATACTGGAAAACTGTATTCCGAAGTATGTTCGGAAATGATATCGAATACAGTTCTGCCAAACTCTTTTTCTTCGCTTATATTGGTCATATGACCTACAATGAGACCTTTGATGTTCTTTAATTTCCCTGATCTTTTTAGTTGAACCAACATTCGATCAATTCTATAAGCAGACTCACCAACGTCCTCAATAAATAATATTTTATTATCAGTAATTATTTCGGAAGGCGTGCCAATAGTAGAAGCTATCAATGTCAAATTTCCTCCGGTGATTAACCCTTTGGCTTTTCCTATTCGATTTTCTTTATAGGCCGGTAATTGATATTCCGGATATTTATTCTCAAAAATCCCCTTTAATATGGATACTTCTTCTTTATATGATGGGTCAGCGATTTGACTAGCCATTGGCCCATGTATGCTCGGAATTCCAATATTAGAGAGGTAAATATGTATAGACGTAATATCGCTGAACCCAATAATCCACGAAGGGTTTTTTATAAATTTTTTCCAATGAAGGAAATCAATAATCCGAGTTGTCCCGTAACCGCCTCTGGCAGCCCAAATAGCAAAAGCACCATCATTAATCGCTGTTTGAAAATCAAACAATCGTTCAGCATCATTTCCGGCAAAATAACCATCTTTATGATATAAAGACTTTCCTTCTAAACAGGTAAAACCCAAACCGGAAATAAGTTTTATACCTTTTCTGGTTTGGGTTTTATCGGCTTTACCTGCCGGTGCTACTATATGTATCCGCGGTAAGTCCTTCATACTAATTAAGGATAAAGAATATTTATTTTTTAACCGGTGTACCGCTTTGTGGAGTTGTAGTATTTGGTGTTGTTGTAGTTGTTGATGGAGTAGTGGTACTTCCTGTAGTACTAGTTGCAGCAGGAACAGGTGCTCCCATATCTTTTAATACAAGATTAGAAATATCGTCCTGATCTTTATTCTTAGAATAAAGAATAATTGCAGAACCGCCATAATCAGCATGTGTACTGAAAATGTACGTATATCCATTTGCAGCCGCTACTTTATCAATTGATTTTTGAATTTTTTCCAATACAGGTTCAAGCATGGCAACTTGTTTCCGTTGCATGTCTTCTTGCGCAGTTTTTCCAAACTCCTGTATTGATTCTTCCATTGAAATCAATTCCTTTTCTTTATCAGCTTTAACGGCATCAGGCATTAAACCAGAAGAAACCCCTTTTTGGTATTCTTCAAGTTTTCTTTGGTATTCTGCTTTTTTACTGTCGTATTGAGTAGTTAATTGTTTTTCATACGTCTTAAGGTCAGCTTCGATTTGTTTTGTTTCAGGAAGATTACTTAAAATATATTCAACATTAGCAGAACCAATTTTTAAAGTAGAATTCTGTGCATTAGAATACTGCATAATAAATGCAGAGAATAATCCTAAGAAAATAAATGAGAGTGTCGGTTTCATAAAATCAATCTTGAATAGAGTTTTAAATATTTAATTATTGTTTAGGTTTGTTAGATGGAACAACATCATTTTTATCGCCAAGGCCTAGTTCTTCCAAAACCTTGTCGGTATAATCATGAACAGGGTCTGTATAAATCATTACTAATTCCCCGGATTTATCAAAGATAATAGCTAGTTTGTTTAATCGGGCAACTTTTTCTACGGCAGTAAATAATTTTTCCTGAGCAGGTTTTACCAATTCCTGTCTTTTAAGGTACAGAAGACCTTTATATCCAAAATAATTTTTTTGAAGATCACGAAGATTTTTTTCTTTGCTGGCGATTGTATCTAATCGCTCTTTTCTCATATCTTCTGTCAATAAAACTTCTTCAGCTTGGTATTCCTGTTTTAGCTTTTCGACTTTTAATTGATAATCTTCTATTTCTTTTTGCCACTTTAACGATAACTGATTCAAATCAGCTTGAGCCTTTTTATACTCCGGCATTTGATTAATAATATGCTCAGAGTCAATATAGCCAAACTTTTGTGACCAAGACAATAGCGAAATCAAAGTCAAGAATAGTGCCAGAATAAACTTTTTCATGAACTTATCGAATTTGCTGACCAAGTGAAAAAGTAACTTGAGGTTTGTAATTCGGATTCGGGTAACCAGGAACCTGATCAAAAGGAAACCCTAGATCTATACCGACCAAACCAAATGCCGGCATAAATACTCGGGCACCTACACCCGCTGCGCGGTAAACATTAAAGGGATTAACATCATGTACACTTGCCCATGAATTACCTGCTTCAAAGAAACTAAGAACAAATACGGAGAATGAAGGGCTGTTTGTGACAGGGTATCTGACTTCCGCTACAAATTTATCAAAAGCCACTCCACCTGAATTAGCCGGTTTTATAGAGTTATTGGCATAGCCTCTTAATCCAATGATATCAGAACCCAATAAATAATTGAAACCAGATAAACCACTACCACCCATGATATACCGTTCAAAAGGACCAACACCTACACTAGGTTGATACGACGATATCATACCTGCATGGAAACGAGTATTGAAAACAATTTTGTGTTTGGATTTACTTCTGTGTTGCCATAATGTGGTAAACCAGGATGCATCAAAGGAATATTTTTGAAATTCCAGCCATCTGTTACGTGCCTGTAAGGACAAATTGGGATCTTCGTAATTTACTGTATTGAAATAGGAATAAGGAGGAGTAAATGTCATCCCGAATGACATATTCGATCCGGAAGTTGGAAATTGCATATTATCCAAACTGTTTCTGGAAATCGTCATGGTATAATGAAGATTTGTAGAATACCCTGTACTGTAGCCTAACGATACTGCCGAATTCGAATAACTATAATTATTCAATGTATATCGTTGAAAGGATACTGAGTGATTAATCGAAAAATAATCATCCGGCCATTTCAAACGTTTTCCTATAGTAATAGATCCTCCGTTTACTTGTAATGAACCAGCGACAGTATTTGTCGCATAGTTTAATTGAGATGAAACAGAATGGTTTATACTAACAGATAGATACGTTGGTTTTTTTCCGCCAAGCCACGGTTCAGAGAAAGAAACACTATAGGTTTGATAGGTTCTACCGTTTGCCTGAACGTTAAAGGCTAATCGCTGGCCATCACCGGAAGGTAAAGGACTCCACATTTTTGGATGTTTAATGTTTCGTAAGGAGAAATTGTTGAATACCAAACCTACTGTTCCTACGAAACCATAATATCCTCCCCATCCGCCGGATAATTGTACTTGGTCATTGGGTTTCTCAGCGACTTTGTAGCCGATATCAACCTTTCCAGTAGCAGGGTTTGGAATTGGATTCATTCCTAATTTTTCGTTATCAAAATAATTTAAAGAAGCCAGCTCTCGTTGCGAACGAATCAAATCTGAACGACTGAATTTCTCACCAGGATAAGTTCTAACTTCTCGTAAGATAACGTGATCATGCGTTTTTGTATTGCCAGCTACTTCAATGTGATTTACAATGGCTTGTTCACCTTCATAAATACGCATCTCGATATCAATGGAGTCTCCTTCAATAAGAACCTCCACTGGATCAACACTAAAAAACAAATAACCGTTATCCAGATACATGGAGCTGATATCAATACCCGAAGGATTAAAGCTCAGTTTCCGTTGTAATAAATCGTTATTGTAAACATCCCCTTTATTAATCCCTAAAATGCTATTTAATTGATCATCGTTGTATACATAGTTTCCTTTCCAGGTAATATTTCTAAAATAATATTTATGGCCTTCTTCAATATTAATGTATACATCAACACGATTGCCTTTCTCAGCATTTTTTTTGACAGTTGAAAATGAATCGGAGACAATTTTAGCATCCCTGAAACCTTTTGAATTGTAAAACTCAATCAGAGCAGCTTTGTCTTCGTTGTACGTTTTCTTAATGATTTTTGAACCCATCCAGACATTTGTAATTTGAGCCCCCTTTGTTTTCTTCATTTTAGACTGAAGAACTTTAGATGTGAATTGTTCATTGCCGGTAATGATCACATCTTTAATATGTACTTTGGATTTCTTTTCAACTATTACCTTAAGTATAATGTTGTTTTCTAAAAGCGTATCTTTTATTTGAATAATATCAACAGTAGTGTTTAAGTAGCCTTTTTCCAGATAAAATTCGCGGATTTTATTTTTTGAGTTTTTAATCAAGGCGTCATTTACGATACGCCCTCGTGCTAAATCAATTTTATCATCTAAATCTTCTTTTTCAGATTTAGTTACACCTTCAAAAAGAAACTTTGATAGTCGAGGTCGCTCTTTCAAAATAAATTCAAGAAAAACATTCTTGCCATCTACCTTTTTAATTATAACTTCTACATCACCAATTAAGCCCTGTTCCCAAAGCTTTTTAATAGCAACAGAAATTTCCTCCCCAGGTATCGTTATTTTATCTCCGATTTTTAACCCTGTTAATGCAATAACTGCTTCAGGATCCAAAAATTGAACTCCGGATACACTTATACCTCCAATGTAATACTCCTGTGGATTTTCGTAACTAATATCAATACTACTACTTCTTTTTGAACCCAAGCGCCATTGACCCTGAACCGTCAATGATACCATATGGATTAAAAAAATAATGTAAACAAACTTTTTCATTCAGCTTTTGGTGCCAATCAATTGTTCACTGATTTTCCCGAATCTTCGTTCGCGTTTTTGAAAATCAACAATTGCTTTATATAAATCTTGTTTTCTGAAATCAGGCCACAGTGTATCTGTAATATGAATTTCAGTATAGGCCAATTGCCACAACAGAAAATTACTGATTCTAAACTCTCCACTGGTCCTTATTAACAATTCAGGATCTGGTAGCGACGGATCAGACAGGAAATTTCTGAAAGAAGTTTCATTCAAGGAATGAATATCAAAACTTCCGGAGGCAACTGAAGCTGTTATTTTTTTTATCGCACTAAGTATTTCCCATCTTCCACTGTAACTTAAGGCTAACGTTAATACAACGCGATTATTATGTTTCGTTTGTTCAATTGTTTCGGCTAACTCTCTCTGACATGAAATCGGTAAAGAGGCAATATCACCGATCGCATTTAAACGAATATTGTTTTTATTCAATGTTGGTGTTTCAGCTTTAATCGTCGAAACAAGTAATTCCATTAAAGCATTTATTTCATCAGCAGGCCTGTTCCAATTCTCAGTTGAAAAAGCATACAACGTTAAAAATTTAACACCAAGCTCTGCACATGCTTCTGTTGTTTCTCTTACAGAAGTAATAGCACTTTTGTGACCGAATATTCGATTAAGTAATCCCTGCTTTTTTGCCCATCTTCCATTTCCATCCATAATGATGGCAATGTGTTCTGGCAAACGGGACAAATCTATTTCTGACAGGTATTCCATGTAATATAATGAAGGGCAAAGGTACAAATAAAAATACCCTTTTTACAAGAATACTATCTCTTAGGACAATGAACTTTCCAAAAGATATATCCGATGGATACACCTGTATAATAATACCAGTCCGGACTATTTGAGGTAGTATATGAATGCGGAGAATTAGGAGGAGTATAAATGCCGTCTATATTTGTTGTAAATGTTTTATTAGCAATGAATTGATAGTTGAATGATAAGTGTGCGTTAATTCGGTATTTAAATCCCCCCCCAAAAGGTACAACAGGGAGAAAAGAGCTATTTGTGGAGTGACTGGGGTCAGAAACCCCATTACTATAGCCAAAAAAACCAAAACCACCAGCTAAATAAGGTGAAAATTTGCCTCTATCCTGCTCGTTCTTATATCCATAATTGAGAAAATTGTATTCAAGCATGACATTTACATCACTATAATTTCCATTAAAAAAAGCTTGTCTGTTTGCAGACATAGCATTACTATAAATTTTATCTGATGCAGCAAGTACACCGGTGCTAGCAGCTACTCTCAAACTTACCACATCACTAAAATTGATTCTATAATAAATTTGTCCAGCTGGTCTGAAATTTCGCACATCAAGATGTTGAACAATTTCACCACTATAGGCGGAAGCCCCTAACCCTAAGCCCAATTCCTGCTTTTGAGCGAAAGACTGGTATGAAAAACAAATAAAAAAGATAGGAAAAATAACTCTTCCTATCTTTTTGAATACGTATAAAGTCATTGTTATCTAAACTTAGGGCAAACTACTTTTTCAGGTATTATATAGGTAAGGTGAAAACCTGTTATGATATACATATCTTTTCTACCGTTAATAGAACCTCTTTGTTGGCCAGCTTGTCCATAACCATTGATCTGTGACCAACCGTCGTTTGCCGTTGCATGACCGGCAGTTGTATTGACACCTGAACCTGATGCTCCTGAACCTATACCAGCTCGGGTATCAGCACTATTCGCTAATTCACCATTACTGCTGTATGCCTCATAACTTCTGTCAGACATAATTCTGCTTTCATTACCATAGGCAGCAGTTAATTTTGTCTTATCATAATACTTTCCGCTAACATCATCCAAATAATCGGTTGTTGTGAATCTCCAGCCAATTTCAAAGGCCAAATCCCATTGTTTCGATAGTTTATATCTGAAACCAGCACCGATTGGTAAAGCAATTTGATTTAACGAATATTGTTTCGGACCACCTGGCAGACCTTGACCTTCTGTATGCAGGCTGTGCAAATGCACCATATGACCCGATGGATCTTTCGCCATTGGATCCATGTGAAAATAAGCTACCCCCGCAAATACATATGGAGTATAATCGGGTCTTTTCGTGTATTTGCCACGATTTCCGATAAGGTCAATAACAACGTCAGCTTTTACTTCGTAAATCTGGCTTTGAAAGGAAAGATTTCTGTATAATCTGGAAACGTTTTGATTGGCATAATTTGCGCTTTGTGCATCGCTTCCGGCTACTTCACCTGTAGACAAAGTACCTCGTAAGGATACAAGTGGTGTCAACCTGTAAAGACCAGTCAATCCTATATTATAACGTGTAAATTTGATACTGGGACTTGCAAAACTAGGGCCTGGATCCAGATCCCCAACGTAGTTCATCGCATTTAAGCAACCACCGATGCTATAATATCGGTTCTTTTTAAAACTTTGTTGAGCTAATACTGAATGAATGCTAACAACAGCTAAAAATAAAATGGTTAGAAATGTGTATAACTGCTTCATGTGCACAATTTTCTTCTAAAATAATAACGAACTTGCAATTGTAAATATTACCAAATTTTCTCAATATATAACTATTTTTTCAAAAATATTAATTTCTGGCATCCAATCCCCAATTCAATTTACTGCGAAGAGTTTTGTAATAATTGTAATTTTTTAATTCAACCAATTTAATTTTAAAGTCTTCTTTTTTTACTGCTAACTTAATATTTGAAGAAACAATTCGAGATCTTGAATCTAACGAAATCAAAAAATTTTGGTTTCGTCCTTCAATCTCAAAAGAAATATGACTGTTATCAGGTACAATCATTGGCCGAACATTTAGATTATGAGGGCTTAAAGGTGTTATTATAAAATTCTCGGTTTTGGGGTGGACAAGTGGTCCACCACAGCTAAGCGAGTAACCCGTTGAGCCTGTTGGTGTAGATACAATTAGTCCGTCTGCCCAGTACGAATTAAGAAATTCTCCATCGATGTATGTATGAACAGTTATCATAGAGGAGGAATCTCGTTTGATCAACGCAAATTCATTAAGGGCAAAATTGACTCCGCCGAAAAGATCTTCTTCAGATACCAATTTTATTAACGTACGTTCAGATATTTTGTATTTTTCCGTTACTAATTCATCAATGGCTTTTTCAACCTCTTCTCTGGGTGTTGTAGCCAAAAATCCCAGTCTACCCGTGTTTATTCCAACAAGTGGTATTTCTTTTTGACCTGCAAAAGTTGCAGCCTCCAGCAATGTTCCATCTCCACCAATACTTAACATCAGATCTGGATTACTAAGATCCTTATCTGATTTGAAGATAGAATAAGTGTTCGGTAACCTTATAGCAATCTCTTCGAGGTACTCTATAAAGGATTCATTAATAATCAGAGAAATACCTTTTTGCTGTAGGTAATTAAAAAGATGCTGAACATGAGGAATATTATCTTCATTAAAGGGTCTGCCGTGTAGCGCAAAGATCATATAATCTTAAATGTTCAGGTATTTAAAAAGCATATCCAATCGATCTTTGTCATAATTTTCAACCTCGGTTTCCTGAAATTGAGCGATGATTTTATAATCATACCGTTCTAATGTAGCGATAACCCGTGTAAGATCAACTCTGTTAAGCTTTATCGTTACTTTAATAATAGAATCTTTGGTATCATTGGATACAAATACGCTTAAAATTTTAGTGTCATTTGCCTCAATAAGCCGTGCGATCTGTGCAAGAGAATAATCAATTTCTTTAATGGCTAAAACAATAATTCCACCAGGACCTTGGCTTGCAAACATCTGAGCAATCGCTACAGATGTTTCATTAACTGAAATAACTCCTAAATATTGTTTGTTGTCACCAACAACAGGAATAAGCTCAAGATTATTTTTTGTAGCTAGATTAATAACATCGTAATAATGCGTTCCGGAACTTACATAAATGTCCTGATAGTCGAGCTTGTATTGTGATAAAGGTAATGTTGAATCGTTTCGTTCCAGAATACTATCTTCAACAATAATTCCTTTGTAAATTCTATCTTCAACTACCGCTAACTGAGAAACGTGAAAAACCTCCATCCAATTTAAGGCTGTCTGACTAGTGTCATTCAGCTTTAAAGGCGGAATCATCTGGTTTATCAATTCTTCAGCTTGCATGTACTACTGCGTATTTAGATATAAATTGTTCAAATATTGAATTAAACTTTTCCGGTTGTTCCATCATTGGAGCATGACCGCAATGATCAATAAAGAAGAGTTCAGAATTTTTTATTAATAAATTAAATTCATGTGCTACAATAGCTGGAGTTATGGTATCATTTAATCCCCAGATTAACAACGTTGGCTTGTTTATTTTATGCAGATCCTTTGAGATATTATGTCTCTGTGCTGACTTAGCAATGGCAATTATGCGCATACATTTTGGAATATCGCTGCAGATCTGATACACCTCATCCACTAGTTCTTTTGTTGCAGTCTGCGGATAAAAGAATGTATATTCTACACGTTCTTTTATGTATGAATAATTTCCTCTTTTAGGAAAAGACCCTCCCATTCCATTCTCAAATAAGCCAGAACTTCCGGTTAACGTAATGCTTTTAATTTTTGATTGATTTTTTAAACAATATAGTAAACCAACATGCCCTCCCAAGGAATTGCCAATCAGATTTAAGTTATTTAACTTTTTAAACTCAACAAAACGCTCAACAAAGGCTACCAATCCATCCAGACCTGCTGATTTAATAGGCATTTCATAAATTGGCAACATGGGTATGATTACCCTATATTTTTTACTGAAATGATGAACGAGCATTTCCCAATTGCTCAATGCACCAAATAATCCATGTAAAAGAAAAAGTATTTCACCTTCACCTTCTTCAACAAATTTGAAATCACCTTCTTTTTTTATTACTAATTCCATAAATCAAGAACCCTTGTATACAAATAATAACGTGCAATCTAAAACAAAGTTCTCAATAATCCTCTTTGAAAACCTTTAGTCACATGCTTTTAAAGCTTGTGATAGAATAACAATTAATGTTTCTGTAACGTTTCTTCAACTTTATTCATAATATCTTTAAATGGAATAATTGTACTTATAAATTTTATTATTCCGGGGGAATATTCTGTTAACCATGGATATACAAAAGATTCATTTGTATATTCTGCTGGAATTTCCAATCCTGATTTCTGAAGTAACCATAAAATACAACCTAATCCAAATGCTGTTTGTAATATTCCAACAAAAGCACCAGCGTATTGATCAATGCTGCCGAGTAATGTTTGATGCAATATGGTTGTTAAAAAACGACCAAAAAGAATAATTATTAGTAATACAATTAAAAAAATAATTATGAAACTAATAACAGGAAGCAGGCTTTCACTTAAATTCAACCATTTTTTTAATGAAACTACTCCACTCTGGGCTAAATGAAATGCCGTAATAACAGCAATGATAAATGCCAGAAAGGTAATTATTTGAATCAGTAATCCAGTTTGATATCCTTTATAGCCTCCAAAAGCCAAAAGCAGAATAAGTATAATGTCAATAATTTCCAATGTATAACTAAGCTAAAGAAGACAATACCTTTTTTACAGTTTCTGATACCACTTTTCCATCGGCTTTTCCAGCTAATTCTTTGGAAGCTACACCCATAACCTTACCCATGTCCGCTGGACTTTTAGCACCAACTTGTGATACTATTTCCTTAATTTTGTTTTCAATTTCCTCTGCAGTCAATTGTTTTGGCAGAAACCTTTCTATTACGGCAATTTCCTGTAATTCTTTTTCTTCCAAATCTTTTCTCCCTTGTTGAGCAAAAATTTCGGCAGATTCTTTACGTTGTTTATATGCTTTAGTAAGAATCTTTGATTCTAAATCAGCAGAAAGTTCGCCGCCTGTAGCGCCTTTGTCGGTTTCAGCAATTAAAATCATGGATTTAATTGCTCTTAAGGCTCTTAAATCATCTTGATTACGTGCTAACATAGCTTTTTTTATTTCTGCTTCGATGGTTGCTTTTAAACTCATAGGTCTTTTGTACTTTTGTCTCAATATATAGACAAAAATATAAATAGAAGCATATACTCCAAACGGATGACACGATTAAGTGTAAATATTAATAAAATTGCTACTCTCAGAAATGCCAGAGGTGCAAATAACCCGGATGTTATAAAAGTAGCAATCGATTGTGAGCGTTTCGGCGCAGAAGGTATTACTGTACATCCACGACCCGATGAAAGACATATTCGTTATTCAGATGTATACGAATTAAAAAAAATTGTTAAAACGGAATTTAATATTGAAGGAAACCCAGACGACTCATTTATTAAATTGGTCGAAACTGTCAAGCCAGATCAAGTGACTTTAGTTCCGGATGCGCCAAATGCTATTACATCGAATGCTGGCTGGGATACTGTTAAACATCAGAAATATTTGTCAGAAATAATTGACCATTTTAAAAGGATGTCTATCCGTGTTTCTGTCTTTGTCGATCCCGATCCCAAATTTGTTGAAGGTGCAGCTAAGGCCGGTGCAGACAGAGTCGAATTGTATACGGAGCCTTATGCTGCTCAATTTCCTTTCGATCGCAAGAAAGCTATTGAGCCCTACATTATAGCGGCAAAACATGCATATGACATTGGCTTGGGTATTAACGCAGGACATGACCTTGATTTATTCAATTTAAAATATCTTTGTGAGGAAATTCCGTTTATTAATGAAGTTTCTATTGGGCATGCTTTAATTTGCGATGCTTTATATTATGGACTGGAGAATACAATACAATTATACCTAAGAGAACTTAAATAATCGGTTGAATGAAATTGTTTTACAGAGAAAGCGGGGAAGGTAAGCCACTGGTAATACTGCATGGTTTATTCGGTTCTTCAGATAATTGGATGAGTGTTGCTAAGGAGTTGGCACTAACAAATAAATTGTATGTGCTGGATGCCAGGAACCACGGTCAGTCGCCACATGACAATGAATTTAACTATACGGTAATGGCTGCCGATCTAAAGGAATTTTTAGACGAGCACCATATAATCAACCCCATTCTTATAGGTCATTCTATGGGAGGAAAAACCATTATGAAGTTTGCTTCCGAGTTCAAAGATATTGCAGAGAAGTTGATTGTTGTGGATATATCTCCAAGGTTTTATGGTAGACATCATGATACGATATTAGATGGATTAAGCAGTATTGATCTTAAAAATTTAAAAACCCGCAGTGAAGCTGATGAGCAACTATCTCACTATGTAGGCGATATTGGCGTAAGGCAATTTTTATTAAAAAGTTTGTACCGCGATTCGGATGGAAATTTTCAATGGAGAATAAATCTTCCTGTTATTAAGCAAATGATTGATAACATCGGCGAAGCATTTCCTGAAGGAATAAAAATAAACATTCCAACCTTATTTATTAAAGGTAGCGAAAGTGGTTATATCGAAGAAAAGGATATAAAAGTTATTAAGGAACATTTTTCAGACTACCGAATCGAAACAGTTGAAGGTGCCAGTCATTTTGTTCATGCAGAAAAACCTAAGGAGGTAATTAACCTCATTCAATCATTTATCCGGGAATAATTACCTAGCTTAAATATCCGGGAACACTTCTTATGACTTCATCTTCATCAAAAATAAACAAGGTCTATTTAATACCCAATGAGCTGGCCGATGGTACAGCAGAAAAATATATTCCGGAAATTGTAAAAGAAACACTTCTTTCTCTTCGAATTATTTTCTGTGAAGATGCACGAACTACTCGGAGATACATCGGAAAACTTCTAAAAGGCTTAGTAAGGGTAGAAGATTATACATTATTTGAGCTGACAAAAGATACGACTGAGCAAGCATTAAAACTTCAGATTGATCAGATTGAAGCATCTTCGGCTGTTGGTATAATCAGTGATGCGGGTTGCCCGGGTATCGCTGATCCAGGATCATTACTAGTTGCCTGGGCGCATAAGAATGCCGTTAAAGTAATTCCTCTACCTGGTCCATCATCAATATTATTATCGATCATGGCATCTGGTCTTAATGGACAGTCTTTTGCTTTTAATGGTTATTTGCCGATTGACAGGCAAGAACGAAAAAAAAGAATTAAAGAGTTAGAGAAAATAAGCAGACAAAACAAACAGACTCAATTGTTTATAGAGACTCCATATCGTAACGACAAATTGCTTGAGGACCTTATCGAAGTATGCGACAAAAGTACCCTATTGACTATTTCTGCTGATCTGACTGGGGAATCTGAACAAATTAGTACAAAGCCCGTAAGTCAATGGGTCAAAGAAAATATCGTGTTGGGAAAACGACCAACAATGTTTGGCTTTTTGGGTGTATAAAAAAATATTTCTCAAAATTCAACTTTTACTGTATTTTTGACAGATTGTACGAATTAAAACAAACCTTTATAAATTAATATATGCCTTATTTATTTACATCAGAATCAGTGTCTGAAGGTCACCCGGACAAAGTTGCAGATCAAATTTCAGATGCACTCATCGATCATTTTTTAGCGTTTGATCCCAATGCAAAAGTGGCTTGTGAAACACTTGTAACAACTGGTCAGGTATTCTTAGCTGGTGAAGTTAAATCCAAGGCATATCTGGATGTTCAGGAAATCGCTCGTGAAGTAATTCGCAAGATAGGTTATACCAAAGCAGAATATATGTTTGAAGCGAATTCATGCGGTATCCTTTCTGCTATACATGAACAATCAGCAGACATCAATCAAGGCGTTGATCGTAAGAAGAAAGAAGAACAAGGTGCAGGTGATCAAGGTATGATGTTTGGTTATGCAACCAACGAAACCAATGATTATATGCCATTGGCTTTGGATTTGGCACACAAACTTTTATTGGAACTTGCAGCACTTCGCCGTGAAGGAAAGCAAATTAAATATCTTCGCCCGGATGCAAAATCTCAGGTAACATTGGAATATGACGACAATAACCGTCCTGTTCGTATTGATGCTATTGTGATTTCTACACAGCACGATGATTTTGATACAGATGAGAAAATGCATAAGAAAATAGAAAAGGATATTATCTCTATTCTTGTACCACGCATTGTTTCAAAATATCCTAAGTATAAAAAATTCTTTACTGGTAAAATCAAATATCATATTAACCCTACAGGAAAATTTGTTATCGGTGGTCCTCATGGTGATACTGGTCTTACAGGCAGAAAAATAATTGTTGATACGTATGGTGGTAAGGGTGCTCACGGTGGTGGTGCTTTCTCGGGTAAAGATCCATCAAAGGTAGATCGTTCCGCAGCATATGCTACCAGACATATTGCCAAAAACTTAGTAGCAGCAGGTTTATGCGATGAAGTATTGGTTCAGGTGTCTTACGCTATAGGTGTTGCACAGCCAATGGGTATTTATGTAAATACCTATGGTACTGCAAAAATTAAAAAATCAGATGGTGAGATTGCTAAAATAGTTGAGAAATTATTCGATATGCGTCCATATGCTATTGAACAACGTTTAAAATTGCGTAACCCGATTTATAGCGAAACAGCAGCTTATGGTCATATGGGGCGCAAACCACAGATCGTTGAGAAAACATTTAAGAGCAATGATGGTAAAGTATTAAAGAAAAAAGTAGAATTATTTACATGGGAAAAATTAGACTATGTAGATAAGGTGAGAAAAGCTTTTGGAATTAAATAATACTGGAAGAAAAAATTATAAATAAAAAGCCCCGTAATACGGGGCTTTTTATTTAATGGCTAAGAGCCTTTTCTTTTAATTTGCTCAATTGATTTTTCAGAATATCATAAGCAACATCAATCGCTTCTTCAAATGTTGCGCGTTGCTCTTTCACAACAATGCTATTGCCAGGAATATTTATTTTAACATTAACAACTTTATTGCCTTTCGAATCATTTGTATCTAATTTCAGATATACTTCACCATCAATAATGGTATCGTTAAACGTATTTAGCTTGTCTAATTTTTTTTGAAGGAAATCCAATAATTTAACGTCTGCGTCAAAATGGATTGATTGTACCTGAAGTTTCATACTGCGAAAAGTTTAAAGGTTGAATTAAGACTTAGGGTGAGCTTGATCAAATATTGATTTTAACTTATCAATGCTGTTGTGAGTATAAACCTGCGTTGCTGCAAGGCTTGTATGGCCTAACAGATCTTTTATAGCATTTAAATCTGCACCTTTATTTAATAAATGTGTAGCAAATGTATGGCGTAAAACGTGTGGACTTCTTTTATCTACAGAAATACCCTCCTGACTTTTTATACTATTCAGCACTAATCTGTAAATGAACATTGGATAAACCTGCTTCCCATCATTAGTAACGATAAAGAATTCATTAATGTTACTAAATGATTCGTTTTTCTTTTTTGTGATGTATTGCTTTATGAGATCAAACAGAGATTGATTCACAGGTATAATTCTTTCTTTGTTTCCTTTACCCAGAACCTTAATTGTTTTCTGATAAAGATTAATGTCAGATTCCTTTAAACCAATGAGTTCAGACAAACGAATACCTGTTCCATATAAAAGTTCCAGTACCATTTTGTTTCGTAAGCCATTAAAATCAGCTTCAAAATAAATAGAGTCAAGAAGCTGAATGATATCATCTTCTTTCAGAAATACGGGCAAGGATTTTTTGACTTTTAGTGCACGAACCTTTAATGTAGGATCTTTACGTATATATTCTTTCTTTAAAAGAAAGTGATAATAAGATCGTAAGCAAGCTATTTTTCTATTAATGGATTTCGGAACAATATCCTGATCCACCAGATTTAAAATCCAGCTCCGAAGCATGGGATAATTTGCTTCTTCAGGTTTATCAAGTTCGTACGTTGATTGAAGATATGTACAAAACCCTGAAAGATCGTTCTGGTAGGAAACGATGGTATGTTTTGAGTATCTCTTTTCGAAAGATAAATATGTTAAAAATTCATCTACCATATTGCTTTACCGGATAATAATCTGGTAAAACAATATAGTTAAATATAATAAGGAATTAAAATTAATTCGCTTCGCCTTCTTGAAGTTTTAGACGGTATGCCGCACGAATAACCTGAGTTCTAAGACGTACAGATTTTTTTTCGTAATAAGAACGAGCACGAAGTGCTTTTAAAACACCTGTTTTTTCAAATTTCTTTTTGAAACGTTTTAAAGCTTTATCTATTGGTTCGTTTTCTTTAACGTTGATTACGATCATAACAATTGATTTATTTAAAATAAGGACTGCAAATTTAGACATTCATTTGCAGAAATACAAAAGGGAATGTGAATAATTTTATTTTTATAAGGATTTGGCAATCACGATTTTCTGAATTTCAGAGGTTCCTTCACCAATCGTACATAATTTTGCATCTCTATAAAACTTTTCTGCCGGGAAATCTTTTGTGTATCCATATCCCCCAAAAACCTGTAAAGCCTCATTAGCAACTTTAACAGCAACTTCTGATGCATACAACTTGGCCATTGCAGCTTCCCGTGTCATTTTAAGACCTTTTATTTTCATATCGGCGGCTCTAAAAGTTAATAATCTGGCAGCCTGAATATCTGTAGCCATATCAACCAATTTGAAAGAAATTCCCTGAAAATTCCCTATTGGTTGATTAAACTGCTGTCTTTCTTTAGAATAAGCAAGAGCTGCTTCAAAAGACCCCTGTGCTATTCCCAGGCTTAATGCAGCAATAGAAATTCTTCCACCATCCAGAACTTTCATGGCTTGCTTAAAACCATCTCCTGAATGTCCAAGCAATTGACTTTTGTGAACCCGAACATTATCAAATAAGAGTTCGCACGTTTCGGAAGCTCTCATCCCCAACTTGTTTTCTTTTCTTCCATGGCTGAATCCAGGTGTTCCTTTTTCTATGATAAAGGCAGATGAGAAACGTTTATCCTCGCTATTTGCATTGCGTGCCAATACTACAGCAACATTGCATGATTTGCCATGTGTAATAAAATTCTTTGAACCATTAATAATCCAGTAATCTCCGTCTTCTTCGGCTACTGTACGCATGTTTCCGGAATCCGAACCGGTGTTTGCTTCCGTTAATGCCCATGCCCCAATCCATTGGCCGGTTGCCAGTTTGGTCAGGTATTTTTGTTTTTGTTCTTCGTTTCCAAAGGCAAGTATGTGGCCTGTACACAAAGAATTATGTGCAGCCATTGATAAACCTATTGAACCACAAACTTTTGATATTTCTTCAATAGCTACAATATATTCAAAGTAGCTCATGCCTGCCCCACTATATTGTTCCGGCACTAAAACACCCATTAAACCATACTCACCCATTTTATGAAATAGATCCACTGGAAACTCTTGGGCTTCATCCCATTGCATTACAAATGGGCGTATATATTTTTGCGCAAAATCTTTTGCCATTTGGGAGATCATGCGTTGATTCTCAGTATAGTCTAAGTTCATAAAGCTGAATAATGAAGATTTAAATACATAATACTAAAATAATTTAGTAAGGCATGCTCCATTCATGGCATTTGGTGACTTTATTTGTAAAATAATCCTGAATAAGAATATCAGGGTTAAAGGATAAAAGATCAAATACACTATCATCTTTTGAAAAGAAATGCAGTCGGTAATTTTCATTACTTAATTCCTTTTCAATGGTGTTAATTCGAGCCCTATCGTCTTCCATCACAAAGACTTTAAGTGTTTTTGAAGTACTCATAAGACATTACGGTTAGATAATTATATTGTAATACGGTAAAAATCGGTTCGAGTTAGATTTTTTTATATGTATCTGTACGAACAGGTAATAATCCTATTTTTTTATATCTTGCCGATAATATATTATATATTCAGTATGAAAATTGCAATTGTTGGTACCGGTTACGTAGGTTTGGTTACAGGAACCTGTTTTTCAGATGTAGGTATTGAAGCAACCTGTGTCGATATTGATCAGACAAAAATAGACAATCTTAAAAAAGGTATACTGCCTATTTATGAGCCAGGTCTGGAAGAAATGGTTGAACGCAATGTTAAGAAAGGTCGTTTGAAATTTTCTACCAATCTTGCCGAAAGTATTATCGGTGCGGAAGTTGCTTTCATCGCCGTGGGTACACCTCCGGATGAAGATGGAAGCGCCGATCTGAAATATGTATTAGCCGTTGCTGCTGAAATCGGTCGTACGATGCAACAATCGTTGGTTGTAGTTACCAAAAGTACTGTACCAGTAGGGACATCTCATAAAGTTCGAAAAGCATTGGCAGATGAATTAGCTAAACGTGGATCTTCATTACCTTTTTATGTTTCGTCAAATCCTGAATTCCTGAAAGAAGGAGCGGCTATTGATGATTTTATGAAACCAGATAGAATTGTGGTGGGTGTTGATGCTCCTGAAGCAGAAGAGACCATGAGAAAGTTATACAAACCATTTTTATTGAATGGGCATCCGATTTTCTTCATGGATATTCCATCCGCTGAGATGACCAAATATGCAGCGAATTCAATGCTGGCAACTAAAATCAGCTTCATGAACGATATCGCCAACTTATGTGAAATCGTTGGTGCAGATGTAAATCTTGTTAGGAAAGGAATCGGTTCCGATCTAAGAATAGGAAATAAATTCATTTACCCTGGCGTTGGTTATGGAGGATCTTGTTTCCCCAAAGATGTAAAAGCATTGATAAAAACGGCAAAGGAAAGTGGATACGATATGCGTATCCTGAATGCAGTTGAAGAAGTAAATAACGATCAGAAATATGTGTTGGTGAAGAAGGTAAATCAGCATTATAAAAATAATATTAAAGGCTTGCGTTTCGCTGTCTGGGGACTTTCATTTAAGCCTAAAACAGATGATATGCGCGAAGCTCCATCGTTGGTAATTATTCCGGAATTAATAAAAGCCGGGGCTTCTGTGATTGCATATGATCCAGTATCTATGCACGAAGCTTCAAAAGTACTTGGTGATACTATTGAGTATGCAGATGATCCAATGGCTGCTTTGGAAGATGCTGATGGATTATTAATTGTAACCGAATGGCCTGAATTCCGTTCACCTGATTTTGAAATGATCAAAAGTAAAATGAAAGGCAATGCAATTTTTGACGGAAGAAATATTTATGATGTTCAGGAAATGAAAAAACTGAATTTTGCATATTACTGTATAGGATTAAAATCGAACTAATTATAATGGGAAGAAAAAGAGTATTAATCACAGGCGCGGCCGGATTTTTAGGATCACATTTGTGTGATCGTTTTATTAAAGAAGATTATCATGTAATTGGAATGGATAACCTTATAACAGGTAATCTTAAAAATATTGAACATCTTTTTAAACTGGAAAATTTCGAGTTCTATAATCATGATGTTTCGAAATTTGTTCATGTTGCGGGTTATTTAGATTATATACTTCATTTTGCATCACCGGCAAGTCCGATTGATTATTTGAAAATACCTATTCAGACATTGAAAGTAGGCTCTTTAGGGACGCACAACTTATTAGGTCTTGCAAGAGCTAAAAAAGCAAGAATGTTAATTGCTTCAACTTCCGAAGTATATGGCGACCCATTGGTACATCCACAGAATGAGGATTACTGGGGTAATGTAAACCCGATTGGACCTCGTGGTGTATACGATGAAGCAAAACGCTTTCAGGAAGCTATAACAATGGCTTACCACACCTACCATCAAGTTGAAACGCGCATTGTTCGTATTTTCAATACATATGGTCCAAGAATGCGACTGAATGATGGCAGAGTATTGCCAGCCTTTATTGGTCAGGCTTTGCGAGGGGAAGATCTAACTTCTTTTGGTGATGGAACACAAACCCGTTCCTTCTGTTATGTGAGTGATTTGGTTGAAGGGATTTATCGTTTATTATTGAGTGATTATGTATATCCTGTAAATATTGGAAATCCAGCAGAGATAACCATTAATCAGTTTGCTGAAGAGATCATTAAATTAACGGGTTCTAATGTAAAGATCATTTTTAAACCTTTACCTACAGATGATCCAAAACAGAGAAAACCAGATATAACACGTGCAAAAGAAATTCTTGGATGGGAGCCAAAAGTATCACGTGCTGAAGGTTTAAAAATTACATATGAATATTTTAAATCGCTTCCTAAATCAGACTGGGATGTACTTCCTAAAGAATTTAAAAAGAATTAATGATATTCAATTATTTTTATGTTTAAATACAATGAGCAATTACTAAATAAGGAACACCAACTGGCCGTTATTGGACTGGGCTATGTTGGTCTTCCAATTGCGCTGTCCTTTGCACGAAAAATTAAAGTCATAGGCTTTGACATTAATTCAAAAAGAATTGAATTGATGCAGCATGGAATTGATCCAAGCGGTGAATTGGAGAGCGGAGATTTTGATAATTGTGATATTGTTTTTACAACGGACTTAGAGATACTAAAACAGGCCACTTTTTTTATTGTGACAGTTCCTACTCCTATTGATGAATTTAATCACCCTGACTTAAAGCCACTATTGTCCGCTACAAGATCAATCGGAAAAGTTCTGAAGAAAGGTGATTATGTTGTGTACGAATCTACCGTATATCCTGGATGTACGGAAGATGATTGTATTCCCTTACTGGAAGAGCTTTCTGGCCTTACATTTAAAAAAGACTTTAAAGTTGGGTACTCTCCTGAACGAATAAACCCAGGCGACAAGGAGCATACATTATCTAAAATTACCAAAGTAGTTTCTGGTTGTGATGATGAGAGTCTGAATACCATTGCTGATGTATATTCGTTAGTAGTAGAAGCTGGAATTCATAAAGCATCCAGTATAAAAGTAGCCGAAGCCGCAAAGATCATAGAAAATACGCAACGAGATCTAAACATCGCGCTCATGAATGAGCTTTCTATGATTTGTGATCAGCTGAATATAAGTACTTATGAAGTATTGGATGCTGCTGCAACGAAGTGGAACTTTCTTCGTTTTACACCGGGCTTGGTTGGAGGGCATTGTATCGGAGTCGATCCTTATTATCTTACTTACAAAGCTAAAAAATTAGGCCTCAATCCAAATGTTATATTAAGCGGTAGATCTATAAATGATCAGATGCCTTCTTATATAGCAAAGAAAATAATTCAGTATCTGATAAAATCAGGTAAAGAAGTTTCTAAGTCAAACATATTGATCAAGGGTGTTACATTTAAAGAAAATGTTGAAGATATCAGAAACTCCAAAGTTGCTGAACTAATTCATGAACTACTTTCTTTTAGCACTAATGTTGATGCAGTTGATCCGTATGCTTCATTTGAAGAATTTCAGCATGAATATCATTTATCTGTATCAACAGAAATCAAAAGTGAGTACGATGTGATCGTTATCGCAGTAGCTCATAAGGAATATCTTGATTTAGATATTGAATATTTTGGAAAGCTTTTGAATAAAGATGGAATACTCATTGACATAAAAGGTATTTACAGAAAATCAGAACACCCATACTCTTACTGGACTTTATAATAGAATGAATCAGAAAAAGACAATACTAATCACTGGTGGTGCAGGTTTTATTGGATCACATGTAGTTCGCTTATTTGTTACTAAATATCCGGAATACACGATTGTTAACCTTGATAAACTGACCTATGCCGGTAATCTTGAAAATCTGATCGATGTTGAATCGTTACCAAATTATATTTTTGAAAAGGGTGATATTGCCGATACAAATTATATTACATCACTTTTCAAAAAGTATTCATTTGACGGTATCATTCATTTGGCTGCAGAATCACATGTAGATCGCTCAATCGTTGCACCAATGGATTTTGTAATAACAAATGTCATTGGAACGGTTAATTTATTGAATGCAGCAAAAGATGCATGGAAGTCTTCAAACTTTGAGAATAAGAGATTCTATCATGTCTCTACGGATGAAGTTTACGGATCTTTACACGATGATGGTTTTTTCCTGGAAACAACTTCGTATGATCCTCAATCTCCTTATTCGGCTTCTAAGGCTTCATCGGATCATTTTGTAAGGGCCTATCACAATACTTATAAACTTCCAGTAGTACTTACTAACTGTTCCAATAATTACGGCCCTAATCAGTTTCCCGAAAAATTATTACCGTTATTCATCAACAATATTCGCTTTAATAAAAGCCTGCCTGTTTATGGAAAAGGAGAAAATATAAGAGATTGGCTTTATGTTATTGATCATGCCCGTGCAATAGATGTTGTTTTCCATAATGGCAAAAATGGTGATACCTATAACATAGGTGGTCACAATGAGTGGACGAATATTGATCTCATTCATTTACTTTGTAAACAAATGGATCAAAAGTTAGGAAATCCATCCGGAACAAGTGAAAAACTAATTACGTATGTTACGGATAGAGCTGGCCATGATTTCAGATATGCGATTGATGCAACAAAAATTAAAAATGAATTGCACTGGGTTCCTTCAGTGACGTTTGAAGAAGGATTGAGTCAAACAATAGACTGGTATCTTTCGAATCAGAAGTGGATGGATAAAATTACTTCTGGTGAATATGCCAGTTATTACGAACAACAATATAATAAAAGATAATTTTCATTTTATTTCATAGAATTCAATACAGCCATGAAAGGAATTTTATTAGCAGGAGGAACAGGTTCTCGTTTGCACCCCCTTACTTTAGCAATGAGTAAACAGATGATGCCTGTTTATGATAAGCCAATGATTTATTACCCACTTTCCTGTTTGATGTTAGCTGGAATAAAGGAGATTCTTATAATTTCTACGCCACATGATCTACCTAATTTTCAGAAGTTGCTGGGCGATGGATCTTCCTTGGGATGTAAATTCGAATACGCTGTACAGCCGTCACCAGACGGTTTGGCACAGGCATTTATTATCGGAGAAAAATTTATAGGTAATGATAAAGTTGCTTTGATACTGGGCGATAATATTTTCTATGGTTCTGGTCTGGGGCGATTGCTTCACTCTCATAATGATCCGGATGGTGCTGTGATATTTGCGTATCACGTGAATGATCCTGAACGATACGGTGTTGTTGACTTTGATGAAAATATGAACGCATTGTCAATAGAGGAAAAACCCTTAACCCCAAAATCAAATTATGCTGTTCCAGGTGTTTATTTCTATGATAATAGTGTCATTGAAATTGCTAAGAATTTAAAACCAAGTCTGCGTGGTGAACTGGAAATAACAGATGTAAATAAAATTTATTTGGAACAGAAAAAACTAAAAGTAGCAATACTAAATAGAGGTACAGCTTGGCTGGATACAGGTACCTTCGCTTCATTAATGCAGGCAGGAGAATTTGTACGTGTTATTGAAGAGCGTCAGGGATTGAAAGTTGGTTGTATAGAAGAAGTAGCATACACTATGAAATTCATTGATAAGGAACAATTAAAACTATTGGCTAATCCTTTACTGAAAAGTGGATACGGTCATTATTTATTAGGCTTGCTGAGAAAGTAAATCTGGTTTTTCACAAATCAGCAAGACCTTTCTTCCATCAGAGAGGGTGGTGGCAAAAACATAGATATTGCCGCCATCCTTTAATCCAATCTTCTTACGTATTGTTTCAACGGAATCCGGAAAATTTCTTGTTTGAATATTGGCCTTACCAGTTTCAATTACATTGTGTATTTCCTTTTTGTTATAGCCAACAATCTTTTTCACAACAAACGATCTTCCAGGGAAATCAATTATTAAATGATTAGACGTATATAAGTGTGTTGATGGGTGTAATTTATGTACATCAAATTGTTTTGTAATACTATTGAATGCTCCAGCCTTTAATATAGAAGCATTTGGTTCGTATAGATAATATAACGGTTCTGAAATTGATGATTTGTGTATAGTTTCTTCAGAAATATTGAAAACAAAACGGTCGATTGTATTTTTGAAATTATGTACACAAACAAATAAAGCTTCACCTATATACTCTTTGTTCAACAGATATAAGACCTCTTTGCATTCCTGATCAACACTTATTATGTGAATTTCTTTAACACCTTTTAACTGACGGGTTGCTTCTGTGATGTCAAGCATAGGCGATGTTTTGATCAATATGATATCGCTTAATGAAAAATACAGATCCAAAAAGTCAACAACATTTGGATCGCAATCACTTAATTTGTAAACTTTTTGGCTCTCTTTTCTTCTTGCGGGATCCAGATAAATGAGATCGACTTTATCTGTAATTGTTTTTAAGATATTTTCTGAAATGCCTTGACGTACTTCAATAGCCAATTGGCCTAATGCGATAAAATTGTGAGCGGCGATTTCAGTGAGTTCTTCCTGCTGTTCAATATAAATTACTTTGCTGAAATTTTTTGATAGAAAGAACGTATCTACTCCAAAACCACCGGTTAAATCAATAGCGTAGTCTCCTTTGACAAGTGAAGCCTTGTACTGTGCTGTTTTTTCAGAAGAGCATTGTTCCATACTCAAACGTACAGGATAAACAATACGATCATTGCTGGCCCATAGGGGCAATTTTACAGAAGCCTTCTGCCAACCTTCAATTTGTGCTGCAACCCATTTTGCATCTATTTTGAATGGAGGTATTTTAAGCATTAAACCGGCAATATCGGATTTTCGGTTTTTATGAATGAAAGATGCAATTTCTTCTGATAGTAATTCCTTGATAGGTACCATATTCAAAGATACTATTTATCTGATATTCCAGTATCTAAAAAGATAATATGCTTGCCCCTTTGTTATTTTTTTTATTATGCTCTATTTTGTTGTGAGTAGAAACATTGAACAGCTTGAATTGTTTTTTTATTATTAAAAATAAAAACAATTATTATGGACAGATGGACTGAACAAAATAATAGACTTGTTAAATCTTTTGAATTTAAAGACTTTAAAGAAGCATTTGCCTTTATTACACGCGTCGCTGCAATTGCAGACAGAATGGATCATCATCCTTACTGGACAAACTGCTGGAATAAAGTTTATATGGAATTGAATACACATAGTGCGGGCGGCATAGTTACCCAAAAGGATGAATTATTAGCCCAAGCGATTGATAAGGTAGTAAATGAATAAAAGCGAAGATCAAAAAGGAAAATTATACCTGGTACCAACTCCTATCGGGAATTTAGAAGATATTACATTACGTGCCATACGTATTCTGAAAGAAGTGGATATCGTTTTGGCTGAGGATACACGTACAAGTGGTAATTTGTTAAAGCATCTTCAGATTCAGACCAAGCTTCAGGCTTTTCATGCCCATAATGAACATAGGGCTTTGCAGGGAACGATTCAACTGTTAATGGAAGGTAAGACCTTGGCATTGGTTTCTGACGCGGGAACGCCAGGTATATCTGATCCTGGCTTTTTACTTGTGCGGGAATGTTATGCAAATGATATCTCTGTTGAATGCTTGCCTGGTCCAACAGCTTTTGTTCCTGCCATTGTAAAATCAGGTTTACCATCCGATCGGTTTGTATTTGAAGGATTTCTTCCACACAAAAAAGGAAGAAAAACACGCATCGAAAATCTGTCAAAAGAAGATCGCACTATTATTTTTTATGAATCTCCTTACAGGCTTGTTAAAACATTGGAACAGCTGAAGGAGGCTTTCAATGAAGATCGAAAGGCATCTGTATCGCGCGAATTAACCAAGATGTTTGAAGAAACCCGTAATGGAACTTTAACAGAGCTGGCTTCACACTATACCAAACATCCTCCTAAAGGAGAAATTGTATTGATTGTTGCTGGTTGGAATAGCAAAAACTCAAATGTGGAAGATAGTGCAGAAGAAGATATTGATGAAGAAAATGAATGAGTAATTTTATTTCCCCAAATCAATAACCACCGTACATGATTTATTAAAAGGAGGGGGATTAGATGAATCCGGATGTTGTACATTAAAAAAGTAATATTTTGAATCATTTTTTATAAAAGCACCTCCAGTTGTTTCAGACCCTAGTGGAGCTATAACAAATCGTTTTAGGTCTTCTACCGTTGGGTCTTTTATGCTGAGATCAAGCCAGTAAATTTCATTCACAACGCTTTTATCATTTAAGGCAGCTTCACTTGCCCTTCCTCTGTTACTATTAAAAATATCTTCGGAGATTATTAAGTATGTTTTGCCTTTTATCGTTACGTTTGTAATAGCATCCGGATTTGCGAAATGTTTTGTTTTACCAGCACCACCATCCAATAAAACCCGAATATCATTTGTAGCAAGATCAAATTCTAAAATGCTTCCATAGGGATGATCAATAAGACCGGGTTTTAAAGAAAAGGACTTAAGATGTTTTGCAGCCTTGCCATCGTAAAGCTTTTCTTCTAAAAATCCATCATAACCGGTTTCAGTAATATATATCTTGTTATTAACTAAAGTCATCCATTCCATTCTAAGAAAGTAAGTAGCACCCATCCGAAGGGCTACGTTTCTTATTTGTACTAATGAATCCAATTGCATGGGTAGTTTTATCCAATGCGATGTATCCTTTACAGTAGATTCCTTATAGGCATATAATTGTCCTTTTGTAAAATCGTTTTTTGTATCAGATACAAATTTGAAAAATATGCATGGTGCATAGTCGTCCGTTAAAAAAACTGTTTTTCCATCGGGCATAACTAATGCACTTTCGTGAACAAAGCGACCCATGGAGTATAATTTATGTATGGCTTTATTTGTATTAGGGTCTACTTCAACCATCCATCCTGTGTGTTTATATCGTGGAAGATTGTTAAAATCACTAACATCCCGATACCCTTTTCCTTTTTTCTGAAGTTTGTCATTGCTATCAGGTGTTCCTTCTTCGGCACTAAGAATGGTATTTTTGCCCTCAACAAGAGTTCCACTGCAATTGTCGTAAGTACCGCCAACGGTTGTAAAATCAATATTCAGTATTTTCCCGTTAACAGCCCATTCTTCATTTGTTAGCCTAAGAGGTATAATACTCATTCCACCACCATCGCCCAAGACAGTTGAGGAATCGTTACATTCGTGAGATACCGCTAGTTTAATAGATGAATTGTTTTTGTCTGGAATGGTTAATACCATGTCATGCCAACCTTTCGCTTTGCCGATTTTTCCATCGGAAGTGTATACAGAATCTCCTTCGCTAAACAGAACTTTATAATGTAATCCTTTTGGTATGATCAATGTTGTTGGTTTATCCTGGGGAGGGACTTCAACAAAAGGATTTTGTGCTGAAACGTTTTGCAGAATGATAAAATTCAGAAGAAGTAACAATCGTTTCATAATTACTAAAGATCAAGTTGAAGCATTAAAATATCGGATCCGCCTTTGTCATCATCACTTACCGCAATGCCAATATAGCTGTTTTCACCTTCTTTTTCATAAATTGAGATAGACTCAACTTTAAGATTTGCATTGTTAATTCTTGGAATTATCTCAAAAGCTGTTACATTTCCTTTGAAGCCAATCGAGGCTTTTCCTCTGATTTTATTTTCTCCTTCAAAAGATAAAATGCCAACGGCACTTCCTTTTATCTCACCATCATCTATTGCATTTGTTGTATCTTCTGCAGAAGCCGTAAAAAAAAGAATATTTTCAAAGAAATCTGCACCGGATAAGCCAGCACGAAAGCCATTAATGTCCGGAATATTGCAAGAAATGATTGTAGGAAAAGGGACTCCCTCTGTATGACCTTGAATAAATTCTATAAATTCAGGCAAATCAAATCGCAAAAGAGTGTTATTCTCACGATTAAAAATAAAAAGGTATTCATCATTACAAGCCGCGGCCTCAAAATTCAGTACACCACTTATTCCGGTAGCTTCTTCATTTAACCTGAGAAATGAATACCATTTTTCCAGAGAGACTTTCCATACAATATGTTTGCGATTATATGGAGTGGGTAGCTTCACTAAAAATGCAACATCTCGCTGAGGAGAGATTGAACCTGAACCAAGAACTAATAGATGCGGATAACCATTAATTTCAAATTTGGCAATGCATTCAAGATCTGCTTTTTCTTTTTTTAAAATACGTCCATCAAGAATAAATTTTTCCTGAATTTCATACAGAGGAACTTTTGCTAGTAATGTAAGATCGTATTTTAATATATAAAGAAAACAAGAATCATCACCTACAACATAAATATTTCCATTTAATATTTCTACTGCTGAAGCAGAGGGAATATTGCTTAAATGAGCATGTTTTAAAACATGTATGTTCATTGGATTTATTAAGGATAGTAAATGCTTTATTTCTTTATATTAAATAAAATGTATTCATTATCATTTCCAGGGCCTTGGCGACCATCTTCAGGATATACATATAAAATTTTCATTGCAGCATAGCTTGTTGTATCACCTCTTAACTGCAAAATATAGATGTCTCCTATTTTTGCAGAATCTTTCGGGGCAGAAGTTGCGGATGCTATATGGTTTTTAAAATGAGCAATTAAGTCTATGTCAGTTGCAGTAGCATAAGGAAATAAAGAATCTTTTACAAATAATGTTCCATTACCAGGTGCTGAACAAAACTTACCGGGAAAAAGCATGCTGGTTGGGAGATAGGTGGTTCTTATATCCAATATCGAAGGTGATGCATAACCTACCTCTGATACCAGATCCCACACATCATAGGCAGGGTAAAAGGTGGAAGTATATGTATTAGTAGTCGTATTGAAATAATCGCCATATGCATATGAGTTATAGATACGTATACCTGTATACTCAGTAAGTTTTCCATAGACAATAAAAAACTGGGCAGGACCGAAAAGTATGGTGGACAAATTAGCAGGACTTGTATTTAACGGTCCAGAAAAGGTTGTATCACGTGTGTATACAAAATAAAACTCGTCTGTAACGGCATTTAAATTATTTGCTCGTAAAGGAACTGTCACAACGAAGCTAGTAGTATCATTTGTAAAAGGAACGGAATAGTAATATTGACCCTTCACATCTTGTGAAAACCCTGATCCAGTATAATTGTAATTCACATATGGGCCTGGGTTTGTAGGATTATCAATGGATCTTGTATAAATATACAGGCGGCTAGGAAAATGCGCCTGGTCAGGAGCCATTGCAATTACCTGTAAAATGGCAGTTGTCTGGGTTCTTATTACATAAAATGTATCTTTGGAATAAGGATTAACAGCATTCAATGTAATCGTTCTTTGCGCTACTATTACCGGGGCAGGATCTGAATGTCTACATGAATTTGTAAACAAGGTTGAAGTGATCAGCAGGCATAGCAGAAAAGAATGAGTAATTTTTGACATATTAATTTAATTTATATTCAACTCTGGCACACAGCAAATATTCTCAGAGAATATTAAAATTACGGGATATGAATGAAATATCAATGTTTTATGGCGTCTATATTTGAAATTAACGAACTTTATTGCGTAATTATTTTACCAAGTGAACTATTTGGCCCCTAAACATTTTCCACTGCATGCAAAAACCATTTAATATTAATACTTGGATCGAAGAAAACAGACATCTTCTTAAGCCTCCAGTAGGGAATCAGCAAATATATATTGATAATAAAGACTTTATCATCATGGTTGTTGGTGGTCCCAACACGCGAAGGGATTTTCATGTCAATAAGGGAGAAGAATTTTTTTATCAGCTCGAAGGGGATATAATACTTAAAACAATCGAAAACAATGTTGTTACAGATATTGCAATTAAAGAAGGCGATATATTTTTATTACCACCAAATGTTCCTCATTCTCCAAGGAGATCTGCAGATACGGTAGGACTTGTAATTGAAAGATATAGAGATGAAAACGAATTAGACGGTTTTATCTGGTTTTGTGAAAATTGTAATACTAAACTTCACGAGGAGTTTGTTGCAGTAAAAGATATTGTTAAACAACTTCCGGTTGTTATGAATAATTTCTATTCAGATAAATCATTATGTACCTGTAAAAAATGTGGTGCAATTATGCAGGCTCCAATAAAAAATTAAATCGTGGCAGAAAGATTCAGTATCACTCGTACGTTTGCTTTACAGCTTGATAAAGAAGATCCTTTGGCTACTTATCGTAAGGACTTTTTATTTCCTAAGTCGCTTAAGCCAGTTACATATTTTTCGGGACATTCTTTAGGTTTGCAACCAAGACTAACAAAGAGTTATATGCTGCAGGAGCTTGATGATTGGGAAAAATTTGCTGTTGAAGGACATTGGAAAGCAAAAAATCCTTGGTTAAACTATCATCAGGCATTTTCAAAGCCACTATCGGTTTTAACAGGGGCATATCCAGATGAAGTCATTGCTATGAATAGTCTTACGACGAATCTTCATTTTATGCTAGCCTCTTTTTACAGGCCTTCAGGAAAAAAGATTAAGATTATTACGGAAGCTTGGAATTTTCCATCCGATCGTTTTGCATTAGAAAGTCTTGTCAAATTATATGGATACGATCCTAAAAAGGTAATTATTGAAATTAAACCTTCAAAGAAAAACTTTCACATTACAACAGAAGAAATCTGTGCTGTTATTGAAAAAAATAAAGCAACTGTCGCTTTGGTTTTGTTTAATGGTGTGAATTATTATACAGGGCAGGTTTTTGATATACCACGAATTACTCAATCAGCACATCTTGCCGGAGCATTTGCAGGATTTGATCTCGCACATGCTATAGGAAATATTAATTTGCAATTGCATGACTGGAAAGTAGACTTTGCCGTGTGGTGCAGCTATAAATATCTGAATGGAGGACCTGGTGCCGTTGGTGGAGCATTTGTTCATCAGATTCATGGTCATGACAAAACAACTCCCAGAATGGCAGGTTGGTGGGGACATGAACAGAATACACGATTTAATCTGGAAGGAGCATACAAGCCTTTATCCGGCGCTGCAGGTTTTCAGGTAAGTAATGCACCTATCATGAATATGGTTGGCTTAAAGGCCTCATTGGAAATATTTATGAAAGCTGGTGTACCAGCCATTTCAAAGAAACGTAATACGCTTTTTGATTACTTGGTTTTTTTAATTAATGCACTTTGTACTGCAGATCAAACAAAAAAATTTCAAATAAAGATTATAACTCCACTTTCTCAGAAAGAGCATGGGTCAATGCTTTCTATCAAGGTAGAGGCTGGAAAAGGAAAGGAATTATTTGACTTACTTATTAATGCAGGATATTATGTGGATTGGCGCGAACCTGATGTAATACGCATTGCACCAGTACCACTGTATAATAGTTTTCAGGATGTATATAATCTGGCAATTGAATTATCAAAATTGGCAGTACTAGTATAATTAAATGTCTAAAGAAAGAATTACCATTTGCGGAGCGGGCTTAGTAGGAAGTCTGTTGTCAATTTACCTGATTCAAAGAGGTTTCTCGGTGCGTGTTATTGAAAAGAGGCAGAACCCTCTGAAATCAGTCAATGATAGTAGCCGTTCCATTAACCTCGCAATAAGTCACCGAGGTCTTCATGCACTGGCTAAGGCTTTGCCAGGTTTAGATGCTGAAGTGTTGAATAATTTGGCAGTTCCTATGTATGGCAGAAGAATTCATGGTATAGATGGAAATCTTAGTTTTCAAGCCTACGGAAAATCGGATCAGTATATTAATTCAATAGGTAGAGGATCTCTGAACCAATTATTAATCCGGAAAGCACTTAATCTGGGCGTTGATTTTTTATTTGAGTATACATGCGATGCTTATAATGAAGCGGATCAAGTCTGGTCTTTTATTTCCGGAACAGGAGACAAAATTCTAACTAGTCCGAATGAAATTGTAATTGGTGCTGATGGTGCTTTTTCTGTCATACGAGAGAATCTTTTTTCAACCGAGGATAAAAAGTACAAGCTGGCGACGCTTGATTACGGATATATTGAATTGGATATATCAGCGGAACAGGCAAAAGGGTCAATGGATTCTGACTCTCTGCATATATGGCCACGCGAACGATTTATGTTGATTGCACTTCCCAATAATGATGGAAGTTTAACGGCGACATTATTTTTGCCATTTGAAGGTGATGTGTCTTTTTATGGATTAAAAACAGAAAAAAACATTAATGATTTTTTCGACAAATATTTTTCAGATGCAAAAAAAATCATACCTGATCTCAACAAACAATTTAACTTACATCCCGTCTCAGGCTTATTTCTTGTGCATGCTGACAAGTGGTCTAACAGCCATTCATTGCTGATTGGTGATGCTGCCCATGCATTGGTTCCTTTTTATGGGCAAGGTATGAATGCTGGCTTTGAGGATTGCCGTATTCTTGCTGAAATAATGGATAATCAATCGGATTTAAATTGGGAGAAGATATTTAAAGAATTCTTTAGTCAGCGAAAGAATAATGCAGATGCTATTTCAGAACTGGCATTGCAGAATTTTACTGAAATGAGAGATTTAGTTGCTGACAGGTCTTTTTTAGTTCGAAAGCAAATCGAGTCCTACATCGCCTCTGTCTTTCCGGATCTTTTTATACCCCAATATACGATGGTTTCCTTTACAGATATTCCTTATTCAGAGGCCTTTCAAACAGGTAATAGGCATAAAGAATTGCTGAATAAAATTATGTGTGTCTCAGGAATTGAGGCAGAATGGCCCAATGATTTATTGCGGGAAAAAGTAAAAAAAATTGCTTTAACATTTTTATAAAAAGGTGCGGAAATTAATTCCGCACCTTTTTATAAACTTATTCTCCCAGGAAGCTCCAACGCTTCATCTTCTTCCTTTTCTTCAAGCCAAAGGCATCTACAGCATATTTCTGAAGATGTTGTTCCATTTCTTTAATATCATCTGTAAATAAGAAAACGTCAAGATCCTTTGGTGAGATCGTGCCTACTTCAGCCATATATTGAATATGTTCATATAACTTTTTATGGTATTCTTTTCCAAATAAAACAATTGGAAAACGCTTCATTTTGTTGGTTTGTACAAGTGTTACCGCTTCAAAGAATTCATCTAAGGTTCCCATCCCTCCTGGCATACAAACAAACGCATAGGAGTATTTACATAGCAACACCTTACGTACAAAGAAGTACCTGATATTAACACTAAGGTCAAGCCATGGATTGGCATATTGTTCCATAGGTAGAATAATATTGCAACCAACGGATTTTCCACCTCCGATTTTTGCTCCACGATTTGCTGCTTCCATTACACCAGGTCCACCACCAGTCATAACAGTAAAGCCTAATTTCGCAACAGCTGTTCCCACTTCAACGGTTTTTGCATATACCGGGTGATCTTCTTTGAATCTGGCTGAACCGAATACTGTTACGCAAGGACCGGCAAAGTGCAGAATTCTAAAACCTCTCAGGAAGTCCCATATGATGTGCAGCATAAATGTAAACTCTTTCCATCTTGATCGCGGTCCTTCTAAGAAATATCGTTCATCATTTTGTTCTTCAGAAACCATGTTTGGATTTTTATCCAAGACATTTTTATTTTCTTCCTCAACTTTTGTACCTAACATGATCAGCCCTCTATTAATGAAATAATCTTTCAGTATTTAAAACTACAATTATATTTTCTTCCTATCTCATTTTAACGTGAAAAACTACAATTTGGTTTTTGAAGCATTCATTAAAAAAGCTTCTTATATCATTAAATCCTAATGAGAGACATTTTCGGAAAATTAGAAAAGATTTTAAAAATTCAGATAACTTATTATACTCTTAATTTTAGTAAAAATGACAATAATAAAAATGTCGGGAAGTTTGATTTAAGAATTTATTATAAAGTAGAGGGGTTTAGGTATAGTTATTTCAAGGAAAAAGAAAAAACACAAGAGCACTATTAGTATTTTTGCTTGTATTTGTTTTAACTTTAGGTCATTATATTAAAAAAATAACTATTTTATTTATATTAAGTTAAAAAATATATAGTATGAAAAAAGTATCCGCATTCTTCGTGGTTTTATCGGTTTTATTGGTATTTCATTCCTGCCGAACAAAAGACGGTGCTCCAGGGCCTGCAGGCCCTTCGGATTTAATAAATCAAGGATCTGTTTCAGGTACATTATCTTATGTTGATTACAAAGGCGATTCAGTCGGTGTTCCTTTTAGTTATCAGTATTATGCTTCTCTTGGTACCAATCAATTTACCTATAATGACACAAATAGCGTAAATCCTGGTTACACGTTTACTTTTAGCAGAAGAAGTATTACAGATTCAGATGATATTATTTCTTTTAATTTAAATGGTGGATTAGATGCAAGCGGCAAGCCTACCATTCCTAATAATCCTGAAAATACAAGTGATTTAACTTTTTCACTTATAGAAGAGTTAAATGGGAGTCTATTTACATTTTCTGGACATCCATATTGGGGTGACACGGGTAGTTCGGTTAGCATATCGAATTTTAGTCTGGATACATTAAGCGGCCAGTTACAGTTTAATTTTGTAATAAGGTATCAGGGGAATGACATTACTCCTGAAGTCAACGGAGCAGGTTATGCTTATCTAAAAGGCAACGTAAACATTGTTCTAAATCGAAATCGTTATCAAATACTATCGTAGTAAAGTTGAAAGATTTACATATACCTATCATATTTTAATATGAATTGGCAATAATCTATAAACTAACAGTTCAAATTATTTTGGTTATAAATATGGAAAAGAAATTCTCATTAATTGTTTTAATCTCTATTTGTGTGCTTATAAACTCTTGTCGCACAAAAGATGGTGCTCCAGGCCCTGCAGGACAATCGGATTTAATAAATCAAGGTTCAGTTTCAGGAACATTATCGTATCTCGATTATAAAGGAGATTCAGTTGCTATACCATTCAATTATCAGTATTATGCAACTCTCCAGAATAATCAATTTACTTATAATGGTATCAATAAGGGAAACTCAGGTTATTCGTTTGCTTTTTCACGAAGAAGCATTAATGATTCGAATGATTCAATTTCGTTCAATCTAGGAGGTTCTTTAGATTCTATTGGAAGACCATCAGCAAAAAATACGTATCTGTCAATGTCTTTTTCATTCATAGAAAATTTAAATAAAAGTGTCTTTTCTTTTGGTGCATCTGACGGGTCTATGGGTGATTCGAATTATGGTTCTTCTTATACAATATCTAATTTCAGTCTGGATACATTAAGTGGTCAGTTAAACTTTAATTATGTTGCAAACTTTGGTCCAGGGTGTATTACACCCCAATATAATTCTACTACTTATGGTATCATAAAAGGTACGGTTAATGTGATACTTAATCGTAATCGCTATGCACCCGCACCTTAATCGTAAAAAATAGTTTTATATAAAGCAGAAGGCAGAGATGAATTAATTCATCTCTGCCTTCTGCTTTATTAAGTTAGCTTACTGGTTAAAATTTTTTTATATGACCGATTTGTTTTTTAGCCATTGTACAGATAAATAGTATAATAATTTCTATTGCGGAAATTACTAGCCATAAATTGTTTAAAAATTCCTCAAATGAAAATAACCAGCACATTTTGAGTGGTTTACTATTCCTTTTGAATTCCCTTTTTTCCCTTCTTTTTTTGTATTTTTGCATACTACAATTATACCTATGAGTAAAAAAATAATCAATACCACAAATGCCCCTGCTCCCATTGGTCCCTATAGTCAAGCCGTATTAGCAGGGAATACCTTATATGTGTCCGGGCAGATTGCCATCGAACCTTCTACCGGTTCAATAGTAAGTGATTCCATCCAGGGTGAAACACACAGAGTAATGCAAAATATGGAAGCAATCCTGAAAGAAGCGGGTTATGGATTTGAAAACATCGTTAAAACGTCCATTTTTGTAAAAGATCTCGGAAATTTTGCAGCCATTAATGAAGTATACGGAACATATGTTGGTGAAAGTAAACCCGCCCGCGAAACAGTAGAGGTCAGCAGATTGCCCAAAGATGTGAATGTGGAGATTAGCTGTATAGCAGTGAAGTAGTTTCTAGTCCTTAGTTACTAGTTTCCAGACAGGATACTAAATCCTTATATAAAAACAGCAATTCAATTAAATACTAATAAGTCTAGTAACTAAAACCTGGTAACTAGCAACTCAATACAAAAATGTCAGATACTAAAGAAGTTCGAGTTCGTTTTGCCCCTTCTCCAACAGGGCCTTTGCATATAGGTGGTGTTCGTACCGCATTATACAATTATTTATTTGCCCGTAAAATGGGTGGTAAAATGCTGTTGCGTATTGAAGATACGGATCAGAATAGATTTGTTCCGGGTGCGGAAGCATACATACAGGAAGCACTTGCCTGGGTCGGTATAACGATTGATGAAGGTGCTGGTATTGGTGGTCCGCATGCACCATACAAACAATCGGAGCGTAAGCCAATGTACCGCCAATATGCGGATAAATTAATTGCTGAAGGAAACGCTTATTATGCTTTTGATACAGAAGAAGAGCTGGATGCCATGAAGGAACGTTTGAAAGCAGCGAAAGTTGCTTCTCCATCCTATAACATGGTTACCCGCATGCAAATGAGCAATTCATTGACCTTACCGGAAGATGAAGTTAAGAAACGTCTTGAAAGTGGCCAGCCATATGTCATTCGTTTGAAAGTTCCCAGAAAAGAAGAAATTCGTTTGAATGATTTAATACGTGGTTGGGTTGTCGTCCATTCTTCAACGATTGATGATAAAGTGTTACTGAAATCCGATGGTATGCCGACATATCACCTGGCAAACATTGTTGATGATCATTTGATGGAAATTACACATGTTATTCGTGGTGAAGAGTGGCTTCCTTCTGCACCCTTACATGTTTTATTATATCGTTTCCTGGGCTGGGAAGACACCATGCCTCAGTTTGCGCATCTGCCATTATTATTAAAGCCAGATGGTAATGGAAAATTGAGTAAACGTGATGCCGATGCCGCAGGTTTCCCCGTATTTCCTTTAGATTGGAAGGATCCCAATAGCGGAGATACCTGGATGGGCTTCAGAGAACAAGGTTATCTGAAAGAAGCAACGACAAACTTTCTTGCTTTTCTTGGTTGGAACCCGGGTACGCAGCAGGAATTATTTACTATGGATGAATTAATTGAAGCATTTACCATTGAACGTATCGGTAAATCGGGAACGAAATTCGATATTAACAAAGCTAAATGGTTTAATCAGCAATATATACGTCATTTGCCGGAACAAACGCTTACGGCATTGTTAAAAGCTGAATTGGATAAGCATAAGGCGGTGTATGAAGCTGAAAAATTACCAATGATAGCACAATTGCTTAAAGAGCGTTTAACGTTTGCAAAAGACTTCTGGACCGAAGGAGCCTTCTTTTTTGTAGCACCAAAAGTGTTTGATGAAAAAGTGTCTTCTACGAAATGGAATGCGGAAGCTATTACGGTTATTATAGCTTATAAAGAAGCATTATCTTCTTATACAGGAACTCTTGATGCTGAAGGCGTAAAACATCTTTTACATGATGTACTTGATGCAGCAGGTATTAAGATTGGAAAAATTATGCAGGCTTTGCGCCTTACCCTTACCGGAGTAGGTGCAGGTCCTGATTTGATGCAATTCATAGAAATTATTGGTAAAGAAGAAGCCGTGCGTAGAATGGAGTATGCATTGACTACCTTAGGAGAGAATGTAAATTCATAAATTTATATGCCTAGAAAGAAAAATTCAGATAATCCGGATAAGAAAGCCAAGGTTAATAAGGAACTTGAGGGCTTAGACATTAAGGTGAATTCCTTAGGAGAAATCATAACGAATTATAACATTGATGTTATTAATGAATTTCTGAATAAAACGGTAGATGATAAGAAACTCAGGGATCGCGATAATGACTCTGAAAAAGATTCCTGAGTTTCTATATATTATACAGTAGTGTAATGCTTTCAATTTTAAAAGAGCCTAATATTGAAATGTATTTGTTTATCCTGTATAGATTTTTCGATACATCTATGAATTTATATCTTATGAGAATTCCATTTAATATTTCTCAGATGTCATGACCAACCAATTTCCTGATCTGAATTATTCAGAATTACGTAAACCTTTAATCATACTAAATTAATGAATCAGCAACTCGATACTTCCTATCGTACGGATCGCATATTGATTATTATAATTTCGGCTTTGCTTTTTATTCCTTTTATTGGGACTGTACACTTATTTGATTGGGATGAAATCAATTTTGCAGAAGCTTCTCGTGAAATGATAATGAGTGGTGATTATAGTCATGTACAGATCAATTATGAAACGTTCTGGGAGAAACCACCTTTCTTTTTCTGGCTTCAGGTTGCCTGTATGAAACTCTTTGGCGTGAATGAATTTGCTTCACGCTTGCCTAATGCTCTCACTGGAATCGTAACTATGCTGACACTATATGCTATGGGACGAAAACTTGAAAACAGAAAATTTGCCTGGGTATGGATGCTGATTTATGCAGGCTCTATTCTTCCGCACTTTTATTTCAGAACCGGTATTATTGATCCTGTTTTCAACTTATTCATTTTTGTATCCTTATGGTTTATTTATCGCTTGGTACAATTAGATAGTACTCAAGTAAAGGAGCGGATGTATTTTGCATTATATGCAGGTTTTTTTTCTGGAATGGCTGTACTCACCAAAGGCCCCGTTGGTTTGCTTGATGTTTTGTTGGCCGTAGGAGTATACATGATAATCAAAAGAACATTTTGGGTGCTTCGATTTAAAGAATGGCTTTTATTCTTTCTTGCATTAGGCGTTGTTTCTATTGCCTGGTTTGGATATGAATTGGTTACAAATGGTCCGTTCTTTTTGCAGGAATTTATTATTTATCAGATACGCTTATTTAAAACACAGGACGCAGGTCATGGCGGCCCTTTTTATTATCATTTCTTTGTGATTCTGTTTGGGTGTTTTCCAATGTCTTATTTTGCATTTCTAGGTTTGAAAAATAATCCGGAAGATTCAGATAAACGCAAGCAGTTCAGGTTATGGTCCATTATCAGTTTTGCCGTTGTATTGGTGCTGTTCAGTATTGTAAAAACTAAAATTGTTCATTATTCTTCGTTTTGTTATTTCCCTTTATCTTACCTGGCTGCAACAGGAGTTGAGCGTGTATTAAACGGCAGCAAAAGAATAAATGGATTTTTGTATACAACCATTATTATTACTGGTGTTATTATCGGCTTGGCCTTAACCATTTTTCCAATCTTAATGCACGTGTTTACAGGAAAGATGGATCAGCTTACCCCTTATATTGATGACCCTTTTGCAGCAGCTAATTTTATGGCTCCTGTAACCTGGAGTGGCTGGGAATCTCTTGCAGGTTTGGCGTATCTATTCGTATTTATTTTAGCTGTCGTTTATTTACGAAAAAGCATTGTAAAAGGTATTGTTCTGTTATTTCTTTCAAGCATCCTTTTTCATGAAACAGTACTTCCTTTATTCCTCCCTAAAATAGAAACTAACATTCAGGGAGAGGTTATTGATTTTTATAAAAGCCTTAAAGACGAAGATGCATATGTTGATGTGTATAATTTCAAGAGTTATGCGCACCTTTTTTATACATATAAAAAACCGGTTACTAATCCTGAATCAAGAAATATGGACTGGTTGCTGAACGGAAATACCGATAAACCCGTATACCTTGTTACAAAAGTGGGCAGAGAAGAGGAGTTGGAGAAAAATTCTCGTTTTAGAAAAATAGGAGGTCATTATGGATACCTATTTTATAAAAAAGTTGAAAGTTCAAAATAGGAATTTCTCTGCACGGTTTAATACATAGAACGTAACACTTGCAAACGGATGGGTACTCTTAAAATTGGAATTATTCGTGAAGGAAAAGTACCTTCTGATAGGAGAGTACCTTTATTGCCGAATCAATGTGTTGAAATATTAAAAAGGTTTTCTGAGGTTCAAATTTTTGTTCAACCAAGCGACGTACGTTGCATTTTGAATAAAGAATATCTGGATGCCGGCATTCCTCTAAGTGAAAATCTACGTCATTGTGATATTTTAATGGGCATTAAGGAAGTTCCTATTCATTTGTTGATCCCGGATAAAACCTATTTATTTTTTTCCCATACCATGAAGCTCCAACCGCATAATCAGAAGCTAATGCAATCTATTGTTGAGAAGCGTATCACAATGATTGATTATGAAGCATTGACTGATAAAAGTGGCAAACGTGTTATTGCCTTTGGTTATTATGCAGGAATTGTTGGGGCTTATAATACGTTTTTATTGTATGGGAAAAAGTATAAACTGTTTGATTTAAAACCAGCACATCGTTGTTTCGATTTGAATGAACTGAAACAGGAATTGAAAAAGGTTAGGATGCCTGCCGTTAAAATAGTACTTACAGGTGCCGGTAGGGTTGGAAAAGGAACGGAGCTAATACTTTCGGAAATGGGCGTCACTAAAGTATCTGTTGAGTCATTTCTTAGTAACTCCTTTTCCGAGGCTGTTTATTGTCAGATTTCTTCAGCAGATTATAACCAGCATAAGCATGGGGAAATATGGGATACAGAAGATTTTCATTTGCATCCGGAAGCCTATGAATCAACGTTTATGCGTTTTGCTCAGGTAACAGACATTCTTATTGCAGGTGCATATTGGGATCAGAGAGCTCCTTTATTATTTACACGGCAGGAATTGAAACAAGATGAATTTAGAATCCGTTTAATATCTGATATTACCTGTGATATTAATGGCTCAATACCTTGTACAGTAAAATCTACAAATATATACGATCCGGCGTATGATTTCAATCCATTTACCGAAGATATTGAGGCGCCATTCTCTGACTCCCGTAATATAACCGTTATGGCAATTGATAACCTTCCGTGCGAAATTCCACGTAGTGCATCTGAAGACTTCGGAAATCAATTAATAAAAAATGTATTACCGGATTTAGTAAAGCAACCATTTGGAGAATTGATTCAACGATGTGCTATGATTATGAATGGTAAACTTACACCTGGCTTTGAGTATCTTCATGGATATGCTCATAGTAGCCACTAACAAGAAAATAATATATAACTTAAAGTGATATTTTGTTTATGTCGTTTTATAAAATTCTACAATATCTTCAATATATATTAGTTGTTGTATTATTTACTTCTGCAAGTTTTGTGTTTTTTGAGCGGGAATCTATGCTTGTACTTATGCCATTACCATTGTTAGTTGGTATTCAATGTTGTATTATATTTCATTTATTGATTTTTCGTTATAAGAAATGCACCTTTTTAATGAAAAAGAGAATAAAAATATATATTGGCGCACTATTACTGTTATATGTTATAATGGGAATATATCTTCAGATTTCTCCACGTTTGGGAAATACTCAATTTGCATTGATTATGTATTTGCATATACCAATTGCATGTTATTTTATCAAATATATTTTTTCAGCTGTTAAGTTAAAATCAAACTCTGCAATCGTTGTTATTAATTAAGCTCTTTACTTATAATTCTTTCAAAATAAGGAAAGGTTATTTTGTACAGCTTTGATTAAATATTCATTAATTCGAATAACTTTTTCAACAAAAAATAGTATAATTCTAATTGCATATATAAATTACGTAATGAGAATATTTATACAATCTATCTTCCTATTCTTTTTAAGCATTCAATTGCTAAACGCTCAGGTAACCATTGCCGTTGATGCTTCGCAAGGAAATACAGCTATTTCTCCGTGGATCTATGGTAGAAATAATAACCTGTCGGATAATCCTGCCAGTCCTACCACAGATAGTCTTTGGAATTTATATAAAGCTGCCGGGCTAAAAATGTTCAGGGAAAGTGGGGGTAACAATAGCACTAAGTATAATTGGAGGCTGCATTTGTCCGATCATCCTGATTGGTATAAAAATGTTTATAGTCATAACTGGGATTATAGTGCTCAATCATTACTGAATAATACAAGTAACACTCAAGGTTTATACGCCTTTCAGTTATTAGGCTGGGCAGCATCAAATTCGAACAATAATTTTAATGATTGGAAATATACTCAAGCTAATGGGAATATTAATACGGATTCCTGTTGGGCCGGTGGTGGTGGACCAACCGCTTATGGAGGAAATGGCGGGAGAGGCAATCCTAATTTGTATCTGGAAAAATGGCCTGCGGATTCTACCGTATTGATGGCGGATTATTTTTTTAACACAGTTGGTTTGGACCCATCCAGATTGATGTATTGGAACATGGATAATGAACCGGAGATCTGGAATGGAACACATAATGATGTTGTTACTTCACCGATGGCTGTAGATACTTTCCTGCAAAAATATTTTAATGTCGCAAAAGCAGTTAAAGCAAAATATCCGAATATTAAATTATGTGGTCCTGTATCTCCGAATGAATGGCAGTGGTATAATTGGAACAATAGTAAAATAACAGACCCAACGGATGGTAAACAATATCCATGGATGCAGTATTTTATCAAGCGTGTTGCTGCGGAAGAACAAGCATCAGGAGTCCGTTTATTAGACGTACTTGATGTGCATTTTTATCCAGGTACGCAAAATGATCCTACAACAGCGCTTCAACTGCATAGGGTATGGTTTGATTCTTTGTATAGTTTTCAGAATACTGTAAATGGAAAATTAGTAAGCTATGCCAATGGTGTTAAAGTTGTTGGACCTAACGGTTGGAATAATAATGTTACCCAGGAATACTTCTTTGAGCGTTGTAATCAATGGTTGAATCAATATATGGGTGCCAATCACGGGGTTAAATTCAGTTTGTCGGAATATGGTTCTGTTGCTAACAATGGTGCTAATCCAAATGTTGTTGCGTGCTGGTATGCATCACATCTGGGAACTTTTGCCAATAAGGGTATTGAGTTTTTTACACCTTGGGATTGGTATACAGGTCAATGGGAAGTTTTACATTTGTTCAGCAATTATTTTGGTAAAACAGTTGCTACAACAACTTCTACAAACGATAGTATTGTTTCTGGATATTCTTCTCTTTCTACTAGTGGAGATACCTTAATAGTGGCTATTGTCAATAGAGATCAAACAAATGCACATAATGTAACGATTCAGATAAAAAACTTTACACCAGCACAATCTTCTGTTACTGGGTATTCATTGGCAAACTTGCCTTCTACGGAAACATTTGTGTCTAAAACCTCAAATGCATTGCAGTCCAATAATTACAGTATTTCAAATGGTGTGTTGACATTCTCTGCTTCCAAATTATCTGTTACCTTGATTCAGATTCCAGCTCAAACAATTACTACGGCTACTATCAAGTCCTTGGATCAAAGTTCTGTCATGATTTATCCTAACCCGGCGAATCATTCTGTTTCAATTGTTCCGGCTAGTTCAGGTACTTTTTCAGTTAAACTGTTTAATATTCTGGGCCAGCAATTGGATTATAAAACCTTTACTACTTCAGGTCAGCTTGATCTTTCTTCGTATTCTTCCGGGGCATATTTTGTTGAAATTTCTCAGAATGATCAGGTTCTGGTTAAGAAATTAATAAAAGAATAAATCCTGTTTTATATAACTATTATACATTTTGCCTGTAATGAAAATTATCATTTTCACTACAGGCATTTTTTCTTAAGATACTGATAATTAGAAGTTTTTAATTTATATTATAAAATCTCTTATTATTCCTAACCATTTCATTTACATAAAAATACATTTTTTTAAATTTTTACTGGAATGTATCTTCTACTTCCTTTTAATCCTTATAAAATCATTTAATTGTCAGAAAATCAATATATATTTGAATATTCGAATATAAGGTTGTGGACATTTTAGTATTATTATACCTTTGTATCTCTTAAAGTAAAAAAGGAAATGGATAAATATTCATATGTATCAAATGCTGAAGTATCTTATGTAGATGAGATGTATCAGTCATACCGCCTGGATCCGAATTCAGTGGATGAAACCTGGCAGAAATTTTTTGAAGGATATAATTTCTCATTACAAAAATACGGAGAAAAAGGTGCAACAAACGGAGGAAGTACGAGTTCCGTTAGCGGCAATGGTGTAGCAAGTGTGGCTTCAAGTCCTGCTACAACTGTTTCAGAAAAAGAAGTTCGTGTACATTATTTAATACATGCTTACAGAAGCAGAGCACACTTAAGAGCAAAGACAAACCCGGTTCGTCAACGTAAAGACAGGAAACCTTTGTTGGAACTAGCGGACTTTGGATTAACAGAGGCTGATCTGGATACAGTTTTTGACGCTGGTAATGAAATCGGTATTGGAGCCTCAACATTAAGAAAGATTGTAGACACCTTAAAATTCATTTACGAAGGCTCTATAGGTTTCGAATATATGTACATCCGCAAGCCAGAGAAATTGGCTTGGTTGAGAAACAAAATTGAAAAAGAAGCACTTTCTTATAACCCTACGCTGGATGAGAAGAAACGTATTCTTTCAAAATTAAATGAAGCAGTAGTTTTTGAAAATTTCCTTCATACCAAATATGTAGGTCAGAAACGTTTTTCATTGGAAGGTGGTGAAACTACTATCCCTGCTTTGGATGAAGTCATTACAACCAGTGCTGAATTGGGTGTTGAGGAAGTGGTTATCGGTATGGCTCATAGAGGTCGTTTGAATGTTCTTGCAAACATAATGGGCAAAACATACGAACAAATCTTCAATGAGTTTGAAGGTAATATCAAGCCTGATATGACAATGGGCGATGGCGATGTGAAATACCATATGGGTTATTCCAGTGAAGTGGTTACACCAAAAGGTCAAAAGATCAATTTGAAATTAATGCCAAATCCTTCTCACCTTGAAGCCGTGGATCCTGTGGTATTGGGATTTGTAAGAGCCAAGGGAGATCGTTTGTATGGCTACGATTATAAGAAAGTATTACCGATATTAATCCATGGTGATGCTGCGGTTGCTGCTCAGGGTATCGTTTATGAAATTGTTCAGATGAGTAAACTGAATGGATTTCAGACTGGCGGAACGATCCATTTTGTAATTAATAACCAGGTTGGTTTTACGACAGATTTTGAAGATGCACGTTCATCTATATACTGTACTGACATAGGTAAAATTGTAGATGCACCGGTTCTTCACGTAAATGGTGATGATCCTGAAGCAGTAATTTTCTGTATGAGACTTGCTGCGGAATACAGACAAAAATTCCAGGAAGACATTTTCATTGATATGGTTTGTTATCGTCGCCATGGTCACAATGAAAGTGATGAACCAAAATTTACACAGCCTAAATTATACAACATCATTTCCCGTCATGCAAACCCGCGTGAACTATACAATCAGAAGTTGATTGAAAAAGGCGATGTTGATGCAGAGATTGCAAAAAACATGGATCGAGAATTCAGGGATATGCTGCAGGATCGTCTGAATCAAGTGAAGCAAAAACCACTTCCGTATTCATTACAGAAAATGGAAAAAGAATGGCTGGAGCTACGCCCATCAAATAAAGATGATTTCGATCAATCTCCCGATACGTCTATTAATCAGGAGGTTATTGATATGGTAGGAAAAGCTATAACAGAGATACCTGCCGATTTCAAACCATTGAAACAAATTGAAAAGCTTTTAAAAGATCGTAAAGAACAATTACAGGATACTAAAATAGTTACTTGGGCAACAGCAGAATTGTTAGCTTATGGTTCTTTATTATTGGAAAATAAAATTGTTCGCTTTACAGGTCAGGATGTTCAGCGTGGTACTTTCTCCCACCGTCATGCAGTATTGAAAGATGCTGAAACAAATGAGCCTTACTTCAGTTTAAATCATATCGGTGAAAAACAAAAACGTTTCCGCATCTATAACTCATTATTATCAGAATATGGTGTATTGGGTTATGAATTCGGATATGCGATGGCCAACCCGAATGCCCTTGTAATTTGGGAAGCACAGTTTGGTGACTTTGCCAATGGCGCACAGGTAATGATTGATCAGTTTGTGACTAGCGGTGAAACCAAATGGCAACGCATGAATGGTCTTGTTATGTTGTTACCTCATGGGTATGAAGGACAAGGACCTGAACACTCTTCAGCACGTTTGGAGCGTTTCTTGGGTTTATGTGCAAATAACAATATTGTTATTACAAACATCACTACACCGGCAAATATGTTCCATGCCCTGCGAAGACAGTTGAAATGGGAGTTCCGTAAGCCTTTAATCAATATGGCTCCTAAGTCTTTGTTGAGACATCCATTGGTTGTTTCTGATTTGAAAGAATTTACAAACGGAAAATTCCAGGAAGTAATTGACGATGTTAACGTAGATACTAAAAAAGTAAAACGTGTATTGTTCTGTACGGGTAAGGTATATTACGATTTGCTTGAAGAACAAAAGACAACAAAACGTAATGATGTTGCTATTGTTCGTATCGAACAGTTGTATCCATATCCTGAAAAACAAATGGATGCCATATTCAACAAATATAAAAATGCAGAATATGTTTGGGTACAGGAAGAACCATACAACATGGGTGCATGGGGCTACATACTTCGAAGAATGTATTTAATGAATAATACGAAAATCGAAGTAATTGCTCGTGACGAAGCTTCTTCTCCTGCGGTTGGTTATTTGAAAACACATAATGAAAAGCAAGCAGAATTAGTGAAGCGCTCTTTTGCAGATAAAATTGAAAAAATGCACATAAGACAATAATTCTTATTAATAACATAAATGGTTTTTACCTTATTAAAATTTTAAAATAATATGGCTTTTGAAGTAAAAGTACCAGCGGTTGCTGAGTCTATAAATGAAGTGACCATCGGTAGATGGAATAAAAAAGATGGAGATTTTGTAAATGCAGATGAATTGCTTTGCGAGATCGAATCTGATAAAGCAACGTTTGAACTAACGGCGGAAAAATCCGGCATTGTAAAACTGAACGCGAAAGAAGGTGATACAGTTGCTGTTGGATCTGTAATCTGTTCGATCGAAGAAGGTGCAGGTTCACCAAAACAGGAAGTAAAAGCAACGGCTGTACCTGTTGCAGCTACACCTGTTACAACTACTACTGTAGCTCCTGTTAATGCCGCTCCAGTAGAAGTTAAAATTCCAACAGTAGGAGAATCTATTACCGAAGTAACGATCGGCCACTGGGCTGTAAAAAGTGGTGATGTGGTTAATGCTGAAGATTTATTATGCGAAATTGAATCTGATAAAGCAACTTTTGAATTGCGCGCAGAAACGGCAGGTGTAGTTGAAGTAATCGCTAAAGAAGGCGACACAGTTGCTATCGGAACATTGATTTGTAAAATTATTCCTTCCGGAGCACCAGCACCAAAAGCTTCAGCTCCTGTTGCAACAGCAGCGGCATCAACATCAGCTACTAATTATGCAAACGGAATTCCTTCTCCTGCTGCGGGTAAAATTTTAGCTGAGAAAGGCGTTGATGCAAGTACTGTTTCTGGTTCAGGTAAAGATGGTAGAATTACTAAAGAAGATGCGTTGAAAGCACAAACACCTGTTCCTGCATCTAAAGGTTCTGCGCCGGCAACTTCAACTGCAAAGCCAGCAACGGCTCCTACAACAGGTACTGGTGATCGTGGAGAGAACAGACAGAAAATGACAAGTCTTCGTAAAACGATTTCAAGAAGATTGGTTGCTGTTAAAAATGAAACGGCCATGCTGACTACTTTTAATGAAGTAGATATGAAGCCGGTAATGGACATGCGTTCAAAATACAAAGATACATTTAAGGAAAAATACGGAATCGGATTAGGCTTTATGTCTTTCTTTACAAAAGCAGTTTGTATGGCTTTGCAGGAATTTCCTTCCGTGAATGCATATATTGATGGTGAAGAAATTGTATATCATAATTTCTGTGATGTATCAGTTGCGGTATCAACGCCTAAGGGTTTGGTTGTTCCTGTAATCCGCAATGCCGAAGCAATGAGCTTTAACCAGATCGAAGCAGAAATAGTACGTTTAGCAACACGTGCCCGCGACGGTAAATTAAGTATTGATGAAATGAGTGGCGGTACCTTTACCATTACCAATGGTGGTATTTTCGGTTCTATGCTATCAACTCCGATTATTAATGCACCACAATCTGCTATTCTTGGAATGCACAATATTGTTGAAAGACCAATTGCAGTTAACGGTCAGGTGGTAATTCGTCCGATCATGTACATTGCTCTTTCTTACGATCACCGTATTATCGACGGAAGAGAATCTGTTGGGTTCCTTGTTCGTGTGAAGCAGTTACTGGAAGATCCTTCCCGCTTGTTGTTAGGAGTGTAGTTCGTTATTAGCCTCTAGTTTCTAGTTACTAGACGCTGAAATAATATTTATTATTAAAACCAAAATGGATAGTACTAGAAGCTAGAAACTAGTACCTCGAAACTAAATATATGGAATACGACGTAATAGTTATCGGTTCAGGTCCTGGTGGGTATGTGGCAGCCATACGCTGTGCACAACTTGGAATGAAGACCGCATTGATTGAAAAATACAGTACTTTGGGTGGAACCTGTTTGAATGTAGGTTGTATTCCTTCCAAAGCATTACTTGATTCATCTGAACATTTTTATAATGCAACACATACTTTCAAAGAGCACGGTATTGATGTAGCAGATGTAAAAGTAAATCTGAAACAAATGATTGACCGTAAAGCAGGTGTTGTAAAACAAACCTGTGACGGTATCAATTACCTGATGAAGAAAAATAAAATCGATGTTCATCAGGGAACAGGTTCATTTGTTAGCAAGAACAAAATTAAAGTAACAGCTGCAGATGGTTCCGTAAAAGAATTGGAAACAAAAAAAACCATTATAGCAACAGGTTCAAAACCTTCATCACTGCCGAGTATAGCTATTGATAAAACCCGCATTATTACTTCAACAGAAGCATTGGAACTGAAAGAAGTTCCGAAACATCTGATTGTAATTGGTGGTGGTGTTATCGGCATGGAATTGGGTTCTGTATATGCACGTCTTGGCGCAAAGGTTACCGTTATTGAGTTCCTGGATTCTTTAATACCAGCCATGGATAAAGCTTTAGGTAAGGAATTACAGAAAGTATTGAAGAATCATCTTGGTTTTGAGTTCTTCTTTAATCATAAAGTTACAGGTGCTGTTGTAAATGGAAATGAAGTGACAGTAACGGCAGAAGATAAAGAAGGCAAAAAGGTTGAAGTGAAAGGTGATTATGTATTGGTATCAACGGGCCGTCGTCCATACACAGAAGGTTTGGGTCTTGAAAATGCAGGTGTTAAAATGGATGAGCGTGGAAGAGTAGCCGTTGACGCACACTTACAGACCTCTACGGAAGGAATCTTTGCTATTGGAGACGTGGTGCAAGGCGCAATGCTTGCGCATAAAGCTGAAGAAGAAGGCGTATTTGTAGCGGAATATATGGCGGGTCAGAAACCACATATCAACTATAATCTGATTCCTGGTGTTGTTTACACCTGGCCTGAAGTGGCCGCCGTTGGTTATACAGAAGAACAATTAAAACAACAAGGCAGAGCGTATAAAGTCGGCAATTTTCCATTTAAGGCATCGGGCAGGGCCAGAGCCAGTATGGATCTGGACGGTTTTGTTAAAGTACTTGCAGATAAAACAACTGATGAAATTCTTGGCGTACATATGATCGGGCCACGTGCTGCTGATATGATTGCTGAAGCAGTTGTTGCCATGGAGTTCAGAGCATCTGCTGAAGATATCAGCAGAATGTCTCACGCACATCCAACCTTTACCGAATCGTTCAAAGAGGCCTGTTTAGCAGCTACTGAGAACAGAGCAATTCATATTTAATACAACATACTTTTATATCTGGTCCGGCTCATACCGGACCAGATTTTTACTATCTCGTTTTTAGTTTGGATTATGGCAAGATCAAGGAGTTTGCTTTCTTAAACCAATATATGCTGTGCTGATAGACGAAGAAAACGAAGAACAACAAGAACTTGAATTTGCATTGCCAGGCAAACGACTTTTTGTAGCATTGATTGATGTTGTGAACTGCTGGATATTATCATATGCACTTTCGTATTTATTTCCGGGTGTTTATGATCATCTGTTATACTCTGCCAGTATTTTAGTAATGACTGCTTATAAAATCTACGCTGAAAAAACCGGCTTGCAAAGCTTCGGTAAAATGATTTATAAAATTGAAGTTAAAACAAGTGAAGGTAAGGATTTGTCCTGGTCTAATGTACTGCGGAGGAATAGTATTTGGTTATTATTGTTGCTGTTATATACATTATATTACTATGTGCTTATTCCTAAGTATGGTGTTACGTTGTCGGAATATCCTTATGTATTTACCTTTATAAATACGACTTATACATTCAGACTCGTATTACTCTTGATATTGGCGGATATGGCCTTTATATTTATAACACCAAAGAAACAAGCATTGCACGATATCTTAGCAGATACAATTGTAGTAGATAAACAATAAACAATATGAATACAGAAGAAACAATCTTAGACGATTCATTTGAAAAATCAGAAGAAGTTGTGTACGCAACGTTCTGGCAACGCGTAGGTGCATCCTTTCTGGATGGATTAATTTTATCTCCGATAAGTATAGGTTTAACCTTTTATTCATTGATCTATTTAAAGTCGTTTGTACTTGGATTGTTGCCTTCGCTTATAACCTTGTTGTATAAAGTATGGATGGAACAGCATTATGGCGCAACACTTGGCAAACAGATTGTTGGTATTCGGGTAGCCGACTATTCCTTTCAGAATATAAACTTTCCTCAATCGTTCACCCGAAATTATTTTTATTTGTTTTCGTTAATACTTGCCCTGTTTCAGCATATTGATATGTATAGCATAGAAGCCTTTCAATCGGCCGACACATTCTTTAAAATAGTGGAAGTTCAGAAATCCCAAAGCCCATTGTTGAGTGGTGTAAATACAACCTTTAGTATGTTGTTTCTGATAGATTGCCTGTTTATGTTGAATGATGATCAGAAGCGTACTTTTCACGACAGATGGGCTAGAACAATTGTTATTAAAAAATAATCATATCTGAACAAAATTGGCTGAAATGGTATTTTATATAAATCACATATAGAATAGAAATAATATGAAAGAACATTTTTGTAAAATCTTGTTTATACTTACTGTGCTATTAAGTTTGTTTTCATTTGATGTAAAGCAAAGTACAACAGGTAAAGTAATAGTTACAGCATATAATTTTAAAGATAATAGTGGTAAGGCATTGCTAACATTATATAGCAGCATCAATGCCAGTGATTATCCAACCAACCCAGCGAAGTCATTTAGACAGGCAACGGCTGGTATTGTTAATAATACAGCAACCTTTGTCTTAGATGCAGTTCCTTATGGAACGTATGCTATTGCCATTCTTCATGATGATAATAATAACAATGCTTTTGATACAAATTTTATCGGAATGCCAAAGGAAGGGATGGGGGCATCCAGAGATGCAAAGGGATCCATGGGGCCGCCCAAGTTTGAAGACGCTAAATTTCAGGTTAATACGCAGTCAACAAGCCTTAAAATCAAAATGAGCTATTTATTTTAGGCCAAATTCCTGTAATTTTGCTATTTATTGTATTTTTTTGCTATATTTGCAAACCAAATTATATCAGAGAATGTTCTGATACTTGAAAAGAAGCGATAGAATTAAAAATATACCGCGGGATGGAGCAGTTGGTAGCTCGTCGGGCTCATAACCCGAAGGTCACAGGTTCGAGTCCTGTTCCCGCTACTAAAAGGGACTGATTAACATTCGTGTTAATCGTCCCTTCTTTTTTTGTCTTTATAGCAGTTGACATAGAGTTGATTAGCTTCAAAACTTCGTTGGTTCTTTTGGTTCGACACAGGCCAATTTCCTTACTGAAGTATATACCATCAGGATACACTATTTGCTGTAATTTTACTTTTGTATTATAATTAGATTTTTGCCATGAATTGCCAATATTAATTGAAGTATTCAAAGCTATATCAATCATTTTACCAAGGTTCGACGGCTTTTTTTCAAGTACAATGAGCCTGCTTTTAATTTCCTTCTTTTCCTCCTTGTATTTGGTAATGTACTTCTCATATAACTCACGATTCATTTCTTCCAGGATGAACCGCTCTTCCAACCTTTCTATTTTCTTGTCGATTTCTTCCAGTTCATTTTCCAAAGCTTCGAGAGCCTGTTCGTTACTCTCATGGTATTTCTGAAAAGTAGCTTCCATCTGAAATCGTATAATCGGCAAATACGCTTCTTCGATGCTGAATTCATCCAGCATTGCTTTGAACTGATTATTGACCCTGTTGGCATTTTCATTCACACAGCAACCTGTTGTACCGCATTTGTAATAATGAATATTCTTCTTCTTCACAATATACCCCCTCATTGGTTTTCCGCACTTATCGCAGTGTATGAGTTTCTTTAAGGGAAGACTTTCATTTTCTTCAAAATGTTTCCACCCTTGGTTATTAAACGATTGAAGCTGATTCACTTTTAAGAATAATTCCTTTGAAATCAATTTCTCATGTTTTCCTTCAATGATATTTCCCTCAAGCATCCTGTGTGTAATCAAACCACAGTAAAACGGGTTTGCAAAAATCTTGGTGATTAACTGCTTATGTAAAGGTAATCCCAGATCTGCCAGTTTCTCTTTGATCTGCATATTGGTTAATCCCTGGTAGGCTTTCCATTCAAAAGCCTGTTTGATTAATTTTCCCTTTTCGTTGATTCGTATTTGCTTTACCCCGTTTATAGTAATGTTATCATAACCTATCGGAGCTTTGGTAGACCATAAACCCATTAATAGTTTTTCCTTTGTTCCGGCAATACATTTTTCCCTGCGCATCTGGTTATCATATTCGCTGAAGATGAAGTGTATATTCTGCTGAAGACTGCCACTGGCTGTTGTAGTATCAGATGGTTGAGTAACTGCAAAAACCGTAATGCCTTGTTTCTTTAATTCAGAAGCAATAAAAATGGCATTGGCACCGGAACGGGAGAATCGGTCTACACTATATACAATGATATAAGAGACTTTCTCTTTACTTCTTTTAACAAAATCAAGCATTCGCTTGAATTCCTTACGTTCATCACTTTTTGCACTCTCATAGGTACCACCGAAATAGGAGAGTATATGATAGCTTTGTTTCTGAGCATAATGTTCACAGGCTTTTCTTTGAGTTTGAAGACTCAGGTTGTTGTCAGCTTGCTCTTTGGTGGATACTCTTGTGTAGATAACACAATTATATCCGGATACTTTTGAAGTGTTTGAGTTTCTCTTTGCGAATCTTTCAAATTCTCCCGGTACGTTTCTCATTATCTTTTTTCTTTTGAATAATTATGCTGGTATACCTCATAAATGATTGAACAGTATTGTATGGTGAATGCACAGATTTTTTCAGCCTCTTCATCTGACACATGTTCAAATCCTTTAAATGTTCTTAGTTTTTCAGGTGTAATGTCTTCTTTGTTTAATTTAACTCTTGGCATTGTTTGCAAAGTCCCGAAGTGTAAGTCTGATGATGATTCAGTGGTTACACCTATTTGCGCAGATCCCAGTGGTATTGGGTTTATTTTAACAATATCTGTTCCAAATCAGGTAAATTCTTCTCAGTATTTTAACTGATTTTAATTCCCTTTAATTTCCTTTAACTTATTCCAACCTTATTTCAACTCAATTTTAACTTTCACCTAATATTTTGTATTTAGGTCGAGTATTAGTCAAACAAACTCAATAGATTTATGGAATGGTTTCCGGCATACCCAGTTTTTCAAAAATGATTTTAACCTGGACGATACTATAGTAACGCCCTGGCTTTTGCCCGATTTCTTTTTCAAATGGAAGTACCCATTTCTTAAAGGTCTTATCACATACCCCATAAAGACGGGCAAGATCGCCTTGATTATAAGGTTTTATATCAATACTCTTACTCATTACTAAACCTTTTGATTTCTTCTTTTGAATGATTGTTATATAATATAGCAATGCTGACTTTATGCATCCGTTTGTAGAGCATCGATAGCAATTTTCGATAACCGAACTCAGGGTCACCTGCTCTTTCAAAACTATAATAGACTTTGATTTGTGGAAGTTTTGCATTCACAAACCCAGGTAGATATTTAATCCATAGTTTATAATGGGCTCTTGATTTGATATCTTCACTTTTGAAATTATTATTCTCTCTCATACTTTCCCTCCTTCACGATAATACTGATGCAGATAGGCTGGATTATAATTCCGTTTATCTGCAACGCAACCATAGTAAATATTCAATAGTTCTTTATCATTCTTTTCAAGTAGTTCAGCCTCTATTCTTTTGTATGAAGTAATCGTTGTTTCAGGCAGGTAAGAAGAATATAGACCACAAAGTTCTGTGAGATTCTCGTATTTGTGTTTCAGATTTTTCCGTTTTGCATGAACAATTTTAAGCCATGCAAGTGTCCCTTTAAAACCACCAGCAAAATGTTTGTCAAACCAAGTCCATGGAACAGGAATGAAGCGTGAAGGAACTTTGTCCACGTATTTTTTAGCAAGTAATATTCGCTCACAGAAATGTAAAAACAGCTTTTGCGAGTGAGCAATGAAATCATCTTTTCGGATCAGTGAAAAGTATTCAGCGATGTAGAGTTTACTTAAGATAACCTGCTGCTCAGTGAAGGTGTTTTTGGGATAGAGAACCGACTGGGCGAATTCCCAGGCTTCATCCGTATACCTTTTTATTCGTGGTAAAAAAGCGGGCACATCGCCGGCCACCAGTGCGGGCGTTTCCGGCATTACCTGTTTTGGGATGCCGGACTTGACCACTGCTCTTGTATTGTCCCCCATAACCTTGCTTCCTTGTTTCTGGGACTTTGTTTCCGGGACAAAATCAAAACCTTCGGACTTGTTCACTTTTCCACAAAGACTATTTAAATTATTAGTTTCTTGGAAGTGGTTCGGATCATTATCCTTGCAACTTGTATTATAAGTATCAAGCGTAGGAGCCGTTCTTTCAAGTTCAGAGAGTATCCATTGTTTGGATAACTGAGCATTGTTTTTGAATACAAGAAGTTCGGGATTGATTTCCACTTCAATACCGTAGTTGGAGCCGTGAAATATTTTGTTTGTTACGATGCCACACTCCAAAAGAAAAACAATGTGACGGTAAATGGTTGTGCTGTGTTGGAGTTTATTTTTAGCTACTCCTGTATTGGTGATCCAGAATCTTCTGGATTGATCCAGCTTTTGGTTTTTATTCTTGTAAAGATAAGCCCCGTAAAATCGCACAATCTCTTTGGCAGTTTCTATGTGAGTGGATTTAATGGATTGTTTGCGGAATTTTTCAGGGCTTTCTATACGCAAGTGGTTATTGTATATTTCGCTATAGGCACGTAGCCTTGCAAAGGTTTTTGTGAAATCAACTTCAAGGTACATAGTCCGAATCTTCTGTTATTTTATAAGAAGAAAGACAAGGAGAAGAGAAGCCCCCAACACGATCCGTACCACCAAATCAAGCTTGCCTTCAACCTTGCTTCCTTGTGATAAAAGTAGAAAGAGTTAAAAAACCACTTTCCGGTTTATTCCGGTTTGTTCCAGTTTGGGCGTGTTATTTCCAGTTTGTGCCTGGTATTTCCCGATAGTTTAAAAATATTTATTCAATGCTCGTTACTATTATTAAACGTTGTTTTAAAAAATAAACAATACAAGTATCAGAAATAATTGAAATATTTAACTAAACGGCATGATGGAACAATTCTTAAATTAAGATTCATACAAGGCTTTATGTATGGTTTTATAAATTCAGTAATCACATATTGATGGCGAAAAGGTAATGCTGCCCCCTTATTTACTAAGTCAAATATCAAACGAACTCTCATGATGTTAATTAAATTAGTTGGCTATTTTTAAATCATAGGGCTTAGAATAAATTATTGACAGGAGCATGAATTCCCGCAAAACAGATCTGCAATATCAGGATAAATTTTTATGATCTCAGTTTGAATACAGTTCAAAACTATATCCGGGATGATTTTATATACAAAGTCTTAAAGTTGTCTGTACTGATTTTTCTGTTTCTTAAGTAATTCCGTTCACTTGAAAGCAAAATATTTATCCTAAGTCAAAAATAAAAAACTAATTAATAGTAAATACACAGGTTGAAACCATGTTCATTTTTTATTGTGTTTTGTAATAAAAGCTTTTGATAATCTGTAATTGTCAAATCCATATTCAAACATTTTTTAAGTATATTGTGACTTATTCATATTTTACGTTTGCTATGGTTATCAGAAGTCTTTTACTGATATGTTTTGTATTATCTATTCAGTCTGCTTTTTCAATTGAAAATGTAAAAGACTTTCATTGGAAGAGTAGGGGTTTTACTGAAAATAAAGGACAGTTTATAAATAAAAAGGGAGGCCCAGCTATTGATGTCAAATATATATATGAGCGCAATGGTTATAAGATCCTTTTGAGATCAAATGGTTTCAGTTACCAGGTGGATTATGCCGAGCAAGCCCCGCTCTTTTCAGAGGCTGGGCCTGTGCTGCCTGAGTTAATACAAAATCAGATACCTTCAAAAACATACACACATCGTATTGATATTAGGTTTCCTGGTGCAAATCCAAATCCTGAAATTGTAAGCGAAGAAGTTCTGCCGGGCTATTATAATTATTATAATGTTGAGATTCCGATACTTGCTGTCCATTCCTTTGAGCGGGTTATTTATAAAAGTCTGTACAAGAATATTGATCTGGCTTTTTATATAAAAAACAAGCAGCCCGAATATGATTTTATACTGCACCCGGGGGCTGATATAAAGGACATACAGATGCTGTATGAAGGCATGGATGCCATGAGCCTTGATAAATCAGGAGCTATTAATCTTTCCAATATCTATGGTGATATTACCGAACGTATCACGGAAAGTTATCAGAAAGAAGACAGAAAGAAAGTAGCTGTCACCTACCAATTAGAGAAGTCTATTCTGAGCTTTAAGGCAGGCGACTATTCCCCCAAACGAACACTCATCATTGATCCGGTTCCGGTACTTATCTGGGGTAGATTTTTTGGAGGTCCGAACGGTTATGATGCGGGGGTTAATGTGACTGTTGATAGTAAGGACAATAATATTGTTGTCGGAGAAACAAGCAGCCCTGCTATTGCGACAACAGGAGCACATCAGACTGTTTTTGGAGGAAACCAGGACGCTTTTATTGCACGTTTTAATTCAGCAGGAGTTCTGTTGTGGGCTACTTATTATGGCGGCAGTGGCCTTGATCAAGGAAAAGATATTGAAACAGACAGCAGAGATAACATCGTTGTTTGCGGGATCACGGCCAGTGCTACGGGTATAGCTACAAGTTCAGCATATAATCAGACACTGAATTATGGTCAGGCTAATGCCCCGATTTCTGATGCTTTTCTAAGCAAGTTTGATTCCACGGGGATGTTATTATGGGGAACCTATTACGGTGGCGAAGATTACGATGAAGCCTGGGGGCTCAGCCTTGACCTGATCGGTAATATTGTCATGACCGGTATTACCAAAAGTAATTATTATATCGCCAGTACGGGTGCTTATGAATATCAAGTGAATATACCACCAGGATCACTAACTGCAGTTGGTTTTATAGCTAAATTTAATCCTGATGGTTCCAATTTGGTGTGGGGAACATATTGTGGTGAATATAATGAATTCGGGACGTATTGTTCATCTGTTATTGTTGACAGTAAAAACAGGATTATTGTTTACGGATGTACTGGTATGTCAGATTTTATAGCGAGTCCTGGGGCATACCAGGTAAATTTCGGGGGAGGTGACTCTGATGCTTTTCTTGCTGCGTTCAACCCGGATGGATCAAAGATCTGGGGTACTTATTTCGGAGGCAATGGTACGGAGAATTCATTTGGAACTTTTTCCTGGTTTTTTTCCCGGATGAGTATTGATTCGGAGGATAATATTGTTGTTACAGGTTGCACCACCAGTACAAACGGAATAGCCAGTCCTGCTTCCTTTGATCCGGTGTATAATGATTCCATCGATGCATTTATTGCCAAATTTGATAAAGACGGCAACCGTTTATGGGGAACCTATTATGGTGGCAAGAAGTTTGATATTGGATTTAATGCCTGTATTGACAATGCAGATAATATTTATTTAATCGGTGTTACCTGGAGTGCAACAGATATCGCAACGCCTTGTTCCCATCAGGATTCTCTTGCCGGTAATACGCAAAATACCTTTATTGCTAAATTCACTTCTTCAGGAAACAGGATCTGGGGCACATACGAGGCTTGCAACAATGGTTCATATGGTGTAGGAATTGCAATCAATCATTCCAACCAGCTTGTTGTTACCGGGGAAGTTTTTCAAGGCACTGTTTCCTCTAATATGCTGAGTCCCCAGTATTATGGAACAGTAAACGGGTCTTCTTTCTTTCTATCCCTTTTTGGAGAACGGACTCCGGCTAAACCAATGATTACAGGTCCTGCCAATTTCTGCAAAGGAAACCATGCCGTACTGAAAGTGAGTTATGGTATGAGTTATCTATGGTCAAACGGTATCAATACACAAACGGATACAATTTTACAGGCAGGAAGCTATAGTGTACAGGTTGCCTCGGATACATTCTCCTGTGTTCTGAGTTCGGACACCTTCCGTATAGACTATATCCATCCGGTCATTATACCGGGTGATTCCGGTAAGATCTGCAAGGGATATACCACGGGCCTTACATCCAGCAAAGCCCTGAGCTATCTCTGGTCAGAGGGAGATACTACGCAGAGTATTTCGGTTACATTACCTGGTACATATATGGTAACTATAAAAGATACAAGTGGATGTATCTCCAGCTCTCAGTTTACAATAAGCAAAGTAATTCCTCCTGTCGTCTCCCTGGGTAATGATACAACCTTATGTGAAGGTACATCCAAAACCATACAACTACGTATTCCTGGAGTCAGCTACCTCTGGTCGGATGGATCAGTAAACTCTGCTTATACGATCAGTAAACCCGGGTTGTACAGGGTTTCAGTAATTGAATACCCATGTCCGGCTGTATCAGCTTCTATTAATATAAAGTATATTTCAGAGATTGATTATTCCGTTGCGAACCTGGTTACCTATAACCAGGATGGATTGAACGACAGTTTTAAAATCGACAACATCGTTCCAGGTACTCATGTGGAAATGTACGACCGCTGGGGCTCACAGGTATTTAAAAGCAGTAACTATCAGAATAACTGGTATCCCGATCAGCTGAGTGCCGGTGTTTATTACTATCATGTATCCAATGACCTGTCATGCGTAAAGGAATATAAAGGCTGGGTTCAGGTGATAAAGGAATAAGCAGTTCAATAAATATGAAAAACAAAGCGGTAACATACCTGTTGATTGCAGCGGTTGTGCTAATATGGTCATGGATCATGTATTCTATTTTTGATTATACTTCTGAAAAAACATCAACTGGTACTGAAATAACTGCTGTTGTACATAAAAGAAAGGATATTATAATACCTGAAAAGGAATATATATTAAAGCTCAGTTATACAGATCCTTTCTTAAAGAAAAGATATACCCAGACTTACCCTTTCAATAACGGTGGATCCGCTAAGTCCTTTAAATCTGTTAATAAAAAGAAACAGGTTAAACTGACAGCAAAAAATATCACCCCGACAATTACTATTTTACCCAAATCGGTGAGGTATATGGGACATATCACGAATGCCCGGAATACTTCAAAGCCAGTTGCCATACTATTGATAGATCACAAAGAGTATATGCTGCACGAAGGAGAGACGGCAGACGATGTAGGCCTTTTAAAGATTATGCCAGATTCCGTTTTTGTTTTATTGAAAAGTGTGGACAGGAAGGTATATATCAGGAAATAAATAAGGGCGTATTATTTATTTTGTGTTTTCAGAATTTGTTACTGTATCAGCAAGGAAATTATTGTGAATAATTTTTGAACAGAATCAGCATTCTGAATCTGATGTTAAAGAAGACGCAATGATGAACCATTTTTTATGTTATTGACTGGTAATCAGAAAATATCGAAAGTATAATGCAACAAAAGTCCATTTTTAAATAGCATTAAAATAATGAAGTTGTATATAATATAAAGTTTTTAATTTTCGCTATTGATTAAATGTTTTTTAATGTTTTAATTTGATCTAGTAAGGAATAATGACTCATTAATCTTTGATATCTTTTTATTTATCGATCGGGTTATTATTCAGTTTATTATATTTTAAATCGTTCTTTTTATTAAAAATCAATAAATGAATAAGTTAAGTGTGTTACTGACAGGTCTTAATGTGGTATTACTGGGAGTGGTAGGTTTTGTTATCATGCGAAAATCTTCTGATACCATTTATTATGTTGATTCGGCTAAGCTTTTAAAAGAATACAAGGAAATGGCAGCAGCCCGAAAGGAATATGAAGGTAAAACAGCGACCTGGAAAGCCAATGTTGATACTTTAACTTCCGGTGTTCAGAAACAGATTGAGGCCTATGAAAAAGAGTCCTCCAAGATGAGCGACAAAGAACGAAAACTGAGTCGTGAATTAATTGCTACCCGTCAGCGTGAGTTAATGGATTACCAGAGAGCTCTGGAATCACAGGCAGGTGAAGAAGAACGCAAGGTAATGGGTCGTGTGCTGAACAATGTGAATACATTTTTAACCGAATATGGTAAAAAGAAAGGCTGTAAATATATCATGGTTGCTGCCAACGGGAATATTGCTTATGGAGACGAAGGCCTGAATATTACCGAAGAGGTAGTCAGGGAACTCAATGACCGTTATGCTTCCACTACTGATGTAAAGTCAGAATAGTGAGAAAACAGGAAATAATGAAACAAATAAGCTGTTTCTGCTTTGCGATGATAATATGTACTACTATTTTTTCCTGCGGGAAAAAGAAGGGCACTGAGGCTGAAATACAGGTTTATGCGAATGATGCCTCAAATGGTTTAATACAGGAGGACAGTATTCATGGACTGACTATAGCGGTTCAGAACAGACCGGTAGCATTAATTATTGCCCAGGAACTAAAGGGGCAGACCGAACAGAATGATTCGGTACTTACTGCGGTGACAAGGAAGTTTTCACCGAACCTTTATTTTAATCTGAATCTGTCGGTGGGAGATAAGGATCCTTTGCTATACAGTGGGAGTATGCAGCGTTTCAGCAGTTTATTGCAGACGCTGGCTTTCCAGATGGATAAGTTTGTGTTTCTGACAACATCGGAGAAAGATACGATACCAGTGGGAGATTATGTATACCCGAGGTTATATGGTATGGGATCAGGATCCACGATGCTATTTGCCTTTACTAAGGATACAGCTAAATGGGAAAAGACAGACTGGGTGGATTTTCACCTGCAGGAATTCGGGATGAATACCGGTAACCGCAAGTACCGCTTTAAGAAATCGGATCTGGATGAGGTACCGGACTTAATAAGTAGTTACTAATATTTAGGTGCTACCTTCCCGACAATATGCCATTGATTTATCTTTTCGGCCAACACCCAGAATTTACGATTAGTTATAATAAATATTTTACAGTACCCAATACGTTTTTTAACGCAAAGCAGTAATGAGAAGTAAGAATTTTGTATTGAAGACAGTGGCCGTTTTTATGGCGATCAATATACTGAGTCAGGTACTAGCCCCGACAGCACTTTGGGCGTTAACCTCAGGGCCAACGACTCCGGAGGTTACCAGTTTTGAACCGGTGGATACGACAGATATGGTAAATTTGTCCAATGGGGATTTTACCTATAATATACCTTTACTGGAAGTGCCTGGCCCTGAAGGAGGTTATCCGATATCTCTGGCTTACCATGGAGGTATTATGCCTGCTCAAGACGCCTCTTGGGTAGGATTAGGCTGGAATCTGAACCCTGGCTGTATTAACCGAACGGCAAATAATTTTGCCGATGATTATCACAATGCCTTATATTCTATCAATGATACTTGGAACGGAGGTACAAGTACTTCATATACACTTGGCGTTGGTGTTGGTCTTGATGATGTATTATCGGTAGGGGTTAATGTAGGTATACAACATGATACCTATAAAGGTACCTGCGGTACGTTTGGTATTCAAATGGGTCTTGGTATCGAAGGAACTAATTTGGGAGTAGGAGTAAGCATGCAATCAGATGGTTGGGGAAATAGTTCAAGTTCCGTATATGTTGGGAGTAATTCTACAGGATTGGGAATGCAGCTGACTGCAGGAACACAAGGCGGACAATCATTTGCAAATATATCAGCAGTTTCTAATCTAACGCAGAGTAGTATGGGATTTGATTTGAGTTCTGGAAATGCTAAATTCTCTGCAACACCAACCAGTATGTTGATTGGGAACGATGATCGTGCCGGTCAGATAAGTACAGAAACGGAAGGCTTTAATATTCCGATACAGATTTATTGTTTTTATATATCGCTGGGTTATAAATATACCCGTTACTGGTCCAGTACCAATCAAACAACAAGTTTGTACGGTGTGTTATATAGTATGGACGGGTCTAATTTGGCTCAGGAATTATCTCCGGAAGGAAATGGAATTACCTATGATTGTTCCGTTCTCTTGGATCCCGCCCAGGGGATGGCTTTGCAGGGAGACCGGAATTGGAGCTCTAATGCTTCTTTACCATCCTATGATACTTATTTAGTCATGGGTCAGGGTATTGGAGGTGCTATTGAACCGGCTGTATTGGATAATGGGTCTCTATTCAGAAATAATTATAATGATTATAGTTTTAGTGGTAACACTTCAACTTACAACGGCATGCATTTTCAGAGTGCTTTTGCACGTAATTTTTATAAAGCCAAACATTTCTTCCGGTTTATCAATGATTTTTCCAATAGTCATGTAGTATCCCAGACAAATTTCTCCTTTAACAATGATCTTACCAATTCACCGCATTTATCAAATGGTGATCTGGCATACACAGTAAACAATGTAGATACCAGGGGCTATACCAAAACATTAACGAGTGGAAATGTTACAGAGGCACGTTTTGCGGGTAGTAAACATGTGGAATATTATACCAATGCTGAGATTACTGATCTTAGTTCAAATGGTGCTATAGCACATGGTTTTATTAATACATCAAATCCCAATGTAGTAAGAGGTTCTAATGGCAGTTTTCCTCTTCCAGGTTCCGGTCCGGCTTTTCCTAATCCTAATTTTATTGGTTTGTCTCAAAATATAGGGGGCTATACCATTACCAATGAGAAAGGTGTTTCCTATCATTATGCACTTCCTGTTTATACATTTAATTTCAATCAGGTAATGCAGCAAACCTCGGCATCCTCTGGAATTACAACAAGAACGATATCAAATTATGCGCCCTATGCTTATACATGGCTCCTGACAGCGGTCACAGGTCCGGATTATGTGGACTCCAATAAAAACGGTTTGGCCGATGCAACTGATTGGGGCTACTGGGTAACTTTTGATTACGGGAAATTCCAGGGAAATGCCGGTTTCCAGACTCCTGAAACGGGATCAACAACGGATATTGAGGGTTCAACCATTTACAGTAATGGTGCCAAAGAGATTTATTACCTGGATGCGATCAATACACGTACACATACAGCTCTATTTATAAAAGATATCAGAAATGATGGAAAAGGGACAAACGGACTGGATTATACTTCATTTTTTAAACAGTATACATCGAGTGATGGTCTTGCTTATGGTACTTTTCCCGCTACTAACGTTTTAAAATTAAGTGAAGTAATATTAATTGACAATGCAAAATTAAAAACCATTTATGGAACATACAATTCTGCAAATGCTACTCTGACAGGGCTTAAAACCATTAATCCCCTAATTTGCAATAATTCAACCGATAATTGCGACTGCTATTATCAACATTATACAATGTCTACCGATGGAGGACATTCAACTTATACCTATGATGGATATGCGTTTCAATCATTATGGACAAATGTTCTGGATATGGGTGATATGAATGTCAATGGAAGTACAGATAATCGTGTTCTAAATGCATTGAGGGCTGCAGGTCAAAAAGATATCAGGTTCAATTACAATTATTCATTATGTCCCGGAACGACAAATAGTTTCTCTGCAATATCAACAATGCAATCACTTACCGGAAAATTAACCCTTAACAGTATAGCCTTTTATGGTAATAATAATAACCAATTAATGCCTTCTACTGTTTTTTATTATGATCTTACTAATCCCATATCCTCCAATATTACTTTAACAACTCTAGTGAATCCACCTAGTGCATATTATTGGAATATCACTACTACAGGTAATTTTTCGGTAGGGGATATATTAACATTTGTTAAAACTGATGGTAACGGAATAAATCGTACCTATTACGGCACATTGATTCAAGGCACAACACAGGCTGGGTTCCAGATGCATTTTATGACAAATACTAATTTTTTAACTGCAGGTACAGTAAATGCTACTCAGACAAAGAATCCACCATATGTACCTCAATTTGCAGATTCCTGGGGATTTTTTAAATCAGACTATGGAAGTATATCAGGCTTAAGTTACGATAAGTCAATTGCTCCAACAGCTGTATCGGCAGTAGGAGTGGATTGCTGGAGTCTTCGTTCGATACAGACAGCAACCGGTGCTACTATTAATGTTCAATACCAGAGTGATGATTATACGAATGTTGTATTGGAAAATAATGCTATTTTAAATATTCAGCAGGCTATAGGAGTTAAATATGCAAATCAAACGACATATACGCAAACTCCGGTTATCATGTATAATGTTGGCGGTTATCCGGTAGCAGGTCTTCGATTTTATTTTTATACACAGGATCTTAATGGAACACCTTTAACCAACTATTTCAGAGTAAATTCTCAATATAAAATATATACTATAGGAGAACAGGATTACACTCAATGTTCAGATAATGCATCTATACTTGCCAATACGAATAATTGTAATATTAATGTATGCCAAAAAGGAATGGCTTATTTTGAAAAAAAATATACAGTTACCGAGGTTGGTTCAAATTATATAACAGTTACTGATCCCTCAGGAACCTATTTTACGGATAACGGCAGTTTTTTTTGTAATACGATACAGACTAATATTACTCCTGTTGTGTTTAGTCATGCAAATTCATTTGTTAAAATAAAGCCTTTGAATAGCGATTACGGCGGTGGAGTAAGGACAGCTAAAATCATAGTGACTGATAATGCAACAATTAAAGAGACGGATTATACCTATTCTTTAGGTACAACTCCTTATTTGCCCAGTTCACTAACAGAGCTTATTCAGTCCTATTCATTGACAAGCTTTGCTCAAAACGCCGATAAACTAGCGGTGAATACTTATCAGGATGCATATTATTCTTCCTATGATAATATCATTGCAGGTGCTAAGGATCTGGTTGGTCCGGGTGTTTTATATAAGAATGTTTCTGTTCAGAACAGTGTGACCAAAAACGGTGTAACAACGATAGCCCCCGTTTATCAGGGCTACGAATTTCAGACCTTTACAGCGGATATGATTACTTTTGCTGATCTGATGTCTCCGTGGTCTATGCAGAAAAATACTGTGCGTACCATCCAGATTACCAATAATATGTCAAAGATAGGTAATCTGTTATCGGTGAAGAATTATGATAGCAATAGTAATCTGCTGAGTGAGACTTCCAATACCTATACGTCTACACCGCCTAATAACCAGGGCAGGGTGGATCAGGTCTTCAACGAACAGCGGAAAATGAATCCGAACGGTGGCAATGAATATGATTTCGGCGTGGTGACTGTCAAGACAGAACTTCCATCAGTGCTTCAATCGACTACTACAAGGGATTATATAAAGGGACTAAGTAAGACCACAACCAATACAGCCTTTGATTTTTACAGCGGGGCGGTTACTGAAACTCAGACTACGGATAGTTATGGCAATACCTATATAGCTGTTAATGAACCAGCCTATAATTATTATACCTATTATAACAGTGCAAATGCAGGAATGGGTATTAAACTGGTTAATAACAGTACCTGGCAAAATGCAAATATGCTGACTCAGAGTGCGGCCAATTATACATTGAGAGGTACCGGAACAACAGCTTCATATTCCTGCACAGTTACTCCTTCTGTTAATAATGGAAACGAGTCAACGGTTCAGCTAACTTCAGGAACGCTTCCTATGACCTATCATATAGGGAGTTCTGTTCCGGGTCTTTCTTCAGGTACAGCTGGAGGGCTTTCTGCTCCTTATATTACCTGGATTGCAGATGGTCGTACAAGTTTTAAAATAGTAGGACCGGCTGTCAGTGGTTCGGTGCCATCATTCACATTGAATCAGGGTACTCTTTTATCAGCCTCTGTAAATACGTGGAACAATATGTGGAACTACCGTATGTGGAACGGAAGCAATGCTTATGTAACTGCAGCGATGATTGATAATACTCTTACGGTTCAGAATGAAAATGTCTGGCGTCAGAAATCGGATTATGCCTGGAACTCTCCCTATGTGAATCCTGATGGTTCCTATATAAGCAATGGAACATCAACGGGCACCTTTGTTCCGTTTACCTTTGCAGCCGATTATGCAGGTACTCCCCAGACTTCTTCTTACTGGAGTAAATTGAATACGAGTACCCTGTTTACGTCTAATTCCAAACCGCTTGAAGCTATGGATGTAAACGGTCGGTATTCATCAACAAAATTTTGTAACAATGAAACATATGTGCTGGCCTCTGCCAGCAATGCTAAGTATACAGAATTTACGCATAGTGGTGGAGAATATTATGAATCGGCCATTGGCGCTAGTATGGCGGAAGGAGAAGTATTATGTTATACAAATGCTTTTGAGAGTTTCAACTGTGCCCACACAGGTAAGCAGAGTTTTTCACTTTCATCCGGAGATGCGATTAAATATGTGATTCCGTATACTTCAGGTACAAATCTTCCGGCGGCCTTTACTACAGCTATTAATTACCGCGCTTCCGTTTGGGTCAATGCGAACAGCTTGACAAATGCTCAATTATATGCGAAGGTGATCGATAATGGAAGCACAACTACCAGCACTGTTACCGCAGCTACAGTAACCAACCCGATCAAATGCGGTAACTGGTACCTGCTGACACTGACATTTGCCGGACCCGTAACAACGGCTTCAAGCAATGCAATAGAAGTAGGTGTTACATACACCGGTACAGGAAGTACTCCCATTTATGTGGATGATTTCCGTTTCCAGCCGGACGTATCTTCTGTGACTTCCTATGTATACGATCAGAATACAGGTTTATTAACGTATGTGATTGATGCGACAAACCGTTATACACGTTACCAGTATGATTGCCGGAATCGTTTAATCGGTGTATATAAAGAAACAACTTATGGAGAGGTTATTGTCAAACAGTATAATTACAATTATTTTAATAACGGAACGACGGTACTGCCTCTTTCGCCTTGTCAATAATGTTTGAATACCTGGAATTATTTAATACGATACGTTGAAATTATAATCTTTTTAAAGCGATAATATGAACAGATTGCTGAAATTTTTAATAATAGGTTTGCTGATACTATGCCATAATGTAGGGTATAGTCAGTCGGTAACGGTACCAACAACCCTTGCCGGTATCCTGAGCCCTACTCAGCAGTCTGTCTCTCCTGTAGTAATCAGGAATACTGTTACCGATGTGGATCCGTATACTGGTAAACAGGTCTATGTATGGGGCGAACTTGTTACCGGCACATCAAACCGTAATATCATGTGTGCGATTTATGATAAGGATCAGAATCTGCTGGTGACTCCGTTCATTGTGAACAATGTTGTTATGGCAGGTGACCGGGCATACCAGCACGTCAAAATCAATTCCAACGACGGGAGTTTTGTTGTTGCATGGAGCAGCAACCAGGCTGGTAACTGGGATGTATTTGCTAAAAAGATATACCTGAATATTACCAATGCACAAACACCAGCCATAAGTAGCAATACTACGCTCTATTATGATGTGGCGGTAAATACAAATGCAAGCCTTAAACCTAATACCCAGTATGCTCCCGTTCCGGTTTTCTGCGGGGCAAGCGGGGAACTGCTGATCGGTTTTTCAGGTATAGGCATCAATACTACCTACGAGGCCTATTATCAGCGCTTCAATTACACAGGTCCCACTTTGACAATTGTAGGAGGGAGTACAACTCCTGAAATCCAGTTGAATGTTGCTATGACAAATAACCAGACGATGGTTTCCATGGAGTATTCCACCTACAGCAGTCAACTGATTGTGACCTATAACAGCAATGCATCCGGTTCCTATGATGTAATCCGTCGTGTGCTTACGTATGTGTCTTCATCAGGCATTTATAATACCGATACAGAAACCATTGTCAATACGATGACGACAGCCGATCAGCAGAACGGTACAATTATTATCAATCAGAGCAACGGAAATTATTCAATCTCATATCAATCCGATGAACAGAAAGCCGGCTGGGCAGTGTATGATAAAATATACAGCCCGACCCATGCGGTTGTCAAAGATGAATATTCGATTTCAGGCTTGGAAGTAGCCGATAATGAATTGAATCCGAAGGGTATCTGGGATGAACGAACCAATGTACTCGTATTTTTCTTTGATTATTACGGTGGTACCACTACAAATCTTTGGTACAGCATGTTTGACGGGAACAACAGTTATGCCATGATCGGTAATGCCACGGGGATTACAGCTTTGGGCGATACCTATGGCGGTTATGGAGCCTATTATACGCCAGTATATAATCCTTTGAGCCATAAAATCTACCTGGCCTTTGATATCCTTACCAGTGCCGCCAATAGTTCGATCGGTTATGCAGCTATGATTCCGTATGCACATCCATCATTTAACCCGGCTTTAGCTTCATCTACTATTGATAATGCTATGAACTGGGTTGATTCCAAAAGCTTTAATGCCTATGGGGATGTGATTGGGGAAGCCCGCGTCTATTACGATCAGTTTGGTAAGCAGCTTCAGACCCAGTCTCTGAACCAGGATAATAATAAGATCCTTGCACAGATGCCTTTATATGATAATCTGGACAGGCCTGCCATCCAGACACTTTCGGGTGTTTTAACGAATGGAAGTACTTCATTTTTGTATGATCAATATTTTGCAGCGGGGGGAAATGCAACTCAAAGTTATTTACCTTCCTATTGGGATGGATCGACAACAATAACTAATCCGACGTCAATACTAAACAGTTACGGAATCGGTCAGTATTATAACGGTCAGAATGTATCCGAGACTGGTGTTGGCCAGACGGGTTTTCCTTATAGCCGGAGCAAATTCAGCGATGCAGCTCCGGGAGGAGTAATGATGCAGACCCTTCCTGGCGATCAGCATCATCAGGGGACGGGCCATGAAAGCAGAAGCATCAGTCTTGGAGTATTGAATGAACTGGATCATTATGCAAAAGTCCGTACAGCCAATTTTATGACGGCGACTCCCTGCTCAACCCTGAGTCTGCAGGCTATCAAAACCATCAGCACAGACCCTAATGGGATTACTTCATTGATATTTACCGATAAATCAGGTAATACGGTTGCAACTGCCAAAGAGGGGAGTTCAGCACAGAATACTCCGGCAGTAGCCCAGGTGATGGATCTGATGCCGAACCTGTATACAATGAATCTTCAGATCAAGGATATAGCGACCAATCCGAATTATATGATCCAGTATTTCCAGCTATTTGCTTCGGGGAATATCCAGGTCTATGATCAGACACCAGGCTCAGCTTCGGGTAATTTGCTGTACCCGAGCTTTGCAACAGCGGGTACACAGGTTACTCCTTACCCGAGTATGTCGCCCTCATTGTTTGATGTTAGCCAGGTGTTTGTTAATTATCCGTATGTAACAGCTATTCAGATCCGTTCAAAAAGCAATTTTTCCGTCAAGTACGATTGGCAGACACAGAACTGCGCATCTAATTGCGATAACTGGAATACGTTACAGGCAACCTATTACAGCGGCCAGCAGGGTATCGACCTGCATATTCAGGCAAATAATAATCTGACACTTACCTGCGGCACAGCCAATACTAATATTCAGGTGACCGATTTAAGCAGCGGTACCATTGTATATACAGGAACTGTTTCATCCTTTACTTCTTCCTCATTGGCGCTCGGGTATTATCGATTTATGTACGGAGATGTACCCTGCAATGCGGTTTACAATAATACCACGACACAGAACATCCATATCACCTTCAATCAGTATTATCAGAATTTTGCCTATTTTTTTTACGATGATGCGGGCAGGCTGAAAGCCAAAACAGCACCTTTGGGTGTGAATGTTGCAAGCACAGCTTTACCTGGCTACACAGATACCTATACCTACAACACAGTCGGTCAGGTAATGTCCATGACCGAAGTGGATGCAGGAACAACCAATTATCTTTATAAACAGGATGGACAACTCCGTTTTTCCCAGAATGCGAAACAGGCAGCTGCGGTTCCTGCAACTTTTTCCTTTATAGAATATGATGTATATAACAGGGTTGATAATTCAGGGGAATATGTTTCTTCTGCCTCACTGGGAAGTTCTCCATTACAGTTTCAGACCTGGCAGCAATATAATGCAGGTCTACCGACAGCTCCTTTTTCCAGTGTTTGTCCGGTTATAGAATCACCATTCACCGAATCTGCGGGTTTAGGTTTGGGTGGTGAGCCTGGCAGCAACTTTGTCTTCTTCGATGAATATTCACAGGTTAACTACAGTGAATTAAATCCGATTTATACGACCAATGCTACGGGCGGGAATGTTGCTCTGAAGGGTACCCAGCGCAATACCTGGAATCGTGTCTCAAGTACTGTCAATGCTCATGGCTATCAGACGTTTTACAGTTATGATAATGAAGGCCGTGTGGAATGGATGGTACAGTTTCTTACCGGTCTTGGTTCCAAGACAATTGATTATGTGTACGATCAGAGCGGAAATCTATTGCAGACGATTTACCAGCAGAATGGTGGAACAGAACGTTTTGAGCATGTATATAAATATGATAATTTAGGTAGGATGAAGACAGCCTGGACCCGCGAGGCAACAGGCATGCTGAAATTGCATGAGAAATATTATTATTATGCCCATGGGCCATTAAAACGTAAAGAACTAGCAGGTAACCTGAATGGGAGTGATCTAGCAGGCGGTAAACTGCAGGGTATTGATTATATCTATACGGTACAAGGCTGGCTGAAAGGTGTCAATAACAGCACACTAAATGCAGCTCAGGATCCCGGGCAGGATGGTAATACGGGATCTACCAATGCAGGTTTTTGTAAAGATGCTTTCGGGATGAGTATGGATTATTACAATGGGGATTATACCAATAGCAGCATTTCTTATTTTACCCCAGGTGCTATGATTGCCTATGGATTAAGCGGCAGTACGATTCCTTCGGCAGTCTCATCAGCGCTCAGTGGAAATCTGTTTAACGGGAGTATCCGGAGTATTTCCTGGCTGAACGGAACAAGCACTGCCGGCAGTAGCCCAAATCAGTATGCATATAATTACGATTATAAGTATCAGCTGACCCAGGCTACTTTTGGTGCAAGTATTCTCCAGGCAAGCCAGTACATATTTACTCCGAATTCAGGTGGCCTTTATACGATGTACACAACCTATGATCTGAACGGGAACCTGACTGATAAGTCAACTCTGAAATCTGCTGGAACCGAAAATATGGTGTACGCTTATACGGCCAATACTAATAAATTATCAGGTTTGCAGATTTACTCAAATGCTCCGACCCCTGTCACCAGAAGTTATAGTTATGATAATATTGGTGAAATGAGCAACCAGACGGATGGTACGGCTCAGAAGAATGTTACCTATAATGTATATGGATTGGTTGTCAATGTAAAAGATGCCAACCAGAATTTAATAGTGGCATACGAATACAATGAACGTGGCAAAAGAGCTAAGAAATACTCCTATGCGATAGTAAATAATGTTTCCTCACTGGCCTATACAACCTGGTATGTAACCGATGCAGCGGGGAATGAATTGAGCATTTACAGTACCAATCAAAGTACCATAACGACACCAACACCATTACAGACCGAGATAGCGGTATATGGACAAAGCAGGGCCGGAATTTATAACCTGTCTTATTCAGGTACGACCACTAATCAGGTAACTACCTATAGCCTTTCAGGCACAGCCTTTAATTATGAAATCAAGGATCACCTGGGAAATGTCCGTGTTATTATCAGCCGGAACCTGAATACGAACAGTACGGTTAACATCATGAGCTGGGCAGATTACTTACCATTCGGGGAAGTTATGCAGCGTTCATCCATTACCGGTTACAATGATCGTTACGGCTACCAGGGCGAATTTGCTGAATGTGATCCCGAAACCGCCACAGGAGCTATCGGAGGCTGGAACAGTTTTGATCTTAGGATGTATGATGCCAATGTCGGACGGTGGTTGAGTAAAGATCCAAAACATCAGTACTATTCTCCTTATCTAGCTATGGGAAACAACCCGGTAAGTAGTACTGACCCTACCGGAGGTATTGATGATATTAATTATGATACAGAGACTGGGAAAACTTCGACAGTTGATGTTCCAACGTCTACTTATGACAGATATTTTATTAATAACAAATTAGTAGGTTTTGGAACCAAGGGTAATTTTACTTTTAGCGGAGAGGGCACATTAGTACAAAAGGATGGTACAAATGGTGGCGTATATTATACTGGGCCTACTTCTTATATATCGCACATTTTAAAATTCCCTAATGCACCAACACGATATTTAATAGTTGGAAAAGGTTCCGGTGCTCAGGGAAATGCATTTCTCAGATGGGCAGTGAATTTTGAAAGAACTGCTGGTACTGAGGCAGATGCCAGTGCACATGGTATTGAGATACCAACTGAAGATCCATATGGTATAGGCAAAACAAATGATTATAATCCGAATAGTGGCACAGATAGGTTTTCCAAATGGTTAAATAGACCTGAACATAATACTAGTGAAGGACATGATCTTTACAAACATGATAATGGTGTAATAACAACACCGGATGGGACATATGTTAATCCGGACGCAGTATCTCCATTAGATAATGTACAACCTCCTCCAGCTGATTATCCATATTGAATAATATAAAAAACTAATTATGTACAAACTCTTTATTTCATTAACCGTAGTTTTAGCTAGTAGCTTCTTTTCATGTGACGAAAAGAAGAACATAGAAAAACAATATGTAAAATTTCAACAACGAAATAAGATTCAGCTTTATCATTTAAATACAATTCAAACTAGAAAGATAAAAAACTTTGGAGATAGTTTAGTTTTTCATAGTATTGGTGGTAATGAAAAAATTAATCAAGAAGAAATTGAATTTAAAGATCTGAATCGCTTTATTGACAGTATATCAAAATATATTACATTTATTTCGGGAGGGTTAACAGATAGTGCTACTTATGTGGGTTTTGGGAATATTAATTTTTCTGAAGAGTATTTTTGTAAAAAAGGAAGTGATATACTTTTAAAGAATAAACTTAACGGATATTGCGATAAGCTGACCTCGTTGGGATATAAGAATACTTATATAGCATTAGATGCTAAAGATGATTTTATTTATAAATATGAAATCAAAAAACGAAACATGACTTTTTCAGATATTTATTTTAATAAAAAGGATGTATTAGACTTACTAATGTTATTAGATTATTTTAAGCGGGAAGTTGCCTATAAACGCATTTGTTTTCTTTATTTAGCAAAAGGGTAATTATTCATTATGTATATTATATAAAATTCTAATATACCGACCGTTACGGCTATCAAGGTGAGTATGCCGAATGCGACCCCGAGACAATGACTGGTGCCATCGGCGGATGGAACTCGTTCGATCTTAGAATGTATGATGCAAATGTGGGCAGGTGGTTGAGTAAAGATCCGATGGGTCAGTACTGGAGCCCGTATGAAGGAATGGGGAATAATCCGGTGAGTAACAGTGATCCAACTGGTGGATCCGCAGCCCCACCGGATGAGGTACACTTTGATACTCAAACGGGAAGTTCTACTTATGTTCGCGACGATAGAGGAGTTTCGCAAATTGATATATTTGTTGATAAAGTTTATCAAGGAAGTATATCAGGAGGCCATGGATATACAAATTATGATATAAATTCAGACAAACATACTCCAATGATTAATGGAGTATATTATAAGGATTATATATACAATTCTGGAACATGGTATAACTTAGGAGCTGTCAGTGATATATTTGGCACAGCTGATGCAGGCGTTACTATTGCGGAGTTGAGTGCTGCCAGCAGGATTGCAGGTACTTCTTCTTCAAAAATTTTCCGAATTGCTGGCCCTGCAGGTTCGATTGCTGGTACAGTTTTAGATTTGGCACAATTAGATAATTATAATAGATATGGACCAAACGTTGATAATGTTTTATCTCCTGAACATTTTGCGGCTAATTTATTTATGACAGGCGTAGGAGAATTTGGAGGGAGTTGGGGGAAAGGTTATTCTGTTGGATATTTCATAATTGATACTTATTACCCTGGAGGGGCTTATAAGGCAACATCAGATTTAGGGACACGTTATGGAAATATGCGAAGTATGGAGCATAATTCTTTTGGACGTCCATATATTTGGACTCCTGTTACAAAATGGTAAAAAGTAATTGTAAACGGTATGAAATATTTCTTTTGTTTTCTTTATAAGTTCTTTTTAAAAATCAATTCTGATATTAATAGTGCATACTTTAATTCAATTAAGACATTGTTCTTTATTTTATCATTAATATGTCTAGATAGTTATTTTCTACTTAGTCATTTTTATAGGGATATTTTTTGGGTTGACAATTTTTATTATTTATTCTGTTTAACTTTATTTATTGAGATTGTGATTTATTTATTTATTTATGTATTATTTATTTATAAAGAAAAATGGAAAGGCTATATTAAGAAAAATGAATTAAAAGAATCTTCTAATAATAGTTCTTTTTATAATTTTATAATTATATCATTTATTGTATTAATTATAATTACATTCTTTTATATAAGTTTTTATTTAGTTCACCATCCTCAAAGGTAAAATATTGATAGGGGCAAAATATTGGATGATTCTGTAATAATACCTACGATATACCGAAAGTGATTAAAAAGAGTATGGATCTTATTTTAAAGAGATAACAAAGAAAGTTCTTTGATAATATTTAAAAGTAAAATGTAGTCTGTCTGATAAATTGGGTAGGAGTGAAGGTTTATTAGCAGATCTTGCAACTGAGTCTGGGGTTAGCCAGAATACTTTTCTTTTCCGTATCAAATATTAACGGTTTAAATATAGTCTGTTTTTAGTTTCGTTCCTGAATAGACTTTTATCGGCTTAAGTCCATTGAATAAACCATACGGTCTTACGGTATTATAATCCTTTACAGCGAGTCTTATACATTACACGACTTGCAAAAGAGAGATGGACTTGTATTATCGTTCATAGTTCTTTATGATTTTTACGACTCTTGAAAGAAACTACCATACTTTTTAATTGGTGATAATTGGAATAGAATTTAATGAATTGCTTCATCTCGTATGATTGGAAGAATGAGCCATTATAAAAACAGTAATCACTATTTTCTAGCACAAATAATAGGGTAATTAATTTTCTAAGAACTCATGTAAAATATGTTCCCTATTAGTAAAACAATTAAACAAATTTTCAAAAAAAGCACACAAATGAAATATCTATCTCTATTGATTGTCTTGATGTGGACTATTGGTTATGAAGCGGAATCAAAAAGTTTTTTAATGAAAGGGCAGATTATTTATGCCAATGATACCGTTGATGTGACCTTTAATATTCCGGTTAAAAAGATTAGTGAAGAAATTAATTTTGAAAAGCTACAATTAAAAGTAACGTATTTTGATAGCAACCATAAGAAAATAACATTAAAATCAAATCAGGCAAAAGAAATCCGTTTTCAAGATGGATCACACATGATCCGGATGGTTTCAAGACGAAATTCGCTTATGTTAGGATCTATATATACCATGGACACAACTATATTTCTAAAGATTGAAATAGATGGCAATCTTAAACTGTTTACATATTATGGCTCATCAGGAGGAATGTACGGTAGCGCAGGAGGAATGCCTATAATGACAGGGGGATCTATAACAACTGTACAAACTTATATACTTCAAAAAGGGGATGGACCATTAATAAAACCATATAAGTTGACATTTCGTAGTGATATGAAGAAATATCTTTCAGACTGTCCGGCTCTGATAGAAAAGATTGATAGTAAAGAATTCAGAAATGCCGATATAGAATCTATTGTATTGTTTTATAATGGGGAATGTGGGAAGTGACCTATAGGAGAGTAATTTGATTTGCTATATCTCATATCAATGGTTGTTATTGTTATCACAAAATGCGTCTATTAACACAACCTTATCTGACTAAGTTTATATTATATAATCTTTAACGTTATTTGGTTTATGTGGAGCTTTACTTATAAAAACACAGTTTGAAAAAATAATGAGTACTCTTTGGATGATGATAAACAAACCTCCCAGACCTCTTAAAACTTTTACTGATAAAGATGATGCAATCAGATGGCTGGAACAGTTTAAGAGTCATCATTTGAATTAAGAACAGTGAAATTAAAAAATAATATTTCTCTTCATTAAATATGCTAATAATATTGTCATTTGCTAATTTATTTAGTATATTTAATAACTAAAGAAGATTGTTATCGGGGATAACTATACACTTGTAAAATATTTAATTATTTATTACAGATGTATTTTTGGTAAGAATTTTCTTTCATTATTTAAATAAAAATTGAAGGAGTTTCAATTAATTTATGTCGAAAAAAATACAACGTGATGAAACTAAACCTAAGGTAATATCTCTTTTTACTGGATGTGGAGGATTAGATTTGGGTTTTCATCAAAGTGGATATGAAACAGTTTGGGCTAACGATTTTAATCATTGGGCTTGTAAAACATTTGAACGTAATTTTGGAAATGTAATAGTAGAGGGAGACATTGAGAAAGTTGATCCTTATAAAGATAAAAGTATTCCTAAATGTGACTTAATACTTGGAGGTTTTCCTTGTCAAGATTTTTCCATGATATGGAAGCGACCTGGTTTAGATGGGGAGAGAGGTAATTTATATAAAAGCTTCTTAAGATTTGTTGATGCAAAAAAGCCTAAAGCTTTTATTGCTGAAAATGTTAAAGGTTTATTAACAGCTAATAATAAAAAAGCAATTCAACAAATTATTGAAGACTTTGAAAGTATTAGCCCAGGTTATCTTGTAACAGCCAAACTTTATAATTTTGCAGAGTATGGAGTTCCTCAGTTTAGAGAACGTGTACTCATTGTTGGTGTAAGAATGGATACAGGTTTTCATTTCGAACATCCTAAGCCAACACATGGACCTAAAGCCGGAACACCATTTTTTACAGTAGGTGATTCTTTTAAAAATGTAGAAAAAGCAAAGTTCAATAATGAGCATATGAATATTGCTGATAAAACAAGAAACCTACTTTCATTAATAAGTGAAGGAGGAAATTTTACAGATATTCCTCCGGATAATCCTCTATATGTTAAAGGAATGATTAGTCATGTATATAGAAGGGTTAAACTTGATGAACCATCGAAAACTATTATTGCTGCTGGAGGAGGAGGAACATGGGGCTATCATTATCCAGAACCTAGACCCCTTACTAATAGAGAAAGAGCTAGACTGCAATCATTTCCTGATAATTTTATTTTTGAAGGATCAATTAGTGAAGTAAGAAGGCAAATAGGAAATGCGGTTCCTCCCAAAGGCGTTAATTTAATAGCTAAAAAGCTTTTACCATTATTTTCGGGTGCTTATAAAAAAACGGATTTAGTTAAATATCGAGAGGAGTTGCAAGCCTTACCTTTCAAAAAGAGATTAGAAATGATTATATCAAAGTAGCATGGAATTATTACTTTCAAACCTCTTACCTGGTAAATATAATTCTACAAAATCATCTAAAGAAGTTTTTGAAAGTTATATTAAGGATATAGAATTATTGAGACTTGCTGTTGGATACGTTTCATCAGATGCACTGATTGAGTTAAAAAAAATTGTTGAAGTAAATAAAAGACCGAGAATTGAAATGTTGATCGGTATGCATTACTTTGAAGGATTTTCAAAACCGCAATATCAAGCAGCACTTTCTCTTCACAAGGCACTAGAAGATTCTGAATCGGGAGGATTTGTTAATATAAGTAACACTGTAAAATTTCATGGAAAGATATATTCGTTTATTAAGAATAACGAACCGATTGGATGCATCGTTGGAAGCTCAAATTTAAATAGCATTGTTAATAGTTCCGCAGTTTATGAGGCGGATTTTCATATCAGTAATACGACTACAAATATTAATGTTAATAATAGCTTAATCAAATTAATAGATGATTTAGGAACATCTATTTCAAGTTTGAATATTGACACTTTTATTGAATATAATAGTCTACTTGAGAATCAATATGGAGTAAAAAAAATTAGAACAGAAGAATTAATATCTGTATACAGCGATAAAACTTCTATAGAATTTGACATACCAATTAAAATAGAGCCCAAGAGTAATCTTAATGCATTCTTTGGAAAAGGGAGGGTAAATCAAAGAGGATTTGAGATGCCTAGACCTTGGTATGAAGTAGAATTAATTGTATCTAAGAAAATTACTTCTCTTAGTAATTATCCTTATAATAAAACCTTTAAAGTTATAACAGATGATGGTTGGGCTTTTAATTGTAAGACTAGTGGTGATTTTTCAAAAAATTTTAGATCAGAAGACGACTTAAAAACTTTAGGCAAATGGATTAAAGGTAGACTGGAAAATAGCGGAGCACTTGAAATCGGGAAACCAGTCACAAATGAAGTTTTAAATATTTATGGAACATCATTTGTCAAATTAATAAAGTGTAATCAACCTAACGCTTGGCTTTTAGAATTTAAACCTCAATGAATTTAGATAATTATTTAAATAAGATAGCATCTATTTCTCCAGAGTTAAGTCAGAGCGTTTCTCTTACTTCAGAGGAGGTATATCAAAAAATCAATAACAGTTTCGATTTCAGAAGTCATTCCTCTGGATTATTATTGGGAAACGTGCAAAGTGGAAAAACTGTTCAGTTAATGGGTTGTATTACTAAACTCGCTGATGAGGGCTTTAAGATCTTTATTGTTTTAACTTCTGATAACGTTTATCTTCAACAACAGACTATTGGACGTATTAAAGAAAGCATATCAGATTTTTCCATTTGCAACGAATATGATGACATAGAATTTTTAAGATGGCGAGGCGATAATCATATTCTAATTGTTTTAAAGAAAAATACAAATGTTTTGAAACGTTGGAAGAATTTACTTGCTTCTTCAGGTATACTTTCCGGAAGGCCTTTAATCATAATTGATGATGAAGCTGATTCAGCTAGTCTTAATACATTAGTAAACAAGAAAAAAATTAGTGCCATAAATGGACATCTTCAGGAAATATGGAATATGTCATCATCCAGTATCTATTTAGAAGTTACGGCTACTCCTCAAGCATTGATATTGCAGTCATCAATAAGTAATTGGAAACCTGATTTTGTACATTATTTTAATCCCGGAGGAAACTATATAGGAGGGGATCTAATATTTAGTGATCCTATTTCATATACTATTAAACTTACACCTGAAAATGAGCTTGATGAAATTAAATCAAATACTGATATAATTCCCATTGGATTGAGAGATGCCTTGTTATGTTATTTAATAATTTGTGCAGATTTTGTGTATCGAAAAAAGGATACATGTAATTTTTTGGTGCATCCGAGCGTAAAGATAGATGATCATGAAAAGTTTGCTGATGTATTAGGCGAAACACTAAATTCATTTCTAGGGTATTTAGAAGAGGAGGAATCAAAAAATGAAATTAATGATTTAATATACTTACAATGGTCTGAATTGCAGCGAACACAACCTGACATTATTAATTACGATGATTGCTGTAATATCATTGGGGATTTACTTACTAATTCTGGACTTTCAATAATAGTTCTTAATTCTAAAACTAATATTGATATTAATTATGATCAAGGGTTTAATATAATAGTAGGGGGTAATAGTTTAGGAAGGGGAGTAACATTTCCGTCACTACAAGTAGTTTATTATTGTAGAAAATCGAAAACTCCTCAGGCAGATACATCATGGCAACATTCAAGAATTTTCGGTTATGATAGAATTCCTGGCTTAATAAGAGTTTTCTTACCGCCATCGCTTCACCAATTTTTTTCAAGCTTAAATGATTCTAATAGATTGCTGATTAATCAGATTAGGAATAAGGGCTTAGAAGGTATTCAATTGATTTACCCTAAAGGAGTAAGTCCAACTAGAAAAAATGTTTTAGATAAAAAAGCACTAAATATTTTGGTTGGAGGAGTAAACTTTTTCCCGCGTAATCCTAGTCAGAATAATGTAGAAAGAGTTGATGAATTATTAACTAATTATGATTCATCCAATCCTATAATGGTTTCAGGTAATATTCTAATAGAAATAATCATTGCTTTAAATGAAAGTGATTTAGATGATTGGAACTATTTAAAATTCTTAAATTGTATAAAGGCTTTAATAGTTAAAAGGCCAACTCAAATCTTTTCACTAATTATTAGAAGAGATAGAGATATTTCAAAAGGGACGGGTACGTTATTATCACCTAATGACAGGGCTTTAGGAGAATCATTTCCAGAGGTAACTATACTGACGTTATATAGAAACAAGGGGTATTCTGAAAAAGGATGGAATAATATACCGTTTTGGATTCCCAATATTAAATTTCCGACTGATGTCTGTTTTTTTGATACTCTAGAATTGTAAAGAATATTACAAGCTTTTAATTAGTAGAATTCAAATAAATTATTCGTTAAAATATTTAATTTTTGTATGCACGTTTCTTCATTAAATTTAAAATAGGTATGGCAACTACTATTGAAATTACTAAAAATGAAAATTCATCATTTGTTTATAATGCTTATTATTTTTCAGATAAATCTGGACAAGGGATTGAAGTTACAGGACAACTGAAGCCATTGGATACGGGTAGAGGTGATGAATTTCAGCCGGATTATATTTTTGAAGGTGATCCTATGTCAGAAGAGGAATATATTGATGAAAATATTTATCAAGAAATAGAATCAGAAATAATAGATTATTTTTATCAGAATCAAGATAAAATTAAATAGTAGTTTTTTTCCAGTGAATATTGTCAAACCGATGTTGTGGTATAAACCCGATATAATTCTGTAATAAAATCTCAAAAATACTGACAGAGGCTTTAAAAATGAGTATGTAATCTAATTTTGAAAAAAGTGAGTTTATTGATAAACTTTTAAAAAGAAATATTAGTCTGTATTGTAAGGGAAATTTGACGAGGGTCTTTTCTTATTAGTGGATATATCACAGCAGCATTCTAGGATTTTTGGGCTATTCAAGAATTATAAAAAGTAATTTAACTTTTATTTCAAAACTAAATCACTTAGTGGTTTAGTAATATCAATTTTTTAACAGAGATTGTTATTGAAGCCACCTATGTTTAGGTTTTTTTAACTGAAATCTCTTGATTAAGTTTGCAATTTCATTAAGTTTAAACAACAGATTTTTAGATTGTCATATATAGAAAATAAATAGTACATTCATCAGAGTAACATTAATGCAAAATATTATGTATTCAAATTTAGAATCAAAAATGTGGGATATACCGCCCAAAATAAGAGGGGAACATTTAACAGTTTCTCAAATAAATGAAAAATATGAAAAGGGTGAAAATAGAATTGTTACAGAAACAAATAGGGAAAAATTACCAAATTTTGTTGATGCCTTAAAAAGGATTAATTACATGGAAATTAGACCTTTTTACCAAAGACGTGCAAGATGGGATGAGGATAGGCAATCTAAATTAATAGAATCATTTATAATTAATATTCCAGTACCTCCCGTTTTTTTATATGAAAAGTCTTATAATTCATATGAGGTAATGGATGGTCAACAAAGAATAACTGCAATTGATGATTTTTATAATAATAAATTTGCTCTTACAGGATTAGATTTATGGCCTGAGTTAAATGGCATGAAATATTCAGATTTGCCAAACAAGATTAGGGCAGGATTAGATCGAAGGTCAATTTCTTCAATTGTGTTATTAAAAGAATCTTCATCTAACGATGAAGATGCAATTTTTCTAAGGCAATTGGTTTTTGAGCGTTTAAATACAGGAGGAGTAAAGCTTGAAAGACAAGAAATAAGAAATTCATTAGGTAGCGGGGCTTTTAATAATTTACTTTTTGAACTAGCAAGATTAAATTTATTTAGAAAAGTATGGGATCTTCCTTTATTTCAAGAGGAAGAATTGGAGAATCATAGATTACCAATATATGAAGAATCTTTCTTTAAAAAAATGGAGGATATTGAAGTCATCTTACGTTTTTTTGCTTTTAGACATATGTCTCAATTTAGATATGGAATTCAAGGATTTCTTGATTTATATATGGTAAGAAGTAAAAATTTCGATACTTCAGATTGTATTTTTCTTAAGTCTCATTTTATAAATACTTTGACAACAGCCTGTTCAATTTATGAAGAAAATATTTTTAGAATATACGAGAATGGCAAATTTTCAGATAAGCCTAGAAAGGGTGTTTATGATGCTGTTATGGTCTCTTTATCTGAATTTCAAGATGATTTTGAATTATTGATAAATAATAAAGATAAAATTAAAGATCTTACAATTAATTTATTCAATACGAAAGGTGTGGCTGCATTCACAGGACGTGCGAGTACTAAAGTAGATTTAGAAAATAGAATTAATTATTTTAAAGAAGTATTTAAATCTGTTTTATAACCATAAATATGTTTTCTGAATTAGCCAAAAATAGTATAGATAATATTGGTATAATTGAGGTTCTAATTAATTCTCATGAAGAATTATCCATTGAAAAATCGGATATAAGACAGAAGATAAAAATTTTTTCTGTATCGTCTTGTGTCACTAGATTATATGCCATATATGAGCACTTTGTCGAAACAGCAATCTCTGATTATTTAGATGGACTGTCTGAATGTGTAACATTTATGTCTCTATCAAATGAGTTTAAATCGAATTATAGATTAGGGATATCTCAAGTTTTAAGTAAAATAGATCAAGAAAGATATACGCACTTAAAACATGAAGATATTATTAAATGGTATCATGATGCAATATATGGTAGTAACCCATATAGATTTGTTACTGATGCATTAACAAAGCATGAAGAAAATCTAAGATTAAATACTATAGAAAATCTTTTTAGCAAAATTCAATTGAAAGATCTTAATAAATGGTTGTCTAATCACCCTTCAATAAAGTCCTTATATGCTGGAGATATATCTATATATACGCAACTCGAGGCAGAAATCAGAGGTTTTATACAGTTACGGAATGATGCGTCTCACGGTACATTAGAAAGCATTGAGGGAAAGGATAATTTAAAAAGATTTTGTGAATTGGTAAGAGCCTTAATTATTGCAATATCTTCGTTCCTCAGGAAGTCGTTATTATTAATGCTGCAAGATGCTGGAAAAGTTAATGAAATAGGAGTTGTAACGGAAACATTCGAATCAAAGGCTTTTATTGCTGTTGTAAATGAAGGTGTGAATATTTACAATGGAGGCAAGATTTATTTATTGGATAATAGTAATTGTTATTCTCAAATTGTAAAATCGCTAATGATATGTGATACTCCGGTTTGTAGAATTAAATCAAAAAAAGACAAATTGGAGATAGGGTTAAAATGTAGTGAAAAGGTTAGGAAGAAAACGAAATTATATATGTTTTTATGAAATATATTATTTTTTCATAGGGAATCATCATAGGAACTATAATCTCCGTTTTTCCAGTCCCTAAACGAAATGATTCTCTAATAGACCTTTGGTTTACTGGAGACTTTAATGGGAAATCATTATTTGTTTTCAACAGCAAACTTTCTTGAGATCTTTATTATTTACTACGCGTAATATCATACCCTTCAACATCTTTCCTTCTATTAGACTGTACAAATCTTAAACTTCCATTTTCAGCCTTAGGCCAAAGTAATCTAAGTGCATTATCTATTGTAATTTTATTAACACCATCTGATAATTTGGATGCTCTATAAACACATTCACCAATTGCTTTGGGATGTAACTTATCACCATGGCCAACGAGTGTAACTATAGCTTTACTGAAAGCCATTCCAATTCCAATCTGCAGAGCAGGTAGACCATAGCGTTCATGTAATATTTTATTGATAATTGGAAGAGCTAAAGTAAGACATTCATTAGCCGTTCTATGCGCTGAATAAACTTCAATTGGAGCTGATGTGTTTTCCACTCTAAATAAAGCAAGATAGCCATCTCCTAGGAACTCTGTTATTCTACCTCCATTAGAATTTACTATAATTGATCCAGCTGTATTAATTGCAGTTGTTTCGTATAAAACTCGTTCGAGTTGACTTGCAGAAGCAACTTTGTCACTTATTCTCTGGAGCAAATGTTCAGTAGAATTTCTCATATCCAAAACTAATGCAACAAAATCAGAAACCTCAGCTTTATCTTCAGTTAAAGTAGGATGGCCAGGGATTAAAGTATTTGTTTCAGCTTTTGTAAATGTTCGATTCTCTGCTTCAGCCAGAAATAGATTGCCAACTTGGTTCCAGATTTCTTGTGATTTGTCTAAAGATATATTAATTTGCTCTTTTAAATAGTTTTGTGTTATAATCATTATATACTGCAGTGTTTTAAAACGATAAGAATTCCTATTGTTATCCCTACTATTAAAATTGCTATCAATGCATTCCTTTGTCTTTGAATTTTTAAATCACGAATAAAAGCTAATTTGGCTTGTTCAAATATCAGTTCATTAGAAATATCCCAATCTGTATTTAGATCTTCTATGTATTCTTCCAAAGTTTTACGGGAGCTTATACTATTAGAAAATATGCTCTGAAAAATATTAATATTATAAAAACCTGGATTATAAAAATAACCATTTACTTTTATTGAATCTTTTCCGTTCAATTTCTTTATATGATTGGCAGGATTTCCCATGCTTAATATGCCTAAACAACTATTAATAAATCCCCAAAGCCATATCAATACAGCTACAAAAATTAACAGAACACCTAAACAGTGGCATCTTTCCAATACCATTTTAAGAGCACCAACAACGTTTGTTATCTGAGTAATTGGTAATAATAACAAAACAAGTGTACCAAACATTTTCCTATCTAAAGCCCTTATCGTATCTTGGATATCTTTGATAGAAGCCTCTAAAAATTTAATTTTTTCTTCTTTCATCATAAATTTATTATTTCTTAATGGTTCATGCAAAAACATATTAATCTCTTTATCTGACTGTAATATAATAATTACTGCTGTTTCTGTGTCGATGAATTTAATCAGATCTTGCGCATCAGATAATGTAGTATTTTAAAAGCTAATTTTGTTTTCCATATCAAATTATTTTAAATTCTTGTTCTATAAGTTGAATAAGCAATTTTGCCATCAATAGGTTCAGGATTGTAAAATGCCAATACACCACCTTCACCACTAGGCCAGACCGCTTTAGAATTTTCTGATACTATTATCATGTTTATTTTCTTACATAATTTAGAAGCATTATATGCGCAACGTCCAAATGCTTTTAAATCATTATCGTTACTGTATCCGAATCTTGTAACTATTGTTATTCCGTGGTCAATACCAATTCCAAAATTAATTGGAGGCAAATCATTTTCAATAAAGAATGGATTAAGAATTGATTCTCTTGCATCCATGATTGCCCAAGATGCTAACATACTGTTTTTTAGAGCGGAATCTCTGCCATTCTCTTTTGTTCCAAAAAGATTTAGAACACCATCACCTAAAAATTCAGTTGATGAGCCACCAAATTTGTCAACTATTTTGGCAACGATGCCAGCATAAACATAAAATATTAAAAACATTTTTATGAGACCATTCTGACTGTTTATTATAGCTGTTGAATCTCTAATGTCAGTCATCATTACTACAAACTCTCTGTTTTCGAATTTGCCAAATTTTACGTTGCGGTCTTCATAACCTGGAAGTTCGGCTTCTTCGTTCAATGGTAATGCTGAAAATGCTTTTCTAAGTTTGTCGCTTAATTCTGTGTCTTTGTCAACGTGTGATAAGGCAACATTAAAATATTGCTTTGTTAATTTTATTAATTCTGTCTGAAGTGATATATCCATAGTATGTCTGTTATTGTTTGTAATGTTTATCAATTAAGATGCTTCTTTTAGGATATTCCTCACGATCATCAACTGGCAAAAAACTTAACAATAACCTGCTGGAAGTTTTACTGAGCTACTACAATAAATCTATTGGAAAATAAAAAAACTGTAATGAAAAATATTTTTTTTTTCATACAACCTTTTTATTAAAGGTTAATAAACATACCATCAATATAATGATCTTTAATAGAAAAAAAATGTCTTTTATGAAATATTAAATTTTGTACATTATACAAAATGAAAAAATACAATTTTTATTATTTGAACAATACTGAAAACACCGGTTATATTGGTTGTTAGATGTTAATATATGATGTATTTTAATAATAAGCTGTTTTGCATATAAAATGACTCTTTGGGGCTATTGTTTGTTAAAAAGAGGAACTTAATATTTGATGTACGATAAATAGGTTATTATCTCAATAAAGTAGCAAATTATTAAAATTATTAAATCAAATATTATTTTCATAATTAATGGCTATTGCTATTAATTATGAAAATGCGAATACTATGGAATATGATTTTGAAAAAGTATTTGATAATTATACAATAAGATTTAATTGGGTCGCGGAGGAAAAATTAAATGATTCTGTAATAATACCCCGGTATACCGAAAGAGAATAAAAACGATTATATGTTCTTATTTTAAGGAGATAATATAGTAAGTTCTTTGATAATTTTTAAAAGGGATGTCGGTCTGTATAAAAAAATGACGGGAACGAGAGTTTTGTTAATAGACTTTACAGAAGTGTTTGAGGTTAGCCAGAATACGTTGTTTTCGTGCATCAAGTATTAACGGATTAAATCTGTTTTTCGGGGTTTTCTCTGAATAAACTTCTATTGGTTTAAGTCCATTGAGTATAATAATCTTTTTAAAAATGACTCTTTAGGGCTATTGATTTTAGCGTTAATTAGGATAATCTTTGATTTAACAAGAAACTATTATAGTAATTACAATATTATGATATATAATTAGTTTTTCACTTGATTCATTATGAAAGAAAAGAAAATAATTTTTATTGCTAGTTTTTTAATACTGTTATGTTCGTCTTCAAATACACATATATTAAATGATAATATTAATGTAGATGCATTTTGTAGTTATAACGGAATGAATTTACCTCCAACTATTTTTGCAAATAATAATAGTACTGCTTATGATTCCATAATTAAGTCAACCTTAAATTTAATTGGACTGCCCGATACTGATATAGAAATTGATACAACAGTCGTATATGGTGCATTTGCTGTTATAAATAAAAATTCTCAACGAAGATTTTTCATTTACAGTCCTATTTTTTTTGATTCCGTTTACTTCATAACAAATACAAAATATGCTATTATGAGCATTTGTTTTCATGAATTGGCTCATCAGCTATATAATCATCCTCTTAAACCGTCTTACGCATCTTTAATTTATGAAAAGCAAGCTGATAGATATTCTGGATATCAGATGTGTATCATTGGAGGAACTTTAGAACAAAGTTTAATTGCAATGAAATATTTTGGCAATAATCTGGAGACACCATCACATCCTGATAAGGCAACAAGATTAGCTGAAATTGAGAAAGGATATACATCTGCAAAAATTAATGTTTTTAAAGATTCATCATATATTAAGAAAGATAGTATTTCAAAATCAAAGGAGCTGTTATATACAATGTTTTATAAGAATTCATTGGCTAATGAAATTAAGAATAATAAATATTTGATGTATTATGATTCAGATTATATTATTGATAAGGCATATAAAAAATCAAATTCGAAATCTGTTTATACTCTTTATGGGGAATTAATTTACTTTACCTCTGATTTGAAAGTGAAATTACTTTCAAATAATAAAATTATCGGAAATTTATTGGAATCAGAAAACAATAAAATGTTTTCTAAAATTATAAATCTGGAAGGAGTATTGTTTTATTTAGATTATAAACAAAATATTTTCTCTATTAATCCAGATGGCTCTAAACTTGAGGCCGGCAATATATTATTAAATTAAAATTAAAATGAAGAAATTGATATTTATATCGTTATTCTGGATAATATTTTCAAATGCTGGATTTACTCAAAATGCTTTTTACGATTCTCAATTTTTGACAACAATTAGTAGCACTAATTTGAATAATATTATTACGTTGGCAAATCTTAAGAACACTAATTTATATTTGTCTGATAGTGAAATAAAGGTAATAAATAATTTTCAAGCATTCCTGATAAATCCTTTTAATGATTCATTATCTGGACTAGATATTGCCCTGTTAAATAGTTCAATTTTGAAATATAATAAGTGTATTGAATTTGAAAAGCAAAAATTATTATCAGGAGCAGGACCGAGTCCATATTTTGCACTAGCAGGTGCGGTAGCTCCTGCACTTTCTCAAATACCTAGTTTTATTGGAGGTAATTCTTCTTCCAATCAAGACTTACAAACTGAAATTATTGATGGACTTGTAAAATATTATGGAGAAGAGTTTCAAAAGTGAGAATTACTAACATATATGTTAGTTTTAGAAAATACGATTGATAAAATAGGAGATCTACAAGTATTATTCCCAGTCACATATTCAAAATTGCAAAATACAGACCCTTCTAAATTTCCAGAACTTGGCAATGAATACAAATCTATTTTTAATGAAGATTTAAAATCATTAATAGACAACTTAATTAAATATATTGATGCGAACCCCAATGATGGAAAATCAAATGCTGATTCAAATATGAAATTATTAAAATATGAAAATATTTCTTTAATAAAAAAGGATGAATATTATAAATGTTTTAAATTAACTGCAGATATAGGTTCTAAACTCATTAATAATTATAATCCAGTTGATTTGTTCAATTTTATTGATGCTAAATATTACGATAGCAATACTTTGAATGATTCTACAAAATCAGATAAAATAATACTGTTATTTCATGGACTCAATCTTATTCAACAGAATTTATTAGATACGACAAAAATAAAAGGAAGTAAGTTGGATAATCTTTGGATAAATGTTCAAGAATTACAAAAATTAAATACAAGTTATGAATGGGCGTATTTTTTAGGATTAATTTATCAGCAAGATAAAAAATTCTTCAACCATATTTTTAGCGAATTTTCTTCAATAAAAAAAATATCAGACATTGATAATACCAAAATATTATCAGCAAAAAAACAACTAAATCTTATCCTTTCAACTTTAGTTGAGCTTCAGAATTTTAGAATAACCTTAAATGATAGTACTATTCAAGATAATTTTATTGTTTATATGAATTTATTATTTAAAGCAATTGAGAGCGCTAATTTTAGACCGGATAATTTGTCTAATTCAGATTTTCAGAAATTTTCAAATATTGCAAACTATACTATGAATATTTATGATAATGCTAGAAAAAAGGATTATAATAATTCAATCTATTATTTAACAAAAATCCTGAATGAATTTGTTGTAATTAATAAAGATGCTAGTGATATGTTAAATAAAATTGAGCTATATGGCACATTTATGACAGATGTAATAAATGCAAAAAACTCTGATGATATAAAAAAATGTATAAAAGAACATGTGGCACCACCTGCTAGTTTTCTTTTGAAAAGAGAATATCAAAGGACACTTTCTATAACTGGCATGCCTGGCTATTTTATTAGTTTTGATAAGTTTGATGGAAGTAAGCAAAAATTTGCTTTTGAATCAGGCATAACTCTACCTATGGGTTTTGATTTGACTTTTAAACAAAAAAATGGAGTAAAAAATAGCAGCTCTTTTGGTCTTTTTTTTCAATTAGTTGATTTGGGTGCTGTCTTGAATTTTAGGCTGAGTGATTCTACTTCAACACTGCCACAGAAAATCAATTTCCAACAGGTATTTTCCCCAGGAGTCTCATTGAATTACGGGTTTAAAAATTCACCATTAACTCTTGGAATTGGATATCAATATACACCTGAATTACGACAGATTACTTTGAGTAATGGTAATCAAACTTATCCGAATGGAAATAGAATATTTTTTAGACTTGCTTGGGATATTCCTTTAATTAATATTGCTAAAAGTAAATCTAAATGACGCTACTTTCATTAGTGTTGAAAGAGCGGAGAGCTAGACTTTAGTCAGCCAGCCGGTTTTTTATAAATCGGCTGACTATGATCAACGAGGTTGTAACTCCTAAGGATGTACCTTATTTTATAAATGTATCTTTCCAAACTCCTCAAAAAGAGCCAGATCCTGCATCAAAAGGTTCGACTTTTGAAACGTTCCCTCTACTAGAAAAATGAAAAGCTCTTAATTTTAATAATTAAGGGCTTTTTTCGTTCGAGTCCCTTTGGGTCGTTTTTGATATTTTTAGATAATATATTGATTGATAAATTGGTATAAAGTTCGACTTTTATGAAACCTTAATTTTGATAAAATGATTATCCATAAAATGAGATTATAAATAATATCTTCGAATTATAAAAATAAAGGAATTTTTAAATTGGTGTTTTGGAAATCATTCTTTAAATATATCTTTCAAAAATCGGAAACATTTTGACTATCATTGAGACTTAAACAAGTAAAGGTTTTATCAGGAAAATTTAAACAGTAACGAAAATGAAGTTTTTTAAACTATTATCTGTGCTAGGTATAACAATCGTATTCATAAATGCGTGTAAAAAAGCAAATAATGTTCCAGTTCCAGGCCCGTCTAATACGCAATCAGGATCAGTCGTAACAACCTTTGCAAGTACTATTCCTTTGTTTAATGCTCCAACGGGAATTGCAGTAGATACATCCGGGAACGTCTATGTTACATATGATGAGGGAAATCATCTAAGTAAAATTAGTTCTGGAGGAATAGTTATTACTGCTTTAGCTCAATCAACTTCATTTTATTATGCTTACGGAGTTGCTATTGATGATTCCGGTAATGTATATGTAGCAGATTCAGGTGATAACCTTATCCGAAAAATTACTCCTTCCGGACTTGTAATTACACTCGCTGGTAATGGTCAAACAAACGCTCCAATTAATGGTATCGGTGCTGCTGCTTCGTTTAATTATCCGAATGGAGTTGCTGTGGATGATTCCGGTAATGTGTATGTAGCAGATACAGATAATCAATTGATTCGGAAAATTACTTCTTCAGGAGTAGTAACAACTTTGGCCGGTTCCGGTAGTCAAGGCTCTGCTAATGGTACAGGTACTGCTGCTTCGTTTAAATATCCTTACGGAGTTGCTGTGGATACTGCAGGAAATATCTATGTTTCTGATACTAATAATAATTTGATTCGAAAAATTACTCCTGGTGGGGTGGTAACAACCTTTGCCGGCTCCGGTAGAAATACTTCTACTAATGGTATAGGTACATCTGCTTCGTTTTCCAATCCAAGAGGGATTGCAATAGATAAATCCGGAAATCTCTACGTAGCAGATACTGGTAGTAATCTTATTCGGAAAATTACTTCTTCAGGAGTAGTAACAACCTTTGCCGGTTCAGGTAGTATAGGATCTATTAATGGTATAGGTACTGTTGCTTCGTTTAATAATCCTTTTGGAATTGCAGTAGATAAATCCGGTAATGTATATGTGGCAGATACTGATAATAATCTTATTCGTAAAATTACTCCATATAACTAAAGTTTGAGTTGCAGAGCACTAAATGATTCTATAAGACCTACGGTATACCGGAACGGTCAAAAAATGATGATTCAGATCTTTTTTCACTTAGTGTATATAAGAAGAGAAAAAATGAGAAATTAACAGATGTACCTGATATTATAGTTGTAACCTTCCAAACTCTTCGAACAGAGCAAGATCCTGCATCAAAAGGTTCGACTTTTGAAACGTTTGCTCTACTCTTAAGAAAAAGCCCTTAATTTTAATAATTAAGGGCTTTTTTCGTTCGAGTCCTCTTAAATTATTTTTGATAATGTATTGATTGATAAATTGCTAGAAAGTTCGATTTTTCAGTGATTATTTTAATCATTAATAATATATTTTGAATAAATAGGACACATTTTAAAAGATGTAGTTACCAGTATTTTTTAAATGATAGATCTTAATCTCAGCCATTGGTTATTATAATCTTACCAGTTTTAAAATCTTAAACTCATTTCCGTAAGATACTTGTACAAAATAGATTCCTGAAGCGGTAATTTCGTTACCTAGTGTTATGTCTTCATTCGTTCTATATGCAGATGAAGAATATATCGCTTCCCCGTTTAGATCTACTATATTAATGGTTAGCGGTAATTTTTCAGTGCTGTTTACTATTAAAGTAGCACTACTGCTGAAAGGATTCGGGTATAATTCATAAGAATCCTGATTAGTAATGGTAATTACACCAGTTGTAGAACTAATGACTACGGTAGTAGAAGAAGTAGCTTTTCCATAAAGATTTGCTTCCGTTACAGACAAAGCTCCTCCAGTTGTTCCAAAGCTTACAGTTATTTGACTACTGTCTGGATTGGCAGAGGTGATAGTAGCTCCAGGAGGTAATGTCCAGTGATAGCTAGCACCACTGTTGTCAGCTACAGAGTAGGTAACTCCAGTACTTCCTGCAGCAATATAAGCAGGGCCGGAAATAGTTTGTGTAACCGGTGCATTTCCTACATTGATATATTCACTGTTTACAGAGCTTCCAAACGAATTGCTTTGCGTAGCACTAATAATTCCGCCACTGGTTCCGAATAATATAATCACCTGACTGCTGTCAGAATTCGAGGAAGTGATAGAGCTTCCTGCCGGAATATTCCAGTGATTAGTAACTCCGCTGGGAGTAGTTATTGAGTAAGTAGCAGAAGAATTGCTCGCAATATAAACCGCCCCTGTAATATTTTGCTGAACAGGAGGGCCGAAAACAGTGACAAATAGGGAAGAGGTAATACTTCCCCATAAATTAGTTTCAGATACAGAAACATTGCCAGAAGTGGTTCCAAAATCAACGGTAATTAGGCTGCTGTCGGAATTATAAGAAACTATAGTAGCGCCGGTAGGTACAGTCCATTTCTTAGTGATACCTATAGTTGCAGGAACTGAGTATGTGTAATTTATTGGTAAATATGATCTTATAACATTTATAGGACCATTAATGGTTTGTGAAGTAGGAGCATTACCTGTGTTAATGGTTACAGTACTGCTGCTTGAGGGACAAGATCCATAAGAAATAGTCCACTTTAATACATTGAGGCCCTGGCCTAGTCCAGTGACATAAGTAATGGCAGATGTATCATTAGCAAAAGCACCTGTTCCACTTACCACTGACCATGCTCCACTACCAACAGCAGGGATATTGCCGTATAAATTAGTTGCCGTATAATTAATATATTGATTTGTACCGGCATTAGAATTAGTAGGCGGATTGTGAATAGCAACTGTTATTGTGGCTCGTGGGCTTTCGCAACCAGATATTGATTGCGATACATAGTAGTTTGTTGTGTCTTTTGCTGCTGTTGATGGTATAGGAGCAGTTGAGCTTGCTATTCCTCCGGTGCTAAGTGTATACCAGTTTAAAGTTCCTCCTGTAGATGGTTTAGCAGTTAAAGTAGTTGCCGTATTATTCTGACAATAGATTACCGGACTAATAACGGTTGGGGCGATAGGATTAGGATTTACAGTGACTACGACAGATGCTCGTGGGCTTTCGCAACCAGATATTGATTGCGATACATAGTAGTTTGTTGTGTCTGTTGCTGCTGTTGATGGTATAGGGGCTGTTGAGCTTGCCGTTCCTCCAGTGCTAACTGTATACCAGTTTAAAACTCCTCCTGTAGATGGTTTATCAGTTAAAGCAGATGCCGTAGCATTCTGACAATAGATTACCGGACTAATAACGGTTGGGGCGACAGGATTAGGATTTACAGTGACAACTACAGATGCTCGTTGACTTTCCACTCCGTTAATAGTTTGTGATACATAATAGGTAGTACTTCCTGTATCGCTGGTATTGGGAATGGGAGCTGAAGTTAATAGGTTTCCCCCTGCTTCAGCATCGTACCATTGTAGGTTTGTGCCTATTGCCGTTAATGAAGTTGCTGTGGCATTTTGACAATATGTAACAGCATTTACAGACGGAAATGGAACGGCATTTGGGTCCCATTTTGCTACGTAATAATATTTGCCATTATTTGTACCAAAGCCCGTTGCATAGATTGTTTCAGACTTGTCAGTTATCATAGAGTTTAATGGGTTAGACAAACCAAATTTTACCATACCAGCATAATTGCTCCAACTAGAACCGCTCCATTTATATACAGAACCATAATAGCCAGTTGCGTATAAATTCCCTGAATTGTCTTTACATATAGGAGGAGTTAAATTTTCTCCAGGAGGAGGAATTTGATTCCATGCTGTTCCATTATATCTGGCTGGAGATAAAATAGTTGATGAGTCTGAGAAATAGCCATCACAAACAAGTTCTCCATTATTATCAATAATAAGATTATTGGTGGTAGAAAGCGTTGCATTCAATATATTATTTCCAGTTCCCATGATAACCCAATTTGTGCCATTCCATTGGTACAGATTGTAATTTATACCGTTGATTGTTGCAGATATATATAAATTACCATAGTTATCGGTAATAATATCATTAATAGTGGGGGAAGAATAATTTGTATTTACATTATTTAAATTTCCTAACTGAGACCAATTTGTTCCATTCCATTTGGCAACATAAGCATTTCCACTACTATTTTTCAACCAGCCAACAGCATATACATTTCCTAAATTATCAGTAGTGATTTCATTTATTGGATAAGGAGAATTTAACATTCCAAGATTAGACCAACTTGTTCCATCCCATTTGGCAACGTAAAATTTGTGATTTGTATCTTGAAAAAAGCCTGCGGCATATATGTTTCCTGAAATATTATCAAAAACTACTGAAGCGATGCTGTTATTAAACCCTGTTCCCAATTTAGTCCAACTTGTTCCATTCCATTTATATACATAACTGTATATACCACCGTTATATGTGGGGTCGCCACTATTTGTGGCTGCATATATATTGCCATAACTATCTGTTGCTAATTGTGAGACTACACTTGGAGAATTTAAAGCATTACTTCCTACTCCCACCTGAACCCATGCTCCGGTTTGTGCTTTTATGACTGCAATACTAATAAATTGAAAAAGAAATAAGACAATAATAAACTTTTTCATCATATTAAAATGGTTAGAGGTGTAATTTAAGAATGTTATATTTTAAATTATTTTATTTTCAATAAAAGCATTTAATACTTTAGTCAACCAAATGATCAAATGTTCCCGGTTTTTATAAAGAAACTTTAAGAATATAAAATTACCGACTCATTAAACGGAAGGAAAAACCGATAATCTTATAAATTAGCGCTATAAACATTGATTGTGATTGTATTGAAACCTTCGAACCTTCTTGCTGTGAGTTTAAGAAATCCTATAAGTGTAACTGGTATTGAATAGATTCTTAGCATTTCAAGGAAGGTCTGATATCCTTCCAAACGTCTTAAAAAGAGCCAGACCTTCTATCAAAAGATTCGATTTTTGAGTACTTGGCTCTGCTAAAAACGAAAGCCTCTAATTTTTAAAATTAGAGGCTTTCGTTACATTTTGAATGCCCTGGATTATTCCTCCAGTTTCTTTTTGCTTACAAGTTCTGTAAAACTTCTTGCTGCATTTGTGAAATCAGACGGCATCAGAATAACAGTTGTAGTGTTATTATCAATACCAATTTCCGATAACATTTGCATGCGACGCAATTCAAGTGCTATTGGGCTTCCTTCCATTTCTTTAGCACCTTGTGTTAGTTTTATCGATGCTTCCAGTTCTGCTTCCGCTTTAACAATCCTTGCCCTCTTTTCTCTGATGGCTTCTGCCTCTCGGGCCATTGCTCTTTGCATGGCTTCCGGAATTTCTACATCCTTCATCTCAACCATTTCAATTTTAATTCCCCAGGGTTCTGTTGTTGCATCAACTATTTTTTGCAAGGTTGCGTTTATTTGTTCTCTTTCACGCAATACTTCATCAAGCGTATGTTGTCCGATAATATTACGAAGAGCAGTAACCGAGAACTGGTAAACGGCAGTATTATAATCGGCAACCTTAATAACAGCGTCTTCCGGATTTGTTATCTTAAACCAAAGTACAGCATTTACTTTAATGGTTACACTATCCTTCGTAATGGTTTCTTGCTGTTCAAGATCAACCGTCTTGGTTCTTATATCAACGCGTTGTTTTCTATCAATAAGGGGAATGATCCAATAAAGACCAGGACCTTTTATAGATTGAAAGCGGCCAAGTCTGAATACTACAGCACGTTGATACTCCTGTGCAATTCGAAGTCCGGCTATTATTATTAATACAATTAAGAATGAGAAAATCGGAATCAATATCATGTGACTTAATGACTATTTAAATGTTATAAATATGGTTTAGCTAAAATATATATTAAAAATTGATTTAACGAATTGGGAATTTTATTCAACAAGCAGTCCTTAGAACAGCCAGATTTGTTTCTTTTATTTTCGGGTTTTGGACCAGATTATTTCTTTTCTCCAACCTAAATATGATGAAATGAAACATCAGCATCTTTCCCTAATACAAGTCTTCCAAGAGTTGCTAATACATGATCATTATTATCGTTGCGAACATACATAGCCAAATCACGGAAGATTCGTTCTACAGGACTTGGTTTAATTAAACTTCTGGCTCCACATACTTTTGTACAATCCTGTAAAATGCTAGTGGCAAGGTTCTCCATTAAAAAGCGGTTTTTTATTCCGGCCTTTTGAGCTGCCGCAACTTGATTCGTTTCCCATAAAGTTGCTACATGACGAAGCCACAAATGTCCCGTTTCCAGATTTACAGACATCTCCCCGATGCGGTGTTGAATATATGGATCGTTTGATTTTTGTTGTGCATCTACGTACTTAATAGCATAGTCATACGCGGCTTCAGCGGCACCTAAAAAGCTGGCGGTATAATGTGGTGTGAATCGAGTTTGCCACGCTTCATTTAAAAATTGTCCGGCAACACCTAATACATGTTCTTTCGGAATAAATGTTTTGTTGAATTCCACTTTCAAACTATCCGATGCCCGCATACCAATTGGGTTCCACCAGGAAGCATCAAAGGTTATACTGGGATCACTTAGGTTACACACAACCATAATCAAACTTTCTGTTGCATGTGTGGCATGTCTTGCACCACCAGTGATAGCAGTATTAACCAATAGAATGGCCCATTGGGCACCCGTAGCACTTGAAGCAAATACCTTGCTTCCATTCAGAATAAAGCCATCGGTGACTTCGGTAATATGCGTGCCGATTTTGCTTTGTTGTTCCGGTGTTTTAGCCTGTGGTTCTCCGCTCCACACAGTCCATATATCACCTCTTTCTATGATGCCTTCGCACCAGAGTTTCTTTTGTTTTTCCGTAGCTATTGAATCGATTAACAGCAAAGCATTATTATGTGCTTCCCAACATCTGCCCAGCGATAGATTTGCCTTTGCGATATATTTTGAAATCATCCACAACGTGAATATATCCCCTCTTGCTGGACCTAAACCAAGTCCCCCATACTCTTTGGCAAGTAAGGCACCGGTTAGTCCATTATCAAACAAATCAATAAAATCCTGTTTGGGAAATGTGCCTGTACGATCATACTCACTTGCTCTTGGTGTGAACAAATTATCGGCAAGATGCTTTGCTTTTTCAACCAGTACTTTAGTTTCTGTTGTAGTTAAAAAGAAATCAATATCCATATCAGTATAAGGGTATTTTGAATTCGTATATATCGGATTGCAGTGCTTCCAGTATGCTTTCTACACAATCTTCCGGTGTTATCATTTCAATGGTATCTATGTACTCTTTGTTCTTAGATACGTTTCGTGTCATTGCAGTATCTACCCGAGGCGGAATCATTTCAAATACTTTAATCTGCGATAGCTTTAGTTTTTCTCTGAGGCAGATGGAAAAGGAATGTAAACCAGCCTTTGAAGCACTATACGTGATAAAAGATGTATCCGGGTTAAAGGCTGTGTTTGATCCTATATTAATGATGCAGGCTTCGGAATCCAGATTGACTTGTTTTAAAAATAAATCTGTCAATATAATTGGAGCAAGTAAATTTACGGAAAGTATATGCTGAAGTTCTGTATAATTGATTTCTTGTGTGAGAAAAGATTCGTCATCAATGATACCGGCATTATTGATCAATATATTTACATAAATATTTTCTTCTTTCAGTCTTTCAAAGACAGCAATAATATCAGAGGTCTTTCTAAGGTCACATGCAAGGTATTTGATATTAGCATTGTATTCAGGGTGTTCAAGATTTTCCGGTTTATGTCTACCGCAAATGATAAGCTCGTTTTCTTTCTGCACTAATGCATTCACCAATGCTTTACCAATGCCTGAACTGCCTCCTGTAATAAGAATAACATTGTTATTGATTCTCATGGTCCATTAAAAACGATCAACTACAAAATATTCAATAGATTTTGTAATCATTCTGGAATAGAGATGATCTTAATGTTATTAAATTCATTGAAAGTTTTACTCCGGGAACAAATCCTGCCCTTGCAGTATGTTTTATTCTGCCTGGATTATGGAAAAAATAAAAATAATCCTTGAGTTTACTACAAATACATAACGTATATATGATTGTAGTAAACGCAGGGTATTAATAGTAAATTTCTTTTTGTTTGTTACGATCCTCTGTAAATTTAAGGGCGAGAGGAGTTAATGAATCACTGCGATTTTATTTGTGCATGATGTTTGACCACTTTCAAATTGAAGCAAATAAAATCCACCTTGCCATTCTGCAGTATTGATAATCGTTAATGTCTGATCAATAGAGAAGGTATTAATCAATCGTCCTTACATGTCTGTTATTTTAACAATACCAGGTAAATACTTATCTTCAATAGTAAATGTTATGTGTCCGTTTGCTGGATTAGGATAAGCTTGAATATTCGGAACGTCAGCAGGATTGAGAATTGCTGTTGTTATGTCTCCTAATTGTTTTACTACAATAGTGTCTGTTTTCGTTGCTGATTTAATAATGACATGTCCGTAGCGGGTTGCACCTGTATTGGAACCATTTACAATAACAATATTGAATGGGTAATAGCCCGGAGTACCGGATACGGAATCACTTGGATTGGGACTATTGGCCGGATACATGGTGAGCCAGCTTCCGTCTTTTGTATAAAGAGACCAGTTGGTAGTGGTTGAATACTCGAAAAGTTCCGAAGATCCCGAAATAATTCCCTGGGCATTGAATACTATTGTATCTGTAACAACAGTATCTTTTCCTTCACCAACATTTACTTCTAATTCTACCTGTAAAGGCATGACATTGAAGTAAACTTCGGATGGATAAAAATTACCGGCAGGATTTACAACATTCGTAATATGATAATAGCCATTTTATAGGCCAGCCCAACCGAAATTGCAATGAAAACCATTGGTTGAATTATATCCATCAATAATATAATCATGATCGCCTGTAAAAGACACAATAATTACAGGTCTTCCAGCATCTAATTCAGTTTTTATTTTTTGAATCAAGGTTGTAGTATCTATAGAACTAACAGGTTGGTAATACATTTTTGGCGAGTACCCAAAATACGATTTCATCGGAACCGACATATCGCCTGCCGTTGATTCCGTTGCTCCCCATAACATATCCACTGAAACACCTACGTCATACATAAGTTTTGCAACTTCAGGATCTGAGGACGTAAGTGAGTTTGACATTATTGTATAATCGTAGGTCTCTTTAGAAAAATTCACACAATTGGTAGGGAAATGATAGTTACAATGACTTCCCATACCTGAGGTCGGATAGGAATAGTATTTTAAAATTTGTGCGGTAGCAGTGGCCACACAACCTGTTACAGCCTTTCCGCAATAACCACCCGTCATACTTGGACAACTGTCATTATAGAAACAGTTTTGCCCCCAAGAGGTTTGTAATAATGGATTAACCTGCGAAAAAGAACATACAAAAAATTGAAAAAGAACAAGTGTAGTAAATACTTTTTTCATATAAGCGAAATTAAATGACCCCTCATTTGAATGGATTTATATTGTCTAGTCAAAGCGAATGTAAAATGTTCCTGCTTTTATTTAAAAGAATTTTAAATATTTTTTAAAAGGGTTGAAGGTTCCGATTCGTATGAATCAAATTTTGGACGAATGTCAACACTGTTTGTGTTATAAGTTTCGGGTTGCCCTTGTCAGTGTTTTAGTCAGCCAACAATGTGAGATAAAAGAACAAATATAAACCGGGCGGCACCGACAAGCCTGTAAGAATGCTTGTCGGAGAACCAAGGTGTTAATACGTGATCAATATTTATTATTAGCTTGCCTTGGGAACTCCGAGGGCGAGTGGAACTTAAGCACAGATTTTTATTTGTGCAAAAAAGATGCAATATTTAATTAATGAAAACAACGACGGCAACACTACTGATTGTACTATTTATTCTATGTTTGGATGTTTTTGCTGCAAATACTCCAATACTAAGAGCAAAGGAGACATATACTACGCTCAAAAATTTTGGTTATGCGAATTTAGGTAATAATAGTGATGGAAAGGTTGCAAAGTATGAATACAATGTAGCCGGTAAATTATATACTTACACAGGCGGGTTTATTTATGGTTCTCAAATTGGTGAGAAATATAAAATACTATACGATAGTTTATTTCCATATACTTGTCAAATTCAGTTTGATAAACCACTTTTCCTTCCCGGTGAGCGAACAAAAAAAACAATCGGCGAAATAGTTAATATAGATATTTATCAATGTAATTATAAATACAGCTTTGAATTACCTGGAGATATTCTTCAAGCACTGAATGAAAAGCCAAATAATACACGAGAGCAATGGACCGGTTTTGCTAAGAATTTTGAACTAAGCCGTCCTTATTTAAAAGCAGGTTCAAAATTTATAGTTGAATACTCAGCTGATAATTTTTTACGAGCAATTATATATTTGGATAGACCAGCCTCTTCCGCTGAAATACTTAATCCTGCTATATATCGCTTCAATCCTTCAGATTATAGCAGTTCTGATATCACTGTTATAGATAGCAGTGCATTACTAAAAGATAAGATTCTTATCAAATCAGAAATTCGTTTTATTAGTTCACAAAATTTACCTGAAGGACCTGCTTTTACATATGGTGCAGTTGATAAACATCTTGAGTTCACGATTGATTCTTTTACAGGCACCTGCAAGCAATTAGAACAGTTTTCATCAGATATTTATACGACAGGTAACATAACATTAATAGCAAATGATGTATTGAAAACAGAAATTTCTGGTCTTGAAGCACGGTATAGAAAAGGAGATCCCTTTATCCAAATTAAATATGGTAATAACATTAAGCAGGGAAATACATTAATCAATTTTGATCTGGCTTATGTATATCTTCACTCAAATAGAATCATATATATAAACAACAAGCAGTCCTTTGGATTAACACTTGATTATAAACAACAGATTTCCGATCAGAATGAAAATCAGCTAGCGGCATATGATTATTGTATAAGTGCAAAACAAAAATACGATTCAAGTGACTTTTCGGGTGCAATATCAGATTATGATAAAGCAATTTCATTAGATCCCAATCTTGTAGATGCTTATAATAATAGGGGAACAGTTAAAGCAATGTATAAAGATTTTGCTGGAGCCATTCTTGATTTCAGTAAAGCAATTGAATTAAAACCTGATAATGCGGAAGCATATTTAAATCGTGGTGCAACCTTGATTGAGAAAAAAGATTATAAGAATGCTTTGAATGATTTGAATAAAGCCCTGGAATTAAATCCTCATAATGTATTGGCAAGGTTCAATCGCGGTATTGCAAGTTCTGTGCTTGGTGATTATCCCGCTGCAATCCTTGATTATGACGAAGTACTTGTTGATAATCCTGATGATGAAGAGGCTTATTATAATCGTGCAAATGCGAAACTTGCTACACATGATTATAAAGGTGCTATCGAAGACTGTAATAGAGCAATTGCTATTAACTCTCAAAGTGAAACAGGTTATGTGATCCGAGGAGATTCAAAATATGCCTTAGGTGATAAATCGGGAGCATACGCTGATTGGAAAATCGCGAGTTCAATGGGAGATTCTTATTCGATGAATCGACTAAAAAAAAGGTGTAAGTGATTAATGTTTTGATAGGCTCCTAGCAATAGTTTTGTCAATCCAGTATAATTTTTTTGTTCAAAGGTTACCATTTCATTTTTCCGGTAATATATACCAGATTTTACCTTTATATTTTACTTTATGAGAATATTATACAGTTTTTGCTTTGTGTTTTTTCTATCTATTCAGAATTACGCTGCAAGTTATTATTGGGTAGGAGGTTCCGGTATTTGGTCAGATTATGCTCATCATTGGGCAACCAGTTCAGGTGGAACCGTTTTTCAATCCCAGGTTCCTACCAATCTGGATGATGTTTATTTTGATCAGAATTCAGGTTTTACAACCGTTAATAGCACAGTGTCCGTAGACCAGACAATTGTTTATTGCAGAAATATGGATTGGACCGGTGTAAGTACCTATCCAATCTTCCAATCAACCTTCTCTAATAATACGTTGAAAATATTCGGTTCCTTAAACCTGAGTCTTTACATGGACTTTATGTTTAATACAAATATAAGCTTTGAAGCAACAACCAGCGGTCAAACCATCAATTGCGAGGGAAAAACATTGCCAGTTTTATTCGTTTACTTTAACGGGATAAATGGTGCTTGGACGTTTACAGATGCATTCAGCACATCTGGTAGTATTGTTCATAATGCAGGAACAATCATTACAAATAATCTACCTTTTTCCATGTCTTCCTATAATGCCTCAGATTCTGCCGTTGCAGGGCTGGATGCCGGTAGTAGTGTTTTCAATATAACACAGAATACCTTTTCTACATCCGGAGAACCTGAGCCAACATGGACCATTGCAAATCCTAATCTTATATTTGATGGCTCAAACACGGTGTTAAACTTTTTAGGGAATATGCCTTTAGCTTTTTCCAGTAATGAACGAAATTATAATATTATTAATTCAGGAACGGGCCTGTTTGACTTTACCTGTAATACATGTAATGTAAATCAATTGAATTTTTCCGGCAATGGAGATATCGCTGGCAATTCGATTTTCCAGCAATTAACATTGGCGCCAGGTGGTATATATGATGTCACAGATACGATAAAAATTTCGGATACCGGAAATTTAATAGCTAATGGAACCTGCTCCCAGCCAATATTCCTGGAATGTGAAGCAGCAAGAAAGGTAACCTATACGGTTTATAAAAATTCCGGAAGCTTAAATGTCAATTATGTATATCTGCAAAATGCACGTACAAGTGGTACCGCAATTTTCAATGCGAACAATTCATATAATATTGGTAATGTAACCGGATGGAATATAAGCAAGCCAGCATCTAAAAACTTATATTGGATTGGTGGTACAGGTAAATGGAGTGACCCAAATCATTGGTCCGAAACATCTGGAGGTACTGTAGTTTCTGGTTGTGTACCTACCTATTTGGATAATGTGTATTTTGATCAGAATTCGGGATTGGTTGCGAATAGTGATGTTAGTATAGATATTTACAAGGTGTTGTGTCATAATATGGACTGGTCTGGTATTACCAATAAAGTAAATTTTTATGGTGGGTATCAAATATTAACTATAGGCGGGTCTCTTACGCTTTCACCAAACCTTGTTTTTCAGTTTACTCAGATGCAGGTGATTTTTAATTCTCAGGTTTTGGGAAATACCATTACCAGTAGAGGAGTCAGTATACCGGCAACGATAGTATGGGATGGGGTTGGCGGTGAATGGACTCTAATGGATTCCTTAAATGTTGTAGATGTTAACTTTTACAATGGCTCGTTGATCAGTAATAATCAGAACATTTCTTTATCTACTTTGAATTGCTATCCCGATACAATTAATTCTGTAAAAATTAACTTACAAAACTCTACTGTAAAGGTTTCCGGAGAGGTAAGTGCTTGGTATATGAGTTCTCCGGGAGTAAATTTTCTATGTGGGACCTCAACAGTTATTTTAAATAATTTAAAAGTCGAACAACAACTCTATGCTTCCGCATATCAATTCTATAATTTATATTCACTTGGAATATCCTCTACAATTTCAATTGTTGGAGCCAGAAAATTATATTTTGCCAATAACGGTACATTAGAGGGTAGTCAAACATTTGATAGTTTAATTTTCTCTCCAGGAGGCCAGTATTCATTGGGTTATGGAGTTTGTACAATTAATAAAGCACTTGTAGCAACCAGCACTTGTGGTAATTTTATAACTCTAGCGGGATTTACTTCAAGTACACTCACGTCAACAATTTATAAAGCAACGGGTGCTGTTTCCTGCAGTGGGCTTATTCTTTCGAATGTTATTGCAACGGGTGGGGCTTCATTTACTGCAACAAACAGCTTTGCGCTTTCGAATGTAACTGGATGGATAGTTTCAGCATACATTCCTCGTAATCTATATTGGGTAGGAGGAGCAGGCAACTGGTCAGATATTAACCACTGGTCGTTAACGAGCGGAGGTGCTGCAGGACAATGTGTACCCAATCAATATGATAATGTGTTTTTCAATGAATCCTCTGGCTTCATAACAGGTAGCGCTATAACAGTGCCGAGCACTATTTCATGTGATTTTCACAATATGGACTGGACAGGTGTAAATACAATGTGTACTTTTTCATCAAACGGGAATGTTAATATATATGGCTCTTTAATTTTGAATCCTTTGTTACAATCTTCAATAAATCCTGTTTTTTTTAGTTCAAATCAGGAAACGATAAAAAGCTGCAATAATACATTTTTAACGGTGACCTTTAATGGTAAAGGTAGTTGGAAACTGTTGGATAGCTTAACTGTATTATCAGGCATAACGCATACAAGCGGTGGACTTATTGCTAATGGGCATACTATAAATTTAGGTTATTCATATAATGCCCAATCTGTAGATTCCGTAACACTGGATCTTCGAAATAGCAAAATGATAATTGCTACTGGAGGATTCTTTGCATTAAATCCACCGTTTCCATTTAATTTTTTAATTGAAAACTCAACTGTAGAGTTTCTGAACCAAGACCCGATCTGGAATCCAGCTGGTATAGATTATAATCCTTGTTGTATTTTTAATGAACCTACTACGGGCTTGCATTTCGGCAGGGTTATTTGCACTAATAATAGTACACTATTTATGGTTTACGGCGGAGCCCATACTTTTACATATTTTTCTGCATTAGGTGGTGCTAAATTTAGTAATTCATATACATTTGATACGCTTTCATTAACTCCCGGACGAACGTACACATTTGCCGGAGGGACAACACAAACGATAAATTCCCTTTTAGATGCGATTGGTCAACCGGGTTTCCCAATAGAAATTTTATCTGCTTCTGTAGGAACTCCGGTCAATTTTTATAAATCTTCTGGTATTGTTTGTGAAGAATATTTATATCTGAAAGATATACACGCAACAGGCGGTGCCATATTTTATGCAGGTGCTAATGGAGCCAATGTTGCCGATAATACAGGTTGGATCTTTGAAGCTTGTGGTTCGACAACAGGAATAAAACAAGCTTCTGCTACACTTGAAGCATTAGTATATCCTGTTCCTGTTAACAACGATATACATGTATTTATTCCAGCAGCAGGTGCTTATTCTGTAAAAATATATAATGGTCAAAGTAATGTAATTCTGAATAGTTCCATAGAGGGTAATGTGGAATATACATTTAATACATCATCGTATGTACCCGGAGCGTATTATATGTCAATTGACAGCGATACAGCTCATAATACATATAAAATAATTGTTTTACATTAATGGATTTTTAGTCAAGGCTTTTGACGATTCATTATAGTAAAGCCTCCAATATTTAAGACTTGGAGGCTTTACTATAAGCTTTATTATTCGCCTACTTTGCGTGCAAAATAAAATGTTTTATACGCTTTAAAATAATCGCCTTCGCTAAAAGCAGCACTGGAGGACCTTAGCTCATAATTCTGCTGATTGAGATAATTAAAGCAATTTGATAACAGAAACGTTTCATAATTTCGTAAGCTATCTTTTGCAATATGATTTTTCTTCTTATAGTCTTCGGATGTTCCATTACTATATTCAATAATAAAATCACTTCCAAAAGTACTGAAGTTTAGATGGACAACTGCATATTCGTATTTTAATCCATCAGATGCTTTCTCGTTGCGATCAACACTTTTAAAAGCTGTAACAAGTGACACTACAGATACGATTAATAAACATACAATAAGAATTTTTGATGCCTTCATGTTTTTATTGTTATAGTGATTGAATAAAATATGCAGTGGTAAAAGTACAGGATTAAAAGAAAAAGTGTTCTATTAAGTTTCAGTAAAAAAATTATTAGTTGTGGGAGAGTAGTTATGAGAAGTAAATACCTACAAGATCTTTAAGACTTTGTAGGTTTTTGATTTACTGTGTTACCACACTTACTACAGCAGATGGAGTAGGATTGATACAAGGGAATATCGTTGTTAAACCCGTTGCCGTATTTTGGTAATTACAAGTAAAACTGCCACTGTTTCCATAGGCAATAAAATAAAGTGTAGTACCTACCGGGTAATTATATGGATAACCGATTGGAGTAAACGTTTGTCCTCGATGTTTTATCCCGCCTGCAATGTGTTATAAAAAGATGACAATAAACCGACCGGCACCGACAAGCCTAAAAATAGGAATACTTGTCGGAGACCCAAGGTGTTAGTCTTTGCTCATTATCTACTATATGTTTTCCTTGGGAACTCCGAAGGCGAGAGGCTGACAAAATATTTTCAAAAAAATCATTAAATATTATATGGAACATAGATTTTTCTATGATTAGTGTTAAATTATCGTTAAAACAGGTCTATTTTATCATTAAATATAAACTTTTAAAGATTTAACAAAAATATCGAGAACCTTTTTTTATAATTGCGTCAGCGTTATAACATTAAAATATTTTTTAATGAATGTCTGATTTTAAAAATATCTTGCTAAAACAAAACAATTATGATAACACCTTTTTTTCAGCGAAATTCTATTCTATTACTATTGCTATTTTTTCTTTTTGTAGAGAAAATACAGGCACAAATTACAATAACATATCCTGCCAGTGCAGCGCAGGGTGTTTATGGTTATATACCTAATCCATCTGGCGTTGGTTTATATACCCAACAACTTGGCGGAGCAGCAGGAATGCAAATCTCTGGTATTGCTGAAGCTACTTATACTGAGGAATACAATGCCCGCTATTTATTTTCTCATCCCACTTTTACAAATTCACAAATCACTGCTGTTACGTTAAAAGTAACTTACGCTAGAGCAAATGTAGCTCCGTTTAGTGGTAATAAATCTGCTATTGTAACTGTAAATATCTTGACTTGCGGCTATTCATGGAATACTAGCGATGGACCAACATTAAATAGTATAGCTAATTGTATTGATGGAACTACTCCAATACAGACAATATCCTCCCCTAACGATGGAGATTACAGTACTTATACTAATCAATACCTTCTTCATAACCCTAGTCTGGGCGTAGACAATTCCAGCTATTGGAGCTCTACTGGAACCTCTTTAGAGATAGGACTTGAATCATTTCAAGATGCCATGAATATTTCATCCATGAGCTTAATAATTACCTACATACCTCTCCTGCCAACGGTATCAATAATTCCTCAGACATCAACTACCATTTGTCAGGGTGGAAATGTGATCCTTAACACCTCTGCTACTGGCACAGGTTTAACGTATTTATGGACTGCCCCTGCAGGCGCGGCAAGCGGCGTTACTAACGCTTCTTATACCGCTAGCGTTTCAGGCGTTTATACTGTAAAGGTAACAAACAATCAAGGTGGCACTGCCACTTCGTCTACAACAGTTATTGTAAACCCTTTACCTACAGCTACAATAACAATACCGCCTGGTAGTTCTACCAGCTTCTGCCCCTCTGGAAATGTAACTCTTAATGCCAGCCCAGGTACTTCCTATCAATGGAATTATAATAGAAGTGCAATGAACGGCACCAATAGCGCTAGCTACAATACGTCTACAGCTGGTAGTTACAGCGTTACAGTAACAAATAGTTACGGTTGTTCGGCAACATCCGCCATTACAACTATAACAGTATACTCACTGCCTTATGCGACCATTACACCTACAGGCTCGCCCAGTATTTGTCAGGGAACAAACCTTGTTCTAAATGCTAACGCAGGTAATACCGGGGTAGGCTTAAACTACTTATGGAATGTTCCAGCAGGAGCAACAACTGGCGTCACCAGCACTAGCTATATTGCTAGCGAAGCAGGTAATTATTCGGTGACTGTTAGTAGTAACTATCAATGCGGAGCGGCAGTTACCTCTCCTATTACAACGCTAAATCTTAAACCTGTGCCCACGGCTGTTATTACAACAACTACTCCTACTACGTTCTGTGCAGGCGGCAGCGTTATATTAAGTGCCAGTACCAGCACGGGCACTGGTTTAACCTACTTGTGGAATGTTCCTTTAGGGGCAACAACTGGAGTTACAAGTGCTAATTATAATGCTACTATAGCAGGCGCGTATACAGTTACGGTATCGAGTAGCGATGGATGCAGTGCCACCTCTATGGCTACATCAGTAATTGTAAATCCTATCCCTACTGCTTTAATTACACCCATAGGATCGGGTTCTACGACGTTTTGCCAGGGAGGCAGCGTAACGCTGGGCAGCTTCTATAATACATTGCCTGGTCTTAGCTACCAATGGTTTAATAATGGCGTCACAATACCTAATGCCACAAGCCCAACCTGTTCCACAAGCGTTTCAGGAGCTTATACGGTTACATTAACCGCAAGTGGATGTTCTGCTACTTCTAGTTCAGAAATTGTTACAGTAAATCCGTTACCGCCTTCACCTACTATTACTCAGGCAGCGCCAAACAGCGCTGGATATGTAGAGCTTAGCACTACTCCTCAGCAAGGGTATAGTTACGAATGGTATAACAACGGCAACCCGGCCAACGGCGGCTGGACGCAAACTGATCTTACAGGCACTTTGTATAACGGCGTTTATGGTTCAATGATAGTAAGTCCTAATGGAACCGTTTATGCTACAAATTATGATACTACTAGTAAATCTATTTTTGCAACGTCCTACGTAAATGGGCAAGGTTGGGTAGGTGCTGCACTTCCAAACTCTGCACAACTCAACGGAAATTTTTACGCTCCTTTAGCGTTAAACCCCGTTACTAATTTGCCTTATGTAGCCTATATTAATAGCTCTAGTCAAATAGTTGTTATGAGCTATAACGGTGGAACATGGGTAAATGTGGGCATTGGTATTCCTGTACCTTATTATGCTCAAATCTGCTTGGCAATTGATGCAAGCGGAAATTCGTATGTTGCTCTTGGGGCTTATACCCAAAACATAGCTGTATGGAAGTATTCCGGTGGAAGTTGGTTAAATATTAGTCCAGCATCTGGGTTTACTGAAGGTACAACTATGTCTATGGCAATTAATCCAGGCAATAGCTTTCCTTATATAGCCTTTACAGACAATTCTAATGCGCAAAAAGCCAGTGTGATAATGTATAACGGAGCAAATTGGTCTTATGCAGGGAATGCTGGTTTTTCTGTTGCCACAGCTAAAAACTTTTCTTTAGCATTTAATTCTAGCGCAATACCCTATGTAGCTTATTCTGATTTTGCCTATGGTGGCAATACCAGCGTAATGCAACTTACAGGAGCTAGCTGGGTACCTGTAGGTGCTGCAGGAAGTATATCTGGCAGTCCGATAACAACATTTTTAGGCTTTACCGGCGCAAGCGGAGCAATGCCGTTTTTAACCTTTGATCCCAATGGGGTTCCTTATGTAGGAAATACATTTGTAAGTAATTCACTTATTACTACTTCCCCTGGCCAGACTCCGCTTCCTATAACCGGCATTATGGCCTACAATGGCGCCTCCTGGGAATATGTGGCGCCTGTTTCTTCTTCTACTTTGGGTTATAATTACTATGTAGGATTTGACGCCAGCGGCTATATATACACCACAGCTATCAGCTCAGTCGGCATTTACAGAAGCGATATAATGAAATATAAAATTGCAGATATACTTAACGGAGGGGCTAGTTACTTAACCACTATTGCAGGAAATTATAGCGTAGTAAGCATTAATAATAGTACAGGCTGCCAAACTACGTCTGCTTCAACTACGGTAACTTCGCCTTCTGTATTTATCAATACCCCTTTAAATGCAAGGTATGAGGCTGGGCAACCGGTACCTATTTCTTATGCGGCGGGCATCACTTTTAATTCAGGCAATGTATTTACCGCTCAGCTCTCCGATGCCTCTGGCAGTTTTACATCTCCTGCAGCTATCGGTACCGTAACTGCAACCACTGGAGGAGCTTTAAATGCAACAATTCCTTCTGCGGCCCTGCCCAGCATAAACTACAGAATGCGAATAGTTTCATCAAATCCTGCTACCGTAGGGCCAGATAATGGAGTTAATATAGCTATTAATAATAGCGCTGGCTCACTATTATTTTCTACAGGGGATATGGTTGTTGTACCAAACAATGCAGTCTATAATTTTAGTACTGATTTTACATTAGAGGCCTGGGTTAAATTGCCTTCTACGGAAAATTATATAGCTCCGGCTATTATCTCTTCCAGAAATGATAACACAACATGGCAAGGATTGTTTTTTTCTTTTTTTAGTAATAATGGAACTGGTAACAATAATGATTTAAACCAGCTTCTTGTGCAAATAAATGGAGTAAATTATGTAAGTAATATATTCCCTACTATTGATGACAATAATTGCCATCATGTGGCTGTAACAAGAGCTAGCGGTTTAATTACGTTTTATTTAGATGGAGTTTCTGTAGGTACGCAAACTTGCACAAGCGCTATAAGTTCTACAACCCCTCTTTATATAGGCTATGACATTGGCAATGGAAGTTCTCAATCATATTTGGGCACTATAGACGATGTGCGCATGTGGAATAAAGCAAACTCTGCTGCAACCATAGCTGCAAACAGGTTTCTGGTTGTTCCGGGAAATAGCCCTGGCCTTGTTGGTTATTGGGATTTTAACGAAACCAGCGGACAGGTTGTATACGACCAAAGTGTTACCGCCAATAACGGTTCGTTAGGAACTAACCCCACTGCCGTGGATGCTGCCGACCCTGCCCGAGTGGAGGGAGTAAAATGCTTTACTCCAGCGCTGGAAAGCGGTTTAACATTTAGCGGCGCGTCTCCTTTCCAAAGGGCAACTGTTCCTGCAAATGCAGATTATAATTTTGGAACCGGCGATTTTACAATTGAAGGCTGGGTAAATCTATCTACTACCCAGAATGCTGGCGCTCCTGCTATAGCTTCAAACAGGATTTCTCCTTCAAGTGGCGTATATAATGGATTTTTATTTACTCCCTATAATGGTACGCAGTTACTTTTGCAAGTTGCGGGTATTAATTACCTTAGCCCAACAGGAGCTATTACTACCAGTGTATATAATGGCTCCTGCCACCATATAGCAGTGGCAAGACTAAGCGGGGAACTTCAGTTTTATGTTGATGGAAACCCTGTAGGAACGACAGTTGGATGTGCTGGTTCTATAAGTAATTCAGGTGCATTATACTTGGGGTACGATATTGTTGACAATGCTTCTATAACCGGCAACATAAATGAACTAAGAATATGGAATGCGAATAGAACTGCTGCACAAATATCCGGTAGCATGTCGGCAGTATTATCTCCCAACACATCTAATTTAATAGGATACTGGAGACTGAATGAATCTGGCGATGAAATCATCTACGACCAAAGCGTTATTGCTAATAATGGGTACCTGGGTACTAATCAATTTGAGTTTGATCCAGCGAATCCGATTAGAAGCAGTAATGCCTGCTTCTCTGGGGACAGATTATCAGGTGTATCTTCTATACCTCATACTATAGATAGTAGTAGGTTTAATAACTCTATTGCGGATGTAGTTAAAATATATCCAAATCCAACATCAGGTGGTGTTACTATTGATTTTAATTATTCTCAAAGTCAAATAGTACAAGTGCAGGTATTGGATTTGCTCGGTAAAGAAATCTATTCCGAAAATTTAGGAACAATAAGGGTAGGTCAAACGGTAGCAAACTTAAGTAGCCAAGCAGCAGGTATTTATATAGTACAAATAACTTCTGGTTCAACTATTTCTACTCAAAAGTTAATTTTAGAGAAGTAAGTTAATTAAACCTTTTTGTTGATTTTATACTTCATGGGCTTTTGCCCATGAAGTTATTTATAATAAATAGTCTTTTCGGAATTTGAAACTCCGAAGCCAGATAAACAGGATGTATAATCCTTGTATTGCTTAAGGAGATTTAAAATCTTCTTATACCTGAGTTCTGGACTACAAATCCAGAACAGTGTTGATGGCCCATCTATATTTTATTTAACAATCTGCACATACCCCGTAAATGCTTGCGTATACAGCGGACTGTTTAAATTAATAATGTAAAAGTATGTTGCATCCGGTAAAGGCTGTCCATTCTGATATTCTGTTCCATCCCATTGTTTTATATTTCCGGTAGATTTCCATACAATGCTTCCCCAACGATTAAAAACTTCATAGGTAACATTTGGATAGCCTTCAATATTTTTGATTTGCCAGGTATCATTGTTTCCGTCTCCATTTGGTGTAATGGCATTGGGAATGATAATGGGTTTCTCTATAATTACTTCTACAGAGGCAGAGTCGGAACAGATATTTGTGGTATCGTGTATAGTAAGTGTATAGGTTATGTCACTCATAGCAATTAATGATGGATTTGCAATAAAGGGATTTGATAGCCCAGTGGCTGGTGACCAGGAATAACTTGCTCCTCCACTTCCATTCAAACGTACGGTTTGTCCTTGTGTGGCGTATATTGTTGAACCTGCATTTGCAACTAAGGCAGGCATTACCTCTACCACATCTGCTATAGAAGTTGCAGAACAGTTTCCGGTTGTTTCTGTAATCGCATAACTACCGGATTGTGTAACGGTGAGGGATGACGTGTTAGCGCCTTTTATAAGAACTCCTGAATTTGTCCAGCTAAGTTTACCGGTTCCGGTGATGGCAGTAATCACAATCTGTTGTCCGGCACAGATTGTCGTATCCAATTGATTAATTACCGGATTGGGGCTCGGAGCTACATTTATTATAAGTGTATCGGATATTGCCGTGCAAGAAGCTCCCGAAATCATTACCAGATTTATTTTATCTCCTTCAACTAATGAGGCATTCGAATAGGTATCGGAATTTGTTCCTGTCGTATTTCCATTCAAATACCACTGAAATGTTGGCGAACCTGCTACAGAGTATTTGGCTTTGATGTTCACATTTGTTCCGGCACAGATTGCACCCGGACTTATAATAGAGTCCCATTGGGGAAAAGGAATCGGGCAATTATTATTTTCATTTATCTGCAGCATCTGATTCGCAGCTATACTTGTTAAGGTTGTTGCACTGCTGTTCGACCAATAAACAGTAATCGAATTCACAGTACTTGAATTATTCAGACCAAAATGCAGATCTGATTGAAGCTGACCCTGGCCCGTGCCAAGCCCTTTGCACGCTACCATAGTTTTATTATCTGCATTTACTAAAACTTTTATTGCAATTGCATCTTTGTTTGACTCGCACCCGTTCAGCATTAATTTGATCCAGTTCTTACCAACCAGGTTATTTTGCATAACCTGAATTAATGAGTTTTCAATTAATACTAAATCTTTATCTCCATCGCTGTCTATATCAAACCATAGTCCGCCACCATTATGATCAAAGCCAGTGCCAAAACTTAATCCATAAGGTACAGAAGCTTCTGTAAAAGGTCCTCCACCGTTATTTATGTATAATTTATTCAAAGTAGTTCCAAAGCCGGCTACCCGTTCATACACATCCAGTTGAAAGTCATTGTTGATATCGCCAACATAAGGTGATATATATTTTTTAGTTGAATCATATAATTGTACGATTGTTGTTTGATCTGTAAAATGGCAGTTTCCATCTCCACGATATACAATTGGGTGAGCGTGTGCACCATTGTAGTTACTTACAGAGTCCGTTGTTCCGGAAATTAAATCAAAAAGTCCATCATTATTATAATCCCACCCAGCCTGCGCGTATGGCATAAAACCAAGTCCCGATGCAGCTGTCACATCCGTAAATTTTCCTCCTCCATCATTTCGGATGACACCATGCTGGTTACTATAAAAGCTACCGGTTCCAAAAAGTCCGCACGAAGAACAATATTGAACATATACTATGTCAGGGTCGTTATCCCCATCAAAGTCTACTATCGTTGTGGGAATGGGATATACTGTTGAGCCTAATGTTGTAGTATAATCTTGTATTAATGCTGTTGAATCAAAAAGGATGTTTCCACATTTGAATCGTGATTTAATTACTTTTATAGAACGTTCTGTATCATTACCCACATAATATACGATATCAATTGTTCCATCAGCATTATAATCCATAGTTTCATTAGCTGTTCCGATTATATTACTTGGAGGATTAGCAATTGAAGTATAGTCCACGTATGAAGTATTCTTATTGTTTTTTAAAAAAATAAGATTAAACGAACCATTTTGCTGATTGGCATAAACAATATCTTTATAACCATCTTTATCGAAGTCAACAAAGCGCATCCAGGTATTTGTTGCTATGGAAATAGATAAGCCCAGTGTTGCTGTCACATTTGTAAATGTGCCATTACCATTACTTTTGAAAAATTGCCAATTGGGGCTGGAGGTAATCGTATAAATCAAATCTACATTACCATCATTATTAAAATCATTTGCTGCCATTGTCCAGTTATCGGCATTTGTTGGCAAACCTGTTGATGCGGTAACATCTGTCATTGCTGGCTGTGCACTAACATTAGGTATCCAAAGCAGTAGCATACATAGAAAACATGTTAATGACTGAATCAGAAAAATGATATTCGGATTCAAGCCGTTTTTATTTATGATCATGGTTTAGCTGGTATTAGGTTAAATTAATCTTCTATCAGAATCGTACTGTTTAGTAGAGTACTCTTCTTATATAGTAAGACTGCCTAAATACGATTACGTTCCCGGGTTTTCGAAAAAATATTTTTGGTTTCAGGCAAAATAGAATTATTCATTTGATGCGTTAAACAAATTGCGGAAAGAAGTTAATCCAGGTTAAAATATTGACAATTACCTGGCAAATGCACGAAACAATCTTCTGTGATGGATTCCTTAATAAATGTTGTAAACGGTTGCGGATATCTTATTCAGTAGAAAATTAGCAATAGTTAAAAATGCAAAGGAATAATTATTGCATACATTATAAGACCAGATATAAATATGTTAAATAGTCTCTGGTAAAGAAATCTTTTGTGACATCTCCGATATCTGCAACAAGTAATAATGATAATGCTCCATGATGCTTGCTTGAGCCTAAAAAATGTAAACTGTTTTTAATTTTTTTAAAAGGCAATGTCAATAATTTTCTAATGCTGAAATATGAACGACGAATGAAATGTTCGATGCTGAACTTAAGCATTAACACACTGAATAAGGAATTGGTAACTAAATATCGTTTCCATAATCTTTGAGGTTCCTGGTAAAAGCGGTATACCCATTCAAGACTTCCTTTTTGCATCCATTTTGGTGCACGTTTCTGTACGCCGGCAAAAACACTGAACGCACCACCAACACCCAGCATACAGCTGTTTATTTTATTTTTATTTTCAGCCATCCATTTTTCCTGCTTTGGACAACCCAAGGCCACTAAAACGAATTGCGGATTTGAAGCATTTATTTTATCTATAACTTCATCCTTTTCTTTTTGACTTAGCGGTCTGAAAGGAGGTGCATAATAGCCAGCAACAATTAAGTCGGGATATTCTCTTTTTAATTTTGCGACAATTAATTCAAGCACATCATCTGTTGAACCATAGAGATAAATGGACATACCTTTGGACTCGGCTTCTTTAATAATAGAAGGCATAATGTCCATTCCTGCTACACGGTCCTGATGCAAGCCATAAATAAATCTCATGGACTTTGCCAAAGGCATACCATCCGGTGTTGCTATATCTGCATTATTAACAATCTTACTGAATTCTTTATCTCTGTATGCCTCAATAAGCATATGAACATTGGATACACAAACATAAGATGACTTTTCATTTTGAGCCAATGAAATCATCTCCTCGATAAATTCTCCGTAGTTACCGATGGAAAGGCGAGTATTTAATATTTTTCTCTTTTGCATAAACCTTTATGTTTGCATGCCTTATTGATTGTATAAAGATAGTAATAAAGAAAACACGAATATAATTTTTGACTTAATTATTATTTTTACTTGTTTGAAAATCAACTATGTATAATCCCAATAATGTAAACAACATAAGATAAAGTAGTAAATTTTTAATATGGAGTTTTTGTTTAACATGTAATAGCTTTATAAATTTTTTTCAATCTAAATCTTCAATGACATTCTTCGAATGCTTTATTCAATGCTTAGTCTTAAGTATATGGAAATATATCTATGGTAATTATAAATAGTTAGGATCAAGCTTAATAAAGTCAAATAAATTCATCATAAAATCATGTAGGTGATTTAATGATATATATCATTCAACTAAAAATGCTGTGTTGATAAGAAGTTGATATGTTATCAATCTTCTATGGAGAAATGTTTGATAGAAGGATGTAAAAGAAAAACCAAAGGATCACGACAGTATTTCATTTACTATCTATAAATGAAGCTAATTTGTTAAGTAATTATGGACGTGAAATAAATTAAAATAGTACGAATGTATCACGAATAGAACAATCTTGTATATGTTTAAAATCATTTAAATATTGTTTCATGACATTAATAAATCCGTGTTTTTTGAGCTATTATGAATATACAAATACATGGTAATGTCTAATAAAATGATAAAATAATAATACATGTATAATTAAAAAAACGCATTTTTATATAAAAAAAGCTGAATTATAACAAAAGATATATCTAAGGTTCATAAATTTAATATTGAGCCATTTAATTACTACTGAATTTATAATTTTAGGTCAAAAGAGGAATTGTTTAATATTCCTAAATCTTAGTATATTACAATAATATAAGGCAAATTATATAAGCCCTGATTATAAAAAAAAGTATATTTGTTAAAATTTCTTTGAAAAGTGAAAAAGGCTTTCTTACATATTCGATTGATATTCAAAAATACATGTTATCTATTTCTTGTTTTCTTGTTTATGAGTTCATGCTATAGCACAAGAAAAACAACCTACTTCCGGGGATTAGAGGATATGACAATTGTTTCAAAAATAGAGGAAGAACCGCCTATCATTCATAAGAATGATTTATTAAGTATTAAAGTAAGTAGTTTAAACGATCAGGCTTCGGAAGTATTTAATAGTCCAAGCCCAAGTGGCCCTCCGGGATCTTCAGGCTCTGGTGTAAATAGTCAGGCATTCGGTTATTTGGTAGATGTGGATGGAAATATACAATTTCCTATTTTAGGCAATATTAAAGTAGAAGGCTTGACACAAAAAGCGCTGAAAGATACAATATTGAAACAGATCGTATCAAAGCATTTATTAATAGATCCGATAGTTACTGTTCGGTTTTTAAATTTTAGGGTATCTATTTTAGGAGAAGTAGACAAGCCCTCTGTTTATAATATTCCGAGTGAAAAAATAAGTTTATTGGAAGCCTTTGCTTTGGCGGGCGATCTGACAGTATTTGCTCGAAGGGATAATGTATTACTCATTCGTGAAGAAAACGGAGAAAAAAAATTAATACGATTGGACTTAAGTTCCTCGGAAATATTTTATTCTCCCTACTACTATTTAAAGTCAAATGATATTGTTTATGTTGAACATAACAAGGCAAAGGTAGCTGCATCAAAACCTCTTGGACCTTGGCTCGCGGCTTTATTTAGTGGTTCATCTCTGTTAATTGTAATTATATCAAACGTGAAATGGTAATGAATCAAGCCAAAAAGAAATTATCAGCACAGGAAAGCAATCTATTAGATCTGCTGGTTTTCAAATTTTTGCCATATTGGCCAGTACTGGTTTTTTCCCTTGTGGTATGCTTTGCAGCAGCTATGCTTTATATGCGATTAGCCTTGCCAACCTATGCCGCAACAGCAACACTATTGGTTAAGGATGAGAAAAAGGGTTCCGATGATCCCAGAATGATAGATGCATTAAATGTTTTTGGAACCAAAAAAATTGTTGAAAATGAAATAGAGGTTATACAATCCAGAACGTTAATGAAAGGGGTTGTTAAAAATTTAGCATTGTATGCGCCTATTTCAATGCAAAGCAAAATCAGAACCTTGTCGGCCTACACAACTAGTCCAATAACCATAAAAGTTAAAGACCCCGATAAAATCATTGAGACAGATAAAGTATACTTTACTTTTGATGGTAAAAGTGAAACTGTTAAAATGGGTGGCCAGAAATATTCATTAAACATATGGGTTAATACTCCTTATGGTGAGTTAATGTTCCTGCGAAATATTAAATTAAAAACAGTGACCACTAATTTATTATATGTTTCATTTATTCCTCCGAAACTAATCGTAAATAATCTGATAGGAAAATTAAGTGTTTCAGCCGTTAATAAGCTTTCATCAGTTGTGAGTCTTCAATTTGTGGACGAGGTTCCTGAGAGAGCTGAAGATATAATAAACTGTTTAATTTCTGAATATAATCGAGCTGGAATAAACGATAAAAATGCATTAGCCGATAATACGATGCAATTTGTTGACGAACGCTTAAAACATGTTAAGTCGGAAATTGATTCAATCGAAAAACAGGTTCAAGTGTATCGTTCTCAGCAAGGTGCCATAAATCTTAGTGAGCAAAGTTCCGTATTTCTTAAAAATGTTGGTGATAATGATCAAAAGGCCGCACTGATTGATATGCAGCTTGCTGTCTTGAATCAGGTTCAGCGATTCGTTAATTCAGGTAAATCGATTGGTAATATTGTTCCATCAACCTTAGGGATCACAGATCCTGTATTGTCACAGCTATTAACCAGATTGTCAAATACAGAACTTGAATATGAAAAGTTGAAAAATACAACTGGACAGAATAATCCGGTCTTGATTTCACTCTCTAATGAACTAAAACAGTTAAGGCCAAATATTCTTGAAAATATTCGAGTTCAGATAATCAATCTGAAAACAAGTAGTGAACAAATAAGCGAAACAAATAAAAAGTATTCGGAGGTATTACAATCCATTCCTGAAAAGGAAAGAAAGTTACTGGAGATAAGCAGGCAACAAACGATAATAAATAATGTCTATAATTTTCTTCTTCAGAAGAAAGAAGAAACAGCTTTATCTTATGCCTCAACGGTACCTGATAGTAGAGTATTAGATGCAGCTGAAGCATCAGTCAAACCAAATAGTCCTAAAAAAATAATAGCTTTCCCAGCGGCATTAATTGCAGCCATTGCCTTTTCATTTGCGGTTATTTATATCAAGGATTTTGCAAGTAATAAAATATTATTTACATCCGAAATTGAACAAATTTCGGATGTATCCGTGTTGGGCGAAATAGGATTTTTTAAAAATAAATCTGCTGAGAATTCAAAAAAGGAAACGGTATTAATAAAGGAACAATTATTTAAAGTAATTGCTTCCATTGGATTATTCAATAAAAATAATTCCATAAAAAAAATCATGTTTACTTCTAGTATTGCGGGCGAAGGCAAAAGTTTTGTTTGTATTAATCTTGCTAAGGTACTGACTGAAGCAGGTAAAAAAGTTGTAATTGTTGATCTGGATTTTAGTTTGAAAACAGTATCAAATACTTTTTTTACTGACAAAGGGAATGGTGTGGCAGAATATCTATTAGGTGACTGTGAGGTATACGATACCATTAGTCATACCAATAATAATATTTTTGTGGTGCGGGCGGGAGAGCTTCACTCAAATTTTGCTTCCTTATTTTCTAATGGACGTATTGAGACGTTGTTTTCTTTTCTTGAGCAATCATTTGATGTAATACTTATTGATACTTCATCAATAGATCCTATTACAGATGATTTGATCTTATCACAATTCAGTGATAAAACATTATACATTGTTCGGCATGCTTATACGCCGAAATCAATATTTAAATTTAAGAATGCTGCCATCAGCCGGAGCGATTTAGATAAAATAGGTATTGTATTCAATGGCATAAAATCCAGAGGATTTTTAAAAGGTCATGGTTATGGTTATGGTCATGACTATATCTATAAACAGAAAGGCGTTAAAGAAAACGTCAAAACTCCTAAAGATTCTCTTCAAGAGGAAATGAAAAGTTGACGATTTTCACAAAATTAATATCTGCCGAATGTATCAAAATGAGTAAAGTGAATATAATTCGGAGCTTCCATCGATATATTTATTATACATGCTAGAAAAAGATATTTAATTGCATTTGTGTTCGTCCTATAGAAAAATTCTTTAGGTAAGTAAGTTCAAATTATTAGGTTGATAATGCGTATCATGAGTGAGGCTAGCATAAGACATGACAAAATTATTTTCATTTTTTAAAGAGCCATCTGCAAGAATTATATTCTTAATTTTTGCAGCGAATGTTTGTTATGATGATCCTACACTTTATTTATACAAAAGAATTTTATATTCTTTATTTATTTATTGGGCGATATGGGAAATTGGTAACTTTTATTATCAAACCAGGATAAATGATGATGCCTTTAAAATGCCCGTATTTTATAACGTATATATACCATTGTTATTTTTATCCGTTATTATATCTTTAGGGAAAGACTTAACAGGTTCTCATATCAATTGGATTACCTTGCTCAATAATCCCTTTGCACTATTATCAGTATTCCCGATTTTTTTATTTGTGGTTGGTGTTAATACGGATGATATTGAACCTGTTTTTGGAATACTAAAAACAGCTATTGTTGTTTTTTTAGTTGTTGTTTTATTACCTGTTTTTGGAAAAATTAAATACTATCAGGGTTATATATGCTGTCAGGCTTTTGTTCCATTCTTTCTTATTTCATCAGCACAAAGAAAATATAAAGTCTTAAGTTGGTTATTATTACTTATTGGAATCGTATTTAGCAATGTTTCGGAAAGCAGAACGGTAGCATTAAGAATCTTAGCCTTTTTAGCACTTTATATCGGCTTTTCTATGTTCAAAAAAATTGGATTTTTGAAGTTCATAATCGTGATTTTTTCCTGTTTCTGTCTTTATGAATTTGTTACAAATCTGGCGGATATCCTTCATGTCTTTAAAGATTTTATTGGTGTAAAATCATTTGATGATGATGATACAAGAGCGTTCTTGTGGAAAGAAGTAATAGGTGATACTAGTGGTTGGGAATATATCTTTGGAAAGGGATTTCTTGGAACATACTTTAGTGAATATTTCCTTATGATGTTAGTAGAATATAATACGTTAGCAGATCACTATGATCGCTTTACAGTAGAAGTTGGCTTTTTGGAATTATTATTAAAAGGTGGCTTTTTCTGGTATATCATATATATTATTCCGATTCTATACTCATCTATGAAAGGTATATTTTACTATTATGAAGATAAAATGGTTTTCTTTATTTCCACGTTTCTTTTTACAGAGCTATTATTGATGTACATAGAAAATATCCCTTATTTCAGTTTTCAATTTTCATTGATCTTCTTCTTAGCAGGATTTTCGATACGTCAAATGAGGAAGAATGACGAGTACGAAGAGATGGAGTGTAATAATCAAATGAGTCAGTATGTGAATTGAAAGCTATAAAATTTTGCAGTATACTATAAAAAACTTGTTGATTAATAAAGATAAAGGAAATGAAAATAGTAACGACAAGTTGGGATGATGGCCATATAGCAGATTTTCGCTTGGCTGAGTTACTTGATAAATATAATCTTCAAGGAACATTTTATATACCTGCTGCAAATGATGAACATGAAGTAATGGGTGAAAAAAGTGTAGTAGAACTTTCCAATAAATTTGAAATTGGTGGACACACTATGCATCATACCAGAATTAATAAGGTATCCGACGACTTATTTCAAAAGGAAATTAAAGGTTGTTATACCTGGCTAAGCGATCTTCTCGGTGAGGTTCCTGAATCTTTTTGTTTTCCCGGAGGAGTTTACAATAGTGCTGCCATAGATTATACATTTAAATCCGGCTTCAAAATTATACGGACAACGGAGCTATTAAATCCCTGGTGTGATACGAATAGCTATGTTATTCCTACAACATTACAGGTTTATAATCATTCAGCGTTTACCTATTACAAACATTTACTAAAACGTTTTAAAATCCGTTCATTGATCTTGTTTCTTAAATCCAGTCGATCATCAGAGTTACAGAAAATGCTGGAGTATTATTTGAATTATATTCTTCAAAACGGTGGATGCCTTCATTTATGGGGTCACTCATGGGAAATTGAAGAATATAAGTTATGGCCTCAATTGGAGAATTTGTTTAGCTCCATTGCAAATATTGTTGAAATAGATTATGTCTCCAATAAAGACTTGTTACAATATAAAAAAAACGATATTCTTGCTAGTACCAGTGAGGTTTAAAGGCGCTTTAATAAAAATTGATTTATTTCAATAAATAGTAATTGAACTTGTTTTATAAAAATTAAAATCACCCATCTTGAAAAACGTATTGATTTCTGCGTATACATGTTGTCCCAATCGTGGTTCAGAGCCAGGAAATGGCTGGAACTGGCTTATGGGGTATCTTCAAAATGGGTATATAGTTCACTGTGTAACTTCAGACAGGTATGTTAAAGAAATCGAGCATTTTTGTTTTGAGCATAAACTTGAGGGAATTACTTTTTATTTTACTAATATTCCATTTTCTACTATTTCACGAAAGGTCCCATTTATTGGAGATTATTTACACTATTATTTATGGCTAATAAAAGCACGGCCTATTATAAAAAAGTTGGCAGCTAGTATTTCATTTACGCATGCCCACCATGTAACATATAGTTCCATTAAGTTTGGAACACCATTATATAACTTAAATACTAAGATAGTATTGGGTCCATTGGGTGGAGGCGAATTACCGGATAAATCACTCAGGAAATATCTTGGTAAGAGTTATTATTTTGAAGCCTTCAAATATGCAATAGGTGATTTCTTATCCGCTATTAATCCTACTGTTCGTTTATCTATAAAAAGTGCAGATTGTATTCTTGTATCAAACGAAATTGCAGCAAACATAATAAAGAAATACACTTCCATTTCACTGGTTCAAATGTATGATGCGGGACTCGCAGATTATTTTTCCAGCAACTTTATTGAACGTGATTTAAATGGTGTTATAAACATTGTATGGATTGGAAGAATGCTGCCGAGAAAAGGATTGAATCTGGCCATTGATGCAGTGGCACAATTGCCTAAAGATTTCAACTTTCATTTTTATATTGTAGGTGATGGTCCATTGAAAGACATTTCTGAAAAGACAATTCGGGGTTATAGTTTACAAGATAAAACTACGTTTACAGGAAAACTTCCGCACGATCAGGTAAAATCTGTATTTGAAAAATCACATCTATTATTGTTTCCAAGTCTAATAGACTCCTGTCCGATGCAGATCTTTGAATCCATGGCGTATAGTTTGCCGATTGTTACACTCAATCATCAAGGTATGAAAGATCAGGTTACTGATAAAACCGGAATAAAGATTGATGTGAAAGAACATTCCAATTATCCGGAATTACTTGCTGAAGGAATTGTATCAGTTGTTAAAGATAAAAATACATATCATAGACTTTCCGGTAATGCCTATGAGTTTGGCCAAAAGCAACTCTGGAGCATTCGAATTAAAAAATTTATTGAAGAGATATTATAGAGAATTTTGAACGTTATAAAAAATTATGCGCTATTTAATTTGTGATTTAAATATTCAAAAAAAAGGACATTATATTGGCTATAATCAATATATTCTCAATAATATACTGAAGCAAGAGGAGGTGTACCCTGGTCGTACTTACTCATTCTTATACAATAGCGAAGCAAAGGATTATCTTGAATTTCCGGAACATACAAATGGACGAATACATTTCCTGAATGACAATTGCTGGAAAAATCTCAGCATTCGTGACAAGATTAATTTATTTAAAAAAGTTATTCATTGTGCCGAAGAACTTAAAACAGATCATTTAATTTTTATGGATCTGGATCAATACCAGTTTCCTATATTTGTTTCTAAGTTTTCATTTAAATTATCAGGAGTATTGTTCAGGCCTCATCATCGAATTACATTTTCAACGGATACATTTTCATCCAGGCTTTCAAGCAAAATACAACGACTCAAGAAAATTATTGCGGAAAAATTTCTGACAACGAATTCTCATGTTGCAAATATTTATATTCTGAATGACGAAGAAGGTGTAGAGTACTTAAATAAATTTCATAAGACAACACAATTTAAATATCTTCAGGATCCAATCTTTTCTTATCCTTCGGCACTCCAGACAAATGTTGAGCGTTCATTCTATAGATTCTTGATTTTTGGATCAATGAGTGAAAGAAAGAATATAACAACAATTATTAAAGCATATGATGCCAGTAAGTTTGCTATTGCTACTGAACTTTTAATTGTTGGTTCTGCAGAAGCAAGTTATTTAACATATTTGAATGAATTGATTGCAAGTTTAAATTCAATAAGCTCTCAAAAGAAAATTACCTTAAAGACAAGTTTTGTGACAAATGAAGAAATGGATAATTACTTTCATGGATCAGATGTATGCTTATTAATCTATAAAGATTTTTATGGTTCCAGCGGCCTTCTGGGCAGAGCAGCTTTGCATAATAAAAAAGTCATTGGTTCAAATGTTGGACTTCTTAAAGAGTTAATCGAGCAAAATAAATTAGGTATAACGTGTGATCCTAAAAATGTTGAAGATATTTCAAAAGCACTCATGAAAATTGTTGATGTTCATTTTGATAATGAAAATTTTGAATCTTTTTATAAACAATATTCTCCTGAAAAATTTTTAGAAAAACTTTTGAATTAAACTGTATGAAAGTATTAGTAGTACATAATAAATATAAAATAGCAGGTGGCGAGGATATTCAGACAGAAGAAGAAATATCCTTGTTAAAGCTATACGGTGTTGATGTACATTCATTTTATGTATCCAATGATGATATCAGCGGTATCAATAATGTTGATCTGGCATTTAGTACGATATGGTCTGAAAAATATTATAAAATATTACTGAATAAAATCCGAACCGAAAAATATGATATTATTCATATCCAGAATTTTTTTCCTTTGTTATCACCAAGCATTTTTTATGCTGCTAAAAAAGCCGGGGCAAAGGTTATTATGACTGCCCATAATTATCGATTGGTTTGCCCAAATGCTTTAATGTTCATAGAAAATAAAGTTTGTAATGCCTGTGTTGGAAAGACAATTCCTTATCCAGCTTTGTTTAAAAAATGTTATAGAAACGATTTTTCTACTACGGCTGTTACAGTTGCAATGCTTGGGTTCCATAACTTGATTGATACCTGGAAAAATAAAATTGATGCCATCATTTGTGTATCTGATTTTGTAAAAGGTCAATTAATGCTGGGTGGGTATAAAGAACATCAATTGTATGTTAAATATAATTTTGTTAAAAGTAATGTTGAACCTGTTTTTAATCCTGGTGATTATTATATATATGTTGGAAGAACTTCAAATCAAAAAGGAATTCATTTACTCTTAGAAACATTTCAGCAAAGTAAGAAAAGGCTAATCATTATTGGAGATGGACCTTTAAACGCTGAGGTTGAAGATTTTTCCAGGAGAAATAAAACGATTGAATTCCTGGGTAAATTACCTCTTGACGAAACATACAAAAAAATTGCAGGAGCAAAAGCATTGATTCTACCTTCACAGTCAAATGAGCCATTTGGAAGAACTATAGCGGAGGCTTTTGCGCATGGAACGCCAGTATTGGGATCATCTCTTGGAGGAATAAAAGAATTGATTCAGGATAACTGTAATGGATTTCTCTTTGATCCCTATAAAGAGTCAGATTTATTTAATACAATAAACAAATTTGAATCGATTTCAAATGCTGAGTCAATGAGACAAGAATCTTATAAATCATACCAGGAAAAATTTACACCGTCAATAAATTATAAACGAATTATGGAAATCTATAATACAGTTTTAAGCACGTAAATAAATCGTTTATCTGCTTTTAAACGCGTTTTGGCAAACTATAAATTGAGCATTTATGAAGGTATTAATGTTACATAATCGGTATAAAATAATGGGAGGGGAAGATGTGTCTACGGACGCTGAATGCTCATTATTGAAATCTCATGGCATTGATATCGATTCTGTATTTATTACAAATGATATAATTAATAATAGGAATAAATTTAGTGTTGCCCTTAGCACAGTTTGGTCCAGTAAATATTATCATGAAATTTTGAAGAAAATAAAAGATGGAAAATATGACATTGTCCATGTTCAGAATTTCTTTCCCTTGTTTTCTCCAAGCATCTTTTATGCAGCACAAAAGGCAGGTGCAAAAATTGTAATGTCTGTACGAAACTACCGCTTGATTTGTCCAAATGGATTAATGTATGTCGATGGGGCTATTTGTAGCAAATGTGTAGGTAAAAAAATTCCCTATCATGCTATTACAAAAAAATGTTATCGGAATAGTTATGGCGCTTCTGCAGTTACCGTAGCGATGCTTAGTGTACATAATTTATTTAATACCTGGAAGAATGAAATTGATGGTTTTATTTGTATCAGTGAGTTTGTAAAATCTCAATTGATTTTGGGAAATTTTGACAAAACAAAATTACATGTTAAATATAATTTTGTTTCATCTGAAGTTCCTGCAAATTTCGAAACCGGTGATTATTATATTTATGTTGGTCGGATCTCTATTGAGAAAGGTGTTGATCTTTTATTGGATTCTTTTAAGGAGAACAACCGAAAACTTTTAATTGTCGGTGACGGACCTCTCAAGCAAGACTTTATTAATGCTTCAGCTGAACATGATAACATTACATTCATGGGTAAATTATCTTTGAATGAGACATATTCGATGATTGCCGGAGCTAAAGCGTTGATTTTTCCATCAAAATGGCATGAGCCATTTGGCAGGACTATCGTTGAATCATTTGCCCATGGTACGCCAGTGATTGCTTCATCTCTTGGAGGAGTTCCTGAATTGGTAAAAGATGGATTAAATGGATTTCTTTTTAATCCTGATAAAGACTCAGACTTGAATAGAGCAATTAGCAAATTTGAAAATACAATGGATATGCAAGCAATGCGAAAAAATGCCTACTCATCATTTACAGATAATTTCACTCCATCCAAAAACTTTGATAGTATTATTGCAATTTATAATAAGATACTATCTGAGAAATAAGCCGGTGTTTTTCAAAAATTATTTGTTCATAAAATATTTTGATTTCTTTTTGTTAATTTTTTTAAAATCCAATGTTAAAACAGTAAAAAAAACTATTTTTATGTATTATCAAAAGATTATGTATTTGTTAAGTAATTGAACATTGCTTCTTTAAGATCAAGACCTAAGTGGTTGTTAATATTTTAATTAATAATTGCACATTTCTTTGAAATTGAAAATAACGAATACAGATTAAGTAAAACCAAAGCTTTCAGGCTGGCAAATTCTAGAAGGAATCTGCATTTGTTTTAGAATATAACAACATACATTTTACTTAAACTTTCTTATGAATCGTGTAAAAACATTTCCTTTTTGGAGAAAGCAGTATTTATTCCATCCTGAAGCGACTTCTAATGTGACTTTATTAAAGATTTATCACCCATATCACCCGATGGCCAAATTAAATTGGTGGATCTGGAAAAAAATTAATTTATATCAAAAGCTTTTTACGTTTAAGTTAAACGATGATTCTAAATTATTTCAAGTCATAGATAGATTTATAGATTCAGATCCTGATTATGTATGGGCAATAAATAGGGGAACGGAATGTATATATCAGAAGACTACAGGCTTGATTATTTCAGGAAATAGTTCAAAAAAACCAGATAAAGCTTTCTTCTTTAAGTGGGGAGATTCAACCTTAGCCATTTCTGCTATTAAGAATGAAATAATGATAAATAATGATATTAAGCATTATTCTTTTGCTCCAAAAATGCTGGAGTCTTATTCAAACGAAAATGAAGCGTTCTATACAACTGAAGTTATACAGGGTACTAAATATACATCTCTAACAATAACTAAAGATGTTCTTTCTTTGATCAGGGAGATACAAATGTTGCAACCCATACAAACAATCAATTATTGTTTGAGTAAAACATTGATTAAATCTTTCCAGCATGGCGACTTTTGCCCATGGAATCTTATTCAGGAAGATGAAACAAATATTATAAAAGTAATTGATTGGGAATTTTGCGGTATTTATCCAAAGGGCTTTGACCTTCTTTATTATATATTTTCTGTTGAATTCCAGGTAAAGAAAAATTATATGCCAGAGGATATTATTAGTGAAAATTATTTCATTATAAATTCATATTATAATGAATTAGGTATTAAAGATTGGAAGCCATACCTGAAAGAGACAGCAGAAATTTGTAGCATACGATACGTAAATACAACAGAAGGAGATAACTTTTTAAAACTTTTTAATTACTGTAACTAATTCAACAAATAGATATTTATTTTTATAAAAATATCTGTGTTTTAAATGAACATCTGAGCATTTTATTTGGCATTTTTGAAAAAAGAAAACGAGTTCTACAATCGTATCCGACTAGTTGATAATTTAAAAAATCGTTTAAGATTAATCTGTTATACTTCTAATAAATTTAGCAGGATTACCTCCCCAGATTTCATTATCAGGAATGGATTTGGATACGACTGAACCAGCTGCAACGATTGCGTTTTTACCTATTGTTGTTCCCTTTAATATTATGCAGTGAGCTCCGATAAATGCACCGTCTTTTATAATAACAGGCGCACTCTTTATATTGGTTTTGATTTCCGGAACGGAATTTCTTTCATGGGCATTTAATGAATGAAAGTCAGTATCATAAATAACAACACTTCCGCCAATCTTTACATTGTCATAAATATCGATTTTATTATGGCATACAATAGCTGTACAGCTTAATCCAACATTATTTCCTATTGTTAATGTTGCATTTTCTCCAACAATAAAATAGCATTGTTGTTGCCTTCCGATCATGTTATGGTATTTTCCGCTATTAATACTAAAATTTTCCCCTATTGAAAATGTTCCTTTTAGATTAACATTAATTATTGGAATCCCTCTGGCAATAAAACCTGTGCCAATGACAACGCCATTACATTTAAATTTCACCAAAGTAATAGTCCATGAAATCAGATAAGTTAATTTGAAATAGATGTATTTATATACTTTCGTTATATAGCGCAATGCAATCATATTTTCTATGTTCGTTAAATATACAAGATAATGTTATTGCCTTTCAATAATGGTTCGATAAATATTTATTAATCCGCTTGATATAACTTCTTTATTATGTCTGTTAAGTGCTTTTTTTCTTGCATGAATACCTAAATTTATTGCCTTATCGTAGTTCTCAAATAATTCAATTATTGCTCCGGCCATTACATAAGGATCTCCATCCTGAATAAGGATCCCATCAGTATTATTTTCAATTAATGAAGAGGTTCCACCGGCATGCGTTGCAATGCTTGGTATGCCCAAAAGTAAAGCTTCGCATAAACTGTTAGGACTATTTTCAATATGCGAACTGGCAATATAAATGTTTGTATTTAATAAATGTTTAACAAGAATTTCTTCTGAGATCTTCCCAAGAAACACTATATTTTCTGAAACAGTAATGCCAAGACTTTTACTTGCAATATGAACTATTTCATCATTTTTATTAATACCAGCTATCTGCCAGTTGAATTTTATACCGTAGCTTTCAAGTAATGAAGCACAATAAATAATTGTTTCAATCCCTTTATATATGGTAGGTCCATTCGTTGTAAATAAGTTCAGTGTGGAACTTAATTTGTTGTTCCACTCTGTTTCATAAAACGAATCTCTGAGAATTTCATCGTTATGAAAGTAATTTGAATGTGGAGATAATATCTTTGAAATTCTTCTATCCCAATCTGTTCGTCCTATAAAGTTCTTAGATAGTTGAAATATTCTTCTTTCACGAAGTCCCTGTTTTTTAAACAAAAAATAATCATTAATGTCGGTTTGAAATTTAAGCCAGTTTTTAATTCTTGAAAACCTTAAAACATCTAAAAAGGTGATTCCTGAAAAATATTTATAGGTATATACTGAAATATTACCTTGAATGGAAACAACAGCAGGTGTTGAGGTATTTTTTTGTACTAATCCGTATATAAATTCTGTCCCGTGAATGTGAATAATATCCGGCTCTACTTCTTCAATTACTTTCTTGAATAATTTAACATCATCTTCGGATTCAAGTCTGCTAAATATTCTTTTGATTATTTTAGATACATAACTACTCTTCGTTTTCTTTATAGGGAAATATTTGGTTTTATTAAAATTAAAAGGTTCAACTTTTTTGTTGTGATAAAAGGCGATTGATAAATCTACCTCATCTTGAATGGACTTTTCAAGTGATTTTATCCAGCCACCTCCAACAGGAGTATCATGAAGATAACTTTCGGCCATTGATGGAGTTGGGGTGAACCAGAGTACTTTCATTAATTTAATATAATTAAAATGTAACTATTTATACTATCTTATTTTGCCCAAATACCTTTTGCTGTATTAGTAATGAGCTTGCGAAATTGTATGGGAGAAATAAATGCATTAAATAGACTAATGATTATAGTAGATAAGACAACACCATAAATGCCTAGATTTTTACATAAAAAGATTGAAAAGGGAATGTTTAGCAGACTGCCACCTATGGCCGAGTAAAGTTGTAATTTTATTTTTCCAACACCATTTAAGAATTGACTGTAAATTCCATTCCATGCATTAAGTACAACATATACTGCCATGGTTATTGAAACACTAAAAGGTACAATTATTTGATCACCTACCCAGAGCTTGTACATGAAATTGGAAACAACAAGCATTCCAATTGCAGTTATGCTTAGGAGTAGCCAGAATAGTTTTAGTTTTGTCATCGAATTTTGTATCCATTCTGTATCTTTTTTTACCCATGCTTCGGTGAAAGCACTCCAGAAAGGCATCATGATAATGCTGAAAACCATTGGAACAATTCCGAAATATTTGTACGCAATATTATATGATGTTACTTGTTCTGGCCCGAATACTTGTGCAATAATTATGTTACTTGTTTGATATAATACAACGAACGCTATTTGTATCATGAAAAATTTGAGGCCAAGACTCATTAAGTTTTTTGCAAATTTAAACCGCACATATTTTATCGATGGTGCATATTTTCTGTATGCATGTGTGTAATACCAGATACTTGAACCAATTAGAACACATATCGGAGCGATGCCCAAGCTCAATGCCAGATACAATAAATTACTCTGAGTGGTTTTGGTTAAAATAAAAATAATCGATAAGGAGAGGAGACTTCCTAAAAAATTAAATAATGATGCCTTTGCGGGTTGTTGATTTGCTGTCAGTACCACGGTTATTAATTGCAAAACAAATTGCAAACAAAAAAAAAGAAAAACAGTCATCGCAAGAATACTTAATTCACCTGTCATGGTCGAAGGAGTATTCAGAATTTGTGCCCAGTTAAGAAAAGGATTTATCGTAAAGAATAATACTAAAATGATCGCAACAATAATACTAAGTATGGCATATGTAGTGCTTATATAAATCCGGGCTAATTTATGTTTCCTTTGTGCTAAGGCTTCTGCTAATTTATTTCGAAGACCATTGCCAAAACCAATATCAAAAAATCCAAGCCAACCAATAATAGAACTTAATGTAAGCCAAATACCGTATTTGGTTGGATTTACATAGTCAATGGTGAGGGGCACTAAAACCAGCGTAATCCCAATGCTCAGACCTTTAATAAGAAAAGAAAAGACAATATTTTTTTTTGCTTTTAAACTACGTTGATTTCCTTTTGTAAAGAAATTGAGAATTGGGTTTGGAATTAGTGTATTAAAGCTGTTCTTGGTCATCGAAGATGAAGTATCAATATTTGTCGATCAATAGACTCTCTTTGAGTTTTTGTCTTATAATGTGCTACTGAGTCACCAAAGTAAGTCTTTAGTTAAAAGTAATTAGTATAAAAATATAAATTTTAGGTTAATTACTTTTAACATTTAAAAATTATTAGAATGTTGATTTACTATTATTTTTTAATTTACTTTTCTATTTGTATGGTTTAATACGTGAGATTTGAATAAATTGAACTAAACCCATAAAAATTATGAGATATCTACTTGTAATTATCATACTGCTTCAGCAGTCCATATCCTTTGGAACAGATGTAAATGCTAAATCTGTTGGTGCAAAAGGAGACGGAGTTCAGGATGATACTCCTTATTTAAATCTAGCCCTAGAGAATGCTTTGTCGCAAGGCGTGAATTTATTTATTCCTGCCGGAACATATAAATGCAATCAGTTTACTACCGGATCCGGATCTGCTGCCATTATCCAAATGGATCAGCAAGGAATCAAAACAATTAAAATCTATGGGGAGTCCGGAACAAAAATAACGACAGAACAAGACTCTGGATGTATCTTATATATCTTTTATCAAAATAGCAATGTGATATTAGATAATATTTTCTTTGAGAACACACACGATACCATACAAACCCAAACAAATGCTATTCAGCTTGCAGGGTTAAATCAAAATGCTATTCAAAATTTGACCATTCAAAATTGTACGTTTGAAGGATTCAGTACAGCAATTTCAGCTCAAGGTGTTAAGGGGTTGATAATACAGAACAATTTATTTCAAAGTCCCAAAGGACATGATAATGCCCAGAATAATACCCAACCCGCTGTTTATATATGGTTAGCTGATAATGCAAATGGGCAATGTTATAATGTCACTATCCAAAACAATACGGCTAATGGATTCACGGGAAGTAATATCAGTAATACTATAACAAAACGTGCAATGGATGGATTTGTATACGGAACAGGTTATGGGATAACCATACAAGGAAATACAACTCAAAATTTAAGCGAAGAACACATCGCTATTCAACCACAGGTTACCTCGCCCAATACCACCGATTCTGTGGTTATCACAGGTAATAAATTTTTTGAATACATTCCATTGGGCTCTTTCAGAGGCGATGGCACTCCTCTTGTTTCAAATTATGGTGTAAGAGCAGATTGCAATAATGTAACTATAACCAATAATGATTTTTACAGTTATACGCAAGGGGTTTTGGTCTATCCTTTCCAGTATCCTAATTTAAAGCAGTACAATTATAAAATTGTAAAAAATCGGTTTTACTCACCTAATAGCTCAATATTTGACGTATCTGAGGCAATTAAAGTTCAGGCTCCTTCAGCAAACCCAGCTAGTAATATTACAGTATCAGAAAATTTTATTGATGTTGAGTTAATACAAATGAAGTCAAGCCGATCGACCATTTCCATCTATGATTGCGATAAGGTAAATATTATTGATAATTATATATTCGGACAAAAAATTGATTTAAATGGGTTTACGATTTCAGGCATATTGACACAAAGTTGTACAAATGTAGTGAATGTCAGTAACGAGATAACATTTAAATGAAAGCACCCTTCTAACGTTTATTGTATTTATAAATTAGATTGAATCAAAACGATATTAAAAATTTCAAAATGCTGCCCTTAATTTTTAAGTCTTTTTACAAATAATCCCTTTGCTCCCAAAGCAGCAAAGGGTATTAATATTAACTGCATTGGCATCATAAATCGTGACGCATTCAAAGGTCCGGTAATAAAGATCAAGTATAAAATTAATATCCATAAAAAAATAATTTCTATCGTGATTGTTTTATAATTGATAAAAAAAAATCGACCAATTAAAAACCATTTGAAAACCCCCATAAGCCCAATAGGTATTAAAAACAGCAATATATAAATATCTCCGGACGCCACTATTTTTTTCAGGATATAAGAAATGTCTGTACTGTTTATTAAAGTCAGAAATCCTTCACGTTCATTAGAAGTATGAAAAAAAGTAATAATATCAAATCTTCCTGGATCTATAATTCCCCTCATTCCACCAATGAATTGAAACATGCTGTAAGATATCAGATGATTCTTTATTTCATGATTTCCGCTATTGATCAGAAATTCACTTCTGGATTTAAATGTCTTAAATTGTAAGGCCTTCTCGTTTAATGAATCTTCCCATTTCACCGCATTAGTATATCCACACTGATTTATTTTATAATAAAATAAATTATAATGAATCAGGTTAAATGATTGTATAGAAGAAAAATGAAAATATCCCGTCCTATATTGATTGAAGCTCATATAGGAAAAAATCAATATAATAGGAATGATTGATGAAAACGCTGCTAATTTTTTATACTTTATAAAATATCCGACCCAGAACAAAATATTGATAAACATGAACAGATAGAATACAGGCTTAACAAAGCATAAAAGTGTTAATAATATCTGAATCAAAATAATTCGCCTTGTTGTTAATGTTGAAGTTAACATGACACTTATTAGAAGCAATAATAGGGCAACGAATATTTCGCTCATCATTAAATGGGCATAAATAAAAACGGAAGGTGTAAGCAATACTAAAAGTAAAAACATGCCAAAGGGTTTTTTGCCTCCTAACTTCTCAAATAATAAAAGACTTAGATAAAGATTTATAAGTCCTGCTATTGTCTGAACCAAGACAATAATGAAATCTTTAGCGGGACCTGTAAGAGCAACAAATAAGGGGTATAAAAAAGGACGTACAGTTAGTTTCGCTGCTTGATCAATATCCGTTGTTTTCTTGAAATAATCACCTGTTTTTAATAAATGGGCTGTTTGTAAATATTCTTCAGAATCTGCCAAACGGTAATTCCCGTTCATATATCGTATAAACAAAAACAAAAGCATCACCAGACCGAGTAAGACAAATGTTTTTTTTGAATCTGAAGTCATTAAATAATATGTGGTTATCTAATTCAAATATAAATGATATTCTTCAGAATATCATAGCAAGGGTTATTAAAGTGAGCATTGCTATATACTACAACACGATAATTATTGATAGATGTTATTAATTCATTTGCTCTAAGTATATTTAATTTCTAATTGAAATCAATAGCTCTCAATTCATGAAACTGAAAGAATTGCTTTATACGCATTGTATGAATTATGTGCTGGATCGCATTTCCAGGATTAAACTTGAAATTAAAAAGGCGCAATCTTCGGCAAACGAAGAAACAAAAAGCAGTGCAGGTGATAAATATGAAACTGGCCGGGCAATGGCTCAGTTAGAAATTGAAAAGAATACAAAACAATTAGCCGAAGCAGAAAAATTGTTAGGAATGTTAAATAGTATGCTGGCAGAAAATACATCATCTGTTATTATTCCCGGTTCATTGATACTAACGGATAAAGGTGTGTTTTACATAGCCATCAGCATAGGTCAGGTAACTATTGATCAAAATAGTTATTTTATAATCGCTCCGGATTCTCCGATTGGCAAAGTTTTTATGGGAAAGAAAAACGGAGACATTGTTGAATGGAATAAAGTTACATACTCAATAAAATCCATTGAATGAATTAGTTTATTAAATGGAATAAATTGTTCCGCGAACGAATTTCCTTCGCGGAACAATCATTTTACACCAGCTCAGTAATTTGTTTGCGTATCTGTTTTGCAGCCGCAACCATGTTAATTAATGCCGCCTCTGTTTCGGGCCATTTGCGGGTCTTCAAGCCACAATCCGGATTCACCCAGATATTACGTAAAGGAAGCACATCCATTGCCTTATTTAGCAGATGAACCATTTCTTCGGTTGAGGGAATTCTAGGACTATGTATATCATATACACCAGGTCCTATTTCATTGGGATAATTAAAGTTTGCAAATGCATCCAGCAGTTCCATTTGCGAACGCGATGTTTCGATGGTGATTACATCGGCATCCATATCCGCAATATTTTTTATGATATCATTGAACTCTGAATAACACATATGTGTGTGAATCTGAGTTTCATCTTTCACTCCAGATGCAGAAACCCGGAAACATTCAACGGCCCAGTTTAAATAAGTTTCCCAGTTTTCTTTCCTTAAAGGCAGCCCTTCACGGATGGCAGGTTCATCAATCTGAATAATCTGTATACCTGCTGTTTCAAGATCTACAACTTCATCCCTGATGGCAAATGCAATCTGCATGCAGGTATCTTTTCTTGGTTGATCGTCACGTACAAAAGACCATTGAAGAATTGTAACCGGACCTGTAAGCATTCCTTTCATATGCTTTTTAGTTAGTGATTGTGCCAGGCTTGTCCAGCGCACTGTCATAGCTCCCGTGCGTTCAATATCACCATAGATGATAGGAGGCTTAACACAGCGGGAACCATAGCTTTGTACCCAGCCGTTCTCTGAGAAGACATATCCCTGTAATTGTTCTCCAAAATATTCAACCATGTCATTGCGTTCAAACTCACCATGAACCAGCACATCAATACCAATATTCTCCTGCCATTGTATAGCTTTGTGCATCTCATTCTTTACAAAGTCTTCATACTGGTCAAGAGTAATATCTCCCTTTTTATATTTGGCTCTGTTCGCACGTACTTCATCCGTTTGTGGAAATGAGCCAATGGTTGTTGTTGGCATGAATGGAAGGTTTAAAACCTTTGTTTGAACTTGCTGACGTTTGGCAAAGTTGCTTGTACGTCTGGAGTCCTGTTCCGTAAGATTTCTGACTCTTTCTTTAATGTGTTGCTTGTGGATCAATGAAGATGAACTTCTGCTTTCAATAGCGTTTTTATTTTCTTTTCGTAAAAGAATGCTTTGTTCCTCCCCGGTATTTTGAGATAACCGTTTCAAAGTAGAAACTTCTTGCAGCTTTTGTTTGGCAAAGGCCATCCAGTTTTTAATTTCAGCAGTAAGTATATCTTCATTGCTTTCATTATCAAGATCGGAGGGAACATGAAGTAATGAACAGGAGGGGGCTATCATAATACGATCGGCTCCGATTTTTTCAAGTGCTTTCTGAATGAAACCAAGCGATTTTTGGAAATCATTTTTCCAGATATTTCTTCCATCAACGATGCCTAATGAAAGAATTGTTTCAGAAGAAATAAATGCCTGTGTAAGAATATCATCAAGCTGTGAAGGACAGCGAACCAGATCGATATGTAAAGCATCGATGGGTAACTTTGCAGTAATATCAATGTTGCTTCCAGTGCATTCAAAATAGGTAGCAACTATAAATTTTAACGATGGAAACTCTTTTCGCAGATGTGCATATACAGATTCATATGCTCGGCGTTCGTTCTCCGTTAAATCCATCACGAGAAATGGCTCATCCAATTGAATCCACGCTGCTCCGTATGCTTCCAATTGTTTTAACAATTGAATGTAAACGGGTAGGACAGCATGTATTAATTCAATGCGATGAAAGCCGCTGTCTTTTTCTTTGCCTAAAAGAAGAAAGCTTACAGGTCCTATCAATACAGGCTTTGCTTTATTACCAATAATTTCTTTCGCTTCACAGAAATCCTTAATAACTTTCTCAGAGATGATAGAAAATTTTTGATCTTTTTTGAATTCAGGAACGATATAATGATAATTTGTATCAAACCATTTTGTCATTTCCATGGCCGTTATATCCAAACTATCTTTCTGATACCCTCTTGCCATCGCAAAATAGATATCCAGTTCCGTTAAATTTTTCTTTTGCAGAAGCGGGGAAAAACGTTCCGGTATCAGGCCAAGCATAAAGGACATATCCAGAACCTGATCGTAGAAAGAGAAGTCGTTGCATGGAATCAAATCCAAGCCAGCAGCTTGTTGCGTAAGCAGGTTCTGTTTACGTATTTCTTTGGCGACGTCCTGTAATTTCTGTTGTGTACTATTTCCTGACCAGTATTGTTCAGATGCTTTTTTAAGTTCACGGTTGTTACCTATTCTTGGGTAACCAAGATTGTGTGCAATCATATAATGTTGAAAGTTTAGAATATTAATCCATGCAAAAATATATTATAAGAATTATATTCTATTATTATACAAAATATTAAGTAAATATTCCTGATAAAAACAAATATGTAGTAAATTAGTCTAAAATAATAGCTTAAACATATTCCATTTAGATAATTTATCTATGCAATCATTAGACGAAACAGACTTCAAAATTCTGAGACAGCTTCAGGAGAATGCACTTATTACCACAAAAGAACTGGCAAGTCAGCTGCATCTTACGCCAACTCCCGTGTATGAACGGATCAAGCGCATGGAGCGCGAAGGGTATATTAAAAAATACATTGCTATCCTGGATAATCATATGCTTAAAAGAGGGTTGACTGTATTTTGTAACGTAACTTTAAAACAGCATACAAAAGATATAGGAAAGAAATTTGTTGAAGATATTATTGCTCTGCCTGAAGTATTGGAATGTTATAATATTTCCGGTGAATACGATTTCATGTTAAAAATAATGGTAGAAGATATGCCAAAGTACCAGGATTTTGTAATGAATAGTTTAGGGTCGATTAAAAATATCGGAAGTGCGCATAGTATTTTCGTAATAGGAGAGATCAAACATTCTACGGCACTACCAATTTAAAACATTCGGATTTATGAATACTTAATTCAGTCGTATGTTATGTGTACATTTGTATAATAGATATACATTCTTTTTTACGCCATGAAAATTAAAAACTCAGCTATACCAAGTATCCGTCTTTCGGAATTCGTTTCGGAAATAGAAGATTGTATTGTTGCTACCTTTTATGGCGAGACTTTCTGGATTACTGCTGAGATCAGCGATGTAAACAAGAAACCTGATAAAAGATGGTGCTATCTGAAGTTTGTTGAAAAGGAAGGGAAGACTATTTCTGTTGAAATCAGTGCTGTTTTTTGGTCGCAGGGTTATGCATATATTGAAAAGTTTGAACAGGAAACAAAGCAACACTTTAAAGACGGCATCGAAATAACATGTAAAGTAAAGGTCACTTTTCATAAACGTTATGGACTGAAACTGGAGGTTCTGGAAATTGATTATGCTTATGCCTTAGGAAAAATTGAATCCGAGCGACAACAGACCTTAGATAAATTACTGGCTGAAAATAAAGGATCAATCAAGTTAATTGGCGAACAGTATTATACCTATAATAAATCATTACCAATACCTTCTGTCATACAACATATCGCTTTGATTACAGCCCCGGACTCCGATGGACAAAGAGATTTCAAGCAGGAATTGGAAAACAATCCATATCAGTATTCTTTTTTTGTTGAAGAATTTGTGACACAGATTCAAGGCGATAAAGCACATGAGTTGATTTTATCTAAATTAAAATTAATAGAAGAAAGTAAAACTCCGTTTGATGTTGTAGCCATTGTACGTGGCGGTGGTTCACAGATTGATTTAAAACCCTTTGATGAATATGAATTGGCTAAGTATGTAGCAACTTTCCCAATACCTATTCTGACAGGGATTGGTCACGATCGGAATACAAGTATTGTTGACTTAATGGCTAGACAGGAAAAGACGCCAACCAAAGTTGCCAATGTTATTATTCAGCGCAATTTTCAGTTTGAACAATCAATAGCTGAATTAAAGGAAAGGCTAAAAGATAGAATAGAAGAATTATTCAATGAGGCTAAAAACAATTTGAAGGAATTGAAGCGCTTTGTAAAAGCATCCGATCCACTTACGATTTTGAAAAAAGGTTTCGCGATCGTTAAAAGAGACGACATTATTTTAACGAATGCCACCAGCATTCAGCCTGATACTGAAATTCAGATTCAGTTTGATAAAGAAACCGTTTACAGTACTGTGACTAAAAAGAAAAGAAATGGCAAATAAACTTAGTTATGACGAAGCGCTAACAAAGCTTGAAGGCATTGTTGAACAGCTTGAGGACGATTCTATTATGCTTGATACGTTGACCGAAAAAGTGAATGAAGCAAATGAATTGATAAAATACTGTGAAAGCAAACTTCGCTCTATTGAAGGAGATGTTAAAAAAGCCATGAACAGTGATGATCATAAGGAATAGATTTTCTTAACAATACTGAAATAAAAAAGCTCCATCTTTCAATGGAGCTTTGATGAAACTATTCCTATTATAAAGATTATTTACTGATCATTTTTAACAAGTCGGATACTTGTTTTTTCATTTCTTTTCTATCAACAATGAAGTCCAGAAATCCATGTTCCAATAAGAATTCAGATGTCTGAAAACCTGCTGGTAAATCTTTACCGATTGTTTCTCTTACAACACGCGGGCCTGCGAAACCAATTAAGGCACCAGGTTCAGATATATTGAAATCACCAAGCATTGCATAGGAAGCCGTAACACCACCTGTTGTCGGATCTGTCAGGATAGAAATATATGGCAGACCTTCTTCATCCAGTAAGGCAAGACGGGCAGATGTTTTTGCCATTTGCATCAATGAAAACCCAGCTTCCATCATACGGGCACCACCTGATTTGGAAATCATTATAAACGGTGTCTTTTTTTCACGGGCATAGTCGATACCTCTTGAAATCTTTTCACCTACTACTGATCCCATGGATCCACCAATGAATGTGAAATCCATACAGGAAATCACAAGTTCCTGCCCGTTCACTTTACCAAAGCCTGTTCTTACAGCATCGGTTAAGCCTGTTTTGGCTTGTGCGGCTTTGATTCTTTTTGGGTAAGGCTGGCTATCTGTGAATTTAAGTGGATCAGAAGAACTAAGATGTTCGTCCAATTCTATAAATTCATTTTCATCAAAAAACAATTCAAAATATTCTTTGGAACCAACTCTGGCGTGATAATTACATTCTGAACAAGTCCAGGCATGTTCTTCGTGTTCGCGGGTATGGACTACTGTTTTACATTCCGGGCATTGATACCACAAACCATCCGGTACTTCTCTTTTTTCTTCAGTAGGTGTGGTGATACCTTTTTCTGTTCTCTTAAACCAAGACATTCTTATTCTTCTGTTTTGTTCAATTAAACCTTAACTCTCTTGCCTGATGCAAAAGGATGACAAAGATAACAAAAAAACGAGTGCAGGAAGCTTCTAATGTAAGTTTTTTACTTAAATAAAATTATGCAATTTGCTGATTATCAATAATAAATACTATTTTGATAGGGATTCAATATTATTTTATTTCTTCATAGTCAACATAATCCCCATCAGAGCTGTTAAAGCCTTTTTTAGGATTTTTGCCGGTTGGAATATTGTCTATGTGTATGGAACCCTCCGGATAATGGGGTGTTTGTTGCTGATATTGCTGTTTTTGCATATTTTCAGCCATTTTTTTTGCACTATGAAATATCACTACTTTAAGAAATGGCTTCAATAACCACCGTAGTAATAAAAAAATGATTATGGTCCAGATTATGAATTTCATGAGGTAATAATAAATTTATTAATGAATTGTAAGACGTTTGATACAATATTTTATTGTTTCTAAAACAATCTATATCAATTCTTAGTCTTAAGTAATAAGCTAAAAGATCAATTCTTAAAACTTATTACTTAAAACCTAAAACTGTTTTATCTGCTCAAATAAAGATTTCTTTCAGAATATAATTTTACAAAAGCATCGTCTTGCAGATCATCTATAAACAAAATGGCTTCACCGGTAGACTTCATTTCAGGTCCTAATTCCTTATTTACATTCGGGAATTTACTGAATGAGAACACAGGTATTTTGATAGCGTATCCGTTTTTCTTTGGATTAAATGTGAAGTCAGTAACTTTATTCTCACCAAGCATTACTTTGGTTGCATAATTTACATAAGGTTCATCGTATGCTTTGCAGATAAATGGTACTGTACGCGAAGCACGTGGATTGGCTTCGATAACATATACTTTCTCATCTTTAATGGCATATTGTATGTTGATTAAACCAACTGTTTTAAGTGCAATAGCGATCTTTTTTGTATACTCTTCAATCTGTTTTAACACATTATCGCTTAAGTCAAACGTAGGAAGTACAGAATGTGAATCACCGGAGTGAATACCAGCAGGTTCAATGTGTTCCATTATACCGATAATGTAAACATTCTCACCATCGCAAATGGCATCAGCTTCCGCTTCGATTGCGTTTTCAAGGAAATGATCAACAAGCACTCTGTTATCCGGATGATCTTTCAATAAGTTCACCACGTGTTGTTCAAGTTCTTTCTCATTGATAACAATCTTCATACTTTGTCCGCCAAGTACGTACGATGGACGAACCAATAAAGGGAAGTTTAATTTCTGGCTTACAGCAATAGCTTCATCAGCATTTTCTATTACTCCAAACTCCGGATATGGAATATTGATTTCTTGCAATAAACTAGAGAAACGTCCTCTGTCTTCGGCTAAATCCAATGATTGGAAGTCTGTGCCAATAATTTTGATACCGTAACGTTCCATTTTCTCTGCCAACTTAAGTGCTGTTTGTCCGCCAAGCTGAACAATAACACCTACCGGTTTTTCAAGGAGAATGATTTCGTAAATATGTTCCCAGAAAACAGGTTCGAAGTATAATTTATCTGCAATATCAAAATCCGTAGAAACGGTTTCAGGGTTGCAGTTAATCATGATGGTTTCATAACCACATTCTTTTGCTGCAAGAACTCCATGTACACAGGAATAATCAAATTCAATACCTTGTCCAATACGGTTAGGACCTGAACCTAAAACGATGATCTTCTTTTTATCAGAAGAAATAGATTCGTTTTCACCTTCAAATGTAGAGTAATAATAAGGTGTTTTGGCCTCGAATTCAGCGGAGCATGTATCTACCATTTTATAGACACGCTTGATTCCAAATTCATGGCGTTTGTTGAATACTTCACTTTCAAGGCATTTCAGCAAATGTGCAATCTGGCGATCGGCATAGCCTTTTTGTTTAGCCGTTTGAAGTAAACCTTTGCTTATCGTATTGATGGTTAATTTCTGGATTTCTTTTTCAAGTAAAACCAATTCTTCTATCTGGCTTAAGAACCAAGGATCAATATGCGTTAACTTCTGAATGGTTTTAAACTGAACGCCCAGTTTAAAGGCATCATATATATGGAATAAGCGATTCCAGCTAGGATTAGCTAAACTGTATAATATTTCATCCTGATTCGTTAGTTCTTTACCATCAGCTCCAAGTCCGTTACGTTTGATCTCAAGCGATTGGCAAGCTTTCTGTAATGCTTCCTGGAAATTACGTCCGATACCCATGGTTTCACCTACCGACTTCATTTGTAAACCAAGGGAACGATCTGCTCCTTTGAATTTATCAAAGTTCCAGCGTGGCACTTTTACAATTACATAATCAATGGCAGGTTCGAAGAAAGCACTCGTTGTTTTAGTAATCTGGTTTTTCAGTTCATCCAGATTATATCCAATGGCAAGCTTAGCCGATATTTTTGCAATCGGATACCCGGTTGCTTTTGATGCAAGGGCTGATGAGCGAGAAACGCGAGGGTTGATTTCAATACCGATAATTTCATCCGTATCCGGACTAACCGAGAATTGAACGTTACAACCTCCGGCAAAATTACCGATTGCCTTCATCATTTGAATCGACTGATCGCGCATACGCTGATAAATGGTATCAGGTAAGGTCATAGCCGGAGCAACAGTGATAGAGTCTCCAGTGTGTATACCCATCGGATCAAAATTTTCGATGGAGCATATGATAATCATATTTCCGATACTGTCTCGAAGAATTTCAAGCTCATATTCTTTCCAGCCTAAAATACTTTGTTCAATCAACACTTCATGAATCGGTGAAGCATGAAGACCAAGCGTCAGTGCTTCATCAAATTTGTCTGGTGTATGAACAAAACCTCCGCCGGTTCCACCTAACGTAAAGGATGGGCGAATTACTAAAGGAAACCCGATTTGTTGAGCAATTTCTTTTCCTTCAAGAAAGGATGTCGCTGTTTCACCTTTACAAACACCAACACCGATTTCAATCATCTTCAGACGGAATTTCTCACGATCTTCAGTCGTCTCAATGGCATTGATATCGACACCAATCATCCGAACACCATATTTTTTCCAAATACCAGCCTTATCGCATTCCATTGCAAGGTTCAAAGCCGTTTGACCACCCATGGTTGGAAGTACTGCATCAATTTTGTGATTTTCTAAAATCTTGATGATGGATTTTTTCTCTAAAGGCAATAAATACACATTATCTGCTACAACCTTATCGGTCATAATAGTAGCAGGGTTTGAATTGATCAGTGTTACTTCAATGCCTTCTTCACGAAGTGAACGGGCAGCTTGAGAACCTGCATAATCGAATTCGCAGGCTTGTCCGATTACAATTGGACCACTACCGATGATTAAAACAGACTTGATACTTGAATCCTTAGGCATGGGATATTATTTATGATTTTTCTATTATGTTAAATGAACTCCAAATCGATAGTCTAAAAGGAAAATTTGTCTCTTTTAGATCAGTCAAATTGAGCAAAAATAAAGTAAAAAGACCGTATTTGAAAGATTAAATAATTGTTGTGAAGAATATAAGGTGATATACAGCTATTTATTGAACAATAGGGAGAAAAAATGATACTGTAAGGTTAAGACTCCTAAATGTTATTTCATCAAGTCAATATATTCTTGCTATGGTTTTTCGTGTCGTTTGATGTCTAAGGCAGTAAGACTGAAATAAATACATAGAATTTGTTTGTTATACAAGAAATTCATGAATCGGTTATTGAAAACTTAGTATATTTGATTTTAGAAGAAACCCTAGTATTTTATATAATAATCAGATTATCAATTTATGAGAAAGAAAGTAATTGCAGGAAATTGGAAAATGAACAAAACGCTTGAAGAAGGTCTGGCTTTAGCTTCTGAAGTTGCAAATATTGCTAAAGATGAAGTTCCTGCAGATGTGCATGTTGTAATTTGTGTTCCATATATTTCATTAGCTTCTGTTTCGAAAGTAATCAATGATAAAGTAGCTCTTGGCGCACAAAATGTGTATCAAAAGGAGTCGGGAGCTTTCACAGGAGAAATATCTGCATCAATGTTAACATCAGTAGGTGTAAAGTATGTTATCATCGGGCATAGTGAAAGAAGAGAATATTTTGGAGAAACCAATCAGCAATTAGCAGAGAAAGTTAATATTTCGCTGGCGCATGGTTTAACGCCTCTGTTTTGTTGTGGTGAAACACTGGCTCAAAGAGAAAAAGGTATTCATATTGACTTCGTTAATTCACAATTAACAGAAAGTTTATTTCATTTATCCGAAGTCGAAATTAAAAAAGTAGTGATCGCTTACGAACCAATCTGGGCTATTGGTACAGGTGTTACAGCTAGTGATGATCAAGCACAGGAGATGCATGAAAAAATACGTCAGCATTTAGCTTCAAAATATGGCCAAGCGATTGCTGAAGAAATAAGTATATTATATGGTGGAAGTATGAAACCGGATAATGCGAAAGGCTTATTGTCTAGAAAAGATATTGATGGTGGTCTTATTGGCGGTGCATCATTGAAATCACGTGATTTTATTGATATTGCTAAATCTTATTAATTCAGAAATAAACGTTCAAATACACAATACAACCCCGATTTATTCGGGGTTTTGTTTCTTATGGAGCAATATATAAAGGTTGATATTACAGTTGCTGAAAGTGAGCAGGAAGAATTAATGGCCCATTTATTAGGCTTAGGATTTGATTCATTTGCTGAATTGCCAGATGTGCTTGAAGGATATATTGAAAAATCACAATTCAATGAAGCCTATCTAAAAGAGGTTTTGAATGGGGTTAATCCTGGATATAATTATAGTTTTGCTCTTTTGGAGCAAAAAAACTGGAACGAGGAATGGGAGAAAAACTTTGAGGCATTGGTTATAAAAGATGAATGCTATGTGCGTGCATCTTTCCATCCCGAAAGGCCGGAGCTTCCGTATGAAGTCATTATTAACCCAAAGATGTCTTTTGGAACGGGACATCATGCAACAACATCCTTAATGCTGGAATATGAATTGGAAACAGATATGAATAATAAGTCTGTTATTGATGCTGGTTGCGGTACAGGTATATTGAGTATTTTAGCGCAGAAACGAGGTGCCCGTACGATCAAAGCTTTTGATATTGAAGATTGGGCTTTTGAAAATTTGATTGAAAATTGTAATTTGAACGGATGTAATAGGATTGTAACCGGACAAGGTACAATTTCTCAGATCATTCGTGAAGATGAACGTTTTGATATTTTGCTGGCGAACATTAATAAAAATGTATTGCTTGCAGAAATGGACGAATATTATTTACGTCTCGAAATGAATGGATTACTTTTCTTGAGTGGCTTTTATGAGGAAGACGAGAAAGATATTCTTAATCGTGCTGAATCATCAGGTTTTAAAAAAGAAAGTTCTAAAGTGAAAGATCGTTGGATGTCTATGAAACTCGTTAAATCGAATAAATAGTTTTCCGGATATTCAATTTATAAAACATATTGTTATAGGGGATTGCATGCTGACACTTCGAAAATTTGGTTTTCTTTTATGTATTTCTTTTTTCACTAGTGTATTTGCTCTAGGTCAATCGAAATTCTCCGGCGACCCCGGGACTTTTCCGACTGAGGTTAATGCTATGATGGCTTTAACTAAAAACCAGGATTGTATAGATGCGGGAAGTAAATTTGGATCTGTTTGGGGAACCTTTAGCGCTGCGCAGCAAAAGAAAACAATTGAAGTATCTCAAAAATTAGTAAAGAGTAAGAGGCTTAAGATTAATCCGCACTTCAGGGATTTTTATCTCATTCTTACGGATATGCAGGCAAAGGGAATGAGCGGTTCTCAATTAGACACTTTTTTAATAATTGTCGATAAAGTATCTGAGACTTATCAAACCGCTCAGATGGAATTCTTCTTTAAGACCAGCAGGCTTATCATTGAAGAAGGGTATTTGTATAAATCAAGTTATAATACACTTAGAATGCAAGGCGGCACCTTTGCATTTCATTATAAAGAAGCTCCTGCGGAACAAGCCTTACCGGATGAAGTGCCTCCCGATACAACAACACAAAAAAACCTTTTTAATGATTGGGATAACAATCAGACTGAGGATACCTGGAGTACATTGGAAGATACCAATGCTACTGCTTCGCAAGCGTCTGCATTGGATGTAGGTTATACTCCACCTGTTCAACCAACTATTGAAGGCGCAATCATTACGATCACAGGAGCTACTTTCGTATTATCTACACCAAATGATTCGGTGGAAATTAAAAATACCAGTGGATCAATCATATTAAAAACCGGGGTGTATGTTGGTAAGGGTGGAACATTTGATTGGTCCAGCGTAGACTTGCCAGAAGTATATTGTGATTTGGCAGAATACAATTTTCCCATTAAATCTTATAAAATAATTTCAGAAGGATCAAGACTACATTATCCCTCACAAACAGATTCTATACCTTTGGGTGTTTTTGAATTTAATAGCGTAAAAGCTAGAAGTGAAAACGACAAAAATTATCCACGATTTAAATCATTTTATAGTAATATACCGGTAAAAGGGTTGGATGAAAATATCCGTTATCATGGAGGCTTCTCCATGTCAGGAAGAAAGATATTCAGTTCTTCACTTGACGAAGGCTACTCGCGCATTGAGATATTAAAGGATAACGAAGTAAAGATTAGAGCTGTATCCAATCGTTTTCAATTAGGTGATTCATTAATTACGAGTGACTATACAAAATTAATTATTTACAATGGGGAAGATTCAATCTATCACCCGGGAACAATTTTTAAATTTAATAAAAACAGTCATTTTCTCCGTGTCGCAAAAACAAATGGATATAGAATGGCACCTTTTATAGATTCCTACCATAAATTAGAGATTACCTCCGATGCATTAAGTTGGAACCTAAATGAAGACAAAATCGATTTTTATATATTAAATGCCCGAAATGAAGTTCCGGCTCTTTTTGAATCGGAAGAGTTTTTTGCCTTAAACAAATATGCTCAGTTAAAAGGTTTATATCAATTTCACCCATTACAAATGCTGGTAGGCTATGCCGATAAGCAGCACACAGATGAGTTTCCTGTTGGCGATTTAGCACAGTCAACTAAAATTCCTGAAAATACTTTACGCGGTGCAATGATTCAATTGATGAAACTTGGATTCATTGATTATAATATTAACAGTGGCTTGATTAAAGTTAAACCAAAAGCCAGGCATTATGTATTATCAAGAAGAGATAAAAAAGATTATGATAACATTAACTTCGTTTCAATATCTCCTGCTGGGGCAAATGCTGAACTGAATCTTACCACGAATTCACTTATTGTAAGAGGTGTTAAACGTGTATACATCAGTGATTCATTAAACGTGAATATCGAACCGGATAGCAGTCAGATTGAAATTCTTGCTAATCGAGATTTTAAATTCAATGGCAAAATCAATACGGCAAATTTTCAGTTCATCGGAACAGATTTTAGATTTGATTACGATAGTTTTCTAGTAAAAATGCCAAGCATTAATGCCATCAAATTGGCGGTCACAACTGATTCAACCAAGGAAAAGGAAGGCCATACTAAAGTGCTTGGAAACGAATTAAGATATTCATCAGGGACTCTTTATATTAACAAGCCAGACAATAAATCAGCACGAAAAAGAATGCCGGAATACCCAATCTTTGACGCAACAACAGGAGCAAGTGTATATTTTAATAAAAGTCAGATTGCAAATGGTGCTTATGATACAACTATTAAATTTAAAATACCTCCTTTTAAAGTTGATAGTTTAAGTAATGATGATCCAAGTGTTATCGGCTTTGACGGAACATTTGAATCGGGCGGAATATTCCCTGATTTTAAAGAACGCTTAGTTGTTATGCCTGACTATGCGTTGGGTTTTATTCATAAAGTTCCTCAGGACGGTTATCAAATGTATGGCGGTGATGGGAAATTTTACAGTACATTAAAATTAGACAACCAAGGATTACGCGGGAAGGGTGAAATTCATTTCTTAAACACTACATTATGGTCTAATGATTTTGTATACTTTAAAGATTCGACCTTAACAGATGGTACAAAAATGGTTACAAAAGCAGGCACAAATCCATTATTGCCTCCTACAGTAACATTTCCGGATGTTTCAATTGATGCGTATAGATTGCATTGGAAACCAAAGCTTGACAGTATGTACATTTCAAACATTGAAAAACCGCTTGAATTGTATAATAAAACCGCAGGTTTACAAGGTACAGTAATTGTTACGCATGGGGGAATGTACGGATTGGGTATTCTTACAACAAGAGGTTCAGAAACAGAGTCACCATTATTTCATTTTGAAGAAAAAAGATTTGGTGCACATAAAGCAATTTTCAGAATTAAGTCTGATAACCCATCGAAGCCGGCTTTGAAGGCAACAGATGCAAAAGTAGAGTTTGATCTTGAAAAAGGAATTGCAACTTTTGGTCCGGAGCAACAAGGCTTTGCCAGTACAGAATTTCCCTATGCCCAATATAAAACATCCATTGAAAAAGGGGTATGGGATCTTGATAAGCGAAAAGTATTTTTGACTGCAGCGGATACTCTTAATATTGCCAGCTCTTATTTCTATTCTACCCACCCGCAACAGGATTCATTGGTATTTAATGCTTCTAAAGCTGAATACCTGATTGATTCTCTAACACTCAATGTCTTTGGGGTACCATATATTCATGTGAATGATGGGAAAATATTCCCTGAAAAAAATAAAGTATTGATACGGGAGAATGCTGTAATGCAGACGCTGAATAATGCCAAAATTGAAATGGATACTATCAATAAATATCATCATTTGTATGATGGAAATATTGATATATACGGAAGAAAAAGTTTTAACGGAGAAGCTATTTATCAGTATGTAAACTTGGGCTCAGATACCTTACAGATTAAATTCAGTAACTTTCAATATACTCCAAGTGAGAAGAAAAAAGGGCATGGCTATACTATAGCTATTGCTCAAGTAATGGAAGATGACACATTATATGTGGGTGATAGGATTTTGTATAAAGGAAATATAACCATGAAATCACCGGATAAATTTCTGGCATTTGATGGTTATATTAAACTGGATATGAAGGGAGAATTAAGTTATTCTTCCTGGTTGAAATATGTAAATACGGGCCAGAGCAGTACTGTTTCATTGGATCTTAAAAGTGCTATGTCTGAACGCGGAAAAGCTTTGGTTACTTCCTTATCATTTGATAATAGAACAAATCAACTTTATCCTAATTTCATATCTGAAAAAATTCATGCAGACGATAAAGATTTATTGCCAGTGCCTGATGGTGTATTCCAATATAATCCGGACTCACTTGAGTTTTGTGTTGGAAATGCAGAAAAACTGAAGGGTACTTCTTATAAGGGTAATTATTTTAATTATAATGATAATCTATCAACCATTAAATATGGTGGTCGTTTTTATATAGGGCAAGAGGGTAGTTCGAATGTTAAAATATTTTCAAGCGGAAATGGTCGTGGTAATTTGTTAGAGGATTCGTATCAATTTGATTACTTATTAGGCTTTATCTTTAAAGTCAATGCAACACCTATAACTGCAATGGCAACAAACATTTCTGTTATGTCGCAGTCAATACAGACAAATAATACATCAAGTTCCGGCGATATATTTTCACCAACAAGTAGCACTAATAACAGCGATGTTGAGTTGTATCAAAAATTAGCGGAGTTTATTGATAATTCCGGGGTAGACAATTATAAATCACTTAAGTCATCTGGAACGGTTTCATTAGCTTCGTTGAATTCTGATTTTGCCAAAGCATTTTTATTTACAGATGTAAATATGAAATGGTCGCCGGAGTATAAAGCTTTCTACAGCCTTGGCGATGTAACGCTTTCAAATATCCTCAAGACTAATATCAATAAACCAATGAAAGGTTATATTGAAATTAAAAAAACGACGAAAGGTGATGCGATTACCATTTATCTTGAGCCAGTTTACAATACCTGGTATTTCATTACGTATGATGATAACAGGCTTGCCATGGCATCGTCTGTTGATGATGTAAACAGAGCAATTGCGAGTAAAACAAAAGGTGAAATGCCTGATCGAAGTAAGTTTTTTGTCGTGAAAGCAGAACCCATGGAAGTGAATAAATTTGTGAATGGGTATGAAGAACGTTACGGTATTATTTCTGATGACCCAGTTCAGGAAGATAGTATTACATCTGATAGTCTTCAATTGGATAGCCTTCAGATTCACAGCGATTCTTTATTGCATGATTCTACTTCGACTCATCGTAAAAACCTACACTTGAATGATACTGATAATAGTCAGCAAAGACTTCAGCAAGGCGGGCAGAATAATAATTATCAGGATACCAAAAGCAACCCGGATCAATATAAACTTCAGGAGCAGAATACAACATATGAAACAGATCCTAACGCAAATAAAAATACCCCAAATAAATCTACGGTTGAGCAACAACAGCAACTGCAGCAGGATCAACAGCAACTCAAGAATTTGTTTAAATAAGTATTTATACGGATTATTGAGATAATTAACCGGCATTTTAGTGTAAAATATGCGTCTGCGATTATAAAATCGTATATTTGTGCCTCAAAAATCAAATTTGAAAGGATAAGTATAACTTTCATAAAGTTCTTATCGTACCAATTAATATGTCGGATATCATATACATAATTCTGGGTGCCATCGCAGCCTATCTTATAGGGTCTTTCCCAACTGCTATATTATATGGAAGGTTTTATCATGGAATAGACATCCGTAAGTGTGGCAGTGGTAATGCTGGTGCAACCAACACATTTCGGGTATTAGGAAAACGGGCAGGTAGTATTGTTATGTTAATTGACGTATTAAAGGGGTGGCTTGCAACCAGCTGTACATTGGTGCTTTTGTATTTTTCGATTATACCGGCTGAACAGCTGGATGTTTATAAATTAATATTTGGACTATGCGCTGTTGCAGGGCATATCTTCCCAATATATGAACAGTTTAAAGGAGGGAAAGGAATTGCAACACTTTTAGGAATGTTAATGAGCATTCGGATAGAAGCTGCTCTTATTTGTATTGCTGTGTTTTTTATTGTTCTGCTTTTATCAAAATATGTTTCTCTTGGTTCAATGATTTCTACATTGGCCTTCCCGCTAATGCTATTATTCATTCCAAGGTTCAGACCACAAGAACCTGTCATTACCGTTTTTGGTTTTATGATATTTATACTTGTAGTATTCACGCATAAAAAAAATATCAAACGAATGTTTCGGGGAGAGGAAAATAAAACATTGATCAGGCTTCGAAAAAAAAGTTAAAATTTCCATAAACAGCTCCGCTTATGCAGTCTGCTGCTGCACCAGTAACTGTACTTTTAGTATTTGTCATATTTAACATCCTTAACAATCCCAGAAAACCAAAAATAATTGCTTCCTTGAACTGAATCGTATTTGAATCAGGTAATACGATTTTCATATTTTCAGAAATAGTATTTTTTAATTTTTGAATCAGATACGTATTAAAAGCGCCACCACCCGTTATTAATACATTCATGGCTTTACCATTAACCGGTACCTGCTTTAGTACCAGACTAATTTGATTTACAATATGCATAGTATACGTGTACAGCAAATCATTTACGGCATAATGTTCATATTGTTTCATTAGCGGAAAAACGGATTCTTCAATCGATTCTCTTCCCAAAGACTTTGGCGCTGGTTTTGAATAAAATTCAAGCTTATCAAGACTTTCCAAAAGTGGTATTATTATATTACCCTGACTCGCTAGTTTGCCTGAATCATCATAGGCTAATCCAACCTTAGCAGATAAATAGTTTAGAATAATATTTACCGGACAAATGTCAAATGCTGTATTTTTATTGTCTTTGATAAAACTGATATTGGCGATACCACCCAGATTAATACAAGCCACATACTCCGGGAAAAGAATTTCATCGCCTAAAGGAACCAAAGGAGCGCCCTGTCCACCTAAAGCAATATCTAATGAGCGTAAATCTGTAACAACAGGTATTCGACATGCTGCATGCAGTGCTGCACCGTTCCCTATTTGCAAGGTATAAGCTTTAGCCGGGTTATGAAAAATAGTATGACCATGTGCTGAAATTAAATCTACGGACAATTGATGTTTTTGCAAAAAAGCTGCAACCATTTCTCCCTGAAATTTTCCAAAGCTTCTATCCAAATCAATTAAATCCTCGCCTGAAAAACGCATCGCATCAATTAAAGTTTTCTTTAAAGTATCGGAATAATTAATGGTTTCAGCCGCAAGTGTACGGTAAGTCCAAAGGCTGTTGTTGAATTTAAATTCACAAACAGCAATATCAAGTCCATCTAATGATGTTCCTGACATTAATCCGGCAACTTTATATTTTTTTTCCTTCATACCACTCATTTTCCTGATTGTACAAATACTCTTGAATCCATCGGCTTTATTGCCTATGGCCTTTAAAATAGCTAAAAGAAATGTAATTTATCAATATTGGTTTATATTCGGACCTGTATATTAATATTGTACTCATTTTATGTTGTTCTTAATATATTGGATAAATTTGATCAATTATGAATCTGATTGTCGACGAAGGGAACACGAACATTAAACTTGGTGCTTTTGAAAAGGACAATTTTCTTTGGGTAGAAACTTTTCAGAATATTGAGAAGGTTTTGGACCGAATTGAATTATTGAATGCTGATCAGATCTTAATTTCAACAGTTAAAAATATTTCAGCATGGGAAATTCTTAAAAAAAATTCTCATACTGTTTTTTTAGATTCTAAAATCATATTGCCTATTCAAATTAATTATGATTCACGAGAAACACTTGGTACTGACAGGATTGCATCAGCATCAGCGGCATCAATGCTTTATCCTGATTCAAATTGTTTAGTTTTTGATATCGGTACTTGCTTAACTCATGGTTTTATTGATAAATCCGGGGTTTTTCAAGGAGGAAGTATCAGTCCTGGTTTAGAAATGCGTTTGCAGGCATTACATCATTTTACTGCAAAATTACCATATATACCTGTTGAACAGGAGGAACTAACTGGCCATTCGACGAAAGCCTCTATCATAAGTGGTGTCATTAATGGAATTACATTTGAAATAAATGGTTTTATTGAAGCCTATCAAAATAAATACGTCGATTTGATCGTATTAATGACGGGCGGCAATGCTCTTCTTTTTGAAAAGAGATTAAAACAACCCATCTTTGTAACTGCTGAATTAAATTTAATTGGTCTGAATCGAATACTGAATCATAATGTTTGAACGCATCTTAAGGGCAATCCTGATAAGCATATCTTTTTTATTGTCAATAATTTCATATTCTCAAGGACTAGGAAATTCACCATACTCAAGTATCGGTATTGGTGATGTAATGAATTATACAGGAGGAATCAGAAATATTGGAATGGGGAATGCAGGTTCCGCATTTCTCAGTAAGGATTATATGAATATCCTGAATCCTGCAGGTTTGGCAAACTTGCGATATCATCGCAACGATTCATTGGTAAAGCTTGATGTTGGCTATACAATTCAATACAAATTTTTAACAAATGGTCAGGCATCATCTGAATCTTGGGGAGCCAATATTAAATATTTGGCCTTTTCATTTCCTGTTTCAAAAATATATTCAACAAGTATTTCACTAACACCGCTTACGTCGGTTCAAAATTACTATAGTTATACCAGTAGTTTCCCCAATACATTTAATTATCAAGTATTAAATACACAAGATGGATCCGGAGGAATTTATCAATTTCAATGGGCAAATGGTTTTGGAATAACAAAAAACCTTTCCGTTGGTTTGTCTACTATTTTTAATTTTGGTACAATTAATCAGGAATCAACAACACAGCTCATAACGGACCCTAATAATCCCAATGCTGAAAATCAATTTGGGGTACAGAGAAAAACGAATTATAGCGGAGTGTCTTTCAAACCAGGAATTATTTACAGTAAACACCTTTCAAAAGAAAATGTAAATAAAGAAGGTATCATAGGAAAGCAAGAGAAAGGGATTATTTTAAATATTGGTGCTACTGCGGAATTATATGGTCCAGTTAATACAAAGGAAACAAAAACAACAATTAGCCGAAACTTATTAAATCAGGTAGTTCTGGATTCGGTTACAAGCCAAACTCGTGCACCGGGATATTTACCATCGGTTTTCAGATTAGGTGTTGGACTTGAAAAAACAAATAGGTGGACACTGGCGGCTGATTTTTCTTATATGAATTGGTCAACATATAATAGAAATCAATTTAATACTGATCCATCTATTTCTTCTTCCTCCTTTAATTTATGTGTTGGAGCGGAGCATTATATAAAAAATCAATTAAGAGCATCAAGATCAAATACTATTCGTTCAGGTTTTATGTACTCCTCAACTCCATTGGTAATAGATGGGCATAGAATATTTGATTACTCGTTTTCTATAGGAGCCTCTTTACCGGTCGGTGTTAAACGGAAAGGAGATGAATTTGGTCCTACGCCAAGATTACCAATTCTTAATGTTGCATTTGTAGTTGGTCAACGCGGAAATCCAAGCACATCGGATGTCTTAACCGAAACATATTACAGACTGCAATTAGGAATGTCTATTTATAATAAGTGGTTTAATAAAAGAAGAATTCAATAATGCGACTCCTTCTGCTATTGGGTATTCTACTAATTACTTCCTGTAATAAAACAAGTGAATCGGTTGAAAAGGTTATACCTTATAATGGGCCAATGATGGTCGCTGAAAATATCGAAACTATATACAGCGATTCCGCTTATACCAAGCTAAAACTACAAGCACCTGTTCAAAATGTTTTACAAAATAATAACAGAGAATTTCCGCAGGGTATTTATGTAGAGTTCTTTGATAAGGGTGTTGATCCTAAAGCAATTCTTACGTCTAACTATGCGATTTTTTATAAAGATCAGAACCTTTACAAGGTTTCAGGAAAGGTAGTTGTTGATAATAAACGAGATGGAAAAAAACTTTCAACAGAGGAATTATTCTGGTCTCCGGAAACCGATAAGATTTACACAGATAAATTTGTAATAATACAGACTCCTAATGAGACTATTAAAGGAGATGGATTAGATGCCAAACAGGATTTTTCTTCATATAGTATTCGTAACCCGATCGGAACCGTTTTAGTAAAATAAAGCATGAAAAGTAAAAGTGTATTTACTGTAGTCCTTTTTTATTTGATGATAGCTATGTTAATGATATCTATTCATCACAACATGAATTATGGATTTGCAAGCAGTTATGGATTTTATATGGTCACATTGGTGGCTTTTTTGGGTTATACATACCGAAAAATTAATGAAACCAAGGAGGAAAATGACACTAAATCTGTAAATACTCCTCCCAAACCCAAAGATCTTTTTAAGGGTAAAAAGAAGTCAAAATCAAATAATTAATTATCGAAACTGCAAATGACTGTTGTTTTTACGCTGGTTTGTCGTTATTTTGCAATTCTTTAGAAACATATAAAAATGGGCATTTTCAATAAAATCAATCAGAGATCGGGACTCGTTGTAGGTACAATTGTAGTAGGTTTGTTATTATTCCTTTTGGGGGATGCATTTACGTCAAATTCCTTATTTAATTCTTTTAGAAACAAAGTTGGAGAAATTGATGGTGAAAACATCACTATCGAAGAATTTCAAAAAGCTATAGCGAAATCAGAAGCGCTGTATGGAGGATCAGGTTCAAATGTCAACATGGATGACATGGCCTGGAATCAATTGATTTTTGATAAAGTTTATAAAACAGTATTTGATGAAGCTGGTATAGAGATTTCTGAAGAAGAAAAGCTTGATTTACTGGAAGGCAATAACATGTCCGAAATAATTAAACAGCAGTTCGGTACGAAAGAACAATTAAAGAATTTTTTGACATACCTGGATAGTGATCAGATTAAATCAGAAGAAGAAAGAGAAAATATTAAAGGACGCTGGAGAGCTTTAAAAGAATATGTTTTTAATGAAAGACTTCGTGCCAAATATGAAAATGTTTTAAAGAAATCAGAATATGTAACTAAGGCAGAAGCAAAACGCTATTACCATAGTCTTAATGATAAAATGGAAGCAACTTATCTATATGTTCCATATTATTCAGTTAAGGATACAATTAATGTAACGGATGAAATGCTTGAAAAATATTTAGAAGAGCATAAAAACGAATTCAAAGTTGAACAGGGGAGATCCATTGAGGTTGCTGTACTAAACAATACGCCAAACGCAGAAGACAGTAATTATGTACGTAAGGACCTGAAAAAAATTAAAGAAGAGTTTTTGCTTTCTACGAATGATTCATCTTTTATTCGTGCGAATTCCGATAACCCTACCGATCCTGCCTTCATGCCTATAAACCAATTACCTGATGGCTTATCAAGAATCGCCAATACCTTACAAGTTGATAGTGTGTATGGTCCTTTTCCTTATAGTACAGGTTATGCATTAACTAAAATACTTAAAATTGAAAGTGACACAAATTTGGTGGCACGTGCCAGCCATATTTTATTCAGAACAAATGAAACAGATCCGGCAGAGAAAAAAGCTGAAGCCAAAAAACAAGCTGAACAAGTATTAAAAGAAATACAGGCTGGTGCTAGTTTTGAAAAAATGGCAGCTCAGTACGGTGGTGATGGAACTGCTTCCAAGGGCGGTGATTTGGGCTGGTTTGGTAAAGGCCAGATGGTAAAACCTTTTGAAAATGCCATATTCAGTGCAAATAAGCCAGGTGTTTTACCATACATTGTTGAGACACAGTTTGGATATCATATTATTCGCATCGATGTTCCTAAGATAGGGCGTAAATATAAAGTTGCAACAGTTCAGAAAAATGTTGAGGCTTACCAAAATACTATTGACTCCATTTATAGAATAGCAGACAATTTTACAACTGTTATTAAGGATACGGCTTCATTTAACGCTGAATTTAAAAAACTAAAAGGTGCAAATAAATTTGAGCAGAACAATATTGAAGGATCGGCCAAAACAATAACAGGTCTTGCTGAGGCGAGAGAAATTGTAAAATGGTTATACAACGATGACAGAAAAGTGGGCGATGTTTCAACAGTATTCACTATTGAAAACAAGAACATTGTTGTATTGGTAACCGGCATGCGTGATAAAGGTTTTGCATCAGTTGCCGATGTTAAAGATCAGATAAAGCCAAAAGTTATTATTGAAGAAAAGGCTAAGCTTATTAAAGCTAAATTGAAAACTACAGGTGATTTACCTGCTATTGCCAAAACATATGGTTCAGATGCATTGACAGGTAATGTGGCCGATGTTATTCTTTCTTCAGGTATGCTAACAGGTGTTGGTTATGAGCCGGAGGCAGTAGGAACTTTGTTTGGCTTAGCAAAAGGTAAGAGAACCGAGCCATTAACAGGTGATAATGGTGTAATTATATTGCAATATGTTAATTTTAAGCCATCAGAAGTGGCTGATTACAGTCAATTCGTAACTCAGCTTCAGCAGCAACGTAACGCAAGAATTGGTTATGGAATTATTGACGAAGCGATTCGCAAGAGCGTAGATATTGAAGATATGCGCTACAGATATTAATAATATTGAATTTCAAATAAAAAGGGCCTTTGATATTCAAAGGCCCTTTTTATTTGAAATGGAAAAACTATATCCGGAACAAGAAATAAAAATTGAATGATAAATATCGTTTATTATTCAATTTTTGACATATTGAGATAATGATTGCCATACCAGCTATACGGATTCAGAGAATAGTATTGATAATTGCGGTCTTAATTTTTTCCATTAAGATTTTTGCATGGTCGGTTACTAAATCGAATGCAATACTTACCGATGCTCTTGAAAGTATCGTAAATATTGTTGCTGGTGCTTTTTCACTTTATAGTTTATACTTATCCAGTAAACCTAAAGATAAGGATCATCCATATGGGCATGGTAAGATTGAATTTATTTCAGCTTCTATTGAAGGTATATTAATAGCAATAGCTGGCTTAACAATGATTATTAAGTCATTGATTGATCTGGGAAATCCTTATAAAGTACTTCAAATAGACCTTGGATTAATATTGATCAGTATTAGTGCATTATTAAACTATGTATTAGGATCGTGGATGATTGCTGAAGGAAAAAAGGGGAATACATACCCATTAATTGCCGGTGGAAAGCATCTACAGATAGATGCTTATACTTCGGTTGGCTTATTAATCGGATTGTTTTTAATTCAAGTAACAGGCTATTATAACCTTGATGCGTACATAGCTATTGTTCTTGGTTTATTGATAGTTGTAAGTGGTTCTAAAATAATAAGAAGTTCAATAGGCGGAATTATGGATGAAACAGATATTGCGCTTATGAGTACAATTCTGGAAATTCTTCGCAAAAATCGAAAAGACGTTTGGATTGATCTCCATAATGTAAGAGCTATACGCTATGGGAATAAATATCATGTTGATGCGCATATTACCTTACCATGGTATTACTCGCTTCAGGCAGCACACGATGAAATTCAGGTTATCGAAAAATTGATTGAAGAAAACCTGCGGACACCAACAGAGGTTTTTTTACATATGGATCCTTGTATAGATGAATCCTGCAGTATATGCCCATTGGATTTATGTGAAGTAAGAAAAAAAATCTTTGTAAAACGACAGGTTTGGACCCTTGATAATATCATGATGAATAGAAAACACCAACTTGATTGAGACTAATGTAAAAAAACATATCCCATGCCTGTTGACAGACATGAGAATATGCTCTGGGATTCATCGTAATTATTTTTCAATTTTGATATCCAAACGAATAACGCCTGGAGTATTTTTAAGGGGATCCGTATTAGAAGCACTTCCAGTTGGTGAACTTAATATTTTTATTAATCCATATTTTCCGGAGGCTGTTTTAAAACCAAATACAGAATTGGTGGCCCATCCATAACCGTCATCAGATTTTAAGGCCTGTGCTAGTTGAAAATCAGAATTAGAGAAAATCAAAGTACATTTGTTGTCAATAAATGTCTTTAATCCAGAACTGATTTTTAATGAGTCAAAGTTTGCATAAGTAAAATTCGAAGGTACTTTATAAAAGGCAGTTGATCTTGTTGATGTTAGATTTGGATAAACTTTATCGGTATATATTTTATCAGCCGGAGATCCGAGGAAATAATAACTTGTTGCCGGAGAATTTAGGGAAAGATTATAATAGCAGATATCAAAATCAAAATTTTTATCATCGCTAAAGATAGAATCCTTAATTGAAAAGTAGTGCTTCACACCAATATTCGCAAACTGATTATACAATTTTACATCCTGATAATACGTAACGGTTGGTTGTGTAGTGGGAGCTACAGATGGCTGTGGATCATCTTTCTTCTTTGGATGACAAGCAAGAATGCTTACAATCATTGTAAAAACAATAAAATAATTACTATTAATTTTTCTCATATGAATATATTATTGAAGTTGAAATGCAAATTGAAATTGATCATCCTGTGGGTTAGAAAGAGTTTCCCAGCACCAATCATTACAAAATCCTAGTGTCTTCCTACAACAGTACTCATGGCTATAATAGTTAATAGTCGATTGCAGTGTAATTATATATAGTCCATTTGCATCAAGCATTAAATTTGGATCAGATCTGTTGCCATTTAAATAAACCTTTACTTTTTTTTCATTGTATGGATCGTCTAAATCTGATGGCCAGTCTCTATCACTGAAGTTGCAAGTCAATTCAATAAATGCATCATTTTTTCGCAAGGGATCAATATCAAAAACATTATTAGAAGCATAATTGATAGCTGTGTTTTCGTCAATTTTTAGGGTTTTATAATCATCGCGGCTATTGAAATATACAATCTGGGATTTACCTGTTAAGCCCGTATTCGTATAGCCTACACTTGCTGTTATTGTTCCGTATATATCATTATCTCCTCTTAAGCCTCTGAAATATCTCATGACAACACCACTTTGATTTTTCTGACAATTCCTTACTGTAAATTCATTGTAGTCTATCACTTTAAATATGGTATTATCACATAATTTTCTTAAGACATATGAAATAGGCAATCCGGGATTTTGCTTATTGTAATTTGCTCCACTTATAATAAAATCTGAAACTCCGGCAACATCCATTGCATTTACAAGACTTGCTCCGCCTTGAGCATTGCCTCCAATAACAACGGCTGAAACTTCACAATTATTAGCCGATTGAAAAGCAGTAATTGATTTTGAAATATCCGCACTAGCATTTCCGCTTATATTACCTTTACTTAATTCGGCACTAACGGATACTGCCCATGACTTCTTTACTTCCTGGAAACTTTTTTCGGATTGTATACAGAAATACACCACGCGTCCATAATTCACACTTGATACATATACTGGTGAACTATAACTCGGCATAGCGTGATTCAGCGTTTCTGTAGTAACAGAAGGTGCGAAAAAAGCGGATGGAGACTTTGGGGCATCTACATCGATCGTATAATACGATTGAATAAATCGGAATAAGAATTTATTTTTCTTTGTACTGCTGTTATAATCTAAACTCGTTTTGATTTTTGCACTAACACTGGCCGTACCCGCAAATTTTACACTTGCCGCCGAAGAGGTCCCGATTGCCATGTTCAAACTTTTCTCTGATGAAACATCAGAATATTCAAAAGACATATTAGCCGCAGTTGCTCCATTCATTCCCTGATTTAATAAATCAGATATTCCTTGTCGAACAGTCGATAGTGAAGGATTAGGAACATCCTTACTTTTATTGCCGCTAAGATTTTCTAAACTTGTTGAAATAGTAAGTGGGCTTCGGTCAATAACAATAGGTGTATATGCACCACTGACAATGGAGTTTCCATCCAATAAAGCCCCCGGATAAATAACATCCGTTTGTGGATTTAAAATAATCTGCTGATTATAACCGTAGCCCAAGGAAACTTTCTTTTCTGTACAGGTATAAACCCCGTCACTAGTTACTTGAGGTTGCCCCGTTGCAATAGTATCCGACTCCATGGCCTGAATCGGCTCTTTAGCATTTTTAATATAGGAATCAATAGAAGATGAAGTATTCGGAGTCACTTCCTGATCTTTCTTTTTGCAGCTGAAATAACACAGCCCAAGTGAAACAGCTAACCCAACTGTTAGAAAAACATTTTTCATTTTTAATTTATAGCTTAAAATGGTTGATGAATAAAATGCATTTAAAAAATATTTAAATGCTTTCAAACCTATTATTTAATTGCAGTAAAATCAAAATATTATAAGTCTAAAAACGAGTACTAAGTATAAATCCTTAGAAGAAGGATCCGTAAAAATGCGGTATTTTTTTAGTCAGAAATGTTTATGGCGATCTCATACACAACACACACAATTTATTAAACAGATGAAACGCATCTGTTTTAATGATTAAAGAATTAATGAAAGAGATGTATTATTGGAGTAAATAATCAGCATTAACGGTTACAGATATATTTTCAGCTATTTTATTAAACACGATTTCGGGTACTGTAATTTTATGATCCGTTAGTTTTATTAAGAATTCTGATTTCAAAGAAGCTTTCAGGCTTTGGTCAACGGTTATTGTACCATTGATTGTTCTGGTTTGTTCAACACCATGAACAACAAGCTTCCCTGTCACTGTTACATTATACACACCAGGTTTCGTAAGATCGACAGCCTCATTAATTGTTCCTGAAAATGTTGACTTCGGATATTTATCGCTTTCAAGATAATTTTCATTAAAGTGTTCCTGCATTAAAGAATTTTTAAACTTGAAAGATGTAATAGGAATAATACATGCGATCTGTCTTTTTACTGGATCAATGATTGAAGACATTTGGTTCGATGTTGCATCTATATCTTCAACAGGAGTAGTCGAAAAAAAACTTATTTTACCTGTTGATGTTTTAAATACTTTGGTCGCACTTTGTGAAAATGCATTTAAGGACATGCTAAGAACTATTATGAACAAGACTGCTTTTTTCATATTACTTTTTTTTCGCTTTTTTTGATAAAGAAAACACTCTGGAAATATTGAAACCTATACGAACCTGTCCTTTGGACCAGTTGCTATCTGTATATGGAATCGTTTGTATCTCATTGATAGCTGAAGAGTTTGTTATGAATAATTGAAACACATGACCTCCGGTTTCAATATCAACACCTATACTGGCACTATTGTAATATGATTTTTGGTTTGCAGTATATCTGCTGATTCTTAAGCCATATTCTCCGGTTATAGAAAAGCGTTTTGATATTTTAAATCTACCGGAAATCGGCATAGCAAATAAATCGTTTTTATCATTTGCGTACGTTACCAGATTAAAATGAATTAAGGTAGGAGCAATTTGAAGCGTGAGTCGGGAATTGAATTTTCTTGCGATCAGTAATTGATACATATAAGACATTCTTGAAGAAAAAAATTCGTATTGATTATATCCAGTTGCTGCTGCCGTTGGATCGTTTTGAGCAGTGATATACATAGAAACTATACCTGTAACACTTATAGGCATAGAGTTATCCTGAGTTTGTCTTAAAATTCGATATTTTAAAAATCCATCAAACATTTTTTGATAAGAGGATCTGCCGATTCCAACAGTTAATCTATCTGTTACACTATAATCAAAACCTAACCTCAAGGTTGCAGGCCCATCCAGTCCATAAAAATTATAGGCACCCGTGCTGAAATCTCCAAACCTATGAGAGATTCTAAAATCCAATGAGCCTTTCCCCATTGTTTCAACAGTCTGAAAATTAATTAATCGTGTACCTTTAAAAGATGCATAGACGATCTCTTTTTTCTTGGGAACCTCTTTCTCCAGTGTATTTAATAGATCGTCCTGTGCAAAGATTTCAAGTCCATAAAATAAACTTGTCGTGAAGAAGAGAACTTTAATGATTTTCATAATAATAAGTTATTGTGGTTTCCCACCGGCAATCCATTGATTAAGTTTATTGATTTCACATTGTTGAATGGGAACATTAGGAGGCATTTGTATATATCCATTTTGACCAAGTATTGCATTCATTAGGTTGCCATTATTTGCTTGAGCTACTACTTCGGAATATGTCTGGAGACTTATTCCGCCACTTGCAGATTGGTCATTATGACAGGATAAACAGTTATTTGCCATTATGTATTGTATACATTTTGTATAGCTACTATCAACGGTTGGATCACACGGATCCTTATAAGCACTTAAGGGGTGAATTTCGTCAAATTTATCATAATAACAGGACGAAAATAGTACAAAGAAAGTAACAAGTAGAATAATTATACGCATAAAGATTTTAATTATTGGGAGCTCCCTGCATTATCCAGGTATAAATAAGGTCAATTTGTTCATGTGATAAAGGGCCGTTTCTTGGCATGGCTCTATCACCAGTTAAAGTAGTTATAGCAGTGTACAACCTACTATTTTTGGATGAAAATGGCTGTACAACCTGCATTATCATTGTGTAATTATTTAGTGCTAATCTTCTGCCTTTTCCATCATGGCAACCTGATGTAGCACAATTATTAAGTATAATAGGTTCAATTTGTGTTGAATAACTGATGGCAGGCGATACTGGAATGACAGGTGAATGGTGACAGGCAAAAAATATAAATGATAATAGCCCACACGTTATATACATTAAATATGACAATTTCATAGGTTGAAAATAACCAATTATGTTACGATGATTTATGATATTCATCATTTCCCTGGAGCTTCCAATATTTTTACTCTAAATATCTTAATTCATTTCTTCGTGTTCCTGCTCTGGAATGTCAATTTGATTATAGCTATAGCGAACAAAATTACACCAGCTACAATCTTCTTTACCGCATCCAACCGAAAATTCATGATTCATAATACGCTGATAAGAATCTTTGATCTGATTCTTAACTATTAGCTCATCATCGGGTGTGATGAATATTTTGTGTTTCGTAGGTAATTTTTTTTTTGTATCCGGTTCAACGAAATCTAGTTCTCCCGAAAGAACTTTGTATGGCTTTCTTCTGTCATTTTCAATAAGTAATTTATAAAAAACAATCTGCCTCCAATAATCACCACCCAATGGATCCTGTTCGTTTGGCGGGTTTAGTTTCTTTTTCGAACTTTCAAATTTACCTGTTTTATAATCAATTACATTTGCCGTATTGGCTTCAAATTCTATCTTATCTATGTTACCTTTTATTGGTACTCCATCTAGTTCTACATTGTCGATACGATATTCCAAAACAACATCTTTTTTCCAATCATCAATATATGTTTTATATAATTCGGGAAGTACAATATTGGCTCCGTATTCTTCATAGTTCTTGTATTCAATAAGCGTAAAGTGTGAGTGAAAGTTTTTAAGCTTAAGTTTAAATAATGCGGATAAATGCTCAGAGGCCGGGAAGCGTTTTTCCTTATCATTAGTCATCTCAGTAAAGAAATCTTTTAATGCTTCATGAATAGCAGAACCGAATCCGGAAGGTGCGGTACGGGCCCCGGGCACCATTAATACATTTTCAAAATAAAATGAAATCGGACATCTCAGATATTTATTTAAATGCGTTACACTTAATTGATATTTCTGGAGTGATTCGTTCAAATACTCATGATCAATGAGGGGAATAACAGGCGGTTCGGTAAATTGAAGAATGTCCAGTTTATAGGAAAGAATATCATCGTCATTCATGCTTATCGTTTCAACACTATTCGAATCTTCTTCTGTCATTTCAACGATAAAACGGCTGCATACGAGTTCCTTTTCATTGCTATCTTTGGCTGGATAACTTACTTCTAAAAACTCCTTCGCCCGTGTTAGGGCCACATAAAATAATCGACGTTCATCCTCTTCTTTATCGTGATTATTATTTTCAGTTATTGTATCCGGAATCTTAAATCCAAAATTACGCTCTGTCTGACCTTCCCATTGTTTTGATGTACACCCGATCAGAAATACATATTTGTATTCTAGGCCCTTTGAGGAATGTGAGGTTAGAAAATGTATTCCCTTTTCTGCATGAACTATTTTCTGGAGATTCAGACGAACATCATTATCCAGCATCTTCTGTATTGTTGATAAAAATTCTTTAAGTGTCAATAATGGATTACGGGCAGCTTCTTCTTTAAGAAAATCAAAAAAAGTAGTTAGCACTTGCATATACCAAACCTTTTCAGAAGAATTCATGATCCATGAAAGAATCCCTCCATGAGAAATAATTTTTTCAAATAAGACTTGCAACGTAATATTATGAAATTCTTTTTGCCAATAAGATAGATTTGCATCTAAAGAAGAAATAGCGGATAGCGAAGTTAAGCGCAATAGTTTCAAACGATCTTTATCAATCATTAATTCCCGCCAACGAACTTTAACCCCATCTTTTCGGATTTCTCTTGCCAGAAGTGCTATATCTCTCGGATCAATATGGAAATATTCAAAATGCATTAAACGGAATAAAAATTCTTCTCCGGAATCAGGATACTCATTTTCCTTTTGAAGATATTGAAGAATGTCAATGAGGTTTTGTACAAAGGGTAAATGAAGAACATTTATCTTTTGTTTTATATTTAATGGAATATTTCTTTTTTCCAGTACTTTGATTATATCTGCAACCTTTGAATGTTTGCGATAAATAACAGCTACTTCAGAAAGATCAATGCCTTCTGCAGATAGCTTTTCAAGTTTTTGTACTAAGGCAGCTTCTTCATGCAATTCATTATAGTATTCAATTACTTTGGGCTCAATAGTTGAATTTGCTAAAACACCTTTAGCATGCAGTTGTTTGTTTAGTCCTTTGACACTGTTAACTAAGCGTTCTTTGTTATGTTTTATAACAGCCATCGAAGCGTCAAGTATCTGCTGAGTCGAGCGATAATTATCTTTTAGTACAATTAATTCAGGGGTATACTTTATATTGAAATCAATGATGTTTTTAATATTCGCTCCCTGAAATCTGTAAATGGATTGGTCATCATCACCTACAACAAATAAATTCGGACGATCCCAATACGATGCTAACAGATCTACGACTTCATTTTGGGAACCGCTTGTATCCTGGTATTCATCAACCAAGATATATTGGTAACGTTCCTGATAATTTCGAAGCAGCAGATCATTATCCTTGAACGCCTTTAAAACCCATAGAATCATGTCATCATAATCATACCGACGTATGTTATGCATGGCGTTGTTGAAATTGGCAAATTCAGCAATGGCAGAACGAAGTTTTTCTGTCTTCTCAACTTCCGTATAATAACTTGCTTTTAAATCCCCTTTATTATTATTGCCGGATTTTCGTTTGTACTGATGTTCTGGATCATCTTTCAACTCAAGTATATATTGATCCAGTTTCTCATACATAAAAGCTTCTGACCAGCCTTCACTTTTTATGTTTTTAAATAATTCTTTTAATCCAATCTGATCGTAATAGATATCTCCTCTGAAGCGTTTCAGTTTATTTTTCGAATCAAAATTATTAATCAGATTTTGAAATAATTCTATTGATTCCAATTCGGAAATAGGCTGTAAGTTTCGTACTCCAAAATAATCGAGATTTTCCTGTATAACCTGATTACAAAAACCGTGGAACGTATATACGTGGACTCTATATGCATCCGGTCCGATAAATTGCAGCAGGCGTTTGCGCATGGCAACGGTTCCTGCATCTGTATAGGTTAAACATAATATATTATGCGCTTGTACCTGTAAATCAGGAGAGGCAAGAATCTTACCTATTCGGGCAGAAAGAATTTGTGTTTTACCGGTTCCGGGTCCTGCAATAACTAATACTGGTCCCTCAGTCGTTTCTACGGCTTTGCGTTGATCAGCATTTAATTGTTCAAGTTGCTGTTGAAATAATATATTGTATTTGGAAGATGTCGACATGGCACGGATATAAATTTCGAAATTCAATATACGACTTCGTTTTGTGTCGGACGAAAAATTATGAATTTATAAGGTAGATGGTCGTTTTAAAAAGATTTTTCCTATCAATTCAATTGAAAATTTAAACGGAAATAGAAGAACTGATTTTACAATTTCTGGTATTGAAATCAGAATTCGGATTTAGACTGAAGGGTAAATTTAACCTGTAATAACTATCCTGAAGAGGTTCATCATAAAAGAATTGAATTTAGCACTTCTTTTACGATAAAAGGTGATAGTTTTCATTCAGATACAATAAACCTAATACTCTATACAATAAGTACCTTATTGGTAACTTGTAATAATCTATTTTAATATTGGAAGGGTAAAATTTTATCTTTAAATTGAAGACTAGACTTTAAAATCAGTTCGTTTATTTGCAACAAATGAAAAGCATTCACATGCGACATACCTTTTTAACTGCCATTCTTACAACTCTTCTATTAAGCATTCTATTCTTTTCATGTAAAAGAGAATTTGAAAACCCTAGATGGAATACGCAGGTTTTGGCTCCTCTTGTAAAGACTTCTTTAACAATAAAGGATCTTATTAAAGATACTTCACTTGTAAAGGTTGATACGAATAATTCTATCGCATTAGTAAACCGTCAGCAGATATTTGATTATTCCCTTGATTCATTGGTTTCATTGACTGCCCCGCCTTATCATAATAATGTAAAATTAAGCAGTCTCCAATTAGCAGATCAAGTTATTACACGCTCAATCAGTTTAGGTCAGATTGCATTGCAGTTACAAGCACAAGGAAATCCATTAGGTGCTGAGATATTGCTTTTCAGCCAAATTAATTTTCCGGTTCCTTTTCCTGGTGCTACCGGTATACATGCAGGACCTATCAATATTGATATAAGCAAATTTTTCCAATCTGCTGTACTGACAGGAGGTACAATGAATGTACAACTTACAAATGGCTTACCGGTAACTATAAATACAATTCAATTTTCATTAAGTAATGAAAACCCTGCAAGTGTAATTACAACCCAAACATTTAATAATATAACTCCATTGACGTCCCAAAGTCAGAGTACTGATCTCACCGGCCAATCAATTGGCAGTACAATTGGGGTATCCATTGACAACATGGATTTAGGCTCAGGAAGTTTTGTTGTGGATACTTCTGTAGCCATAACCGTTCAAATCTCTATTAGTAATATTCAGGTATCATCGGCCACTGCCATTTTCCCGGCTCAAGACGTAATAAATCAAACAACGAATGTAACCTTGCTGAATATGCAGGATAAGCTTCTGACAAAGGCAATCATTGATTCAGGTTCTGTTCAGGCTTTAGTGTATAGTACGGCAGATGATACTATTTATTTTTCCTATACAATACCATCGGCAACGAAGAATGGACAAGTATTTCACTTTGATGCAAAAGTACCGCCGAATAAACCCGGAGGCTCTGTCTATACGTCAAGTTTTGCTGGTTATACGTTAGACCTGACTGCACAGCAGCATTTACTGGATACGTTTAATACCTTCTACAATGTTCTTGTCGGACGAATAAATTATACCGGAAAGTTGGTTAGCCTTTCTCTTGATGATAGTCTGGATATAACCCTTACCCTTATTGGAGCAAAGCCAAGTTATGTAAAAGGCTATTTGGGTCAGGATACATTATCTGTTGGCCCCGGAAATGTTGGGATAGATATCTTTAATAATATTTCGGCTAATGTTCTCAATTTCAAGTCCACGCAAATGAATGTTGTTTTTGAAAATTCATTAGGAATTCATGCAGACGCTACATTACAGCAACTAACGGCTTATAATACTCCTAAAGGAACAAATGCTTCTCTCAATGGGGCTTCAATAAATACTCCTTATACAATTGCTCCCGCAATTGATGGATCTCCTTTACCAACAGTAGTTGCTACTACTATTGATTTATCAACGGGTACGAATGCTGTTAGTTTATTAAATATTCTTCCGGATAAGATATCGTATGCGGGCTCCTTTAAAACAAATCCTTTGGGTAATACACAAACCTATTCGGATTTTGCGAGTTCAGGCGTGGATCTGAAAGCATATCTGGATTTAAAAATTCCATTATCGCTCATTGCATCAAGCCTTGTATTGTCCGATACCGTTTCATTTGCTGGAAGCACATTAAATACTGCGGGCTTTCAGAATGGAATATTTAATTTACTCGTATATAATGGATTCCCATTGGATGCCAGTATTAATATGTATTTCCTGAATCAATATGGAACAAAATTAGATAGCATCACAACTACTAATCCGGTTGCCCCAGCCCCTATTGATCCATCAACAGGAATGGTTACCTCTACTAAATATTCAGCCATTCCATTTACATTTACGTCGGCTCGGTTAAATAATATTTTGCAAAACACAAGTAAGATCGTTTTTACAGCAAAGTTTAATACCGATCCTGCAAATACACATGTTACAATCTACAGTAATTATTCAGTAGAGTTTAAATTAGTTGGGGACATGAATGTTCAGGTGAATAGCGGACAATGAAAAAGATAATTGCAGCATCAATACTATTATTCACAGGAATATTCTCATTATACGCACAAGTAGAGTTTGATAGACCTGAAGCTTTTCTTTTTGAAAGAAAAAACAGACTAATAAAAAAAGTCGACACGATTGACTCACGAAAATCAGATAGAGACCAATCAGAAGAATATCCTAAAAAATCTAAGTGGTCGTATGAAAGTCCGATTCAATATAAGGGTTATTTTTCGGCATACGGAAACGCATATATAAATTCTAATTGTATTACAAATGCATTTATAAAATCATTTCTGTATACAGCTAACTTTATTGATGATAATCTGAAGCAACAACAGTTAAACAGAATGTCATCATCAAACGTAATTGGCGCAGATGTAAATATTGGTGTATATGGTCAGTATCGGATTAATAATATTTTAGTTGAAGCAGGTCTTAAAAACAGGAATTTTTACTCCGCACAATTTTCCAAGGATGCATTCAGCCTGATTTTTAATGGCAATAGTGCTGGACAAACAGCAAACCTAAGTCCTTTAAATGTTACAGACTATACGTACCAGGCGTTTTATGTAGGGGCCAGAAAGACTGTAGATAAGAAAAAGAGAATAACGGTTGGAATGCGTGTCGGTGTTATTCGTGGCGGAAGTCTTCAATATGTAAGATCTAAAAATTTGTCACTATATACAGCAACAGACGGTTCTTATATTAATTTGAATGGAAATTTCCAGGTAGCTTATTCTAATGACTCTACGAATTCCACTGCACCAAAAACAACAGGTAGCGGTCTATATACAGATCTTAATTTTGCCATTAAAGGGGATAAAGGTGAGTTTGTAGCGGAGTTACTTGATCTGGGTTTTATTAGCTGGAAGAATGTTTCCTATTATTCCGGAAATGGTCAATATCAATATAGTGGAATAACCTGGAATCCGCTATCTGGGAGTACCCTTACCATTAATCCAATTACACCTGCCGGTTTCTTTGATCAGATGGGATTGCAACGTCAATTTAAGAATGTTACATACATGTTGCCGACAACGTTGCATCTGGCCTATTTCAGACATCTTACACCAAAAATAACTGTATCCGGAGGTGTGCGTCAAATGGCTGTTCCGGGATATATACCGAATGTATATGGAAAGTTTGCATACTATCTTAAGAAGAATTTTGTACTTATACCAATGCTGTCTTACGGAAGCTTCGGACGTGGAAATATCGAATTGGGTATTTCTAAAACCTTCAAAGATCATTTGATTGTTTCTGCTAATTTATTCTGTTTCGAATACTTTGCCTTGCCAAGTAAAACATCCGGTCACGGATTAAACTTCTCGTTAAGTTATTATTTCTAGTCTGATAAATGATTCATATTCGTGATACTGTTAACCTGCTATCCAAGCTTACATTCAGAAGAATTCTTAATATTCTGAATGTATGGTTTAGCTATCAGTATTCACGAATAAGCGGTAAAACAAAACATACAGCACTCCCTTTTTCGATTTCCATTGAACCGACTACTTCTTGCAATCTAAGATGTCCGGAATGTCCAAGCGGACTTCGTTCTTTTACAAGACCAACAGGCATGCTGGATGAACAATTGTTCAATAAAATCATTGATGAAATATATACAAAACTATCGTACCTGATTTTTTATTTCCAGGGAGAGCCTTATCTGAATGCATCGTTCCTTAATATGGTAAAATATGCATCTGCAAAAGGAATCTACACAGCAACTTCAACAAACGCACATTACTTAAACGATGAAAATGCGCGTAAAACGGTAGAGTCGGGCCTTGACAGACTTATCATTTCTATTGATGGCACTACACAGGAAGTTTACGAGCAGTACAGAATAGGTGGAAGTCTGAATAAAGTGTTGGAAGGAACAAAGAATATTCTTCATTGGAAAAAACAGTTGAAGTCTTCAACACCGCATGTTATATTTCAATTTTTAGTTGTAAAACCAAATCAACATCAGATTGATGATGTAAAGAAATTGGCAAAAGAATTAGGTGTTGGTGAAGTACGTTTTAAGACAGCACAGATTTATGATTATGAACATGGTTCAGATCTGATTCCGGAGATAGATAAATATTCCAGGTATAAGAAAAATAGTGATAACACGTATTCCATAAAAAATAATTTATTGAATCATTGCTGGAAGATGTGGCATTCCTGCGTTATCACATGGGATGGCAGAGTTGTTCCTTGTTGTTTTGACAAGGATGCTCACTATGTTATGGGAGAGCTTAAACAGGAATCGTTTAAACAGATATGGAATAGCGATGCTTACTTGGCTTTCAGAGCTTCTTTATTAAGATCAAGAAGTGAAATTGAAATGTGTAAGAATTGCACCGAGGGAACAAAAGTATGGGCCTAGATCATACCATGGAATTTTCATCTAAAGACATTGCTCGGTATTATGATGTAAGTGAAGATCATTATATTTTTTTCTGGGATCTTAATCAGAGTCATGCCTTACACTATGGGTATTGGGACTCATCCACTAAAAATTTCAGAGAAGCTTTAGCAAATATTAATAAAGTGATGGCTGCTAAGGCAGATATCAAAGCAGGTATGTCTGTGCTGGATGCTGGCTGTGGGGTAGGAGGATCAACCATTTGGCTGGCCGCTAACAAAGAGACAAAGGTTACAGGTATTACATTAAGCGATAAACAGGCACAGAAAGGAAATGCCAATATTGATGCATTGAATTTAAAAGATAATGCACAACTGGTTGTACGAAATTTTTTAGATACTCAATTTGAAGATGGATCCTTTGATGTTGTATGGGCCATTGAAAGCATATGCCATGCAGATGATAAGAAAGATTTTTTAAAAGAAGCCTATCGGATTCTCAAGCCAGGCGGAAAGCTTATTATGGCAGATTTTTTTATTGAGAGGAATCCAACGGTTAAGGAGCAGAAGGAAATTAATAAATGGGCGCATGGTTGGGCTGTTCCTTTTTTTGAAAAGACAAATGTGTTTAATATACAATTGTCAGACGTTGGCTTTAAAAACACGGAGATGAATGATATAACAAAACATATCGTTCCTTCAGCCAAGCGCTTGTATTATGCTTTTTTCCCAGGCTGGGTGATTTCCAAAATATATAACCTCTTTCATAATACTACGGAGTTTTCAAAAAGAAATGTATATACGGCATACTATCAATATACAACCTTAAAAAAAAGTCTGTGGAAGTATTACATTGTATACGCAGAGAAGGCTTATTAATTTTTACTTTTCTTCAATTCAGTCGCGGCACATCCGCAGCCGCTATCACAACCTTCTTTTTTAGCAAAAAATGCATTGTATACTTTACGCACAATATAAAATAATGCTGCGCTGAATATAAGCCCGATAATGATATAGTCTTTATTAAAAGTCATGCGTATAGGATACAAAAAGAAAGGCCATTTAGTTCCAGAATTTCTTAAATGCTTCAATCATGGCAGGATGAATATTCTTTGATGCTGCGCATACTTCCTCTGCAGTTTGGCAACCATCTGGCCCACCGCTGTAATTACTTACGATACCACCTGCTTCTCTGATAATCAGTATGCCAGCCGCGACGTCCCATGGCTTAAGATTAAATTCAAAATACGCTTCGAATCTTCCGCAAGCAACATAACACAAGTCAATAGCAGCACTTCCCAATCGTCTTACTCCATGGGTCGTTTCAACAAAGTGACGGATCAGTTTGAAATATTCTTCAGATTTACCTCGTAAGGAATATGGAAAACCAGTAGCAATCAGAGAATCGTTTAATGTTTCAATGGTTGACACAGCAATCGCTTCACCATTCAAATAAGCTCCGCCATCTTTCCATGCATAGAAGCATTCATTTCTGGATGGTTCATGAACAACACCGCTAAGCAATTCATCGTCTTGCACCAATGCGATACTTACAGAGAATGCCGGTATTTTATGCAGAAAATTGGTAGTGCCATCTAAAGGATCTATAACCCAACGCAAGCCTGTGGAGGATTGTTCGATTGTTCCTTCTTCTGTTTCAAATCCTGCTTCCGGTATAAGTTTTGTTAAACCGGTAATTAGCATCTGTTCCGTTTCCTTATCTACATAAGAAACCAGATCATTACTTCTTCCTTTATGTTCTATTCTGTTTAACTCAAAGTTTTTAAGTTCTGTTAATTGAAAATCTCCGGCTTCACGTGCTAATCTTGTAACCTGAAGTGTTATTTGTTTTAATTTTTCAGTGCTAAACATATCGTTTGATAAAGAAGGAAGAGATAAATAATAATGGTGATAGTATTAATGCAAACAGACCTATATAATCACCATGTTTCGCATAGAACGTTAATTGATGATTCGCTTTAATGGTTTGTACAAGTACATCTTTTACCCAGTAAGAACTTTTTTGTAAAATATCACCTCTTTGATTGATGAAACCGGAGATGCCAGTATTGGCAGCACGTGCAACAAATTTCCGTTGTTCAATAGCTCTCAGTCGCGCATATTGAAAATGCTGCATGTGACCCGGTGTATTGCCCCACCAGCCATCATTCGTAATAATTCCGATGAAGTCGGCACCTTGTTGAGAATAACCGCTTACATATTCACCAAAGATTGATTCATAACAAATAACAGGCGCAACACCAATATGAGCCGGCGTAAACAAGGCTTTGGGAATACTATCCGTTCCTACGGGTTGAACAATATCACCAAGATTATCGGTAACAAATCCAAATATTTCCGGATAGGGAAGACTCTCTACACCCGGCACCAATCTTGACTTATGATAAATACCCATTGTTTGATCAGGATTAACAATTAATGCAGCATTATATACATCGTAATAGGATTTTCCGTCCGCTGTTTTCGATGCCGTTACTGTTTTATGTTGTTCGTCCATAAAACGATATGAATCAATACCCGTAAGTATGCTTACATGATTCTTTTTTGAGTATTGCAGCAATTGCTGAACCAATGCATGTTCGGTTAAATTCTCTTCATTTAAGTTGGCCGGCAGAGCTGTTTCCGGCCATAAGATGAATTGTGTTTTCGAAGTTCGCTTACTTTCACTCATGCTTAATAAACGTGCAAACTGCTGGGGATATGGAATAGCTTTAGGAGATCCGGTAAACTTTTCATTATAAGGATCAATATTAGGTTGTACAACGATCACTTCTACCGGAGTTCCCTTTTCAGTATAGGTGAAAAATAATAGTAAAGAAATCAAAACAGGAATTATAATAACAGAAGTTGTTATGTATGTCAATTTTCGGGTACCGCTTTTAATACACAGATAAATTAGAACGTTGGCTGTAAGTATCCATAGAGATCCACCGAATACTCCTGTGTATTCATACCATTGAACAAAGAATGGCATATTGGCCCATGTATTTCCTAAGGTGAGCCAAGGCCAGGATAATTGCCAATTGAGGTGCCAGTATTCGAAGAAAAGATAGAAACAAATAAAGGCTAGAAGTCCAAGCCATTCGGGTGAACGTTTGCGGATACTGTAAATAAAAATAAACGGAACAGACATTAGTAATGCATTTACAACAATCGCAAAGATAGCTCCTGCAGCCGTTGAATTATATACCCACCAGGTTGTTGAAACATTCCATAACAATAAACTTAAATAGGTATAGACAATGAATCGCAAACCTTTTCTTTTCTTCTGATCTTTTTGAATAGAATCAAACAATAGCAGCAAGGGCACAAAAGCAATTAATGAAATAAAGGGTAAGGAATTGGTTGGCCAGGCAGCATATAATAAAAGGCCTGTCAATATAGAGTAAACCGGAAGTGGTAATTGAACCAATTGTTCGTATGAAACTTTACGCATAACTTGCATGAAAGATAAGAATTGCGAAACGGTTTTTTGATCCGTTGCGGAAAGGTAATAAAAGATTAATATGCAAAAAAGTAAAATTAATCATTGGGAGAACCCTGAAATAATTAACCATAGTATTCACATTCTGAATTCATATTCCGCTATAACCGGATTTGAGTTATTTGATGAAAAACTGGATGCGGAATATAGGAGTTATTTATTATATCATGCGCCCTTTGTAGTTGTTTCTCATGGAAATCAGGAAGATCCGGTTTTTAACTATTGTAATTTAACAGCTCAGCAATTATGGCAAATGGATTGGGAAGAGTTTACAAATCTTCCTTCCCGCTATTCTGCAGAACCAAGCAGAATGGAAGAGCGACAACGTTTTCTGGATGAAGTGGCTAAAACCGGGTATTGCAGTGATTACAATGGGATCAGAAAATCTAAAACAGGAATACGTTTTCAAATTGAGAATGTATTGCTCTGGAATTTAAAAAATAACCAAAACCAACACAGCGGACAAGTGGCCTTATTCAGGAAGTGGACGTATTTATAATATAAAATGCCTTGTTATCCACTGGACACAAGGCATTTCTTATATTGATACTGTTAAATCCAGACACTGATAAAACGCATCAGTTCTTTTTTAAATACTACATACAATTCAACAAAACTATCCATACGTTCATGAAGCGAACCATGATCGTGAAACAACTTATGATCCATGGCGATAGGATTTTCTTTTGCTATTGCGGCAAGGCTATCTTCGTGAAGATTCAGTAGGTGATTGATTTCATCCAGTTCATTTTTCTGAATGATGATCTGATCCTGTAAATGTCCTTGTTCAACTTTCATTTCCGGGGAAGTGTTTTTAGCACTTACTTCATCCAGTCTTTTTTGTAAAAGTTGAAGTTCGTCTTTATAGAACGATAATTGATTTTTCCATAATACATGGTTGAAGTGAAGATCACTTGCATGTACTTTTTTTTCTTTTGGGTCTGACATAAAAATAGATGGTTAGATGTGTTATCTAAATGTAACATTTTTAGTCTTATCACAAGATGATATTTCTCAGAAAAGATTCATCCTGAAATCATCAGATTTCATTTTCTACGATTCTCTTGGTTCCGGCGTACAATTCATATTGCATTAACCGACATTCTATTTTCGCACTATAGAACTTGATTTTACGCTTTGGTTTCAATCCAACCTTTTTAGCCAATTCAAGATTACCTGTAAAAACAAAGCCTTTGTAGCCGCCGCATTTTTTCTTGAAAAAATCACCGATTTCTTTATATGTTAGCACAAGTGATTCTTCATCTCCCAGTCTTTCACCGTATTCCGGATTTAAAATAACAACCCCATGTTGTCCTTCTTCTACAGGCGTATCCTGGAAATCGCTTAAGACAAAATCAATTAAATGATCCACTCCCGCTTTTTCAGCATTTCCTTTTGCTGCATCAAGCGCTCTTTGATCGTGATCGGAGGCAATAATTTTATGTGGGAGAGTGGTTTTCAGATCTTTTAGAGCCATTTTTTTCATGGCATGCCAGGTAGATTCTTCATATCCATGTATATGCTGAAAGGCATACTCATTCCGAACCAGTCCGGGTATTTTACCAATGCCTATCATGGCAGCTTCAATCGCCAGGGTGCCACTTCCACACATTGGGTTAATAAACGGAGTTTCCGGGTTCCATTCGGTTGTTAAAATAACGCCTGCTGCTAAGGGTTCTGCCATAGGAGCTTTCCATGGATTAATACGGTAGCCATGTCTGGAAATAGGTTCTCCGGAAAGATCCAGGTAGATGGATAATTCACTTTCTCTCCAATAAATAAAAATGACTACTTTATCTCTTAAAGGGCCTGAATCGGGTCTTTTTCCAGTTTTATCTACAAAATAGTCGGCAATCGCATCTTTGCAGCGAACATTGGCAAAGCGCGTATCGCGTATGGTGCTATTCTGAACAAAAGAATCAATACTGAAATAAGAACTGTTTGAAAATAAGTTCTCCCAATTGATGGATTTTGAAACCCTGTAAAGATCATCCGGTGTATCCGCCTTCGCTTCTTTCAGTAGATATAATACTTTATTTGCTGTGCGCAGGTGCATACAAAGGTACATCGCTGTTTGGGCAGTACCTTCTATTACAATTCCATGCGGTTGTAATTCTTTAATAGGAATGGAAAGTTTCTGAATTTCACTTTCTGTAATATGCCTTAAATCAGGGGCACAGGTAATGAGAATATCACTGGCCTGCTCAAAGATGGACGTTTTCAATGTTATTGGAATTAATTACTCAAAGATACACCTTTATAAGGAAAGTGTAAGAAATCTAAAATTGTATCATTGAACGTCTGAAATAAATATACTAACTTCAAAAAAATATATACATACTATGGATATAAAACAGGCCTTTGAAGAAGCGGTAGTAAAATCCAAATCCTTACCGAATCAATCAAATGAAAATTTATTAAAATTGTACAGCTTGTATAAACAAGGTACTGAAGGTGATGTAAATATTGAAAAGCCAACGAACTTCTTTGATATTGCAGGCATTGCAAAATTCAATGCCTGGGAAGAATTGAAAGGCTTGTCTAAAGAAGATGCCATGAAAAAATATGTAGATCTGGTATCCGAATTAGGGAAATAAAGCAAATGAAAGATATTCTGAATTGGTTCATTGCTTTATTAAGTCTGAAATGCCCCAAATGCCATAAAGGCAAATTGTTTTCGTATTCAAATATGTATGTTTGGAAGACCTCACATATAATGCCGGAGAACTGCGCCTGCTGCGGACAGCCCATAGAGCCTGAGCCAGGTTTTTATTATGGAGCGATGTACTTAAGTTATGGATTATATGTGATGTTATTTGCTCCTTCGTTTCTTATAGCAGTATTCTGTGAAATTCCTTTTACAGAATTTTTTATTGCGTTTGTTATTTTAATTATTGGCTTATCACCCTATATATTTAGGCTTTCCAGGGCTTGCTACCTGTATATGTTTGTGAGATATGATAAAGAGGCTGCAAAGTGTCAGGGGAAAACAGCAGAGTCCATAAAATAATGGTGTAGGTAAAGGACGTTTTACTTTTTCGAAACTTACCTTGTAACTAGTAATTTTTCCATCAGTAACTCATACATTCTATCTGCCAATGCGTAGTGATGAGAGCGAAAATACTTCAGATCCGTTTCAAGCAGCAATTCTAAGGTAGCATCATACCAGGTGAAGAGTTCTTCATTATTGGCATCAGCAAAGCCTGTTTTAGTAAGAATAATATCGGCGAGGTCTGTATAGAAATCCTCTGAATGGAGCCCGCTGGCTTCAAGCCCCATAATCAGTTTGCGGTTGCGCATATCGGCCAGGATAAGGGCAAGGATTTCCCGTTTGTTGGATTGTTGTATGATTTCCATAGCTGTGGAGGTAATGTATAAACAAAGGTAAAAACAATTTCCATATTCCCCTAAATAATTTCCCACTAATTAATGGTTAGTTATATAATGGTTATTTTTTTCTTTTGAATTATGGAAAAGAAAAAGAAAGCGGCTAAAAAAGCTATAAAAATTTCAAAAAAGGCGAAACCAGTAAAAGCAATTAAAAAAGCTGTTGACAAAAAAACGGATAAGAATATTCAGGCATTGGCGACACGCATCCGGGAAATTCGCAAAAGCTTAGGATATACCAACGCAGATTTCTTTGCTTACGAACATAATATTTCCAGATCTCAGTATTCCCGTTATGAATCCGGTGAAGACATTCGTTTCACCAGTTTAATGAATGTTATCAATGCCTTTGGAATGACTCCGGAAGAATTTTTTAGTGAGGGGTTTTAAGTAAGATATAAAACGAGGTCGAAAAGCTACAAAGATCGGCAAAGAAGTTAATTCTCTTATGAAATACTCATGATAGAGCTTTTTTATTCATGTAATTTTTAATTTTCCTTTAATTTATAGCGATTGCTGATTTTCTTATCTTAAAGTTTATGCTATTACAATTTGTCCAAATAAGTCTCCTCTTCTAAATGCAGCAGAAAGTCTTGGCGTTTCCAATTTTGTATAATCTTCATTATATAACTTATTGAGAGCGTCAATGAGAATTTTATTTGCCTTGTCAAACAAGTTATCCTTATTGACTTCAAAATATGTTTTTGTTACCTCAAACTTATTGTGGGTTAATTGATTCAATGAAATATTAGTTTCTTTAAGTAACAGTTTCCCAATAATCATGGCTAGAAAATAATTGCTATAAGGTATATGAGGAAACTCATCTATCAAAGAAGGCTTTCTTCTTTGATTATCGCAAAACCTATAGATTAAAACGGCAATAACAACTTGAGCAGCATTTGGAAGCGGTTTATAGACGTCATCATACAAACTTCCAAATAATTCTTTTCGTTTAAATTTTGCCACATGAGGTTTATCTTTCCAAATTGAATAGATTGCTTGTGCGGCAACTGAAAGTGGAATTATCGAATCATTAGTACTTGCAATGTCTTTCTTTCGTCTGTAATTATAACCTAGCTCTTTCATATCTGTCTCAAGAGTTCGTTGTATACTATCATTAGCTCTTAAATCGCTTAGATCAACTGGATTTTGACTGTTAGTCGCTAGAGTTATTTCATTTACTAAGCTTTCATTGTCTATGCTAGAGTCAGAAAGTTCATAAAGTCTTATGAGAACAAAAACTTGAGAATAGTCTTTACTTGGATTATCTGTGATTGTATGTTGAATTGTTTTACAGGTCTGACCTCCATTAATAATTTGTAGATCTTCAGCAATAATATCCCAATTTTTTTCTTGAAGAGCATTGTAACTAAATTTTTTACAGATCATAGTAATTCCATTATTCTTAAAATAAAAATTGTCCTTTTTATTTTCATTTAATAATGTGTCCTGAATTGCTTCATTAACCCGATTTCTGTTAAGGCCTAAATATCTTCTTATATTCTTCTCTAAAAGCCCGTCACCATGAATTTGAAATATTTTAGCAATTTCTGTAACATTAACTTTACCAATTAAAACTCTCTTGAAATTAAAATTTTCAACTACACTTTCGCCAGTAAGCCGAAGTGAGGCCTTGATTTCTTTAGTTGATTGAATGAAATCAACAATATTCTGATGATTGATATATTCAAATTCTACTTGGTCTTTTGGGAAATTAGCATTTATTATATGTTGTTCTCCTTCATCATTCCACTTTATCCCATTATTGAATAATACAACTTTAACTACTGGGATATACCCATCTGAAATAAGTGATCGTATTTCTTCAATTTCAGGTTTAAGTTTTGAGTTAAGTTGAACATCCTTTGAGGGGTCAAAAATAGAGCCGATTGAATTGATAACACGAATAACACTATTCGCGGGATAATTAGAATCTTTATCTAAATTAAAAACATATTTTCCTTGAAAAACCGTGACTGGAAGTTCTAACTCACTTGTATCTCCAATATGAATAGCATCTATTCCCGCATCATCTCCCCCATCAGTTATGAGCGAATAAGCTTCACTTAATTCAATATTTAAATATGTAGAAACAGCAAGTAAAACAAAAGCTGTTGAAACTTTTTTATTTTCATCACCGATATTAGCAAACCATTCCAGTTTATCTTGAACTATCTTGCGAATTCTTTGGTCAATTATATGTTTATTGATATCCATATTTAAATTATTGAACTTATCAGGTCAAAATACGTTTTTTTTCTTTCAATTTGATTTTTCATTCACTTCAAATTCCCGAAATTTCTAAAAATATCCCTATAATAGGCTCTGATATATCTGATTTATATTTCAATTAGGTTCAGAAGTTGAATTCCAGTTTGAATAAAGTAATTAGGATTAAAAAAACATTTATATATTGTTTGGTAATTATGATCCATGATTTTATAGCTCCAACCACCATTAACATAGACGTTAAAATAAAATCTTTTATCATGACTTTGATAATTATAATTTTTCTGCATCTTCTGAATATGGATGTTTGCTATTATTGATTGATTTTTGATTAATTTTTTCATAAAAATATAAAGCTTTAAAAATTGTATTAGTTTAAACACTTTTATTAAAAATCATAAAAATGAAATCAAAATTATATAAAAAATTGAGAGAATCAAAGAAAACTAAAACAAAGCAGAAGCATGAACTAAAAAAATATTTACTGGTTTGTAATTCTCTCGCTGGATTTTCCAAAGAAACTAAATAAATATTGATCAGATGCCAAATCTTAGGTCTCCGACAAGCCTCTCATTGAATAATGCAGGCTCGTCGGTGCCGCCCGTTTAATATTTGTTTTTTTATCACACATTGCTGGCGGGCTAAAACACCGACAAGGGCAAGTCAGAATCAGAATTCACAGAATGAAATAATTTTCTGAATAGTTAAAATCACCCAGTGAAGTAAAATGTAACATCATTCTTTTTATTCTTGAATTTTGAAAATCCTGCTTCAGACAATTTCTCTGCGCCGTCGGAGTTCCCAAGGCAAGCTAATAATAAACATTGATCATCTATCAATACCTTGGGTCTCCGACAAGCATTCCTATTTTCAGACTTGTCGGTGTCGTCCGTTTAATATTTTTTCTTTTATCACACATTTCTGGCGGGCTAAAACACCGACAAGGGCAAGAAATTAAAATACATTCAACGTGTCAGGAAAAAATATAAAACGGGCTAATTGAATATTTTATCCCAATCAGTAAATAATACCATACAAAGCACATTCAGTACCATTAAGCAATAATTACTTTTCGTACTTTTGGAATGTTATGCAAGGAAACATTCCCATTCTGGACATTTGCTCGCTATCTGACTTCAGAGAAAATGATATTATTATAAATCGTTTCTCGGACTATTTAAAAAAACATACCAATTTACATTTCCCTCATAGACATAATTTTTATCACCTTGTACTATTTACAAAGGGTACAGGATCACATACCATAGATTTTAATAGCTTTGAAGTAAAGCCAAATCAAATATATTTCATGATTCCCGGGCAAGTACATACCTGGAATTTTGAAGGTGAAATGGATGGCTATATTGTAAATTTCCCGACCGCTTTCTTTCAATCGTTTTTGTTTCAATCTGAATACCTGGAATCGTTTTCATTCTTTAATGGAAATGCAAAAGATGGTGTTATTGATTTGCCTGAAGAATTAATAAAACCAGTCGTAGAGCTTTTTGAAAAAATGATTTATCAGATGGATTTGAACAAACAATTTCGTCTGGATTTGATCCGTGTCTTATTATTACAACTGTTTATACTGATTGATCAGAGCAATGATCGCATCACGGCGGATTATACTCCGAATTATAATTATACCTTACTCAAGAATTTTCAGAAACTGATTGATAAAAATTATACGACATTAAAATTACCAATGGAGTATGCAGCACTTTTATATATTACTCCGAATCATTTGAACGCCTTGTGTAAAGACCATCTGGGAATACCTGCCGGTGAGGTGATCCGAAACAGAATTATTCTTGAAGCAAAACGTTTATTAATCAACCTGGATTTGAGTATTTCGGAAATAGCAAATGCCTTGCATTTTAACGACAATTCCTATTTTACGAAGTTCTTTAAAAAACAAACCGGTGTAACGCCTGAAGAATTCAGAAAAAATAAATCAAATACACATTCACATTAACAGATACGATTATGAAAGCACTATTTAATTGGATCTTCGCATTAGTCAGACTTAGATGTCCAAAATGTCATCAAGGAAAAATGTTTACCTATAACAATATGTATAACTGGAAAAAATCAGATATAATGCCGGAACACTGTTCCTGCTGTGGACAGCCAATGGAGCCTGAGCCCGGTTTTTATTATGGTGCCATGTATATGAGTTATGCTTTATATGCAGCATTGTTTGTACCAGCTTTTCTGGCAACTGTTTTCTTTAATCTGCCTTATAAAGAATTCCTGATTCTGTTTATTATTGTGATTATTGTTATTTCGCCCTATATCTTTCGTTTATCGCGGGCTGTTTATTTGTACCTGTTTGTACGATACGATAAAGAGGCGGCTAAAGAGTATAAAAATATAGAATTACAGTAAGTAGACTGTTGTGTTATAGATATAGTAATAATTTATAAAATTATTCAGTTGTTATTTTTAATTTGTACAACATGCATAAATCATTGCTGTCAAGTTTAATATAATAATTATCTAAAACAGTTTTGACTTTATCATTACATAGGTTCGTTGAAGTATCTGGTTTACCTAAAACAATTATGTAATCAATCGGTTTAATGCGGTGATCAGCCTTGGTATTTAGTGAAAAGCACATAGTGTCCTTTGAATTTAAATAAAAATCACATGCAAGGTCTTTGTTATTAACTCCCCAATTATCTAAAATATCTAATTCATAGACACTTTTATTCCAATTTATTGTAAACCATTTTAATTGGGCTTCATAATTTTCAATAACGGGGATTGCTTTATTCGCTCCAACATAGCCTGAGATATGTGAGTGCAGCCAATTATTACTATAATTTAATGTAAGAGTTAAATGATTTGACTCAATGTTGGTCGCAATCGATTCTAATTTTTTAGCATCAACTGATAATCCCTTCATTTCTTTAACATAGATTCTTATAAATGTAATCTGTAAAACAACAACCACAACAAAAGTAATAATATGTATAAATTTTGGATGATGTAAACTTCCTAACCATATAATCAGAAATAGATAGAATACAAATATTAAACGGTCGGAAAGTAGAATTGCATTTGGCATAATAAAATATAGTATCAAGAATGCCAAACTTGAGAATAGCCACCAATAAGAAGTTCCCTCTACGAAGGGTTTGAAGTATAAATGATTACTTCTATAAATGATTCCATTTTTAATTTTTAAAAATACATTTGTGGCAATAATAATCACAAAAAGGCCCAGCAATATATGCGTTAAATTCCACCAATCGGAACAATCGCAAAGTGTCAAAAGCGGTTTAATATCAATCAACCATTTTATAAGTTCTTCAATTGAAGGTCTTGAATTTGATTCTATTGAATCAATTTTTAAAAAATATATAAATGAAAGAACTAAACATGGAATCAAACTTACAAATAATAATTTTAAACGTCCTAAAATGATTTTGTAATTGACGATCAGTACTTCATCGAACTCGCGCTTGGTTTTTATAGTTGAGCAAATTGTAATTAACTGTACTAATATTGCAATGAAAAAAATAAAGATATGTGAAAAATATATCAGTAGTAATAAAAATGAAAGTATGAATAAATGTTTTAAACTAAATGTTTTGCAATATTTCAAATTGTAATAACTAGTAATGAATAAAAATGTAACAGCTATACACATATTATAAAAACCAAAGTATAGAAGATTGTTATGAAGAAATAAAAGAATGAGATATGTAAATGCCCTATTTCCCGGATAAAGCAGAAGCATATATTTTCTAAAAAAAATAGGAGTTAAAACAAAGTATAACAGTAAAAATATTTTTTCAGAGATAAACGAAGGGAGAGCCAGATTTAAGAGGGACATGATGAGTTGACTCATCAAATTAGGTACGGGAAAATAATTAATAGAAAAAACATTTTGAATTTCTGAATAATTGTCAAACAATAACTCTTTAATGATATTCGCATTGTATAAATGCGCAGGACCATCTAGCGTTACATAGTACTTTGTTAGTAAAATTGGAAGGGTTCCAATAAGACAAAACAAAATAAAAGCATACGGCTCGGTTTTCTTTAAAAAAGATTTCCAAGAGTCAATGACGGATAAAAATTTCAATTTGTAGAATTAATTTAGATAAACCATAGTATTCTGATTCGTTAGATTCAAAACTATTTATTTTAATATAAATAAAAGTGAAACAGAGCTAGACAGTCTGTTTAACTTTTGAATCAAAATATCCTAATATATTTTACTCAGCGTGTTTAAACTGTCTCAGAAAGCGAACATCATTTTCAGTAAACAAACGCATATCTTTAATCTGATATTTCAACATCGTAATACGTTCAATGCCCATACCAAAAGCAAAGCCGCTATAAACTTTAGGATCTATTTTGCAATTCTGCAATACATTCGGATCCAACATACCGGCACCGCCGATCTCTACCCAACCACTGTACTTGCAGATGTTGCAGCCCTTGCCATTACAGATAAAACAAGAGATATCCATTTCCGCACTTGGTTCTGTAAACGGGAAAAAAGACGGACGGAAACGTATCTGAGTATCTTTGCCAAACATCTCTTTAGAGAAGTGATACAGCGTATTTTTCAAATCAGCAAAGCTTACATTCTTGTCGACATACAAACCTTCTATCTGATGGAACATACAATGTGCACGTGCCGAGATCGCTTCATTGCGGTATACTCTGCCTGGAGAAATCGTACGGATCGGAGGTTTCTGATTTTCCATTACGCGTACCTGCACACTTGATGTATGTGTACGCAATACGATATCCGGATTTTTTTCAATGAAGAAAGTATCCTGCATTTCCCTTGCCGGATGATTTTCCGGAAAGTTTAATGCTGTAAAATTATGCCAGTCGTCTTCAATTTCAGGACCTTCCGATAGGTTAAAACCCATACGTTCAAATACAGTATATATTTGCTCACGCACAATACTGATCGGATGGCGGCCTCCCAATTCATTCGGTATAACCGGCAATGAAGTATCTATTTTCTGATACGCACTTGTATCATCATTTCCGGAAGAAAGTTTTTCCTGCAAATCATCAAACTTACTTTGGGCAAGTGTGCGTAATTTATTCAATTCCTGTCCGATGGACCGCTTAACCTCTGGTGCAACGGTTTTAAAATCATCAAACAATACAGTGATTTTACCTTTACGGCTAAGGTATTCCAGGCGGAACTGCTCCAGCTTATCTTTTGAGTCGATTGAATAGGAAGCAATCGTCTCTGTTAATTCTTTAATCTTTTCTAACATCTGACTACAAAAATAATAAAATTAAAACAAACCATACCTTCGCCCCATAAAATCCTCAATGATATGGTAAACCATCTTATTTTATTCTAATTTTGACCTATGTCTCTGATGAATGAAACAATAGCGCTGGTTAAAAAAGAATTTTTACTCGAATTCCGCTTACGGTATATGTTTAATGCCGTTCTGGTTTACCTGGCAGGGGCTATTTTTGTATGTTATTACGCCTTTTTTGGAAGAGGCGGAGATTTATCAGCCATGACCTGGAATGCCTTATTCTGGATTATTGTTTTATTGGCTTCTGTAAATGCGGCTTCCCGCAGTTTTCTGCTGGAACGGTCAAATCGTCAGTTCTATTATTATTTCATGGCATCTCCCGGTGCGATCATACTTTCCAAGCTCGTTTATAATCTTATCCTTCTGATATTCATGTCATTGACAGGCCTTACATTGTTTTCGTTTATAATGGGAAATGTCGTTAAGGATATGCCAATGTTTATTCTGATCACCATTATTGGTTCCGGTTGTTTGGCTGCAACCTTAACGTTTATTTCTGCGATAGCCGCACAGACTCAGCATAGTATGACCTTGATGGCCGTTTTGAGTTTTCCGGTTGTAATTCCTGTTTTAATGATTCTGATTAAATTATCAAAAGGGGCCATTGACGGACTGGATCGATCGCTGGCCTTTGAAGATTTAGCCGTTTTACTTGCCGTGAAAGTGATCACCATTACAGTTTCATATCTATTATTTCCTTACCTTTGGAAGAATTAATGAACCGTATAATTCTATCATTGGTTATACCTCCATTACGCACCGATGAACATCAATAAACATCTATATGCTTTCAAATAATTCACCTTTTGCCTGGTGGAAGTTACTGGCATGTATACTACTCTTATACGCTGGTACAATGGGTTTTCTGGGACATGTTCCCCGGTTACCAATATTGAACGAAACCATTCGCAATTTATATTTCCATGTACCGATGTGGTTTGCCATGACTTTATTTTTACTATTGGCGTTTGCCTATTCGATTGCATACTTAAGTAAAGGAAATCTGAAATACGATCGATATGTCGTTGAGTTTACACGCACGGGTATGATGTTCGGTATTCTGGGTTTGTTAACGGGTATGATGTGGGCAAAATTTACCTGGGGTACTTTCTGGACAAAAGATCCGAAGCTGAATGCTGCTGCCATTGCCATGTTGATTTATACAGCCTATATGATCTTGCGTGATGCAATCGCAGATGAAGATAAGAAAGCCAGAATCACAGCAGTCTATAACATATTTGCGTTCCCAGCCTTTATGGCCTTAATATATATATTGCCTCGTTTGACGAGTTCTTTGCATCCGGGTAATGGCGGTAATCCTGGGTTTAGCTCTTATGATAGGGATAGGGAAATGAATATGATTTTCTATTCTGCTGTTATTGGTTTCATGCTTCTGGGTACCTGGATAACAAGCTTGCGTATACGTTTGCGTGTATGGTCAGATAAAAAAGATGGTTTACATATTGATTCAGAAAAAAATGTTTCAAAAGATTTATTGGATGCTTAGTTTGCTTTTGGCAGCAAGCATTTCCGCATTCGCACAACAATCCGAACAAATAGAAATGGCCGATCAATTTCGCGCCGATGGTAAAATCTATGTAGTTATTACAGTTGTATCCATTATCCTGATTGGCTTATTCATTTATATGATGAGCCTTGATAGAAAAATCGGCAAACTGGAAAAAGAATACAAAGAAGAAAATTAATTTTTCTTAACATGAAACGGAGTTATATATTTCTATTAGTAATCATTGCTATTGCAGTTGGTGTAATTGTTTCTACAACGGGAGATGCCAGTCAATATGTTGATTTTACTGAAGCCAATAAAATGGCAGCAGAGGGTGATGATGACATGGTGCATGTGGTTGGTAAATTGCCTAAGAATACGATGGGTGAAATCGAAGGAATGAATTATAATCCGGGTGTGGATCCAAACTATTTTGAATTCAGTTTGATTGATACAAAAAATCATGCAGAAAAGGTTGTCTATTTTCAGCCAAAGCCTCAGGATTTTGAAAAAGCAGAACAGATAGTAATTGTAGGTCATACAAAGAATAATGTATTTGTTGCCGATAAAATATTAATGAAATGTCCTTCTAAATACGAGGACAAAGAAGTAAAAATTTAACGTATGGATTTGCGCATTGGCGATTACGGCCATTTATTTGTCATTACCTCATTCTTTACTTCCCTATTAGCTGCCTACGGATACTGGGAAGCTTCTTCTGAAAAAAATAGTATTGAAAATAATTCCTGGCTGCGATTCTCACGAATAGCATTTACCATTCATGCTTTTTCTGTTTTTGGTATCGTATTGAGTTTGTTTGCGATTATCTATAACCATCGATACGAATATCATTATGCCTGGAGCCATTCATCCAATCACCTTCCGGTATATTATATGATTTCCTGCTTCTGGGAAGGACAGGAGGGAAGTTTTTTACTATGGATTTTCTGGCATGTGATCTTAGGTGGTATTCTTATAAAAGTAAATAATAAATGGGAAGCCCCGGTAATGGCGGTCTTTATGCTGGTACAGGCATTTCTGGCTTCCATGATTATTGGTGTTGTTATTCCTTATCTGAATATAAAAATCGGTTCATCGCCTTTTATTCTTATGAAAGAAGCAATGCCCGATCTTCCGGTTTTTACTTTACGACCTGATTTTATTGCAGAAGATGGAAATGGATTAAATCCTTTACTTCAGAATTACTGGATGGTTATTCACCCGCCGACTTTGTTTTTAGGTTTTGCTTCAACAATTGTTCCTTTTGCGTATTGCATGGCAGGCTTATGGAAAGGCTGGACAAAAGAATGGATACGCCCTGCACTGCCATGGGCTTTGTTTTCAGCAATGGTATTGGGAACCGGTATTATTATGGGTGCTTATTGGGCCTATGAAACATTGAATTTCGGAGGTTATTGGAACTGGGATCCGGTTGAGAACGCTGTGTATGTTCCATGGCTGATTATGATCGCTGCAATACATTTAATGATTTCATATAAGAACAGCGGAACTGCATTGAGAATGGCTGTTATTATGGTTACGGCCTCTTTTTTATTGGTTCTATATGCAACGTTTTTAACTCGTAGCGGAATACTAGGTAATGCTTCTGTACATTCATTTACGGATCTTGGATTATCAGGCCAGCTCTTGATATACCTATTGACATTTACGGGCTTGGCTGCTGCACTTATCTCTTCATCCTGGAATAAAATTCCTACGGAAGATAGTGAGCCTTCTGTTTATTCTCGTGAGTTCTGGATATTCATAGGAGTAATCGTATTAAGTTTGGCTGCTTTTCAGGTATTGGCAACGACATCCATTCCTGTTTATAATAGTATTGCCAAGTATTTTGGAATTGATCTAGCACTTGCTCCTCCGGCTAATCCTGAAATTCATTACAGCTACTGGCAACTGGGCTTTGCTATTGGTATTACAATACTTTCAGGTATGGGTCAGTTTTTCTGGTGGAAAAAAATGGACAAAAAACAGTTATGGGATTCTTTATACATTCCATTAATACTGTCATTACTTTTAACTGCATTAATTATACTGTTGGGAGCACTCGATGCATACCAGGGAGAAGAGATTAAACCTTATGTTAAACTGGCTTATATAGTATTGGTTGCAGCAAGTATCTTTTCAATTTTGAGTAACATTACGATTTTTGTAAAGATAGTTAAGAATAACTATCGGCTTACTGGCGGTCCTTTGGCGCATATTGGAGTAGCTATGATGTTGATTGGAATTCTCTTTTCATCCGGTTATTCAAAAGTAGTTTCATTAAACAGTACAGGTTTATTATACAACAGAGAATTTTCAGAAGAGATTAATCGTGACAATCTATTGCTGTTCCGGAATACTCCGGAAAAAATGAAAGACCTTCAATTGATATATAAAGGTCAACGGATTGAAGCAAAAGGGTATAATGGATATGTCAATAAAGATTGGGTGTTCCCGACAGGTGATCCATATAAAGTTATATTGAAAAAAGATCTGAAGGATAAAAATGTACTTGTATTTAAAAAAGGCGATACATTAGAAACGAATCCGGAGAATACGTTTTATGAAGTATCTTATGTAAAAGCCAGCGGCGATACGTTTACATTATATCCAAGAATTCAGCAAAACCCAAGAATGGGCAATGTTGTATCCCCGGATATCAAACACTTCTTCGGAAGAGATTTATATTCGCATTTATCAGCAATTCCTCTGGCTCCGGATGATAGAGATTGGTCAAAAACAGAAACACATAGGATTCATAAAGGTGATACCCTATATATAAACGATTATGTTGCCATCTTCAAACATCTTGATGTAGTGCATTCTGTTCCAGGTTTGGAATTAGGAAAGAATGATTTCTCTATTGTTGCACACCTGATGTTGCTTGGTCCGGATGGAAAGGCTTATCCGATGCATCCGAATCTTATTATTCTGGCCGATCAGAATACTTCCGGTTCGGTTCCGGAAATGAATGAAGAACTAGGCGTTAAAATTACTCTGGATAAAGTTATTCCGGAGAGCAATGAATTTGTATTCTCTGTGAATACCTGTCAAAAGGATTATATTATTATAAAAGCAATAGAAAAGCCAGGCATTAACCTGTTATGGATCGGTACCCTTTTAGTATTATTGGGTCTTGCGATGGCGATGTTCCGCAGGTACCGGGAGTTTATGGCAATGCGTAATAAAGGTCAGGAGATTGCTTAAATTATCGACAATTTTAAAAGAACTTTTTTAGTCGTTCCTTTTTATTAAGGAAGGTCTTTGTGTTATCTCATGGTACTTGATAACATCTTTGCCATAATAATGAACAACCATACTTTTGCGAGTTCGTTTCTCATCCAATATAGCACTTCCTCCATGCAGAAGATTTGCGTGCCATATTAATACATCTCCTTTTTTAGCTAGGAATTCTTTTGGTGCAAAAGTCGTTTGTTTGATCTCTTTTTCCAGATGCGCTTCGTATTTTTCATAAGCCTCACTGCCGAGAATAAGTTTACCACCTCCATGTTCATATTTATCATTCAATAAATAAGGAAGTTTATGGCTTCCCGGAAGATAAAATAATGGTCCATTGGAATGATCAATGTCTTCCAGAGCAATCCAGGCTGCAATCAGATAACCAGGAGGAAAGGTAGTCATATGAATACTATCGGAGTGAGCTTTCTGTTCACTTCCTTTATAAAAATTAATACTCTGAAACGGAATAACCGGCATATCTAAAATAAAATCCATCACAGAAGTGATGCGGGAATCAGTTGCATATCTATACATCAATTTGGATGCATACATGGAGAACATGATTTTTCTATTATTATATCGGAAGCAGACTTTTTTCTTTTCCAGTAATAGGTCAATTTCATTATTAATAGCATCTACTTCCGTTGTAGGAATGCAGTTTTTCAAAATTAAATAACCATTGTCCGGCCAGGCCTTTAATTGATCCTGAGTTGCAGAGTTAAATTTTTTGAATGCTTCATGTTGAATGATTTTTTCGTTTGCATCCGGTTTATCTAGCCATGCTTGTTCAATCTTAATTTTTTTAAAATCTCTGCTGCTTATCGACCAGAATAATGGCTTATGTATGCCATATTTTTTGTATGCGCTTTTATTATGCATAAGCTGCCTATAGTGTATGAGATTATACACTATAGAAGTGATTTTCAGATTACGAAAAAATTCTTTGATAGCTTTCATGATTTGATCACAAACCTCCGGCTATAACATAAGACATTTCTTTGGGATCAAAGTATCGGGCAGCTACTTCCTGAAGTTCTGTGGCAGTAATTGTTTTTATACGATTAAAAAACTGATCATAATATTCGTACCCCAATCCATTAAAATAAATGGTTTTGAATTTATCAGCAACAGAAAAAGGCGTTTGTATATCGCCAATAAAGCTCCCAAGCATAAAACTTTTTACGTTTGATAACTCATTATTGCTGACAGGCACATCAATTAAAAGCTGTAGTTCTTTTTCAATTTCTTCAATGGTGTTTTTTGTGAATTCTCTTTTCACATCAGTGCCAATGGCAAAATATCCTCCGTCATGCAGATTAACAATACTGGAATGTATGCCATAGGTATATCCTTTTTCTTCACGAATATTCTGCATTAATCGAGAGCCAAAATATCCGCCTAGTATCTCATTAAGAATATAGGCATCAAAATAATCTTTATGCGTATGGTTAAACAATAAGCGCCCATAACGAATAGAAGATTGAACGCTTCCTTCTTTTTCTATTAACCGTTCTCTTAATGGTATGTTGGGTTGATTGAGCGGTGATTTAGTCTTGATCGGTGATAAAGTGTCTTTGCCAAAGTAATCGTCAATCAGGTGAACAGCACGATCATCAAATCCTCCGCTTATAATGATATCACACGATTTATTTAGAAGGTGTTCCTGAAAGAAAGTAATCAGATCGTTGTGAAAAATATTTTTAATAGATGCTTCATCCAGATTTTTACCATATGGATGTGATTTCCCAAACAATAATTCTCTGTAAGCAATACCAGCAAGATAAGCGGTCTTCTCTAAGTTTACCTGAATATTCTGACTCTGAATTTGCGTTATTTTCCCCAATTCATTTTCCGGAAAGGTACTCTCAGTTAAGAGATTTTTAATGAATGGAATAAGTGTATCCAGATGTTTTACTAAACTGTATAGAGTAACATTAATGCGATCATTTCCGGGATGCACTTCCAGAAATGCACCGAATTGCGCCAAATACTCCTGGATTTGAGGAGAAGAATAATTCTTAGTTCCTTCTGACAGCATTTTAGTTGTAAAGAAGGATATACCATTTTTTTCCTCTACACGACTTCCAGATTCAAAAATCCATTCAATACGAACGACAGGTTGGCTACCCAGGGCAAATTGATGAATTTTATTACCGTTAGAAAACGAAACCGTTTCCACTTTAGGTAAATGGAAACGGTCTATAGGATTGATTTCAGGAGCAATTGTCCTGTCTAATAATTGAGTCATTATTCTTGAACGCCCTCGATTTTTTGTTTAGCGGCGAAATTAAAGTGCAGTGTAAAACGCAGTGTCTCTGCTAATGGATTAGATTGTTGAATAGGGATGAGGTAGGCCATATCCAGACCAAAAACCTGATAACGTAAACCAATACCTAAGTTTACATACCTGCGGTTTCCGTTTTGAGGATTTTCATAATGATAACCTGCTCGTATTGCAAAGATGTCAGTATACCAGTATTCACCTCCCATGCATAAAATGATTTCATTTAATTCACCTTTGAATCCACCTTTGGCATCTCCAAATGAAGTATACATACCACTAATAAAATCATGCTTGGCAGTATCACCATAACTTGGTACCAAATATTTATTGGCATCAACTGAAAAGGAAAATTTGTTGAAGGGATCCGTTTCAATGGTATAGGTAGTACCTAATCTAAGATTTGTTGGGATAAAGTTATTTTGAGTAACAGTTGTGTAAGAAACTTTTGGTCCAATATCAGTAATAACTGCACCAAATGAAATGTTGGAATTTCTCCCTTGCACCAGTAAATCTTTCGTGTAATAGGCACCGATATCAGCTGAAACACTATTGATTGCTTTAGATATACCTGAATTTCCGGAATAATTACTTACTAAATCCGAACGAAAAAATTTAAGACCAAGTCCTAGAGAAAAGTGTTTAGAAAGCATTCTTGAATAATCAGCTCCAACTGAAAATTCATTCGGTTGATACTGCCCGGTTACATTTCCCTGATTATCCGTTGTTGTAATCTGACCTAAATTAAAATACTTTAAGCTTACACCGATCGCATCCTCTTTACGCAACTTTTTGTATGCGGATAAATACGATAAGGACATATCATTAACCAGTTTTCGTAACCATGGATTATATGATATTGCTGCCCCCATTGCATTTTTATTGAAAGCCAATTTACCAGGGTTCCAATAGGTAGCATTCGCATCAGGCGAGGTTGCAGCACCTACATCTCCCATACCGCCAGAACGTGCATCTGGTGTAATATTTAAAAAGGGCACAGCCGTTGTAATGGTTTGAAGATCCCCTGATTTATTGGAATAATTACTTTGACCTAAAGACTCAAAAATCCCAAAAGAAATCAAAAGTATACTGATAATAATTCTTTGCATAAATACGGATAATTATAAAATCAAATATAAGGTTTTATTCATTCATTTTAGTTACAACAATACCAGTTTCTGATAAACGTGCGTTGTTGATCCATCTGTTAGTGAACGAATTTTTAGCTTATAAACGTATACACCGTGTCCGATTTTTGATCCGAATTCATCTAAACCGTTCCAGGAAAGCCCGGAAATGTGCGACGGACTATTATAAACTGTTTCTTCAAGGTTTTTAATCATGATGCCTGAAACTGTATATACCTGAACCTGAACTAGTAAGTCATCGCCAAAACGATTGTGATCAAAATGAAAGGTGGTATTGGTCGTAAATGGATTGGGATAATTTAATACATGGTCCAATTGAATTTTAGCTGTATTTAGTATCGTAAATTCGAGAGATTCCTGAGTAGAATTATTATAAGTATCCCAGACCGTAAAATGAAGCGTATATGAGCCTGGGGCAAGATTATAAAAAGGATATTGCACTTTTCCTTTTGTGAAATCATCAAGGGCTGCAGTATAATATTGATTCAGAATGATAACCTGAGTGCTATTGCTCATCGTTAAGGTTATTTGATGCCCGATACTTGCTGTAGATAAATTAATTCCGCTTGCATCGGATATATCAGCAAAAAACACCGGATTTGGGCCTGCTACACCTCCGGAAACGAACGAAGCATCGTTTAGATATAATTTTACGGTTGGGGGTGTTACGTCTACAGGAGCATTGGGATTAGATCCACCAACAACAATATTTGTAAAATCTCCACCGGCATCAAGACTACCAAAGCCCTGTTGAGAATATAAGCTGATTTTCCCGAAATCATAATTATAAGAAATGTCTTTTGGAACAATGAACGATATTTTAAATGCTCCATTTGTAACAGTTGCCGGCCCGTTAAAAATAATATTATTTTGAAGTTTGAAGGTTGTTACAATAGATCCGGCGGAACCAAGTGTTGTGATAATGCTTGGTTTGTCATATACAGTTATATTTGCTTGTCCATTAAAACTGCTTAAAATGGCACCTGTAAAATCAGTAACATTTCCCGAAAGCGTAATTTGGCTTAATGCTTTTAGTGTATCAGGGCTTGCAGAAACCGGTACATTATTAATAGCAGTAATGACGATGTTATCTCTTGGAAAGCTTATGGTCATGGAGGGATCTGCAAGTAAATTGTAATTTCTGTTATATACCCCTGCATTACTTGTATTTTTTGTGTTCATCATGACATTTCCTACCGTTGGATAAGAACCATCCGCATTTCTTGTAAAAAGAGCTGTATAAAAACTGCTGTTTATAAGGGAATTAAAATTTGAAAATACTGTTCGAGTTGATGTTAATAAACCGCAAGCCCCACCTATACTGCTCAATAAAGCTATTTCAGCACCCGAAATAAGACCGGGAGTATCAAAGCGTCCAAAATCACAGGTAGCGGTTATCATAAATGGCAACTTATTGTAATTCGTCCATGAATTAATTGTTGCATCGGTTACAATTCCTTGTTGTGCTAATCCACCAACTCCTCCGTGTCCTACATAATTCCAGATAAGTGTACCTTCTTCAATATCCAGATTAACAGCTTCAACAACAAGTGGTGCAGCCTTACCGGCAGGTGTTGATTCCTGTTGATAGGCATCAATATATATTTTATTAATATTTAACTGTTTATTAGAAGCATATATCTGGCTATATATCGCCTCAGCATTATTCAAATGAAGGTTTGAGTCTCCATCGCAGGCCGAAAGAGTCATTTTATTTCGCCAGTTACCCATGTCTGAAGAAGTATTAACAGAATAAGACATGATTTTTGAAACAACTTCATCACCTTGTTCTGGGGATCTTACGTTTAACCTGCCCACACCGATATTTTCAGTTTCAAAATCAGGATTAGACCCTTCAGTCCAGTTTCCTTCTTGTGGATCGAAAAAAGTAAAAAAATCATCAGAGCAATATGATTGTAAGGGATTCAGGGATTCTCTGGATTCGTATACAGGAACGAATGTTGAATTTAAGTTCAGAATATTTTTATAATCACAAGCTCCATTCCCAAATAATAATAAATATTTCAGGGTTGTTGTTCCTGTACTTGCGTTATATAGCATTCGCGCAAAATCCCTTATGGCTGAAACATCTTGTTTGCCGCTTGAAAATTCATTGTATACCTGATCTGTTGTGACAACCTCGACGTTTAAACCATTATTTGTCTGGCGAAAATTTTGCAATCGTTGCGCTTGACTTAAAAAGGAAGGGTGCGTAACAATAATCATGTCCGGAGTAGATAATCCATGAAGATTTTGATTGGGCGTTTTTTCAATGAATAATGGATTTGCAAAAGCTGAACCTTGTAAAATAATATATTCTTCCGGTGTTGAACCGCTTGTTCCTGAGAATTGAATTGCACCGGAAGCAAAGGTTGTTGACAATGCTGTGATATTTCTCGGATCTGTTATGTCCCAAACCATTTCTGTTCCGTTGCAGTTTCCTATGTTATATTGACTGGTAGACTGTACACTCTTAATGGAACGAAACATTGTTTGCTTATTATATAATTGTAAGGCTTTTTCAAAGTTTACTTCCAGAAAATCAAGATTTCCTATTGAAGTAATAGCACCTCCGTTTAAATAGGTAATAGAAATATTTAAAGTAGAAGTTCCTGCAGCAGGGAACGAATAATTATTCAATATGGGGGTACCTGAAGGGGCATTTTCGGCAGTACTTATGGCCGCTACACTTTGTGAATAAGAAGCACCATTAATAATATAACTAAAGGTTGTTGGTACAGTAGATCTTCCTAAGGCAGATATTGAAACAACTCCTGTTGAACTTGCTCCTGTAATATCAAAGGAATACGTTCTATTTGGATAAAACTGATCGAATTGATCTCCATACCATTCTCGACCTGAACTTATGATGTTGTATAATTCGGGTTCCTGGAAGAGATGTTCATTATAGGTTGTTATTGTTTGTGTAGCACCACTCACCGGTGATTGGGAAGTTATATGTTTTCCTGTATTTTGCCCGTAAGTAAGAAAATAGAAATTCTGAGTGGAGTATAAATCTAATTGGTGTGAATAGGGCGGATTGGCTGTACTATTTCCATTATATTGCCATATGTTTGGTGATTCTGCATAAAATAATATAAAATCTGAATTGTCGAAAACGGCATTCCCATCATCATAAAAATAGGTCGCCACTTCTGCAAGATCATTAATACGAGACGAATCATTTGCCTGAGGAAGCATTCCCCCTCCATTTCCAAATATCTGTACCGTTTTTGGATCAATAGAACCGGGTGAAATGCCAATGCTGGTTAAATAAGCAGCATCAATTCTATAAATTCCGCTTTGGGAAACACCTAACTTAAACCATTCTCCCTGCGATAAAACCGAAGATCCTGTTGCAGTTGTTCTTGCTGATGATGTGGAGTAATTTGGTTTGTTTAATTGACTGGCGGATGTGCTACTGTATGATACGTTGTACGATAGAGTAATGGAAGAAACTCTGCTAAGTCCGCTATTCGTTGTTTGTCTTAAAATGGGTATATATAATTGCGTAGAGACAACATCATTGTACAAGTATACGGATGAAATTGAATTCTCCTGAGTTATTTTCAATTTATTCAAAAAGGCTGTTGAAGCAGAATCCGGAGACATATAGGATACAGATGTTTCTTTTATGTTTGTCAGGTATCCCGGAATGGTTAATTGATATACTAGCGTACCGCTGCCTGTTACAAACGCATTTTTTGCTGCTGGAACAGTAAGATAACTACCATTGGGAATCTGAACAGTAAAAAAAGATCCTGTCCATTGAATATTGATCTCTATAGATGATTGAGCCAGCGTTGCAATAATGCTGGTAATAAAAAATGCAAAAGAAAGTAATAGCGATTTTAAAAACGTCATTTGCAATATTAATTAGTGAACTGAAAACGTATACGCACGTATTTTAGTGTTTATCTTTTCCTGGCGTCAACAAATAATTATTCAATAGCTTTTTCAGATTTATTCTGTAATAGAGAGAATAAAACATAAGCAATCATAATGATTGGCACAGATTCTTTGCCCAGGCAAATAACCGAGATTAATGCAGTTATTGCTAAAAGAAAACGATATTGATTTTGTCTCCAATTAAAGCTTTTGAATTTCAACGCCATAAGTGGGATTTCTGAAATTAGCAGATAGGACATAATAATACAATAGCCCACAATAAATACATTATTCTGTACTAAACTATACAGAAATGAATCCGGATCAAGAGCAATTAAATTGAAGGAGGCAACGATCAGGGCATTTGTTGGCGTTGGAACACCATAAAAACGATCTCCCTGACGTGTGTCCAGATTAAATTTAGCTAGTCTCAGAGCAGAAAACATAGCAGGAATTGTTCCTGCAAATAGTACATAACTAAAAACAGGAGCATCAAATAAGTTGAAAGAAGAAATCTGGGAATAACCAATATGACTGCTATTTGACGCGATCATGAACGTAAGCATAATACCTGGAAGCACTCCAAAACTTACAACATCAGCAAGGGAATCAAGTTCTTTTCCAATTGGTGAGGAAACATGTAATAACCGAGCAACAAATCCATCCAAAAAATCAACAATTAAAGCACCAATAATGCAATAAGATGCTTCGGCAACTCTTCCGTTACAGATTAATAATATCCCCCAGAATCCGAAAGCAAGATTCAAACAGGTAAGTGCATTTGGAATATGTTTTTTTATCATAATTATAAAGCACAGTATGGATTATGGAGTTTTTCTGATTGAATAGTAGTTACCGGTCCATGACCAGGATAAACTATAGTTGCAGGGTCCAGAGTAAAAAGCTTTTGTTGTATACTATTAATTAACGTATTAAAGTTTCCTCCTGGTAAATCAGATCTTCCTATGCTATTTCTGAAAAGAACGTCTCCCGAAATACACACTTTTGCTTCTTTATTGATAAAAGCAATGTGTCCAGGGGCATGCCCCGGAACAAACCAGACCTCGAAAGTCATAGTACCCACACGAATTATGTCTCCTTCTTTTAATAAATGATCAGGCTGCGCAGGTGTATATCTGTTAAACCCATAATTAGGTGCATATACACTTACAGACTGCAAAGTAGGCAAGTCTAAATGAAATATATGGAACGGAACTTTATACGTTTCTTTTACAAAATAATTGCCTAAAACATGATCTACATGTCCGTGTGTATTGACAAGCAGTTTTACATGTAAGTTCTTCTTTGCGATATGATTTTTTAACTCTAGTTGTTCATCAGCTTCGTAACACCCCGGGTCTACAATCAGGCAATCGCCATTATCGTCATACACAACATAGGTGTTTTCCTGAAGAGGATTAAATGTTAACGTATCTATATGTATCATTCAATTAAATATATGAACAAAAATGGCTTAAAATGGATAAATAATCAAAAGAAGCGGATTAATTTAGAGGAATGAAATATGATGTAGAGTATATTATTGTCGGACAGGGTATAGGAGGATCGACTTTGGCGCAATATATGATAAACCAAGGTTGTTCTGTAGTTGTATTTGGCAGTCCGGCGCATAAAAGAACATCTGAAGTGGCTGCGGGATTATTTAATCCGATTACAGGAAAAAAAATGGTGCTTACATGGAATGCAGAAATATTATTTCCACTTCTTCATGCATTTTATAAAAAATCTGAAAAAATATTCGGTCTGAATTTTTTTCATCCCAAACCAATTTACAGACCTTTTTCCGATATTCAGTCCCAAAATGATTTTTGGGGAAAGTCGGATAAAAATATAGATACCTTTGCTATTGCAGAAACAGATCATTCCTATTACGAACCCTATATTCACAATGAATATGGCGGAATTATAACCAGATATTCAGGGTATTTGGATGTAAATATGTATTTGAATGCAGTTAAAACACTTTTATCTGATCAAAATCGTTACTTGGAAGAAGTTTTTGATTATGAACAATTGATAATCGAGAAAGAAGGCGTTCGCTATAAAGGTTTAACAGCTGGAAAAGTTATCTTTGCTGAAGGGTATCATAATACATGCAATCCTTATTTTAACTGGTTACCTGTGCAAGGAATGAAAGGGGATGTTTTAACCGTTCAAATACAAGATTATCCTCTAAAAGAAGTCGTTAACAAACACTACTTTATAATTCCTTTACAGAATGGTACGTTTAAAATAGGCTCTTCATACATACGAAATTTTGACGATGATCGGCCTACAGAAATGGGTTTAAAAGAGATTACGGAGGGTGCGACCAAAATTCTGAAAAAGCCATTCCGTGTTTTAGAGCAACAGGCAGGAATTCGTCCGGTTGTTTCCGATCATAGACCAATAGTTGGAGCTCATCCGGAATATCCTTCCTTGCTTGTATTGAATGGATTAGGAACAAAGGGGGTTTCATTAGCTCCTTTTGCGGCAAAAGCATTAACAGACTTTCTGAAAGGCGGGCAAGAAATTGAACAATCTGTATCAGTGAACCGATTTTATTATTTATATTTCAAACAAAAAAGAATTCTTATATAATGCAAAGTACCGCCAAAGGTATTGTTACCATCTTAATACTATTTTTTCTGCTGAACGCTGTTTCGTCTTTTGCCCAGACGTCACAGGATCAGTTTGGAAAAAACAGGATTCAATACAAAAAATTCAACTGGAAATACATCACTACCGAAAACTTCGATATCTATTATTATTTTGAAGGGGAGTCTCTGGCACCTATAGTTGCCACGCATGCAGAGGCAATTCGACGGAAATTGGAAAGAAGTCTGGGTTATTCAAGCTTGAATAAAACCAAGATTTTAATTTATAATTCAATTGCTGACCAGCAGCAAAGTAACGTTGGTCTTCAGCAAGGACCGACAGTAGGCGGTTCAACAAATCTTGTGAAAGCAAATGTTGAAGTTGCTTTTACAGGAGATCTTACCAAGTTTAGAGAAGAGATCACGTTTAATATTGCACGAACATGGATAAATGTGATTTTATACGGTGGGTCATTTAAGGAGGTATTGCAAAGTTCCTATTTGTTATCCTTGCCGGATTGGTATGTAAAAGGGGCTGCCCGATATACAGCTTCAGGCTGGAGTCGTGAAATGGATAATTATATGAGAGACCTGGCTGTTAGTGGTAAAATCAGAAATCCATCATCGTATTCAGGTCAGGAAGCAGAATGGATTGGACAATCTATTTGGCATTATATATCACAGAAATATGGTCAGGATATGTTTACCAATATTATTCAGATATCGCGAATGTATAGAAGTGATAGAGCATCCATTGAAGCTGTTACAGGAATATATTTCCAGAATTTTATCAATAATTGGAAAGAGTATTATTTTGGAAAAACAGTACAATTAAACGGCGCTGAATTATACGGGAAGACATATAAACCAATAAATGGAAAGAATTTAAAAGGGAATGATCTTTCAACTGTAGTGCTCAGTAAAGATGGCCGTTATCTGGCTTACACTTCAAACAATAAAGGAAAATACAGTGTCTTTGTAAAAGACCTTCAAACGGGGAAAAAGAGCGAGGTATATAGTGGTGGATTTGTTTTAAATGATCAGACCCCTATTCTTAGAAATCCACTATTGGCCTGGCAAAATGAAACAAATCTTGCTTTTATAATTTATAAAAAAGGTAAAATTGTTTACAGGACGTTTGACATAAAAACGGGTAAAATTAAACATAGAATTATAGATGTGTTTCATCAGATTAATAGTTTTTCATTTAATCAGGATGGTAAATATATTGCCTTTAGTGCAGATGAAAGCGGACAGTCGGATATCTGGTTATATGATATTGAACGCGCAAAATATTTTCAGATTACAAAGGATGAATATGATGATCAAACTCCGAGATTTGGTCCTGGCAATTCCGTTATATTCTCCTCAAACCGGTCAGATGATACCTTAACAGTAACACGATTTGAATCGGCAAATAACTATTCATTGTTTATTTATAAGCCAGGAAGTAAAGTCCTGAAACGTATACCTGCTCAATCATGTAACTATAGCAATCCTTCTTTTTATGATGTCAATACAATTTTATATCTAAGTGATGATAATGGTGTACTTAACTTATACAAACAAGATCTGATCACAGGCAACGCAGCTGCTCTTACAAATAGCGTTACAGATATATCGGAGTATGATCTGAATCCATCAAAACATTATTTTTCAATCATAACAAGATCAGATGGAAAGGAACATGTGTTTCTTGATACATTATTTTCAATTCAAAAAACAATAGCGGTATTAGGCAATACAGAGCAATCTTTAAGTGCCAAGAAAAAAGCAATACCATCCGAAAAACCAAAAACGCCAAGTAACCTTGTCATTATTACTAAAAAGAAACCTGAAGAAAATATAGATCTGGACAAAGTCTATTTTGAATCGGATACAACATTGAAGGTGCCCGTTAAAAAAAGTGCAGTTCCTGTTTCAAAACAAATGCAGTTAGCAAAACGAAATGTTATAGCATTCAATGGTCCATACGATTATAAAAATTTATTTGGAACAGATAAAGTTTCAACAACACTTCAGGTAGATCCATTGCGAGGATTTGGACTTCTTTTGGAATCAGGCATGTCTGATATGATGGCCAATCATAGAGTTAATATGGGGATGTTTGGATTATCAGATTTTAAGAGTAGCAGTTTTTTCGGAGAATACAATTATCTTAAAAACAGGGTTGATTTGGGTGCAAGGTTTGATAGGAGCACGTATTTTGCAAGTGGTGGATCCGCCAATCAACGTTATGCAACAAATAGATTTGCGGTATCGGCTTCTTATCCCTTATCCGTATACAGCCGTATTAGTGTTACACCTTTTTTATTAACGAACCGTTATTCTGACCTCACCGATTATACCTACATTATCAATGTACAAGATGTTGTCAGGACATATCTTGGCACGAAGTTCGAATTTGTATATGACAATACAACAACGTCCGGCATGAATATGATGGAGGGGACCCGCGCAAAAATCCTTCTTGACATAAACAAAAATACTCAGACCGCTACTCAGAATTTTAATAGAATTAATATAGATGTACGGCACTACCAAAAAATTCATAAAGGGATCATATTAGCTCTTCGCGGTTCATATGGTAGATTTTTTGGAGAGGCTCCTAAAAATTTTATTTTTGGGGGTATGGACAACTGGTTGTTTAATTCAACGGGCACCGGTGGGGTAACCAATCCTCTGGCATTAACACCAGGTACTAATAACAGCGATATTATGATGGATAAATTTGTAACCAATGTGAGAGGTTTCAAATACAATACTCAGTCAGGTCAAAGTTATTTTTTATTCAATGCAGAATTAAGAGTACCTATTATAAAATACTTATACGGAGGGTCTGTTTCATCTGCTTTATTGCGGAATTTTCAATTAATTGCTTTTTCAGATATAGGCGCATCATGGGATGGAGTTAGTCCATTTTCATCTAAAAACACATTGAATACAAATATTATATATGGAGGTCAAACTCCAACAGGAACAACATTTACAGCAACTGTTACCAACTATAGAAATCCATTTTTATACGGCTATGGAGTTGGTGCAAGAACGTTTCTTTTGGGATATTATATTAAATATGATATTGGGTGGGGCATTAAAGATGGTCAATCATTAAGTCCGGTTTCTTACATTACTTTTGGATATGATTTTTAAATGATGAAATCAAATGAAAGCAAAAATTATTGGCGGAATTATTCTGCTCTTTGTATTGATTGCAGTTTTATTGTATGTAACAAATAAAACATATACCTATAAAACCCTCTGGTATAATCTGCCTGGAATTTATGATAAGGACATTTTTGAAAGCAGGATTATTAAAAAATCGGAACATCCTGTTGAATGGTTTATTTCAAAGCAATACAATAAAAGACCTATCTCTGAAAAACTGAAAAATATACTGGAAGATACAAAAACTACAGCTTTTCTGATCATTCATGACGACTCCGTTAGCATCGAAAAATATTGGGATTCAACAACAGATTCAACATTAAGTAATTCTTTTTCTGTCGCTAAAAGTTTTGTTAATGCTCTTGTTGGAAGAGCATTGAAACTTGGATATATTAATAATATTGATCAAAAAGTGGGAGATTTTTTACCCCAGTTCAAAAATGGTGAGAAAGATAAAATTACACTGCGTCATTTATTAACGATGAGTTCAGGACTTGACTGGGATGAAAAATATAACAGCCTGTGGAGTCCTACAACAGAAGCATATTATGGGACGGATATCCGGAAACAAATACTTGAACTTTCCTGTAAAAAAGCACCAGGTGTATATTTTGAATACAAAGGTTGTGATACTGAATTGTTGGCAATGGTTCTGGAGCAAGCAACAGGAATGACTCTTTCAGCTTTTTTTCAAAAGGAATTATGGGAACCACTAGGTGCAACAACAGATGCTTACTGGAGTTTAGACCATAAAGATGGGATGGAAAAAGCTTATTGCTGTATTTACAGCAATGCCCGGGATTTCGCTCGATTGGCGGAATTGTATATACACCACGGAAATTGGAATGGAGTTCAATTAATTGATTCATCTTTTGTTAACAATTCCATAACACCATCTTATCTAATAGATCCGGAAACAGGTCTGAAAACAGATTTTTATGGATACCAATGGTGGATTATTCCAGAATATAAAGGGTATAAAGTCTTTTATATGAGAGGAATTCTAGGGCAATATGTCATCGCTATACCAGCACTGAACACTGTTATTGTTAGGCTTGGCCATTCCCGGGGAGAAAAAGTTCAGATGCATTATTCAGAAACGTATGCAATGATTGATGAAGCTATCTACACATACGCAAATATTAAATAATAAAAAAGGGTTCAGAATTAGTATATATACCTAGTTTCTGATTCAAATATAGATTGTATATTTGAATCAGAAACTGATTCTGACAGAAAACCATAGCAGAAACAGTTTTCTTTGGGGAATTGAAATTATTAGTAATTGTTTAGAAAGGTTTTTTAATGAACCAGAATTGCCTTCATAGTTTAATATTTTGTAGATAATTTATTGATGTATGAAGTCTTTGCGAATCTGCAAATACTGATAATTTTTAAAAGCTGTTAATTATGTTTAGGTACTCCAAATTAATTTCTATAAAATAAATCATCATTAATATATTTCGAAATCTATGATTTTAAGAATCACGAACTACCAATCACGAATTACATATTTTTGTCTTTTGAATTTAGTACTCCTTGTGTTTGTCTCTTGTGGTCACAGAAGCAGTGATTCAGAAATTACAAATTATCTGATTCATGGAGATACAATTGTTATACCGGATAATTCAAACATTAAAGAAAAACTTAAACTATATACATTGAAGGAAGAATCCTTTAGTCCCCAAATGATTACTGCAGGGATCGTAAAAGCTATTCCTAATTATTACGCAGAAATAGCACCACCATTTGCCGGAAGGATTACCAAAGTATATTTGAAACTTGGAATGAAGACTGAAGCAGGAACACCATTATTCGAAATGACATCTCCTGATTTTATTGATGCGCAAAAATATTATTTTCAGGCAAAATCTGAATTGGAATCAGCTGATCTTAATTTAAAGCGTCAGCAGGATTTACAAAGCAATGGAGTAGGGGCACTAAGAAACCTGGAAGAAGCAAAAACCAGATATGATGTTCAGAAAAAGGAATATGAAAATGCAGTAGCCAGTTTAAAAATATTCAATGTTAACGTAGACAAACTGGTTTTTGGTCAGCCATTAGTAATAACTTCTCCAATTGCCGGAGAGGTTATTACTAATGATATTGTATTGGGTAATTACCTAAAAACAGATGATGCCCCACGTGCAAAAGTTGCCGAACTGAGTAAGGTCTGGGTTGTCGGCCAGGTGAAAGAAAAGGATTTACGTTTTATTCATGAATTGGATGGCGCCGAGGTTCAGATAGCAGCATTTCCGGAAAGAAAAATAGTTGGTAAAATATACCATGTAAATGAAATAGTCGATGAAGTTACCCGTAGTGTCCAAATACTTATTGAATGTGATAACAAAGAACGTGATATGAAGCCGGGTATGTACGTAACGGTGAATTTTATTGATATTCCTAAGAATGTTTTCTTTGTGCCAGCCAAGGCAGTTTTACAAATGAATGATAACAGCTTTGTATTTATTCAAACCAAAGCCGGGGAATATGTTAGAAGAAAAGTAGTAACCGGGCCTACAGATAACGGAAGAGTTATGATAACTGCCGGATTAAATACGAGTGATATAATCGTTAGTGAAGGTGGTTTTTACTTGCTTGAATTGAAATAAATTATCGTTAAAGAAGGCCGGGAAAAGGAAAATGAAAGAAATTATTAGTTCCGCAATACAGAAACGCTGGCTTATGCTGGCATTGTTCATTCTGTTAGGCATATTTGGGTATTTCTCTTGGACAGAGCTTTCCATTGAAGCATATCCGGACATTGCAGATGTTACTTCTCAGGTTGTGACTCAGGTACCAGGTTTGGCAGCAGAAGAAGTTGAACAGCAAATAACCATTCCCATCGAACGTTCACTGAATGGTATGCCGGGTTTGCACGTGATGCGAAGTAAAAGCACATTTGGCTTATCCATGATTACTCTCGTATTTAATGATGGAATTGATGATTACTTTGCCAGAACCCGTATACAGGAGCGTTTGAATCAACTTACATTACCTTTTGGTGCGACGCCTGGCCTAGATCCTTTAACTTCTCCAATCGGAGAAATATACCGGTATATAATAGAAAGTAAATCACATGATCTTCGGGAATTAACCGACCTTCAAAATTGGGTAATCATTCCCAAAATCAAACAGGTTTCAGGAATTGCGGATGTTGCCAACTTTGGAGGAATTACAACACAATATCAAGTTGAATTGGACCCCCGTAAACTGGAGCAATATAATTTAAGTTTAGATGAGGTTGTTCAAACTATTGAGAAGAATAATGCGAATTCAGGAGGTAGTATTCTGAATCGTGGGGATCTGGGTTATGTCGTTCGTGGGATAGGCTTGGTTAAAAACCTGGATGATATTGGAAGAATTGTAGTCAAATCAAATAATGGTGTTCCTATTTTACTGAACGATATCGGTAAACTGAAATACGGTAACCTGGAGCGAAAAGGAATTCTTGGCTTTACGGATCGCAAACGTGATTATAGTGAAAGCATTGAAGGTATTGTGTTGTTATTGAAAAAAGAAAATCCATCTATTGTATTGGCTGGAGTTACGCAGGCAGTTGAGGAGCTCAATAATGGAATATTGCCTGAAGGAGTTAAAATTCATGTTTTTCTGGATCGTACAGAATTAGTTAAAACAACACTACATACGGTATCACATACTTTGCTGGAAGGTATGACCTTGGTAGTTATTGTTTTGATTGTGTTTCTTGGAAGTTGGCGCGGTGCGTTGCTGGTTGCTATTACGATACCACTGGCATTGCTTATTGCATTTATATTAATGAAGATCACCAATATACCTGCGAATCTTCTGTCATTGGGTGCAATTGATTTTGGGATTATTGTGGATGGTGCAATTGTAATGATGGAAACCATTCTGAAAAAACGGGAAGAGAGCCCTCTGGAAGAACTGCAGGAAAAGTCAATTGCTGATAGAGCTGCTGAAGTAGCCAGACCAATATTTTTTGCAACGATTATAATTATCACTGCCTATCTGCCATTATTTGCTTTTGAACGGGTAGAGAAAAAACTTTTTACCCCAATGGCGTTTACGGTAGGCTATGCTTTGTTTGGAGCCTTGTGTGTAGCCTTATTGCTTATTCCGGGTCTGGCATACATTACATATCGCAAGCCACAGAAAATGTATCACAATAAATGGCTAGAGAAATTGACATCGATTTATCATAATCAGATGGTTAAAATTATGCAGGGACCTAAAAAAGTGTTTATACCGTTAGGTATAACGTTTTCTGCTGCCATGGTTCTTAGTGTAATGGTTGGTAAGGACTTTCTGCCTCCGCTGGATGAAGGATCTATATGGTTGCAGGTTACACTTCCTCCGGGATTAACCCTTGAAAAATCAAAAGAACTAAGTGATACGTTACGTCACAGAACCATGCAGTATGGAGAGGTTACATATATGATGATTCAAGCTGGTCGTAATGATGATGGAACGGATCCCTGGACCGCTTCACATTATGAATGTTCCATCGGAATAAAACCATATGATGAATGGCCTAAAGGAAAAACAAAATACGACCTGATTCATGAACTGGCCATTGAATATGCAGAAATACCCGGGTATACAGTAGGTTTTTCTCAACCTATGATTGACGGAGTTATGGATAAAATTTCTGGAGCCCATAGTGAGTTGGTCGTTAAAGTTTATGGCGATGATTTTAAAGAAACCAGAAGAATTGCGGAAGATATTGCCAGAACATTGAAAACAATTAAAGGTGCTGTAGATATAGCTATTGATCAGGAACCACCCCTTCCTCAGCTGCAGATTCATGCCAGTAGGGAAAAAATTGCACAATATGGATTAAATGTATCGGATGTGTCTGACTTGATTGAAATCGCAATTGGAGGTAAGGCAATATCTCAAGTGTTTATGGGTAATAAAGTATACGATATTATTTGCCGTTACAATGAGGCTTCAAGAAATACTCCGGAAAAAATCGGTAACCTGATGCTCACTAATAACGAAGGGGCCAAGATACCATTATCTCAGGTTGCAGATATTTCACTAAGTACGGGGGAAAGTACCATTACAAGGGAAATGAATAAACGTCACTTAACTGTTAAACTTAACATGCGTGGCACGGATTTGTCTACCTTACTTAGTACCGCACAGCCTAAAATTGAACAGGATATAAAATACGATCATGATAAATATACGATCAAATGGGGTGGTCAATTTGAAAACCAGAACAGAGCCTATGCCAGATTAGTGATTGTAGTTCCTTTAGCGTTGTGTATAATGTTTTTGCTATTATATGGTTCCTTTGGTAAGTTCCGTCAGGCAGCACTTATATTGTCCATTGTTCCTTTAGCTTTATTTGGAGGAATGCTTGCATTGAATGTGCGTGGAATGACACTAAACGTTTCTTCCTCCGTTGGTTTCATTGCTCTATTTGGAGTGGCTATGCAGAATGGTTTAATCATGGTTTCTCATATAAATGAATTGAGAAAGAAAGGTCTGCAATTAAAAGATGCTGTTATTGAAGGAGCTCAACATCGTTTTAGACCAGTATTGATGACGGCAACAGTAGCTGTTCTAGGATTATTACCTGCTTCATTAGCAACTGGGATTGGTTCGGATGTACAACGTCCGCTGGCAACCGTAATTGTATATGGACTTCTTTTTTCAACAGGGCTTACGCTATATGCTTTACCAGCATTGTATTATTTGTTTGAAAAACAATGGGGTAAAGACGAGTTGATTTCTGAGCAATAATTTCAGGAGATATTCATTACATTTTAAACAAGAATTATAAATGCTGATTTCTAATATGAAAAATAAATGGAACAGGAATGCCAGTTTAGAATTACGGAATTCTTGTTGCGTTATTCTTTTAATTCTATGCGCATACTTTTTTTCAGGTACGTATCTTCAGGCGCAAATTGATACTTCATTTAGTCGCACTAAAGTTACGTATACCGATTATCTATCAATGGTAGGGCAAAAGAACTTAAACTATGCAGCAGAAAAGTTTAACGTGAACCTGGCAGATGCAAATATTGAAAATGCGAAAGTTTTTCCGGATCCTGTAATTGGATTTGGTTGGTTTGATAATGGAATGCGAAGAATGGGAATGGGCTATGGATTTAATAGTCGGCTGGAAACAACACTTGAAATGGGAGGTAAGCGCCGCTCGCGAATTGATTTGGCAAATAGTGAAAAGGAATTGACAAATTATTTATTGTTGAATTATTTCAGAAATCTTAGAGCCGATGCGACATTGTTTTATTTGACAGCTTTGAAAAATGAATCGTTGCTTGATGTGATATTTAGTTCTTATCAAACAATGCATAGACTTGCAACATCAGACAGTATTCGTTATAAACTGGGTAGCATTACAGAAATTGACGCTCGTCAAAGTAATGTGGAAGCTGGCTTTATGTTGAACAATGTGTTTCAAAGTGAAGTTGTATGGAAAATGAGCATGATCGATTTAGGCTCATTAATTAGCAAAACGACTCTGGATACATTGATTTATCCAACGGGTGATTTTACAAAATTCGATCGTGATTTTACCTTAAGTCAATTGATCGTTGAAGCGCAGAATAATCGTGCTGACTTATTAGCTGCTTTACAAAATCGTGATATTTCTGATAAAATGGTTAAGCTGGCACGTGCAAACCGAATTTTAGATTTGGATTTATATTCCGGGGTTACCTATGCTTCTTATGATTATAATATTGTAGCACCTACACCTTCTTTTACTCAGGTAAATGCTGGCTTGAGTATTCCGTTGAAATTCTCAAACAAATATGCCGGTGATTTGAAAATGGCTCATTATAGCGGTATGCAGGCTGATGCAATGTACCGTCAGATTGAAATACAAATTCAAAATGAAGTAGCACAAGCTTATTATAATTATCTGGCAGTCGAAAAACAGGTTCAACAATTTAATAATGGACTTTTAAATGGTGCTCAAAAAGTTCTGGAAGGTAAAATATATAGTTATAAACGTGGTGAAACAACCTTGCTGGAAGTATTGAATGCACAACGTACCTATAATGATGTACATCAGGCATATCATGAAACCTTGTACAATTATGCAGCCGCATTAGTTGAACTGGAGAGAGCTGCAGGAATTTGGGATATTAACTTCTGATCTGAGATTAAAGAACATTAAAAAAATGAAAAACATATATATAATCAATTTCAGAAATAAAATCTTTAACAGAGCATTCTGCAAATTATTCATTTGTTCAATAATAGTATCTTTTGCTTGTAATAGTTTATTGGCACAACAAAGTAGTACTGTTACAAAGCTTAAAATGAAAGACAGGGATACGAATCTATATATCAATGCAAGGACATCCTTTGGAATTATAGCAGGTTTTACACAGGCGAGTATTTATGGCCATCAGATTGATAGTCTTTCATCCAATGGTAAATCAAAACCAATTCCAGGATTTCATGTCGGAATTACAGCCAATTCAATGATCAGTAAATATTTTTGGCTCAAGCATGCATTAATTTTTACACAGAAAGGTGCAGGAATTACGTTGAGTGATGCTAATAACGGGACATATAACACAACACTCAGAACAGACTATCTTGATTTATTTCCTATTAGTCCTGCTTTTCATTACAAAGGATTTCAAATTTACGCTGGTCCATATATAGGGGTATTACTTGGGGCAAATCTAAGGGAAAAGAATGCTAACGGAACATTTGAAAATAACACAAGTATTTACGGAAGTGGATATAATAATCAAGGAGGTTCAAAGTATCTGCAAAAATTTGATTACGGGTTTAATGTAGGTCTTGAATACGAATTTAAATGCGGATTTAATGTAGGTATGCGGTATACCAGAGGTTATGCTGAATTGTTTGATTGGGCTCAATCTCTAACATTACCAACGTACGGTGGTACCGGTACGACCAAGATTAATATATACTCTCAGTATGTTAATGTTTCCGTAGGTTACAGTTTTATGAAAGGATATCGTTCAAATAAAAAGAATAGGGCGAAGCACTAAAATATATTTACCCAAAAATCATAAATATAAAAAGGCATTTCTCAAACTTAGAGCAATGCCTTTTTATATTTTAGTAATTGATGTTGTCAATTAAATTCAACTATTGCTCTTTTCCTCCACCTGCAATAGAATCTCTCATACCAGTATCAGCCTGTATATTTTTCATTTTATAGTAATCCATTATTCCAAGGTTGCCACTTCTGAAGGCTTCGGCAATGGATTTAGGGATCTCAGCTTCAGCCTCAATAACTTTTGCTCTTGCTTCCTGTGCTTTTGCTTTCATCTCTTGCTCATTCGCTACGGCCATTGCTCTGCGCTCTTCGGCTTTTGCTTCTGCCACTTTTAAATCGGCATTTGCCTGATCAATCTGCAACTTAGCACCAATATTCGCACCTACATCTATATCGGCAATATCAATAGAAAGTATCTCAAAAGCTGTTCCTGCATCCAATCCTTTTGACAGAACAAGTTTGGAAATCTTGTCTGGATTTTCCAATACTTCTTTGTGTGATCTGGAAGAACCAATAGAGGTTACAATACCTTCACCTACTCGGGCAAGTATCGTTTCTTCTCCGGCACCACCTACTAACTGTGCAATATTGGCACGAAGTGTAACACGTGCTTTTGCAATCAACTGAATCCCATCCTGTGCAACGGCCGCAACATTTGGCGTATTAATTACTTGTGGATTTACAGATGTTTGAACGGCTTCAAATACATCGCGGCCAGCTAAATCAATCGCTGTAGCTTGTTTAAATGTTAAAGCAATATTTGCTTTGTCAGCTGAAATCAATGCCTTAATAACATTCGGGACATTTCCGCCAGCCAGGAAGTGTGTTTCAAGATCGTTTGCGGTTAATGCAATGCCTGCCTTTGTGGCCGTTACAAGAGACTCAACAATAACTCTAGGCGGCACACGACGAATACGCATAAAGATCAGCTGAGGAAGGCCAATACGTACTCCGGAGAATACAGCCATGATCCATAAGTTGAATGGAACAAAATACATCAGAAAGAAAAATCCAATGACGATTACAAAGACGATAATTAAAAGTTGCATATAACTACGATTCTAAAGGTTCAACAATAATTTTTGATTGTTTAATTTGAATGATGCGAATAGGCGTATTTTCAGCTACATAACGACCCAATGTTTGCACTTCATATTCTTTGTCCTGAATCAAGGCTTTTCCGACAGGCCTTAAGGCGGAACTTGTAATGCCAGTTTCTCCTAAATGAAGCAAGTCCAGTTTGTGCTCATTAACCCGTCCGTCAATTGTTTCCTTTAAAGCCAAACTCGACCAAACATTAAAACGAATTAGGGCAAAGAAAACAATTGCAATGAAAATAACCGTCGAGATAAGTGCAATATTCCCGGCATAGGTTCCTGCATCTAGATATATTTTTCCAATCCCTGCTAAACAAAACCCAGCACCTACAAAGCCTACTACTGTTGTTCCCGGAATAAATATTATTTCAGCAATGATTAAGAGAATACCAACAAGTATGATAATGATAGCAACGTTCATATTCTAAAGATACAATTTATAATGTCCGGAAATGTTAAGAAATTATATTCATTGTAAATTCAGCAGCAATGGAATAATCCGCAAACATATTAATTAGTAAGCCCTGGCAAACAACACCCTTCCTTTGGACGGTTTTCCAGTTACCATACATACTCCAGCTTCTGTTTTAATATCAAGAGGAATACAGCGTATGGTTGCTTTAGTTTCTTCTTTAATACGTTCTTCCGTTTCAGGAGTACCATCCCAATGCGCTAATATGAACCCACCTGTATCATCAAGCATTTTTTTGAATGTCTCGTAATCATCGGCTGAATAGGTATTTGTTTCGCGAAAGGTAAAAGCTTTTTTATAAATATTTTCCTGAATATCCTTCAACAGATTTTCAATGCGATCAGCAAGTCCTTCCTGAGGAACAGTTGTTTTTTCTTTGGTATCTCTGCGGGCTAATTCAACAGTGTTGTTCTCCACATCTCTTGGTCCAATGGCTATTCTTAGAGGTACACCTTTTAATTCATATTCAGCGAATTTAAAGCCTGGAGAATATTTGTCACTGTGATCAAACTTTACACTGATATCTTTTGCTTTTAATGCTTTAATGATCGGAGATAATTTCTCTTCAATTAAATTCAATTGATCTTCATTTTTGAAAATAGGAACGATAACGACTTGTATAGGAGCAAGCAATGGTGGTAAAACCAAACCCTCATCATCTGAATGTGCCATGATTAATGCACCCATCAAACGGGTACTGACACCCCATGATGTTCCCCAGACATAATCCAAGCCACCTTCTTTAGCGGCAAATTTCACATCAAATGCTTTTGCAAAATTCTGTCCCAGGAAATGGGATGTTCCAGCTTGTAATGCTTTGCCATCCTGCATAAGTGCTTCAATACAATATGTTTCTTCAGCACCGGCAAAACGCTCATTGGCAGATTTCACCCCGCGATATACTGGCAGGGCCATATATTGCTGGGCAAAAAGAGAATAGATATTAAGCATTTGTTCCGTTTCGGCAATAGCTTCCTGGCGTGTTGCATGGGCTGTATGTCCTTCTTGCCATAGGAACTCCGTCGTTCTTAAAAATAAGCGTGTGCGCATTTCCCATCGCACAACATTTGCCCATTGATTAATAAGCAAGGGTAAATCCCGGTAAGATTGTATCCACGTTTTATAGGTATTCCAGATTACAGTTTCACTGGTAGGGCGTATAATTAATTCTTCTTCCAGTTTTGCATCCGGATCAACAATAACACCTTTGCCATTTTCGTCATTTTTTAAGCGATAATGCGTTACAACAGCACATTCTTTCGCAAAACCCTCAACGTGTGCGGCTTCTTTGCTCAAATACGATTTTGGAATAAATAGCGGAAAATAGGCATTGCTATGGCCGGTTTCCTTAAACATTTTATCTAATACCGCCTGCATTTTTTCCCAAATGGAATATCCATAGGGTTTAATGATCATACAGCCTCTTATAGGTGAATTTTCTGCTAAATCGGCTCTTTTAACCAATTCATTATACCATAAAGAATAATCTTCGCTGCGTTTTGGTAATCCTTTACTCATTACTGTGTTTAATCAATTTACGAGGGGCAAAGATAGTTTTTTGAATTGTAAATCCCTCTTTCTCTTTTAATCAGAAAAAATAAAAAAATGGCTTAACTTACGTTTCAAAGATGAATTTTAGGTATGATTTATGTGTTATTCAGTGAGCAGATAAAATTCGTAGTCTTTATATCTTTTTAAAACCTATGGGCAGCTTAAGAAATAATTTATGTGTATGTATAATAATCTTAATCCTGGCAGCGGGATGTGCTGGTAATAGAATGGCTTCGACTGTTGAACAGGACGATATGTATTTTACAAAAGCCGATTATAAAAAAATTCAGCAGCCTCAGTATTCTCAGTCACAACAGTTAAGTGACCTTGCTGCACCGGTTGCACCAGGCACAAATCCTACGGTGCATAATTACTCTTCACAAAGTCAAGTAAAAAACGGATCCAATACAGACACTTACGGAAATACGAATAATTCGAATTCAAACAATAATAACTCGAATAATAACAATAATAGATTTAATGGATCCGGAATGAACCCAAACTTGAGCTTTGGGTCAATGATGAGTCCTTATGGTGGAATGGGTTATAGTGGCTTGTCTTTTGGAACTGGTAGCATGGGAAATAGTTATTATTCACCGTACAATAGTTACGGTTATTATCCGGGCAATATGATGGGAATGGGAACTTATGGAGGCATGATGAATCCATATTATAACTATATGTATTCTCCGTACATGTATCAGTCGAACTATATGGGTATGTCTTATCCATTCTATGGTAATTATGGATATTCTCCTTATGGTTACAGTGGTGGATACGGCACGGGTTATTATCCAACGGGAACGACCACATCAGGTTCATCAAGTTCCAGTAGTTATAATACACCTAACTCTACCAGAAATGGCGGTGCCACAAATGGAAATACTAATTCCGGTTACAACACAAATCAGCAGGGACAAGGCGGCTACAATCCCAATGGAGGGGGTAATGGAACTTATTATAATTCCAACAATCAAAATTCCAATAACGGATATACTCCATCCGGTGGAGGAGGAGGCAACTACAATAATAACGGAGGTGCATACAGGACAACCAGCGGTGGAGGGTATTCTCCATCAGGTGGAGGTGGCGGTTATACTCCATCCGGCGGGGGATACTCCCCATCTGGAGGAGGAAGTGGTGGTGGTTATACTCCATCCGGCGGCGGCGGTGGAGGCCGAAGATAAATTGTAATAGTAGTTTTGATTTAATTAGTAGAGGTTTCCAAATTTGTAAAGAGATGTTTCAAATAAATTCAAGACTTATATTATTGGGTCTTTTTTTCATTGTACAAAATTCATTTAGTCAGGTTTATTATCCATTAGTTTCTACCTTTTCACAGCCAGGGGTTTATGGTACAGCCAGAGTTCAGGGTTTAGGCGGTTGTGGTGTAGCCATGGGAGCTGACCTCAGCTGCGCTGCCATGAACCCTGCCGGATTAGGCTTGTATAATAAAAACGATGTAGGTATTTCGATGTCTATTGGCTCTGCTTCAAGTAATACTGCTTATTCTACGGATACCGAAACAGATAATGCACGGACATCAAGAGCGTGGTTTAGTATGCCGAATTTAGGTATTGCTTTTCATCACGATGCAAATAATCCAAATAGCGCTTTCAAAGGAGGAACTTTTGCGATTACATTTAATAAGACAAGCAATTTTCAAAACCAGATTTCTTATTCCGGGGTAGATAATAACCATTCTATGATGGAATATCTTGCCGAACAGTCAAACGGTACTTCTTATTCTAATGTGCAAGCGGATCAACCATATAATGGAACGGTTCAAACATTTCCTGGCTTGGCCTATTATTCTAATTTAATAACATCTAACGGCGTATCATCATATTATACAAATTTCCCCATCACATCTTTTCAAAATCAAGGTACTGCTACTTCAAAAAAAGGTCAATATCAATGGAATTTCGCCTATGGGTTTAACATAAATAACAGGTTATATCTTGGCGCAACTGTTGGTATAGGTGTGCTAAATTATATTCTTCAAACAGATCATAATGAAGTATCAATTCCTACGAGTCAGCCACAGAATCTTATTAATTTTGAATTTCAGCAATATGATCAATCTCAGGCTACTACCATTAATTTAAAATTAGGAGGACAATATAAGGTCTCCGATCGATTCCGGCTTGCTGCTACCATAATGACACCAACATCGTATTCTATTAAAGAAAATTACAGTAATAATCTTAACTCATATTATTATGTTTCTGGAGGAACAAATCAAAATAATTTGAGTCTGGCAACCCAGTATTTCACCTATAAATATGTGGCACCTCCGCGAGTTGAATTAGGGGGTACTTTTTTGTTAAACAGAAGTGGTTTAATAACTGTAGGTGCAGAATATTTGCCATATAAAATGACATATTTTAATAATCCAACTTTTATTTCATCTCCAGGTTTAAGTAGTTTTGATAAGAATAATAACCAGGCAATCCAAAATTATTATAAAAATGTATTTAATATCAAGGGAGGTATTGAATTAAGATCCGGAGTTAATTATTTCCGGGCTGGATGTGCGTATATTCCGAACCCAATGGGAACAACTTCTGAAGGGGATCAATGGATTAAAGGGTATGGAAATCAATGGAATTTTACAGCTGGCTGGGGAATAAGGACTTCCAATTATTATTTCGATATTACGGCGATAAATACCCGAATGAAATCACAATATTCGCCATATAATTTATATAGCGGGGGCAATTCGGTTACGTACGCTCCAATAGCATCAAGTAATACTTCAATTATTCAACTTATTGCCACATTCGGAATTTTGTATTAATTCAAAATAAGCACGTATATTGGGGCTGAATTATATGTAAATTTTAGCTAAATTTATAGGATCTTAACTATTGTATGAAAAGAGTTATCGGTTTCTTTTTCTTCGTGCTGGCTTCCCTAAGTAGCATCGCTTCTAATGGTTCCAGTACATTAAAGGTTGGGGATAAAGCACCTGATTTTAGCATTCAGGATCCTAATGGCAAAACAATTACTTTATCTTCTCTTAAAGGAAGAATTGTTCTGATTGATTTTTGGTCTTCATCCTGTTTGCCATGCAGAATGGCTCATCCCGATTTATTACAAGTATATAATACATACAAAGGACATGGTTTTGATATATTAAGCATCTCTTTGGATACCAAAAAGGAAGCTTGGGTTAATGCTATTAAAAATGATAAAATTATCTGGCCGCATCATGGTAGTGAGCTTCAGGGATGGGACAGTAAAATAGCCGCTTTATATGGCATTCCTCATTTACCATCTTCCTTTTTATTAGATGAAGCGGGTACTATCATTGCCGTGGATCTGGATGATTATGATCTGGATAAAAAACTGCACTTTCTTTATTTTGAGCAAATTCAATTTTATCCTAGCGAGGCAGTTGGTGAAATACACTTTACCGGAAAAGCTAAGTATGAAGTTATTGACGGAAGAGGCAAAACAATCTTACGTGGAAAGGCTGAAGTGATTGATATTTCAGCACTTGAACCTGGTGAGTATACATTGAAGTACGAGGATAAAACAGAAGAATTTACAAAAAGAAAAAACGTTTCACCTCCTGCTACTTTTTATCCTACCCGAGTTGATGATTTGATTACTTTATCAAGAGAATCTGATTATCAGATATATAATCAACGAGGCAAATTGGAAATGAAAGGATTTGGGACAAAAATCGATGTGAAGAAACTTCAGCCTGGGGTATATTATTTGAGTATTGAAGGGACTATTAATAGTTTTTTCAAGAAATAATTTTCTCACTTTTCAACTTTTCATAAATATCTTCAGGGCTTAATGTGTCTTTTGAAAAGACTATTTTGGCTTGATCATAGTAAGGAGAGCGTTCTTTTAGCCTTGCTTCAAGAAAATCTTTTAATTGCTTTGTGTTTTTACCTTTTAATAAAGGCCGGTTTTCTCTTCCCTGACCAAGTAAACGGTTTGTTAATTCATCAATTGACGGTTTTATATAAAGTGTTAGGCCGTGTTTTTTCATCTGATCCATATTATCAAAAAAACATGGTGCCCCTCCACCTGTTGAGATAATCGTATTCTTCAGTTTGAATGTTTTTTGTAAAACATCATGTTCCAGCTCCCGGAAATAATTTTCCCCTTTTATAGAAAACAGTTCCTCTATGCTCATTTTTTCTTTTAAACAGATATCGTCATCCGTATCAAAGAAATCAAAGTTGAGTTTGTGGGCAAGAATTCTACCCAAAGTAGATTTCCCTGATCCCGGTAGTCCTATTAAATAAATAAGCATGAATGGAGGTTATTTCAATCGTACCCTTGGGTCGATCATAGCATAGAATATATCTACAAATATATTGGTAATTATGAAAACAAGCGCCACAAAAATAGTTGCACCCATTACTACAGGGAAGTCTAAGTTTAATACAGCGTTAATCGTCACCGATCCAAGTCCTTTCCATCCAAAAATACTTTCAACAAAGAATGCACCAGCCATAAGTGAGGCAAGCCAGCCTGAAACAGCTGTAATAACAGGATTCAGCGCATTCTTTAAGGCATGTTTCATGATGATTGAAAAATAGCCAAGTCCTTTCGCACGAGCTGTTCGGATATAGTCCTGAGACAGAACTTCGAGCATAGAACTTCTCGTTAATTGTATAATAATTGTCATTGGACTTAATCCCAATGTAATCGTTGGAAGAATCAGGTTTTTAAGTTTCAACACCCGATCACCATAAATATTATTCTCCCATAAACTACCTGATGCATTTAAGCCAGTATAATCTGACAACATATCTCCAAAGATCATAGCCATTAAAGCCCCAAATACAAAGGATGGCATAGAGATTCCTATTACTGAAAATGTAATAATACTATGATCCAGTAAAGAATTCTGTCTTACAGAAGCAAAAATGCCCAAGCTGATACCAACAACGGTTGCAAAAAGCATCGCTGAGAGTGCAAGCCAGAATGTACCTTCAACATTTTCAACAATAATTTCACTCACCAATTTATTACTTTGAAAGGATCGCCTTAAATAAGGTGTTTTCCAAACCATGACATATTTCCCGAAATGAATTAATTCCGAATACGAATATTTGATTTTGTTGGCAGGATCGTTTTGATGAAAGGATATGACTGAAAGGTCATTTATATAATGTAACAATTGTTCGTGAATGGGTAAATCAAGCCCTAATTCTTTTGAAATAGCTTCTCTGGTAGCTACATCTGTTCGTTGTCCTGCCATCATATTTACCGGATCGCCAGGTAAAACGTTAAAAATAAAGAATACGACAACTACAGCGCCTAGCAACACCAGAAAACCATATAAAAACCTTTTAATAAGGAAGTGGACCATGGATCGTTATCGAATTCTAATGAGTGAAAATACAGTTTTTATGCATTTGTTTTCAAAAATGTATTTCTAATATTTTTACGGTTATATCAGTTTTTTGCAAACCCAAGCTTTATGAGACAAAAAACAGAATAATTGATCATATCCTGGTAATTGGCATCAATTCCCTCGGATACTAGTGTTTTACCTGAATTGTCTTCAATTTGTTTCACTCGAAGCAATTTCATTAAAATAATATCTGTTATTGAGCTGACTCTCATGTCTCTCCATGCCTCGCCATAGTCATGATTTTTTTTCAACAATAGCTCAAGGGTATTTTCTGCATGCTTGTCGTATAATTCAGAAACAGTTGCCGCGGGTAATTCCAGTTCATCCTGTGGTGTCATTTCCATTTGAATTAAGGCAATAATGCAATAATTAACGATTCCCATGAATTCGGAAGAAATATCCTCATCCACCAGCATGGTTCCTTTTTCCTGAATGGAGCGTATTCGTTGTGCCTTTATATATATTTGATCGGTGATGGACGGCAATCGGAGAATTCTCCAGGCTGTCCCATAATCTGTTGTTTTATTGATAAATACTTTTTTACAGGTTTCAATAACCTTGCGGTATTCCTGAGTAGTTTGATGCATCTCTATGAATTCGTAACTTGAAACAAAATCAATAATACTTAATAAGTCGAAGTGACAGCGTTTAAAGATACATTTTTTTACACTAAAAAAACATCCAGAACAGGAGGAAGAATCATTGACTGGACTTTTCCCAGAATTATGGCTATTCTGAATTGCACTCCGGATTCATTTTATGATGGAAGTGTAAATCGTTCCGTCAAATCGGCAGTGGAACGCGCGTCCTTGATGATAGCTGAAGGTGCTGAAATTATTGATGTTGGCGGTTATTCTTCCAGACCTGGTGCCGCTGATGTTCCTCTGAAAGAGGAGTTAGAGCGAGTAGTTCCGGTTATTGAAGCTATACGGGAAAATTTTCCGGATATTCTTATTTCCATTGATACGTTTCGTTCAACCGTAGCTTCAAAAGCCATTGAAGCAGGTGCAAATATCATCAACGATATTTCGGGTGGTATGCTTGATCCCGAGATGTTTGCAACTGTAGCTAAGTATCAGGCTCCTTATATTCTTATGCATTCAAAAGGAACCCCTCAAACTATGAACAATCTATCTAACTATGAAGATTTGGTAAGTGATATGCTGGGCTATTTTATTGATCGGATTGAACAGGCAAGAATCGCAGGAATAAAGGATATCATTATTGACCCTGGATTCGGTTTTGCAAAAACCATCGATCAGAATTACGAGTTATTAAAAAAATTAAAAATTTTTACTATTCTGAATCTGCCGGTCTTAGTAGGCGTTTCACGTAAATCCATGATTTATAAAACGCTTGAAAATACTCCTTCAGAGGCGTTGAATGGTACTACTGTATTACATTCAATGGCGCTAATGAGTAATATTCAGATATTACGGGTACATGATATAAAAGAAGCGCGCGAGACTATTCAACTTGTTAAAAGAGTGTTGAATTAAGTTTTTAACATTCTTTGTTCTTTCTCTATCCTTTTTAATTGGTACAATGTTTAAATGCACAGTAATATCTATGAATGTAAAATATTCGTTATTTTTGAAAAGATATTATCCTGCTCTAAAAAATATAATCTGGCATGTTGAAAATTTTTCTTGCTCTTCTGTTATTTCCATGGATATTGGCTTATACCAATGTGATGCAAAATTCTACGGATACATTAACAGGCATTGAGAATAAGCCAGAAAAGCCTTTTGCTGCTGTTGTAAACAATGATATAGAAATGATTCGAATTCCTGCTGGTCGTTTTACCATGGGCAGTCCTGCAACAGAAAAGGATCGTGGTGGAGATGAAGTTCAGCATGAAGTTAACCTTACTGAATTCTATATCAGCAAATATGAGGTTACAGTGGGGCAGTTCAAGGAATTTATTGATGCCTCAGGCTATAAAACAGATGCCGAACAAAATAACGATGCACATAACTGGCGTCACGGTTCAGGTGGTAATGTTTTTGATGTAAACGATTATAATTATCCTGTTATTTATGTAAGCTGGAATGATGCAGTGGCCTATGCTGCCTGGCTTGCAGGTAAAACGGGGAAGCGGTATCAATTGCCTACAGAAGCGCAATGGGAATATGCCGCCCGTGGAGGTCAGAACTATGTGTATGCTGGCAGTGATACATTGGATGTTGTAGGTTGGTATGGTAAGAATAGTGGCTGGAGGTCGCATCCTGTTGGTCAGAAAAGACCAAATGGTTATGGATTGTATGATATGACAGGTAACGTTTGGGAATGGTGTCAGGACTGGTATGCCCCTTATCCTGAAAGTCCTGTTAGCAATCCAACCGGACCTTCAACGGGCACAGAACACGTCATGCGCGGTGGTTCATGGTTCAATGAGCTTCGGGATAGCCGTGTTGCTTTCAGAGATTTCAATATTCCGGCACGCAGATATTATTTTATTGGTTTTCGTGTAGCACTTCTTCCATAAATTAAATGGATTTTTTCATAAGTGATTAAATATCAATCTTAGTCGGGCAATCTAGTTTTTCTTATTGAGCTTTAGTTGAATGAGATAAAGGTGATAAAGAGTTTCAAAAAACAGGTAATTACAACCAATTTTATACAATTTTTCGTCTACATTTGTATTAAATGAATTTCCTCTTCCACATATTCTTTCTCAATGTTTCCTGGATTGATGTCGTAGATGTCCTGTTGGTATCAGTATTGATTTATAAACTATATAAATTACTGAAAGGGAGCGTTGCTGTTAAAGTATTTTTAGGGATTCTATTTATTTATGCATTCTATCTATTGGTTAAGGCTACCGGAATGGAACTGCTTCGGTCCATTTTAGGACAATTTATGGGTGTGGGAGTTTTGGCAGCCTTTATTTTATTTCAGCAGGAAATACGAAAATTCTTATTAATGATCGGTAAAAGTACCTCGTATAATAATAGTATGATACGTGATTGGTTTTCTAAATCAAAACCAAGCGCAAAGGCAGAACTTAATTTAGCTCCTATTATTGATAGTGTAAAGATATTGTCACAAACGAATACAGGCGCACTCATTGTATTTGGTAAATCTTCGGAATTGAAATTTTATGCTGAATCCGGTGATATACTGGATGCCGAGCTAAGTAAACGTTTGTTGATTTCTATATTTCAAAAGAACAGCCCTTTACACGATGGTGCCGTTATTATTTCGGCAGGGAGAATTCGTGCTGCCAGATGTATTTTGCCTGTATCTGAAAATGATATGATTCCGGCACATATGGGACTTCGGCATCGTGCGGCTATTGGATTGACAGAAGTAACAGATTCGGTTGTTCTGGTTGTTTCGGAAGAAACCGGAAGTGTATCCATTGCTTATAATGGAGAGATTTACCACAATCTGAATAAAGGAGATTTGCGCGGTAAGCTTCGGGCATTTTTATACGATTCCGAAGATCAGATCAAAGCCGAGGTACAGAGTATTAAGTATGAGAGTAGTTACTAGGGAATAGTTTCTAGTAACTACTCTCAATCAGAGTTTTTACGATTTCGAATTTTTTTAATCAATTTACATGTTGTACTTTGAACAACTTCTAGAAACTAGTACCTATACTTCCTTCTTACGTCGTTAATCAGAAATTTTTTTTGTTCTGTAAATGAATTCGGATGCATTTGTTCAAATAAGAATTTCCATTCCTTCCATCGCTCCGGCTCTTCTTTTAAAAATGCTTCGGAATTTATTTTCTTTTTAGCACAGTATTCTTCAAAGGTCATAATACAAGAATACAAAAAAAGAAGAAGAAAGATAAGTGTTAACATGTATCCTATTAACGATCGATTTATTCCCCCAGTACGAGCATTTGAATAAATAAGATTTCCTTTTATACTTATTTGAGCCTAATGTTCCTTTTATCATTTGCCCTGATTTAAAATCAGTAAATAAAAATAATCATATCCCAAATCCTGCCAATTCACATAGCTGAGTAGTCTATTCACATTGTTGAATAATTATCGATTGAAATAAATACTTGAGTCATTTATTTTGATGAGAAATCAGGGAGTAAATACGGAATATATACGGTGTTAATACGGAATATTCATGAAGATTCTGAATCCTAGCCCGAACTCCACTTCCCAATATCTTTGGAAGTATAAGTATGTCAGTATCTTAAAGATTTTAATTTCAAACTTTTTGTGCAATAAATTAAACTTTTAATAAATCAGCCGTATATATTTGATTTCATACGAATACATTAAAAACAGATGAATAAGAACTAGGTGAGCTTGTTGAGCTTATACTTAAGTATTTGGTTCAGTCAAGACGAATTACAGGGTGAAAATTCAAAAAGAGGAAGAATTAATACATACAATGTTATAAAATGCCGGATATTTAAAAAAATAAGGAAGAAAAGGTTACTATTTGTGGACAAGTGCATATAAACGGATATCAAATATACCCTTTAAAATAGGGCCAGCTAATCGGAATTAAGTGTTGTTTTCTTTAAATAATACAATCTATCAATAAAATATACCCGATTGATTCACTGAATATTATAAAAAAAAGGTATGTAAGATTGTAGAAGATTCCAATAATTTATAGTAATTTAAAGGCAGAATTCTCTTAAAATAATAATATATAATCAATCAGATATAACCTTATATCAAAAGATACTATGAAAAGGCTGATACTAAGTTTAGTTTCATTTTTAGCAATAATATTCGCATCACAAGCGACATTATATACTGTAAACGTAACTACAGATAATAATGCTGGTGCAGGTACCATAGGTGACTTGAGATATTGTATCAATCAGGCTGCTGGAAATGCAGCGGGTCCACATACAATTATATTCACAGTTCCAGCGGGTTCAACTATTACGTTGAACAGTACATTAACTATTAATGGAAGTACGAACCTTGCTGGTTTAACCATCAACGGTTTTATTGATGCATTCCCTGGTCCCGATGTATTGATAACCAGTACGCAGCCAACCAATTTCTATGGATTTCAAATCAATAATAATATAACAGGTCTTACCATTTACGGTTTGGCATTTAATAACCTGAAAGCAGGTATCTGGTTTAACAATTGCGGTGTATCTACCGGAAGTAGTGTGCAAGGCTGTTATTTTGGAACAAATATAGGTGGTACTGCTATTCAGAATGGTACATATCAGGATGGTATTCTGTTAACAGGTACGTCCGGTGTAACAATAGGAGGAACAAGCACTACGCTTCCTAATGGAGCAGCAACATTCACAAATAACACATCAAGATGTATTTTTGGAGGAACATGTCAGGATATTGCAGATAATCAAAAATTTGCCGGTGTACATTTTAATAATGCTTCTAACAATACTATTATTGGTAACTATTTTGGGGTAGATAGCACAGGTACGGTTCGTTTACCAATAGGTAATACAACGACCATGTTACCATTGAATCACCACTGTGTTTTTGCTGAAAACAGTAGTACGGCCAATACCATTGACCGAAATGTACTTTCAGGTGCTACAGGTATCGGGGTTTACTTGGAAGCAGGTTGTAATAATACTATAATCAAAGGAAATTTTATTGGTACGGATCCAACCGGAACTTTGGGATATAGCCCGACTAATAACCTGACGGCATCTTTCGGTAACATGGCTTGCGGTATTTATCTGAATGGCGTAACAGGCTGTACAGTGGGTTTTGATGGTAGTGCAACTCCAAACCAACAGAACACTATATCTGGTAATGGTGGCGCAAGACATACGTATTCTTATACAGGATGTATTTATGGCTGGAACGAATACAACCAGATTGGTATCTATGCGCAGAATATTACGAATTGTAAGATTAGTGGTAATAATATCGGTACGGATGTTACAGGTTTGAATACCGGAACCAATTATTCCTTAGGTAATAAAGCAGGTGGTATAAAAATTATTTCTTCAGGCGGTACTTCTACCGGAAACGTCATCGGCGGACTTACAACATCTCCAAGCTCCCGAAACGGAAACGTAATTTGCGGAAACGGATTTATTAACGGAATCAATGGGATAGTTTCTGTATGGACTCCGTCCGCTGGAGTTGCAGGTTGTGATAATACAACCTCTGGCATACAAGGTGGTGAAGGTATTACCATACAATATTCAACAACTACTAACAATACCATTATTGGTAACTACATCGGTCTTGGTTCAGATGGTGTTACTTTATTAGGAAATAATTCAGCAGGTGTTGACTTTCAGGGGGCTGCCAATAATACTTTAGGTGGTACCACTGCAGGATCTGCAAACTACATAGGTGGTAACGTTTGGGGAGTAATGTCTCAAATTGGTTTTCAGACGGCATATCCGTATAATGGGGATGCACCAGCCACTGGAAATATTATTATTGGTAATGTTATCGGTTTGGATATAAACAATAATATAAAAGGAAACGGTATCAGTGCAAATGCAAATTCTGCTGGTGAAGGTGGAGGTATTTGTTTGCAGATGGGAACAAAAAATACGTATATAGGACAGGCAGTAGCAGGGGCCGGAAACGTAATTGCTGGTAACAGAAACGGTATTACAATACGTAATGCGAATACAGCGAATAACGTTCAGACAGGTCCTAACGGAAATTTTGTCTATAATAACATTATCGGTATGACATCGGCTGGAAATGCTGCTCCGAACTCAGGACCTGCTCCGGAATTCGGTAATGGTATTACAATAGAAAACGGAAATAGTCCGAGTAATACTGTATTGCCTTATAACAATACAATCGGAGGGACGGGTAGTCTTCAAGCTAACTTTATCAGTGCTAACCAAGCTGATGGTATTGCTCTGTTAGGTTTTCAGAATGTTACAACGCCAACTGCAGCAAATATTATTTCAGGTAACTATATCGGTATTGGTACAGACAAATCTACCGCAATGGGTAATGGTACAAACGGTATTGAGGCAAATGCATTTAATCTGACTACTATTCTATCCAACATAATTTCATCCAATAAATCTAATGGTATTTTGTTAACTGCTTCTAGTAATAACACAATACAAAATAATACAATAGGTGCTTTAGAAGCACCAGGTAGTGCAACTTATACCAGTAGAGGAAATGGTGCAAACGGTATTTCATTAGTTAGCGGGACTACATTAGGTTCTGCTTCTAACATTATAGGTGGTGTTAATGCAGGCCAACCAAATGCCATTGCAAACAATACCTTAAATGGGGTAAGCATCAGTGGAACTACTTCGAACCTGAACTCAATTCACAAAAATAATTTTAGTTGTAATAAGCTAAGAGGTGTTGAATTAAATGGAACTGGTAATAATACCTACGCAGCTCCTACAATTGCTGGAAGTCCTACAGCTATAACGTTCACTGGTCCGGCAGGATCTACTATTGAAGTTTTTACGACAGATGGTTGTGCTACCTGTCCGGCAAACCCAACGCAATTGCAAGGTAAAACATTCGTATCGTCTGGTGCGTCTCCATATGTTATTACTCCGGTAGCCGGTACTACTTATACTGCATTATCACATGCAGGGAATACAACCGCAGCTCATAATTCATCTGAATTTTCTACGTGTTATACATTGTGTAGTAATCCAACTGTTTCAGTGACGGGTGCTCCGTCGTTGACATTCTGTCAAGGTGGTTCAGTTACCTTAACTGCTAATGTTAGTGGCGGAACTGGTCCGTTTACTTATGTATGGAAACAAGCAGGAACAGTAGTTGGAACAAATGCTTCTACCTATGTAGCTTCTGCTGCTGGTTCATATACAGTGGATGTAAGCTCTGCAACAAGTTGTTCAGTGGTTACTTCATCTGCCGTGACCGTAACGGTTAATCCAAATCCAATAGTTACTACTCCAACAACAGCAACAATCTGTTCAGGTGCTACAACAGCCATATCTTTAACTTCTTCACCATCAGGTGCAACATTTGCATGGACACTTGGAACGGTAACAGGTTCTGTTACTGGTCAGGCTGCGGGAAGTGGTTCATCCATTGCGCAAACATTGACCAATTCCGGAACGAGTGCTGGTACAGTACAATATATAGTAACTGCAACTGCAAATAGCTGTTCTGGAGCTTCAACAACAATTACTGTTACGGTAAATCCTAAACCGGTTGTAACAACAGCGACAACAGCGACAATTTGTTCGGCTGCTACAACAGCCATATCTCTAACCTCTTCTACGGCAGGTGCTACATATTCCTGGACAATCGGAACAGTAACAGGATCAATTACTGGTCAGGCAGCCGGAAGCGGTTCATCAATCGCACAGACATTAACAAATGCCGGAACAACGGCAGGAACGGTACAATATATAGTAACGCCTACAGCTAATGGTTGTACCGGAACGGCTTCTACAATAACGGTAACAGTTAATCCGAGTCCGGTTGTAACAACGGCTACTACAGCAACAATCTGTTCCGGAACAAGCACTGCCATATCCTTAACCTCTTCAACAGCAGGTGCAACCTATGCCTGGACAATCGGAACGGTAACAGGATCGATTACTGGTCAGGCGGCCGGAAGCGGTTCGTCCATTGCACAAACATTAACGAATACAGGAACATCAGCCGGAACGGTACAATATGTAGTTACTCCTACTGCAAATACTTGTGCGGGTGCTGCAACAACGATTACTGTAACAGTAAATCCAAAAGCAGTGGTAACAACACCGATTACCGCAACGATCTGTTCTGGGGCCACAACAGCAATATCTTTAACTTCATCTACAACTGGTGCAACCTTTAGCTGGACGATCGGAACAGTAACAGGCTCTGTAAGCGGACAGTCGGCCGGAAGCGGTTCAACAATCGCACAGACATTAACAAATGCCGGAACAACGGCAGGAACGGTACAATATATAGTAACACCTACAGCAAACGGTTGTACTGGAACCGCTACGACTATTACAGTAACGGTTAATCCAAACCCAACTGTTACAACATCAGCAAATCCTGCACCTATCTGTTCTGGAGCAACAACTGCAATAAACTTAACTTCTTCTCCTGCTGGTTCAACTTTTGCCTGGACAATCGGAACGGTAACGGGATCAATTACAGGCCAGGTAGCAGGTAGTGGATCAACAATTGCTCAAACATTGACTAATCCAGGAACAACAGCTGGAACAGTTCAGTATTTGGTTACTCCGACAATAAATGGTTGTTCTGGTTCAGCATCGACTATTACGGTAACAGTAAATCCAAGCCCTGTTCTGACTACCTCTCAAACATTTGCAATTTGTTCAGGTAATACAACTTCTATTCCACTGACTTCAGGGACATCCGGAACTACGTATACATGGACAATCGGAACGGTGACGGGATCAATTACTGGTCAGGCAGCAGGTAGTGGTTCAACAATTGCTCAGACCTTAACAAACGGTGGTTCAACAAACGGAACAGTGCAATATATTGTAACTCCTACAGCAAATGGTTGTGCAGGTTCAGCTACAACGATTACTGTAACCATTAATACAGCACCTACTGTTACTACACCAAATCCTGCAGTCGTTTGTTCCGGTGGAACAACTTCAATAGCTTTAACATCTTCTCCATCCGGTTCAACATTTGCCTGGACAATTGGAACTGTAACAGGTTCAGTAAGTGGACAATCTTCAGGAAATGGACCTACAATTGCACAAACACTGAACAATGCCGGAACAACAGCCGGAACAGTTCAATATATTGTTACACCAACATTGAGCGGTTGTGCAGCAGGTTCTCCTACAACAATAACAGTAACAGTTAATCCGAATCCAACCGTAACAACAGCTACTTCGGCAACAATCTGTTCGGGTGGTGCAACAACCATATCTTTAGCATCTTCTCCGGCAGGTTCAACATTTGCCTGGACAATCGGAACAGTGACAGGTAATGTTACAGGCCAAGCAGCAGGTAGTGGTTCAACCATTGCGCAAACACTTACAGATACTGACATTACAGCCGGAACAGTTCAATATATTGTTACTCCAACATTAAACTCCTGTTCTGGAACTGCTACAACAATAACAGTAACCGTTAATCCGAATCCGGCGTTAACCAATACAACTACTGCAACCATATGTTCCGGTTCAGCGACATCCATTTCATTGACGTCATCTCCGGCAGGTGCAACATTTGCCTGGACAATCGGAACGGTAACAGGAAATGTAACTGGTCAGACAGCTGGTAATGGATCAACCATTGCACAAACACTTACCGATACAGATGTAACACCTGGTACCGTTCTTTACCTGGTTACACCTACATTAAATGGTTGTGCAGGCTCAGCAACAACAATTACAGTAACGATTAATCCGAATCCTGTATTGAGCTCACCTAACACAGCAACAATCTGTTCAGGAGCAACAACATCAATAGTATTAGCATCTTCACCATCCGGTTCAACATTTACCTGGACAATCGGAACTGTAACAGGGTCTATCAGTGGTCAATCATCTGGAAATGGTTCAACCATTTCACAAACACTTACAGATTCAGATAATCAAAACGCCGGGACGGTTCAGTATTTAGTTGTGTCGACGTTAAATGGTTGTTCAGGTTCAGCCAATACGATTACAGTTACGGTAAATCCTACACCACCTGCACCAGTTATTACAGCTTCTGGTCCTGTTGAATTCTGTATTGGCGGTTCAGTCAATCTGACAGCTTCTTCAACCGGATATTCCGGTGGAACATATAACTGGACAAATGGATCTACTTCATTGGGAACAACGAATCCATTGGTTGTAACAGCTTCAGGAACATATACAGTGACGTATACCGCTGTAACGAGTTGCGGAAGTGGCTCGGCGAGCCAGGTAATTACTGTAGATAATGCTCCTTCTAATGCTGTAGCAACGGCAACGACGCCTGCATTGTGTAATGTCAGCACAACAACTTTATCTGCTTCGGTTCCGTCATCTGGAACTGGATCATGGTCCTTTGTTCCAGCGTATAATAATGGAACATTATCTAATACGACAAGTACTAATCCATCTGTAACGTTAAATAATGGTGCAGATACAGTTAAAGTAATATGGTCAGTAGTGAGTGGGGTCTGCGGTGCTTCAGCAGATACGCTTACAATAACAAAAACAACTCTGGTATCTCCGGTCATTTCGGGTGGTGGGTTTCAATGTTCTGATTCTACGTCCACATTAACATCAACGGTTGATCATACATCTTCAGGTAGTAAATACTTATGGACAGTTGTAAGCGGAGACCTGACTATAACCAGTTCAAATACAATTAACCCGATTACAGTTAAAGCGGGCAATAATGTTAGTATAATTACAGTAACAGAAACATTTGGAGCCTGTGCATTGACAAGTGCCAATGATACGATCAGGATTAGTCCGAACAATGTTAATCCCGGATTTGTTGGTATACCACCAGTTACATGTAGTTCGGTTGTTTCATTAATATCAAATCCTATTGGATTAGGCCAGGGATCCGGTATATGGACTTCTACAGATCCTTCCATTACAATTATTAAAAACTCTGAGACAATATCTACAGCAAGTCCAATTGTAAGAGGTAATACATATACCTTCATTTACACAGTTTCCGGAGCCTGCGGTTTAGCACAATCCGATACTGCAACCGTGAAGGCTGGTCTGAATAATTTTACATTGGCAGGACTTGCTGCACCAAAAGATACCTTATGTGTAGGAACGCCGGTGGCTATTAATGCATCAGTTTCAGGAGGATCGGGTAACTATACTTACTACTGGGGTTCTACAGACAGTACTTTCAGTGCTAAGACGAAGAGTGGAACAATCGACGTAACTCCGAAAGTTACAAAAACAACATATTATGTTATTGTTGTAGATAATGTTAATCTGGGTTGCTCATTGCCGTTTGACACGGTTTCTGTATATGCAACAAATGGTCAGGATATAAATTTCCCTAATTTGATTACACCAAATGGTGATGGATTGAATGATGTCTTTATTCTTAAAGAAGTTAATCCGCCTTATAGTCCTTTAATTAAAGACGGCTCGCATTTACAGGTCGTTAACAGATGGGGTGACAGAGTTTATGAAACCCAGAATTATGATAATACCTGGGGTGCTAAAGATTTATCCGATGGTGTATACTTCTATGATTTAAAAGTAAAATGTGGTAATAAAAATCATAAAGGTTGGGTTCAGGTTATTGGAAATACTCAAAACTAAGTATCAATAAATAATATGATCTTATAAAAAATCCCGCTTATTAAAGCGGGATTTTTTTATTATGAGAACCAAATAAGATATATAAATCCTGATAAGGTTATGTCAGAATATTCCAAAGGGTATCGTTTGGAACATCGGTCTTTAATTTCATTTTTTCACCGGAAACAGGATGTTCAAATTCTAATTGATAGGAATGTAAGCAAATACCTCCGTCTGGATTACTTCTGGGAGCACCATATTTAAGATCACCCTTAATTACACAACCGATGCTTGCCATCTGGCATCGAATCTGATGTGATCTGCCGGTTATAGGTTTTACTTCAATGAAAAAATACCGATCACTTTCTTTGATTAGCGAATAGGAAAGCTCACAGTACTTACTGTCTTTAACTTCACTCGAATGTGCACGAGCTATATTTCGTTTAGTATCTTTTGTAAGCCAATGTTTAAGCGTCCCTTTAGTTGGATTAGGTTTGGATCCCGTTATCAGAAGATATGTTTTTTGAACTTTCTTATCGGCAAACTGCTTATTCATCCGTTCAAGTGCTTTAGATGTTTTTGCAAGCAATACAAGACCACTTACAGGTCTATCAATTCGGTGAATAACACCAGCAAAAACATTCCCCGGCTTATTATATTTTTTTTTAAGGTATTCTTTTACCAGTTCCGACAATGGTTTATCTCCCGTATCATCTCCTTGAACAAGGATGCCATTTTTTTTATTCACTGCTATTAAATGATTGTCTTCAAATATCACACTGAAGAAAGCTTCGAAATCACCGATAGGATCATTCACCGGGTCAGAAGAATTTAATAGCATTCGTTTTCGTTCGGGAAGTTTCTGGATTTAACATCTTCAATATATGAACTTACTGCTGTACTGATCGTTGCCTGAAGATTTGCATACGTCCTTAAAAAGCGAGGATGAAACTCGTTATTTATACCGAGTAAATCATGGGTTACTAATACCTGTCCATCCACGTCTGGGCCAGCACCAATTCCGATGGTTGGTATTATTAACTGATTGGTTACAATCTTTGATAAAGAGGCCGGAATTTTCTCCAAAACAACACCGAAACAGCCACTTTCTTCTAAAACTTTCGCGTCTGAAATAAGTTTATTCGCCTCAACTTCTTCTTTAGCACGAACGACATATGTTCCGAACTTATAAATAGATTGAGGCATTAGACCAAGATGGCCCATTACGGGAATACCAGCGCTGATTATACGTAAAACGGACTCCTTGATTTCAACCCCACCCTCCATCTTAACAGCATGCGCACCTGATTCCTTCATGATACGAATCGCACTTCTTAGTGCTTCAGAAGAATTTCCCTGATAGGAGCCAAAGGGGAGATCTACAACAACTAATGCTCTGTTAATGGCTCTGATAACCGAAGATGCATGGTAGATCATTTGGTCCAGGGTTATTGGCAAAGTTGTTTCATGACCGGCCATAACATTTGATGCAGAATCGCCAACCAGGATAACATCAATTCCAGCAGCATCTAAAATTCTTGCCATTGAAAAATCATATGCTGTCAGCATGGAAATTTTCTCTCCCCGATTCTTCATTTCCTGAAGCTGGTGTGTCGTTACTTTCTTTATATCACTTTTTGCAGTGGACATACGTTTATTATTTACCCAAAATTAACATAATTTAAATGAAGTTCAGGCAGATTTATTTTGTGGATCCTTCTAATTATAACAATAAGAAAGGCTTAAGTAAAAAGGTGCTGAAATAATACATCTTGTTGATTAATTTCTTTGTAAAAGAAGATCTTTTAATCCTCCATAAACGTATAAACCCAAAATATATAATATGAAAAAGCGCATTCATGTTAGATTTCTTTCATATACTATTTGTTTACAGTGATTAATAATAAAACGGGGAAAAGGAATATGGTGTTTATTGTACATATACTTATGTATAAGGACATTGTGTTTTTATATTATTTTTAGAAAGCATGGAAAAAAAGAATACAATCTGTATTGTTGATGATGATGAAATATTTCAATTCATTACGCGAAAATCTTTTGAAAGATTAAATCGCTCAGATGATATAGTAATGTTTTCCAATGGAGAAAAAGCGATCCAGTATATGCAGGAGATTTATCAGGAACATCAGCCATTTCCCGATGTGATTTTTTTAGATATTAATATGCCAATAATGGACGGGTGGGATTTTATTACAGAATTCAGTAAAATTAATTTAGCCGGCGAAAAACTGCCGGCAATTTATATGGTCAGTTCATCCATTGATGATAAAGATTTATTCAAAGCGCGTTCTCTTTCCATCGTTAAGGATTATATCACAAAACCGATTGACGATATCAAAATCCGTGAAATACTTAATGACATTGGTTAGTTACAGGTGACCAATATATTCCGTTTTTACTTTATTTATATTTGTTTTATATATTAGTGACATATCACATGAATTGACCGAATGTATTAAATACATTCAAATCTAAGTATTGGATTAAATAATACAATGTACTAAGCGGAATCTGTTGCGCTGGTTCGTAAATTTACATGTACTACTACCCAACTAATTAATAATTGTAATGACAATTATCATAGATCCAATAACAAAACGTTTATTAAAAGAAACAACCGAAGGGTTAAAAACCGAAGAGGATATAGTTTTATATCCCTTTATTAATGGTGCATACAGAGTTGTTTCGGGTGAAAATTATGCAAGCAACTTTGGACTTGAATGGAATACCTTTCAAAAAACACAAATAGATAAATTTTCAGGGAATCCGATTTCTAAAGAACGTTTTTTTGCAGAAACTGGGTGGACAGACTCTCTGGATGGACAAACGATTCTTGAAGTAGGAAGCGGTGCTGGTAGATTCAGTCAGATTATTCTTGACTACACGAAGGCTACGTTATATAGTGTTGATTATTCAAGTGCTGTTGAGGCAAATTATAGAAATAACGGTCCACATGATCGCATGAAACTTTTTCAGGCAAGTATCTATGAACTGCCTTTTCAGAAACAATCGTTTGATAAAGTTATATGTTTAGGTGTTTTGCAGCATACTCCTGACTTTAAAGAATCAGTGCGCTGTCTGGTTGAAATGGTAAAGCCTGGCGGCGAATTAGTAATTGATTTTTATCCGGTTAGAAATGCATTGACAAAAGTACACAGCAAGTATATACTGCGACCTTTTGTAAAACGAATGGATCATAACAAACTAATGAAGCTCATAAAACGGAATGTTGATTTTTTAATTTCTGTTTACAGGTTTAATAAAAAAATAGGCTTGGGTGTGCTGAATCGTTTTGTGCCAATTTGTGATATCGATCGAACCTTACCAATGGGCATGACCGAAGAGCAATATAGAGAATGGGTTATACTTGACACCTTTGATATGTTTAGTCCGGAACACGATCATCCGCAACGATTGTCAACGGTAGCTAAGTGGGTAAAAGAGTTTGGAATGACAGTAATGAATGCGGCTTTTATAAAATACTCCGGTAATATCGAAGCACCGGTTGTTAAGGCCAGGAAGCCGTTGGTATAGGGGTTTTATAAGTTACTATTTAAGAGATGGCAGCAAGTGTGATTGGATAAGGATCGAATCACTAGAGTAAAAGTAGAGATGAATGAAATAAAATTATTTACACATGAAAACAAATCTTTTATGTTTCGTATTTCTTATTATCAGTACTGTAATTTATGCTCAGAACCCATCAAGCATTTATCTACATCAAAATTTGGGTCCGAACATTAACTCTTCTGCAACTGAGCTTACACCACGTATATCAGCAGATGGTACTATTTTGTTTTATGTAAGGGAAGGGCATCCGGATAATAAAAACCTTCAGGATATATGGTACTCTGAAAAAGATAGTACGGGTCATTGGACACCAGCAAAACGTGCCGACGATAAAATTAATCAATTACCGGGTAACTGCGTATGGTCTGTCAATGCTGATGGAAATTCTCTTTTGATCCGTGGGGCTTATGATAAAGGTCAATATATTGGCCGTGGATTTTCTTTCACCCGTATGACTAAATCCGGTTGGATGGACCCACAGATGTTGATTATTGAGGATCTGGAAAAAGTAAATATGGGAGAAAGGGATGGCGCATATCTATCCGTAGATGGCAATGCAATTATCTTTACGCTATGCGATAAAAAGAAATGCAATTTGTATGATCTGTTTGTAAGTGTAAAGAGGGAAGATGGAACCTTTACAAAACCAATAAAAATCGCTGGCAGTGTAAATTCTGAGTATAATGAATTTGCGCCTTTTATTGCAGCGGATAACAGAACACTTTATTTTTCAAGTGATCGTCCGGGAGGCCTTGGCTTAACAGACATATACAAAACAGAACGGTTGATTGATACGTCTTGGTTCAGCTGGAGTACACCTGTTAATATGGGTTCTAACATAAATACACCACAAAAGGATGCATATTATGTTACAGATGCAAAAGGCGATTATGCCTATATGGTTTCGGATCTTAATTCTATGGGAAGTGCCGACATCATTTATTTTAAATTGAAGGAAGAAGACAAACCAAAACCTGTTGCACTATATTCCGGTAGAGTATATAATGCTAAAACTAAAAAGCTGATTCCGGATGCAAAAATTGAATATAAAATTTACCCCGATAATTCCGAGGAAGGAGTTGCTCATCAGGATCCGCAGACAGGTATGTATAAAATTATATTACCCTTTGGCCATAGCTATGCCGTTGATGTAATAGCCCCGGATTTTGTTCCGGAATATGATACCATTTCTGTAAGTAATAAGAATGCTTATGTTGAGATAACCCGTAATTATTATTTAGTGCCGATTGAGGTAGGCCAGAGTATTCAGTTAAATCATATTTATTTTGAAACAGCCAAATATGATTTGTTAACTCAATCATATTATGAATTGGATAAGGTTGTAAAATTATTGCAGGAAAATCCGGGTATGAAAATTGAAATCGAAGGACATACAGACAATGCAGGTACTGCTGAAATGAATCAGACACTATCATTAAACAGAGCTACAGCTGTTATGGAATATATTGTTTCTAAAGGTATTTCAACGGATCGGATTTCAGCCAAAGGTCTTGGAATGACTAAGCCGAAAGTGCCTAATGATACACCTGAAAATCGTCAGTTAAACAGAAGGGTGGAGTTTACTATTTTGCATAAGTAAAAGTTTTAAGTGTTAAGTAATAAGTTTTAAGAAGGGTAGAGTAGTAGTAATAATGATGTTGACTCTAGTCTACGATTTGACAGCTGGTGATAATCAGATATATAAAAGCTGTATCAGCCAGTATCCGTATTTTGCAAATGTATTAGAGTTAACCGGGGATTGAGTTACGCACATAGCGGTCAGACGGATTTTTTGTCCGTCCGACCGCTCATTGGTTAAAGCAGTTTCGCACTTGATTAAGAATCGATTATACGATTCAGAAGTCACATTTATTTTAACAGCCAAACCGTAGACTACAGCTATGATGTTTTACTCCTTACTTTCTCATGCTTGTTGCTGTTCCTGTTCGCACAAAGGTATCGTCGATATTGAGAATACAGAAATGTGAACGCAGTTCAGCGATAACCCACTAATTTTTTATCCTGGTTGGTAAAACACTTTTGGGTATTTTTCTTTTTACCTTAGGCAGGGCTCAGCGATATCTCGGTTGTTCCTTTTCAGACAAGCAACCTCTTAATTATTGTTTTGTCAATACAATACTAATATACTTGATGACATTTTATTCATTGTATGTTTTTAGTACGTATCATCATTTTGCTCTTACGTAAAAATCGAAATAAGAATATTAACCTAAATTGGATTATAGAAATAATTATCGACACAATTCAAAGTTTTTGATTTCGACTATTGATTAATTGTTTTTAAATGTATTATTTTGACTTAGTGACAAATAATGACTCATTAATCTTTAATATCTTTTTATTTATCGATCGGGTTCTTATTCAGTTAATTATATTTTCGTATCGTTCTTTTTAAAATAAAAATCAGTAAATGAATAAGTTAAGTATGGGGCTTGCAGTCTTGAATGTGGTATTGCTGGCTGTGGTTGGTTTTGTTGTGTTGAGAAAATCTTCTGATCAGATCTATTATGTTGATTCCAATAAACTATTAAAGGAATACAAGGAAATGGCCGCTGCCCGCAAGGAGTATGAGGCAAAAACAGCTACCTGGAAAGCAAATGTTGATACGTTGACTTCCGGCGTTGAAAAGCAGATTGCAACCTACGAGCGGGAATCCCCGAAGATGACGGATAAGGAACGCAAGCTGAGCCGTGAATTGATTTCCACCCGCCAGAGAGAGTTAATGGATTACCAGAGAGCTTTGGAATCCCAGGCAGGCGAAGAGGAACGCAAGGTAATGGGCCGTGTTTTGAACAATGTAAATACATTTTTAACCGAATACGGTAAAAAGAAAAACTGCAAATACATCATGGTAGCTGCCAACGGCAATATCGCCTATGGAGATGAAAGCCTGAACATTACTGAAGAAGTGATCAAGGAACTTAACGACCGTTATGCCTCTACTTCCGGAGCAGATACAAAATCAGAATAGTGAACAAACAGAAAGTAATGAAACGGATAAGCAGTTTCTGTTTTGCACTGGTAGTAATAAGTATCACAATTTTTTCCTGCGGGAAAAAGAAAGGTACTGAGCTGGAGATACAGGCCTATGCCAGTGATGAATCCAATGGCCTGATCCGGGAAGACAGTGTGCATGGTCTGAAAATCGAAGTACAGAACAGACCGGTAGCTTTGATTATAGCACAGGAACTGAGAGGACAGAGCGAACAGAATGATTCGGTACTGGCTGCGGTGAGAAAGAAGTTTTCACCCAATTTATATTTTAATCTGAATCTCTCGGTGGGAGACAAGGATCCATTGCTGTACAGCGGCAGCATGCAGCGCTTCAGCAGTCTGTTGCAGACACTGGCTTTCCAGATGGATAAGTTTGTGTTTCTGACGACATCAGAGAAAGATACGATACCGGTAGGGGATTATGTATACCCGAGGTTATATGGTATGGGCTCAGGCTCCACGATGCTGTTTGCTTTTACAAAGGATACAGCGAAATGGGCAAAGACAGAGTGGGTGGATTTTCACTTGCAGGAATTCGGGATGAATACCGGTAACAGGAAGTATCGGTTTCGCAAATCGGATCTGGATGATGCACCGGAGTTGAGTAGTTACTAGTAATTAGGTTCTAGTTTTCAGACCAGATAACAGCTAGCCGTGGTTCGGCCAAACACCCTGTAACGAATGATCGCCAGCCGTCAGACTGCTTTTTCGGGTGGTCCGGCGGCTAGGTTGAGAGATAAGTAAGCTAAGAAACTCTTCGGAAATTTTAAATTCCGAAGCCGGATAAACAGGATTTGTAATCCTGATGAATGAAAAGATAAAAGTTATTTAAAATAAATATTTTACAATACCTGTACGTTTTTTTAACGCAATTAGTAATGAGAAGTAAAAATTTTGTATTGAAGACAATAGCCGTTTTTCTGGCGATCAATATACTGACACAGGTACTCGCCCCTACAGCTGTCTGGGCATTGACTTCAGGTCCAACAACTCCGGAAGTTGCCAGTTTTGAACCGGTAGATACCACCGATATGGTGAATCTGGCAACGGGTGATTTTACTTATAACATTCCTTTGCTTGAAGTTCCGGGTCCTGAAGGCGGATATCCGATATCTCTGGCTTACCATGGTGGTATAATGCCTGCCCAGGACGCGTCCTGGGTGGGATTAGGCTGGAATCTGAATCCGGGCTGTATTAATCGTACACCCAATAATTTTGCCGACGATTATAATGGAGGTTGGAACAATGGAGCAACTTCTTCCACATCGGATTACTGGAACGGAGGAGTAAGTACGTCCTATTCGTTAGGGGTAGGAGTAACTTTTATGGATGCAGTTTCGGTAGGAGTAAATGTGGGAGTACAGCATGACACGTATCAGGGGACTTCCGGTGAGTTTGGTATTCAAATTGGTTCAGCTATAGAAGATACGAAATTGGGAGGAGGAGTAGGAGCACAAATTCAAACCGGAAAATCGGGGGGAGCATCTATTACAGGGTTTTTAGGAAACAACTCCACTGGTCTTGGCTTACAATTAACGGCAGGTTCTCAGGGAGGGCAATCATTCGGGAATGTCTCGCTGGTTTCGAATGTTACACAATCCAGTATGGGCCTCGATTTAAGTTCGGCAGGAACTAAATTCTCTGCAACCCCGACCAGTATGTTTATAGGCAGAGATGATCGCGCAGGTCAGATCAGTACACAAACATCCGGCATGAACATAATGATACCAATAGAAGATTTTTATGTGTCATTGGGATATAAATATACCCGATACTGGTCAGGTACAAATCAGACAACTGTATTATTTGGTGCCTTAAACAGTCAGGCCGGTTATAGTGCTTCTGTTCTTCATAATCCTAATAATATAATTGGAGAGGATGTTTCCTACGATTGCTCGGTATTGATGGACCCCGGGAAAGGTATGGCCGAACAAACGGATATTAACTGGACCACAAATGCTTCGCTTCCTTGCTATGATAATTATATTGTAACAGGCCAGGGTATTAGTGGAGCGATAGAGCCTGTCGTATTGGATAACGGAAGTTTATTCAGAGCAAATTATTATGATTATTCTTTTAGCGGTAATAGTCAGTCTTCAAATGGGATGCATTTTCAGAGTGCTTTTCCCAGACCCTTTATCAAAACAAAACATTTTTTCCGTTTCAAAAATGACTTTTCAAATAGTCATGTATTAACTCAAACGAATTTTGCGGTTGCATCAAATAACTGGCCTTATATGCCTAATACCGATTTAGGTTATACAGTGAATAATATTGATAGCAGAGGCTATACCAAGACGCTTAATTCCAGTAATCAGGTCACAGAAGCACGGTTTGCAGGAAGCAAACATGTAGAATTTTATACCAATGCGGAGATAACGGCAGGTACAGCAAGAACCAATGGATTTATAAATTCACCGGATGTGGTGCCTGCAGACAGGCTCACAAAACAGCTTCAACCGTATGCTTATAATGTCAGCTATAATGTAACAGCAAATATCGGAGGCTATACAATAACCAATGAAAAAGGCATATCCTATCATTATGCATTGCCTGTCTATACGGCTAATTTCGGTCAGACGATTCAGGCATCATCCACAGTTGTTCAACAGGGTATCCTGACAAGAACATTAACAACTCCAGCACCCTATGCGTATGCATGGATGCTAACAGCGGTAACCGGTCCTGACTATGTGGATTGTAATGCAAATGGTTATGCTGATGGGGCAGACTGGGGGTATTGGGTTAGCTTTGATTATGGGAAGTTTCAGGCTAATGCAGGTTACCGGACACCTGAAACAGGTTCGACAACAGATATTGACGGATCAACCATATACAGTTGGGGATCAAAAGAAATTTATTATCTGGACGCAATCAGCACCCGTACACATACTGCATTGTTTATTAAGGATGTCCGAAATGATGGAAAAGGAACGGAACAAATGGATTATAAATCCCTTAATACGCAAACGTATGGTTCCAATACATTCCCTGCTACCAATACGCTGAAGCTACGAGAAGTTTTATTGATTGATAATGTTAAATTAAATAGTGTATTCACTCAGTACGTAAGTAGTTATAATGCTAACAACCTTTTTAGCACCAACCTGGCAGCATTAAAAAATTTAAATCCGGTAACCTGTGCTGCAAGCGGTAGTTATACAGTCAATAGTTGTGATTGTGTTTATCAGAGTTATTCTGGTCTTGCAGATCAATCCAATCCGGGTTATGTTGATTCCTATACCGGATATATATTGCAATCTCTGTATCCGAATGTGTTGGATATGGGCGACATGAATGTGAACGGGAGTACTACAAATCCTATTCTAGGCTCTATAAAATCCTTAGCACAAAAGGATATTGTATTGGGTTATGATTATTCATTATGTCCTAATACAACCAATAGTTTTACTGCTGAAGGGCAACCGGCTACAGGAAGATTAACGTTGAATAGTTTAACGTTCAATGGTAACAATGGCGTGCAGTTAATGCCTGCGACAACTTTCCAGTATGATCTTCCAGCGGCAACGGCAATTAACGCACAGATAACATTACTAAGTGCTTCTTCAACAAATAACGCTGTCTGGAACATTTCTACAAACGCAGGTTTTGCTGTAGGGGATATTTTGAAATTTACACTAGGTCAGACTTCGGTTCCATATAATTCTACCGGAACACTGGGTTCAACAACGTATTACGGAACCTTAATCGGGACCATAACCGGCGGATTTCAGATTTTGTTTTTTGGACCCAATGTTCCTAATTCAGCTACTTTTTTTGCAGCAAATACAGTTGTTTGGGCTACTCAAACAAAAAACCCTCCCTATGCACAATCATTTACAGATTTGTGGGGATTCTTCAAATCAGATTATAACCCGAATAATGGAGTGACTAATATAAATAAACTAATGGCGACAACTCCCGTATCAGCGATGGGAGTGGATTGCTGGAGTCTTCGTTCGATACAGACACCTACTGGAGCCATCATTAATATCCAGTATCAGAGTGATGATTATGACGATGTAGTATTGAAAAATTATTCCATTTTCAATGTTAATACACCATCGATTCAGATGCGAATTACCGGAACCAGTTCTTATTTTGGAGTGGATTACCAGAACATAACTTCAGGTTCAGATGAGCCATATACATATACCTATTTTGGTAATGAAAATTCAACATTAGGAATGATTGCAAGAAATAGTATGGATTATGTATTCACCATAAATAATGGTGATCTGCAATATCCTTTAACGAACTATATTAAGGTAAATGATTACATATATGTTGTTGCGAGTATAGGTTATTTTAGTAATCCGGATCCGTCGTATGACGCTTCTGTTGTTTATAATGTTCCTACCAAGATAAAGGTAAAAGTAACAGCAGTAACTGCTAATACCGTTTCTGTCACAGAAGATCCTAATAATGTATTAATTGCAAATCCAATTACGAATACCCTGAATAACGGAAACACCTTTAGTATAGGACAAGGTAGCTTCGCTATATATGCCGCCTACATAATACCGAATAGAACCAGTTACAATTTTGTTCCAGGCGGAGGAGTGAGAGCGTCAACGATTTCAGTAACAGATGGGAATACTGTTAAAACAAGCAACTACCAATACGGTAATACTTCTAATTCATTCGGTTCTACAGCTTATGAACCCAACAGTATGAGCGAACTTATACCGCTTCAGCCTGAATCAATTATGAGTATAGCAATTGAGCGTAGTGGTGCTCCTGACCAATACCAGCAAAATGCTGTCAATGCTTATTCTGATGCATATTATCAATCGTACAATACCATTATGGCATTTGCAAAAGATCTGACAGCTCCAGGAGTCATTTACCGGAATGTACTGGTATCCGGGAGTGTAACTAAAGGTGGCGTAACGACTAATGCTCCGGTTTATCAGAACTATCAATTCCAGCCTTTTACTGCTAGTATGGTTCAATCCCAGGATCTTATGACAGATCAAAATACAACTTTTGGAACACAATCAACAGACCTCCGTACGATTCAGATTACTAACTGGATGTCACAGCTCGGTAATTTATTATCAGTTAAATCATATGACAGGAATGGGAATTTATTGACTGAAACGGCCAATACTTATACATCCACTCCACCCAATAACCAAGGGTTTGTTGATCAGGTGTTCAATGAACAACGCAAAATGGATCCCAATGGCGGCAATGAACATGATTTTGGAATTGTGACAATAAAATCGGAACGTCCTTCTGTATTACAATCCACTACTGTAACAGATTATGTAAAAGGTTTGAGTAATACGACAACGAACACAGCCTTTGATTTTTACAGTGGCGCTGTTACTGAGACACAAACTCAAGACAGTTATGGAAATACCTATATCTCGATTACTGAGCCTGCCTATAATTATTATACGTATTACAATACTACAGGCCCCGGTACTACTGCTTCGGGTATGGGAGTAAAACTGATCAATGGTACCTGGAACAATGCAAACATGCTTACTCAAACAGCGGCTAATTATACGCTGAGAAGTACAGGAACTACAGCTTCATATCCTTGCACGGTTACAGCCGTCGGGAGTAACTTTACGGAATTTAACGTTTCTATGTCCTCTGGCCTTCCAATGACTTATCATATAGGCTCTGTCATTAATTTCCCATCTTCATTAACTAATCCATTTCCTGCATACATAACTAGTATATCTGATAATCGGACAAGTTTTAATGTAGTAGGTTCTGCTGTACAAATTTATTTTGCGCAGGGAACCTTTGGAGGGGCAAAAATTGAGATTCCTGAACTTGCACCTTTTCCTACTGGTTCAATGACTTTGACGCTTAACCAGGGCACTTTATTATCAGCTTCTGTAAATACCTGGAACAATATGTGGAACTACCGCCAGTGGAACGGCAGCAATGCTTATGTAACGGCGGCGATGACTGATAATACACTTACGGTTCAGAATGAAAATGTCTGGCGCCAGAAATCGGATTATACCTGGAACTCCCCGTATGTGAATCCGGATGGTTCTTACATAATAAACAGTACAGCTACAGGTGCATTTGTTCCGTTTGCTTTTACAGCAGATTATGGGGGGACTGCACAGACATCTGCCTACTGGACTAAATTGAATAGCAGTACTCTATTTAGTTCTAATTCCAAACCATTGGAAACTATGGATGTAAATGGAAGATACTCTTCTACTAAATTCTGTAACAATGAGCGTTACATACTTGGTTCTGCCACCAACGCGAAGTATACAGAATTTACGCACAGTGGAGGTGAGTACTATGATCAGGGTGCCAGTATTGCAGAAGGTGAAGTGTTGTGTTATAACAATGCTTTTGAGAGTTCTTACTTTGCTCACACAGGCAAGCAGAGTTTTTCACTTTCATCCGGGGATAAAATAAAGTATGTAATTCCATATACTTCGGGAACAAATCTTCCGTCGGGCTTTACTACAGGTATTAATTACCGTACTTCGGTTTGGTTAAATGCCACGAATCTGGCAAATGCACAATTGTATGCAACCGTTACAGATAATGGAAGCATAACTACCAGTACTGTAACCGCAGCTACAGTTACCAACTCCATCAAATGTGGTAACTGGTACCTGTTGACGCTGACATTTGCCGGACCCGTAACAACAACTTCAACCAATGCGATAGAAGTAGGTGTTGCGTATACAGGGACAGGCAGTACTCCTGTTTATGCAGATGATTTCCGGTTCCAGCCGGATGTATCTTCGGTGACTTCCTATGTTTACGATCCGAATACGGGTTTATTAACCTATGTGATTGATCCAACAAACCGCTATACCCGTTACCAGTATGATTGCCGGAACCGTTTAATCGGAGTATACAAAGAAACAACGTACGGTGAGGTTACTGTTAAACAGTATAATTACAATTATTATAGCGGTCCAAATGTTCCGCCTCTTACCAACTGTCCATAAGTTACGATTAGAAATATCCGTAGTAATTATAATGAATGGAATGACTAATAATAGTATTCAAAAATATTAAACGTTTTTAAAGCGATCGTATGAGAACATTGCTGAGATTTTTGCTCATAGTTGTGCTGGTGATATGCCGGAGTACAGAAATGCTGTACGGCCAGACTTTAAGCTCTGTTGCGGTTCCAACCTATGTGAACAGCGTTGCGAGCACCTATGGAGATATTATACCTGCCCTTACAGCAGAAACTGTGATCCGGAACATTGTTACCGATGTGGATCCGTACAGCGGGAAGCAGGTCTATGTATGGGGCGAAGCAGATGGATCCGGCACCCGGGATATCTGGTGTGCCATCTATGACAAGGATCAGTACCTGTTAACAGGTCCCTTCCGTGTGAATACTACCACCACGGCTGATCAGAGCATGCAGCGTGTGCGGATCAATCCCAATGACGGGAGTTTTGTGGTAGCCTGGGGAAGTATGCAGACTGGAGACTGGAACGTTTATGCCAAAAAGATAAGTCTGAATTTATTGCAGGCCAATATTTCAACAGTTACGGCTCAGACCGATTTTCTTGTGAATCAGACCACGGCCGGCAATCAGCAATCCCCGATACCTGTTTTCTGCGGGGCCAGCGGTGAATTGCTGATCGGCTTTACCGGCTACCCGGTAAGCAGCTCCAGCGGTACAGCCTATTACCAGCGTATTAATTATACAAACTCTGCCACTGCCGGCACAGCAGCTCTTCAGCTGGCGGTATCGGGTCTGGCCGATCAGCAGCTGAATGCCAGCACATCGATTGTAAGTCATATTCTCAATTCAATGGAGTATTCCAGCTACAGCAGCCAGGTTATTACTACCTATACCAGTACCACTTCGGCAGGTGTTGTGTATGTGACAAGGAGAGACATTACGTACAGTACTTCAGCTGGATATACCTACGATGCAGAACTGTATGTAAATACGGTCGGTACGGGTAATAATGAGAGTTCGAACATCACCATCAACCAGACAACGGGTAATTATGCGATTGCCTCGGAATCCACCTACGGGGGCTGGAATATTTATTTTTCGGTATTTAATGCGGCCAATACCCAAGTTACCACACAGACCTATGCATCCCCGGGAGCCAATCCCAGTGAAAATATCATAAATCCCAGAGGTGTCTGGGATGAGCGAACCAATGTACTGTTCTTTTTCTGGGACATTTATACAGGTGCAGGTACCAATATTTGGTGCAGTATGTTTGACGGGAACAATAGTTTTAACCCCCTTGGAGCAGCAGCGGTGCCTTATAATGCACAATCCACAACTGCATCCCCTCCTTCGGCATTTCTTCCGGCAGGAACACCGGCCCCGCCCGCACCAGCCAATACAAACGGTGATTGGGGTGGCTATTATTTCCCTGTATACCATGCAGCCAGTCATACGATTTACCTGGCCTACGATTTGTTAAATTCGGGAAGTACCGCCTCAGTGGCTCATGTAACCAAGCTGAGCTATTCTCACCCGACCTTTAATCCGGCACTTTCGACCTGGAACACAACTGCAAACACTGGAACAGGAATTATGAACTGGGTTGATACTAAACAATTCAATGCTTATGGGGACGTAATCGGGGAAGCCCGTGTCTATTACGATCAGTTTGGTAAGCAGGTTCAGACACAGGCTTTGAACCAGGATAAGAACTTAATTCTGGCACAGATGCCACTGTATGATAATCTGGACAGACCTGCGATTCAGACTTTATCGGCAGCTTTAACAAGCAATGGAGGGCTTTTATCAAACTCAGGTACCAGCTCATTTCAGTATGATCCGTTGTTTGCAGCACAAAATAGTACACCACGAAATGCATATCTTCCATCCATGTGGGATGCGTCAAATACAACAACAACGCCACTTTCCATAGCAAATAATTATGGTATAGGAGAATATTACAGTAGCAACAATGTTATTGAAACTGGTGTCGGGCAAACTGGTTTTCCATACAGCCGTATGAAATACAGCGATTCGGTACCCGGTGGCGTTGTGATGCAGACATTACCAGGAGATGCACATCATCTGGGTTCGGGTCACGAATCCAGGAGTATCAGTTTAGGAGTATTAAACGAATTGAATCATTATGCAGGTGTAAGAACAGCCAATTTTATGACAGCTACTCCCTGCACAACATTAAAACAGCAGGCTACCAAAACAATCAGTACAGATCCCAATGGGATTACTTCGATTGTTTTTACTGATAGAGCAGGACATACTATTGCTACAGCCAAGGAAGGAAGTCAGGCCCAGAATACACCTGTTGTGGCTCAAACGGTTGATCTGATGCCCAATGTATACTCTCTTAACCTGACAATCAGCAACACTACCAATGTTATACAATACTTTCAGCTTTTTGCCAGCGACAGTATACAGGTATTTGACCAGGCCACCGGCAATATGTTGTATCCGTTTTATGTAAACGGAGGCAGTCTTACTACTCCTTTTCCGAAAGGTTTGGCTTCCGGCTTTGATATTACCCAGATTCCCACTCAATATCCTGCTGTAACAGGGATTCAGATCCGTTCAAATGGTGATTTTAATATTCGGTATTTATGGCATTGTCTGGTTATGACCAGTTGCTCCGATACATGGATGACAGTTCCTGCTGTCTATAATACCGGACAAAAGGGTATAGACCTGCACCTGCAGACAGGGCATGCCCTGTCTCTTAGTTGCGGAACAGCTTATACCAATATCCAGGTGATGAATCTGACAACTGGTGCACTTGTATATAAAGGTACCGTGTCCGGCTTCAGCAGTTCATCTCTAGCAATAGGCTATTACCGTTTTATATATGGGGATATGCCTTATAATTCCGTTTATACAAGTACAACCACACAGAACATACATATCACCTTTAACCAGTATTATCAGAACTTTGCCTATTTCTTTTACGATGATGCAGGAAGATTGAAAGCTAAAACAGCACCCTTGGGGGTTAATGTTGCAAGCACAGCTTTGCCGGGGTATACCGATACCTATACCTACAGTACAGTCGGTCAGCTATTGTCCATGACCGAGGTAGATGCAGGAACGACCAATTATGTCTATAAAAAGGATGGACAACTCCGTTTTTCCCAGAATGCACAACAGGCTTCAACGGGTACTTTTTCCTTTACCCAGTACGATCAGTATAACCGTGTTAGTTTATCAGGCGAATATAATCCGGCACTGGGCACAAGTCCGCTTGTTTTTCAGACCCTGATAGCCTACATTAATTCAGGATCCCCGACTGTCACGACCAGTGTCTGCGGTATTCTGGAATCCACAACAACAAATAATCCGGCAGCCATTCCTTCAAATGTGTACGCTTTTTATGATGAATATTCACAGGTCAACCAGAGTGAGTTAAATACGCTATCGATTTTAAATGGAAGCGGGACAGTCATTACAACGCTTCCCAACGGAACAACCCGTACCCAGCGCAATACCTGGAACCGTGTTTCCAGTACCGGCAATAAATGGGGCTATACCACTGCTTACAGTTATGATAACGAAGGACGGGTGGAATGGATGATCGAATATCTTTCCGGTCTTGGTTCCAAGACGATTGATTATGTATACGATCAGAGCGGAAATCTATTACAGACCATTTATCAGCAGAATAGCGGAACAGAGCGCTTTGAACATGTGTACAAATACGATAACTTAGGCAGGATGAAAACTGCCTGGACTCGGGAATTCACAGGTATGCTGAAACTGCATGAGAAATATTATTATTATGCCCATGGGCTATTAAAGCGTAAAGAACTGGCCGGTAATCTGCAGGGTATTGATTATGTTTATACCGTACAAGGCTGGCTGAAAGGTATAAACAACAGTACGCTGAATGCCGCCCAGGACCCTGGTCAGGATGGCAATACAGGATCAGCCAATGCAGGTTTCTGTAAAGATGCCTTCGGGATGAGCATGGATTACTATAACGGGGATTATAGCAATAGCAGTATTACCTACTTTACTCCTGGTGCTATGATTGCCTATGGATTAAGCGGCAGTACGATTCCTGCGGCAGTCTTATCAAATCTGCAGGGAAACCTGTATAATGGTAGTATCCGGAGTATTTCCTGGCTGAATGGAACGAGTGCAGCTGGTAGTAATCCAAACCAGTATGCATATAATTATGATTATAAATATCAGCTGACCCAGGCAACCTTTGGTGCCAGTGTATTTGAGGCTGGCCCGTATATATTTACCCCGAATTCAAACAGTCTTTATACGATGAGTACTGCGTATGATCTGAATGGCAATCTGACTGATAAGGCGACCAATAAAACAGCCGGAATTGAAAACATGGTATATGCCTATACGGCCAATACCAATAAATTATCGGGTTTGCAGATTTATTCCAATGCACCGACCCCAGCCACCCGAAGCTATAGTTATGATAACATCGGTGAAATGAGCAACCAGACGGATGGTACGGCCCAGAAAAATGTTAGCTATAATGTATACGGATTAGTTGTCAATGTAAAAGATGCCAACCAGAATGTAATAGTGGCCTATGAATATAACGAGCGTGGCAAAAGAGCTAAGAAATACTCCTATACGATAGTAAACAATGTTTCCTCACTGGCGTATACAACCTGGTATGTAACCGATGCAGCAGGAAATGAATTGAGTATTTACAGTACCAATCAAAGTACCACAACCACACCAACACCCTTACAGACGGAGATAGCGGTGTATGGGCAAAGCAGAGCCGGAATTTATAACCTGTCTTATTCAAGTACCACTACCGGTGGTGTAACAACCTATGCCCTTTCAGGAACAGCTTTTAATTATGAAATCAAGGATCACCTGGGGAGTGTACGTGTTATTATCAACCGGAACCTGAATACGAACAGTACGGTTAATATTATGAGCTGGGCGGATTATTTGCCATTCGGTGAAGTGATGCAGAGTTCACCCGTTACCGGTTACAATGACCGTTACGGCTACCAGGGTGAGTACGCCATATGCGATCCCGAAACCGCCACGAATACCGGAGGCAATAACATCGGCGGTTGGAACTCCTTCGATCACCGCATGTTCGATGCTAATCTTGGCCGTTGGCTGAGCCCCGATGCAGGGAAACAGTACCATAGTCCGTATGAAGGCATGGGAAATGATCCGGTCAACGGTGTTGATCCTGATGGTAATGCATGGGGATTGCTGATAGATGGAAACGGCAATAAGCTATATAAATGGTTTGGAGAGGGCGTAGATGTTAGCGGCCCATACAAACATGTTTCCGATAATTTTAGTTATTATAATGATAATAAGTCTGTTCAACACGATGAAACAGCAACTTTTGAATTTGCACCTGGAACATTAGATGGGATGAAATTCGTAGTTAATACTAGCCATTCTTCAATTAAAGCTCTTCCAGAGGCAACAATAATTTATGATTACTTTGATGGTAGCGGTAATATACAATCGACAACCTTTATGAGGGGGAAAGCTTTTGTAATAGGAGCCGGAAATTCTACCGGTATACCTGTCGATGCAGTTTATGCTCCACATATTGATGCGAATTCTGTTTTTAAAGTATCAAATGGCAATTCTGTAACTGTTACAGATAATAATATAGAAGTTCATTATGGAGGTGGTACTTCTTGGGTTGCTCAAAACATTCCAACTCCATGGACAGATACAGGAGGATGGAAAACTGGAGATGAAATTGATTCATCTTTTAAAGAGTTAATGCCATTAGAATTAAGATAGCAAATTATGAAAATCAAAAACAGCTTTTGGGGTTTATTGGGTATTTCCTACAGTTATCATTTATATAGTTCAATTAACTTAATGAAACCCGAACGACTATATAATTCAAGTCTTCTTGAGATCTGTTTTGCTATAAGCATCTTTTGTAATTTCTCCTTATTAGTCTGGACATTAATGATTATTTTTTCAAAAAGGAAATATTCTTCAAAAGAAAAATTACGTATCGGGTTAATTGGTTTGGGATCGTTTATTTTAAATTATTTACTGGGGTCATATTTGTTAAGTTACTATGTAGAATAAGAGTCATGAGGAAAAATATTAAATGATAAGGTATGTGAGAACATACAAAACGTTCTTTAAAAGCGAGGAAGGGGAATTTGGAAACGGTGTAGAAAAGTGGTTCAGATGCCGACCGTTACGGCTACCAGGGCGAGTATGCCGAATGCGACCCTGAGACAATGACAGGTGCCATCGGAGGATGGAATTCATTCGACCTACGTATGTATGATGCCAATGTGGGGAGATGGTTGAGCAAAGATCCGTATGGTCAGTATTACAGTCCGTACATCGGAATGGGGAATGATCCGATCAATGGCATAGATCCCGATGGTGGATTGTTTGGTGGTGGTGATGGTGAGAAACCAACATCAAATTCACCAGTACCGCCTACACCAGCAGGGGGAGCAAAATATAATGGAGAAAATGGCCCATATCTTAACGATCCTGAAACACCAACGCCCAAAAATCTTCCTAATACTACAAACTTTAATACTTATGTTCCTCCTGCACCTATAGACCAAACTGCAGGGGCTATGGATCCGGCAAACATGCATTCGGGTTCAGCCGAACCTGATTTTGCAACTTCGTTGATGATTGGAGGATTGGTAGCATCAGGTATAAATATATCAACAAGGGCATTTGTTTCGGGCGCGGAAGTAGCAACTTCTACAGGAGAAAATGTAGTTTATCATTCCGTAGAGAACGGAGTAACTCAATATGTTGGAATTACAAATAATCTTGCACGTAGAGCCGCAGAGCACTTGGCATCAAAAGGGATTAATATATCCCCTCTGATGCGGGGATTATCAAGAGTGGATGCAAGAGCTGTAGAACAGACATTAATTGAAATACATGGTTTGGGAAAGAATGGAGGAACATTACTTAATCGAATCAACAGTATAGCACGTAGTAATCCAACATATGGGGCTCAATTGGAAAGAGGTTATCAACTTTTAAAATCAATTGGTTATACATGGTAAGGATTAAAATAGGTGATATTTTCGAAATCAATACACCTAAAGGGAAAGCCTATTTGCATTATATTTATAAGGATAAAACAACAGGTGATTTAGTAAGGATCTTATCAGGGTTGTATTATGATAGACCAGCCAATTTTGATGAATTGGCTGGTTCGAAAGAATTATATATGGTATCTTTTCCTCTATCAGCAGCGAATAAACAAAAGATAGTTGAGCGGGTTGGATATTATCCTGCGGATAATTTTAAAAAACCAAAGTATATGCGAACTGAGCATATTGTAAGAGGTGAGTTTTTAGGTTGGCATATTATTGATACAGAAACTTGGGAAAGGCAATTAGTAAAAAAACTTAGTCCCGAACAAAAGCAATTATCCCCTTGGGGAATATGGAATGATACTCTTTTAATTCAAAATCTGATTGATAATTGGAATTTAGAAAAGTGGAGTTAATTATTTAGCTCTGATTGGTAATCTTGAATGACTTTGGGTAAAGTTTTTATGGGAAATAACATACTTACTTCATTTTCATTTAGTACTTTTTTGTCAATGTAACTCAAAGTCATTTCTGCATTATATTCACCCAATATATTATCAAGTAAAATAAAAGCAGCAGCACTCCATTCTGGCGACTCATAAAAACCTCTAATATTTAACTCTAAACCAATCTTTCCCGTATCCTTTGCATACCGGAAAAAGATGTCATCAAAGTTTATTACAAGGCCTTGATAATTTATTTGTGTAACTCCTAGGTGAGGCTGTCGAAAGGCAATAATCTTCCAGTTTTTTAATATCGGAGCTTGTTTTACTAAATCAATTACAATAGGGAAAATGCTTTTGATACCATCGGCAGAAATGACAAACTCCCTTGTTCCATCTTCAAAAATAGGACTAAACTCAAAAGTAAGATCGGGATGAATTTTTTCCAACTTAGCTTTAAGTATGGGAAACAGGGCATCTTGATTGCTTTCAAAATGAAAGTATGTATCAGTATTTTCTGAAAACCAATCCCAGAAAGTTTCTTTATCGTTTTTCTTTTTAAAAAGGCTCTTTAGCATGGTTTTACTTATTCATTAGGTTAGAGAACTTATCTCAAAAAGAGCCAGATCCTGCATCAGCAGGTTCGACTTTTGAATGGTTAGGTCTACAGAAGGGGAAGATTAACAAACTTGTTAATCTTCCCTTTATTTTTTTAAAGAGTTTTTAATCTGGCGGATTTAATGAGTCCGTCTATGGCATAGAAGATACACTCCTTATCTTTTTCATCAAGAGACACAATGGAGTTTATGCGCTCAATCATTTTTTTGTCTTTGAGCGAATTTTCAGAACGTCCGACCAGATAATCCAGCGATACATTAAGGGCATCGGCTAATTTAGTGGCCACGTCAATGGATGGTTTTACTTCATCCCGTTCATACCGTCCGATTGTGGTGGTGGTTGTCTGAAGGATTCTGGCTAACTGATCCTGAGACATCTCTTTTTCCTTACGGACTTCGGTAATTCGTTTTCCAAAGCTCATATCTGTATGATTTAAGTATTTAAAATCAGGTTTTTAGCTGATTGTCAGTACAAATATATGTTATATAGTTCAGATATATTTTGAGTTTTTGAAATCATATCTGTAATATTGAACACAGATATGAGTTAAAGCGAAAAAAATCAAAAAAATATGAGAGAAACCCTCAAAGAAAATATGCCGGCCGGTTTTGATGATTTTATAAAACAGGATGTGCCTGTGAGCCAGTTGCTGGAAACACTGGACAGTACCCTTTTACATATGGTTATGCTTTTAAAGTATGAACCGCTGTTATTGGAAAGCACCCCGAAACTGTACGATACCCTTTACCAGCTGCGGGAGTTTGTTAAACAGTACAGGTAATAACATGGAAATCCCGGAAACCGCTTCAGCGGTTCGCGAAACCCATAAAGAAACAATTATGACTATTGAGCAAATCAAAATGCAGCTGCCTTTAAGTGCAGTACTGAATCACTACGGTTTAGCCCCGGACAGGAACCACCGTATCAGCTGTCCTTTTCATGCGGATAAAACCCCCAGCATGCAGGTATATGAAAAGACAGGTACGGTATACTGTTTTTCGGGCAACTGTAAAACGCATGGTAAAAGCCTTGATGTAATAGACTTCATCATGCACATGGAACAGTCAACCAAACACGAAGCGATAAAGAAAGCGGAAAGCCTTCTGGGTGCAGCTCCCACGCAGGCGCAGGAACTGACACGGATCGCAGTACTTACCAGGGTGTTCGGCTATTTTAAGAACGGCACACCCAACAGTAAACCGGCAAGGGAGTACATACAGAGCCGTAACCTTGATTACAGCAGCCTTGAAATCGGTTACAATGCAGGGCAGTACCATCACGGGGAAAGAAGGGACGAGGCACTGATTAAAAGCTGTGTACAGGTTGGTTTACTCACGCTTGCAGGTGTAAACAAAGGTTACAGGGTCTTTGCAAAAGAGTGTATTGTCTTTGCTTTAAAAAACAAAGCGGGACAGATCACAGGTATGTACTTCCGCAGTACGGTAAAGGATACAGAGCAGAAACATTTTTATTTAAAGGACAGCGAAGGGCTGTATCCCTGCTACCCCAAAGCGGATACACAAAAACTGATTATCACCGAAGCGGTAATCGATGCAGCGACCCTTTTACAGGTTCAGGAAATTACAAGGGAATACAGCATCCTTGCAGCCTACGGGACAAACAGACTGACGGGAGAACATATACAGGCAATCAAAGAACTGACAAACTTAAAGGAAATTATTTTTGCCTTTGACAGTGATGATGCAGGAAATAAGGCTGCAGAGAAATATGCAAAGCAGTTAAAGGAATTATTACCGGAGATCAGAATAAGTACACTGGATCTGCCCGAAAACGAAGACATAAACAGCCTTGCCCAATCGCACCAGCAGGAAGTATTTATACATTTATTAGAGCAACGCCGGACAATAGCATTTTCTTTTTCAACTGAAAGCGGTGAGCCACCGCAGGCAATTAAAAGGATACCGCCACAGGCTTTAAGCCTGACAAGCGGACTCAATACAAGGAACCCTTTTAAGATCAGTTATAAAACGGGAACGGCCACGTATTACATACAGGGCGGGGTAAGCAAAATGCTGGACAGCATGAAAGTTACTCTGGTAGTGGAACACCCTGAAACCCTTTACAAGAGCCGGAACAAAGTAGACCTGTACGAAGACAGGCAGGTTGAAAAACTCTGTAAGGATACAAGCGAGAAACTGAATGTAAGAAAAGACCTGCTGGAAGCAGACATCTATAAACTGACAGACTTACTGGATGCCTTCAGGGAACAGCAGACAGAAACGCAGGACAATGTATCAAACGAAGACTTAATTATACCGCTCACAGCAAAAGAAAAAGAGCAGGTGGAAAGCTTTGCAAAGAAACCCGACTTAATAAAACGTCTGGGTGACCTGCTGGGTAAAGCGGGCATCGTAGGCGAAGAAAAGAACCGGATCTTTTTACTCATTATAGCCACCAGCTATAAAATGCCGGAAACCCTGCACGCTCTTATACAGGGCAGCTCAGGAAGCGGAAAGACCCGTTTGCTCAAACAGATAAGCGATTGCATACCCAAAGAGAAGGTTACCAAACTGACCCGTGTATCGGATAAAGTATTATACAATTACCCTCAAGAATATTTTATTAACCGTCTTCTCTGCTTAGAGGATATAGACGGCCTGTCTGAAGAAGCCGAGTTTGCCTTCAGGGAACTGCAAAGTAACGGAGAGCTGAACTCAGCGACCAGCAGCAAGCTTGAAAACGGTCAGATCGTGGCCGGACAGAAAACAGTAAAAGGCCCGATTGCCAGTATGGCCTGTACCACCAGAGGGGAGATATACGAGGACAATATGAGCCGTGTATTTTTAATTGCTGTGGATGAAAGTGCAGCACAAACCAAACAGATTATTCATTACCAGAACGAAAAGGCAGCCGGAGAAATAGACCAGAGAAAAGAGCAGGAAGTAAAATACTTCATCCGCAATTTTATACGGGAATTAAAACCGCTGGAAGTACTGAACCCTTACGCCAATAAAATACACCTTCCCGAAGAAGCCCATAAAATAAGAAGGCTCAATGATCTTTTTCAGAGCTTTGTAAAAATGGTTACCATCCTGAACCAGTACCAGCGAAAGAAGGATCAGCGGGGGCGACTTATAACCGAACCGGAAGATATGCAGACTGCTATTGATATCCTGTTTGAAAGCATAGTACTAAAGGTTGATGAACTGGACGGCTCATTAAGGCAGTTTTATGAAAAGCTGAAAAGCCATGTAGCAAAGAAAAGCAAACAGTATGAGTTTACCCGCTTCGAGGTAAAGGAAGCCACAGGTTTAAGTAAAACCCAGCAGCATTATTACCTGAATCAATTAACAGGACTGGAATACATACAGCAGTCCGGCTTTGCCAACCGTGGCTTTAAATACAGGATCGTTCACTGGGATAATTACAGCGCATTACGGGAGCGGATCAGAAAAGCCCTTCAGAGCCAGCTGGATAATCTACAGAACCGAACACCAGCGAACGCCAGCCGAACACCAGAGAGTCTATTGGTAAAAGATAAATGATTGTAAAAGAGCAGTAAACAAAAGGGTTCTGCCTTTAGTGTCCGGTGTTTTTTAAATATGCTCAAGGGAAGAAATAAAAAAACGATCTGCTATGACCATTGCCATAAAAAATCAGATTAAAGACTTTAAGAATTACTTAACCCAATTGGGTTACGGTCAGACAACCTGTAAGATGCTTCCTGCCTGCATTCAGGACTTTTTAAACTACAGCAGCAAAGAGCCCGAAGAGATTACCACGAAGGAAATACAGGGCTTTTATGAATGGTTGCAGCACAGACCGCAGAAGCAGAAACAGGGGGCATTAAGTGAACAGTACATAAGCCATCATATCTATGCCCTGCGGGTATTTTTTAACTGGCAGGAAACAACGCACCGGATCAGTTATAACCCGATGAGCGTGATGCAGTTTAAAAAGCCGCAAGGCAAGCCAAGGGAACCTTTAACGCAAGGCGAAATCAGGGAACTGTTTAATGCATGTAATACAGCAAAGGAAAGAGCTGTACTGCATTTGTTTTACAGCTGTGGTCTGAGAAGAACCGAGGCCGAGAAACTGAATACAAAGGATCTGCATTTTAAAATGCAGATGCTCTATGTACGGGAAGGCAAGGGAGCCAAACGCAGAGCCGTACCCATGAGTGTAAAAGTAAGCCATGAACTGGAAGCCTATTATCTTGAAGAAAGAATACAGCAGGTTAATATCCGGAACCATGAAGCCTTTATTCCTGATAAGAAAGGCAGACGGACAAGCGGAGACACCTACAACCGGATAGTAAAGGAATTACTTGACAGAGCAGGTATAGACAAACAGATCAGCCTGCATCATTTACGGCACAGTATAGCGACACATTTACTGGAGAGCGGTTTATCCATCGAAGATGTGCGGGATTTTTTAGGCCACCGGTTTTTAGAAAGTACCCAGATCTATACAAAAGTAAATCAGGGACAGCTGAATAATATCAAACGGAAATGACACTGGAAGAATACTTACAGCAGCGCTATACCAGAGCTACAGCGAAACGCTACCGGAGCGAAATAAAAACCTATCAGGCAAACTGCCCGGGGGCAGAAACGGCACTTCACAAAGATATTACTGCTTACATAGGAATCCTTCGGAACAGATACCGTAATGCGAAAACGTTAACCAGAATCCTTTGCAGTATCAAGGCCTACTATGATTTTTTAGCTTATACAGGGAAACGTAAAGACAATCCGGCCACCTCGATCCTGTTAAAGGATAAACAGAACAGGGATATACAGCTTCAGGACTTATTTACGGAAAAGGAACTGAAAAGCCTGCTTGACAGGAAAGAGGCTTTTAGCCTGCTCGTCATGAGAAACAGAGTACTTACGGGGCTTTTAATTTATCAGGGTCTTTTACCGAATGAACTTGAAAACCTGAGAGTACCGGATATCAATCTTACTGAAGGAACAATTTACATCAGAGGCACAGCTAAAACCAACAGCAGAACCTTACAGCTGAAGCCCGCACAGATTATGCTGCTGCATACCTATATCCATGAAACAAGACCGAAACTTAATAAGAATCCCGAACAGGAACATTTACTGATTGGCTTACGGTCGGAGTATATGAGAGGGGCAGACATCGGTAAACATGTAATAGCGGGGTTCAGGGGAAGATTTAAAGACAGAAAGGTAAACTGCCGGACAATCCGGCAAAGTGTTATTACCAACCTGTTAAAGGCCGGAAATGACCTGAGAATTGTTCAGGTGTTTGCCGGACATAAATATCCTGATACAACCGAGAAATACAAACAGACAGATACAGAAGCGTTAAAAACGGCTATACAGAATTATCATCCGATCCGTTGAACCTGAAATGAAATAAAAACGTTAACTTTATGTATACACCAAAGAAAAAAAAGGCAATGACTCCGGAAATAAAAAAGCGTCTTATAGAAAAGCTTATCCAGACCGAAGATGATGATCTGTTAAAACAGGTAGAGGCTATTCTGGAAAGTAATGATCTGAGCGGGGAACAAAGGAATGAATTAGACAGAAGAATGGAAAAATACCGCAGAGGAGAAAGCCGGCTTTACAGTCTGGAGGAAGTAAAGGAGCGTATAAGCAGTATAAGAAAGAGAGCATGACATATACCTTGTTTTTCAGTGAAGATGCTCTTGGAGATATTGAGGAAAGTTATAAGTGGTATGAAGAGCAGAAGCATGGGCTCGGAGAGGATTTTTTAGAGAGTATTTACAGTGGTGCGGATAAGATATGTGCCAATCCGGATCTGTACCAGTTCCAGTATAAAGAACAGCGAGCAGCAATCGTATCGGGGTTCCCGTACAGGATTTTTTATTTTACAGAAGGCAATCGTGTTATTATACAGGGTGTATTAAACATGAGCAGAGATCCGCAGGTATGGAAGAACAGAAAATAAAACAGGATGGTGTTTCATTGGAATAACACAAAAAACAGCCGTGTTTTTTCCTGAAAGAAATACCGGATTATTTACCCTTAAAAATTGTACAAAAGCCGGAAAGGCCAATGTGAGCGGGCGAAAACAGTTAAATGATTGATTATAAACCGACTGATTAAAAACGACAGTCCAGAGCTGGACTACTTGCAACGTGTTACTAAAACCGTTGCTGTCAGAGAAGGAAATTTTGTATTATTTTTTTAAGAAGGGCAAAAACGGACACTGAAAAACGTTTTTCCGGAAGTGGTTCTGTTCACCAAACACATTTAAGAAATCATTTATAAAGTCTTTAGAAAAGCGATCTGTATAAAACGGGGCTTACGCTGGTTTTTACCTTACGTGTCTGTAATGGCTTAAAAATGGGCTGTTCTGAGCCGGAAAGAACGCAGGTTAAACCGGAACGTTTTAAAAGTTAAATACAATAATGTAGCCGTATTTTTTGATGGTTGGAACATTTAAATCTCAATGCTTATAATCAGTAAAATATATAGAAATATGATACAAATTAACGATGATGGATTACACCAAATAGTAGAAAACGAATTAGGTCAGATACGCCAACAGGTAGCATACTGTGACTTCACACCTGTAGACTCATCAGAAGTTTATATAAATGCTGATGCTATAGCTGGAAGATTAAGAGCTGAGAATGATCTAAATAAAGGGGAAGTACTTTAACTGTCTATATTGAATAAGGCCTTCCCCAAAGCTATTTTACATAATAAGAGTTGATATAACAAGGGCTTTTTTTAAAGGCTCCCCCGCGAAAAGCGGGGGAAGTAATGGCCCTTATTATATAACTTTATTATGTAAAATAGCCCCACGAAAACCCACCGCACGAAGTTAATGCGCTACTCGCTCCGCTCAGACAAGGCGCAAGGCCACAGGCGTACGGTATGAGTGCCTTAGCCAAGTATAGCCTGAAGGCTTTTGATTAAAAGGAAAGGGCAAAGCCTTCAGGCTATACCCGGCATAAGGCAGGGTGAGAGCGGGCAGGATCGGTAAAGAAGCTTTGCTGACGCACAAAAGACCCAGCGCAAAAGCTTCTTTACCGCACCTGCATTGTTGCGCTACTCCCTCCGGTCAAACAGGGCGCAGAGCCACAGGCGTGTGGTGTGCTTCGCACGTTGTCCTGGGGCAATTCCCTGCCCCAAACCCCGTGGAGCATTTTTCTGAAAGCTGCAAGCCCCGCAAAAACCTCCCCGCAAACCAAAGCTCACAGCCTTCAGAAAAACGTGAACTTTACATTTGAGCATGACTCAGGCAGAAAATAAACCTGAAACTTTTTTTTTCAATTGAAAAAGAAAAAATCCTATCTTCGGGGCAGCTATGGGATGTTTTAAACTGACATACGGGGAAGAAACAGGGGTTCTAAAAGTGGTGCACAACGCTTTTAAAATCAATGTAAAAAGTGGTTCAGATACCGACCGTTACGGCTACCAGGGGGAATACGCCGAATGCGATCCCGAAACCGCCACCACCAGCGGTACCGAAGCCATCGGCGGATGGAACTCATTCGATCTTAGAATGTATGATGCCAATGTGGGCAGGTTCCTCAGCAAGGATCCCATGGGTCAGTATTACAGCCCGTATGTTGGGATGGGGAATAATCCGATTGGTATCATGGATCCTACGGGTGGACAAGGTGAGGGTATACCTGAGGGTAGTGGAGGCGAAGCGACTCCATTTACACAAGAACCAGTAAATCCAGATCCTGCATATTCACCTAGTTCAAGAACAACTTTTGATATAAATACTCAATTGTCACCTGTTATAGATAATACAGATCAAGCTTTGGATCATTATTTTAATGGAAATGGAGAGCCTGCTCGTATAGGTCCTAACACGATAAGGGAATTATTAACTAGTGAAGATTTTGTCGCTCGTAACAATAGAATAATATCAGGTCAAACAACCTCTTTGAAGGGTAATTTTTCCGTTAATATGACAAATAAAGTTTTCCATATAGGACGTACAAATGTTAATTACTCTATTACTTCTACTGCTGAATATAGTACTGTTACATATAATTTATTTGTTAATGATGGATTTTGGGATGTTGATTTTATAGATGAAAAGGGTTTAGGATGGACAGGAATATCATGGTATGAACCTGATGGATTAGGCCCTAATCTTGAAAGGCTTGGAGGTACACCATATTCATATATTCCTTCAACAGTTATTATTACGTTCCCAAACCCTGGCTATAAATAGTTTGAAATAATGAAGAAAAATTTTGTGATATCTATAATTGTAATTATTTCCTGTATAGTTTTTTATTTTATACTAGATCAGAGATTATATTACTATGGTAAAAGTAGTTTTAACTTTTACCACCCATTGCCATTAAAGATCAAACCTGTATTTAGACATGACTTTGAAGGGGGCTTTTATTTAGAAGACCAACATGGGTTTGCATTGATTTCAACTGGGGATTACCAATACGTAGGTTCTTCATTAAAACTTGCAGTAAAGGAAATTCTTATGTATGGCTATACTGATGCAAAATTAATAGTATTGGTTAAAGATACTTCTGGTAAAAAATATTTTATAGAATACATTAGAAACAATAATTTATCATCAAAGCGAGATATGATTATAAATATTTTTGAATCAAAAACATTTATAATAAGCAAAGAAGAATATACTTGGGTAAATGTTGAAAATGATTCTTTTAAAAGAGTCGAATTATTAAGAAATTATTTGGTGGTAGTCATCATTATATCGTTTTTAATTTCAATATACTTTGCAAAGCGCGCAAAACATTAAATGATTCTGTAATAGGATCTCCGGTATACCGGAACTACGAAAAAGACAAATTGAAACTTGAAATCATACAAATGACTTCTTGAGAATAAAAGAGTTCTTTGAAATTGCAAATAGATTATACAACCTGGTATGTAACCGATGCAGCAGGAAATGAATTGAGTATATACAGCACCAATCAAAGTACTACAACGACACCAACACCCTTACAGACTGAGATAGCGGTATACGGACAAAGCAGAGCCGGAATTTATAACCTGTCTTATTCAAATACAACTACCGGTGGTGTAACGACCTATACCCTTTCAGGAACGGCCTTTAATTATGAAATCAAGGATCATTTAGGAAATGTGCGGGTAAACATCAGCCGGAACTTAACAACAGGCGGTGCTGTTAACATCATGAGTTGGGCAGACTATTATCCATTCGGGGAAGTAATGCGCAGTTCATCCACTGCAGGTTACAATGACCGTTACGGCTACCAGGGAGAGTATGCGGAATGTGATCCCGAAACCGCCACGACTACTAGTACCGAAGCCATCGGAGGGTGGAATTCCTTTGATCTGAGGATGTATGACGCAAATGTCGGCAGGTGGCTGAGCGTAGATCCTAAAAAACAATACTGGAGTCCTTATCTTGGTATGGGGAATAATCCGATCAATTTAGTGGATCCCGATGGCGGAGGTACAGAAGATTGGGGACAGATTACGGATCCACAAACCGGACAAACTTCCTATAAATGGTTCGGGCAAGGCGTAAAAGTTAGTGATGGGTATACATTTGTTTCTACAAAATTCAATTATTTTACTCAACCTGAAATTCAACACGATCAAACAGCTACTTTTGAATTTGCACCGGGAACATTAAAAGGAATGAATTATGTTAACAATTCAAGTGATAATCCAGTTATTTGGACACCAGAAACAACAATTATATACGAAGGTACCACTTATCAAAGGGGACAACCTATAATGTTGGGAGAACATTCAACTTCTGATATACCTGTTGATGCAGTTCTTGCACCAAGTATTAGGCAAAACAGTGTTTATAAAGTAATAAGTGGTAATGCCGTTAAGATTACAAATGATGGTATAAGTATTAGTCACTATTATAATAATAAGTCTATGATTGGTCAATCACTTCCCTGGTATCCGGGAGAAGATGTAGGAGGCTGGTATCCGGGCACTTTTGGCCAAGCTGTTCCTGATGCATTTGAACCATTGTTACCATATTCAACGTTGCCAATACCACAAATACAATCTATTAGATGAGAGTAGAAAAGATCTTTTGGTTTATAATTATTGCTTCTTATGCTGGTTATTTATTAGTTGCAATTAATTTGATTTCCCCAGGTTCAATTGGAAGTCATGTTTTTGATGTTTTCGATTTTGCGGCAAAACATTAAATGATTCTGTAATAGGATCTCCGGTATATCGGAACTATGAAAAAGACAAATTGAAACTTGAAATCATACAAATGACTTCTTGAGAATAAAAGAGTTCTTTGAAATTTAGAATGATTATACCGCCCAGGACCCCGGTCAGGATGGAAACACAGGATCAGCCAATGCAGGTTTCTGTAAAGATGCCTTCGGGATGAGCATGGATTACTATAACGGGGATTATAGCAATAGCAGCATTACCTACTTTACTCCTGGTGCTATGATTGCCTATGGATTAAGCGGAACAACGATTCCCTCGGCAATATCAACAGCTCTTGGCGGAAACCTGTATAATGGTAGTATCCGTAGTATTTCCTGGCTGAACGGAACAAGTGCAGCCGGAAGCAATCCAAACCAGTATGCGTATAATTATGATTATAAATATCAATTGACACAGGCTACCTTTGGTGCCAGTATCCTGGAAGCGGGTCAATATATATTTACCCCGAATTCAGGCGGTCTTTATACAATGAATACGAGCTATGATCTGAACGGGAACCTGACCGATAAGGCGACGCTGAAATCTGCCGGAACGGAAAATATGGTATATGCCTATACGGCCAATACCAATAAATTATCGGGTTTGCAGATTTATTCCAATGCACCGACCCCTGCCACCCGAAGCTATAGTTATGATAACATAGGTGAAATGAGCAACCAGACGGATGGTACGGCCCAGAAAAATGTTAGCTATAATGTATACGGATTAGTTGTCAATGTAAAAGATGCCAACCAGAATGTAATAGTGGCCTATGAATATAACGAGCGTGGCAAAAGAGCTAAGAAATATTCCTATGCGATCGTAAATAATGTTTCCTCACTGGCCTATACAAGCTGGTATGTAACC